>Ga0222427_100135_pt1 | contig 194144 bp, 152 predicted proteins | sample 2B20Ametagenome_FD_182890 | JGI IMG/M metagenome (GOLD analysis project Ga0222427, IMG submission 182890) | Enriched microbial communities from leaf-cutter ant dump, University of Wisconsin, Madison, United States - 2B20A (version 2) | ecosystem: Environmental > Terrestrial > Nest > Insects...
AGTTGCCCAAGGTGGCCTTGGTGGCCTGCATGCGCAAGCTGCTGACCACGCTCAATGCCATGGTCAGAACCGGTAAACCTTGGGCCCAATCGCTTCATGGCACTTGACTTTGAAGACGGTTACTCAGTCCAGCGTGATGTGCGCGAAGCGGCTCACGCGGCGCATCTTCTCGACCTCCTTGCGGATCAGCGCCGCGAATTCGTCCGGCAGGCTGCCCGAGGCGAACAGGCCCTGCTCGCCCAGGCGGGCCAGCACCTGCGGGTCGCGCAGCACCGCCGCCACGGCATCGCGCAGCTGCCGCGCCCTGGCGGCGGGCATGCCTGCCGGGGCCACCAGGCCGAACCAGGACGGGTCGTTGTTTGAGAACAGGCTGAGCTCGGCATAGGTGGGCACCTGCGGCAGCACGGCCAGCCGCTGGCTCCACGACACGGCCAGCGCCCGCAGGCGCCCCGCCTGGATGTGCGGCAGCGACGAGGCCACCTGGTCGAAGTACACCGGCACCTGGCCCGCCAGCACGTCGGCCAGGGCCGGCGCGGCGCCGGCGTAGGGCGCGTGGTTCATGCGCAGGTTGGTGCTGCTCTTGAGCAGCTCCCCCCACATGTGGCCGATGGTGCCCGTGCCGGGCGAGGCGTAGGCGAGCTTGCCGGGCCGGGCCTTCACGTACTGCACGAACTGCGCGAAATCCTGCACCGGCAGGCCCGGGTGCACCACGAGCACGCCCGGCGCCTTGACGATCTCGGTGATGGGCGTGAAGCCCCCCAGCGCGTCATACGGCAGGTGCTTGTAGACCGCCGGGTTCACGCCGTGCGTGGACAGCGTGGCCACGCCCAGCGTCGTGCCGTCCGGCGCGGCGGCGGCCACTTCCGCCATGCAGGTGGCGCCGCCCGCGCCGGGCCGGTTCTCCACGGCCACGGGCACGCCCAGCAGTTGCGCCAGGGGCCCCGCCAGCGCGCGCGCCGTGATGTCGGTGGCGCCGCCCGCGGCGAACGGCACGAGCAGCCGTACCGGCCGGGACACGGGTGCGGGCTGGGGCCGCGCGGCGCCGGCAAGCCAGGCGGCGGCGGGTGCGATCAGCAGATGGCGGCGTTTCATCGGGGTTCTCCTCGCTTCGCGGTGGTGTGCGGTCCATTCTGGACAGCCCGCGCGGCGCTGGCTAACGATGTTTCGGCCTCATGACATTCCGCGCCGGAATGTCCGGAACAACCCCTAGCCCGCCCCGTCCCGCGCCGCGAAGCGCACGCTGAAGCGCGCCCCCGGCGGCTGGTGGCCGGGCCGCGCGTCTTCGAGCATGACCTCGGCACCGTGCTTGCGCGCGATCTCCAGCACGATGGGCAGGCCCAGGCCCGAGCCGTCGGCCTCGCTGCCCAGGGCCCGGTAGAAGGGCTGAAAGACCAGCTCGCGCTCGGCCTCGGGCACGCCGGGGCCGGAGTCTTCCACCTGCAGCAGCAGCACGTGGCCGAAGGTGTCGGCCAGCACGCGCGCCGTGACCACGCCGGCCTTCGCGGGCGTGGACGGCGTGTAGTTGATGGCGTTGTCCAGCAGGTTGCGCACCAGCTCCTTGAGCAGCGTGGGGTTGCCGTCCACCCACACGCCGGGCGAGCCGGGCTCGGCGCCGTCGTAGCCCAGGTCGATGTGCTTTTCCAGCGCACGCGGCACCGAGTCGCGCACCACCTCGATCACCAGGCGCGCCAAGTCGCAGGGCTGGCGCGCGATGCCCACGCCGCTGCCCTCGGCGCGCGCCAGCGCGAGGAGCTGGTTCACGGTGTGCGTGGCGCGGATGCTGGAGCGGCCGATCTGCTGCAGCGAGCGCTTGAGCTCCTCGGTGCTGGTGCCTTCGCGCTGCGCCAGGTCGGCCTGCATGCGCAGGCCCGCGAGCGGCGTCTTGAGCTGGTGCGCGGCGTCGGCCAGGAAGCGCTTTTGCGTGGCCAGCGAATCGTTCAGGCGCGTGAGCAGGTCGTTCACCGACGAGACCAGCGGCGCCACCTCCAGCGGCACGGTGCGGTCGTCCAGCGGCGACAGGTCGTCGGGGTTGCGCGCGCGGATGCGCCGCTCCAGCTGGTTCAGCGGCTGGATGCCGCGCGCCAGCGCCAGCCACACCAGCAGCACGGCCAGCGGCAGGATGACGAACTGCGGCAGCATCACGCCCTTGATGATTTCGGTGGCCAGCACGCTGCGCTTCTCGCGCGTCTCGGCCACCTGCACCAGCGCCATGGGCGTGTCGGGCAGCGGCAGGCGCACCCAGATGTAGGCCACGCGGATGTCGATGCCGCGCATCTCCGCGTCGCGCAGGCGCGCCTCGCCCGACTGCGGCGTCTCGTCGCCGGGGGGCGCGGGCAACTCGCGCTCGCCCGAGAGGAATTCGCCGCCCGGGCCGATGACCTGGTAGTAGACGATGTCGGAGTCGTCCGCGCGCAGGATCTCGCTGGCGGGCTGGGGCAGGTTGAACTGGACCTTGCCGCCGGCCACGGAGACGAGCTGGGCCAGCGCATGGGCGTTGTATTCGAGCGCGCGGTCGAAGGGCTTGTTGGCCAGGCCCTGGGCCACGAGCCAGGTGAGGGCCAGGCTCACGGGCCACAGCAGCAGCAGCGGCGTGAGCATCCAGTCCAGGATTTCGCCGAAGAGGGAGCGCTGCTCGCGCTGGAAGATTTTCAAAGGTTAGAGCGTGCTATGCACTTTTACGTGCCCGCGAAAGCCGGGGAAAGGCCCGGCAACTAGGCGCAGGACGCGCCGCGGTATGGATACCGCAAGCGGCCTGCAACGACGTGGCCGGGCCTTTCCCCGGCTTTCCCGAAGGGTTGGACCAAGAGGCCAGCGCTCGCGGCGTTGCGAACCTTGCCAAGGCCACCAGCCTTGGCTGCGGCTCGCGTCTTGCGATCACTGGCCTCTTGGCCCAACGCGGGTACGTAAAAGTGCATAGCACGCTCCTATGGCCTCCAGCGCTTATCCAGCAAGCGCTAGCAGCTATCAAATTAATACTAACCTGGGATTTTCTCCAGGCAGTACCCCAGCCCGCGCACGGTGGCGATGCGGATGGGGCCGCCCTCGATCTTCTTGCGCAGGCGGTGGATGTAGACCTCGATGGCGTTGTTGCTGACCTCCTCGCCCCATTCGCACAGGCGCTCCACGAGCTGCTCCTTGCTGACCAGCCGCCCGGCGCGCTGCAGCAGCACTTCGAGCAGGCCCAACTCGCGCGCCGAGAGTTCGATCATCTTGCCGTCGATGGTGGCCACGCGCCCGGCCTGGTCGTACACCAGCGGGCCGTGCTTGATGGCGCTGCTGGTGCCGCCCATGCCCCGGCGCGTGAGGGCGCGCACGCGGGCCTCCAGCTCCTGCAGGGAAAACGGCTTGGCCATGTAGTCGTCGGCGCCGAAGTCCAGGCCCTTCACGCGCTCCTCCACGCTGTCGGCGGCGGTGAGGATGAGCACGGGCAGCGCCGAGCCCCGGCTGCGCAGCTTCTTAAGCACTTCCAGGCCGTGCATGCGCGGCAGGCCCAGGTCCAGGATGAGCAGGTCGAACTCGTTGTTGGTCAGCAGCGCGGCATCGGCCTCGGTGCCGCTGGCGACGTGGTCCACCACGGCGCCCGAGGCCCGCAGCGTGCGCAGCAGGCCATCGGCCAGCACCTGGTCGTCTTCGGCAATGAGGATGCGCATGCGGGGAGTCTCCTGTCGTAGAGCGGCAGCGGTCTGGCGCCGCGCCTGTTCCCCGGATTCTAGGCGCGCGACCGCCTGCGCCGCATTCAGCGCGGGTCGTGCGCCAGCAGCTTTTCCACCAGCGCGCGCAGGTCGGCCTGCAGGCGGGCCATGCCTTCGGGATGCGGCTCCAGCGTGCGCTCGTCCATGTAGAGCTTGCGGTTGATTTCGAGCTGGATGCTGTGCCGGTGCTGCGCCGGGTCGCCGTAGCGGCGCACCAGCTCCACGCCCTTGTAGGGGTGGTTGTAGGCCACGCTGTAGCCGCAGCCGCGCAGATGCTCGCAGACCCGCGCCGACAGCGCGGGGCTGGCCGTGGTGCCGTCGCGGTCGCCCACCACGAAGTCGGCATGCTCCAGGCCCGGGAAGTCGGTGGCGAAGCGCCCCGCCACGGCCGGCATGGAATGGCAGTTGATGTGGATGCTGTAGCCGTGGCGCGCGTGCGCGGCGTCGATGGCCTGGGCCACGGCCGCGTGGTACGGGCGCCAGCAGCGGTCGATGCGCGCGCGCACTTCAGGAACGGTGAGCAGGCGGTTGTAGATGGGCTCGCCTTCGTCGGTGAGCTTCCAGATCAGCCCCTTGCCCAGGCGCACCTTGCTGAGCACCCTGGGGTCGGTGGAGATGGGGTCGGGCCATTCGCCGTCGAGCAGGGAGGTGTCCAGCTCGGTGGTGTCGCGGTTGGCGTCGAGGTAGATGCGGGGGAAATGGGCCTCCACCCAGGCCACGCCGAGCGCGGGGGCAAAGGCGTAGATCTTCTCGACGTGCGTGTCCTCCGCCCGGCGCAGCGTGGGCAGGTCGCAGGCCGCGTTGAAGTCGGCGGGGTATTGGGTGCCGCTGTGCGGCGAGTCGAGTACCAGCGGCGTGCTGCCGGACACGGCGGTCACCATGGTGCTGGGGCTGGACAGGCCGGACGAGCCGGTGACGCCGGGCTGGGCGTGCTGGAATCGGTGGTGGATCAGTTTCAAGGCTGCATGCATAGGCAGAGTGTGCGCAATTGGGGGCGGCAGGCCTAGCCGCCCAGACCGGGATGGGGCCATGGTTATCCCTAGGCGGCCGTCCCGGCTGTGGCCTCGTCGTCAGTCGAGCTGCACCTTGGCGAAGGCCGCCACGCGCTTCATCTTGTCGATCTCGCGCCCGATCTGCGCCGTGAAGTCCTTGGGGCTGGTGCCCGAAGGGTACAGGCCCTGGCCCGCCAGGCGCTCGCGCACGGCGGGCTCCTTCAGGGCCTGGGCCACGGCCTGCTGGATGCGGTCCACCGCCGCCGGGGGCGTGCCCGCCGGGGCCACCAGGCCGAACCACGAAGGCTCGTTGGCCTGTGCGTAGCCCAGCTCGGCGTAGGTGGGCACGTCGGGCAGCACGTCCAGCCGCCCCGGCCACGACACGGCCAGCGCCTTGAGCTTGCCCGCCTTGATGTACGGCAGCGACGAGGCCACCTGGTCGAAGTACACCGCCACCTGCCCCGCCAGCACGTCGTTGATGGCCGGGCCCGCGCCGCGGTACGGGATGTGCAGCATCGCGGTGCCGGTGCTGCTCTTGAACAGCTCGCCCCACATGTGGCCGATGGTGCCGTTGCCCGGCGTGGCATACGAGACCTTGCCGGGGTTCGCCTTGAGGTGCTTCACCAGATCGGCGAAGTCCTTCACCGGCAGCACGGCCGGGTTCACCACGACCACGCCGGGCGCCTTCACGATCTCGGTCACGCCCGTGAAATCCTTGATGGGGTCGTAGGGCAGCTTCTTGTACACGGCGGGGTTCACGCCGTGGGTGGACAGCGTGGCCACGCCGATGGTGAGCCCGTCGGCCGGCGCGCGCGCCACCTCGGCCATGCCGATGGAGCCGCCCGCGCCGCCTCGGTTGTCCAGCACCACGGGCTGCTTGAGGATGCGGGCCAGCGACTCCTGCAGGCTGCGCACGGTGATGTCGGTGGCGCCGCCGGGCGGGAAGGGCACGACCACGCGCAAGGGCGGGGCGTCCTGGGCCAGGGATATTCCTGGAGCGAAAGATGCGGCGGCCAGGATGGAAAGCAGATGACGGCGTTGCATGGGGAAGTCTCCTATGAAGTTTTTTGAAGATTACGGGAAGACTGCCCCCCTACCAAGCGAAGTATCTGCCTGATAACATTCCGCGAAGGAATGATCCAAGGCCACCCGCGATGTCCTCCCTGCGCCGCCTGTCCCCGCCTCTGCACCTGCTGCGGGCCTTCTCCACCGTCACGCGGTTCGGCAGCGTCTCGCGCGCGGCCGAGGCGCTGCACCTCACGCAGAGCGCGGTGAGCAAGCAGGTCAAGGAGCTGGAAGCCTGGGTGGACGTGCCGCTGTTCGAGCGCAGCCGCAAGCGCCTGGCGCTCACGCCCGCCGGCGAGCGCTACGAGAAGGCCGTGCGCGCGCTGCTGGCGCAGCTCGAGGCCGCCACGCTGGAGCTGATCACCAGCGGCGACGGCGGCGGGGCGCTGCACCTGTCCAGCCTGCCCACGTTCGGGGCCAAGTGGCTCATCCCGCGCCTGCCGCAGTTCCAGCGGCAGCACCCGCAGGTCACGCTGCACTTCGTGCCCTACGTGCACAGCTACGACTTCGAGCGGCCCGAGCTGGACTGCTCCATCCTCTTCGGCGACGGCCACTGGCCCGGCGCGCACGCGCACTACATCACGGGCAACGACGTGGCGCTGATCGCCCCGCGCCTGGCCGTGGCCGACTGGCCCCTCCACGCGCCGCGCGACGTGGCGCGCCACGCGCTGCTGCGCCACGTGACCGTGCCCGAGGCCTGGCTGCGCTGGAGCGAGACGCACGGCGTGCAAGGCCTCGTCGATCCGCTGGCCGGCCCGCAGTTCGACCAGTTCCAGACCATGATCCGCGCGGTGATGGCCGGCATGGGCCTGGCGCTGGTGCCGCGCTGCCTGGTGCAGGACGAAATCACCGCCGGGCTGGTGCGCGAGCCGCTGGCCGATGCGCCGCTGCGGGGCGGCTACCAGAGCGACATGGGCTACTGGTTCTGCTACCCCGAAGGCCGCACGCAGCTGCATGCGCTGCAGAGCTTCCGCCAATGGCTGCTGGCCTGCGCGGATCAGCCGTCCGAGCCGCTGGCGTAGGCTTCCAGCCCGATGGCCACCACCGTGGCCACCTCATCGCCCACCTCGGCGCGGAACTCGGCCTCGGCCTGCGCCACGGCGCCGCGGAAGGCCTGCAGCCAGGCCAGCCCCACGGGGGTGAAGCGCACGTGGCGCGCGCGGGCGTCCTGCGGGTCGGCCTCGCGCGTGACCAGGCCCCAGGCCTCGCACTGGTCCACCAAGTTGGCCATGGCCTGCTTGGTCATGCCGGCGCGCTGCGCCAGGTCGGTGAGCCGGTCGCCCGCGAGCGCCAGGTGGCGCGTGATGTGCACGTGCGCCGCGCTCACCTGGTCGCGCGCCGCGAGGTTGGACAGGGCCAGCGGCACCTCCACGTCGCGCGCCATGAGCTGCAGCACGCGCGCGTCGAAGCGCCGCATGGCGTGGCCCAGCAGCCGGCCCAGGTGGGCCTGGCGCCAGCGGTCGTCGGAGAAGTCATCGGCCATCCGCAGATTGTCAGGCAAACTGACCAAAAAATCATTGGAATCGGACAAGGCCGCCCCTAAACTACTGTTCAAGCATCCAGCCTGTCATCCCATCCAGATTCAACCCAAGGAGCATTTCATGGACGCACCCGTCAAAGGCAACGCCGCCAACACCGAAAAGGCCAAGGCCCTGGCCGCCGCGCTCGCGCAGATCGAAAAGCAGTTCGGCAAGGGCACCATCATGCGCCTGGGCGAGGGCGAGGCCATCGAGGACATCCAGGTCGTCTCCACCGGCTCGCTGGGCCTGGACATCGCCCTGGGCGTGGGCGGCCTGCCGCGCGGCCGCGTGGTGGAGATCTACGGCCCTGAAAGCTCCGGCAAGACCACGCTCACGCTGCAGGTCATCGCCGAGATGCAGAAGCAGGGCGGCACCTGCGCCTTCGTCGATGCCGAGCACGCGCTGGACGTGCAGTACGCGCAAAAGCTCGGCGTCGATCTGCCCGACCTGCTCATCAGCCAGCCCGACACCGGCGAGCAGGCGCTGGAGATCGTGGACAGCCTCGTTCGCTCGGGCGCCGTGGACCTGATCGTCATCGACTCGGTCGCCGCGCTCACGCCCAAGGCCGAAATCGAGGGCGAGATGGGCGACGCCCTGCCCGGCCTGCAGGCGCGCCTGATGAGCCAGGCGCTGCGCAAGCTCACCGCCACCATCAAGAAGACCAACTGCATGGTCATCTTCATCAACCAGATCCGCATGAAGATCGGCGTGATGTTCGGCAGCCCCGAGACCACCACGGGCGGCAACGCGCTGAAGTTCTACGCCTCGGTGCGCCTGGACATCCGCCGCACCGGCACCATCAAGAAGGGCGACGAGGCCATCGGCAACGAGACCAAGGTCAAGGTGGTCAAGAACAAGGTGAGCCCGCCGTTCAAGACCGCCGAGTTCGACATCCTGTTCGGCGAGGGCATCAGCCGCGAGGGCGAGATCATCGACATGGGCGTGACGGCCAAGATCGTCGAGAAGTCCGGCGCCTGGTATGCCTACAACGGCGAGAAGATCGGCCAGGGCCGCGACAACGCGCGCGAGTTCCTGCGCGAGAACCCGGATCTGGCCGTGGAGATCGAGAACAAGGTGCGGGAATCCCTTGGGATTGCATTGCTGCCCACCGGGGCGGCCGCAGACGGAGACGCCTGATTTTCAAGCCCAATCGGCCTCTAGCGCTTGCTGGACAAGCGCTGGCAGCTATCAAATCTGAATTCTCATGGGTTTTGCCACCCCCTCGCTCAAGGGCCGTGCACTGCGGCTATTGAGCCAGCGTGAACACTCGCGCGCCGAGCTGCAGCGCAAGCTGGCGCCGCACCTGCAGGAGGGGGACGACCTGGCCGCGGTGCTCGACGAACTGGAAGCGCGGGACTTCATCAGCGAAGCCCGGGTGGCCGAGTCCGTGGTGAACCGCCGCGCCGCGCGGCTGGGCACGCAGCGGCTGGTGCAGGAGCTGCGCGGCAAGGGCCTGGAGGAAGACCTCGTGCGCGCCACGGCCGAGCACCTGCGCGCCACCGAACTGGAGCGCGCCCAGGCCGTCTGGCAGCAACGCTTCGGCAGCACGCCCGCCGCCGACCCGCAGGAGCGCGCGCGCCAGATGCGCTTTCTGGCGGCGCGGGGCTTCGCGGGCGACGTGGTGCGCCGCGTGGTACGCGGCGACTGCGATTAAGGGTCTTTTTGGCCTCCAGCGCTTACTGGTCAAGCGCTAACAGCTATCAAACAAGTAGCTACTGCAGCCCCAGCATGAGCTTGAGGTTCTGCACCGCCGCACCGCTGGCGCCCTTGCCGAGGTTGTCCAGGCGCGCGATCAGCACGGCGTGGCGGTAGTCCTCGTTGGCGAACACGCGCAGCTCCAGCTTGTTGGTGTCGTTGAGCGCCGTGGCGTCGAGCTTGCCGTCCGCCGTGGGCGGCAGCACGCTGACCCATTGCTCGGGCGTGTTGCTGCGGGCATAGTGCGCGGCCAGCGCGTCGTGCAGGTCGGCGGCTTTCGGTGCACCGGGCAGCAGGTCCAGGTGCAACGGCAGCTGCACCAGCATGCCCTGGCGGAAGTTGCCCACCGAGGGCACGAAGATCGGCCGGCGCGTGAGGCCGGTGTAGCGCATGATCTCGGGCAGGTGCTTGTGCTGCAGTCCGAGCGCGTAGGTCTCGAACAGCGGCGCCGTGCCGGCCTCGTAGGCCTCGATCATGGTGCGCCCGCCGCCCGAGTAGCCGCTGACCGAGGGCAGGGCGAGCGGGAAGTCCGGCGGCACCAGGCCCGCATCCACCAGCGGGCGCAGCAGCGCGATGGCGCCGGTGGCGTAGCAGCCGGGGTTGGCCACGCGGTCGGCCTGGGCCACGGCCTCTGGCTGGCCCGCGGCCAGCTCGGGAAAGCCGAACACCCAGCCCGGCGCGGTGCGGTGCGCGGTGCTGGCGTCGATGACCTTGATCTTGCGGCCCGTGGCCTGCGTGATGGCATCGACCATGGCCACGGTCTCGCGCGCCGCGTCGTCGTGCAGGCACAGCACCACGAGGTCCACGCCGGCGATCAGGTCGCGCTTGGCGCCGGGGTCCTTGCGCAGCTCGGGCGCGATGCTGACGAGTTCGACCTGCGGCATGGCCTGCAGGCGCTCACGGATCTGCAGGCCCGTGGTGCCGGCTTCGCCATCGATGAAGACTTTGGACATGGGGGGTGACTCCTGGTGTTGTAAGGCACCGTCAAGGATGGTGCATTGCAGCATGATACAGTCGCTGGTTGCCATGTCCCAAGCCCGCGGCCAGACATTTGCTCATGGCAAACGGGTAACTACCACCCTTCCCTGAGAGAGACCTCATGAAGATTCACGAATACCAAGGCAAGGAAATCTTGCGCAATTTTGGTGTGCCCGTTCCGCGCGGCATCCCCGCATTCACGGTGCAAGAGGCCGTGGAAGCAGCCCAGAAGCTCGGCGGCCCGGTCTGGGTCGTGAAGGCCCAGATCCACGCGGGCGGCCGTGGCAAGGGCGGCGGCGTGAAGGTGGCCAAGAGCATCGACGACGTGAAGAAGCTGGCCGGCGAGATCCTGGGCATGCAGCTCAAGACCCACCAGACCGGCCCCGAAGGCCAGAAGGTGCGCCGCCTGTACATCGAGGACGGCGCCGACATCAAGAACGAACTCTACGTCTCGCTGGTCACCGACCGCGCCACGCAGAAGATCGCCCTGATCGCGTCGAGCGAAGGCGGCATGGACATCGAGGAAGTGGCCCACTCCACGCCCGAGAAGATCATCACCGAGATGATCGACCCGCTGACCGGCATCACGGCCGAGCAAAGCAAGAAGATCGCCGCCGCCATCGGCCTGTCCGGCGGTTCGGTGGACCAGGCCGTGGACCTGTTCGCCAAGCTCTACAAGTGCTACATGGACACCGACGCGTCGCTGGTGGAAATCAACCCCCTGAACTGCGACAGCAAGGGCGACCTGATGGCCCTGGACGCCAAGTTCAACTTCGACTCCAACGCGCTGTTCCGCCACCCCGAGATCGTGGCGCTGCGCGACCTCGACGAGGAAGACCCGGCCGAAGTGGAAGCCTCCAAGTTCGACCTGGCCTACATCAGCCTGGACGGCAACATCGGCTGCCTGGTGAACGGCGCGGGCCTGGCCATGGCCACCATGGACACCATCAAGCTGTTCGGCGGCGAGCCGGCCAACTTCCTGGACGTGGGCGGCGGCGCGACGGCCGAGAAGGTGACCGAAGCCTTCAAGATCATGCTCAAGAACAAGAACGTCAAGGGCATCCTGGTCAACATCTTCGGCGGCATCATGAAGTGCGACACCATCGCCACCGGCGTGATCACCGCCTGCAAGGCAGTGAACCTGTCCGTGCCGCTGGTCGTGCGCATGAAGGGCACGAACGAAGAGCTGGGCAAGAAGCTGCTGGCCGAGTCCGGCCTGCCCATCATCGCCGCAGACACCATGGCCGAAGCCGCGACCAAGATCGTCGCCGCAGTCAAGTAAGAAGCCCGGAGAAACGCACATGTCGATCTACATCAACAAAGACACCAAGGTCATCACCCAGGGCATCACGGGCAAGACCGGCCAGTTCCACACCGAGAAGTGCCAGGAATACGCGAACGGCAAGAACTGCTTCGTGGCGGGCGTGAACCCCAAGAAGGCGGGCGAGTCGATCTTCAACATCCCGATCTACGCGAGCGTCAAGGAAGCCGCCCAGCAGACCGGCGCCACCGTCTCGGTGATCTACGTGCCGCCCGCAGGCGCCGCCGCCGCGATCTGGGAAGCCGTGGAAGCCGACCTGGACATGGCCATCTGCATCACCGAAGGCATCCCCGTGCGCGACATGCTCGAAGTGCGCAACAAGATGAAGGCCAAGGAAGCCGCCGGCGGCAAGAAGACGCTGCTGCTGGGCCCTAACTGCCCCGGCCTGATCACGCCCGACGAGATCAAGATCGGCATCATGCCCGGCCACATCCACCGCAAGGGCCGCATCGGCGTGGTGAGCCGTTCCGGCACGCTGACGTATGAAGCCGTGGCCATGCTGACCGAAGTGGGCCTGGGCCAATCCACGGCCGTGGGCATTGGCGGCGACCCGATCAATGGCTTGAAGCACATCGACGTGATGCAGGCCTTCAACGACGACCCCGACACCGACGCCGTGATCATGATCGGCGAGATCGGCGGCCCCGATGAAGCCGACGCCGCCCGCTGGTGCAAGGCCAACATGAAGAAGCCCATCGTGGGCTTCATCGCGGGCGTGACCGCGCCTCCCGGCAAGCGCATGGGCCACGCCGGCGCGCTGATATCCGGCGGCGCCGACACGGCGGACGCCAAGCTCGCCATCATGGAAGAGTCGGGCTTCGTGATCACGCGCAACCCGTCGGAACTGGGCAAGCTGCTCAAGGCCCAGCTCAAGTAAGCCAATCCCTGTCCGGGCTATTCGTAAGCACAATTACGGACGCCCCAGATGGCCAGGCCGGATAGACTGGCCGCTCCAATAAAAAAGAGAAGCGCTCGGAACCCTGTTCCGGGCGCTTCTTGCATTCATAACAGTGGAGTTCAGTATGGAGTTCGTGCAAAGCGCCGATTTCTGGATCGGCCTGATGAAGATCGTCTGGATCAACATCATTCTTTCCGGCGACAACGCCGTGGTCATCGCCCTCGCGGCCCGTTCCCTTCCCACGCACCAACAGAAGAAAGCCGTCTTCTGGGGCTCCGGCGCGGCCGTGGTGCTTCGCATCCTGCTGACCGTGGTCGCCGCGAAACTGCTGGAGCTGTCGTTCCTGCAGATCATCGGGGGCTGCCTGCTGCTGTGGATCGGCTTCCAACTGCTCAGCGACGACGAGGAGGAAGAGGGCGAGTCGAAAGCCTATGGCAGCCTGATGGCCGCGGTGCGCACGATCCTGATCGCCGACCTGGTCATGAGCCTGGACAACGTGATCGCCGTGGCCGCCGCCGCGCACGGCAACGTGGTGCTGCTGGTGCTGGGCCTGGCGATCAGCATCCCGCTGGTGATCTTCGGCAGCACGCTGATGATCAAGCTGATGGAGCGCTTCCCGATCATCGTGCTGTTGGGCGCGGCCCTGATCGGCTGGGTGGGTGGCGAGACCATCGCCAACGATGCGGTCCTACACGGCTACGTGGTGGCGCACCCCTCGCTGCACTACGTGGCGGCGGTGCTGGGCGCGGCCCTGGTCGTGGGCGCAGGCAAGTTCTGGCCGGGTCGGGCCCGGCGGGGCGCCACAACCTGACAAAAATGGCAGCCCGCCATCAGCGCAGGCTGCCAAGCACGACAAGAACGGCATGCACCTCGGCGCCGAGCCGGGACTGCATGCCATAAGCTCGATGCCGAGCCGCTCCCGGCATTGGGCGCGGATATTGCTTTGACACCTCCTCATACAGAGCAGAGTGGAACAACAGCAAGTGGGACGAAAAACCTCGGGACGGCGGCTTGGCATGCGACATGCCGACGGACTCTGGGGCGCACTGGCTGCCGCAGTGGTCGTGGCGCTGGCCGCAACGGCCGGCGCGGTCTCCTGGCTGGAGCACCGCGTGTACGACGCGGCGACCCACATCACCACGCCTCCGCCCCTGCCTGAAATCACCATCGTCGGCATGGACGATGTCAGCCTGAATACGCTGGGCAGCGGGCCCTGGTCCCGCGACGTGTACGCCCGGCTGATCGACCAGCTCTCCGCGGCAGGCGCCAAGACCATCGTCCTGACGACGCTGTTCGCCGAGCCGCAGTCCGACCGGGGCCTCGCCTACATCCGCAAGATGCGCGATGCGCTGGTGCGCACGGGCGACGCGTCTCCACTGGCCGCCGAACTGGACCGCGTGGCGGTCGAGGCCGAAAAGGCGCTGGACACGGATGCGCGCCTGGCGGCGAGCATCCAGCACGCCGGCAATGTGCTCCTGGCTTCGCGCTACGCCCTGACGGGAACGCCCCGGCCGCTGCCCCCGCACGAGCACCGCAGCGTGCTGCCGGACCCGGGGGCTTTCGCCCTTGCTGCCCGGTCGGTACAGCACCCGATCGCGGCCCTCGGCTCGGCCGCGGCAGGCGTCGGACACCTCTTCCTGGAAGCGGATGACGACGGCCAAGTGCGCCAGTTGCCGCTGCTCCTGCGCTACGACAACGTCGCCGTCCCCTCGCTGGCCCTCCTGGCGGCAAGGCACAGCCTGCACTTGGGCCCCGCCGAAGTACAAGTCCAAGGCAGCCCGCCCGGCCTGCAGTTGGCCGGGTTGCCCATCGCCACGGATGCCGCCGCCGTCCTGCGGCCGCGCTTTCATGTTGCGCAAGACGATGCCCTGCCCTTTCCTACGGTGTCGTTCGCCAGCGTCCTGGCCGGCAAGGTGCCGCTCCAGAGCTTCAAGGACAAGATCGTGCTGGTAGGCGAGACCAGCGATGCGCTGGCCACGCCCTGGGCTTCGTCCGATGGCCGGGCGATGTACCCCGTCGAACTGCTGGCGCACGCCCTGTCCTCCATCCGGCAGAACCTGGGTGTTCAGCGCCCATCCTGGGCCACGGCGGCATCCTGGGCCGCCGTTCTGGGCGCACTGGTCTTCGTGGCCGGGATGCTTCCCAGGCTTTCGCGCCCGGGCGGATGGGTGGCCGGCCTGGCATTGCTGCTGGTGCTGGCGGGCGCGGAATGGGGCCTGCTGCGCTATGCCGGCCTGTGGGTGCCATTGGCGGCGAGCGCCCTGGCACTGCTCGCCGGTGTCGCGGCATTCACCCTGCTGCGCTCCGTGCGCAGCGCCCCTTCAGCGGCGGCCTCCGCCGAGGCGGCGGAAGCCGACCGCATGATGGGCCTGGCTTTGCAAGGGCAAGGCCAACTGGACATGGCCTTCGAGCGCCTGCGCAAGGTGCCGCCCAGCGACGCCTTGATGGACAACCTGTACCACCTCGCGCAGGATTTCGAGCGCCAGCGCAACCTCGCCAAGGCCAAGGCGGCCTACAAGCACATCCTGCAATACAACCGCGAATACAAGGACGTGCGCACGCGCTACAAGCGGGTGCGTGCCCTGCTGCAGGGTCCGGACACGCCGGCCCGCGCGCCCTCCTCATCGATTCCTCCTGGCGCCGCCCCGCGCCTGCCGGGCGATGCCGCCATCGGCATCCCCATGCTGGGCCGCTACCACATCGAAAGGGAAATCGGCAAAGGCGCCATGGGCGTGGTCTACCTGGGGCGGGACCCCAAGATCGGCCGTGTGGTCGCCATCAAGACCCTGGCCCTGAGCGAGGAGTTCGAGGGCGACGCGCTCGTCGACGCCCGGGCCCGGTTCTTCCGCGAGGCGGAAACCGCGGGGCGCCTGCAGCACCCCTGCATCGTGACGATCTTCGATGCCGGCGAAGAGCACGACCTGGCCTACATCGCGATGGAATTCCTCAAGGGCACGGACCTGGCATCGGCCTGCCGCGCCGACCAGCTTCTGCCGGTGGCCACCGTGCTGTCCATCACGGCCCGCGTCGCCGACGCGCTGGACTACGCCCATGCGCACAACGTGGTGCACCGCGACATCAAGCCCGCCAACATCATGTTCGACAGCGGCACGGACGCAGTCAAGGTCACGGATTTCGGCATCGCGCGCATCACGGACTCCAGCAAGACGCGCACGGGGCTGGTGCTGGGCACGCCGAGCTTCATGTCGCCGGAGCAGCTGGCCGGCAAGAAGGTGGACGGCCGGTCGGACCTGTATTCGCTGGGCGTCACGCTGTTCCAGCTGCTGGCCGGGTCGCTGCCCTTGCGCGGCGAGTCCATGACTGAACTCATGCACAAGATCGCCAGCGTGGAGGCACCCGACGTGCGCCAGCTGCGGCCAGAGCTGTCGCCAACGGTGGCCCGCATCGTGGCCCTGGCCCTTCAGAAACGCCCGGAAGCCCGCTACCAGACGGGCCGGCAACTGGCGGCCGACCTGCGGCAGGCAGGGGCCGCAGGCGCCGGCCAGGAGGGTGCGCCGGAGCCCGGGGCAGTGGTCTATGATGCGGACCGCGATGCAACAGGGCATGAGATGGCGGATTTTCAGCAAACCGTGATGGAGCCACCCGCAGGGCGGGGCGCGGCATCCCCGCCGATGTCAGGTGCCCGATGACGCTCGCGCTCACATCCATGACCTACGAATTTTTCGCGCGGACCGACAAAGGCCGCGTGCGTGCCAACAACGAAGATGCGGTGGCAGTCGATCGGGATGCACAAGTCGCCATCCTCGCCGACGGCATGGGCGGCTACAACGCGGGCGAGGTGGCCAGCGGCATGGCCACCACCTTCATCCGCACCGAGATGGCCCGCTGGCTGGCGCAGGCCGGGGCCGCGCCGCAGTCCACCGACGTCCGGCGGGCTCTGGAGATCTGCGTCGAGAATGCCAACCATGCCATCCTGGGCGCCTCGCTCTCCAATCCCCAGTACGCGGGCATGGGAACCACGCTGGTCGTGGGCGTCTTCCATGGCAGCCGGCTCATCCTGGGCCATATCGGAGACTCCCGCTGCTACCGCCTGCGCGACGGCACGATGCAGCAGATCACGCGCGACCACTCGTGGCTGCAGGAACAGGTCGATGCCGGTCTGTTGACGGCGCAGCAGGCGGCTCTCTCGACCAACCGCAACCTGGTGACGCGCGCCCTGGGCGTCGAGCCCAACGTGATGATGGAAGTCAACGAATTCCAGGTGGCGCCGGGCGACCTGTTTCTCATGTGCTCGGATGGGCTGACGGACATGGTTGCGGATGCCGACCTCACGGAATTGGTACGCGCCCAGCTTCCATTGGAAGAAAAGGCCACGCTGCTCATCGACACCGCCAACGCCAACGGCGGCCGTGATAACGTGAGCGTACTGCTGGTGCAGGCGGCCGCTGCCGGCAGGAAGCGCGGCCTCATGTCCCGATTGCTCGGGGCCCATTGAGCGGCCCCAGCCACAACAATTACTCATCACATCAGGAGTGGATCATGCCCAGAATGATCGTTTCAATCGACGGGGTCGTCATCAAGGAAGTGCAACTGACCAAGGAGCGGACCACGCTCGGCCGCCGCCCCTACAACGACATCGTGATCGACAACCTCGCGGTCAGTGGTGAGCATGCAGTGATCCACATGCAGGGGCAGGATGTCGAGATCGAGGACCTGGGCAGCACCAATGGCACCTACGTGAACGCCAAGGCCGTGAAGCGGCAGGAGCTGCGCAACGGCGACACGGTCGAGGTGGGCAAGTACAAGATCCGCTTCCTGCACGAAGCCGAGGGCCAGAATTTCGAGAAGACCATGATCTTCAAGCCGGGCATGGTGCCGCCAACGCTGGGTTCGGCATCACGCCCCGCCCCGCTCGGCGGCGCACCAGCCCCGGCGCCGGTTTCCGGCGTGATCCGGGTCACCTCGGGCGCCGCAGCAGGACGTGAAGTGTCGTTGCAGAAAGTGGTGACCACCATCGGCAAGCCCGGCATTGCCGTGGCATCCATCACGCGGCGCCACCAGGGCTTCGTGCTGGCCCACGTGGAAGGGCCGGAGATGCCACTGCTCAACGGTGCGGCCATCGGCATGTCGCCCGTCCCGCTCAAGCACGGTGACCGGCTGGAACTGGCCGGCACCGAGATGCAGTTCGAACAAAGCTGAGCTGCTGGCCGGCGCAGCATCTGTCGTCGCGGCCGGCGAAAACCATGTGGAAGCAGTTGGCGCAGATCGTCCGGCGGCGCTGGCGGCGCACGGCCGTCACGCTCATTCCCCTGGCCTTCGCCCTGTTGCACATCTCCGACGTGCTGCACCTGCAGGTGCTGGAGCGGCTGGACAACCTCATCTACGACACGCGGCTGCGCGCCACCATGCCGCGCACACTCGACGAACGCATCGTCATCGTCGACATTGATGAAAAAAGCCTGGACCGCGTGGGCCACTGGCCCTGGGGGCGGGACAAACTCGCAACGCTGACCCGCGAGCTGTTCGACCGCCAGCAGGTGGCAGTCGTCGGATTCGATGTCCTGTTCGCGGAATCGGACGGAAGCTCCGGCCTCGCCAACCTGCAGCAACTGGCGCAGGGCCCGCTGAAAGACCAGGCCGGCTTCAAGGAGCAGTTGGCGCGCCTGGCCCCGTCCCTGGACTATGACGCACGTTTCGCGCAGGCACTGCAGGGACGCCCTGTCGTCCTGGGCTATTACCTCACCAGCGACCGGGATGGAAGAACCAAGGGCGTGTTGCCAACCCCTGCGCTACCCTCCGAGCGCCTGCGCGGCTTGCCGATCCGGGCCACGTCCTGGGGAGGATATGGCAGCAACATCGAAGAGCTGGCCCAAGCCGTCCCCGTGGCAGGCTTCTTCAACTCCATCACGGACGAGGACGGCGTCGTCCGGTCCCTGCCTTTGCTGGCGGAATACCAGGGCAAGTATTACGAATCGCTGGCCCTGGCGATGTTTCGCACCGTGCTCGATTTGCCGGAGATCCACCCGGGCTTCACCAGCTCCATTGCCGAAGGGCCCTACGACATTCTCGACAGCATCGTATTGCGCCAGGACGGGCGCGAGTTGGTGATTCCAGTAGATGACCGGATAGCGACGCTGATCCCCTTCCGAGGGCCCGGCGATACCAGCGGTGGTTCTTTTCGGTACATCTCCGCATCGGACGTCCTTGAGGGCAAGCTCCCACCCAACAGCCTGAATGGTCAACTGGTTCTGGTGGGATCCACCGCGCCAGGCTTGCTGGATTTGCGGGTGACCCCCGTGGGGCGGACCTATCCAGGCGTGGAAACGCACGCCAATGTGCTTTCCGCGTTCCTGGACGGAAAAAGCATCGTGAGGCCGGACTACTCCGTGGGCTTCGATGCGGCACAGCTGCTGATTGCGGGTCTCCTGTTGGCCCTGGCCCTTCCCGCTCTGTCCGCAACAGCGGCCATACTGCTCAGCCTGGGGGTCATCGCGGCCCTGACCGGCATCAACCTATGGCTCTACTTTGCCCAGGGCTTGGCGCTTCCACTTGCCACTGCGGTGGTCATGACGCTGTTCGCGTTCGCGCTCAACATGGTCTACGGCTATTTCGTGGAAAGCCGCTCCAAGCGCGAGTTGGCCGCACTGTTCGGCACTTATGTCCCGCCGGAGCTGGTGGACGAAATGGTCAAGCAGCCCGAGAACTACAGCATGCAGGCCAGCAACCAGGAGCTGACCGTCATGTTCTGCGACATGCGCGGCTTCACGGCCATGTCCGAAACCATGGAGCCGCTGCAGCTGCAGGCCCTACTCAACGGCGTGTTCAGCCGCCTCACCCAGATCATCCGCACCCAGCGCGGCACCATCGACAAGTACATGGGCGACTGCGTGATGGCCTTCTGGGGCGCTCCAGTCCCCACACCTGACCACGCCCATCTTGCAACGAATGCCGCGCTGGGCATGGCCGAAGCCGTGCGCCAGATCAATGAAGAGCACGCGGCACGCGGGCTGCCGCGCATCGGCATCGGCATCGGGCTGAACACCGGCACCATGTGCGTGGGTGACATGGGCTCCGACATCCGCCGCAGCTACACCGTGATCGGCGACGCCGTGAACCTGGGATCGCGGCTGGAGGGCTTGTCAAAAACCTACGGCGTAGAAGTCGTCGCCAGCGAAACCAGCCGCGCCCAGGCCGCCCAACACGGGTGGCAGGAACTGGACCTCGTACGGGTCAAGGGAAAGGCTCAAGCCGTAGGTATATACACCCCCTGGGGGCAGCCCAACGGCGAAGAAATCCGGACGACCTGGGAGCAATTCCTGGCTGCGTACCGCGCCCAGAACTGGACCGCCTGCCGCGACCTGCTTCAGCACCATGGAGCACTGCGCGACCGCAATCCCACGCTGCACGCCCTGTACACCCAGCGCGTGGAAGACCGGGCGGTGTTACCCTACGATCCCAACTGGGACGGTGCCACCAACTTTGACAGCAAGTAATCACCCCACTCCTCTGCAAGTGCGCGTGCTGGGCTGCTCGGGCGCCATCGCCCAGGGCTGCCGTACCACGTCCTTCTTGCTGGGCGAGCACATCCTGGTAGACGCGGGTACCGGCGTGGGCGACCTTACGCTTGATGAAATGCAGGCCATCGACCACGTGTTCCTGACCCATTCGCACCTGGACCATATCGCCGCCCTGCCTCTGATGCTGGATGCCGTCTCCTCGCAGCGGGCCTACCCCGTTGAAATACACGCCCTGCCCGAAACGCTTCTGGCCCTGCGCCAGCATATCTTCAACAACGTAATCTGGCCGGACTTCACGCGCATTCCCACCCCCGAAGCGCCTTTCTTGCGCATGACCCCCCTGAACGTGGGCGACGTGTTGACCATTGCGGACACCACGCTTGAAGTCCTGCCCGCCCGCCACAGCGTGCCCGCCGTGGGTTACGCCGCACGCGGCGCTACCGGCTGGTGGGTGTACAGCGGCGACACGGAGGGCCAGACTGCTGGCTTCTGGGACCGAGTGAACAAACTGCACAAAACCCAGGGCGGCGTTGTAGCCCTCTTCATCGAAACCGCCTTCAGCAACCGTGAGCAAGAACTGGCCCGCAAAAGCCTGCACCTGTCTCCCGTCACCCTGGCGCGCGAACTCACAGCCCTGCAACCCCAGGTTCACTGCTTCCCCATCTACATCACCCACGCCAAGCCACAGGAAAGCGGGCTGATCATGCGCGAGGTGCAGGCATTGGAGCACGGGGCGTTTGAGTTGATCGACCTACAGAGGGTCAAGGCGCTAGATGTGTAATAACAGTTTTGTTTAAATAAGAGCTATAAGCGACTGCCATATGAGTGCTAGGCTGAATCGACATTCAGCCGGTATCTTCGGCGGATGTCGAAGACCAAGCATCCACGGCCGAGCCGTTACGAATTGACCCAAACCCAATGGGAGCGGATTGAGTCCCTGCTCCCAGGCAAGGCCAGCGACCCGGGGCGCACGGCCGCCGACAACCGGATCTTCGTCAACGGCGTGCTGTGGGTGTTGCGTTCTGGGGCCCGCTGGAGCGATCTACCGCCGCGCTACGGCGCCTACAAGAGTGTGCACAAACGCTTCACCCGGTGGGCGGCCAAGGGTGTATGGGAACAGGTTTTCCAGATTCTTACCCGGGACCGGGGCAATGAGTACCTGATGATCGACAGCAGCATTGCCCGGGCGCATGCACAGGCAGCGACTGGAAAGGGGGGACTTCGGACTCGGCTCTGGGGCGTTCCCGAGGAGGCTTGAGTACGAAGATTCATCTGGCGGTGGATGACCAGGGGCGACCGGTCCGGTTCCTGCTCACGGGTGGGGAGCGCAACGACATCACGCAGGCCCCGGCGCTGCTGACTGGGTTCAAGCCCAAGTTCGTGCTGGCCGACAAGGGCTATGACAGCCGAGATCTGGTGGCGTTGATCCGATATGTGGTGCCGGAGCGGTGATCCCGCCGCGCAGTTGCCAGCAACCGCGTGCCTACGACAAGACGCGCTATCGACTACGAGATCGCATCGAACGTTGCTTTGCCAGGCTCAAGCAGTTTCGCCGGATTGCCACACGGTTCGATCGCAAGCCCAGTCACTTCCTTGCCTTTCTGTACCTCGCTTCGATTCCAATGTGGCTGCCTTGAATGTCGATTCGACCTAGAGGTACAGAAAATTTGGATTCTCATCCAATGCCTCAAGTGGCCTGCGGACAATTTTGGGCGACAAATATGTTCATGCCCAGGGTTTACCATTGCCTGTAGCACTGTTCTAACCTCTGAAGGGCCTGGGAGGCTATTTTGCAGGGCGCCCTCATCTGGCACAGAATTTGCTGAATTGAAACTAACCCGCAGGTCTTCCTACGGGTCGTTTTTCACCCCCCCCTACTCCCGAGGAGAGATTTATGAAGCGCAATCTGCAAAAGGGTTTCACCCTTATCGAATTGATGATCGTGGTGGCCATCATCGGTATTCTGGCTGCCGTGGCTCTGCCCGCGTATCAAGACTACACTAAGCGCGCCAAAGTGTCTGAAGTGATCTTGGCCGCATCCTCGTGCCGCACCACCATCACCGAAGCCATCCAATCCGCTTCGTCAGGCACCGCCATCGCCGAAAACAATTGGGGTTGCGAAGTTTCCACCGGCTCTGGCACGAAGTACGTGGAATCGATCACGACGACCGAATCGAACCCCGGCTCCGCTGGCGGTGGCGTGGTTACGGTGACCGTGCAAAACATTGCCAATGACGTGACAGGCTCCATCCAACTCGCACCCTGCAGTGCATCCAATCAAACCACATTCGCCGCCTGCACCCAGCCAGAGTATGGCAATGCAGTCAATAGCTGGCTCTGCGGCCCGTCTGCCACGGGCGGCATCAATCCAAAGTTCTTGCCCGGCTCTTGCCGTGCAAGCTGATCATTTCAGCTTATAAGAAAGGCGGCCTCGGCCGCCTTTTTCCATTCATGGCAACACCCATTCTTCATGCGTTCGGTATCCTGATTTTTGTCTTTGCCTGGCTATCTTTCGACCACTATCGGCCCTGGGTCAACTTCCATGCCGAGGCGCTGGCATTTTTCGGTATAGGTTTGCTGGCACTGGCGCGGCTGCTGGAATTGCGGCACAAGAAAGATTTGCTCCTGCCTCGAATTGCATGGGTTGTGGCAGCCGTTGCGCTATTGCCTTGGGCACAATGGCTTTTTAGAGTTTCCTTGTTTGCTGGGGATGCGCTGGTTGTTTCTCTTTTTCTGTGCGGCTTCGCCATGGCCATATCGCTGGGCTATTCCTACGCGCGCGATGCCGCTAATGCACAGCACGATCTGACAGCCATTTTCTACAGCATCTGGTTCGTCGCCCTCGTTTCCGCTGCCATCGGATTGTTGCAATGGCTCGGCCTGCAGGACAGTCTAGGCATGTATGTCGTGCAAACCGATCCTGGAGACAGGGCCATGGGTAACATGGGACAGCCCAACCAGTTGGCCACGCTCCTGCTCATGGGCATTGGCGCGCTGGCTTGGACTTACGAGCGCAGGCGCATTGGTGCGACAGGCCTGATTTGCGGAGTTGCTTTTCTATCTCTTGTGCTGGTACTCACCCAGTCGCGCACCGGCATCGTCAGCGCCACTGTTATGGCGCTGTTTCTGACTTGGAAGAATCGCTATCAACCCATGCGGATTCGCCCCTTGCATGCACTCCTTTGGTTGGGCGGATTCTTGCTTGCCCTGCAGTTATTGCCTTTGGTTCACGAATGGCTACTCATGGACGAGGGGCGCAATCTCAGCCTGACAAGAGACAACGGGCGCCTAACCATCGCGCGGCAGGTTCTCGCAGGCACGCTGGAATCCCCCTGGTTCGGATACGGTTGGAACCAGACCCCCACGGCCCATGCGGCGGGTGCCATCGCCGTGCCGGGCAGTTTGACCTACACCAATGCGCACAACGTGGTGCTGGATATCTTGGCGTGGAACGGATTCCCGATAGGCATTGCCATCACCATCGCCTGTGCATATTGGGCCTTCTCGCGCATGCGATCGGCTAAAGATGCAAGTGCTTTGTATGCCATGGCTGCACTTCTACCCATCGGCGTTCACAGCTTATTTGAATATCCTTTTGCATATGCTTATTTCTTGATGTCCGCCGGACTTTTCATTGGCATTGTGGAGACATCTCGTCCGCAAAAGACGTATCATGCTATGCCGAAGTGGTCGTTCATGGCATTTATTGTCAGTTGGTTTATTGTCGGGGTTGGCGTTGTACGAGAATATCTTCTCATTGAGGAGGATTTTCGGATTGTCAGATTTGAAAATCTGCGTATCGGGCAAACACCGGAAGATTATCAAGCGCCAGAAAATATCTGGATGCTTTCCCAGATGGAGTCCATGTTGCGTGCCGCTAGGCAGGCAGCACGTCCAAACATGTCCCATCAGGATTTAGAGAATCTAAGAAAAGCCTCACAGCGCTTTCCTTATGGCGCACTCGGACTAAGGTACGCCTTGGCGCTGGGGCTTAATGGTCAGCCAGAAGCTGCATCCCGGCAAATGCAGATTGTTCACGGCATGTACGGAGAAGGATATTATCAGGCAGCCGTATCAACTCTCCGCGCAATGCAGAAAGAGCACCCCGATCTAAGAGCAGTTATTACACCATGATGACGAAACAGCAAAGAAGGGCGCGTATGCGCGCCAGCGGAACTCACCTCGTATTCAGCATTATTGTTGCTGCCATGGCCGCGCTTCTTGTTTTCAAACTATGGTACCCATATCCCTATCGGGAAATATCCGGTGGGCGTGAATTATTTACATTGATGATTATTGTGGATATCATTATGGGCCCATTAATAACGGCAATAATCTTCAATCAGGCCAAACCGCGCCGAGAACTCGTGATGGACCTTACCCTGGTCATACTGCTTCAACTTGCGGCTCTAGGCTATGGTTTGTGGACTGTTTACATGGCCAGGCCCGTTCACCTAGTCTTCGAATACACGCGGCTGACCGTAATCCATTCGGCGGACGTGGCGCCAAATTCGCTTATCCATGCGCCTGCGGAACTTCAGACGCTGCCAACTACAGGCCCTACAGCCATCGGGCTGCGTCCGTTCAAGGATTCGAAAGAACAGTATGAGGCAACGATGTCGGCGCTGGGAGGGGTGCCTATAGCTGGCCGCACCGACCTATGGCAGTCATATGACAAATCCCGTGCATCGATTCTGCTCGCATCAAAACCCGCTTCGGAGCTGAAGGCGCGCTTTCCGAAAAAAGAAGTCGAGCTAGAAAAATCAATAAAAGAAACGGGGCGCGCACTGACGGATTTGCGGTATCTCCCCGTGGTCAGCCGAAGCATCGCCTGGACTGCGTTGCTGGACTCAGTCACGGCTGATATCGTTGGATTTTTACCATTGGATTCATTTTGATATTTTTTAACTGACCAAGCGAGGCGGACTATAACGCTCAAGATGGATTATTTGCCCCCCCCCCCGATTTCCCCCCGCACTTTTGAGTCACCCGTACACCCTCGATTTCCATGTTCTTGTCCACAGCCTTGCACATATCGTAGATCGTCAGCAAGGCCACTTGCACAGCGGTAAGCGCCTCCATCTCTACCCCCGTCGGCCCTACCGTTTCGACGGTAGCAGTACATTGCACGGCCTGATCGGAGGGCGCCAGTTCAAAGTCGACCGCCACTCGCGTCAGAGCCAAAGGGTGGCACAAGGGAATGAGGTCGCTGGTCTTCTTGGCAGCCAAGATGCCTGCGATACGGGCCACGCCCAGCACGTCGCCTTTCTTGGCGGTACCGCTTTCGATGATGGCCAGCGTGGCGGGCTGCATGGTGATGCGGCCCGTGGCGACTGCTATGCGGTGGGTGGCGGGCTTGGCACCCACATCCACCATGTGGGCTTGGCCTTGGGCGTCGAAGTGGGTCAGGGGGAGCGTCATGGTCACAAGTGGTTAACGAAACATTCGGCAGACCGGGGCATCATATGAGGACGTTACGCCGTTTGCCCCAATGCCCTATTTCAAGTCTTTTTGGCTTCTGGCGCTTATTTTGAAAGCGCTAGCAGCTTCTCTATTAATAGCGTCATCCGCACTAGCCCAGCCCGCGCTGCCCACGCTGGGCGACGGCTCCGACCTCACCACCAGCGAGGAACGCCGCCTGGGCGACCGCATCATCCGCGAACTCTATCGCGATCCGGACTACATCGACGATGCCGTCGTCCACGAATATGTGCAAGGCCTGTTCCAGGCACTTGTGAAGGCGGCCAAGGAGCGTGGCGAATTGTCGCCCGAACTGGACGAGCGCTTCGCCTGGGAGATTCTGCTGGGCCGCGACCGCACCGTGAACGCCTTCGCGCTGCCGGGTGGCTATTTCGGCGTGCACCTGGGCCTGATCGGCGTGGTGGCCACGCGAGACGAGTTGGCATCCGTACTGGCGCATGAGCTCAGCCACGTCACGCAGCGCCACATCTCGCGCCTGATTGCCCAGCAAAACAAGCAAACGCCGCTGCTGCTGGGCACGATGATCCTGGGCGCGCTGGCGGCCAGCAAGAACCCCAGTGCCACGCAGGCGCTGGTGGTGGGTGGGCAGGCGTTGGCCATGCAGAACCAGCTCAACTTCTCGCGCGACATGGAGCGCGAGGCAGACCGCATCGGCTACGGCCTGATGGCACCCGCGGGCTTTGCGCCGCAGGGCTTCGTGAGCATGTTCGACAAGCTCCAGCAGGCCAACCGCCTCAACGACAACGGCTCCTGGCCCTACCTGCGCAGCCATCCGCTGACCACCGAGCGCATGGCGGACATGCATTCGCGCGTGCCTCCTGGCACAGCGACTGCCGCAACGGCTTCCGTACCTACGCCGGAACATGCCATGGTGGCCGCACGGGCCCGCGTGCTGTCCAACCCCGGGGTGGATACGCTGCGCCAGTGGGTGGCGGAACCCCAAGGCACGGGGTTCGCGTCCCAGCCCGCCCCCCGCCGCGCGGCCATTCTGTATGCGGCCGCGCTGGGCAGCAGCCAGCTGCGCGATGCCAGCGGCGCGCGCGCAACGGCCAGGAAGCTGGAAGCGCTGGTGCGCGATGATCCGGCCGCCCACCGGCTGGCGCAACTGCTCCTGGCCGAGATCGAACTGGCGGCCGGCGATGCCGACGCTGCGCTGGGAATCCTGCCCACCGATGCGCCGAACCGCAGGCCCGAGCTGGTGCTGCGCTCGCAGGCCCTGCTGCGCGCGGGGCGCGGTGGGGAGGGTGCCAGCGCCTTGCAGGGCTGGGTGGCCTTGCACCCCAAGGATGCCGCCCTGTGGCAGCTGCTGGCTTCCACCTGGCAGGCCCAGGGCCAGCCCCTGAGGGCGGTACGGGCCGAAGCGGAGGCCCAGGCTGCGCGCTACGACTATGCGGCGGCGGTGGACCGCTTCAAGGCCGGCCAGGATCTGGCCCGGCGCGGCGGCCCCCAGGTAGACCACATCGAGGCGTCCATCATCGACACACGGCTGCGCGCCGTGCAATCACTTCTTCGTGAACAGGCCGCCGAGCGCTGATTCGATCAGCACGCCCAGGGCCGAGTAGATGAGCGAGCCGAGCAGCGCCGCGGCAAAGCCCCGCACGTGGAACCCGTCGAGCACGCTGGCGGCGGCCCAGAACATCAGCGCGTTGATGATGAAGAGAAAAAGCCCCACGGTGACGATGGTGACCGGCAGCGTCAGCACCACCAGCACGGGCCGCAGCACCACGTTGAACAGGCCGATGACGAAGGCCGCGATCAGCGCCGAGGTGAAGCTCTGCACCTGCACGCCGCTGTAGATGTACGCCACGAACAGCAGCGCCGCGGCGCTGAGAATCCATTTGAGGAGGAGTTTCATGGGCGGAGAATAGCACCGGCCCGCTGGAAAGAAAAAGGGCCCTCAGGGGCCCCTGCTCGGTGCGCCGAAGCCACCAGCCGGCGTCATTCGAACGCCAGAACCCACAGGGCGCCAAAGCCCGTCAGCAGGCTGCCCAGCGTTCCGGGCAGTTGCGCCGTCCAGCGCCGGCCCGCGCGAGCGGCGGCTTCGTCGGCCACTTCCGACTTGGGCCGGCGCGCATCCACCACCTGTGCCGCCGAAGGCTGGCCGGCCTGCAGTTGCTCCGTGAGCTCGGCCAGGGGGCCCTTGGCCACCACCGTGGTCACGCTGCCGGCCGGAGCGCGCAGCACGGGAAGCATCTGGGCAAACAGCTTGTCCGCCCACTTGGCGCGCCAGTTCTCGCGCGCGCTGTGGCTGACCCATTTGCTGATGCGGTGCGTCATGCGGGGTGCGCACGCCACCAGCACCCATTGCGTGTGGGCGGCCGCAGTCCTGGAGAACAGGGGCGCCAGCACCTGCTGCGCATACGCCGCGTCGTCCACATACACGATGACTCTTTCCATACCACCACCTCCGGTTGAGGGGCCAAGGATAAAGGGGGCGCAGGAGCGCCCCCTTTGCGCTGGCCGGTTCAGATGTTCGCTGTTGTTGTTCGATCAGCCCTGCTGCCCGGCGGGTGCCGCGGCGGCGCGGCGCGCCAGGATGATCTTGCCCGCGATGAGCACCAGCAGGGCGCCGGCCACGCTCGCGCCATACTTGATCACGGACGACACTTCACCGGTCTCGCCGTCGAGCGGCAGCTTGAACATCCACTGCCACTTGTCGGGGTTGACGAAGGCGGGGTCCGTCACCAGCATGCCGCCGGCGATCCAGCCCAGCAGCATGCCGCCGGCGGTGATGATGAGCGGGAAGCGCTCCATGAGCTTGATGACCAGCTGGCTGCCCCAGACGATGATCGGGATGGAGATCAAGAGGCCCAGCACGACCAGCAGGAAGGAATGGTCGCCCGCGTTCTGCGCGGCGCCGGCGATGGCGATCACGTTGTCCACGCTCATCACCAGATCGGCGACGATGATGGTCTTGATGGCGGCCAGCAGCTTGTCGCTGCCCTGCACGTCGCCATGGCCGTCTTCATCGGGGGCCAGCAGCTTGACGCCGATCCACACCAGCAGCAGCGCCCCCACGAACTTGAGGAACGGCAGCGCCAGCAGCGTCATCGCGAAGGCGATCAGGATCACGCGCAGGACGATGGCGCCGGCCGTTCCCCAGATGATGCCCTTGGTCCGCTGGGCGGGGGGCAGCTTGCGGCAGGCCAGGGCGATCACCACGGCGTTGTCGCCACCCAGCAGGATGTCGATGATGATGATCTGGCCGAGTGCGATCCAGAACTCGGGCGAAGCAAGAAAGTCCATACGTTCCTCTGTCAATCAATACGTCAAAGGAGGGGCCCGGTGCCACTGTAGCGCCGAGTCCATCCGAGGGATAGAGGGCTTGCAGGGAGGAAGAATCAAGGGCCTGCCCGCGTTCAGGGCATGGGACATGCGAAGGAAAGCCTTGATCAGCCCCGGCAGGGCCCATCAAAGGTCTTGCTCAACCCGGCGACCTTGCGGTGGCGCCAGACCCGGAACGCCGGAAGCAATGCCTTGCTTCGTATTGACGACGGTTCCGATGATCCACCCCGGCTACGCCGGCAGGCGAATCGGGAGCTACTCCCCTTCGAAGCGTCGATTGGAACATTGCCGGCGCCGGAGCGCAAGTGCGGCGCGATTGTGGGTATTGCGTACGGCTATGATCCAGCCCCTTCTTCCCTCGCCCATGGCCGCCATCCACATCACCGACATCGAAGCCGCCATCAACCACTGGCGCCGCCGCGCGCCCTCGCCCGACGGCGTCACGCTGGCGCCCGAGACGCGCGCGCTGGCGGAGGTGTATGCGCTGATGGTGTACCGGCACGAGGAAGAAGTGGACGAGGAAGACGGCCTGCCGCCGCTGGCGCGGGCCGCCTGGCTGGACTGGTACGGCACCACGCCGGACACGCCCTGCATCGCCATCTGCTCCACCAGCCAGGGCGACGACCTGTGCAAGGGCTGCGGCCGCACCTTCGACGAAGTGCAGTTCTGGCCCGCGCTGACCCCGGCGGAGAAGCGCACGGTGTGGCGCCGCATCACCCTGGAGCACTCGGCCTGGCGGTTCAACCGCTACGCGGAGCGGGCCGCCGAAGGCGCTGCCGCCGGATAGGCCAGGAGGAAAGGCTGTACGCCGCGCGCCCGGCGCGCTATGGTGGGCCCATGCTGCGCCTGACCCAAGCCCCCAACATCGCCATCGCCACGCTGTGGGCGGACTTGCTGTGCGAGGCAGGCATGACGGCCTCGGTGCAGCGCCAATACTTGGGCGCCGCCGCGGGCCACCTGCCGCCCGATCAGTGCCTGCCCGAGATCTGGCTGGAGTACGACGAACACGCCGCCCGCGCCCGTGCGCTGCTGCAGGACCTGCAGGACCTGCCCCAGCGCCGCTGGGCCTGCCGTTGCGGCGAGACGGTGGAGGGCGGCTTCGAGCAATGCTGGCAGTGCGGCGCCCTCATGCCCCGTGACTAGGCAATTGATCCTGATTTGATAGCTGCCAGCGCTTGTCCATCAAGCGCTGGAGGCCATTTTGACCCAAAAACCCGCTCACTTCCAGCGCACGGGCTCCACGTGCACGCTGCCCAGGGTGCTGCTGAGGGTGATGGCGCCTTCCTGCACCGTGGCCTGCAGTTGCATGCTGCGCTCGGCCAGCTGCGCCAGGGCCTGCGAGGCCTCGGCGGGGATGCGCCAGACCTGCAGCTTGTCCAGGCGCGAGAGCTTGGATTCGATGCCCTTCCACCACACCTCGGCGGCGTGGTGGAAGCAGTAGACGATGACCGCATCCGCCTTGCTGCAGGCCTTGGTCAAAGGCTTGTCCTCGGGCTGGCCCACCTCGATCCACACGCGCTTGCGGCCGGTGAAATCGGTCAGCGAGGCGTCCGGGTCGTCCGGGTCCGACAGCCCGGCGCCGAAGGCCAGCGTGCCGTCGCCGTTGCACAGGTCGTTGAGCTGGTGCGCCTGGATGGCCAGGGCCGCCAGGCGCACCATCATGCGCTCGTCGGTTTCGCTGGGGTGGCGCGCCAGCGTGAGCGCATGGTCGGCGTAGTAGCCGTGGTCGATGTCGGCGATGGCGAGGTTCGCCTTGAAGATGGTGGATTTGAGGGCCATTGCTCTTGATTCAATAGCTGCCAGCGCTTGCTGGACGAGCGCTGGAGGCCAAAAAGACTATAAATTTTTAGACGCGCCGCGCCAGTTCCGCCGCCTTGCCCGTGTAGCTGCCGGGTGTCATCGCCAGCAGCCGGTCCTTCTCGGCCTGCGGAATCTCCAGCGACCGGATCAGGCCGTGCAGCGCCTCGGCCGTCACCGTCCGGCCGCGCGTGACTTCCTTGAGTTTTTCATACGCGCCCTGCACGCCGTAGCGGCGCATGACGGTCTGGATGGGCTCGGCCAGCACTTCCCAACTGGCGTCCAGGTCGGCGGCCAATGCCTCCTCGTTCAGCTCCAGCTTGTTCAGGCCCGTGAGCAGCGAGGTGTAGGCCAGCGCGGCATAGCCCAGCGCCACGCCCATGTTGCGCAGCACGGTGCTGTCGGTCAGGTCGCGCTGCCAGCGGCTCACGGGCAGCTTCTCCGACAGGTGCCGCAGCAGCGCATTCGCCAGGCCCAGGTTGCCCTCGGCGTTCTCGAAGTCGATGGGGTTGACCTTGTGCGGCATGGTGGACGAGCCGATCTCGCCCGCCTTCAGGCGCTGCTTGAAGTAGCCCAGGCTGACGTAGCCCCAGATGTCGCGCGACAGGTCGATGAGGATGGTGTTGGCGCGCGCCACGGCGTCGAACAGCTCGGCCATGTAGTCGTGCGGCTCGATCTGGATGGAGTACGGCTGGAAGGTCAGGCCCAGGCCCAGGGGCTCGGGCGTCTCCACCACCTTCTTGCTGAACGCTTCCCAGTCGAAATCGGGCCAGGCGGACAAATGGGCGTTGTAGTTGCCCACGGCGCCGTTCATCTTGCCCAGGATCTTGACGGCGGCAATGCGGTCGCAGGCGGCCTGCAGGCGCACCAGTACGTTGGCCATTTCCTTGCCCACGGTGGTGGGGCTGGCCGTCTGGCCGTGGGTGCGGCTGAGCATCGGCACCTCGGCATAGGCGTGGGCCATCTCGCGCAGCTTGAGCACGATGCGGTCCAGGCCGGGCAGGATGACCTGGTCGCGGCCCGAGCGCAGCTGCAGCGCGTGGCTGGTGTTGTTGATGTCTTCGCTGGTGCAGGCGAAATGCACGAACTCCGAGGCCTTCTCCAGCTCGGGCCGCGCCTCGAACTTGCCCTTGATCCAGTATTCGACGGCCTTCACGTCGTGGTTGGTGGTCTTCTCGATCTCCTTGATGGCCGCGGCGTCGGCCTCGGAGAAGTTCTTGACCAGGCCCAGCAGGTAGGCGCGCGCACCGGTCGTCAGGGGCTTGAACTCGGCGAATCCGGCGTCGGACAGGGCGATGAACCACGCCACCTCCACCTGCACCCGGCGGTGCATGTAGCCGTGCTCGCTCATGATCGGGCGCAGGGCGGCGAGTTTGCTGGCGTAGCGGCCGTCGAGCGGCGAGAGGGCGGTGATGGTGGACAGGCTCATGGGCGGCGATTGTAGGTGTTGGGCCGCAGCCACCCGTCAGTTCCGGCAAGGGGTGCTGCCGATAGAATCAATCACGCATTGTTCAGCCCCTCCCGCGCACTGGAAGACACACCATGAAATTGATCGGAGCCATTACCAGCCCTTACGTCCGCAAGGTGCGGATCGTGATGGCCGAAAAAAAGCTCGACTACCAGTTCGTGCAGGAAAACGTCTGGGCGGACGACACCCAGATCGCCGCCTCCAACCCGCTGGGCAAGGTGCCCTGCCTGGTGATGGAGGGCGGCGAGGCCGTGTTCGACTCGCGCGTGATCGTGGAATACCTGGACACGCTCTCGCCCGTGGGCAAGCTGATTCCGCCCACGGGGCGCGAGCGCGCCGAGGTCAAGACCTGGGAAGCCCTGGCCGATGGCCTGCTGGACGCCGCCATCCTGGCACGCCTGGAAGCCACCTGGCCGCACCGCCAGGACAGCGAACGCAGCCAGGCCTGGATCGACCGCCAGCTGCGCAAGGTGCAGGCCAGCCTGCAGTCCATGAGCCAGGGGCTGGGCGACAAGCCGTTTTGCAGCGGCATCCACCTGAGCCTGTCGGACATCGCCGTGGGCTGCGCCCTGGCCTGGCTGGAGTTCCGCTTTCCTGAAATCGGCTGGCGCGCCGAGTACCCCAACCTGGGCAAGCTGCTGGACAAATTAATGCAGCGCCCGAGCTTCGCGGACACGAAGCCCCACTGACCGGCCCCTAAGAGCGTGTTCAAAGCCTTTTCATGGTGCCCGTTGCCCCGCAAAGGCGGCAGGTGCAAGGCGCAAAGCGCAGCCGGGCTGGTGGCCCGGCGAGCATTTACAACGCCGCAGATGCCGCCTTTACGGGGCAACCCTTCGGGCAAGGCAGCAAAAGACCGCACTCGTTGTTGCGCACCTTGTCCAGGCCGCCGGCATGGCCTGCGGCGCGCGCCTAGATTGCGGCCTTTTGCTGCCTTGCGGGCACCATGAAAAGGCTTTGAACACGCTCTAAACCAAAAAGCACGCCCTCCTTGCAGAGGGCGTGCTTTTTGGTGGAATAAAAAGGTTGCGAAGCGTCCCGAAACGAATAAGAGAGGGAGGGAGGAGAAGCGCTCCAGGAGGACAGTCGGAACCCGGGGGCCCGAAAGGCTTCGCAACACTAAAACTGTACGTGGCGCAATCGCGTTGCGCAAGGAATAGAGTAAGGCCTTTGCGCCGAAGTTCCAGGCCTGCCGGCCGGTTTTTCTTAAAGAAACGTAAAGAAGCTTTGCAGTCAGCGCGGCGCGGGCGCAGCGAGCTGTTGCTCGATGGCGCGCACCAGCCCCTTGTTGTCGGGCGCGGTGAGGCTCGAATACTGGTCCACCAGCTGGCCGTCGCGGCCCAGCAAATACTTGTGGAAGTTCCAGCGCGGCGCCGTGCCCGAGAGCTGGGCGAGCTGGCGAAACAGCGGCGAGGCCTCGGCACCCTTCACGCTGCTCTTGGCGAACATCGGGAATTTCACGCCGAAGGTGTTCTCGCAGAACTGCGCGATCTGCTGGTTGCTGCCCGTCTCCTGCGCGAAGTCGTTGGACGGAAAGCCCAGCACCACCAGGCCCTTGTCCTTGTAGCGGGCGTACAGATCCTCCAGCCCCTTGTACTGGCCCGTGAAGCCGCAGAAGCTGGCGGTGTTGACCACCAGCACCACCCGGCCGGCGTACTGGCACAGCGACTGGGGCTTTTCGTCCTGCAGGCGGGGAAAGGTGTGCTGCAGCGTGGCCGGGCAGTTTTCGGGGTCCGCCGCCCGGGCCTGGGGTGCCAGCGCCACGGCGGCAAGCACCAAAAGAATGCGCAAGACAACGTTTTTCATACGAGTTGGAGCAATCGATCCAGCGAAAGTTTGACCCGCACGTCCTTGAACGCCACCACGCCCGTGATCTTCCAGGGCGGCATGCCGGTGTCGCGCGGAATCGGCTCGCCCGTGGGCATGCCGTCGCGGTTGGTCACCACCGCCACGCGCGGCGTGGTGGCCGTGGTGCCGCGGCGGATGACCACGCCCACCTCCTGGCTGGCCAGGCGCACGAAGGCACCCGGCGGGTACACGCCCAGGCCCTTGACCAGCGCGGAGCCGGCCTCGTCCACCTGGTGCTCCTCGTCGTAGTAGCTGGCCTGCATGGCGGCCGTGACGGGCATGGGCCAGCGCGCGGCGCGCGGCGCGATGCGGGCGCCGAAGATGTCGGCGCGCTGGATCAGGCGGGCCATCTGCTGGGCCTCGGTCTTCTTGCCCAGCGGGCCGGGCGTGCGGTGGTGGTGGCAGCGCACCGCCTCCAGCCAGTCCGCGTCGGCCACGCCCAGCTGGCGCAGCAGCGCCTCGGAGCGCGCCGCGTGGTCCTCGATGGCGGCGATCTGCTGGGCCGTGAGCGCGTGCGTTTGCAGCGCCAGCTGGTCCTGCAGCTCGGTCATCGCGATGTTCATGCTGAGCGCGGCGCGCCCGAGCCGCTGCACGCGCAGCGGGGACCACAGCAGCATCTCGCGCGCCACCACCATCACGACGCAGCTCACCAGCATGGAATGCGTGGCGCTGTACATGCGGGTTTCCTGCGCGGACAAATAGATCAGGGCCAGCAGCGTGGCATCGGGCGACTGCTCGCAGTGCCGGGCCAGCTCCCCGTGCAGCGCCTGGAAGCGCCCGCCGAAGTCGCCCGCCGACGGCGCGCGCAGCAGCTGGGTGGCGCGCAGTTGCAGCTCGGGCCAGTCGGGCAGGGCCCGGCCGGCGCGCGCCCGGGCGGCGGAATCCTCGGCCGCCGTCATCTTCATCGCGGCGATCTCGCCCAGGTTGGTGTCTGCTATCAGCATGCGCTGCAGCTGGGCCAGGTAGGCGCGGTGGCTGCCGCCGGACTCGTCGGTGTCCACGCACAGCTCCCGCCCGCGCGCCACCAGGCTGGCGAGGTCGTCCCGGTTGCGGATGACGTAGCCCTTTTGCGCCAGCAGCACGCCGTCCGCCCCCCGCAGCACGAAGGGCAGCGGCTGGCCGAGCGGAATGGTTTCGATGTTCAGGCTGACGAGGTTCATGGGCGCAGTTATTTACATTGTCTAACAATCACGCGCCCGCCAAAGCCCCATCAACCCGGGGATTGCCCGCCTTTCCTGCCTTCTTCGGACTTCCGGCCCCACAGGCGGCCCAGCTTTTGCGCCAGATCGTCGATGTAGGTGAACACTGCCGGCACCACCAGCAGGCTCAGCACCGTGGACGTGATGAGCCCGCCGATCACCGCCACCGCCATGGGCGAGCGGAAGCTCATGTCCGCCCCGCCCCAGGCCGCCGCGATGGGCAGCATGCCCGCGCCCATGGCCAGCGTGGTCATGATGATGGGGCGTGCGCGCTTGTGGCAGGCGTCCAGCAGCGCGTCCAGGCGGCTCATACCGTGCTCGCGCCGCGCCACGATGGCGTATTCGACCAGCAGAATGGAGTTCTTGGTGGCGATGCCCATGAGCATGATCAGCCCGATGAGCGACGGCATCGAAAAACTCTTGCCCGCGACCAGCAGCGCCACGAAGGCCCCGCCCAGCGACAGCGGCAGCGCCGCGAGGATGGTGACGGGCTGCAGGAAGTCCTTGAACAGCAGCACCAGCACGATGTAGATGCACAGCACGCCGGTCAGCATGGCCAGGCCGAAGCTCGCGAACAGCTCGCCCATCATCTCGGCGTCGCCCACGTCGATCTTGCGCACGCTGGGCGGCAGTCCCTGCACGGCGGGCAGGGCGTTGATGGCCTCGGCCACCTCGCCCAGGCCGCGTTCGCCCAGCTCGATCTCGAACTGCACGTTGCGCGCGCGGTCGTAGCGGCTGATGACGGCCGGGCCGCCCGCCACCTCCAGCGTGGCGACCTCGCCCAGGCGCACCGGCCCGCGCGTGCCGGGCACGGCCAGGCGCTCCAGCACCGACAGGTCGGTGCGCGCCTCGTCCGCCAGGCGCACGACGATGGGTACTTGGCGCTGCGCCAGGTTGAGCTTGGGCAAATACTGCTCGTAGTCGCCCAGCGTGGCCACCCGCAGCGTCTCGGCGATGCTGCTGCTGGTCACGCCCAGGTCGGCGGCGCGGGCGAAGTCGGGGCGCACGGCGATCTCGGGCCGCACCAGGCTGGCGTTGGAGCCCACGTTGCCGATGCCGGGGATGGTGCGCAGGCCGCGCTCCACCTCGCGCGCCGCGGCCGACAGGGCCTGCGGGTCCTCGCTGGCCAGCGCCAGCACGTACTTGTCGTTGGAGCCGCCCAGGCCCACCTTCACGCGCACGCCGGGCAGGTCGGCCAGGGCCGCGCGCAGGCGGGTCTCGATCTGCTGCTTGAGTGGGCGCTCGCCCCGTGGCGCCATGCGCAGCGTGAGCGTGGCCTTGCGCGGGTCGGCTGCACCGCCGCCCGCGAACGGGTCGGCCCCCGCCGCGCCGCCGCCGATGGCGGTGTAGATGCTGTCGATGTGCCCCACGTCGCTCAGGATGCGCTCGCTCGCCATGCCGACGGCCGTGCGCGTGTCGGCCAGGGTGCTGCCGGGCGGCAGCTCCAGCGTGACCTGGGTCTGCGCGTTGTCGTCGGGCGGGATGAAGCCCGAGGGCAGCAGCGGAATGAGCGCCAGCGAGCCCACGAAGAACAGCAGCGCGCCCAGCAGCGTCAAGAAGCGGTGCTTGAGGCACCAGGCCGATGCGCGCATGTAGGCGGCCAGCCAGCGCGGCTCCTTCTCCAGCGCCACGATGGGCTTCATGATGTAGGCCGCCATCATGGGCGTGAGCAGCCGCGCCACGACGAGGGACGCGAACACCGCCAGCGCCGCCGTCCAGCCGAACTGCTTGAAGAACCGCCCCGGAATGCCCGCCATGAAGGCCGTGGGCAGGAACACCGCGATCAGCGTGAACGTGGTGGCGATGACGGCCAGGCCAATCTCGTCCGCCGCTTCCATCGCCGCTTGGTACGGCGTCTTGCCCATGCGCAGATGGCGCACGATGTTCTCCACCTCCACGATGGCGTCGTCCACCAGGATGCCCACCACCAGCGACAGCGCCAGCAGCGTGATGATGTTGATGGAGAACCCCAGGAAGTGCATGCCGATGAAGGCCGGGATGACCGACAGCGGCAGCGCCACGGCCGAGACGATGGTCGCGCGCCAGTCGCGCAGGAACAGCCACACCACCACCACCGCCAGGATGGCGCCCTCGTACAGCAGATGCATGGAGCTGTCGTACTCGTCCTGCGCGATGTCCACGAAGTCCACGGTGCGCTGCAGCGTGAGGTGCGGGAAGTCGGCCTGGAGCTGGTCCAGCACCTGCTGCACGCCCGCGCCCACCTCGACCTCGCTCGCGCCGCGGCTGCGCGAAACCTCGAAGCCGATCACTGCCTTGCCGTCCAGCAGGGCCGCCGCGCGCGGCTCGGCCACGGTGTCGGTGATGGTGGCGATCTGGTCCAGCCGCACGTGGCGGCCGTTGGAGAGCGCGACGTCCAAAGCGCCGATCTCCTGCGCCGTCTGCACGGTGGCGATGGTGCGCATCGGCTGCTCTGCGCCGCCCAGGTCCACGCGGCCGCCGGCGCTGTCCATCTGCACCTCGCGCAGCCGCCGCGACACGTCGGCCGCCGTGGCCTGCAGCGCCTGCATGCGCTCGGCGTCCAGCGCCACGCGCACCTCGCGGGTGACGCCGCCCACGCGCGTCACGCCGCCCACGCCGGGCACGGCCAGCAGGCGGCGCGTGAGCGTGTCGTCCACGAACCACGACAGCGCCTCGTCATCCATCTGGCTGGAGCCCACGGCGTAGGCCTGGATGGGCTGGGCGCTCAGTTCGAGCTTGCTCACGATGGGGTCGCGCACGTCGGCCGGCAGGTCGGCGCGCACGCGGCTCACGGCCGAGCGCACGTCGTCCACCGCCTCCTGCACGGGCTTTTCCAACCGGAACTCGGTGGCGATGGTGGCCACGCCGTCGGTCAGCGTGCTGGTGATGTGCTTGACGCCCTGCAGCGTGGCGATGGCGTTCTCGATCTTGCGCGCCACGTCGCTTTCGAGCTGGCCCGGCGCGGCGCCGGGCAACTGCGCGGTGACCACGACCACGGGCAGGTCCATGTCGGGAAAGTTCTGCACCTTCATCGCGTGGAAGGACATCAGCCCCGCCAGCGTGAGCAGCACGAACAGCATCGCCGCAGGAATCGGGTTCCTGATCGACCAAGCGGATAGATTCATGCTTTAGCTCCTTATTTGCTAGCTGTTGGCGCTTTTCCAGCAAGCGCTGGAGCCGTTTTTGGCTCGGATTGCTGGGCCGGCGCCACGCGCACCAGGTCGCCGTCGTTGAGGAAGGCGCCGCCGCGCTCGACCAGCGTCGCGCCGGGCTTCAGGCCCTCCAGCACCTCCACGCGGTCGCCCGTGCGCTGGCCGGTCTGCACACGGCGCATCGCCACGCGGCCACCCTCGACCAGTTCGAACACGGCGCTGAAGCCGTCGCGCACCACGATGGCCGACTGCGGCACGGTGAGCGCATCGTGCGCGCCCAGCAAAAAGTCGCCGCGCGCGAACATGCCCGCGCGCACGTCCGGGTTCGCGGGCAGGTCCACGTACACCAGCGCGTTGCGCGTCTGCGGGTCCACCGTGGGCGCGATGCTGCGCACCGTGCCCGTCACCTTGGCGCCGCTGGCGGCCGTCACCTCGACCTTCATGCCGGGCTGGATGCGCGGCAGCTCGTTCGACGCCACCTCGGCGCGCCATTCCAGCCGGCCGCGCCGCACCAGGCGGAACAGCTCGGTGCCCGCGCCCACCACGCCGCCCACGGTGGCAATGCGCGCGGAGATGACGCCGCTGTCCGGCGCCTTCACTTGCGTCTGCGCCAGCCGCAGCTGCTGCACGCGCAGCAGGGCCTGGGCGGCTTCCACGCGCGCCTGGCCGGTCTGCGCCGCCGTGGCGTACTGCTGGATCTGCTGCGCGCTGAGCGCCCCGGTGGCCGAGAGCGTGCGCGCGCGATCGGCATTGGCCTGGGCCTCTGCCGCTGCGGCCCGGGCCTCGGCCAGGCTGGCGCGGGCCTGGGCCAGGTCGGCCTCGACGGTTTCGGTGGCGAAGGTGGCCAGCACCTGGCCGGCCTTGACCACGTCGCCCACGTTCACCCGCACATCCGACAGGCGCAGGCCGTTGGCCTCGGCGCCGATGCTGGCCTCCTGCCAGGCGGCCACGTTGCCGTTGGCGGGCAGGCGCAGGGTGACGGGGCTGCGCTGCGGCGCCACCGTGGTGACCGCCAGGGCCGGACGCGGCTGGGCGGCAGGCTTGGTCTCGTCCGCCGCTTGCGACGGGCCGGATGCCAGCAGGACGCCGCTGGCGATCAGCGCGCACAGCGCTGCGGCGGCGATGAGGGTAGGGGTGCGTTGAAGGCGTTGCATGGTGAATGAGGATATGAGTGAAATGGGCCTCTAGCGCTTATTCAGCAAGCGCAAGCAGCTATGAAATCAGGAGTATTCCCACGGGGCGTTCACAGGGGTGTTTCGGCGCTCCACCCGCCGCCCGCGGCGCGGTACAGGGCCACCCAGGCGGCCATGCGCTCGTGCCGCAGGGCGACCAGGGCGCTTTCGGCGGCGAGCAGTGTGCGGCGGGCGTCTTCCAGTTCGACGAGGCTGGCCAGCCCGCCGCGCCAGCGCGCTTCGGTGGCGTCGAATGATGCGCGGTAGCCCTCGGCAGCGGTGCGCGCGCTGGCGTTGCGCTCGGCCGTGCTCTGCAGGCGCACCAGGGCCTGCTCGACCTCGCTCACGGCCTGCCGCACCTTGGCGCGGTACAGCGCCGCGGCCTCGTCGTAGCGCGCCTGCGCCGCATCCGCCTGCGCGGCGCGGCGGCCGCCGTCGAACAGCGGCACGCTGAGCGCCAGCGGGCCGATGGTCCAGGTGTTCAGGTCGGTCGTGGCGCCGCCGGTGCGCACCCAGGCCGCGCCCACCGATCCGCTGAGCGACAGGCGCGGGTAGCGCTGGGCCTGGGCGCTGCCCACGTCGGCGCTGGCGGCGGCCACCTCGCGCTCGGCGTTGTAGATGTCGGGGCGCTGGGCCAGCACCTGGGCGGGCAGGGCGGCGATGGTGAACAGCGTGTCGGGCGCGGGCTGCGCGGGCGCGGCGATGCGCTCGCGCAGCGCGGGCTCTTCCCAGCCGGTGAGTGCGGCCAGGGTCTTGAACTCCACGTCGCACTGCATGCGCTGCTGCGCCACGCGGGCCTGGGATTCGGCCGCGCTCGCGCGCGCCAGGGCGGCGGTGGCGGGGGCGGTGAAGCCGGCGCGCTCACTCAAATCCGCTAGGCGCGAGGTCTCGCCACGCGACTGCGCATCGCGCTCGGTCACCTGCAGCTGCGCCAGGCAGGTGCGCAGGCTGCTGGTCTGCTGCGCCACCTCGGCCGCGACGCTCACGCGCGCCTCGTGCCACAGCGCCTGGGCGCCGGCCAGCCGCTCCTCGGCGGCGGTGCGGGCGGCGCGGTTGCCGCCGAAGAGGTCCAGCTCCCAGCTCGCCTGCAGCCCGGCCTGCGCCGTGGTCGCGATGCCGGCGATCTGCTCGTTGAAGCCCCGGCTGGCGCTGGCCTGCCCGTCCAGCGCCGGCAGCAGCGCGGCGCGGCTGGCCACCTGCGTGGCGCGGGCCTGCGCGATGTGCGATTGCGCCTGCGCCACGCCGGGGCTGATGGCCTGGGCCGCGTCAATCAGCTCCACGAGCAGCGGGTCGTCCAGCTGCGTCCACCACCGGGCGAGGTGGCCGAGCGAGCCCTGGTGCGGCAAGGGTGCCTGCCATGCGGCGGTGGCCGGCGCGGGGACCTGCGCGGGCGGCGGCGTGACGGCGCACGCGCCCAGCACCAGGGGCAGGCCGGCGGCCCAGAACCATCGGATCGGATTCATCTTGCTCTTCTTCATGCGTTGGATTCCTTGTGCGAATTCCGGGAAGCGCGCGCAGGCCGTCGTGCGGCCTGGCGCCGGGCGATCTCGCCCTGCACCATGCTCAGGGCGTAGCCGGTCAGCCGCTCCACCCACTGGTCCACGGCCCCCGACCCCGCGAGCTGCGGCGCGATGGCCTGCAGCGGGTCGCGCTGCGTCCAGAGCTGCATGATCAGGCCGGCCAGGGAGAAGGCGAGCCGGTGCATGTCGTCGTCCGCCCCGGGCACGCCCATGTGGCGGCACAGCACCTGCACCAGGGCCAGGTGGGGGGCGCGGCACTCGCGCTCGATGAGCTCGGGCCAGACATGGGTCGGGTCCAGCAGCTCGCGCACGTGCAGGCGCAGCGACTGCGTCACGAGGTCATCGTGCTTGAGCGGCTCCAGGAAGCCCGCGAAATAGCTGCGCAGCGCGTCGGGCAGCGCCAGGGCCGGGTCCGAGAAGACCGGGATCATGTCGCTGCCGCTGCCGAAGGGCTCGTAGAACGTGGCGGTGTAGAGCTGCGCCTTGTCGCCAAAGTGGTAGGCGATGGCCGCCACGTTGGTGCCGGCCGCCTCGGCGATGGCGCGCACCGAGGTCTGGGCAAAGCCTTTTTCGGAGAACAGCTGCAGGGCCGCCTGCAGCAGGCGCGCGCGGGTGTCCTCGCCGTCGCTGCGGGCCGTGCGCTGGGCCGCGGGAATGAAATGGGCGCCAAAACTCATGGCACCGGATTAAAGCACCAGAATTCAAACAGTTGTTTGAATTAATGAAATTTTCAGAAACCGGCGCCGTCCAAAGTGCAACCGTTTGTTATCACACCCCGAAGACCGCACGCCACAGGCCCAGCACGGCGTCGCGCTCGGGCTGCAGCGCCGGCGGCGCCACCTGCGTGGGCGCCTCGTCCAGGCGCGCCACATGCTGCACGCGCCGCAGCTCGCGGTAGGCGTCGGCCGCGGCCATGCCCACGCCGGGCGGTAACAGCCCCACCTGCTCGGCGCGCTGCAGCAGCGCGATATTGCCCACGTTGCCGCGCAGCTCAGGGTGCGCCGCAGACTGCGACAGCACCAGGTACTGCACGGCGAATTCGGCGTCCACCATGCCGCCGGGGCTGTGCTTCACGTCGAACTGCCCCTCGCGCGTGGGGTGGGCCGAGCGCACGCGCTCGCGCATGAGCACGATCTCCTCGCGCAGGGCCGCGGGGTCGCGCTCGGACGTGATGACGGCCTCGCGCACGGCGTCGAAGCGCGCCTGCAGGGCCTCGCTGCCCATGACGAAGCGCGCCCGCGTCATGGCCTGGTGCTCCCAGGTCCAGGCGGTGTTGCTGCCCCGGCGCTGCTGGTAGTTGGCGTAGGCCTCGAAGCTGGTGACCAGCAGGCCCGAGCTGCCGTTGGGGCGCAGGGCGGTGTCGATCTCGTACAGGTCGCCCTCGCCCGTCTTCACGGTGAGCCAGTTGATGAGCTTGCGCACGAAGGCGGCATAGACCTCGGGGGCGCGCTCGTCGTCGTCGTCGAAGACGAAGACGATGTCCAGGTCGCTGCCGTAGCCCAGCTCCTTACCGCCCAGCTTGCCGTAGCCGATGATGGCGAACTGCGGGCTCTCGCGGTGGCGGGTCTTGAGGCGGCTCCAGCACCACTGGGTGGTGACGCGCAGCACGCAGTCGGCGAGGAGCGACAGGTCGTCCGCCACCTGCTCGACGGTGATGCGCCGCTCCACGTCGCGCGCCAGCGTGCGGAAGGTCTCGGCGTGCTGGGCGCGGCGCAGCAGGTTGAGCAGGGTCTCGTCGTCGTCCTCGCCGGTGGACTGCAGCGAGGCCAGGCGCAGGGCCAGCTCGCGCTCGAAGTCCGCCGCCACGAAGCGCTCGGCCAGCAGGGCGTCGCCCGCCAGCTCGTCGATCACGCCGGGGTGCTGCAGCATGTAGCGCGCGGGCCACTTGGCGGCGCCCAGCAGGTGCAGCAGCTGCTCGTGCACCGAGGGGCGCTCCAGCAGCAATGCCAGATAGCTTTCGCGGCGCAGCAGGGGCTCCAGCCAGTTGGCCAGGCGCAGCGCGGCTTCTTCGGTCACGCGGCCTTCCTTCAGCCACTGCGCGGTGCGCTGCACCAGGCGGAACAGGCGCGCGCGGGCCTCGTCGCGCAGGCCGGCCACGCGCGGGTGGCTGCGCCATTCGGCCACGCGTTCGCGGAAACCCGGCGGCAGTTGCTCCAGCAGGGTGTCGAATTCCGGCGGGGGCGGCGCGGCGGCGCGCGGGCCGCCGCAGCCGCCGCCGTTGCACTGCTTCTTGCCCGCGCCGCCGAGCAGGGTGTCGAACTCCTGCGCGACCAGCTCGCGGTGCGCGTCCAGCTCGTGCAGGAAGGCGCAGCAGTCGGGGTAGCCCATGGTGCGGGCGATCCAGGCCAGGTCGTCGTCGCGCGTGGGCAGCACGTGGGTCTGCTGGTCGTCCAGGTACTGGATGCGGTGCTCCACGCGGCGCAGGAATTCGTAGGCACGCGCCAGGGCGTCCGCCGTCTCCTGCGGCATGAGGCCCGCGCGCGCCAGGCGCTGCAGGGCTTCGAGCGTGGGGCGGCAGCGCAGCTCGGGGAACTGGCCGCCGCGCACCACCTGGAGCAATTGCACGGTGAACTCGATCTCGCGGATGCCGCCGCGCGAGAGCTTCACGTCGTTGGCCCGCTCCGGGTGGCCCGCGCTACGCTTGGCCGCGTGCTCGCGGATCTGGCGGTGCAGGGACCGCAGCGCGTCGAACACGCTGTAGTCCAGGTAGCGGCGGAACACGAAGGGCAGCACCACGCCGCGCAGGGCCTGCACCTCGGGGCTGGCGATGCAGTCGCGCGGGGCCACCACGCGGCTCTTGAGCCAGGCGAAGCGCTCCCATTCGCGGCCCTGCACCTGCAAATACTCTTCCAGCGCCGCGAGCGATACCGAGGACGGCCCCGAATTGCCGTTGGGCCGCAGCGCCAGGTCCACGCGGAACACGAAGCCATGCTCGGTCGTGTCGCCCACCAGGCTGTAGATGGCCTTGACGGCGCGCGCGAAGTATTCGTGGTTGGAGATGCGGCCCCGGCCATCGGACGTGCCCGCCGTCTCGCCGTCGTGCTCATAGACGTAAATGAGGTCGATGTCGCTGGACACGTTCAGCTCGCGCGCGCCCAGCTTGCCCATGCCCACGACCCAGAGCTGCACGGGCTGGCCGTCCGGCCCGCGCGGCGCGCCGTGGCGCTCGTCGAGTTCGCGGCGAGCCTGCTGGCAGGCCTGGTCCAGCGCCAGCTCGGCCAGCTCGGTGACGGCGCGGGTGATGTCGGACAGCGGCGCCGCTCCATCGCAGTCGAGCCGGATGAGCCGCTCCATGACCAGTTGCCGCAGCACGCGCAGCGCCGTGCCGGTATCGCAGCCGCGCGCGCGCAGCGCATCGCAGGCCTGGGCCATGGTGGCCCGCATGGGGGGGCCGGGGGGCAGCAGGGGCAGGTCGTCGGCGTAGCGACGCTGCAGCCGCTGGAAAAAGCGCGAGTGCGCGGCCAATGGATCAGCGGACATGACGGGCAGGGCACACGGCCGCATACACAAGGACACTCGTTCGTAGTGAACCCGCGCTAAGGGCGCGGGTCATAATTCCTGCCACATTTAATCCCACCATGATCGCTCCCGCCACGCACCCCACACGCCTGCTGAAATTCATGGCAGGTCTCGCGCGGTGGTCGCTGGGCTTGCTGCTGGCCTTCTGGCTGCTGCTGACCGCCGCGTGGGGGGCTCTTCATGGCTGGATTGTGCCGCGAATCGGCGACTTCCGCCCGCAGCTGGAAACGCATGCCGCACGGGCTTTAGGGGTTCCCGTGCGGATCGGCGCCATCTCCGCGCGGACCGAAGGGTTGATCCCGTCCATCGAGCTCACGGACGTGGCGCTGCTGGATGCGGCGGGCCGCGCGGCGCTGCGCCTGCCGCGCGTGGTGGTGGCGCTTTCGCCGCGCTCGCTGCTCAACGGCGGCTTCGAGCAGCTCTATATCGAAGGGCCGGAGCTGGACGTGCGGCGCGCCGCCGACGGCCGCGTCTTCGTGGCCGGCCTGGACTTCTCGCAAAGCCAGGACGACGGCGGCAGCGCCGCGGCCGACTGGCTGTTCTCGCAGGGCGAAGTCTTCATCCGGGACGGCACGGTGCGCTGGACCGACGAGCAGCGCGGCGCGCCGGAGCTGGCCCTGGAAAAAGTGGACCTGCTGCTGCGCAACGGCAACTGGCACCACCACATGCGGCTGGACGCCACCCCGCCCCCGGCTTGGGGCGACCGCTTCACGGTGGTGGGCCTGTTCCGCGCGCCCCTGCTGCGCGCGCGCGACGGCAACTGGAAGCATTGGAGCGGCCAGGTGTTCGCCGATTTCGCGCGCGTGGACGTGGCGCAGTTGCGCCACCACGCGGACGTGGGCGTGGAGGTGGCCCGGGGCCGCGGCGCGCTGCGCGCCTGGGCCGACGTGCAGCGCGGGCAGATCGTGGGCGGCACGGCAGACCTGGCGCTCGCCGACGTCAACGCCACCCTGGGCCCCGAGCTGCAGGCGCTGGTGCTACCCTCCATCCAGGGGCGGCTGGGCGGGCGGCGGCTGAACGGGGGCTTCGAGTTCTCCACCCAGGCGCTGCAGTTCCAGACCGACGACGGCCTGGCCTGGCCCGGTGGCAACCTGCGGCTGGTGCACACCGCCGCCGTGGGCAAGGCGCCCGCCCAGGGCGAGTTCCGCGCCGACCGCCTGGACCTGGCCGCGCTGGCGCAGATCGCCAGCCGCCTGCCGCTGGGCGCCACGGCGCACGATGCCGTGCGCACCTATGCGCCGCAGGGCCTGGTGGACGAGGTGCAGGCCACCTGGAAGGGCCCGCTGGACAAGCTGCAGGAATACCAGGTGCGCGGGCGCGTCAGCGGGCTGGCCCTGGCGGGCAACGCGGCGGGCGAGCCCACCCACCTGGGCCTGCGCGGCGCCACGGTGGACCTCGACATGACGCAGGCCGGCGGCCGGGCGGCGCTTGCCATCGCCTCGGGCGCGCTGGTGCTGCCGGGCGTGTTCGAGGAACCCGTGCTGCCGCTGGACCGTCTCAGCGCCAACCTGCGCTGGCAGCTTGACGGCGGCCGCATCGCCGTGCAGGCCGAGGACGTGCAGTTCGCCAATGCCGACGCGCAGGGCGAGGCCCGTGCCACCTGGCACACCAGCGACGAGCGCAAGGTGGCGCACGCATCGCGCTTTCCCGGCGTGCTGGACCTCAGCGGCACGCTGAGCCGGGCCAACGGCACGCGCGTGCACCGCTACCTGCCGCTGTCCATACCCGCCGAATCGCGCCACTACGTGCGCGACGCCGTGGTGGCGGGCAGCGCCAGCAACGTGCAGTTCCGCGTCAAGGGCGACCTGCACCACCTGCCGTTCGACGACCCGAAGCAGGGAGAATTCCGCATCGCCGCGCGCGTCAAGGACGTGACCTACGCCTATGTGCCGCCCGTGCTGCTGCCGGCCGGCAGCCTGCCCTGGCCCGCGCTGACGGACCTCTCGGGCGAACTGATCTTCGAGCGCTCGTCCATGCAGGTGCGCGGCGCCAGCGGGACCTTCGCCGGGCGCACGGGCCTGCGCCTGTCCAAGGTGGAAGCCCGCATCCCCGACCTCAGCCACACCGTGGTCGGCGTGAGTGCCGATGCGCGCGGGCCTCTGGCCGATCTGCTCGCGCTCGTGAACACCTCGCCCCTGGGCCGCATGACCGGCAACGCGCTGGAACACGCCAGCGGCACGGGCAACGCGGACTTCCAGCTGCGCCTGTCGCTGCCCATCAGCGACCTCGACAAGTCCAAGGTACAGGGCAGCGTCACGCTGGCGGGCAACGAGGTGCGCATCACGCCCGACACCCCCGCCCTGAGCCGCGTGCGGGGCGCCGTGCAGTTCACGGAGTCGGGCTTCTCGCTCAGCGCCGTGCAGGCGCAGGCGCTGGGCGGCCCCGTGCGGCTGGAAGGCGGCATGCGGGCGCTGCCCGCCAACGCCCCCGCCACCGAATCGGCGATACAGCTGCGCGCCACCGGCACGGCCACGGCGGAAGGGCTGCAGCAGGCCTCGCAGCTGGGCATGCTCTCGCAGCTGGCACGGCGCGCCACGGGCAGCGCGCCGTATGCCATGGCGCTGGCCTTCCGCCGCGGCGTACCCGAGGTGCAGGTTTCCACCAACCTGCAAGGGCTCGCGCTGGCGCTGCCGGCCCCGCTGGGCAAGACCGCCGACAGCGCCCTCCCCCTGCGCTTCGATACCCAGGTGGCGCGCGAGTCGCTGGCAGCCAGCACGGCGCCCCTGCTCGACCAGATCACGCTGGACCTGGGCGCGCTCGGCTCTGCGATCTATGTGCGCGACCTGGGCGGCCCCCAGCCGCGCGTGCTGCGCGGCGCGATCGGCCTGGGCCTGTCGGGCGGGGAGTCCGCGCCGCTGCCCGCCCAGGGCGTGGCCGCCAACATCCGCCAGGACAAGGTGGACGTGGATGCCTGGGAGGAGGTGCTGACCCAGGCGACCGGCGCCGGCGAGCCCGCAGGCCGCGCCGCCGCGCAGGGCATGGCGCAGGACTACCTGCCCACCACGCTGGCCCTGCGTGCGCGCGAGTTCACGCTCCAGGGCCGCACCCTGCACAACATCGTGGCCGGCGCGCTGCGCGAGGGCGGCACCTGGCGCGCCAACCTCGACGCCAACGAGCTCAACGGCTACCTGGAATACCGCCAGGCAGGCACCGCCGACCAGCCCAACGGCCGCCTGTTCGCGCGCCTGTCGCGCGTGAACATGCCGCAAAGCGATGCGAACGCGGTCGAATCCCTGCTCGACGAGCAGCCCGGCGCGCTGCCCGCGCTGGACATCGTGGTGGACGACTTCGAGCTGCGCGGCAAGCGCCTGGGCCGCGTGGAGATGGAAGCCCAGAACCGCGGCGGCGAGGGCGCGCAGCGCGAGTGGCGCCTGTCCAAGTTCAACATCACCGCGCCCGAGGCCAGCTTCGCCGCCAACGGCAACTGGGCCGTGCTCAGCGCGGCGGGGCCCGGCCCCCGGCCGCCCGAGCGGCGCACGGTGCTGAACTTCAGGCTCGACATCCGCGACTCAGGCGACCTGCTGGGCCGCATGGGCATGCCCGGCGTGGTGCGGCGCGGCAAGGGCCGCATGGAAGGCCAGGTGGCCTGGATCGGCGCCCCCATCAGCCCCGACTACCGCACGATGACGGGGCAGATCAACCTCAACGTCGAATCGGGCCAGTTCCTCAAGGCCGACCCGGGGCTGGCCAAGCTGCTCTCGGTGCTGAGCCTGCAGTCGCTGCCGCGGCGCCTGACGCTGGACTTCCGCGACGTGTTCAGCGAAGGCTTCGCGTTCGACTTCGTGCGCGGGGACGTGCGCATCGAGCAGGGCGTGGCCACCACCAACAACCTGCAGATGAAGGGCGTGAACGCCGCCGTGCTCATGGAAGGCAGTGCCAACATCGACCACGAGACCCAGGACCTGCGCGTGGTGGTGGTGCCCGAGATCAACGCAATGACGGCCTCGCTGGTGGCCACGGCCATCAACCCCGTGATCGGCCTGGGCAGCTTCCTGGCGCAGGTGTTCCTGCGCGGGCCGCTCATCGAGGCCGCCACCCAGGAGTTCCGCATCGACGGCACCTGGTCCGACCCGCGCGTGGTGCGCGTCGCCCGCCGGGGCCGCGAAGCCAGCCCCACCAGCGATGCCGCGCCGCACGTCCCCGCAACCCCGAAACCCGGAGAAGCTTCATGATGCAGGTCGCCGCCATCCAGATGGTCTCCAGCACCCGCCTGGACGACAACCTCAGCGCCGCGCGCGCCCTGCTGGAGCAGGCGGCCGAGGGTGGCGCCGAACTGGCCGTGCTGCCCGAATACTTCTGCGCCATGGGCCACCAGGACACCGACAAGCTCGCCTGGCGCGAGGTAGAGGGCGACGGTCCCATCCAGCGCTTCCTCGCCACGGCCGCGCGCGAGCTGGGCCTGTGGATCGTGGGCGGCACGCTGCCGCTGCGCACCGCCGCCCCCGACCGCGTGCGCAATACCACCCTGGTGTTCGACCCGGCGGGCGACTGCGTGGCGCGCTACGACAAGATCCACCTCTTCACCTTCGACAACGGACGCGAGCAGTATTACGAGAGCCGGGTCATCGAGGCCGGCGACACGCCCGTGCAGTTCGACCTGGCCGCGCGCAGCGGCCAGCGCTGGCGCGTGGGCCTGTCGGTGTGCTACGACCTGCGCTTTCCCGAGCTGTACCGCGCGCACGCCCGCGCCGGCGCCGACCTGCTGCTGGTGCCCGCCGCCTTCACCCACACCACGGGCCAGGCGCACTGGGAAGTGCTGCTGCGCGCCCGCGCCATCGAAAACCTGGCCTACGTGCTGGCGCCCGCGCAGGGCGGTGTGCACGAGAACGGCCGCCACACCTGGGGCCACAGCATGCTGGTGGACCCCTGGGGCACGGTGCTGGCCCAGCAAGGCCAGGGGCCGGGCGTGGTGCAGGGCGCGCTCGACCCCGGGCGGCTGCGCAGCGTGCGCCTGCAGCTGCCCGCGCTATCCCACAGGGTGCTGTGAAGTTCGGCGCGGCCCCATTTTTGCGGCGCTGGCGCGGCGCCTGGCGGCGCTGGTCGCTGTGGACGGCGCTGGTGCTGCTCGTGGTCGCCATGCTGGCCACCATGGTGTGGCTGGCGGGGCGCTACGAGGCCAGCCAGGTGCAGTCGCGCCTGGAGCGCGACACGGCCGACGCCGTGTCCGACATCCGCGTGGCGCTCACGCGCAACCTGCAGAGCCTGCAGGCGCTGCACGCAGGCCACAGCGATGAAAGCGGCCAGCTGGCCTGGGAGGTCGATGCCGCCGAGCTGCTGCGCAGCCGCCGCGAGCTGGTGCGCATCGAATGGCGGGACAACAGCCTGCGGCTGCGCACCCATGCCCAGTCGCCGTACCGGCCCGTGGCCTGGGACACCCGCACGCGCGAAGGCAGCCAGTCCGACGCCGCCATCGCCTGCGCCAACGCCCGGCGCCTGAGCAGCCCGTCGTACTCCAGCAGCTACTTCCAGCCCCACGGCGACGGCCTGGGCTCGGAAATGATGGAACTGTGCCTGCCCCTGACCTCCGGCGGGCGCCCCACCGGCTTCCTGGTGGCCACCTACTCGCTGCATGACATCCTGACCAACCTGGTGGCGCACAACCTCACGCGCAGCCAGGAGGCATCGTTCACCGAAGCCGACGGCACCCGCCTGGCCGCGCTGGGCTCGCCGCGCCGGGGCTCGCGCGTGTTCACCGCGCAGCAGTTGATCGACCTGCCGGGCGCCACCCTGGTGCTGCGCATGAATGCCTGGCACAGCGCCCCCAGCCTGTTCCCGAACGTGCTCACCGCGCTGGTCACGGCGATGTCGATCGCGCTGGTCTCCGTGATGGTGGTGCTGGTGCGCGACAACCGCCGCCGCCTGCGCGCCGAGCGCGACCTGGCCGATGCGCTGGCGTTCCGCAAGGCGATGGAGGATTCGCTGGTCACCGGCCTGCGCGCGCGCGACCTGGAGGGCCGCATCACCTACGTGAACCCCGCGTTCTGCAGCATGGTGGGCTTCAGCGCGCAGGAGCTGCTGGGGCAGAGCGTCTCCGCGCCCTACTGGCCGCCCGAGCTGGTGGAGGAGTACCGCCGGCGCCAGGCCACGCGGCTCTCCGGCCACCACGCGCCGCCGCGCGAGGGCTTCGAGTCGGTGTTCATGCGCAAGGACGGCACGCGCTTTCCGGTGCTCATCATCGAGGCGCCGCTCATCAACGCCCAGGGCCTGCACACGGGCTGGATGAGCGCCTTCCTGGACATCAGCGAGCAGCGCCGGGTGGAGGAGCTCTCGCGCGCCTCGCAAGAGCGCCTGCAGGCCACGGCGCGCCTCGCCACCGTGGGCGAGATGGCTTCGCTGCTGAGCCACGAGCTCAACCAGCCCCTGGCCGCCATCGCCAGCTACGCCACGGGCTCCATCAACCTGCTCGAAACGCCGGAGCCCGGGCACCTGCAGGACGTGCGCATGGCCATGCAGCACATCGCGCGCCAGGCCGAGCGCGCGGGCAAGGTCATCAAGAGCGTGCACGATTTCGTGCGCCGCCGCGACCAGGCGCGCGAGGCCGTGCCCGTGCAGCAGCTGCTGGACGCCATCCTGCCGCTCGTGAGCCTGCAGGCGCGCAAGCTGGGCGTGCGCGTGGACACGGCCGTGGAGCCCGGCCTGCCGCCCGTGCTGTGCGACCGCACCATGGTCGAGCAGGTGCTGCTCAACCTCGCGCGCAACGCCACGCAGGCCATGGACGACCCGGCCATCGACGACCGCGTGCTCTCGCTGCGCGTGCGCCGCGCGGCCTCCAACCAGCACAGCGGCTGGGTCGAGTTCGCCGTGGCCGACCGGGGCGCGGGCATTCCCCCGGAAGTGGCCGCCCGGCTCTTCACCCCCTTCTTCACCACCCGCGCCGAGGGCATGGGCCTGGGCCTGTCGCTGTGCCGCACGGTGATCGAGCAGCACGGTGGTTTTCTCGGGTTCGCGCCCCACGAACCCCGTGGTACGGTATTCACCTTCACCCTGCCCCTCGCTTCCCCGAACAGCCCCTGATGGAACCCGTATCCAACGCCACCGTGTACATCGTGGACGACGACGCCAGCGTGCGCGAGGCGCTGGCCTGGCTGCTGCGCTCGCGCCGGCTGCCCAGCGAATCGTTCGACAGCGCCGAGGCCTTCGACGCCATGCTGGCCAGCCGGCCCGCGCAGCGCCAGCCCTGCTGCCTGCTGCTGGACGTGCGCATGCCCGGCATGAGCGGGCTGGCGCTGTTCGACCTGCTGGCGGTGCGCGGCGACCTGCAGACCATGCCCGTGATCTTCCTCACCGGCCATGCCGACGTGCCCACGGCCGTGGACACGGTCAAGCGCGGCGCGTTCGACTTCTGCGAGAAGCCCTTTTCCGACAACGTGCTGGTGGACCGCATTGAGCAGGCGCTGGCCCAGTCGGCCGAGCGCCTGGCCCAGCTGCGCGAGCGCAGCGACCTGCAGGTGCGCCTGGCGGACCTCACCGACCGCGAGCGCGACGTGATGGACCTGGTGGTGGCCGGCTTGCCCAACAAGCTGATCGCCGACCAGCTGGACATCAGCGTGCGCACGGTGGAGGTCCACCGCTCGCGCGTGTTCGACAAGATGCAGGTCAAGTCGGCGGTAGAGCTGGCGAACCTGCTACGGGGAACGACGCAATAGTCGATTGAACGAACATAAGCAAAAGAGAAAGCCTGTTGTGCCCAAAGCTGTCAAACACTTCAACAGCCATGCGGATAGTGGCGTTTACTCAATGCGACTTATCGCGTGGTGGTTAGCGACTGCGTTGGCAACAGCACTGGTGGCAGTCACCAACATTTCGTGGGCGCAAACGCCAACCGCGCCAGTTCCGTGGCAAGCAGCGTCGCAGCCATCGTTGCCTGTGCTGGCGCCGGGTGCAGATCCTGCCGCCAATTTCTCCGGCGTAAGCACACAGGAAGATCCAGGTATCGAGACAGTTGTGTATCCCAACACCAGCCTGACAGAATGCCCAGCTGGAGAGAAGCTCAAATATTTCTACTATTGGTCTGATAGGCCAGATCTTCGCGGAAGTACGTGGTGTGGTGCTGCTCAAGCAAGCAATGAATGGTCCAATCGTATTGACCCTAATCGCTGGCGAATTCCCTATTTGTTGGAGCAGTGTGTCGCAGGTGATCACTGGACCTATTCCCACGCGTTTCCTGACGGCTCGCGCTACTACAGCCCACCTTACCGCGACATCCATATGGTCTGCACGCGCCTCGCGGACCCACCAGAATTGCCTCCATACTTGCCATCACCTGGCGAAGGCCCTGGTGATGGCCAAAACGGCCCGGGCGGCTCTCAGCCTCCAGGATCAAGTCCTCCAAGCCCACCGAATCCGCCAGGGCCAGACACCTGTCCTGCGGGAGCCTATGCAGGCAACCCCATCATTCCCGCCACCGGTGACAAGGTGCAGCAATTCCAAGATTTGCGTACACAGGGCGCCCATGCATTGACCTGGCAGCGCATCTACCGCAGTCTCTACGCAAACAACCTTGCAACCTCCATCCTGCCCGGCATCGGCATGGCTGTAGGGTGGACGCACAATCATGCCGCGCTCCTTCAGCCTGCAGGTGGCGCAGGTACAGCCTGGGCCAATGGAAACCAGCAAATGCTGCTGTTGCCTGGAGGGGATATTCAGCGCTTCACCTACGACACAAGCACGGCCCAATGGCAAGGGACTGCGCCGACAAGGCAATTGACATTCCAGGGTGGTTTATGGAGCTATACCGACCGTGAAATCGACCAAAAGCGTCTGTTCAATGCCCAAGGGCTGCTGCAGAGCACCACTGAGCGCAATGGGTGGACAATCACCTACGGCTACGTTACCGTCCATGGACTGAGCAGGCTGGGCAGCGTCACCAACCAGTTCGGGCGCTCATTGCACATCGGATATGACGATATCGGGCGCCTGCACACCGTCAGCATGGATGGCGCAGTGCAAGCTACCTATCAGTATGACAATAGCGGTCGCTTGGTGCAGGCGGCATTCTCCGACGGCACCACGCAAACCTACCGTTATCAAGACACCGCCTATCCCTATGCGTTGTCCGGAATCGTGGACGCCAACCAGCAGCCCTACGCATTCTTCAACTATGACGCCCAGGGCCGCGCCAGCCAGACGGAACATGCCGGCGGTGCCCTGCGTTATCAGGTGGGCTATCCGGCAACCGCTGGGGGCCCTACCACCATTACCGACCCTTTAGGCACCCCCCGCAGCTTCACCTACAGCACCCAGGCCGGCAAACTGGCCGTGCTCGGCGCCAGCACCCCTGACCCCCTGGGTCAGCCCGACGCCGCCAGCCGCGAGCAGAGCGCCCTGGGCCTCATTGAATCGGAAACCGACTTCAGAGGCACCCGCACCACCACCCAGTGGGACACCGCCCGGCGCGTGCCCGTCAGCCAGACCCAGGCCGCAGGCACCCCCGCCCAGCGCACCACCGCCACCGAATGGCACTTCCAATGGCGCCTGCCCACCAAGGTCACGGAATCTGGCCGCGAAACCACCTACACCTACGACAGCCAGGGCAACCTGCTCACCCAGACAATCAAAGACACCGCCAGCAACACCACCCGCACCTGGGTCTGGACCTACAACACCCAGGGCCTGGTCGCAACCAGCACGGCCCCCAACGGCGCGACCACCAGCTACCAGTACGACAGCGCGGGCAACCTCACGAGCCGCGCCAACGCCCTGGGCCAAGCCCACACCTACACCCACGACGCAGCGGGCCGCGTGCTCACCCACACCGCCCCCAGCGGCCTGACCACCCAGTACACCTATGACGCACGCGGGCGCCTGCTCACCCAGCAGCGCGAGGGACTCGTCAGTGCCTACACCTACCGCCCCAGCGGCCAACTGGCCAGCGTCACGGCCGCCAGCGGCTACGCCGTCAGCTACCAGTACGACGCGGCCCAACGCCTGACCGGCTGGAGCGACAACCGGGGCGCCAGCGCCAGCTACACCCTGGACGCCATGGGCAACCGCGTGCAGGAGAGCATCGCTCAGCAGGGAGAACCCATCTGGCAGCTTGCGCGCAGCATCAACAGCCTCAACCGCGTGCAAAGCGTCACCGCAGGCACTGGCACCACGGCCTACGGCTACGACGCCAACGGCGACTTCACATCCGAAGCCAACGGCCTGAACCAGACCACCACCTACGGCCTGGACGCCCTGCGGCGCGTGCAAAGCATCACAAACCCGGCCAACGCCAGCGCCACGCTGCAATACAACGCGCTGGACGCCATCACTCAAGCCAGCGACTTCAAGGGCACGGCCACCAGCTACACCCGCGACGCCCTGGGCAACGCCCCAACCGAAACCACCCCCGACGCAGGCACCACCAACACCACCTACGACGCCCTGGGCCTGCCCCAGCGCAGCGTCGATGCCCTGGGCCGAGTCACCCGCATCGAACGCGACGCGCTGGGCCGCCCCACCCACATCGTCCATTCCACAGGAGCAGGCGGCGTACAAACCCGCGTGCTGCGCTACGACCTGCCCGGCACCCTGTACAACCTGCCCGAAGCCCCCAACGCCAGCCAGGGCCGCCTGAGCGAGCTGCGCGACGACGAGGCCATCACCCGCTACCGCCGCGACAGCCTGGGCCGCATCGTGCGCAAGGCACAACTGCACGCCAGCGGCGAACAGCACATCACCAACACCAGCTACATCCCCGCAGGCCAGGGTGGTGCCGGGCAGATCAAGGCCATCACCTACCCCAGCGGCAGACAGCTCGTGCACCAGTACGACGCCACGGGCCAACTCACTGCCCTGCGCTGGAACGGCCAGTCCCTGGTGAGCAACCTCACCTGGAACGCCCTGGGCCAGCCCACCGGCTGGCAGTGGAGCGGGTTTGGCAGCGGCAGCACACCCCTGGCCGAAGTGCGCAACTACAACACCGCAGGCCAGTTGACCGGCAGCGCGCTGCTGGACCTGACCTGGGACGCAGCAGGGCGCATCACCCAGATCCAACAGCAGCACATGCTGCCCGGCACAACCCAGCCCCAGCAGGCCGCCATCACCAGCGCCTACAGCTACGACGCTGTGGGCCGCCTCACCGCCAGCGCCCACAGCGGCCCGCCCAACCTCACCTTGCCCGCCGGCACCACCCTGGCCGACACACTGGGCATAGACACCAGCGGCTACAGCTACGACGCCAACGGCAACCGCACCCAGGTCTATTACGCCAAGGCCACTCCAACAGGCACGGCCACGCTGCAGCGCAACTACCAAACCGTCAGCGGCAGCAACAAACTGAGCGGATACACCCAGAGCTACACCCCAGCGGGCGGTACGGCGCAAACCAGCACCGTCACCTACACGCACGACGCCACGGGAGCGATCACCAGAAAGGGCGACAGCTACCTGCACTATGGAGTGGACGGGCGCATCGCCAAGGCCAGCTACAACGCAGACCCGAACAACACCCAGGCCATCAGCTACCGCTACAACGTGCTGGGGCAGCGCATTGCAAAGATCGATGCAAGGCTGTCAGCAACCAACCCCATCACCCAACAGACCGTCTATGCGGAAGACGGAGAGGGCAGCACCGTGCTGGGGCAGTACAGCAACCGCAGAAGCCCAGGCAGCGCAACGCCGCAAGGGGAGAACGACAGCACCGAGATCATTTACCTGCCCACGGCAGCAGGCCCCATACCGATAGCGGCGCAGATCAATGGGCGGCTGTACGCCATCGACAGCGACCATCTGAACACGCCCAGGCGGCTGACGAACCAGCAAGGGCAAGTGGTGTGGCAATGGCTGATCACTGGCTTCGGAGAAGTGAACCCGACCACGGGGGCGGCGGGGTACACGCAGGAGCAGAACGGGGCCGCCTACAGCGAGGAAGTGACGTTTGACCTGCGCTATCCGGGGCAGCAGTGGGATGAGGAAACGGGGCTGAGCTACAACCTCAACAGGTACTTCGACCCGGCTACGGGGCGGTATATTCAGAGTGATCCTATTGGGCTCGACGGGGGCTGGAATCGGTTCCTCTATGTGGATGGAGATCCGATGAGTTATTTTGATCCAGATGGATTGAATAAGGTCTTCCAGAATCCACGCAATTTAATGTCACTGGAAGGTGGCGGCGTTGGCGGAGGAGCGATTGGTGGTGGACGCACAGGCGCCCCACCGTTTGGCTCCGTAGGAGCGCGAAACGCTGGAGGGCGAATTGTTGCAGATGGCGTGGGAAGTCCCGCCGATCGCTTTTTGCAAATTACTCGACCAGGCCCGATGGAAGTCACAACGACGCGTTCCGGTGAAATTCGAATTACTGGGGGTGGCATTGAAGGCGGGACCACAAATCTTCGTTTTCCCGTTGACAGTGGCTCTCGCGTAGATTTACATCCACCCTCAGGCTGTCGGATTACAGAACATTGGTGAATACAATGAATATTTATATATCGCCGCCAGAGCAAATTCGAACATATCTCGATTTAATGATGCGCAGCCAATGGTTGATGCTTGAATATGTTATCGATAATTCGGCGCCACCCTCTGAAGGGCAAACCCATTCTCTGGAAGCTCGCCTTACTACCGAGCAAGGGCAGTTTGCCTTCTATGGCAAAGCTTTTCGTAAGTTGCCACGGTTTGATCTACCGCAAGTGACAATTGATCAGTTGGATACGATTGATGATCGGTGGATGAACCAGGTGGTGAAGATTGACCTTGCATCTCGAAGCGTGAAGAGCGCGGCATTGCTGTGGACGGCAGAAGAATACGCCGGTCGGAGTGGCACTTTCTCGTCTGACGACAAGATAATATATACCTCTGGAGTTATTTTTGATTTCGCCGATTTGACATCTCTTATTATTTCCGCTTCCCAATTCGAGCCTGATATTTTGATAATTTCCGATCCCGCTGCAATAGAGAAACACATTGCAAAGCTGCACCACGTTGAGTACCTGCCATAGCCCAACGGCAGGCTCAATTCCGACGTGCAAAACCCACCAAGCTCATATAGGGTCTATCGGTGTCTACTGCTTCTGAATCGATAGCTGCTAGCGCTTGTCCATTAAGCGCCATTACCTATGAGCCAAAACAGTGTGCCTGAAGAGTTCATACGGCGTGAAGACCGCTTGACAATTGGAAGTGCGGCAACGCTTATCGTGTACCGCCCGACTAAATTCCCTGATAGTTCGGATTTTGAGTGCAAGTATGAGATTCGCGGGCTTGGCTGCGGGCGGTGCAACCGCTTACTTTGCCCTATGGGTCAAGGCGGCAATGCTCAGGAGGGCCGCATTGGGATGTTCAACCCTGGTGGGGGTTATCGCAACGTCAGACTGCAAAAGAAATAGTCATGAAAAACATTCAAATTATTGATGGTGCTCAGAATTGTGTTTATGACATCTTTTTGGCTACTGATGAAGAGTTTGCCTTGATATTTCCAGAGGGAACAGACATCGCCTTTATTGATGAGATCTATGCGAGAGAAGATGCAAAGCTGCTTGATGCAGCGTTCTCGAAAATTTGGCATCGCCGAATAAAGAAGGCTGATGCACAAGGCATCCATGGCATCATCTTCTATGAACTGGAAGAGAAGAAGGCGTATTACCCAACAAGAAGAGATGAAGAGGCATGTAATCCCGGTGGATTCAAGTTGCGGTAAGGCTCTTCAAGCCCACATCTTGGGTTAGCACCAGGACTGTGTTGATCTCAACTCCGAAGTGCAACACCCGTAAGCCCATCGCGCCATCCTGCATGCCTCTCCTGGTTGCTCCCATAGTGATAGCTACCCGCGCTTGTCCAGCGGGCGCCAGGGCTAGATTTCGCTTCAAGCTTCGGAGTCTTTCCCGCGCACTGTCCGGCTGCGCTAACAGCTACCAGTACGACGCGGCCCAACGCCTGACCGGCTGGAGCGACAACCGGGGCGCCAGCGCCAGCTACACCCTGGACGCCATGGGCAACCGCGTGCAGGAGAGCATCGCTCAGCAGGGAGAACCCATCTGGCAGCTTGCGCGCAGCATCAACAGCCTCAACCGCGTGCAAAGCGTCACCGCAGGCACTGGCACCACGGCCTACGGCTACGACGCCAACGGCGACTTCACATCCGAAGCCAACGGCCTGAACCAGACCACCACCTACGGCCTGGACGCCCTGCGGCGCGTGCAAAGCATCACAAACCCGGCCAACGCCAGCGCCACGCTGCAATACAACGCGCTGGACGCCATCACTCAAGCCAGCGACTTCAAGGGCACGGCCACCAGCTACACCCGCGACGCCCTGGGCAACGCCCCAACCGAAACCACCCCCGACGCAGGCACCACCAACACCACCTACGACGCCCTGGGCCTGCCCCAGCGCAGCGTCGATGCCCTGGGCCGAGTCACCCGCATCGAACGCGACGCGCTGGGCCGCCCCACCCACATCGTCCATTCCACAGGAGCAGGCGGCGTACAAACCCGCGTGCTGCGCTACGACCTGCCCGGCACCCTGTACAACCTGCCCGAAGCCCCCAACGCCAGCCAGGGCCGCCTGAGCGAGCTGCGCGACGACGAGGCCATCACCCGCTACCGCCGCGACAGCCTGGGCCGCATCGTGCGCAAGGCACAACTGCACGCCAGCGGCGAACAGCACATCACCAACACCAGCTACATCCCCGCAGGCCAGGGTGGTGCCGGGCAGATCAAGGCCATCACCTACCCCAGCGGCAGACAGCTCGTGCACCAGTACGACGCCACGGGCCAACTCACTGCCCTGCGCTGGAACGGCCAGTCCCTGGTGAGCAACCTCACCTGGAACGCCCTGGGCCAGCCCACCGGCTGGCAGTGGAGCGGGTTTGGCAGCGGCAGCACACCCCTGGCCGAAGTGCGCAACTACAACACCGCAGGCCAGTTGACCGGCAGCGCGCTGCTGGACCTGACCTGGGACGCAGCAGGGCGCATCACCCAGATCCAACAGCAGCACATGCTGCCCGGCACAACCCAGCCCCAGCAGGCCGCCATCACCAGCGCCTACAGCTACGACGCTGTGGGCCGCCTCACCGCCAGCGCCCACAGCGGCCCGCCCAACCTCACCTTGCCCGCCGGCACCACCCTGGCCGACACACTGGGCATAGACACCAGCGGCTACAGCTACGACGCCAACGGCAACCGCACCCAGGTCTATTACGCCAAGGCCACTCCAACAGGCACGGCCACGCTGCAGCGCAACTACCAAACCGTCAGCGGCAGCAACAAACTGAGCGGATACACCCAGAGCTACACCCCAGCGGGCGGTACGGCGCAAACCAGCACCGTCACCTACACGCACGACGCCACGGGAGCGATCACCAGAAAGGGCGACAGCTACCTGCACTATGGAGTGGACGGGCGCATCGCCAAGGCCAGCTACAACGCAGACCCGAACAACACCCAGGCCATCAGCTACCGCTACAACGTGCTGGGGCAGCGCATTGCAAAGATCGATGCAAGGCTGTCAGCAACCAACCCCATCACCCAACAGACCGTCTATGCGGAAGACGGAGAGGGCAGCACCGTGCTGGGGCAGTACAGCAACCGCAGAAGCCCAGGCAGCGCAACGCCGCAAGGGGAGAACGACAGCACCGAGATCATTTACCTGCCCACGGCAGCAGGCCCCATACCGATAGCGGCGCAGATCAATGGGCGGCTGTACGCCATCGACAGCGACCATCTGAACACGCCCAGGCGGCTGACGAACCAGCAAGGGCAAGTGGTGTGGCAATGGCTGATCACTGGCTTCGGAGAAGTGAACCCGACCACGGGGGCGGCGGGGTACACGCAGGAGCAGAACGGGGCCGCCTACAGCGAGGAAGTGACGTTTGACCTGCGCTATCCGGGGCAGCAGTGGGATGAGGAAACGGGGCTGAGCTACAACCTCAACAGGTACTTCGACCCGGCTACGGGGCGGTATATTCAGAGTGATCCTATTGGGCTCGACGGGGGCTGGAATCGGTTCCTCTATGTCAATGGGAATCCATTGAAATGGACAGATCCCAAGGGCCTTGCAGTCCCCGCAGCGATCATTGCATGCATGAGCAATCCTCTGTGTGCGGCGACTATGGCCGGAGCGGTGGCGGCTACAGCCAAGGCATGTGTCGACCTAGGCAACCTTGTCTTCAATCGGCCAAAGAATCCGCCTGACATTGGGCCACCGGATGGCTGGATCCAGGGGCCGCGTCGCGGTAGACAGTACGGGCCTGATGGCAGGCCCCAATTCGATATAGATAAGCCTCATCAAGGAAATGATCAAGCCACGTTCATGAGTGGCCTAATGGCGAACGCGAAGAGCTAGGAAGGCCAGTATCTCCATGGCCTCGGTAATGGGGCAAAGCGGAGTGCATTTGATGAAGGACATTGAACGATTTGTTGAAGCGCATTTGCTTGGGATCGAACTCTCGGAATCCCCCAAGGCGGTGAAGCTGGTGTTCCGTGACCCCAATGGGAGACGCTTCTCTTTAAAAGGTCTCCAGTTGCACCGTTTTCTCGCGTCGGACCTTCGGGAGGCTAATATCGTTGATCGTCTGAACCTGTGGGATTCGACCGCTAACGTTGATAACTATCGGGATGCATTGTGTTGGCTTGTATCGGGGCAGGATGATCCGCAAAATGCAGACTGGAAACAGCTTGTCGAAACTGAAATCAAGTCGATTCAGGACGGGAATAAGGTATTCGCCAGCATTGAAGCTGTTTATGGGGCTCAGATTCTGATGTTGGCCGGGGGCTTCGTCGTCTCTGGGTGGCCTCAAACCTGAAGTGCAACACCCAGCAAATTCATAGCGCCTTATCTCATGTCTCTATCGCTTGCTTCCATAGTGATAGCTACCAGCGCTTGCCCATCAAGCGCTAGAGGCAGATTTCGCTTCAAGCTTCGGCATCTTCCCTGCATTCCTTCAAGCGCTATCACCCAGGCGAGCGACTTCAAGGGCACGGCCACCAGCTACACCCGCGACGCCCTGGGCAACGCCCAAACCGAAACCACCCCCGACGCAGGCAGCACCCAGACCACCCACGACGCCTTGGGCCTGCCCCAGCGCAGCGTCGATGCCCTGGGCCGCGTTACCCGCATCGAGCGCAACGCGCTGGGTCGCCCCACCCATGTCGTCCACTCCACGGGCGCAGGTGGCGTTCAAACCCGCGTGCTGCGCGACGACCTGCCCGGCACCCTGTCAAGCGGCGTGCAACGGCACCAGTACGACGCCACGGGCCAGCTCACCACCCTGCGCTGGAATGGCCCCAGCCCCTGATCAAGGACCTCGCCTGAAACCCCTGGACCAGCGCCCCCCAGGTACCAGCAATTACCCCCGCGTGCGTTCGCCCACGAAGATCTCCACGCGCCGGTTGCGCGCCCGGCCGTCGTTCGTGTCGTTGCTGGCCACGGGGTAGCGCGAGCCCACGCCGTCGATCGCGATGCGGCGGCTGTCCACGCCGCGCGCGGCCATGTACTCGCGCGTGCTGGCGGCGCGGTCCACCGACAGGGGGTTGTTGATCGCGTCGCTGCCCGTGCTGTCGGTGTGGCCCACGATGCGCACCTCCGCATACGGGTTGGCGCGCAGGCCTTCCGCGAACCGGTCGAGCACCGGCGCGAAGTTGGGCTGGATGTCCGAGCGGCCCACGGCGAACGAGATGTCGCTGGGGATGTTGAGCATGAGCTGGTTGTCCGCCGTCTGCGTCACGGCCACGCCGGTGCCGCGCGTGGCCTGCTCCATCTCGCGCTTCTGGCGCTCCATGTTCTGCGACCAGATGTAGGTGCCCAGGGCCCCCACGCCCGCGCCCACCACGGCGCCCGTCCCGGCGCTGCCGCCCGTGGCCGAGCCGATGACCGCGCCGGCCAGCGCGCCCACGCCCGCGCCGGTGGCGGTGCGGCGCTGGGTGTCGTCCATGTTGGCGCAGCCCGTGGCCAGCACGAGGGCCGCGCTGGCGGCCGCCATAGTGATGAAGTGGTGTTTGCGCATGTGCCTGCTCCTTCAGCAATCGATCAGTGATGGAGCCATGGTGGCGGCACCCCGGCCCGGGCGCCATCGGCACAGGGGACCATCGGCTGTAGGACGGAGCCCGACACCGGACTCAAGCGGCGGGCGGCGGCGGCCCGTCCTGGTCCTGCGGCGGCTTCAGCTCGCCCCCCTTGCGCCCGGAGAACATGGTCCACCAGACGATGGCGACCAGCAGCACCAGCGCCAGCAGCGCTTCAAGCAAAATCAGCCCCATGACATCGACACTCCTGCGCCTTGTAGCAACGGCGCTGATTGTAGGAACGCTGGCCGCCTGTTCCACCCCGCCAAGCCCCTCGCGCCCTGGGGCCATCCCCGCCCCGCTGCCGCAGCCCGGCGCCGTGGTGCTGCCCGGCGACACCGGCCCGCTGCCCCCGCCGCTGTCGCAGCCCAAGAGCCGCTGGATCCCCGTGCGCTGGGCCGAGCTGCCGGGCTTCACCGAGGACGCGCTGCACGAAGCCTGGAACGCCTGGATCAAGGGCTGCGAACGCCCGCCCGCCCCGTTCGCCGCACTGTGCAGCGAGGTGCGGCAACTGAGCATCGCCACGGCCGACGAGCAGCGCGCCTGGCTTGTCGCCCGCCTGCAGCCGTACCGCGTCGAGGCCGCCGACGGCAACCCCGACGGCCTGCTGACCGCCTACTACGAGCCCCTGGTGGACGCCGCCCGCCAGCCCGGCAACGGCTTCGCCGTGCCCCTCTACCGCCCGCCCGCCAGCCTCGGCGCGCGCAAGCCCTGGTACACGCGCCAGCAGATCGACACGCTGCCCGAGGCCCAGGCACAGCTCGCGGGCCGCGCCATCGCGTGGCTGCGCGATCCGGTCGAGGCCATGGTGCTGCACATCCAGGGCTCGGGGCGGCTGCGCATCACCGAGCCCGACGGGTCCGTGGCCCTGGTGCGCGTGGCCTACGCCGGCACCAACGACCAGCCCTACCAGAGCGTGGGCCGCTGGCTGCTGGACCAGGGCGCCACGCGCGACGCCACCTGGCCCGGCATCCGCGCTTGGCTGGCCGCCAACCCGCAGCGCACCAACGAGCTGCTGTGGAGCAACCCGCGCTACGTGTTCTTCCGCGAGGAGCCCCTCTCCGGCCTGGACGCCGAGTTCGGCCCCCGGGGTGCGCAGGGCGTGCCGCTCACGCCCGGCCGCTCCATTGCCGTGGACCGCCAGAGCATTCCCTACGGCACGCCCGTGTGGCTGGCCTCCAGCGGGCCGCAGGTGCAGCTCAGCCGCCTGGTGCTGGCGCAGGACACGGGCAGCGCCATCCTGGGCGCGGTGCGGGCGGACTTCTTCACGGGCTGGGGTGCGGAGGCGGGCGACATCGCGGGCCGGCTCAAGCAGAACCTGCGGCTGTGGGCACTGTGGCCGAAATAATGGTCAAATCGGCCTCCAGCGCTTATCCAACAAGCGCCAGCAGCTATTGAATCGGGAGCATCTATGCGCCTGACCGAGCCCCAGTTGCGCACCGTGCTGCTCGCCCAGGCCGTCGAGCACGCGGACACGGGGCGCACCCTGGTCAGCGCGGCCGAGCTGGAGGACGCCACGCGCGGCGCCGTGGCCGCCGCGCGCGAACGCGGCGTGCAGCGCGTGGGCGCGGGCGACGTGGTGCTGGAGCGCGCCGCCACCATCACCGAGCGCGCCAGCGGCCGGGACGCCGCCCTGGCCGCGCTGCGCCAGCCCGGCATGCGCTGGCGCTGGCTGGTGCAGGGCCTGCCCCTGGCCGCCCTGCTGCTGGGCCTGGCCATCGACCGCATCGCCAATGCGCACCGGGTGGACCTGCTCTCGCCGCCGCTGCTCATCGTGCTGGCGTGGAACCTGGCCGTGTACCTGCTGATCGCCTGGCAGGCGTGGCGTCCGGCCCGGCCCGCCGCGTGGCTGCAGGGGCTGCTGCACCCCGTGCGCCTGCCCGGCGGCGGAAAAAAACGGGGGCTGGCGGCGCGCATCGCGGCGGACTTCCACGCCCGATGGTTCGCGCACGCCGCCGACCTGCTCCAGCAGCGCGCCGCCCGCGTGCTGCACCTGTGTGCGGCCGCCTGGGGCGCGGGCATCGCGCTGTCGCTGCTGCTGCGCGGGCTGGTGGTGCGCTACCAGTTCGGCTGGGAGAGCACCTTCCTCGACGCCGCGCAGGTGCACGCCATCGTCTCGGTGCTGTTCTGGCCGCTGACTACGCTGTTCGGCCTGGCGCCCTTCACGCTGCAGGAGATCGCGGCCACGCAGAACTTCGCCGGCGAGGGCGCGGCGGGCGGCCGCTGGGTGTGGATGTACGTGGGCCTGCTGCTGCTCGCCGTGGTGCTGCCGCGCCTGGCGCTGGCCGCCTGGGCGCGCTGGCGCGAGGCGCGGTGGCAGGGCCGCATCGACCTGCAGGATGCCGCCTTCGACGCGCTGCGCGCCCACCTGCCGGGCGACCTGGCGGTGGGCCTGCACGGCCCGCAGGCGCAGGTCTTGCAGGGCGTGCAGACTGCGCAGGGCGACCGCCTGCGGTTCTCGGATGCGAGCGAGCCGGTGGACGCCGTGCTGTCCTGGGGCAGCGACGCGCTGCCGCCCGCCTGGGGCGCCGCGCCCGTGCTCACGCTGCGCTGGCAGGACTTCGGCGCAAGCTGGGTGCTGGAGCCCGCGCTGTTCGACCGGCTGGACGCCGCCCTGCCCGCGCACCGCCACGCCCTCACCCGCCTGCGCGCGGCCTGGGTGGCACGCAACGAGCAGCGCTTCGACGACGCCGTGCAGGCCCTGGCGCGCCACCTGCGCGCCTGTGCCCGCCTCGGGACCCACGACGCCGCAGCCGAGTACGCGCAACAGGTGCAGGTGCTCGACACCACGCTGCGCGCCCTGCACGGCAACCCACCCGCGCCGCCGGTGCAGGACCCCGCCCCGCTGCCCGCGCCCCGCCGCACCGACGGCACGGCCCTGGCCGTGGGCACCTCGGCCGGCGCTGCCGCCGGTGCCGCGGCGGGCGCCAAGGCGGGCGCGCTGATCGACGTGGGCACGGGCGGCCTGACCCTGGGCGCGGGGACGGCCCTGGGCGCGCTGCTGGGCGGCACCACGGCCTGGGTGCTGCGCGGGCTCCAGAAGAAGGACGAAGGGCGGCAGGACCTGCTGCGCCACGCGGCCGAGGCCGCCTGCACGCACTACCTCGCCATCGCCCACCAGCAGCGCGTGCCGCCCGCCGAGGCGGCGGCGCTGGCCGGGCGCTGGCGCGCCGAGGTCACGGGCACGGTGGCCGCCCATGGGGACGAGCTGGCCGCCGCGCTGGCCGGGGAGCCCGCCGATACGGCCGCGCTGCAGGCGCTGCTGCGGTCCATGCTGCTGGGGATTTTGCGGCGCAGTTTTGAATGATTTTGGCCGCCAGCGCTGATGGGAAAAGCGCTGGCAGCTATCAAATTTGAATCACGGGCAGGGCGTGCGCACGGCCTCGGTTTCCACCCGGGGCACCACGGCGGGGGCCGCGGGCTCCGTGGCGAAGCGCGCGGTCACGGTGCGCAGCCGGTCGCCGTCGATGCGGTATTCGTACTCGCGCGTCGAGCCCACCATCTCCGTGCGGAAGCTGCTGCCCGCCATGGTGGCGGCGTACACCTGGGGGCGGACGACTTCGTAGCGGTAGGTGGTGGTGGCGGTGCCGCTGCTGGTCCTGCAGGCCGACTCCATCTGCGCGTCCTGGAACCGCAGCATGCAGCGCCCCGAGGCGTCCTCGGCCTTGGAGCCGTCCTGCGTGTACAGCACGATCCGGGTGGCGCGCCAGCAGCCGGCCAGGGCCGGGTCGGGCGCGGCGGCGTGGCTCCAGGGGGCGGCAAAGGCCAGAAACAGCGCGAGGCACTTCATGAGAGGCTCATCTTGGGAAATCAGCGGACGGCGAGAGCATAGCCCGGTGCTCAGCGCTCCACCGTCCAGCGCGTGACCACCGGCGGCCCGTCCCCCGTGTGGAAGGCCAGCTTGCGCTCGCGCAGCGCCACGTCGTGCGCGGTCACGCGGTCGAAGCGGCGCAGGTGCTCGGTCCACGACTCGTCCTCGATCTGCTCCACATAGCGCGTGGGGTCGGCGATGTCGTGCTGCAGCTGCCACGCCAGCGCGCCCTGGCGCAGGCGGCTGCGGCGGCTCTCCTGCATCAGCGCGCGGAATTCGGCGGCGCGGGCCGGGTCGATGACGTATTCGATGGTCACCACCACGCGCCCCGCCTCGGGCGGGATGTCGGCCACGGGCGCCGTGAAGGCGCGCGAGGGGCTCAGGTCTTCCTCCATGCTGCGGTCGGCCACTAGGCGCTGCACCAGCAGCATGGCCAGCACGCCGGTGACGGCGGCGACCCCGAGGCTGGCGTGCACGTCGCTCAGCGTGGCCACCTGGCCCCACACGGCCGCGCCCAGCGCCGTGGAGCCCATGATGGCCATCTGGTAGATCGACATGCCGCGCGCCCGCACCCAGTTGGGCAGCGCGAGCTGGGCCGACACCGACAGCGAGTTGGCCGTGGTGATCCACGCCATGCCGCCCACGAACATCGCGGGCACGGCCACGTAGACGTTGGGCGCCACGGCCATTACCGCCGTGGCCGCCGACTGCAGCGCGGTGCCGCGGATCACCAGCACGTCGCGCGCCATGGCCTGGCGCAGGCGCGGCAGGAACATGGCCGCTGTGATGGCGCCCGCCCCCATGCTGGCCAGCAGCAGCGTGAAGGTGCCGGCGCCGCCGCCTTCGAGCCCCTTGGCCAGCAACGGCAGCAGGGCCAGCAGCGCCGTGGCGTGCAAAAAGAAGATGGAGATGCGCCACAGCACCGCCCGCATGCGCGGCGACTGGCGCACGAACTGCAGGCCCACGCGCATGGCGCTGGTCAGGCGCTCGCGCCCCAGCGGGCTGGGCACGTGCGCGCGCTTCCAGCGCATGATGACCAAGCCCGAGATGACGGACAGCACGGCGTTGAGCACGAACACCCAGGCGCTGCCCGCGCCGGCGATGATGGCGCCCGCCAGCAGCGGGCCGACGATGCGCGAGGCGTTCATCGCCACGCCGTTGAGCGCGAGCGCGGCGGGCAGCTGCGGGCGGCTCACCAGTTCGGGCACGATGGCCGCGAACACCGGCCAGCGCATGGCCAGGCCGATGCCGTTGGCGAAGGTGAGCGCCAGCAGCAGCGGCGCCGTCATGCCGCCCGCCAGGATGGCCACGCACAGCACCAGCGCCACGGCGGCCACCCAGAACTGCGTGGCGATGAAGTAGCGCCGCCGGTCCAGGATGTCGGCCAGCGCGCCGCTGGGCAGGCCGAGCAGGAAGACGGGCAGGGTGGAGGCGGACTGCACCAGCGCCACCAGGATGGGCGAGGTGGTCAGCGTGGTCATGAGCCACGCCGCCGCCACGTCGTTCATCCACATGCAGGTGTTGGCCGCCATCCAGGTCAGCCAGAGCATGCGGAACACGGGCACCGTCAGCGGGGCCAGGGGCGAGAGCGAGGCGGCCTGGTTCAGCGGCGCCGCGCCCTGGCCACGCTGCGCGGCCACGGAGTCCTCGGTGCCCCCGGTCCGGGCCGCGCGGTCTGCGGCGGACTCGGCCGAAAGATGCTGCGCCGCAGCATCGGGTGCGGGATGCGTGTCAGCGGAGGACGGGGGGGCGACGCTGCGCGTGCTTTCGTGGGCCGGCAAAGGTGGCATGTCCCCGCATTGTGCGACTGCTGGGGCGGCCGTGGCGCGCACCGCCCCGAATAGCCCCCGGCCGGCCGGGCCGCACCATCACGCGCTTGCGTCGGGCGGCGCGGCCGGTTCCCGGCCCGCCTGCCGCGTTTGCCGCAGCAGCAGCCAGGCCATGAGCGCCAGCGCGCCCACGCCGGCCAGCAGCACGCCCCACAGCACCCAGCTGCGCGCGGGCATTCCTTCGCCGGCCGGCGTGGCGACCACCAGCGCGCCGGCGATGTCGGCCCGCGCCACCTCGGCCTGCGCCAGCGGCAGGGTGTTTTCCTGCGCGGGCCGGTAGCCCGGCACCAGGCTCGCCAGGGGCAGGAAGGCGGCAGTCGCCGCGGTGGCGCCGGACAGTCCGGCCGCCAGGGTGAAAGGCCCCTGCCCGCTGGCCAGGAACACCAGCTGCACCGGCTCGAACTGCAACGCCATCTCCGGCGCAGCGGAGAAGCCCGGCGTCTTGGGGTCGGCCTCTATCCGGAGCTCGCGCACCGAGGCGCCGCCCAGCTCAATCGGGCCGCTGCTGCGCTCCCCGCCCGCGCCGCCGGCCATGCGGTAGACCACGGCACTGGCCAGCGGAGACCAGGGCTGGCTGCGGTCATGGCGGCCGAGCACGCGCACGGGGGTTAGCACATTGCTGCCTTGCGGCGTGATCTTCAGCGCGGCGAGCGGCGTGGCGAACGGCAGGGCCAGCACCAGGGCATGCGGGTCCCCCGGGGCGGGCGCCGCCATGCTGGCGCTCACGCGCTCGCGCGCGCCGCCGCCGCGCGCGGTAACCAGCGTGGCGCCGCGCAGGGTCACGGTGGCATCGCCCCAGGTCACGCGCAGGTAATGGCCGCCGAGCTCGGCCAGCCGCAGGTCCATCTGCTCATGGCCTAGGCGGCCCGGTGCCGCGGATGCGGCCGCTGCAGGTGCCGCGGCAGGGGCGTCGGCGCGGTACAGCACTGTCTCGGCCAGCGGCCGCCAGTGCTTCAGGTCCTGGCTGGCCTGCACCGTGAAGCTCACCGGCTGGCCCGCGGGCAGATCGGCGTCCAACGCCATGCGGGCCACGGGCTGCCGAAGGCCGCGCGCGTCGAGCAGCGCGCCGCGCACGGCCTGCGCGCCGGCGGGGCCCGCCGTGCCGACCGCATCGACCTGCACCACGCGCTGGCCCTGGCGCTCCTCAATGCGCAGCGACAGGCCCTCCAGCCCGGCCGGCCCCGCCGCGCCCAGGATGGGATAGGCCGGCAGGACCACCGACTCCTCCTGCGCGCCGGCCGCCGCCACGCCGGCCAGCGCCATGGGCACGGGCTGGCCCGCGCCGTTGAAAAGGCGCAGGTCGGCATAGGCGGGGCTTTGCAGGCGCACCATCACCTCGGCGGGCAGCACGATGCGCTGCAGCGGCGCTTCGGCCACCAAGCTCACGGGGATGCGGATGGCATAGGCCGCGGGGCTGCCGGCATCGGCCGCCGCCCGGGCCACGCCGGCGCACAGGCACAGCGCGGCGGCCAGCCCCGCGCCCAGGGCCCAGGACCGGCCTCGGTGTGCGGGCTTCATGACGGCACCTCCTGCTGCGCCGGGTCCGCCGGCGGGGCCGCCTCGGGCGCGGCGCGGGTCGCTGCCCTGGGCGGCAGCGGCGCAAAGTAGCCCACCACCAGCATCAGCACCCCCACCGCGATGAAGGCGATGATGCGCTCGGCCCCTCCGGCGTTGGACAGATCGACCAGCAGCAACTTGAGCACCACCAGCCCCAGCAGGCCCGCGCCCACCAGCCACAGCGGCCGCTGCGCGCGGCGGTGCGCCAGCACCATCATGCACAGCGCCAGCAGCGTCCACAGGATGGCGTAGCCGGTCTGCACCACGAAGCTGTCGAACAGGGCCGAGGCATCCCAGCGCACGCCGAAGAAGTGGTGGGCCACGCGCAGCCACACCGTGTTGATCACGATGAAGGCCAGCAGCGCCAACGCCACCAGCGCATGCCGGCCCGCGACCCAGCCCGCCCCGGCCGGAGGCGGCAGCGCCGACAGCAGCACGCGCCGCCAAAACACCAGGCCGCCCAGCGCCAGCGCCAGCGTGAGGTCGGTCGGGTTGAGCAGCGGGATGTAGGGCAGCGGCGCGGTGTGGCCCGACGAATACACCGCGGCCAGCAGCGAGCCCCCGAACACCATCAGCGCGAGGGGCAGAGCCGCCTGCCAGTAGTAGGCCTGGGCATGCGGGTTGAGCGGCCAGGGCAGAGCCGCGCGCGCGGCGGGCCGGTTGCCGCGGCCCGCCCACAGCGCCAGCAGCATCAGCACCGCGACGGTGCTGACCAGTAGGACCACGCCGGCCCAGGAGGTGCGCCACAGCTCCGCCTTGCCGATGCCCGACCACAGGCAATCGGCCAGCAGGACCGTCACCAGCCATGCCGTGGCGGCATGGAACCAGCCCCAGGGCGAAGCCACCGCCGCGGGCGTGCCGGCCACATCGGCCGGGGCGTGCAGGCGGTCGGTCTGTCTCAGCATCCACAGGTGCAGCGCCAGCACGGCGGGCCACACGGCCCAGGCTGGCGTGGCCAGCACGCGGTGGCCGTCGCCGGCCTGCGCGGCAAAGCCCAGCGCCAGCACGGCGATGGTGCCGCGCGCCGGCCAGGTGGCAACGGCCCAGCGCGCGCGAAGGCCCAGCACCATGGACAGGGCCGCGCTGAGCACCACGGCCAGCATGGCCAGCAGCTCGGTGACCTGATCCGGGAACACCGGCACGGGCCACTGGCCGGCCTCCGGACCGGGCACGCGCCGCGTGATCTCCAGCAGCCAGGCCAGGCACCAGAACCCAAAGCCGTAGAGGTAGGCCGGGCTGGACAGCCGCGCCTCCACGCCCGCATAGCCCCGCGCCCAGGCCGAGTCGCTGTGCGGCAGCGGCTGGCGCAGCCACCAGGCCAACCGCAGAGCGGGCAGCGCGATCAGCAACGCGCCCATGAAGGCGGGGTTGGCCAGCGGTAGGGTCGAGGCTTGCATGCCGCCGCCGTCCATGCCGGCCAGGAAGGCCAGCGCGGCCACGCCCTGCAGCCCCAGGCCGAAAGCGCGCGGCATCCAGCGCGCCTGGCGCATGCCGACCCAGAACGCACCCGCGCCTTCGAGCGCCCACATCGCCGACGTCCACTGGGCGTCCAGCGCCAGCGGCACGGCCAGGGTGGCAAAGCCCACGCCGATGGCGATGAAGCACTCGGTCAGCAGGCGCCAGCCGTCCAGCGCGCGGCGCACCAGCACCGCCGCGGCCGCCAGGTACAGCGCGGAAAAGGCCAGCGCCGAAAAGGCAGCCCCCAGCGCGAAGGGCTGCGTGAGCCCCGCCTGCAGGCCAAAGCCCACCAGCGGCGTGCCGAAGACCAGCATGGAATCGACCGCGTTGCCCAGCTTCGTGGGCGTGTTGCGGGCGTAGAGGATGGCGGTGAAGAGGTAGATCAGCACGAAGCCCGCGAGGAAAGGCTGCGTGCTGGCGTAGTGCCCGGGCAGGTACTTGAGCACCCCCCAGGCCGTGGCGACGCCGAAGGTCGCGACAAAGCCCACCACGTTCAGCACGCGCCAGGAGCGCCGGTGGGCGATGAACACAATGGCCAGGTTGAGCAGTGTGTAGTAGCTGAAGAGGCCCACATGGCTGCCCTGGCCCGTCGACAGCAGGATGGGCACCGCAAAGCCGCCAGCAAACGCAGCCACCGCGAGCGAGCGCGAGTCCTGCAGCAGCGCGAGCGCACAGCTCGCCGCGCAGACCGCGATCATCAGCCCAAAGGCCAGGAGCGGCGGCAGCAGCCCGTAGAGCCTGAAAGCCGCAAACACGGTGAGGTACAGGACCGCCACGCCGGCGCCCTGCAGAGCCAGCGCAAAGGCAGGCTTGTCGACGCGCTTGCGAAAGCCCACCACCAGCAGCGCCAGGGCCACCCCGCCGATCGCCGCCAAGCGCAGCTCCACCGGGAACAGCCCGGCGGAGGCCGCGTAGCGCGCCAGAAAGGACAGGCCGATGAACAGGATCACCAGGCCCACACGCACGATGGTGTTGCCGCCCAGGAACCAGTTCTTGGCCACCAGCACGGCCTGTTCGACAGGACCGGGCTGAGCGGGCGGCCCGGGGGGTGGGGACGGTGCGGCGTCCGCCTGCCTGCGCGGCAGGCCTTGCTGCGTGAGCTCGCCGGCCCAGGCCGCACCGTCCGCCTCCGGGGGCTTCTCGCTCGCGGCGGCGGGGGGCGCTTGCGGCTCCGGCACCTGCGCAACGGCCGCGGCCGCCAGAGGCGGATCCTGGGCGGCGGGAGCAGCCTGCGCGGCCCGAACGGGCTGGGCGGAGGCCCGGGCCGCATGCGCCTGCAGCTCACTGCGGATCGCCCAGCGCAGCGACAGCCCGGCAAAACACCCCAGGATGCCGCCCACGAACGGCCCCAGGTCGCTGTAGCCGGGCAAGCACCAGCCCAGCATCGCACCCCAAAAAATGCCCCAGAAGATCATGCCGCCCGCTCCCTCTCTGTTGCCCGCATCGGCAGGCTGGATGCCCGTGCCCGCAGGGAACCATCGCATGGATGGAACCCGCACGCACCGTCCGCATCACGTCCCGGCGTCCCGGCTGTGGCAAGGGTGCGATGGACCGCCAGATGTGGTTCAGCAGGCTTATACAACACGTTGCCCACGGCAACGGCGCACCTACTTGGCGCGCGCCAGGTGCCTGAGCGGCAGCGCGCTGCTGGCCTTGACCTCGCCGAGGGAGAAGCTGGTGTGCATGTCCTTCACGTTGGGCAGGTTCAGCAGCACGTCGCGGGCGAACTGGGAAAAGCCGTCCAGGTCGCGCGCCACCACCTGCAGCTCGAAGGTGCCGGTGCCGCTGATGTAGTGGCAGGAGACGACCTCGGGGATCTCGCGGATGGCCTCTTCCATCGCGCGCGTCAGGTCGCCGGTGCTGCGGTCGGCGTCCAGCCGCACGAAGGCCAGCACTCCCAGGCCGATCTTGCGGCGGTCGATCTCGGCGCGGTAGCCCTTGATGAAGCCCTGTTCCTCCAGCGCGCGCACGCGGCGCCAGCAGGGGGCGGCCGACAGGCCCACGCGCTGGGCGAGCTCGGCGTTGGTCAGGCGGGCGTCGGCCTGCAGCTCGCCCAGGATGGCGATGTCGAATTTGTCGAGAGTATTCAAAACGGCGGGGCAAAAAGAAAGATCCTTTCTCAGAATAGCCCAAACACGGCACAGAACGCAAAGACATATCCGCGCTGCAGACATACACTTGTCTTCACATTGGAGTGCCCGCCCTAAACGGGCGGCGCACCCCTGCCCCACCCGCGCCCACAAGGCGCGCACCACAAAGCCATTGGAGACATAGCCATGAACGCGCCCCTGCCCGAGCACATCCGCAAGGCCATCGAGACGGTGAGCCTGGAAGACAAATACACCCTGGGCGAAGGCCGGGCGTTCATGAGCGGCGTGCAGGCCCTCGTGCGCCTGCCCATGCTGCAGCGCCAGCGCGACGCCCTGGCGGGGCTGAACACCGCCGGGTTCATCAGCGGCTACCGCGGCTCGCCGCTGGGCACGTACGACCAGGCGCTGTGGGCGGCCAAGAAGCACCTGGCGGCCAACAACATCGTCTTCCAGCCCGGCGTGAACGAGGAGCTGGGCGCGACCGCCGTCTGGGGCACGCAGCAGCTCGACCTGTATCCGCAGACCAAGAAGTTCGACGGCGTGTTCGGCATCTGGTACGGCAAGGGCCCGGGCGTGGACCGCTGCTCGGACGTGTTCAAGCACGCCAACATGGCGGGCACCGCAAAGCACGGCGGCGTGATCGCCATCGCGGGCGACGACCACATCAGCAAGAGCAGCACGGCCGCGCACCAGAGCGACCACATCTTCAAGGCCTGCGGCACGCCGGTGTTCTTCCCGAGCAGCGTGCAAGAGATCCTGGACATGGGCCTGCACGCCTTCGCCATGAGCCGCTTCTCGGGCGTGTGGTCAGGCATGAAGACGATCCAGGAGGTGGTGGAGTCGTCCAGCAGCATCAGCATCGACCCCGACCGCGTGAAGATCGTGCTGCCCGAGGACTTCGTGATGCCGCCCGGCGGCCTGCACATCCGCTGGCCCGACGCGCCGCTGGAACAGGAAGCGCGCCTGATGGACTACAAGTGGTACGCCGCCCTGGCGTACGTGCGCGCCAACAAGCTCAACTACAACGTGGTGCAGGGCCCGCACGACCGCTTCGGCATCATCGCCAGCGGCAAGGCGTACAACGACACGCGCCAGGCGCTCATCGACCTGGGGCTGGACGACGACACCTGCCGCAGCCTGGGCATCCGCGTGCACAAGGTCAACGTGGTGTGGCCGCTCGAAGCCACCATCACGCGCGACTTCGCGCAGGGGCTGCAGGAGATCCTGGTGGTGGAGGAAAAGCGCCAGGTCATCGAATACCAGTTGAAGGAAGAGCTGTACAACTGGCGCGCCGACGTGCGCCCCCACGTGCTGGGCAAGTTCGACGAGCCCGAGGGTGACGCCACGGGCGGCGAATGGTCCATGCCCAACCCCAGCCAGAACTGGCTGCTGCGCGCGAAGGCCGACCTGACGCCCGCCATCATCGCCAAGGCCATCGCCAAGCGCCTGAAGAAGCTGGGCGTGCCCGGCGACGTCATCGCCCGCATGGATGCGCGCCTGGCCGTCATCGAGGCCGCCGAGCGCGGCATGGCCGAGCTGAAGGTGGACACGGGCGACCGCGCCCCCTGGTTCTGCAGCGGCTGCCCGCACAACACCAGCACCCGCGTGCCCGAGGGCTCGCGCGCCGTGGCCGGCATCGGCTGCCACTACATGGCCAACTGGATGCCGGGGCGCAACACCAGCACCTTCACGCAGATGGGCGGCGAGGGCGTGACCTGGGTGGGCCAGCAGCCGTTCACGACCGAGCAGCACATCTTCGCCAACCTGGGCGACGGCACCTACTTTCACAGCGGCATCCTGGCCATCCGCCAGAGCATCGCGGCGGGCACCAGCATCACCTACAAGGTGCTCTACAACGACGCCGTGGCCATGACCGGCGGCCAGCAGGTGGGCGAGCGGCCCGAGGGCCACTCGGTGCTGCAGATCATGAACAGCCTGAAGTCCGAGGGCGTGGCCAAGCTGGTCATCGTGACGGACGAGCCCGGCAAATATGACGGCGTGGCGCTGGCCGAGGGCGTGACGGTGCACCACCGCGACGAGCTGGACAGCATCCAGCGCCAGTTCCGCGAGATCCAGGGCTGCACGGTCATCATCTACGACCAGACCTGCGCCACCGAGAAGCGCCGCCGCCGCAAGCGCGGCACCCTCGCCACGCCGGACAAGACCGTGGTCATCAACGAGCTGGTGTGCGAGGGCTGCGGCGACTGCTCCACCAAGTCCAACTGCCTCTCGGTCGAGCCCGTGGAGACGGAGTTTGGCCGCAAGCGCCGCATCAACCAGAGCACCTGCAACAAGGACTATTCCTGCGTGAATGGCTTCTGCCCGAGCTTCGTCACCGTCGAGGGCGGCAAGCTCAAGAAGCCCAAGAAGGAAAAGAAGGGCGACCTGTCGGCACTGCCCCCGATCCCCGAACCCGTGCTGCCCGTGGCCGAGAGCGCCTGGGGCATCGTGGTGGGCGGCGTGGGCGGCACGGGCGTGATCACCATCGGCTCGCTGCTGGGCATGGCCGCGCACCTGGACGGCAAGGGCGTCATCACGCAGGACGCGGGCGGCCTGGCGCAAAAGGGCGGCGCGACCTGGAGCCACATCCAGATCGCCAACCGGCCCGACGCCATCTACACCACCAAGGTCGATACCGCCAAGGCCGACCTCGTGATCGGCTGCGACTCCATCGTGGCCGCGCACAAGTACACGCTGGCCGTCATGCAGCCGGGCCGCACCTTCGTGGCGCTGAACACCCACGGCACGCCGACGGCGGCGTTCGTGACCAACCCGGACTGGCAGTTCCCCGGCGCCAACTGCGACAGCGCCATCGCCACGGCGGTGGGCGCGGGCAACGTGGGCAGCTTCGATGCCGAGCAGGTCGCCACCCAGTTGCTGGGCGACAGCATCTACACCAACCCGCTGATGCTGGGCTACGCATGGCAGAAGGGCCGCGTGCCGCTCACGCTGGCCGCGCTGATGCGCGCCATGGAATTGAACGGCGTGCAGGTGGAGAACAACAAGGCCGCCTTCGAATGGGGCCGCCGCTGCGCGCACGACCTGGCCTCGGTGCAGGCGCTGTTCAAGGCCGCGCAGGTGATCGAGTTCGTCAAGAAGCCCTCGCTGGCCGAGATCGTGGCCAAGCGCGTGGACTTCCTCACCGGCTACCAGAACACCGCCTATGCCGCCGAGTACCAGGCCTTCGTCGAGAAAGTGAAGGCCGCCGAGGCGAAGCTGGGCACCTCCACCCGCCTGTCCGAGGCCGTGGCGCGCTACCTGTTCAAGCTCATGGCCTACAAGGACGAGTATGAGGTGGCCCGCCTGCACACCGACAAGGCCTTCACGGACAAGATCGCCAACATGTTCGAGGGCGACTACAAGCTGGTGCACCACCTCGCACCGCCGCTGACGGCCAAGAAGAACGACAAGGGCGAACTGGTCAAGCAGCCCTTCGGCCCCTGGATGCGCAGCGCCTTCGGCCTGCTCGCTAAATGCAAGGGCCTGCGCGGCACGGCGCTGGACGTGTTCGGCAGGACCGAGGAGCGCCGCATGGAGCGCGCGCTGATCGTGGAGTACCGTGCCTGCATCGAGGAACTGCTCGCCGGCCTGAACGCCGACAACCTGGCGCAGGCCGTGGAGATCGCCCGCATCCCCGAGGAAATCCGCGGCTACGGCCACGTGAAGGAGCGCCACCTGAAGGCCGCGCGCCCGAAATGGGAACGCCTGATGGCCCAGTGGCGCGCCGGGACTCTGGCGCAGCGGCAGGCGGCCTGATTCGGCTTGCTATTGATAAATGAGCTGCTGGCGCTTGTGCATCAAGCGCCAGAGGCCATTTTGACCACTATTTCTGGTGGACAAACCCCCGCCGTCCGCTTGGGTCTTGGCCCTTGGGGCGCGGGCGGGGGGCCGCATACAATGCCCTGTTCCGCCCTTGCTGGCGGTTTTGTCTATTTTGGAGTCCCGTCCGTGTTTATTTCCTCTGCTATCGCCCAGACCGCACCCGCCGCAGCCGCTGGCGGCGGCGACATGATGTCCTCGCTGACGGGGATGCTCCCGCTGGTGCTCATGTTCGTGGTGCTGTACTTCGTCATGATCCGCCCCCAGATGAAGCGCCAGAAGGAACACCGCGCCATGATCGACGCCATCGCCAAGGGCGACGAAGTGGCCACGGCCGGCGGCATCGTCGGCAAGGTCACGCGCCTGTCCGAAGGCTTCCTGCACCTGGAGATCGCCAATGGCATCGAGGTGCAACTGCAGCGCAGCGCCGTCGTGCAAGTCCTGCCCAAGGGCACGGTGAAGTAATAGTTGTAGGAAACGCCTCGGCGGCCTCGCCCGCCAAGGCAGGAAGAGCGCGATCATCATGAACCGTTATCCGGTCTGGAAGTACGCGATCCTGGTGATCGTGCTGTTGGTGGGGGCCCTGTACACCCTGCCCAATTTCTTCGGCGAGGCGCCTGCGGTGCAGGTCTCGTCGGCCAAGGCCACCGTGAAGGTGGACACGGCGGTGCAACAGCGCGTGGAAGAGGCGCTCAAGGCCGCGGGCGTGACGCCCGACTTCGTGGCGCTGGAAGGCAACTCGGTGCGTGCGCGCTTCGACACGCCCGACAACCAGCTCAAGGCCAAGGATGCGCTGCAGAAGGCCCTGGTGCCGGACGCCAGCGACCCGTCGTACATCGTGGCGCTGAACCTCGTTTCGCGCTCGCCGCTGTGGCTCAAGGCCCTGCACGCCAACCCCATGTACCTGGGGCTGGACCTGCGCGGCGGCGTGCACTTCATGCTGCAGGTGGACATGCAGGCGGCCCTCACCAAGAAGGCCGAGTCGTACACGGGCGACATCCGCACCGCGCTGCGCGACAAGAACATCCGCCACGGCGGCATCAGCCGCGACGGCCAGGCCATCGACATCAAGGTGCGCGACGAGGCCACGCTGACGGCGGCGCGCAACCTCATCAGCGACCAGTTCGCCGACCTGCAGGTGACCAGCACGCCCGAGGGCAACGGCGAGTTCAAGCTGCGCGCCACCATCAAGCCCGAGGCCACGCGCAAGGTGCAGGAGCAGGCGCTCAAGCAGAACATGGTCACGCTGCACAACCGGATCAACGAGCTGGGCGTGGCCGAGCCCGTGATCCAGCAGCAGGGCCTGGACCGCATCGTGGTGCAGCTGCCCGGCGTGCAGGACACGGCCAAGGCCAAGGACATCCTGGGCCGCACCGCCACGCTGGAAGTGCGCATGGTGGACGAAGGCACCGAGGCGCGCGCGGCGGAAACGGGCCGGGGCCCGGTGCCGTTTGGCGCCGAGAAATACATGGACCGCAACGGCCAGGCCGTGATCGTGAAGAAGCAGGTCGTCCTGACCGGTGAGAACCTGACGGACGCCCAGCCCGGCTTCGACGGCCAGACGCAGGAGCCGACCGTGAACCTCACGCTGGACGCCAAGGGCTCGCGCATCTTCCGTGACATCACGCGCGAGAACGTGGGCAAGCGCATGGCCATCGTGCTGTTCGAAAAGGGCAAGGGCGAAGTCGTGACGGCGCCCGTGATCCGCAGCGAAATCGGCGGCGGCCGCGTGCAGATCTCGGGCCGCATGACCACCGCGGAGGCCAACGACACCGCGCTGCTGCTGCGCGCCGGTTCGCTGGCCGCGCCCATGGAGATCATCGAGGAATACACCATCGGCCCCAGCCTGGGCGCCGACAACATCGAGCGCGGCATCCACAGCGTGGTATGGGGCATGGTGGCCATCGCGGCCTTCATGTGCATCTACTACGCGCTGTTCGGCATCTTCTCGACCATCGCGCTGTCGGTGAACGTGCTGCTGCTGCTGGCCATTCTGTCCATGCTGCAGGCCACGCTGACGCTGCCCGGCATCGCGGCCATGGCGCTGGCGCTGGGCGTGGCCATCGACTCCAACGTGCTGATCAACGAGCGCATCCGCGAGGAACTGCGCGCGGGCGTGTCGCCGCAGGCGGCCATCCATGCGGGCTATGAGCGCGCCTGGGCGACCATCCTGGATTCGAACGTCACCACGCTGATCGCGGGCCTGGCGCTGCTGGCCTTCGGCTCCGGCCCGGTGCGCGGCTTCGCGGTGGTGCACTGCATCGGCATCCTGACCAGCATGTTCTCGGCCGTGTTCTTCTCGCGCGGCCTGGTGAACCTGTGGTACGGCCGCCAGAAGAAGCTCAAGAGCGTGTCGATCGGCCAGGTGTGGAAGCCCGAGCCCGAGACGGCCGTGGCCAAGACGAACTAAAGGAGGAAGACCATGGAGTTCTTCCGCATCAGAAAAGACATCCCCTTCATGAAGCACGCGTTGGTCTTCAACGCGATCTCCTTCATCACCTTCGCGCTGGCCGTGTTCTTTTTGCTCACGCGCGGGCTGCACCTGTCGGTGGAGTTCACCGGCGGCACGGTCATGGAAGTGGCCTACAGCCAGCCGGCCGAACTGGCCAAGGTACGCGAGACGGTCTCGGGCCTGGGCTATTCGGACGTGCAGGTGCAGAACTTCGGCACCGCGCGCGACGTGATGATCCGCCTGCCCGTGCAGAAGGGCGTCACGTCCGCCCAGCAGAGCGAGCAGGTGCTCACGGCGCTCAAGGCCGCCGACCCCGAGGTCACGCTGCGCCGCACCGAGTTCGTGGGCCCGCAGGTGGGCGAGGAGCTGGTGCACGGCGGCCTCATGGCGCTGGCCATGGTGGTCGTGGGCATCGTGATCTACCTGGCCTTCCGCTTCGAGTGGAAGTTCGGCGTGGCGGCCATCATCGCCAACCTGCACGACGTGGTGATCATCCTGGGCTTCTTCGCGTTCTTCCAGTGGGAGTTCTCGCTCTCGGTGCTGGCGGGCGTGCTGGCGGTGCTGGGCTATTCGGTGAACGAGTCGGTGGTGATCTTCGACCGGATCCGCGAGGCCTTCCGCAAGTACCGCAAGATGACCACGCACGAGGTGATCGACCACGCCATCACCAGCACCATGAGCCGCACCATCATCACCCACGCCTCGACCGAGGCGATGGTGCTGTCCATGTTCTTCTTCGGCGGCCCGAGCCTGCATTACTTCGCGCTGGCGCTGACCATCGGCATCCTGTTCGGCATCTACTCGTCCGTGTTCGTGGCGGCGGCCATCGCTATGTGGCTGGGCGTCAAGCGCGAGGACCTCGTCAAGCCTGCCAAGAAAGAAGGGGATCCGAACGATCCCCATGCCGGCGCCACTGTCTGAAACGTTCTTTGCGCACCCGCCGTGTCCCGCTAATATCAGCCCATGCAGCCCACGCCGTCTTCCGTTCCGCAGCGCCGGCTGGCCCGCCAGGCGCGCCAGCGGTTCGTAGAGGGCATCTGCGCTGGGCTGCCCGGGCTGGACAAGGTGGTCCTGGACTTCCTCACCACGCTGATGAGCCAGACGGGCACGGCGCGGGAGATGCAGTCCCACCGCGACGCCTGGATGCTCTACCAGCAGCACCACGCGGCCTGGGCCGACCGCACCGCCAAGGCCTGGCGCGATGCGCTGGCACCGCACAGCAGCACCGGTAGCGGCCTGGCCACCGCCGGCGCGGGCCTGCAGTTCGAGCTGCTGAGCGACGACGTGGTGGAAAACAAGATCCTGGCCTCGCGCATGGCCCTCACGGTCAGCGAGCAGGTCGGCCCCCAGTTCGACACGCTGCGCCAGCGCACCCAGTCGCTGGAAGGACAGGAACTCGACAGCGGCGACATCCTGCGGCCCGATGCCGTCTGCCTGCGGCTGGTGGAGCAGTGGGTCGAGGCCGGCCTGCCCCGCACCGACCTGCAGACCGTGGTGGATCCTCTGCAGCGCGAGCTCGCCAACCTGCTGCAGAAGCAGTACCAGGCGGTCAACGTGTTCTATGTGGAGCAGGGCGTCACGCCGCAGACGGATCTCAAAGCGCGCGTGCGCCGCAACGCGGTCGGCGGAGTAGCGGGCGGCAGCAGTGCCAGCAGCGACTCCGGTTCCGGCGGCCTGGCGTCCCAGGCCCTGGCCCAAACCCGCGACGCCATGGCGGCCGCGGCGGCACGCGGCGGCATGGGCATACCCGGCCGGCCCATGGGCCACCCGCACGCCGTACCGCCCCGCATGCCGCAGCATGCTGCTGGCTACCCCCAGCACGGCATGCCCACCGCCTTCGCCACGGGCATGACGCCCCTGGCGCGCGCCCGGCAGCGCGCCCAGGGCGTGATGGGCCAGCTGCGCCGGCTGCTGACGCAACCGGCCACGGGTTTCGACATGGTCCACGCGCCACCGGCCTCGGCCGCGCTGGCCCATGCACTGACCGCCCACCGCGTGCATGCGGACACCTACTACAGCGGCGTCGCCACGCTGATGGAGGACTACAGCCCCGCCGCCGTAGTGCAGCTGGCGGGCACCGTGCGCGAGCGTTCCACCGAGCTCAAGAAAAAGGCCTCCACGGCCGGTGAGAAAGCCATCATCGAAGTGGTGGCCCTGATGTTCCAGAGCATCCTGGCCGAGGACCGCATTCCGCCGGCAGTGCGCGTGTGGTTCGCGCGGCTGCAGGTGCCCGTGCTGCGCGTGGCGCTGGCCGAGCCCGAGTTCTTCAGCAACCTGGACCACCCCGCGCGCCAGCTGATCGACCGCATGGGCGCCTGCGTGATGGGCTTCGACGCCACCAGCATCAACGGCAGCGCGCTGGAAGCCGAGATCCGCCGCGTGGTGCAGGTGATCGAGCAGTACCCCGAGACCGGCCGGCGCGTGTTCCAGCTCGTGTACGACGAGTTCGAGAAATTCCTGTCCAAGTTCCTGACCGAGAAGCAGGCCACGTCGCGCCTGGTCAGCGTGGCCCAGCAGGTGGAGCAGAAGGAAACGCTGGCCATCCAGTACACCATTGAGCTGCGCACCATGCTCAAGGACATGCCGGTGCGCGACGAGATCCGCGATTTCCTCTTCAAGACCTGGGCCGAGGTGCTGGCCCTGTCCGCCGTGCGCGACGGCCTGCAGCACGCGGACACGATCGCGTTCAAGCGCACCGCCGCCGACCTGGTCTGGGCCGCGAGCGCCAAGCCCCACCGCGCCGACCGCGCGCAGGTCATCCAGAACCTGCCGGGCTTGCTGCAGCGCCTGCGGCAGGGGCTGGAGATCCTGGGCGTGACCGGCGCCGCGCAGGATGCACAGATCAAGGTTCTGACCGACACGCTGGCCGACGCCTTCCTGTCGAAGACCGCATCGATCCCCCAGGCCCACATCGACGCCATGGCCAAGCGCCTGGCCAATCTGGAAGATTTCATGAGCGACGCCACGCTGGGCGAGATGCCGCTCAATGCCGACAACATCGAGATGATGCTGGGCATCGACGCATCGTCCATCCACGTGGTGGCCGACAACGGGGCTCCCGTGGACGACGCCATGGTGGCCTGGGCACAGCAGCTGCAGCCCGGCACCTGGTACACGCTGGACCACAATGGCGCCTCCGCCCAGGTGCAGTACGCCTGGCAAAGCCAGCGCAAGCAACTGCACCTGTTCGCCGCCGTGGATGGCAGCAGCTACCTGATCCAGCTGCGCCGGCTGGCCGCCTACCTGCAGGCCGGCCTGCTTGTGGCCCAGGACGAGGAAGGGCTGACCGTGCGCGCCACGCGCGATGCGCTGGCCAAGCTGGACGCGAATCCCGAGCGGCTATTGGATTAAGGCGACGCTGAATAAGTCGCCGCGATGGCGCGCGCCCTGATTTGGGATGGATGCAAGGCGCAAACCGCAGCCATAGCCGCAGCTATGGCGAGGATTTGCAACGCCGCAGACCGTTCCAAAGCAAGGATGCGCGACACGCGGGGACTTATTCAGCGTTGCCTTAAGCACGACCCAGGCGCTGAAACAGCCCGCCCGGCAGCCGGGCCACGCGCCCGTCGAGTTCCAGCTCCAGCAACTCCACCTGCAGCGCAGCCGCAGCCATGCCGGTGCGCGCCACCAGGGCATCCAGGCCCATGGGATCGAAACCCAGGGCTTGCAGCAAAGGGCTTTCAGGCTCCTGCGCAGCAGGTGGGGCGGGCTTCTCGCCGTCATCACGTCCAAGCGTGGCCACAGCGGGCAAACGCAGTTCCTCCAGCACATCCTGCGCGGACTCCACCAGCTTGGCACCCTGGCGTATGAGGGCATGGCACCCGCGCGATTGGGGCGCGTGGATGGAGCCGGGAATGGCGAACACCTCGCGGCCCTGCTCGGCCGCCAGCCTCGCAGTGATCAAGGACCCTGAGGCCAGCGCGGCTTCCACCACCAGCGTGCCCTGGGACAGCCCGGAGATGATGCGGTTGCGCTTGGGAAAGTTGGCAGGCAACGGCGGCGTACCCAGCGGGTACTCGCTGACCAGCAGCCCCCGGGCTGCAATGCGGTGCGCGAGGTCCAGGTTCTTGCGGGGATAGACACGGTCCAGGCCCGTGCCCACCACGGCAATGGTGGCCGCCGCACCGTCATCGGCCGCGGCGTCCAAGGCGCCTTCATGGGCGGCGGCGTCCACGCCCAGGGCCAGCCCGGACACGATCGTGAGGCCTGCGCCACGCAATGCCCGGGAGAAAAGCCGCGCATTTTCCGCGCCCTGGGCCGTGGGGTTTCGGCTCCCGACCACCGCAAGGCATCGGCCGGCAGGAAACGGGTTGCCGGCTAGTAATTGCTCGGAGCCCAGGAGATACAGCAGCAGCGGAGGATCCTCGGTATCGAGCAGCAACTGCGGATAGCGGGCGTCTCCCAAGGTCACGATAGCGCGTGCGGTCCCTGGAGATCCGGCATCGTTCAGCCACTGCCAAGTGGTCTCCAGCAGCGCAGCCCAGTTCTCGGGAACAGCGACCAGCGACCGCGCCTGCGCGGCCGTCACGCATTGCCGCAGCGCGGATTCCGTCTGTGCAAAGATGGATGGCGGCAGCCCGAAGCGCGCCAGCAGGCTTCGCGCAGCACCATTGCCTACTCCAGGAGAAAGGGTCAGGCGCAGCCAGGCACCGAGTTCGTCGCGATCCATGGAGCAATGGAGCAATGGCTAGACAGCTCACCGATCGCCGGGCGAGGAGCACGGCCAGGGAGCGTTGGGGCCTGACGAAGTGGTTACTGGGGATTCACCAGGCGGTCGCCAACACGGACACCGGTCTGGATCTCCAGCAGCAGCGCATACGAAACACGGTCAAACGTGCGGAAGACCATGGCGGTTCCGTTGCTCTCGCTCGGCAGCTTGATCGTGGCCTTGGCATCATCGGTCTTATCCTTGATGCGCTGGCCCCTGGTCTGCAGCGCCAGGACATGGCCAGGCTCGATGCCATCCTGGGACCCCATGTTGATGGCGATGACCTGGTTCTGTGCGGCATAAGACACCGCGGAACTGCCGTAGATGGAAACCACGCGCGCATCCACCTCAATCTCAGGCGCATGCGGGGTGTAACTGGTGAAAGCTCGCTCCGGTGCAGGCAGAAGCCGGTCGCCTGCCCGGATCTCCTCCTTGGCTACCGACAAATCGACCGTTGCGGGCACATACTCGGAGATGCGGCGTCCCTTGCTATCGATATTTTCCTCGAAGGATTCGCCGCGCACGACCTCGGCCTTGCCCAGGTATTGCGCCTCGTAGCCCAGGATCTCTCCCGTCACAGGATCCTTGAGGGCCACGGCATCGCGGAACACGCGGAAGAAACGCGGCTCACCCGGCTCAGCGCGCACAGGCGATGCAGCATCTCCCCGCACATAGGCGCGATCGCCGCTGGCCATCAACACACGGTCCTCGGTCGTGGCCACGATGCGGGGCGCGCGGCGCAGCACATCGGCATCCACCACCAGGGGCTCCACGAGGAAGGGCTCGATCAGATGGGGCTTGAGCGTGGGCAGCGCCGTGTCCGTCAGGCTGTCGCTGCGCGTGCGGGGAGAGACACGCACAGTCTGATTCTCGGCGGAGGCGCCCGGTGGGGTCGTGCGCAGGCGGGCGTAGCCGCCTTCCTTGTCCAGGTACAACGTCTGACCCGGAAAAATGAGATGCGGGTTCTTGATGGTCTCGAGGTTCATGCCCCACAGCTCGGGCCAGCGCCAGGGGCGCTTGAGGTACATGCCCGAAATCCCCCACAGCGTGTCGCCACGCTTCACGGTGTAGGTGTCCGGTGCATTGGCTGCCAGCTCCGACAGGGGAACGCCGCGCTCCGACACCTGCTGCGCCGTGGCGCGCTGGCTGGCGGAAATGGGATAGTTCTGCGCCTGGGCCGGTGCGACGGCCAGGATGGCCCCAGCGATGATGGTGAGCGCGCCCAGGGCGGTCCGCCGCATGCTGGTGAATGCCGTCATGTTGTTCCTTTTCTCATGCATTGGGAAACGCCCCCTCGCTGGCGCCGCGCTGGCTGCGCAGCATATATACGTTACAAAGCTTCTTAGATTCTCTGCTCAAGCCCTTGATTCGGCAACGATTATTGGCTTGCCGTCCTGCGGTGGGCCGCAAAAGTGGCGAAAATAGCGACATCTTTCTCCGCGCGCCATGGCAATTCTCCCTATTCTTTGTTACCCAGACCCCCGCCTGCACAAGGTCGCCCGCCCTGTGGAGGCCGTGGACGAGCGCATCCGCGCCCTCGCATCCGACATGCTGGCGACCATGTACGACGCCCACGGCATCGGCCTGGCCGCCACCCAGGTGGACGTGCACGAGCGGCTGGTAGTCATCGACGTCTCGGAGGAGCGCAACCAGCCCATGGTGCTGATCAACCCCGAGATCGTCTGGGCCAGCGCGGAAAAGCACCTCAACGACGAGGGCTGCCTGTCCGTGCCCGGCATCTACGACGGCGTGGAGCGCTTCGACGCCGTGCACGTGCGCGCCCTGGACGAGCAAGGCCAATCGCGCGTCATCGAGGCCGACGGCCTGCTGGCCGTGTGCATCCAGCACGAGATGGACCATCTCCTGGGCAAGGTGTTCGTGGAATACCTTTCGCCGCTCAAGCGCAACCGCATCAAGACCAAGCTGCTCAAGCAGCAGCGGGGAGCGCGCGCGTGAGAGCCCTGGTGCTGGCGCTCCTGGCGCTGGCGATCCAGTTGCCGGGCTGCGCCCTGGTTTCCAGCGAAAAGCCCGGAACGCCACGCGCCGAAGTGGTGGCGCGCCTGGGGCCACCCACCGCCACCTTCCCTCTGGAATCGGGCGAGCGACTGCTGTACTCCGAACTCCCGGCCGGCTTCGCGGCCTACAACCTCGATTTCGACGCCAGCGGCCGGCTGGTGCGCAACGAGCAGGTGCTGACGCAGACGCGTTTCGAAAACATTCCTGTCGGCGCATGGACCCTGGCCGACGTGCAGCGTACCTTCGGGCCGCCCCTGCGCGTGGAGCGGGTGGCGCGCTTCGACGGCGACATCTGGACCTACCGCTTCCGGCAGAACTCCGACCCGCGCCTGGCCCACGTCCACCTGGACCGGCAAGGCGTGGTGCGCATGGTGCTCTTCACCGACGAGCTGCCCGGCTTCGACAACACACGCGACTGATTGATGAGAGTCATTTTTGCCGGCACGCCCGAATTCGCCCGCGTGGCGCTGGAGCGGCTTTTGGCCGCAGGCTTCACCGTGCCACTGGTGCTGACCCAGCCCGACCGCCCCGCCGGCCGCGGCATGAAGCTGCAGGCCTCGCCCGTCAAGCAGTGCGCGCAGGCCCACGGCATTCCCGTGGCCCAGCCGCGCAGCCTGCGCCTGGACGGCAAGTACCCCGACGACGCGGCCGCCGCGCGCGATGCCTTGCTGACAGCCCAGGCCGACGTGATGGTGGTGGCCGCCTACGGCCTCATCCTGCCGCAGTGGGTGCTGGATCTGCCGCCCAGAGGTTGCCTGAACATCCACGCCAGCCTGCTGCCGCGCTGGCGCGGCGCGGCGCCCATCCACCGCGCCATCGAGGCGGGCGACGCGGAAACCGGCGTGACCATCATGCAGATGGACGCGGGCCTGGACACCGGCGCCATGCTGCTCATGAAGCGACTGCCCATTGCGCCCACCGACACCACGGCGACGCTGCACGACAAGCTCGCCGACCCCGGCGGGCGCCTGATCGTCGAGGCCCTGGAGATGGCGGCTTGCGGCGGCCTGCAGGCCGTGCCCCAGCCCTTTGATGGCGTGACCTACGCCCACAAGATCGAGAAGCACGAGGCCGCGATCGACTGGTCGCTGCCCGCCGCCGTGATCGGCCAGCGCATCCGCGCGTTCGACCCGTTCCCCGGCGCGAGCACCGAGTGCGCGGGAGAAACCATCAAGGTGTGGAACTACGAAATTGATAGCAGCACGCGCTTGTCAGATAAGCGCTGCGGGCAGATTTTGCTTGCAAACGATGAAGGCGTGACCGTCGCCTGCGGCGAAGGCGCCCTGCGCCTGACCACCCTGCAGCGCGCGGGCGGCAAGCGGCTCGCGGCGGCGGACTTCCTGCGCGGCTTCGCGCTGGAGCCCGGCATGGTGCTGGGCGCCCCGACATGAGCCGCGCAGCGCACATCCGCAGTACGCTGCGCCACCCCTCGTTCCGCATGGCCATGGTGGACATGGCGGGCACCTCCGTGGGCATCGGCGCCTGGGGCCTGGTCACCGGCGTGGTCATGGTCAAGAGCGGCCTGTCCGTGGGCATGGCCGTGTTCATGTCGCTCGTCGTTTACGCGGGCAGCGCCCAGCTGGCCGTCATCCCGCTGATGGCTGCGGGCGCGCCGCTGTGGGTGGTCTGGCTCACGGCAAGCTGCGTGAACCTGCGCTTCGTGATCTTCAGCAGCATGTGGCGCAGCTACTTCGCCCACCTGCCGCTGCGCCAGCGGCTGGCCCTGGGCTATTTCAGCGGGGACGTGATCTACGTCTCCTTCATGCAGCGCTTTCCCGAGCCGCGCCCCCAGCCCGAGCAGGTGCCGTACTTCTGGGGCGCGGCCACCACCAACTGGCTGGCGTGGCAGGTGCCGTCCATGGTCGGCATCCTACTGGCCAACGTGGTGCCGCTGTCCTGGGGGCTGGGCTTCGCGGGCGTGCTCGCGCTGCTGGGCGTGCTGCTGTCGCTGCTGTTCGACCGGGCCACCTGGCTCGCCACCGGCGTGGCCGCCACGGCCGCCATCGCGGCCTTTGCGCTGCCGCTCAAGCTCAACATCCTGGTCGCCATCGCCGCCGCCGTGGCCGTGGGCCTGCTCATCGAGGCGCTGGAGAAACACCGCCAGCACCCCGACGTGGTGCTGGTGCCGCCCAAGGCTGCGCTGCCGCCCGAGGAAAAGCGCCGCGTGGCCGCGGGCGACGAGGTGCCGCTGCGCGAGGAGGAGCATCCATGAGCGCCGCGCCGGGCCGTCCCAAGCAAGCTCGCTCCCGCTTGGCGGGACAGGCCGCAGGCCGAAGGGTGCACCCATGAACTGGGACTGGATCGCACCCGCCGTCGCCATCCTGGGCCTGGCCGTCATCACCGTCATCTCGCGCGCCTTCTTCATGATCCCCGAGCGCGAGCTGCCGCTGCCCGACTGGCTCAAGCGCGGACTCAAGTACGCGCCCCTGGCGGCGCTGACCGCCGTCATCGCGCCCGAGATCCTGATGGCCCAGGGCGAACTCATCACCACCTGGATGGACGCGCGCCTGCCCGCCGTGCTGTGCGCCACCGGGTACTACTTCTGGCGCCGGGGCATCCTGGGCACCATCGTCGTGGGCATGGCGGTGTACCTACCGCTGCACATCGGCCTGGGCTGGTAGGGGGCTCCTAAAATGGCGGCCTTCAAGCCTCCATTCATCCCCCTCCTGCCATGAACATCCTCCGCTTCTCCGACCTGTGCGCCCAGGGCAAGGCCCAGGGCCAGCGCGTCTTCATCCGCGCCGACCTGAACGTGCCGCAGGACGACGCCGGCCGCATCACCGAAGACACGCGCATCCGCGCATCCGTCCCCTGCATCCAGATGGCGCTGGACGCGGGCGCCGCCGTGATGGTGACCAGCCACCTGGGCCGCCCGACCGAGGGCGAGTTCAAGCCCGAGGATTCCCTCGCGCCCGTGGCCGCGCGCCTGGCCGAACTGCTGGGCCGTGAGGTGCCCCTGGTCGCCAACTGGGTGGACGGCGTGGACGTGGCCCCCGGCCAGGTCGTGCTGCTGGAAAACTGCCGCCTGAATGTGGGCGAGAAGAAGAACAAGGAAGACCTCGCGCGCAAGCTCGCCCAGCTCTGCGACATCTACGTGAACGACGCCTTCGGCACCGCCCACCGCGCCGAGGGCACGACCTACGGCATCGCCCAGTTCGCCCCCATCGCCTGCGCCGGCCCGCTGCTGTCCGCCGAGATCGACGCGCTGACCAAGGCGTTGGCTCAGCCGCAGCGCCCGCTGGCCGCCATCGTGGCGGGCTCCAAGGTGTCCACCAAGCTCACCATCCTGAAAAGCCTGGCCGACAAGGTGGACCAGCTCATCGTGGGCGGCGGCATCGCCAACACCTTCATGCTGGCCGCCGGCCTGCCCATCGGCAAGAGCCTGGCCGAGCCCGACTTGGTGAATGAGGCCAAGGCCGTCATCGACGCCATGAAGGCGCGCGGCGCCGAGGTGCCCATCCCCACCGACGTGGTCACCGCCAAGGCCTTCGCGGCCGACGCGCCCGCCACCGTCAAGGCTGCCGCCGACGTGGCCGAGGACGACCTGATCCTGGACATCGGCCCCGAAACCGCCGCCCGACTGGCCGCCCAGCTCAAGTCCGCCGGCACCATCGTCTGGAATGGCCCGGTTGGGGTGTTCGAATTCGCCGCCTTCGAAAACGGCACGCGCGAAATTGCCCGGGCCATCGCCGAATCTCCGGCTTTCAGCATTGCCGGCGGCGGGGATACCCTGGCGGCCATCGCCAAATACGGCATCGAGAAACAGGTGGGATATATCTCCACCGGCGGCGGCGCTTTTCTGGAAGTGCTCGAAGGCAAGACACTGCCTGCCTTTGAAATACTTGAAAAACGCTCCGTTACCAGCGTTTGAGATTTGTTACAAACAGCGACACAAGCAAATGCAGCTGCGCGTAAGCAGGCACGCCAATCTGTGACCAAAAACAACGATTCGCGAGTGTCTGGGCGCAGTTACCTCAATTTTTTCTTGTTTTTGTTGAGTATCGCGCCCAGAATTATTTTTCAATCGCGTGGGATGTATCTGTTCATGTCCCCGCCTCTCAAAGTCCGTAGGAGGGAATCATGAAATTTTCAAAGGCAGTCAGCTTGGCGGTGCTTGCTGGCGCTGTGGCTACTTTGGCGGGATGTGCCTATCGTTCGCCGATCCCTCTGGCAGAGAACTTTGAGCTGACCGTCCAACCTAAGGTCCGCTCCGCCGGCCACTGGGAGCTGCTGTCCAACGACGTGGTCGCGCAGACGCTGGGCACCCTCGACAAGGCCGGCATGGCCCCGGGCACGGCACTGCACGTGGCGCTGCCGCCCAACCCCAGCGCGTTCGACCTGGCGTTCCGCGATTTCCTGATCACCAAGCTCGTGCAAAGCGGCGCACCCGTGCTGCAGGATCCCGGCCAGGCGCTCAACGTGACCTACCACGCACAGCTCGTGCGCCACAACAGCGCCCGCCCGCACTTCATCCCCGGCCAGTTCACCATGATCGCCGCCGGCCTGATGGCTGCCTACGGCCTGCGCCACGAACACCTGGACGCGCAACTGCTTGCCACGCTGGGCTTCACCTCGCTGGCCGACTACGGCGCCAGCATCAACTCGGGCGGCCCGACCAATACCGAAATGATCCTGACCACCACGGTCACCCGTGGCGGCCAGTACGTGTCGCGCAAGACCGACGTGTACTACCTGGAGAACGCGGACACCCCGCTGTTCCTGCGCACTCCCGCGCCCTATAAGAACGTCAACATGAAGGTCGTCTCGCAATGAAATCCACCGCACTCCTGACTGCACTGGCCGCCGCTGCCCTGCTGGCCGGCTGTGCCAACAACGGCACCACGGTGCGCACCGAGCCGACCTACCAGGAAGCCGCCAACAGCCAGTTCCTGACCAGCAGCCGCGACGCCGTTACCAAGCTGACCGCCGGCTTCGACCTGAGCTCCCTGGGCCAAGGCCCGGTGCTCGTCGCCACCATCGTCAACGTGAACGACCTGAGCCGCTCCGCCCCGCTGGGCCGCACCCTGTCCGAGCAATACGCATCGCACATGGCCAGCAGCGGCTTCAACGTGAAGGAACTCAAGCTGCGCGGCGACGTGTTCGTGCGCGAAGGCACGGGTGAGCTGCTGCTGTCGCGCGAAATCAAGGACATCGCCCGCAACCACAACGCCGCCATGGTGCTCGTGGGCACCTATTCGGCTGCCGCCAACTACACCTACGTGAGCCTCAAGCTCGTGCGCACCGAAGACAGCCGCATCATCCGTGGCTACGACTACGCGCTGCCCAACGACCGCGACGTGGCGCGCCTGCTGACCGTGCCGCGCTGATCCCTGCCGGGCAAATCAACAAAGGCCGTCTCGACGGCCTTTTTTATTGCCCGGCCCGCCACCTAGAATCTCCCTCCATGACCTTCACCGACATGCTGCGCGACGCCACGGCGCAGAACAACTCCCTGCTGTGCGTGGGCCTGGACCCGGAGCCCACGCGGTTCCCGGCGGGCATGCAGGGCGATGCGCACCGGATCTACGACTTCTGCGCGGCCATCGTGGATGCCACGGCGGACCTGGTCTGCGCCTTCAAGCCGCAGATCGCCTACTTCGCCGCCTACGGCGCCGAGGACCAGCTGGAGCGCCTGATGCAGCACATGCGCGCCAATGCGCCGCACGTGCCGGTGATCCTGGACGCCAAGCGCGGCGACATCGGCTCCACGGCCGAGCAGTACGCGCGCGAGGCCTTCGAGCGCTATGGCGCCGATGCGGTCACGCTCTCACCGTTCATGGGTTTCGACTCCGTCGAGCCCTACCTGGCCTACCACGGCAAGGGCGCCTTTTTGCTGTGCCGCACCTCCAACCCGGGCGGGGACGACCTGCAGAACCAGCGCCTGGCCAGCATCGACGGCCAGCCGCTGCTGTACGAGCACGTGGCGCGGCTGGCGCAGGGCCCCTGGAACAAGAACGGCCAGCTCGGCCTGGTGGTGGGCGCGACCTACCCGCAGGAGATCGAGCGCGTGCGCAGCATCGCGCCCACGCTGCCGCTGTTGATCCCCGGTGTGGGCGCGCAGGGCGGCGACGCGGCGGCGACCGTGCGCGCGGGGCTGCGCAGCGACGGGCCCATCATCGTGAACTCATCGCGCGCCATCCTGTATGCGTCCAAAGGCGACGACTTCGCAGCGGCGGCGCGCACCGAGGCGCAGCGCACCCGGGCCGTGCTCGAAGCCTCGCGCAGCGGCTAGAACCACACCCCAAGGCTCCGCCACAGCCCATGCAGCTCAAGTGGCTTGAAGACTTCATCGTCCTGGCGCAGGAGCGCAGCTTCACCCGCGCGGCCGAGCTGCGGCACGTCACGCACCCGGCCTTCGGGCGGCGCATCCGGGCGCTCGAAGCCTGGGCGGGCACGCCGCTGGTGGAGCGCGGCGGCGGCCCCGTCACGCTCACGCCGGCGGGGCTGAGCTTTCTGGAGACCGCGGGCCAGCTCGCGCGCAACCTCGCGCAGTCGCACGAGGAGCTGCAGAGCCTGGCCGGCCGGCAGGCCCGCACCGTCACTCTGGCCACCGGCCGCACGCTCGCGCGCACCGTGGTGGCCGACTGGCTGGTGCGCCTGCAGCCCGTGCTGCAGGGCGGCGAACTGTGCATCCGCACGCGGGCGCTGGCCGAGACCGTGGTCCTGCTGGAGCGCAACGAGGCCGATTTCTCCCTGCTCTACCACCACCCGGCCATCGCCGTGCGGCTCGATGCGCGGCAGTTCCTGCACCTGACCGTGGCCTCGGACCGGCTGGTGCCGGTGGCGCGCGCCACCGCGCGCGGGGAGGCTCTGCATCGCTTCGGCGACGACACCGAACCCGTGCCCTACCTCGCCTACGCGCCACAGCTGGCGCTGGGGCGGCTGGTGGAAGACCACCTGTCGCACAACCCACATGCCCCGCGCCTGCGCCGCGTGGTGGAGTGCGATTCGGCCGACGCCCACTACGAATACGTGCAGAAGGGCCTGGGCGTGGCCTGGCTGCCCTGGTCCATGGTGCATGCGGACTGCCAGGCCCGGCGCCTGGCGCCTGCGGGCGACGCACGCATGGAGGTGCGCTTCGACGTGCGCCTGTACCGCCCCAAGCGCCGGCTCGGACCGCTGGCCGAGGCGCTCTGGAAGGCGCTGGCCCAGCGCTGAACTAGGGCCTGTTAACCCTATGGAAGGGGATCGCGTTGCCCCGCAAAGGGGCTGGATGCAAGGCGCCCGTGCGCAGCAAGGCTGGTGCCTTGCAAGCGCGGGCAACGCCGCAGACGGCCCCTTTGCGTGGCAACCCGAAGGGAAGCTCATGGCAGCCCGCCCCTCGGCGTTGCGTTCCTTGTGCGTGCGGACGCACGCACGGCGTCACGCGCCTTGATGGGCGGGCTGCCATGCGCTTCGCGACCCCTTCCATAGGGTTAACAGGCCCTAGGCCGGGTTTTCCCCAGGCGGCGGAAACGCATTGGCAAGGGTTGGTGCCATTTCGGCACCAACACGGCGGGCGCGGCTTTCCACAATGAAGCCACCCCACAAGCCGACAACCCAGGAGACACGCCCATGCCGATCCCCCACTTCCCGCGCCGCGCCGCACTGCTGTGCGGGCTGGCCGCCGCCCTCGCCGCGCCCGCCATCGCGTCCGCCCAGGAGGCCTACCCCTCCAAGCCCATCACCATCGTCGTGGGCTACCCGCCCGGCGGCAGCACCGACCTGACAGGCCGCACCGTGGCGACCGAGCTGAGCAACAAGCTCGGCGTGCCTGTGGTGGTGGAGAACGTCGGCGGCGCGGGCGGCGCCATCGGCGCGCAGAAAGTGGCAGGCGCCGCGCCGGACGGCTACACGCTGCTGGTGGGCGCCAACAACGAGATCGCCATCAACAAGCTGGTGACCAAGAAGGTCAAGTACGACATCAAGGACTTCACGGCCATCGGGCTCATCGCGTCCCAGCCGCTGGTGCTCGTGGCTTCCACCGGCGCGGGCGTGAAGAACCTGGCCGAGTTCACGCAGAAGGTCTCGAAGAACCCCGGCAGGTTCAGCTACGGCAGCTCGGGCGTGGGCACCTCGCTGCACCTGGCGGGCGAGATGGTCAAGGAGCAGGGCAAGCTGTTCATGACACACATTCCCTACCGCGGCGTGGCGCCGCTCACCAACGACCTCATGGGCAACAACCTGGAGTACGGCGTGTTCGTGCTCTCCAGCGGCCTGCCGCACATCAAGAGCGGCAAGGTGATCGCCCTGGGCACCACCGAGGCCAGGCGCTCGGCCACCACGCCCGACATTCCCGCGCTGGCCGAAACGCCGCAGTACAAGAACGTGGACATCGGCACCTGGTTCGCGCTCATGGCGCCCGCCAACCTGCCCAAGCCCGTGTTCGACAAGATCAAGAAGGCGCTGAACGACAGCCTGCAGACGCCCGAGTTCCGCAAGAAGCTCGAAGCCAGCGGCTCCACCGTCGCCGCGACCGACGTGAACATCGACCAGTTCCTGGCCGCCGAAGTGGCCAAGTACAAGAAGATCGTCGAATTCGCCAAGATCGAAGAATGAACGCTCCCATGGCCTTGACATTCGAGCTCCCCGCGCCCGACATCAGCGCCTGGCGCGCCGGCAACACCGGCACCGAGGGCGTGTGGCACTTCGACACCGGCCGCCCCGGGCGCCGCGTGATGATCAGCGCCCTGGTGCACGGCAATGAGCTGTGCGGCGCCTGGGCGCTCCAGGGCCTGCTGGAGGCGGGCCTGCGGCCCGAACGCGGCGCGCTCACGCTGGCGTTCTGCAACCTCGGCGCGTTCGACCGCTTCGACGCGGCCGACCACGACGCCTCGCGCTTCACCGACGAAGACCTCAACCGCCAGTGGATCGACGCGCGCATGGACGCCGGCGACTCCCGCGAGCGCCGCCGCGCCGCCGCGCTGCGCCCCTTCGTGGCCGGCGCCGACTGGCTGCTCGACATCCATTCCATGCACGAGCCCTCGGCGCCGCTGCTGCTCACCGGCATGCAGCCGCGCAACCTGGAGCTGGCGCGCGCCATGCGCTCGCCCGAGCACGTGGTGGTGGACGCGGGCCACCATGACGGCGTGCGCATGCGCGACTACGGCCGCTTTGGCGAACTGGCCGACAACGGCACGCGTTCGCTGCTCGTCGAATGCGGCTTCCACGGCGATCCGGCGAGCCGCGCCGTGGCGCAGGACCAGTGCGTGCGCTTCCTGGAGCAGTCCGGCATCGTGGACGCCGATGCGCTGGCCCGCCTGCTGCCCGGCTGGCGCCTGCCCGACGCGCCGCGCCAGTGGGCGCTGGAGGTCACCGGCCCCGTGGTCGCCACGGGCAGCGCCTTCCGCTTCGCGGCGCCCTACACCGGGCTGGAGGTGATCGCGAAAGCGGGCACCGTGATCGGCTGGAACGGCGGGGACGATGGCAGCGAGGGCGTGCCCGTGGTCACGCCGTACGACGACTGCGTGCTCGTCATGCCCTCGGTCCGCCAGGCGCGGGCGGGCGTGACGGTGGTGCGCTATGCGCGCCGCAGGCCCCTCTGAGGTTCCGTGAAACTACTCTTTTGATAGCTGCCAGCGCTTTCCCATCAAGCGCTGGAGGTCATTTTGGCTTGAAATGCGCCGGGCAGAAGACCTCTCACTGCGCGGTACGCGCCGCCTCGATGTGCGCCTTCACGCGCTGGGCCAGCGCGATGTCGCCGGGTGTCTCGGGGCTCCATTTGTCCACGGCGCGGGGCTGCTCGTCGGCGTCCACGGCGGTGTAGACGGCCACGCAATGCAGCACCTCCTGCAGCGGCTCGCCATGGATGCCGCCGCTGCGCACCTCCACGGCCAGCTTCATGTTCGTGTCGGTGGTATAGGCCAGGCGCGCGTGCACCTCGACCAGGTCGCCCGGGCGGATGGGCCGAACGAAGTGGGCGCCGCCCACGAACTCGGTGATGCACGGGCCCTTGGCCCAGGCGCTGGCGCAGGCAAAGCCCGCTTCGTCCACCCAGCGCAGCACGGTGCCGCCGGACACGCGGCCGGCCTGCGGCAGGGCACTCTGGGACGCCAGGAAACGCAGGGTGATGGATTGCATGGCGGGGCCTCCACGGAGTCGGTGTGGGCCCATTATCGCCAGCCACCCGCCATACGCACCGGCCCCTTGACGTGAGTCAAAGCCCCACCGGCCGCAGTTGCCTACATTGCGTAACAACTTTGCGGGATTCCCGCGCCCGCCCCGGTTTTCCACCCTGCACGCCCGGCGTGCCGCCTTGCCATGTCACTGCTTCACCGACTGAACCTGCTCGAAAAATTCCTCATCCTGGGAACCATCGGGCTGATGATGAGTGCGCTGCCCACCTATGTGTACGTGTCCGGCGCCCTGCGCGCCATCAGCCACGCCCGGCAGGAAGCCCGGGGCGTGCAGCCCGCGCAGGCACTGACCCGCGTGGTGCAGCTGGTGCAGGTGCACCGGGGCCTGTCGGCCGGCATGTTCGGCGGCGATGAGGCGCTGGCCGCGCGCCGCCCCGCCGCCCGCGACGCCGTGGAGGCCACGCTGGGCGAGGTGACCGCGCGCTTCGCGGCCGCCCAGGTGCCCGCGCCCCAGGTGGCCGCCTGGGCCGACGCCCAGCAGACCTGGCGCACGCTGGTGCAGGCGGTGGATGCGCGCAGCATCGGGCTGGCACAGAGCACGGCGCAGCACACGCAGCTCATCGCCACGCTGCTGCAGTTGAGCGAGTCGCTGGTGCACGCCTACGGCCTGCAGGTGGACCCCGAGGCGCCCACGCACGCGCTGATCCAGGCGTCGCTGGTGCAGGCGCCGCAGCTCGGCGAGAACCTGGGCATGCTGCGCGCCCAGGGCGCCAGCGCGCTGGGCCGCGGCGAGCTCACGCCCCAGGGGCAGGGCCAGCTGTTGGTGCTGCAGCAGCGCGTGGCCGAGCTGCAGGCCGAGACCTTCCGCGGGCTGGACCGCGCGCTGCAGGGCAGCCCGCAGTTCCAGCAGGCGCTGGGCAGCAGCATGCAGGCCGTGCAGGGCGGCATCCGGCAGTCGCTGCAACTGGCCGAGCGCGAGGTGGTCGGCGCGCAGGAGCTCAAGTACCCGTCCAAGGATTATTTCGACGCGTTCACGCGCACCATCGACGCGCTCAACGCGCTCAACACCCAGGCGCTGGCCAGCCTGGAGCAGGCCCTGCAGGACCGCGTGGGCGCGCTGCAGCGCAGCCTGCTGTGGGTGGCGCTGGCACTGGTGGTCACGCTCTCGGCCACCAGCGCCATGGCGCTGGTGTTCGTGCGCTCCATGACCGGGCCGCTGTCGCAGGCCGTGGCGCTGTCGCGCGCCGTGGCACAGGGCGACCTGGGCGGCGCGCCCGTGCCCCACGGCACGAACGAGGTGGGCCAGCTGCTGGAGGCGCTGCTGCAGATGCGCGCCCAGCTCACGCAGGTGGTGCGCGAGGTGCGCAGCGGCTCGGAGAGCGTGGCCGCGGCCAGCGTGCAGATCGCGCAGGGCAACACCGACCTCTCGGCCCGCACCGAGAGCCAAGCCAGCGCGCTGGAAGAAACCGCCGCGTCGATGGAGCAGCTCAACTCCACCGTGCGCCAGAACGCCGACAGCGCGCGCCAGGCCAGCCAGCTCGCCGACAGCGCCAGCACCGTGGCCGTGCAGGGCGGCGAGGTCGTGGCCCAGGTGGTGGACACCATGCAGGACATCAATGCCTCGTCGCAGAAGATCGCCGACATCATCGGCGTGATCGATTCCATCGCGTTCCAAACCAACATCCTCGCGCTCAATGCCGCCGTGGAGGCCGCCCGCGCGGGCGAGCAGGGCCGGGGCTTCGCGGTGGTGGCGAGCGAAGTGCGCAGCCTGGCCGGGCGCTCCGCCTCCGCCGCGCGCGAGATCAAGCAGCTCATCAGCGCCAGCGTGGAGCGCGTGGAGCAGGGCACGGCCCTGGTGGACCGCGCGGGCAGCACCATGAACGAGGTGGTGGCCGCCATCCGCCGCGTGACGGACATCGTGGGCGAGATCAGCAATGCCAGCCACGAGCAGTCGCTGGGCGTGGCCCAGGTGGGCGAGGCCGTGACGCAGATGGACCAGGTCACGCAGCAGAACGCTGCGCTGGTGGAGGAGATGGCGGCCGCGGCCGGCAGCCTCAAGGGCCAGGCCCAGGAGCTGGTGCACCTGGTCTCGGTGTTCCGCCTGGGGGACGAGCGGGGCGCCGCGCCGGGGCACAGGTTGCTCCCAATTCAATAGCTGCTTACGCTTGCTCACAAAGCGCTGGGGGCACATTCTGTTCAAATAATGGAATGCTCCTCCGCCGCCTGGTCCCCACCATCCTCCTGGCCTGCGCCCTGGCCGTTCCCGCCGGCGCCCGGGCGTTCGACCGCCCGCAGGACCCGCCCGCCAGCCCGGCGCTGCGGCTGGCCGACGTGCCCTACGGCACCGCGCCCCGGCAGCGCATGGACGTGTACCTGCCCGCCGCCCGCGCCCCGGCCACGCCGTCGCCGGCCGGCCCCGCGCCCGTGGTCTTCATGGTGCACGGCGGCGCCTGGAGCCTGGGCGACAAGGCGCACGGCGGCGTGGTGCGCGAGAAGGTGGCCCGCTGGGTGCCGCGCGGCTTCGTCCTCATCTCGGTGAACTACCGCCTGCACCCCGCGGCGGACGTGCCCCGGCAGGCGCAGGACGTGGCCGATGCGCTGGCCGCCGCCCAGCGCCGCGCGGCCGAATGGGGCGCCGACCCTTCGCGCTTCATCCTCATGGGCCACTCGGCGGGCGCGCACCTGGTGGCGCTGCTCAACGCATCGCCCGCACTGGCGCGGCAGGCCGGCGTGCCCCGGCCCTGGCTGGGCGCCGTGGCGCTGGACAGCGCGGCCCTGGACGTGCCGGCCGTGATGGCGGCGCCGCACGCCCGCTTCTACGACCGCGTGTTCGGCGCCGACCCGGCCTTCTGGCGGCGCACCTCGCCCTACCACGCGCTGGAAGGAGCCGTGCCGCCGTTCCTGTTCGTCTGCTCCACCCGGCGCGCCGACGCATCCTGCGGCCCGGCCGAGGCCATGGCCCGCCGCGCGCAGGCCCTGGGCGGGCGCGCCGAGGTGCTGCCGCAGGCGCTGGCGCATGGCGAGATCAATGCAGAGCTGGGGCAGGAGAGCGGCTACACGCGCGCGGTGGAGCGCTTCATGGCGTCGCTGGACGCGCAGGTGGCGCAGCGGCTCGGCCACTAATTTTTTGATAGCTGCCAGCGCTTGCTGGATAAGCGCTGGAGGCGGATTTGGCCTTTATTTCAGATAGGGCTTGAGGTAGCGCCCCGTATGGCTGGCCGGGTTAGCCGCCAGTTCCTCCGGCGTGCCCACGCCCACCACGGTGCCGCCGCCCGCGCCGCCTTCCGGCCCCATGTCGATGAGCCAGTCGGCCGTCTTGATGACGTCGAGGTTGTGCTCGATGACCACGATGGTGTTGCCCGCGTCGCGCAGCTGGTGCAGCACCTTGAGCAGCAGGTCGATGTCCGCGAAGTGCAGGCCGGTGGTGGGCTCGTCCAGGATGTAGAGTGTGCGGCCCGTGTCGCGCTTGCTCAGCTCCTGCGCCAGCTTCACGCGCTGCGCCTCGCCGCCCGAGAGCGTGGTGGCGGCCTGGCCCAGGCGGATGTAGGAGAGGCCCACGTCCAGCAGCGTCTGCAGCTTGCGGGCGATGGTGGGCACGTCCTTGAAAAAGGCGTGGGCGTCTTCCACCGTCAGGTCCAGGATCTGCGCGATGTTCCTGCCCTTCCACTGCACTTCCAGCGTCTCGCGGTTGTAGCGCTGGCCGTGGCACACGTCGCAGGGCACGTACACGTCGGGCAGAAAGTGCATCTCCACCTTCACCACGCCGTCGCCCTGGCAGGCCTCGCAGCGGCCGCCCGCCACGTTGAAGGAAAAGCGCCCGGGGCCGTAGCCGCGCTCCTTGGCGGTGTTGACCTCGGCCATCAGCTCGCGGATGGGCGTGAACAGGCCCGTATAGGTGGCGGGGTTGCTGCGCGGCGTGCGGCCGATGGGGCTCTGGTCGACGTTGATGACCTTGTCGAAGTATTCGATGCCCACGATCTCCTCGTGCGGCGCGGGCTCCTCGTGCGCGCGGTAGATCTGCCGCGCCACGGCGGCGTATAGCGTGTCGTTGACCAGCGTGCTCTTGCCCGAGCCTGAGACGCCCGTCACGCAGGTCAGTAGGCCCACGGGGAAGTCCACGCTCACGTCCTGGAGGTTGTTGCCCTTGGCGCCCACCACGCGCAGGGCCTGCACGGCGCCTTGGCGCGCGTGGTGCTCGGCCATGCGTTCAGCGCGGCGCTTGCTGGCCTCGGTCTGCGGAAAGCGCGACTTGGCGGGCTTGCTGGCGGGCGCGGGCGGTTCTTTCTCCACCACGGGCAGCCACGGCGTGCGGCGCTGGGGCACGGGGATGCGCAGCGTGCCCGCGAGGTACTTGCCCGTCAGCGATTCAGGGTGGCTGCGCACGGCCTCGTACGTGCCCTGCGCCATCACCCGCCCGCCGTGCACGCCCGCGCCCGGCCCCATGTCGATCACATGGTCGGCGGCGCGCATCATGTCCTCGTCGTGCTCCACCACGATCACGCTGTTGCCGATGTCGCGCAGGTGCTGCAGCGTGGCGATCAGCCGGTCGTTGTCGCGCTGGTGCAGGCCGATGCTGGGCTCGTCCAGCACGTACATCACGCCCGTGAGGCCCGAGCCGATCTGCGACGCGAGGCGGATGCGCTGCGCCTCGCCGCCGGAGAGCGTTTCGGCGCTGCGGTCCAGGCTGAGGTAGTTCAGGCCCACGTCGTTCAGGAACTGCAGGCGCGTGGTGATCTCGCGCACCACCTTGCCCGCGATCTCGGCCTTGGCGCCCGTGAGCGCCAGCGCCTGGAACCAGCCGTGCGCGCCCGCCAGCGTGGCATGGCTCACTTCATAGATGGCGCGGGCCTGCTCGCCCTCGCCCACCTTCACGTGGCGCGCCTCGCGGCGCAGGCGCGTGCCGTGGCATTCGGGGCAGGGCTGGCTGCTGCGAAAGCGCGCCAAGTCTTCGCGCACCACCACGGAATCCGTCTCGCGGTAGCGCCGCGCCATGTTGGGCAGGATGCCCTCGAAGGGGTGCTTCTTGGAATACACCTTGCCCTTGTTCGCGCCGCTGTCCAGGATGTAGCTGAAGGCGATTTCTTCCTCGCCCGAGCCGTGCAGCACGGCGTTCTGCACCTTGGCGGGCAGGGTTTCAAACGGCGCTTCCACGTCAAAGCCATAGTGCGCGGCCAAGCTCTCCAGCATCGCAAAGTAATAGCCGTTGCGCCGGTCCCAGCCCTTGATCGCGCCGCTGGCCAGGCTGAGCGTGGGGAAGGCCACCACGCGCGCCGCATCGAACACCTCGCGCTGGCCGATGCCGTCGCAGGCCGGGCACGCGCCCATGGGCGAATTGAAGGAAAACAGGCGCGGCTCCAGCTCGGCCAGCGAATAGCTGCAGACCGGGCAGGCGAACTTGCTGGAAAACAGGTGCTCCTGGCCCGTGTCCATCTCCAGCGCGAGCACGCGGCCGTTGCCCTCGGCGCCGCCCACGCGCAAAACCGCCTCGATGCTCTCGGCCAGGCGCTGCTGCATCTCGGGCCGCACCTTCAGGCGGTCGATCACCACGTCGATGCTGTGCTTCTCGGTCTTCTTGAGCGCGGGCAGGGTTTCGTATTCATGGATCTGCCCATCGACGCGGAAGCGGATGTAGCCCAGCGCCTGCATCTGCGTAAAGAGCTCGGTGAACTCGCCCTTCTTCTCGCGTGCCACCGGGGCCAGCAGCATCAGGCGCGTGTCCTCGGGCAGGGCCAGCACGGCGTCCACCATCTGGCTCACGGTCTGCGCGGCCAGTGGCAGGCCGTGGTCGGGGCAATAGGGCGTGCCGGCACGGGCGTAGAGCAGGCGCAGGTAGTCGTGGATCTCCGTCACCGTGCCCACGGTGGAGCGCGGGTTGTGGCTGGTGGCCTTCTGCTCGATGGAAATCGCGGGCGACAGGCCTTCGATCAAGTCCACGTCGGGCTTGTCCAGCCGCCCCAGGAACTGCCGCGCGTAGGCCGACAGGCTCTCCACGTAGCGCCGCTGCCCCTCGGCATAGAGCGTGTCGAACGCCAGGCTGGACTTGCCCGAGCCCGACAGCCCCGTGATGACCACGAGCTGGTTGCGCGGAATGTCCAGGTCGATGTTCTTGAGGTTGTGCGTGCGCGCGCCGCGGATGCTGATGCGCTGCTCGCGCAGGGCCTGGGCGAGGTAGGGGCCGTCGTCGGGGGTGGGGGCGGTGTCGGGCATCGGCGGGCGCGAAAAGGCGGAACCCGCCATGATAGGTGAGGCTCCTGTCCGCCGGTGGTTCACACCCCATCGGCTGCGCGTTCCAGACGGTCATTGCTTTCTGGACAATGGTTATCAAATTGTTAACATCCGCCAGTTCTTGATGACTGTCAAGGCACGCTTGGGGGGGTGTTTCACCCAAGCCGGCCGCTTCAGCAGATACCCAAGGGCGCGCCACACAGGGGAATTGCAATGCGGTTGATGGTGGGAATGGTCCTGGGCTTGTTCTTGGCTGGCAGCGCCCATGCCGCCACCTATGCGGTGCAGGACGCGGGCTCCGCGCACTGCGCGACCGGCAGCGTGGTGCCCTCCACGATCGTGGGCAACTACACGGAAGCCGGCGACCAGAACGGCAAGCCGTATTACCAGGGCAATGGCTGGTACATCTACTTCACCTCGATTTTCGGGGGCAACAACTGGGTGGTCAGCAAGAGCCTTGGCAGCAGCGACCTGAACAACAGCACCATTGCCTTCTATGCCGGTTCGTCCGCAGCGACCCCGCCCGCCAGCGGCTACTCCCCCACCAACTCCGGCTGCGGAACGATCAGCGTGCAGCTGGGGGTCACCGTGCCCCCGCCGGCGGCGCCCGCCATCGGCCCGCTGAATTCCGGCGTGCTGCCCTATGTCTCGTCCGGCGGCTCGACCACCGTGTACTGGCAAGGCGTGTCGGGCGCGGTGGGCTACAAGCTCGACGTGGCGACGGACCTGGCGTTCACCAGCTTCGTCGCGGGCTACAACGCAAAAGTCATCACCGGCCTGCCCACGCCCCCTACCTCGGCCACCGTGACGGGCCTGAGCAGCGCGGGCACCACGTACTACTTCCGCGTGCGCGCCTACAACGGCGGCGGCGACAGCGAACCCTCCGCTACGGTCAGCAGCACCACCATTCCCGCGGTCCCGGACCTGCAGGCGGCCTCCGATGTGCGTGCGCAGCGCTTCACGGCGAACTGGAGCGCCAGCGTCGGCGCGTCCAGCCATCGCCTGCAGGTCTGCACCGACTCCGGCCTCACGGCCTGCCTGCCCGCCTACAACCCGGCCACGCTGGGCGATACCCCGTCCGCCCTGGTGACCGGGCTCAGCCAGAACACGACCTACTACTACCGCGTGGCGGCGGGCAACGAGAATGGCTACAGCGCCTATTCCGGCAGCGCATCGCTCAAGACCAACGCCCTGCCCGTGCTGGGCGGCAGCTTCATGACCGCGGGCGCCGTGAACGACAACGCCACCATCGCGCCCTTCACGGGGGTGAGCGTGAGCGATGCGGACGGCAACGACGTTTCGGTGCAGATCACCTACACGGCTGCCAACGGCACGCTCACAGGCGCCGGCCTGACGGGCGTCGCGGGCAGCTACGTGCTCATGGCCGCGGCGCCAGCCACCGCGACCACCCTGTTGCGGGCGCTGGTGTTCCACCCCACGTACGGGCAGGGCCCGACCGGCAGCACGGTCTCCACCGTGTTCACCCTGCAGCCCAGCGATGGCATCGACAACGGTGCCAGCAACAGCGCCACCCAGGTCACGACGACCATGACCAACGTGGCTCCGGTCTTCGTGGGCGCCACGACCTCCCTTACCGTCAATGCCGACTCGGGCGCGAACGACGTCGCGCCGCTGCTGCATGTCAGCGACCCGAACGTGGGCCAGACGGAGACCTGGTCTGTCCACACCCCGCCCACCCATGGCAGCCTGCAGATCACGGGCGCTACCGCCGCATCGGGTGGGGGCGACATCGCACCCTCGGGCACCATCACCTACGCTCCCACCCTCGGCTACAGCGGCAGCGACAGCTTTGCCGTGCAGGTCCATGACGGCTTCAACACCGCCGTGCGCACCATCGCCGTCACCGTGCAGCCCGTGGCGCCCGCACCCCCCACCATCGGCACGGCCACGGCGGGCGACGGGCAGGCCTCGGTGACCTTCACCGCGCCGGGCAGCAATGGCGGCTCGCCCATCCAGATCTACACAGCCACCTCGTCGCCGCATGGGCGCACCGGCACCTGCACCGGCCCCGGGGTCTGCACGATCACCGTGGGCAGCCTCACCAACGGCACGGCCTACACCTTCACGGTAACGGCCACCAACGGCGTCGGCACGGGCGCGGCGTCCAATGCCTCCAACAGCGTCACGCCCAAGGGCAACCAGACCATCACGTTCGGCAACCCCGGCCCGCAGACCTTTGGCACCACGCCCACGCTGGCAGCCACGGCGCCAGGGGGAACGGTGACCTTTGCTTCGTCGACCACCTCCGTGTGCACCATCGCCAGCGGCGGCGTGCTGGCCTTCGCCTCGGCAGGCTCTTGCACCATCCAAGCCGACCAGACAGGCAACGGCATCTGGAACGCAGCCCCCACGGTATCGCACACCTTCACCGTGAACGCCATTGCGCCGGGCGCGCCCACCATCGGCACGGCCACGGCGGGCAACACCGAGGCCACGGTGACCTTCACCGGGCCGGCCAGCACCGGCGGTGCGAACATCACCGGCTACAAAGTGACGGCCGACCCCGGCGGCCTCAGCGGCACGGGCGCGGCGTCGCCCGTCGCGGTGTCGGGTCTGACCAATGGCGTGGCCTACACCTTCACCGTGACGGCAACCAATGCGGCATCGCTCACCGGCATCGCCTCGGCCGCCTCGAACAGTGTCACGCCCAAGGGCCCGCAGACCATCACCTTCAATAACCCCGGGCCACAGAACTTCGGCACCGCGCTCACGCTGACGGCCACGGCTCCCGGGGGCGCGGTGACGTTCACCTCGTCCACCACCCCCGTGTGCACCATCGCCAGCGGCGGCGTGCTGGCCTTCGCCTCGGCAGGTTCTTGCACCATCCACGCCGACCAGGCGGGCGACGACAGCCACCTGCCCGCCCCGCAGGTCAGCCAGACGTTCCTGGTGAACGCCGTGGCGCCCGGCGCCCCCACCATCGGCACGGCCACGGCGGGCAACACCCAGGCCACGGTGACCTTCACCGTGCCCGGCAGCAACGGCGGCACAGCCATCCAGACCTACACGGCCACCTCCTCGCCGGACGGGCACACCGGCTCCTGCGCCGGCCCGGCGGCCTGCACGATCACCGTGGGCGGCCTCGACAACGGCACGGCCTACACCTTCACCGTGACGGCGACCAATGCGGTCCCCCTCACCGGGCCCGCCTCGGCCGCCTCGAACAGCGTCACGCCCAAGGGTCCGCAGACCATCACCTTCAACGACCCCGGCCCGCAGAACTTCGGCACCACGCCCACACTGACGGCCACGGCCCCCGGGGGCGCGGTGACGTTCACCTCGTCCACCACCCCCGTGTGCACCATCACCCCCGGCGGCGCGCTGGCCTTCGTGGCGGCGGGCGACTGCACCATCCACGCCGACCAGGCGGGCGGCGGCAGCCACCTGCCCGCCCCGCAGGTCAGCCACACGTTCCCGGTGAGCGCAGTGGCGCCGGGCGCGCCCGGCATCGGCACGGCCACGGCGGGCAATACGCAGGCGGCGGTGCACTTCACGGCACCGGCGTCCTCGGGGGGCGCGGCCATCACGGGCTACGTCGTTACCGTGTCTCCAGGCAACGCCACGGTCACGGGCACGGCATCACCCATCGCGGTGACGGGGCTGACTAATGGCATGCCCTACACCTTCACCGTGCAGGCCCTCAACAGCGCAGGTCCGGGCGCGGCCTCGGCCGTGTCCAACAGCGTGGTGCCCCAGGCCGCCACCACCGGCACGGTGCCCGTGGGCAACACCGGCACCGGCACGGCCACCGCCGCCACGCAACCCGCCGACCCGCAGGCGGACCCCACCTGCAATCTGGCCTCCGCCGAGTTCACGGGCGACGTGCCGCCCGGCTACCAGTACACCTATGGCACCTTCGAGTTCCTCGCGACGGGCTGCACGCAAGGCGTGAAGATCACGCTCACCTACCCGCAGCCCCTGGCCCTGGACGTGAAGTTCATGAAGTACGGCCCCAAGACGCCGCTCGCCACCACATTGGAATGGTTCGAGTGGACGGAGAACGGCGGCGTGCAGGTCAGCGCCGACCGCAGGACCATCACCTACACGGTGCTGGACAACGGCGTGGGCGACACCGACCCGCGCGTGGGCTACGTCAACGACCCCATGGCCCCCGCCGCCGCAGCCGCACCGGTTCCAGCCTCGGCCACCGGCATCCCCACGCTGGGCGAATGGGCGCTGGCGCTGCTGTCGCTCCTGCTGGGCCTGTTGGGCTGGCGGCGCATGCAAGCTATTAAATAGATAGCTATCAGCGCTTGCTCATCAAGCGCTGGAGGCCGATTTGGCATAAAACGCCGGGCGCACTGGCATGGACGGCGGCATGGGGGAGAATCGGTGCTCTCGCCCCTATGCCGCCGCCGCTGCCCGTGTCCGCCCCGTCTTCCCCCTCCGCCGCCACCTCCATGACCCCTCTGGAGCGCCGCTCCAGCATCAGCCTGGCGCTGATCTTCGCGCTGCGCATGCTGGGCCTGTTTTTGGTGCTGCCCGTGTTCGCGCTGGAGGCACGCAAGTACCCGGGCGGGGACGACCCGGCCCTGGTCGGGCTGGCCATGGGCATCTACGGGCTCACGCAGGCCGTGCTGCAGCTGCCGCTGGGCATCGCGTCCGACCGGTTCGGGCGCAAGCGCGTGATCGTGCTGGGCCTGCTGGTGTTCGCGGCGGGCAGCCTGCTGGCGGCGCTGGCCGATTCGCTCGCCGGGCTGCTGATCGGCCGCGCGATGCAGGGTGCGGGCGCCGTGTCGGCCGCCGTGACGGCCCTGCTGGCGGACCAGACGCGCGATGCCGTGCGCACCAAGGCCATGGCGCTGGTGGGCGGCAGCATCGGCCTGATGTTCGCAATCGCCCTGGTGGCCGCGCCCCTGCTGGCGGCACGCATCGGCCTGCCGGGCCTGTTCGGCCTGACCTGCGCGCTAGCGCTGGCGGGCATCGCCGTGGTGCTCTGGTGGGTGCCGCCGGAGCCTGCGCAGCATGCCGATGCCCCGCGCGGCCGGCTGGCCGAGGTGTGGGCCCACCCCGACCTGCTGCGGCTGAACCTGGGCGTGTTCGTACTGCACACGGTGCAGCTGTCCATGTGGGTGGCCGTGCCCGCCATGCTGGTGCAGGCGGGCCTCTCCAAGGACCAGCATTGGCAGGTCTATCTGCCCGCCGTCGTGCTGTCGTTCGTGGCCATGGGCGGGCTGTTCGCGCTGGAGCGCGCCGGGCGGCTGCGCGCGGCGCTGCTGGGTGCCATCGGGCTGGTGCTGCTGGTGCAGGCGGGCCTGGGGCTGCTCGCAGCCAGCGGCGCCCTGCCCACTCTGTGGGTGCTGGGGCCGCTGCTGTTCGTTTTCTTCTGCGGCTTCAACGCGCTGGAGGCCAGTCAGCCCAGCCTGGTGTCGCGCATGGCGCCCGCGCAGCTGCGGGGGGCGGCGCTGGGCAGCTACAACACGCTGCAGTCCCTGGGCCTGTTCGCGGGCGGAGCCCTGGGCGGCGCGCTGGTGAAGTGGGCAGGCGCGCCGGGGCTGTTCGCCGCCACGGCGGCGCTGACCGCCCTGTGGCTGGTGCTGACCTGGCCCCTGAGGCCCGTGGGCCGGTAGCTTGCGGCACAATGGTGCGTTTGGCGCCCGAACTTCTCCGCACAACGGGCGCGCACCAACTTCGAGGTAGAGCAGCATGGCATCCGTGAACAAAGTCATCATCGTCGGCAACCTGGGCCGCGACCCTGAGATGCGCACCTTTCCCAGTGGCGACCAGGTGGCCAATGTGACGATCGCCACGACCGACAAGTGGAAGGACAAGCAGACCGGCGAGATGCGCGAAGCCACCGAGTGGCACCGCGTGGTCTTCAACGGCCGCCTGGCCGAGATCGCCGGCCAGTACCTGCGCAAGGGCTCGCAGGTGTACGTGGAAGGCTCCCTGCGCACCCGCAAGTGGACCGACCAGAGCGGCGTGGAAAAGTACAGCACCGAGATCCGCGCCGACCAGATGCAGATGCTGGGCAGCCGCCAGGGCATGGGCGGCGGCCAGCAGGGCGGCGGCTATGACGACGGCGGATATGGCGGTGGTGGCGACCAGGGTGGTGGCTACGACCAGGCGCCCCGCCGCGCAGCCCCCGCGGCGCGCCCGCCCGCACCGGTACCGCGCCCCGCGCCAGCCCCCGCAGCCCAGGCGCCCCGCGCCGCCTCGGGCTTCGACGACATGGACGACGACATCCCGTTCTGACGATCCGTCCGCGCCGGCTTCTTCCCCACTTCTTCCGACCCTACCGCAGCGCCGCGTTCCCGCCAGGGACGCGGCGCTGCTGCATGCGTAAGAGGCCCGCATCGCATGCCAGGCCCGGATGCTGACCGGCGGCTTACACGAATTCCCTCCCACGCGGAAGGGCATGCTTGTCAAGTTGCGGCGTCCATGCCACGTCCCAACATTTGGAAACAACTAAAACGCCCAGTTCGCAGATCATCGCGGGCCTGACGTTTTGCACGTTTTTCCGCGTGCAGCGCAGACCGCCGCAGAGCCCGGGTTCCATGGGCCGGCGGGCATCAAAAGCAACACAACATAAAGAGAGGGAGTGTCATGGGGTTCATCCGCAAGATCTTGATTTTCATCACGGGCTACGCGTGGCTGCTGCTGCTGGCCGGCCCGGGGCTGGTCGGCCTGTCGGTCTGGAGCCAGTGGAAGGCCGAGGGCGACCACGCCTACAAGCCGCGCGAACAGCTGGAGACCCTGGCGGGCACCGTGACCGGGGCCTCCGAAGTCACCGTCAAGCGCAAGCGCCGCGCCACCAAGCGGTATTACGAAATCACCGTGGCGCCCCAGGCCGGCGGTGCCGAGCGCAAGCTGCGCATCGACCACGGCACGTCTTCCGACCTGGTGGCCGACCTGATCGATGAAAAGGTGACCGCGCTGTTCGACGCCGGCGACAACGACATCGTCTACGAAGTGGTCGTCGACGGCCAGCCGGTGATCTCCTACGAAAGCACCAAGCAGCGCCTGCTGGCGGACGCCCAGTCCACGGCGCAGTCGTTCAGCGGCGCGGGCGTCTGGATCGCCGCGGTCTTTCTGTTCCTGATCGGCGCCGCCGGCGTGTGGGCCAACCGCAAGCTGCGGCGCGCCCAGGAGCTGCATGCCGAGGCGGCCGCGGCCTGACCGACAGCCCGGAATCCACTGCGCCACCAGCGCCGGCGCATCCGCATTCACAGACAAGAAGAGGGAGGGAGGGGCAGCGCCGCCGGCCGGCGCCCCCTCCTGCACATTTCACTACCGGAGGAAACCATCCATGAATCCCAACGCACTTTCGCCGCAGACACCCGCCGGCGCTCCAATGGAGCGGCGCGATTTCATCGTTGCCACATATAAGCACCTGGGCGCCGCCATCCTGGCGTTCGTCGTGCTGTCGGCCGTGCTGATGATGACCGGCTTCTCCACCACCACGGCCAAGATGCTCATCGCCAGCGGCAACAAGTTCCTCTGGCTGGGCGTCATGGGCGCATTCATGCTGGTGGGCTGGCTGGCCTCCTACATGGCCGACAACGCCGAGAACCCGCAGACCCAGCTCATGGGCCTGGGCCTGTACGTGCTGGCGGAAGGGCTGATCTTCGCCCCCATGTTCGGCATCGCCCAGCTGCTGGTGCCCGGCGCCATCGGAGCCGCCGCGTTCATCACGCTGCTGATGGTGGCGGCACTGACCTGGACGGCGTTCACCAGCAAGTCCGACTTCTCGTTCCTGGGCGGCATCCTCAAGGTGGGCGGCCTGGTGGCCCTGGGCACCATCGTGGCCGGCGCGATCTTCGGCTTCAAGCTGGGCATCTGGTTCTCAGGGATCATGGTGCTGTTCGCCGGGGCCTGCGTGCTGTACGACACCTCGCGCATCATCCACGACTACCCTGCCGACCGCCCCGCCGGCGCCGCGCTGCACCTGTTCGCCTCCATCGCGCTGATGCTCTGGTACGTGCTGCGCATCCTGATCAGCCTGGCAACCAGCGACGATTGATTCGCCAGCCGCATCGACATGGCCAAGGCCGGGCTCCGCAAGGGGCCCGGCCTTTCTGTTTTGCTATACAGCCGTAGCAGCAGCGCTGAAGATCACCCCGCCGCCCAGGCACACGTCGCCGTCGTATAGCACCGCGCTCTGCCCGGGCGTGACCGCCCATTGCGGCTGCGGAAACGCCAGTTCGAAGCCCGCGCCGTCCGCGCGGACCACGGTGCAGGCGGCGTCCTGCTGGCGGTAGCGGGTCTTGGCTGCGTAAGTGCCCGGCGCCGGCGGATGGCCCGCCGTCCAGCTGGCATCCTGCGCCTGCAGCGCACCGGACAACAGCCAGGGGTGGTCGTGCCCCTGCACCACGCGCAGCACGTTCCTGTCGAGGTCCTTGCGGGCCACGAACCAGGGGGCGTGGTCGCCGCCGCCGCGCTGGGCGCCCTTTTCCTTCACGCCGCCGATGCCCAGGCCCTGGCGCTGGCCCAGGGTGTAGAAGGACAGGCCCACGTGCTGGCCCAGGGTGCGGCCCCGGTCGTCCTGGATGGGGCCGGGCGCGTGGCTGATGTAGCGGTTGAGGAACTCGCGGAAGGGCCGCTCGCCGATGAAGCAGATGCCGGTGGAGTCTTTCTTCTTCGCGTTGGGCAGGCCGATCTCCTCGGCGATGCGGCGCACCTCGGTCTTCTTCAGCTCGCCCACGGGGAACAGCGTCCTGGCGAGCTGCGCCTGGTTCAGGCGGTGCAGGAAGTAGCTCTGGTCCTTGGCCGGGTCCAGCCCCTTGAGCAGCTCGAACAGGCCCGTCGCCGGGTTCTGCCGCACGCGCGCATAGTGCCCCGTGGCAATCTTCTCGGCGCCCAGGCGCATGGCGTGGTCCAGGAAGGCCTTGAACTTGATCTCGGCGTTGCACAGCACGTCGGGGTTGGGCGTGCGGCCGGCCTGGTATTCGCGCAGGAACTCGGCGAACACGCGGTCCTTGTAGTCGGCCGCGAAGTTCACGTGCTCGATCTCGATGCCGATCACGTCGGCCACGGCGGCGGCGTCCACGAAGTCGATGTTGGACGAGCAGTATTCGCTGTCGTCGTCATCCTCCCAGTTCTTCATGAAGATGCCGACCACCTCGTGGCCTTGCTGTTTGAGAAGGTAGGCGGTCACGGCGGAATCCACGCCGCCCGAAAGCCCCACCACCACCCGTTGCTTGTTCATAGGCGGGCGATTATCCCAGCCCGCGTGCGCCGGCGCGGGCGTGGGGGCAAGGGAGCGGCCGCCGCGTCAGCGCGGCTGCAGCACGCTCGCGTCGGTGTGGATCAGCTCCAGCGGAAAGCGCTGCCCGGCCAGGTAGTCCTCGATGGAGCGCACCACCAGCGGGCTGCGGAGCCGGTCGGCGCAGTGCCGGATCTCGTCCAGCGTCATCCACACCGTGCGCACGATGCCGTCGTCCAGCGCGCGCCAGGCGTGGTGCGCGCCCACGGCGCCGGTGAAGGCGAAGCGCAGGTAGGTGATGTCGTCGCCCGTGCGGGTGCGCGTGAAGCGGTTCAGGTAGATGCCCACCAGCCCCGTCACGGTGAAGTCGTGGGCGGTTTCCTCCAGCACCTCGCGCGCGCAGGCGGCGACGGGCGATTCGCCCGGGTCCAGGTGGCCCGCCGGGTTGTTCAGGCGCAGCCCGTCGGCCGTGTCTTCTTCCACCAGGAGGAAGCGGCCGTCCTGCTCGATGACGGCCGCGACCGTGACGTTGGGTTTCCAGCGGTTTGGCATGCGGCGATTATGACCACGGGCCGTGGCGGCCCGCCCGCCGCGCTCAGAACCTCAGGCCCGGGCCGGCGGCGCGGGCCGCAGCACCAGCCACAGCGCGCAGGCGATCAGGCCGCCGCCCGCCGCGTGCGCCCCGGTGGCCGCCTCGCCCAGCACCAGCCAGCCCCAGGCCACGCCGAAGAGCGGCACGAGGAAGGTCACCGTGAGCGCCTTCACCGGCCCCACGTCCGCGATCAGGCGGAAATACAGCACGTAGGCGAACGCCGTGCACAGCAGCCCCATGGCCAGCAGCGCGGCCCACACCGCGGGCGGCGCGGCCAGCCAGGTGGCGGGCAGGCCGGGCTGGCGCCACAGCTCCCAGGCGGCGAAGGGCGCCAGCACCAGCACCGCGCCCCACTGGCTGCCCAGCGCGACGAGGCGGCTGTCCAGCCCGCCGCGTGCCGTGATCCAGCGGCGCGTGAGAAACCCCGCCGCACCGTAGCAGGCCGTAGCGACCAGGCAAGCGCCCATGCCCAGCAGCACCGGCGGCGTGAGCGCCACCGGCCCGGTCTGCGCCAGCACGGCGACGCCGGCCATGCCCAGCAGCACGCCGCCCAGGCGCGCGGCGGTGATGCGCTCGCCGAACGCCAGCGCGCCGATGAGCACGCCCATGAGCGGCGTGGTCGCGTTCAGGATGGCGCTGTAGCCCGCCGGCAGCACCCGCGCGGCCAGCGCGAACATGAGGAAGGGCACGCCCGAATTCACCACGCCCAACACCAGCGCCGCGCCCAGCTTGCCCTGGAAGGCCGGCCGCAGCCGCGCCAGCGCCACCAGGGCCATGAGCCCCAGCGCGGCCAGGGCCACGCGGCCGAAGGCCGTGGGCACGGCGCCCAGCACGGGCACGGCCATGCGCATGAAGAGGAAGCTGCCGCCCCACAGGGCGGCCAGGACGAGGAGGCGGATGAGGCTGGTGGTAGGCATGGTGGCGCCGATTCTGGCAAACCCCGTGCAGCCGCGGCAAACGATTTATCCTCCACACCTGTTTAGCTGGAGTGAACACCGCCATGCGCCTGCCGCCCCTTGCCGCCATCCGTTTCTTCGAGGCCGCCGCGCGCCACCGCAGCGTGCGGCAGGCCGCGCAGGAGCTGCACGTGACGCCCGGCGCCGTGTCGCAGCAGGTGCGCAAGCTCGAAGAGTTCCTGGGCTGCGCGCTGTTCGAGCGCCAGCCGCGCGGCCTGGTGCTGACCGCGGCGGGGCGCGACTACCAGGGCGCCTGCGGCGAGGCGCTGGCGCACATCGGCCAGGCCACCTCGCGCCTGATGGTGGCGGCCGCCGGGCGCCGCGTGATCCTGGTGAGCTGCACGCCGGGCTTCGCCGCCCAATGGCTGGTGCCGCGCCTGCAAGGCTTTCTGCAGCAGGCGCCGCTGCTGGACGTGCACGTGAGCACCACCAACCGCCTGGTGGACCTGCAGGCCGAGGGCGTGCACTTCGGCGTGCGCCACGGCGGGGGGCGCTATGCCGGCCTGCAGTCCGAGGTGCTGGTGGCCGACGACCTGATCCCCGTATGCAGCCCGCGCCTGGTGGCCCCGCGCCGCGTGGCGCGCACGGCCGACATCACCAGCGCGCGGCTGCTGCACGACGGCCAGCGCGGCGACTGGCGCCTGTGGTGCGAGGCGCACGGCGTCACCACGGTGGACTGCGAGCAGGGCGTGGTGTTCGCCCACTCCAACGGCGCCGTCGAGGCGGCCGTGGCGGGCCGGGGCTTCGCGCTGGCGCGGCGCGCCCTCGTGGCGCGGGAGCTGGCCGCGCGCGAGCTGATCGGCCTGGCCGTGGGCAAGGGCGCGGGCGCGCTCGCCACGCCGCTGGCCTACCACCTGGTCTATCCGCCCGAGACGCTCATCGACCCCGCGCTGCGGCAGTTCCGCGACTGGATCATGGCGCAGGGGGCCGAGAAGGCGTGATATGGATTTGATAGCTGCTCGCGCTTTCTCTTTCTGAGTTTCAATGGGAAATCCACCTGAATCGTCCATTTGACAAGCGCCAGCAGCTATTCTTTTTGCAGCAACCGCGCCATGTAGGCGACCCCGCCGCCATAGCCCGCGAGCCGCTGGCGCTGCCCCGCATCCGGCAGCGCCAGCACGGCATAGCCGTGGCGCTCCCAGTAGCCCTGCGCGCCCTGCACCGCCACCAGGGCGCTGTGGCGCAGGCCCTCGGCCCGGGCGCGCTGCCACAGCGGCGCCAGCAGGGCGGCGGCCAGGCCCCGGCCCGCGTGCGCGGGGTGCACGGCCAGGTCGTGCAGGTACAGCGTGTCGGGAGCCCCCACGGTGTCGAAGTCGCCGTGCAGCGGCGTGACCTTGTGCAGCGCCGAGCGGTAGGCCGCGAGATAGCCCACGATGCGGCCGTCCTGCTCCAACGCCAGCGAGCAGTTCGCGGGACTGGCCAGCCGCCGGGCGAAGACCTCGGCGCTCTCGATAAAGTCCGCGCCATAGCAGGCGACCTGCACGGCCAGCAGGCCGGGCAGGTCGTGGAGGCCAAGGGCGCGGATCAAGGCTTGGGCAGCGCGGCCGGCGGCACGAAGTCGTCGAGCGACAGGCCCTTTTCCTGCAGCAGCGCCTCCAGTACGGGCGCGAGGCGGCCCAGGCTTTCCTGCACGGCCTCGCGCACCGTGTCCACCACCACCTGGGTGCTGCGCTCGATCTCGATGTTCAGGCGGTCGCCCGCGCGCTTGCCCTCGAAGACCGTGGCACGGCGCGTCTCGGGGATCAGCCAGACCTCGAACCAGCCCGCCTGCCGGTCCACCTCGGCCACCGTCAGGCTCGCGCCGTGGATGGCGATGTAGCCCTTGGCGAAGACGTAGCGGCGGAAGGCCTCGGGCACGGCCACGCGCCAGACGAGGTTGTTGTCGAACTCGCGCCGCTCGATGAGCGTGCCCGTGAAGTCCACGTGGCCCGACAGCGGGTGCCCGCCGATCTCGGCGCCGTCCTTGGCCGCGCGCTCCACGTTCACGCTGTCGCCCTCGCGCAGGTGCCCCAAGGTGGTGATGTTCAGGCTCTGCAGCATCACGTCGAAATTGGCCTGGGTGGGCGAGACGATTTCCGTCACCGTAAGGCACACGCCATCTGTGGAGACGCTGGCGCCGATGGCGAGGTCCGCGCAGAAGCCCTCGGGAAAATCGAGCGTGAAGGTGCGCAGGCCCGCGCGGTCGTGGATGGCGGCGATGCCCGCCGTGGCTTGGACGATGCCGGTGAACATAGTGGGCCGGGATTGTGCCACCCGGCCCCGGCCCGTTACTTCGCGCGCAGGAATTCACCCACTTCCAGCAGGACCAGCTCGTTGTCGTCGGCCTTGTTCGGGTCGCGGCTGGAGCTGAACGGCAGGTTGTTGTCGTTGCCCACCACGATGTGCGTGGCGTCCACCACGTCCACGTTCTCGATGGTGAAGAACGGGAACGTGAGCACGCCGTTCGTCAGCGGCTTGCGCGCAATCCGCTTGGGGTCCTGGATGGCCATCAGGTCGATGTAGCCGATCTTGCGCAGCGCACCGCCCGCGTTGGCGTCGGTCAGCTCCACCTTGTAGACGCGCTTGAACTTCGCCAGGTCGTGGAAGCAGTCGGGGCGCTTCTGGCCCTCGGGGCAGGCCTTGTCGGCCGTGCCTTCGCCGTTATCGCGCTCAATGATCAGTCCCGTGGTGGCGTCGATCATGTTGAAGTCGCCGATGGCGTGGTGGTTGGCCTCCAGCACGTACTTCCAGTGGCGGCCGGTCCACTTTTCTTGGCTTACGTCGAACTCCAGCACGCGCAGGTACTGCTTGCCGCCCAGGTTCTCGTACGCCTTGGCGTCCTCGTTCCACAGCGCGCCTTCGAGCAGGGCGTAGAGCTTGCTGCCGTCGGGGCTGGAGGCCATGCCCTCGTAGCCCTTGGAGCGCTTGACCTGGAAGGGCGTGGGCTTGGCGTCCGGCGCGCCGGGCAGCAGCACGCCGGGCGCATCGGGCGAGCGCACCGCCTTGCCGTCCACCTGCGTCTCGAACACGGCCAGCACCTTGCCGTCGAGGTCGGCCTTGATGAGGAAGGGGCCGAACTCCTCGCCGATCCACAGCGCGCCGCCCGCGAACTGGAAGCTCTCGGGGTCGAAGTCGGTGCCCGTCAGGTAGCGCTGGTCCGTGCCCTCGTGCGTGATGCGGAACGGCACCTTCTTGTCGGGGTCGTGCAGGAACACGGTCTTCTTGCGGTTGAACTGGCCGCTCTGGAAGTCCACCGCGTAGTGGTTCAGGTACAGCATGAAGTCGGGCGAGTTGGCCTTGGCGCCCGCGCCGTTGTCGGTGAGGATCCAGAACGAGCCGTCGGCCATGCGCTTGATGCCCGAGTGGCCCTGGATGGGCTGGCCCTGGAACGGCAGCGCGATGCCCGTGTCGCGTCCGCCCGACTGGCCCATGACGCTGCCCACGGCCTCCACGCGGCGCGGCGTGGTGAACTTGCCGCTGACCCGCAGGTCCTGCGGCGCGTCCTGGGGCGCGGGGATCAGGCTCAGCGCGGGCAGCACGGCGTGGCCGGCCAGCGTGGCGGGGTAGGCCTGCTGGGCGAAGGCGGTAGTGGCGGCGGCGATCGAAGCGCAGGCCAGGGCGGCGCACGCGGCGAGGGTGGAGAAACGGGACATGGCGGCGGGGTGCAAAAAAGTGAAGCCGCCACGATGCCGCCGCGGCGTGACGGGGCCATGACATGCGGCCCCGCCCCGCCATTGCTCCCCTATTGATAGCTGTTTGCGCTTACCCATCAAGCGCTGCAGGCCGTTTTGATCAAAAACTCCAGCGTGCGCTCAGGCGCGCGCTGCGCGGTTCCATGGGGTGCACGTGGCGGTCCTCGATGCCGCCGCCGCAGTCGCCGCGCGCCACCTCGCCCGCGGTGCACGAGGCGTAGAGGTATTCGATGTCGTGCCCCTTGCGGCCCGCGAGGTTGAACACGTCCAGCCCCAGCGTGAGCTGCCGGTTCACCGCATAGCGCGCACCGAAGTTCAGCACCGTGCTGGAGCGCGAGCGCACGCTGCCCAGCGTGTCCAGCGCGCGCGGGCCCATGTGGCGCACGCGCAGCGAGGCCGTCCACGGGCCGCCGGTGTAAGTGGCGCCGACGGCCAGCACGCGCTCGGCCGCGTTGTCCACGTGGTTGCCCTCACCCCCGGGCGGCTCGCCGCGAAAGCGCGCGCGGGACAGGGCGGCGTCGGCCTCCAGGCGCCAGCGCGGGCTGGCCCGCCAGCGCAGCGTGGCCTCGACGCCGCGCCGCTGGCTGGCGCGGCCGGGCTCGGTGGTGCCCGCGTCGCCCACGTAGACCAGTTCGGAGTCCAGCCGAAGCTGCCACAGCGCGGCGGTGAGCGTGAGGTCTTCGCCGCGCTGGTGGCGCCAGCCGATCTCGCTGCCCACGCCTTTGACGAGTGCGGGCACGCGGTCGGCGGGCAGGCCGGTCTGCGGGTCCGTCTGGATGGTGGCGCCGCGCACGTCGTTGCTGTGAAAGCCCGTGCCCGCGTTCAGGTACAGCTCATGCCCGGGCGCCAGCGCGAAGGCCAGCCCGGCCTGGGGGCTGGCCAGCGCGTCGTGCCCGCTGCCGCTGTTGGCGGCGCCGTACGCGGCTTCGCTGCCGCGCACGCGGTAGCGCAGCAGGTCGCCGCGCAGCCCGGCGTAGCCGCGCCAGCGCGGGCTGAAGTGGATGAGCTGCTGGACGTGCAGCGAGAGCAGGTCCTGCGACACCGCGTCGTCGCGCACGGTGGACAGGCGCTCGCGCGCCGCCGTGGCGTACAGGCCCACCTCGGCGATGCGGTCGCCGCGCCACTGCGCGCCCAGGCTCAGCAGCCCGTCCAAACCGGCGATGCGGTTGGCCATGCGGTGCGATACCTGCGCGCCATAGACGCGGCGGCGGTCGGTCTGCTCGAACTGGTCGCCCTGCACGGGGTCGTTCAGGAAGTAGGTGAAGTCGGAGAACAGCGCGAAGCGGTAGTCGATGGCGTAGGCGCTGGCCCGCGTCTGCCCAGTGGGGCCGTGGTCGAACCACTGGCCGGACAGGCTCAGGCGCCGGGTGCTGCCGCCGTCCGTGGGGTTGAGCGTGCCCCAGCGCGACAGCTCGCCGCTGTCGACCAGCCGCTCGGGGATCTGGTCGGTGGCGTTCCAGCGGCTGCGGTAGGCCATGCCGGTGACTACAACGCCGCGCACGGGCGTGCCCTGGGCGTAGCGCAGCACGGCGTTGATTTTGCGCAGGCGCTCGGGCGCGCTCCAGGGGCCGTCGTTGCCCTCCAGCTCGATGGCGCCGAGCCAGGTGTTGTCATCGTTGACGGTGCGCGAGCCCGCGGCCAGCAGCCTCCGGAAGCCGTTCGCGCCCACGGTGGCCTCGGCAAAGGGGGCCTGCAGCGCGCTCACGTAGTCCAGCGAGGCCGAGCCCGCGAGCGAAAAGTCGCCCGCGTCGGCGAAGTACGGCCCCTTGCGGTAGCGCACGCCGGAGACGAGTTCGGGGATCAGGAAGTTGAGGTCGGCGAACCCCTGCCCATGGCCGTGCGTGGGCATGTTGACGGGCATGCCATCGACCGTGACGGCGAAGTCCGTGCCGTGGTCCAGGTTGAAGCCGCGCAGGAAGTACTGGTTGGCCTTGCCGTCGCCCGAGTGCTGGGTGGCGACCATGCCGGGCACGGCCTCCACGATGTCGCCGGGCCGCAGCCTGGGCCGCGCCTGGAACGCGGCGCGCTCGGCCGCGCCCTCGCTGGCGCTGTCGGCCTCGCCCAGGGCCGCATCGCGGGGGCCGTGCACCTGCACCTCGGGCAGGTGGGCGGCAGGCTGCGCCCAGGCGGGAGCGCCTGCGGCGAGCAGGCCGAGGGCCAGGGGACGGGAGAGGAACGCAAGCTGCATGGGGCCGCCGTGACAAGTCGTATGAACAATTCCAAATTCTTCATACGACAGGCCCGCAGCGCCATACGCCATATGGCGCAGGCCCGCCTCAGTTGATGGGCTTGAAATGCGTGTGCGCGGCGCCGCCATGCGCATGGCGCCCCTGGCCGCCGGCTTCGAGCGGGACCAGGTGCACGCTGCCATGGCGCACGCCCCGCAGGGCCACCAGCTGCCCGGCCAGCGTGCGCACGGCGTCGGTGGGACCGCGCAGCACCAGGGTCTCCAGGCAGTGGTCGTGGTCCAGGTGGGTGTGCAGGCTGGTGACCACGAGGTCGTGGTGGTCGTGCTGCAGGCCCAGCACGCGCGCGGCCACCGTGTGCTCGTGGTGGTCGTAGACGTAGCTCACGTTGGCCACGCACCATGCGGCGGCGGCAGCGGCGCTGGAGCGCGGGGCGGCGCCGTCCGCCGACCCGTGGAGCGAGTCGCTGCCCAGCCGCTGGCGGATCAGGTCGCGCACCGCCTCCGACCGGTTCTCGTAGCCCTGGCGGGCGATCAGCGCGTCGAACTGCTGCGCAAGGGCATCGTCCAATGAAATCGTGAAGCGTTGCATGGCGGGAGGACTGGGGGGTGCGGGCTCCGGTTCATCATAGTCCGGGCCCCGTGGGCTTCAAACCATGCGCTGCAGGCGCTTGCGCCGCCACACGCCATGGAAGTACAGCGCCTGGCATCCCAGCGCGCACAGGTAGGTGGCCGGGTACGCGGCCCAGATGGCCACCAGGCCGGCGTGGCGCCCCAGCAGCCAGCCCAGCGGCACGATCAGGCAGGCCAGGCAGCCGAGCGAGATGATGGTGGGCACCAGCACCGTGCCGCTGGCGCGCATCACGCCCGAGTACACGCTGGCCAGCCCGAAGAACACGGCGCCCCACACGGTGATGTGCAGCACGCGCGCCGCGATGTCGACCACCCGGGCGTCGGCCACGAACAGGCCCACCACCCACGGCGCGGCGGCGAACACCAGCACCGCCAGGCCGCCGGTCAGCAGCAGGTTCATGCGCATGCCGGTGCGCGTGACCGCCGCCACCTGCCCGCCCTGGCCCGCGCCGATCGCCTGGGCGGCAAACACCGACGCCGCCATGGCCACGGCCATCGCGGGGAACAGGACGTACGACATCACCTGGCTCGCCGCGCCCCAGGCCGCCGTGGCCGCCGAGCCGTGGGCGTTGACGAGGCTCAGCAGGCCCAGGTCCGCCAGCGACCCCGTGATGAAGAACAGCCCCGTGGGCACGCCCAGGCGCACGAGCATGCGCAGCAGGGCGCCGTCCAATCGCAGCTGCGCCGCGAGCGCCCGCCCCGGGGCCAGCACGTGCGCGCGGCGCCGCAGGTGCCAGGCCGTCCAGCCCAGCGACGCCAGCGTGGCCAGCAGCAGCGCGGCCACGCCGCCCAGAATGCCCAGCGCCGGCAGCCCCACGCCGGGCGCGCCGCGGATGAACAGCGGCGCCAGCACCACCGTGACGCACAGCGACACCACCAGGGCGCGCAGCGGGGTCACGGTGTCGCCCGTGCCGCGCAGCAGCGCCGCCGCGAGCATGGAGGTGAAGAGCACCGGAAACAGCGCCATCATCCCCCGCGCATAGGCCACGGCCTCGGGCCGCACATCGGCGGGCGTGCCCATGGCCGCCATCAGCGGCGGCGCCGCCACCGCGCCGCCAACCGCCAGCACCAGGCCCAGCAGCACGCCGGCGCACAGCGTGGTGCCCGCGACGGCGCGCAGCCGCTCGTGATTGCCCGCGCCCCAGGCCTGGCCGGCCAGGATGGAAGCCCCGGTGCCGAGCCCGAACACGAAGGCGCTGAACAGCAGGAACAGCGGCATGAACGACGCCACGGCCGCCAGCGAGCCCGCGCCCAGCAGGCGCCCCACGTAGATGTGGTTCACCGTGCCGGTGAGCGCCTGCAGGATGTTGGTGAGCACCAGCGGACCCAGGAACACCAGGAACCGGCGGTCGAGCGAGGGCGCAGGTGCCACGTCGTTCTTGTCTGCCGTCATGGCGCCGTGCCCTCGATGCGCACCAGCGTGCCCACGGCCACGCGGCCGAACAGGTCGATCACGTCGGCGTTGGCCATGCGCACGCAGCCGTGCGACGCGGGCACGCCCAGGGGCGAACCGTCGGGGCAGCCGTGGATGTAGATGAAGCGGCGCAGCGTGTCCACGCTGCCGCCCCGGTTGACGCCGCGCTCGCAGCCCGCGAGCCACAGGATGCGGCTCAGGATCCAGTCGCGCCCCGGGTGCTGCGCGGCCAGCGCGGGCGAGTGGACCTCGCCCGTGGGCCGGCGCCCTACGAACACCGTGCCCGGCGCGCAGCCCGCGCCCACCTTGGCCCGCACGCGGTGCAGGCCGCGCGGGGTGCAGCCGCTGCCGTTCTGCTCGCCCATGCCGCGCAGGCCGGTGGAGACGGCGTAGCGTGCCAGCGTGGCACCGTTGGCCGCCACCAGGCGCAACTCCTGCCGGTCCACATGGATATGGATTTCGCCGCTCATCCCGCGGCCACCAGCCCCGCGCCGTGCCCGCGCGTGAAGGCCTCCTCGAACACCGAATAGCCCGACCAGTCGCTGTGCGCGAAGGCGAGCCGCGCCGTGGCGGGCGTGGGCACCCAGGGCGATCGCTCTCCATTCGATAGCTGCTGGCGCTTGCCAGGCAAGCGCTGGAGGCCGATTTGGCTCAGATACGCCAGCAGCCCCGGCGTGGGGATGGCCATCGCGTGGCCGTAGCGCGTGACCTCCACGCGCGTGGCGCGCTGGCGCAGGTCGGGGTGCGGCCCGGCCAGGGCTGTCAGCGCGGCGTCGGCCCAGTGCCGCCAGGGCTGGTCGGCCAGCTGCTGGCGGGCGCCGGGCACGCTGCCCAGGGCCTGGTAGTAGCTCAGCACCGTGGCCGCGGGACGCGGGTCCAGGCGCTGGTGGCCCGCATCCACGTAGCCCAGGCCGCCGGGCGTGGGGTCGGCGTAGAGCACGTTGTCCCAGGCGGGCGCGGCGCCGGGGCGGTCGGCGAGCGGGCTGTCGAGGTGGATGTTGGCCACGAGCCAGGGCGCCCATAACAGGCGCCGGGCCGCGCCCGTGAGGAAGGCCGGCGGGTTCAGCACCACGCGCGCCGCCACGAACACCGGCAGCGCCACGATGCAGCGCGGCGCCTGCCAGCGCTCCACGCTGTCGGTGGCGTGGTTGAAGGCGTCCACCTCCACGCCATGGCGGCCTTCGGTGATGCGCAGCACGCTGGTGGCGGTGCGCAGTTGGCCGCCTGCCGCCAGGGGCGCGGCCAGGCGCCGGGTGAGCCATCCGTTGCCCTCGGGCCAGGTAAGCGCGCTTTCGCGCGCGTCTTCCTCCACGGGCCAGCCCGGCGCGTGGAAACCGTGGCGGCTGGCGAAGTAGTGGATGCCCGCCCAGGCCGACACCGCGGCCGTGCCCGCGCCGTAGTCGTCGCGGCAGCAGTAGTCCAGGTACCACAGCAGGTGTTCGTCGTCGAAGCCTTCCTGCGCCAGCCATGCATCGAAATGCATGGCATCCAGCGCCTGGTGGCTGGGCGCCAGCGGCTGATTCGGCTTGAAGCTGCGCAGCATGGGCATGGTGAAGCGCGCGGCGCTGGCGGCCGCGTCCACCGCCTGCGCGAAGCGGCGGTACTGGGCCAGCGTGGTGTCGGGCACGCCCTGCACGGGCAGCAGGCCTTCCTGCCATTCGCCGTTGCGGTACAGGCGCTCCTGCGGGCTGTGGCACAGGTGGCGCTCGTCATAACGCCAGCGCCCGGCCACGCGCTGGCGCAGGCCCAGTTCTTCAAGCAGGTCCTGCACCTCGCGCGCGTCGTCGCCGGGCACGGGCAGGTAGTGCGCGCCCAGCGGGCAGGGGATGCCGTTGACGGCGCCGCCTCGGCTGTTGCCGCCCGCGCTGTCCTCCAGCTCCAGCAGCGCGAAGTCGTCCACGCCCGCCAGCCGCAGCGCGCGCGCCGCCGCCAGCCCGGCCACGCCGCCGCCCGCGATGATGACCTGCGCGCGGCGCGTGACGGCAGGCGCGGGCAGGGTGCCGGTGGCGAGCAGGTCGCGCAGCGCGTGGCCGCGCGCCATGGCCATGCCCGCGAAGCCGCCCTCCAGCGCGCGCGGGGGCCCGTCGCAGCCCGCCAGAAAACCAGCGGCACCGGCGGCGGCGATGAAGCTGCGGCGCTGCAGCATCAGTGCCCCGGGGCCTTGCCCCACTCCCGTTCGTACGTATGAACCAGCGCCTGGTTGGACAGGCGGTTCACCTCGGCGGGCACGCGGGCCATGTCCAGTGGAAAGTCGAACAGCAGCGGCAGCGCGTCCGGCGCCAGGAAGCGCAGGCCGGCCGGCAGCGCCTCGGGCAGGCGCCAGGGCCGGCGGCTGGCGATGACGAAGCCCCATTCACCGAAGCTGGGCACGTGGGCGTGGTAGGGCGCCGTCTGCAGGCCCGCGGATTCGATGGTCTGCACCACCGTCCAGAAGCTCTGCCGCGCCACCAGGGGCGAGGTGGTCTGCACCACCGCGTAGCCGCTGGCGGCCAGGCGGCTGGCCAGCAACGCGTAGAAGCTGTTGGTGTAGAGCTTGCCGATGGAGAAGTTGGTGGGGTCCGGGAAGTCCACCACGATGACATCAAACGTGTCCGTACCCTCCTGCAGCCAGCCGAAGGCATCGGTGTTGACGATCTTCACCTTGGGGCTGCGCAGCGCGTGCTGGTTGAGCTGCGCCAGCGTGGGGTCGTCGCCGAAGATGCGCGTCATGGCCGGGTCCAGCTCCACCAGCGTGACGGATTCGACCGTGGGGTACTTCAGGATCTCGCGCACGGCCATGCCGTCGCCGCCGCCGAGCACGGCCACGCGCCGGGGCGCGCCGTGGGCGGCCATCGCGGGGTGCACCAGCGCCTCGTGGTAGCGGTACTCGTCGGCCTGCGCGAACTGCAGGTTGCCGTTGAGGTACAGCCGGTGGCCCAGGCGGCCCTGCGTGACCACAATGCGCTGGTAGGGCGAGGCGGTGGTGAACACGATGCGGTCCTGGTAGAACTTGTCCTCGGCCACGCTGGTGATGCGCTCCGCCCCGGCGAGCCCGGCGAGCAGCAGGCCCAGCACCATCGCGCAGGCCGCCGCGTGCGCGCGCAGGCGCCGCAGCTCATGCCGGAACAGCCACAGCGCCCAGACGGCCACGGCGGCGTTCATCAGGCCGAACAGCAGCCCCGTGCGGATCAGCCCCAGGTGCGGCACCAGCAGCAGCGGAAAGGCCAGCGACACCGCCAGCGCGCCCAGATAGTCGAAGGTGAGCACCTGCGAGACCAGGTCCTTGAGCGCCACGTTGCGCTTCAGGATGCGCATGACCAGCGGAATCTCCAGCCCCACCAGCGTGCCCACCACCAGCACCATGGAATACAGCAGGAAGCGGAAGGCCCCCGGCGCATAGGCATTGGCCAGGAACAGCGTGGCCGGCAGCGCCCCGCCCACCAGCGCCACCAGCAGCTCGATGCGCAGGAAGTGCGCGGGCAGCTGCCGCTCGAAGTAGCGCGACAGCCAGGAGCCCACGCCCATGGCGAACAGGTAGGTGCCGATGATGGTGGAGAACTGCAGCACCGAGTCGCCCAGCACGTACGACGCCAGCGCCCCGGCCGCCAGCTCGTACAGCAGCCCGCAGGCCGCCACGACGAAGACGCTGGCGAGCAGGGCGATGTCGATGGGACGGGCGGCAGGGGCGCTGGTGTCTTTCATGCGGGGGAACATGCAATGAGCGCGGGGCTGGCCAGCAGACGCCGCGCAAGGGCCGCCCCGCCGCGCTGGCGTCGTCCCCCTGCCCGCATCGCTACGCGATGCGAGAGCGGGGGGAAGCGGCGCAGCCGCTCAGGGGGGAGTCTCAATGTATTGCCGCAGCCACGATGATGCTGATGCCCAGGCACATCGCCGCCACCACCATGCCCAGGGCCTTGTTCTGCTTCTCGACGATCTCGGCCCACAGGTCGTAGGGCGTGATCTTGTCCACGATGATGAAGCACACCCAGAAGACGACCACGCCCATCACGGCGTAGAGCATGGAGCCGAGGAACGCCGCCGGCTTGAGCCATTCGATTCCCAACATGGTGCGATCTCCTTGAAAACAGGTTGATGGATGGATGATTACTTACTTATGGCTGCCGCCGGAGGAGTACCCGCCGTACGACCCGCCCGAGCTGCGGTAGCCGCTGCCCGACGACCCCGAGCAGTTGGAGAGCAGAATGAGCAGGATCAGGATGACCACCGCGATCAGGATGACGGTGGCGCAGCCCACGCCCTTGGCGGCCACGAAGGGGCCGGGGTCGTCGCGCTGCAGCACGTCCTTTTTGTCCTGCAGCCCGAAGGCCTGGACCACCGTGTCGCTGGCGATCTTGTCGCCGGCGGACCAGGTGATCTCGTTGGCGCTCTGCTCCATCGACAGCAGGCCCTTGCCGCTCTCGAAGTCGCGGTTGGCAGTCTTCTGCCCGCGCACGACCTGCCAGTAGAACTCGCCGAGCACGTAGGTGGTCTCGGCGTCGTAGCGGTACTTGAGGCGGTAGGTCGTGCCCAGGTAGGTAGCGGTGTTGCCGCCGCCCGCGAGCTGCGGCGCGCCGGTGGTGGGGCGCACCAGGCTCCAGCCCTCTTCCGAATCGACCAGGAACGCGAAGCCGCGCTTGCGGTTGTAGAGCAGGTATTCGCTCCAGCCGAAGTGTTCGTCGTCGCCCGGCTCCACGCCCATGCGGTGCTGGAAACCCACCACCTGCCAGTGCACGCCCGAAAGCTGCCCCTTGGCCCCGAGCGGGATGACGGGCTGCACGGGCTCGTCCTGCGTGGCCGCGCGCAGCTCGCCGCCTATGCCGCTCGTCAGGTCGATGAGACTGCGGCACGAGAGGCAGGTGCAGCTTTTGGTGCTGTCCAGTTGCACCTTCACGGGCGCGCCGCAGCGCGGGCAGTTGAACTTGCGTGCGCTTTCGTCTTTGGCGGACTCGTCTTTCAGCCCCTGCAGTTGCAAGTCTTCCAGCAGCACGGCGCGGCCGCGCTCCACGCTGGGCGGGGTGTGGCCGTAGTCGATGCTGACGACCTCGCCGTCGGCACTGCGCAGCTCCACCATGCCAAAGGGCTGGCCCAGCGGGGGCAGCTTGGGCAGTTCGCCCTGGGCAGAAACCAGCGACGCCTGGCCGGTGTAGGCCACGCTGTAGGGCTTGCCGTTGATGGCGGTGGTGGTGCCGATGCGAAAGTGCTCGGCGGCGGGCATCTCACGCCCTGGGTGGATGGGGCGGGTAAAGACGTAGGCGCCGTTGTCCTCACCCAGCGTGGCCAGGGTGCCGTCGTCCAGGAACGCGGCCCATTCGGTCCAGTTGCCCGCATCACCCTTGTATTGCAGGCGACCTACCAGGGTGAAGCGGATGTCCTTGCCATCCCACTGCACGCGCCCGCTGGCCATGAGTTGCAAGGGGCTGTGGTCGTCAAACAGCTCGGCCATCTTGCCCACGCGCGTGAGCACCTCGCCGCTGCGCACCACGGTGCTTCGGCAGTAGGAGCAGACGGCGTGCGTGGACTGCGCGCTCTTGAACTCCACCGGCGCGCCGCAGCCGGGGCAGGGGGCGCGGTAGCTGCGTTGGGTGCCGTCGGTCGCCATTTTTTATGGGTGTTTTTGGCCTCTGGCGCTTGCCCCTTCAGCGCCAGCAGCTATCAAAAGAATAGTTAGACCAGCTTCTTGAGCAGTTCGGCCTTCTTGGCGTCGAACTCTATGCGTGCTCTCAAAGCGAAGGAAAAAGGGGATTGAAGGGAGCGGCCATCATAGCAACGGGGTGCCCGGTGGCGGGGCCCTTTCGGCGCGCTTGCGCAGCCCGGTTCGATAGCGCCTATCTTGGATTTAGCGACGATCAATTGGCCGGATTTATTGCGAATGACTACCATTTCCCCATCGCCGAGAAAAGGAATCCGCCATGTCCCGCATCCGCCACACCGCCCGCCAGAACAAGACCACGCTGATGAAGACGGGCAGCTACTACCTCATCCACATCGGCGTGGCCGCGATGGTGGCCTACGCCGTCACCGGCAACCTGTGGGCCTCGCTCACGCTGAGCCTGCTGGAACCCACGGTGCAGGCCGTGGCGTTCTTCTTCCATGAAAAGGCCTGGGACCGGGCTGCACGCCGCCGCAGCCCCACCTCTGCCAGCGCTACCGCGCTGCAAGGCGCTTGAGGAGGAGCCCTGCGATGAACAACAATCCCATTCCCTTGTATAGCCGCTCGGCCCGCAGCCTCTCGTTCCAGCGCTGGCTGGTGCAGCGCCTGGCCGGACTCGCGCCCGCCGGCTGAGGGCTGCGTCAGGCGTGGATGTCCAGCAGCGAACCCATCATCGCGTCCTGCGCCTTGAGGGTCTGCAGGTTGGCCTTGAAGGCGTAGGTGGCCGACATCTGTTCCACCGCCTCCTGCTCCAGCGCCACGCCTTCTTCACCGGCCTGGCCCAGGCTGGCGCGCGTGCCGCCCAGGTCGGGCACGGCCTCCTGCGCCACCGTCTGGCGCTTGAAGCCGCCGGTGTTCATGTTGGCCACGTTGTGCGCGGAGCTGTCCAGCCGCAGCTGCGCGGCTTGCAGGCCTGAACTGGCGATGGAAGAGAGGCTGGCCATCATGTGCTCCACTTGAAAACGAGCTGATTGTCCGCTGGCGCCGCGTCAGCCGCAACCATGGGCCTGCAGCAGGCATTGCGCGAACGCCTGCGCCGCGCGCGGCGGCTGGGGCGACTTGCGCAGCACGCTCACGAACTGGCAGCGGTAGAAGAACTGCGCGGGCTGCACGGCCTGCATCAGGCCCTGGCGCTCGAAGCCCTCGGCGTAGTGGTCGGGCAGAAAGCCCAGGTAGCGGCCCGACAGGATCAAGGTAGCGATGGATTCCTGGTCGAAGCCCGTGGCCTTGCGCGGCAGGCGCGCGCTGTGGCTCAGCTCCATGTTGGGCGAGTGGTAGCCCAGGCCCGCGAACTGGTAGGCGCGCAGCGCGTCCCAGGTGAGCGCGGCGTGGTCGGTGCCGAACAGCGGGTGGCGCGCGCCGCAGTACAGCAACATGGTCTCGGTGAACAGGTTGGCATAGACCAGGCTCTGCGACGACCGGTGCGCGGGGATGATGCCCACGTGCAGGCTGCCGTCGATGAGCCCGCGCTCGATGGCGTTGATGCTGGCCACGTGCATCTGCAGGCTGACCTCGGGCGCCTGCCGGGTGAACAGCGCGATGGCGTCGCCGATGTGCGCGGCGGGGTTGCTGGCCGTCTTGTCGAACACCGCCACCTCCAGCCGCCCGCCCATGCGGCGGTGGATGTCGTCAATGCTGCTGCGGAAGGCATCGACGGCGGAGAGCAGCCGCAGCGTCTCGTCGTACACCCGCTGGCCCTCCGCCGTGAGCGCGAAGCCCGCCCGGCCCCGGCGGCACAGGGTGAGGCCCAGGCGCGTTTCCAGGTCCTTCACGTGGCGGCTGACGGTGCTGGTGCCGATGTTCAGCTCCAGCTCGGCCGCCGCCATGCCGCCGCACTCGGCCACGGCCTTGAAGACCTGCAGGAGGCGCAGGTCCATGTCGGAGAGCTGGCCGAGCACGGCGCGTTGGCGGGAAGCGTTTTTTACTTGCATGGATTGGCAAGTGAACGTGGATATTCGTTGCTTCAAGAGATTATCGCCGGGGCCAACAATCGCGCATTCCCCTTCATCAGGAGCGCGCCATGTCTTTTGCCGTCATCGACGAAACCAACACCGCCCCGCGCACGGACGCCGCCTGGCTCGACGCGCACTGGATGCCCTTTACCGGCAACCGCAACTTCAAGGCCCGGCCGCGCATGATCGTGGGCGGCCAGGGCGCCTACTACACCGATGCGGACGGCCGCAAGATCTTCGACGGTCTCTCGGGCCTGTGGTGCTCGGGCCTGGGGCATGGCCGCAAGGACGTGGCCGAGGCGATCGGCAAGGCCGCCGCCACGCTCGACTATTCGCCCGCGTTCCAGTTCGGCCACCCGGCCGCGTTCGCGCTGGCCAACAAGATCAAGGAGCTGACGCCGGCGGGGCTGGACTACGTGTTCTTCACCGGCTCGGGCTCCGAGGCAGCCGACACCGCGCTCAAGATGGCCCGCGCCTACTGGCGCACCAAGGGCCAGGCCGGCAAGACGCGCCTGATCGGGCGCGAAAAGGGCTACCACGGCGTGAACTTCGGCGGCATCTCGGTGGGCGGCATGGTGGGCAACCGCAAGACCTTTGGCCAGGGCGTGGAAGCCGACCACCTGCCGCACACGCAGCCGCCCGTGGGCGGTTTCCACAAGGGCATGCCCGACACCGACGGCCGCGCGCTGGCGGACAAGCTGCTGGACCTGATCGCGCTGCACGACGCGAGCAACATCGCCGCCGTGATCGTGGAGCCGTTCTCGGGCTCGGCCGGCGTGGTGATCCCGCCCCAAGGCTACCTGCAGCGCCTGCGCGAGATCTGCACCCAGAACAACATCCTGCTGATCTTCGACGAAGTCATCACGGGCTTCGGCCGCTGCGGCGGCTGGACGGGCGCCGAGGTGTTCGGCGTGACGCCCGACATCATGAACTTTGCCAAGCAGGTGACCAACGGCGCCCAGCCGCTGGGCGGCTGCGTGGCGAGCAAGGAGATCTACGACACCTTCATGGCCGCAGGCGGCCCGGAGTACATGCTGGAGTTTCCGCACGGCTACACCTATTCGGCCCACCCCGTGGCCTGCGCGGCGGGCAACGTGGTGCTGGACATCCTGCAAAAGGAAGAGATGCCCGCCCGCGTGAAGGCCCTGGCGCCGTTCTTCGAGAAAGCCGTGCACGGCCTCAAGGGCGCCCAGCACGTGGCCGACATCCGTAACTACGGGTTGGCCGCCGGCTTCACCATCGCGTCGCTGCCGGGCGAGCCCGCCAAGCGGCCTTATGAAGTCGCCATGAAGTGCTGGGACAAGGGCTTCTACGTGCGCTACGGCGGCGACACCATCCAGCTCGCGCCGCCCTTCATCAGCACCGAGGCGGAGATCGAGCGTCTGGTGAGCGCGCTGGGCGACGCGCTGGCCGAGACGGCCTGATCACTCCTTTTTAATAGCTGCCAGCACTTGACCATCAAGCGCTGGAGGCACTTTTGACCACTAATTTATGCAACACGACAAATCCGTGACCCAGACCGTCGGCCACCTGATCGACGGCCAGATCGTCAACGACACCGAACGCACCCAGCCCGTGTTCAACCCCGCCACGGGCCAGTCGAGCCTGAACGTGGCGCTGGCGAGCCAGGCCACGGTGGAGGCCGCCATCGCCTCCGCCGAGAAGGCCTTCCCGGCCTGGCGCAACACGCCGCCGCTCAAGCGGGCGCGCGTGATGAGCAAGCTCAAAGTGCTGCTGGAGGAGAACGCCGACAGGATCGCCGCCCTCATCACCGCTGAGCACGGCAAGGTGCTGAGCGACGCGCACGGCGAGCTGCAGCGCGGCATCGAGAACGTGGAGTACGCGAGCTACGCGCCCGAGCTGCTCAAGGGCGAGCACAGCCGCAACGTGGGCCCGAACATCGACTCGTGGTCCGAGTTCCAGGCGCTGGGCGTCACGGCGGGCATCACGCCCTTCAACTTCCCGGCCATGGTGCCGCTATGGATGTGGCCCATGGCAATCGCCTGCGGCAACACCTTCGTGCTCAAGCCCAGCGAGCGCGACCCGAGCAGCGCCCTCTTCATCGCCCAGCTGGCGCTGGAGGCGGGCCTGCCGCCCGGCGTGCTCAACGTGGTCAACGGCGACAAGACGGCGGTGGACACGCTGCTGCGCGATCCGCGCGTGAAGGCCGTGAGCTTCGTCGGCTCCACGCCCATCGCCGAATACATCTACGCCGAAGGCTGCAAAACGGCCAAGCGCGTGCAGGCCCTGGGCGGCGCGAAGAACCACGCCATCGTCATGCCCGACGCCGACATCGGCAACGCCGTGAGCGCGCTGATGGGCGCGGCCTACGGCAGCTGCGGCGAGCGCTGCATGGCCATCCCCCTGGTGGTGGCCGTGGGCGACGAGGCCGGCGACGCCGTGGTGGCGGGCCTCAAGGCCGAGATCGCCAAGATGAAGGTTGGCCCCGGCACCGACAACGGCAACGACATGGGGCCGCTGGTGACCAGGCCGCATTTTGAAAAGGTGAAAGCCTACGTGGACAGCGGCGTGGCCGAGGGTGCCAAGCTGGTGGTCGACGGCCGGGGCGTGAAGGTGCCAGGCCACGAGGACGGCTACTTCCTGGGCGCCTGCCTGTTCGACGATGTGAAGCCCGGCATGAAGATCTACCAGGAGGAAATCTTCGGCCCCGTGCTCGGCGTGGTGCGCGTGAAGACGCTGCAGGAGGCGATGCAGCTCATCGACGACCATGAGTACGGCAACGGCACCTGCATCTTCACCCGTGACGGCGAGGCCGCGCGCTACTTCACCGACCACATCCAGGTCGGCATGGTGGGCGTGAACGTACCGCTGCCGGTGCCCGTGGCGTACCACTCGTTCGGCGGCTGGAAGCGCAGCCTGTTCGGCGACCTGCACGCCTACGGGCCGGACGCCGTGCGCTTCTACACCAAGCGCAAGACCATCACGCAGCGGTGGCCCTCGGCCGGCGTGCGCGAGGGGGCGGTGTTCAGTTTTCCGAGCAGCCGCTGAAGACCATCACCCCAAAAAGAGCGCCGCGCCACGAGGCTTCGGCGCTTTTTTGTGTTCCGCTTCAGGGTTGCAGCAAGGCGTTCACCGCCGCGATGCTGGCCTCCTTGTCGCCCCCCGCCAGGGCCTGCAGGCGTATGCACGAGACGAGGTAGGTGTAGCGTGCCCGGGCCAGGTCCCGCAGGGCCATTTCTTTCTGCTGCTCCGCATTGAGCACGTCCACCTGGGTTCTCACCCCGCCTGCAAAGGAGCGGCGGCTCGACATCACCAACTGGTCGGCAGAGCGGGCCGCCTGCTCCAGCGCACGGATGCGCAGGCGCCCTTCGGAGACGCCGCGAAACTCGGTGTGGATGCGCAGGCCCAGGTCGCGCCGCGTGGCCTCCAGCATCTCGCGGGCCTGGCTCTCCTCGGCCACCGCCTGCCGCACCGTGGCGCTGACATAGCCACCCGCGAACAGGGGTACGCTCAGTTGCAGGCCAATGGAGCGGTTGGTGTAGCGCACATTGGGCGTCGTGACGTTCTCGCTGCTGCTGCGCGTCCATTGCGCCACCGCGTCCAGCGTAGGCAGATGGCCGCTGCGAGCCTTCTCGATCTCCAGCCGGGCCACTTCCAGACGCGCCTTGAGCTGCCGGATCTCCGGGCTGTTGTCTTCCGCACGCTGTATCCATTCCTGTACTGCCGGCAGGTCCGGTATCCAGGCAGCGAACCGGGCGGCGTCCAGGGCACTGAGGGCCGCCACAGGCTGGTTGGTCAGGGTCTCCAGCTGGCGCCGCGCATAGTCCAGCTGCTGGCCAATCTCCAGCTCCTGGGCCAGGGCCATGTCCAGGCGTGCCTGTGCTTCATCCACATCGGTGCGCGTGCCGGAGCCGGCCGCCAGCATCTTTCGGGCGGCATCGAGCTGAACGGTGGTGGCGCTCTTCTGGGCTCTGGACAGCGCCAGGTGGTCCTGCGCCAGAAGCACCTGGAAATAGGCGTCCGCGACCCGCACGCCCAGGTTTTGCAGCTCCCGCTCCAGCAAGGCGTCCGATTCGCCGCGCGCCTGCTCCGCCTGCTCCAGTCCGACAGTGAGAGATTTGCGGTAGATCGGCTGGCGCAGCGTCAGGCTTGCATTGCTGCTGGCGTAGCGCTCATCCACCGTGATGGACTGCCCCGTGGTGGTGCCCTGCGTGCGGCTCAGGTCGTTGTGGTTGCGCCCAGCGCCGAACGCGAGATTGGGATACAGCAAGGCCCGCGCCTGCTCGACCCGCTCCTTGCCCACTTCCGCAGCGGCCCGCGCCGCACGCGCGGTGGCATCTTGCTCCTGCGCGGCGCGGTAGGCCTGCACCAGGTCCATGGACCAGGCCGGGGCAACAGGGGCCATGCCCAGCATCAGGGCCGCGGCCAGCATGCGGGTCGTTGGTTGCGACGGCATGCCTATTCCTCCTTCAGGGAGGCGGAGACGCGTTTGATCAGCGGCCCCAGCAGATAGGTCAGCATGGTGCGCTCGCCGGTCTTGATCACGACTTCCGCCGGCATGCCGGGCTGCAGTTGGCGCGCGCCCAGCGTCTTCATGCCCTGGGGCGTGACCTTGACGCGGGCCAGGTAGTAGGACACCCCGGTCTGCGCGTCCGTGAGCAGGTCGCCGGACACGGAGGCCAGCTCGCCCTGTACCACCAGCTGCGGCGCGTGGGCGAACGCGGAGAAGCGCACGTCCGCCTCCAGGCCCCGGCGCACCTTGTCGATCAGATGCGGAGCGATGCGCGCCTCCAGCACCAGGGGTTCGTCGGGCGGCACGATGCTCATGAGCTGCTGCCCCGCCTGCACCACGCCTCCCACGGTCTGCACGGCCAAGCCCACCACCTGGCCGGCGGCCGGGGCACGGATCTCGGTGCGCGCCAGGTCTGCCTTGAGGGCGGTGTATTTCTCCACGTCGGACTGCACTTCGCGGGTGACGTCGGTGAGCAGGGACTCGACTTCCTTGCGGTATTCCTGCTGGCGTGCCAGGGCCTTCTGGCGCATTTCGGCAATGGCGCGTTGCGCGCGGGCCGTGTTGCCCTGCAGTTCCGTGACGGCCAGACTGGCTTCCGCTGCCATGCGCTCCAGCTCCAGCTGCCGGTTGCGCGGCACATAGCCTTCCTTGACGAGTTCGCGGGTGTGGCTCAACTCGTCGGCCAGCAGATCGCGTTGGCTTTGCCGGCTGGTAAGCATGCCCGCATAGGACTGCAGCAGTGCGTTCTGCCCCTGGATGCTTTCCTCAATGCCCTGCAAGTCCGCGCGCAGGGCCGCACGCCGCGACTGGATCAGTTGCTGCTGCGTGTCCACTTGCTGCCGGATCAGCGGATCGGACAGGGCGGCCTGAAGATCCGGGTGCAGGGTGATGGCGGACGCGCCGGATTGCTCCGCCAGCAGGCGGCTCTGCACCGCACGCAACCCGAGGTAGCGCTGCCGCACGGCTTCATAGTTGGCCTTGGCCACAGCGTCGTCCAGGGCGATGAGCGTCTGGCCGTCCTGCACCAAGTCGCCTTCGCGCACGAACACCTGTTTGACGATGCCGCCGGTGAGGTGCTGCACCACCTTGCGCTTGGTGTCGATGGCCACGACGCCCTGGCTCGGCACCCCTTCGTCGAGTGGAGCAAGCACTGCCCACAGCAGGAATCCACCCAGCCCCAGACCCAGCACCCACAGGCCGATGCGTGCGGCACGGCCGGTATCGGAAGGCGGCTCCAGGGCGGGTTTTGAAGGCGGCGGAGACTGCGGTAAGAAATCGTTGGTAGCCATGGGCATCGAAGGTGAAAAGCGGAAGGCAGACAAGAGCCCTCAAGCGGGCAGGGCGGGTGCGGTCCCGGGTGCGGCGGCGGTGGACGGGCCGTCGGTGCGGGCCGCCTTCATGCGGGCCAGCACCACATCGCGCGGCCCGTGCCACTGCATGCGGCCGTCGTGAAGCACCAGCAGCTGATCGGCCAGCCCCACGGCACCGGCCCGGTGTGTCACCATGAAGACGGTAGCGCCCCGGGCCTTGAGCTGGCGCAAGGCCTCGAGCAGGGCGGCCTCGCCCACGTCATCCAGGTGGGCATTGGGCTCATCCAGCACCACCAGGGCAGGATCGCCATACAGCGCGCGCGCCAGGCCAATACGCTGGCGCTGGCCGCCGGACAACAGGCGGCCGCCCTCGCCCACGGGCGTGTCATAGCCTTGCGGGAATTTCAGCACCATCTCATGCAGGCCGGCCCCCTGCGCCGCAGCCACCACCTTGCGCGCATCCACTTCCCCAAAGCGGGCAATGTTCTCCGCCACGGTGCCGCCGAACAGCGCCGTGTCCTGCGGCAGGTAACCGATCTGCGGCCCGAGCACGGCGGGATTCCATGCGCCGACAGGTTGGCCGTCCAGCCACACTCCGCCATCCGCCGCAGGCCACACACCGACCAACGCACGGGCCAGGGTGGACTTGCCGGAGCCTGAGGCGCCCAGCACCACGGTGAGGCTGCCTGGGGCCGCCTGGAAATCCAGCCCCTGCAGGATGGGCGCGGTACGGCCGGGCGCCGCCACGCTCAGGCCGCGCACCGCCACATCACCCTGCAGGCGCGCCTCGCCGCGCACCGGTACCTCCGGCGGATGCTCGGCCAGCAGTTGTGCCAGCCGCTGGTGCGCGCTGCGGGCGCCCACCAGGCCGCGCCACACGCCAACCAACTGGTCGATGGGCGAGAGCGCACGCGACATGAGCACGTTGGCCGCGATCATCCCGCCAGGAGACAGCTGGCCGTCGATCACCAGCAAGGCCCCCACCGCCAGCGATGCCGACTGCTGCACATAGCGCACGTACTTGCTCCAGGCCGTCGCCCGGTGCGTGAGGCCCAGGGCAGCCGCGTGCCGCTCGCTGTAGCGGGCGTACAGCCCATGCCAGCGCTGCCGCAGGTGCTGCAGCATGCCCATGGCCTCGACGGCTTCGGCATTGCGCAGCTTGCCGTGCAGGTAGTTCTGTGCCTTGGCCTGGGCCTGGGCCAGTGCCTCGGTGGGCGCCACGGTGCGGTGGTGCCCGCGCCAGGCCAACACGCCCTGAACCAGCGCGAAGCCAATCGCCACCCAGCCCAACAAGGGATGGAGCAGGAACAGCGCCACCACGTAGATGGGCGTCCAGGGCAGGTCGAAGAACGCAACGATGCCCGATCCGGTCAGGAACTGGCGCAGCTCGGTCCAGTCCGCGAAGGGCTGCGCGGGCTGGGCCTGGGGATCGCGCACGCTGCGGGCGAAACTCGCGGCAAAGACGCGGTGCCCGATGGCCTGATTCAGCCGCACGCCGATGCGCACCAGCAGCCGTGCGCGCATGCCATCCGAGAACGCCATGGCGGCGAACAGGAACAGCGTGATGAGCGACACCACGAGCAGCGTCACCTCGCTCTGGCTGACCATCACACGGTCGTAGACCTGCAGCATGTACAGCGTGGGCGCCAGGAGCATCACGTTGGCCACCATGCTGAACACGGCCACCACGAACCATTCGCGCCGCAGGCTCCACACGGCCTGGGCAATTTCTCCGCGCTGCGGACAGGAAGCAGGGGTATGCATGTCAGTTATCCATAGCGCTGCGCGCCACCCGCAGCGCATGAAACCGGCGCTGCCCCAGCGAGGTAGCCGCGGAACTGGCTTTGCCAGGCCGCTGGCTGCGCCTCCCTCCCGCAGCGCGAAGCGCGTAGAGAGCAGGGGAAGGCGCGCAGCGACTCAGGGGGTGTTTCATTTCAGGCAGCTCGCAAGGCAGAGTTGGCGGTGTTCGATGGTGCGCGGCCACCCTTCAGCGCAGACAGCACCTCATCGCGCGGCCCGAATGCCTGCTGCGCGCCGCCCGCCAGCACCAGCATCTTGTCGGCCACGGCCAGCACGCTGGGCAGGTGCGTCATGACCACCACCGTGGTGCCGCCCGCCTTGCAGTCTTGCAGCGCGCGGGCCAGCGCGGCGTGGCCGGCTTCGTCCAGGCTGGCGTTGGGCTCGTCCAGCACCACGAACACGGGCGCGCCGTACAGCGCGCGTGCCAATGCCACGCGCTGGCGCTGACCGCCAGAGAGCATCACGCCCTCATCGCCCACCGGGGTGTCGTAGCCCTGCGGCAGCGCAGAGATCCAGTCGTGCAGGCCCACGGCCTGCGCGGCCGCGTGCAGGGCCTCTTCATTGACGTCGCCGAAGCGCACGATGTTCTCCGCCAGCGTGCCCTCCAGCAGCTCCACGCTCTGGGGCACATAGCCGACATGGGGCCCCAGCTCGGACTTGTTCCACACGCTCACGTCCACACCGTCCAGCCGCACGCTGCCTGCCGTGGGTGTCCACAGTCCCATGAGCATGCGCGCCAGCGTGGTCTTGCCCGCCGCCGACGGCCCCACCACCGCCAGCACCTCGCCCGGCTGCAGGGCAAAGCCCACGCCCTTGATGACCGGCGGCCCGCCCGCGGCCGCGCTCGCGACCAATCCCTCGACGGTGACGCGTCCCCGCGGCCGGGGCAGAGGCATGCCGGGCGTGGAAGCCGGCAGGCGCTCCAGCAGCTGCGTGAGCCGCTGCCAAGCTCCCCGCGCATGCACCACAGCACGCCATTGGGAGACGAGCTGCACCAGGGGCGCCAGCACGCGCCCTCCCAGCACCGACCCCACGATGAGCATGCCTGCTCCGCCCGGCAGTTGCTCGCGCAGCAGCAGCCAGGCCCCCAGGCCCAGCAGCGCGGACGACAGCGTGGTCTGCAGCCATTTGCCCAGCGACTGGTACAGCCCCGCGTGGTCGGAGGCCTGGGACTGCAGCGCCAGCGTTTCACCCTGCAGCACCAGCCAGCGGCGGCGCATGTCAGGCTCCATGCCCATGGCGGCGATCACATCGCCATGGCGCAGCGTGCCGTCCACATAGGTTCGCGCGCCCATTTCGGACTGGTTGGCGCGCAGCAACGCGGCACTGGTGCCGCGCTCGTTCAGCCACGAGATACCGCCTTGCACCAAGGCACCCGCCAGCGCCGCCAGGCCCAGCACCGGGTGCATCAGGAACAGCACCGCAAGCATGATCAAAGCCACCGGGGCTTCCAGCGCCGCCGCCAGTGCGGGCGCGTGGAAAGCATCGCGCACGGTGCGCAGATCGGCCATGGGCTGGGCGCCCAAAGCCTGGCCCTTCTTCAATTGCGCCTCGTGAATGGCGGCAAATACGCGGGGAGCCAGCGCGGCGTCCAGCCGCGCTCCGGCCTCGCGCAGGGTTTCCGCACGCGCCCACTCCAGCACCTCCATCACGCCGATGGCCAGCAGCACCAGTAGGCTCAGCATGGCCAGCGTCATCCCGCTGCGGCTGTTCACCACCCGGTCGTACACCTCGAACATATAGACGGTGGGGGCCAACACCAGCAAGCCCGCCAGCACGCTGAAGGCAAAGGCACGCCAGAGGAAGGGGGACAGCCGCGCCAGGGCCTGGGCGGTTTCGGTAGGAGCGGCGGCGGGTGCGGGCATGCGGGGTGGATGGAGGCTGTCGATCAGTCGGGCTGGCGTCAGGGCACGCCAGCCCGGCGGCACCAATGCACCGCCGGGCCGGAGTGAAGCCTGGGTAGCTTACTTTGAGAAGAACACGGCCGCGCCACGGCTTTCGTCGGCGCTGGTCACCACCACGGTCAGGCCGCTCTTGGTGGCATTGAGGGTAGCGATGCCACTGTAGGTGATGCGAGCGCCGTCGGGGCAGCTTTCGTCGAACTGCGCGCCATAGACGCTGGCACCCGCCATGGCCGTCAATTGGCCCGTATAGGAGCAGCCCGTGGTGGAAACGCCCGCCACCGCGCCCGCAGCGCCCACGGTCCATTGCAGGGCCTGGGCTTGGCCGCCGGCCGTGGCGCTCCAGCCGCCAGCCGCATCGGCCTGCACGGCGGGTGTGGACAGCGCATCGCTCTGGCTCAGCGCCAGCGTCCCCGCCGCCGCGCCGGTGACGGAGAACGTCTTGGGCGTCGCCGCCAGCGATGCCGTCACCTGTCCGGTCACGGCCTGGCTGCTGGCCTGGCCCAGGGCGTAGGCCTTGCCCTGGGCGCTGGCGTCGCCCCGCACCGTGAGCTTCACCAGCCGGCTGGCGTCCTGCGCCAGCAGCCAGGCGCTGGCCGTGTTCGATGCCCCGGGCAGCACCACGGCCGTATAGGCGGGCGCCGCGCCCGCCGCCGTCGCCCAGCGACCTTGCAGCAGGGCGGTGTTCAGGGCTTCGGACTGGTCGTCACCGCCAGAGCCGCCGCCGCCGCAACCCGCGAGCAGGGCTGCCGCCACCAGAACCATCGATTTCATGGGCATCGTCGTCATCATCTTGTTTCCTTGGTTAGTAGTCTTTTTGGCCTCTAGCGCTTATGCAGTAATCGCTAGCAGCTATCAATTCAGCAGTATCCGGCGGCCATCAGAACCAGAACCCCTGCGGCATGTCCGGCGCCAGCCCCGCCAGCGACAGCGGCATGAACGCGGGCGCGCCCGGGTCGGTGATGATGCCATCGGCCTGGCCGTCCGCGTCGAACTGTCCGCCGTCCTCCATGTGAAAGTCCAGCCGCACGCGCCCGCCTTCCAGCACCATCTTGCCGCCGTAGGGCTCGCTCGCCAGGTTCACCCAGGTGCCGTTCGCATCCTGCTTCCAGTAGCCGTTCACGCCCAGGGCCGGGTCCAGGTACAGGCTGAAGTCCTCGCCCGTCTTGCCTGCACCCAATTCCACGGTGAAGCTGACCAGGCCGATGGGCATTTGCATGCCTTCGGGCACGTGCTCCGGCGCGCCGAGCTGTACCAAGCTGGTGATGCGCGCGTTGTCGTTGCCGCTGACCACCTTGCCGCCCACGCTGCTGGCCACCAGCGTGGTGAAGCTGGGCAACGCGCCCGCCACGTCGAAGCCCACCGAGGCCACGCCCGACTGCTCGCTGTCCTTGATGCCGTCGCCGTTGCCGTCGCCCTGCACCACGCGACCGTCCGGGCCGGGAATGCCGGGCGCCTGGTCCTCCACGGCGGCGGGGATGCCGTCGTTGTCGGGCACGCCGGGGGTGACGGGCGGCGTGGGCTGCTCGGGTTCCGGCTCGGGCTGCGGCGTCGGGATGACAGGCGCGGCACCGACCACGATGTCGAAGCTGTCCGACACCGTGGCGTTCTGGGAGTCGGTGGCCGTCACTTCGACGCTCAGCGTGCCCACGTCGGCGCTGCCCGGGATGCCGCTGAAGGTGCCCGTGGCGGGGTTGAAGACCAGCCAGGACGGCAGCGCGCCACCGCCCGCGAGCTGGGCGCTGTAGACCAAGGTATCGCCCACGTCCACGTCATGGAAGGTGTTGGCGGGGAGCACGTAGCTGAACGCCGCGCTGGCCGTGGCGCTCCGGTCGGCGATGGGGTTGGCCACCGTGGGCGCATCGTTGGTGTTGTCCACCGTGAGGATGAAGGTATCGGCCACCGTGCCGCCATTGCCGTCGGCGGCGGTCACGGTGATGGTGAGGGTGCCCACGTCGCCATTGGTGGGCGTGCCACTGAAGGTGCGCGTGCCGCCGTCAAAGCTCAGCCAGGACGGCAGTGCGCCGCCGCCAGACAGCCCGGCGCTATAGGTAAGCGTGTCGCCCACGTCCACGTCATGGAAGGTGTTGGCCGCGAACTGGAAGTTGAACGCCGCGTCCTCGGTGGCGCCCTGGTCGGCGATGGGGTTGGCCACCGTGGGGGCATCGTTGGTGTTGGCCACCACGATGTCGAAGGTGTCGGTGACCGTGCCGCCATTGCCGTCGTCGGCCGTGACTTCGATGCTGATGGTGCCCACGTCGCCATTGGTGGGCGTGCCGCTAAAGGTGCGCGTGCCGCCGTCAAAGCTCAGCCAGGACGGCAGCGTGCCGCCGCCCGCGAGCTGGGCGCTGTAGGTGAGCACGTCGCCCGCGTCCGCGTCGGCAAAAGTGCCGGCAGCGAACGTGAAGCTGAACGCCGCATCCTCGGTGGCGACCTGGTTGCCGATGGCGTGGGCCACCGTGGGGGCGTCGTTCACCAGCGCGGTCAGCGTCAGGTCATTGCCATCGCCGCCGACGTAGCTGACCTGCATGCGCACGCCGCTCACGGTGATGACGGCGCCCTGGGCAATGCCCGTGAAGGTGCCCGCGATGGCGCCCGGGCCCTGGTTGTCGATGAGGGTGTGGACGGCGCCATTGACGGGCGTGTAGCCGCCGCCCACGGTGACGGCCAAGGTGGCGCTGCTCAGGTTTACTGTGCCCTTGACGACCACCATGTCGTAGCCCGTGCCGCCGGCGGCGCCGTTGATCTGCGCCTCCAGCGTGCTGCCCCCCGCCAGGTACAGCCCGCCGTTGATCGTCAGCGCGCCCGCCGCGTCAGCGCTGCTGCCGGCGGCAAGCGTGGCTAAGTTCTGCACGTCCACCGTGTGGGCGGAACCCGTGGCGAACAGCGTGCCATCGCCGCCCAGCCGGGCGCCCGAGTCCACCTCGATGCCCGTGGTGCCCGCCAGCGTGCCCTGCACCAGCAGGCTGCCTGTGGCGACGTTGGTGGCGCCCGTGTAGGTGTTGCTGCCCGACAGCACCAGGGTGCCGCTGCCCAGCTTGTGCAGAGCACTGCCGCCGCCGCTGACCACGCCCGACAGCGTGGCCGCCAGGCCCGTGTCCACCTGCACGCCCCCGGCGCCTTGCAGGACGATGGCGTTGTCCACCGTGGCGTTGCCCGTCACGGCCAGGACGCCGTTGTTGAGCTGCACGGCGCCCGTGCCCAGGTTGGCGTCCTCGGCAATGGACAGCGTGCTGCCGCCCCGCACCTGCGTGCCCCAGCTTTGGCCACTGTTGCTGCCCGACAGCGTGAAGCTGCCGCCGTTCAGCACCAGGGAGCCGGTGCCGGTGACGCTGCCGGAAAAGGTGCTGCTCTGGCCGGTGGCTCCCACCACCAACTCGTAGCTATTCAGCGCCACGGTGCCCGCGCCGGACAACCGGCCGACGGTCTCGTCGGCCAGCACGGACAGGGTTGCGCCCGAAGCCACGATCACCGCCGTGGCGTCGTTCAGTGCGCCGCCGACCCGGTTGAGTTCCAGCGTACCGGCCGTGACGTTGGTGTCGCCGGCGTAGGTGTTGTTGCCGCTCAGCGTGAGCGTACCGCTGCCCGCCTTGGTCAGGCCGAACGAACCCGACATGACGCCGGAATAGATCGTGCTGGTGTTATCGCCGCCAGCGGTCAGCCCGGCGTTGAGCGTGGCGTTGCCCACGCCCGCCAGCGAGCCGATGGTTTCGGTGCTGGCCACGGTCAGCGTGGTGCCGCCCCACAGCGTCACCGCGCTGGAGTCGCCCAGCGCCGTACCGCCGCTCAGGGTCAGGCCGCCCGCCGTGACGTTGACGGCGCCGCTGTGGCCGCCGCTGTCGCCGGCCAGGGTCAGGGTGCTGGCGCCGGTCTTGGTCAGCGGACCGGTGCCGCTGAGCGCGCCGCTCAATGCGGCGTTGGCTGTGGTGCTGATTGTGGAGCCGGACGCCAGCGCCACCGCGTTGTCGATCGTGGTGGCGCCGGTGATGGCCAGCGTGCCGCCGCCCAGCGTCAGCGTGCCGGACGACAGCTGGTCGTCGTCCGATATCTGCAATGTGCCTTCGAGGACGGTGGTATAGCCGGAGCGCGCGGCTTCATTGCCGGTGTTGGACAGCACCAGCGTCCCGGCGCCGGTTTTTCTGAGACCGTACACGCCGCCGCTCAGCACGCCGCTGAGCGTCAGCGTGGCGCCGATGTCGGCACTACTGACCGAGGTGGTTTCGCTCATGGTGACGTTGCCGCTCAGCGTGGAGCTGCCGCTGACGAGGTGCAGCGCGCCGTAATCGGTGCCGCTGACCGTCGTGCCGAGGCCCGCAACGGTGAAGTTTTCAGCAATGGTGAGCCCGCCAGCCACGCGCACGGTGGCTCCGGCCGCCACCGTCGTGCTGCCCGCCGTGGTGCCGAAGGCATTGGCGTGGTTGGCGACCACGGTGCCGGCGACGACGTTCATGGCGCCGGTGAACGTGTTGCTGCCGTCGAGCTGCAGGATGGCCGCGCCATTCTTGGTCAGGGTGCCGGAGCCGGAGACGACGCCGCTCAGGCCCACCGTCGTTGCACCGCCGCCGCTGATGTTGAAGGTGCCGCCCGATGCACTGATGGCGACCGCGTTGTCGATGGTGAAGGCGGCGCTGTTGTTGGCCAGCGTACCGCCGTTCAACGTCAGCGTGCCGGACGAAAGATGGTTGTCGTCCGATATCTGCAACGTGCCTGCGTTGACGGTGATGCCGCCGGACATATTGGCTTCATTGCCGGTGTTGGCCAGCACCAAGGTGCCGCCGCCCTCCTTGACCAGCGCGCCGGTGCCCGCCAGCGTGCTGGAGATGGTGGCGGTGCCCATGGTGTTGACGAACCTCAGCATGGTGCCGCCGCCCAGGGTGATGGTGCTGCCGCTGATGTTCAGGCCGTCGGCCGAATTCGCGCTGATCGACAGGCTCTCGGCAATCGCCAGGTTGCCCGCCAGGGACATGGTGCTGTTGAAGCTGCTGGTCAGCACCAGCGTCTGGCTGCCGGTGCTGTCGGCGGCCGCTATCGCCACCGCTTCGCTGAAGCTCACCCCGTTGGTGACGTTGATGGTGGCGGTGTCGGCGGCGCTGGTGACGTAGATCAGGTCGCTGGTCACCGCCACGTCCGCCGTGGCGGGGGTGGACACGCCGTCGCTGAGCGTAAAACGCAGCGTGGCGTCGCCCGCCGGGGTGTCGTTGCGGTAGGTGACGCTGCGCAGCACCTCCTGCACCAGGGCGGTGGTGGCCGCCGTGCCGCTGCTGGTGAAGTTGACCGTGAGCGTGCCGCCGGTGCTGGTGAACGTGGCAAAGGTCTGGCCGCCCGACTGCAGGTTGGCGCCGCTGGCGGTGAAACCGCCCGAGGTGTTGAAGCCCAGCACGTCGCTGGAGACCGCGCCGCCCGCGCGCTGCACCGTGAGGGTGGCGCCCGCCCAGTCGCCCAGGCCGGAATTGAGCGCGTCCAGCTCGGCGTCGCTGGCCGTAGCGCTGACGCCAGAATCCAGCGTCACGGCACTGCCCACCCCGGCCCAGTCCACGCTGTCGCCGTTCAGGTTGCCGATGATCGGGGCGGCGTTGGGCGGGACTACGGGCTCGAAGTTCAGATCGTCCAGGTCCAGAACCATGTTCCCGCCCGCCAGCGTGAAGCTGGTGATGTTGTAGAACTGGTTATTCGCCGAAAGGTCCCAGTTTTGTTCATTGACAGCGGAACCATTGCTCACAAAGCTGACGGCGCTGCCCCCGCTGGGGGTGATGGTGAAGCTGGCGTCCGCCTGCACGTCGAAGCTCAGCCCCGCCAGGCGGAACGCGCTGCCGTCGCTGGCCTCGATCCGGATGCTGCTGATGCCAAATAGATTGCCGGAGTCAAACCGCAATACGCCGTCCCCCACGCCGGAAGACATGTAGGGAGCGTCGAAGCCTGCCACGATACCGTTGGCGTACATCCCGGCCGTTCCGGTGATGATGTACTTGATTCCGTTCAACGTGAACGTACTGACGGAGCCGCTGGTGTAGCCGATGTTTCCATCGAAGTTTTCGTCATTCAGCATGTCTGTCCTCCTCTGGATTTTGGGTGTTTTTTGGCTCTAGCGCTTATCCAGAAAGCGCCAGCAGCTATTGATTCAGTAGTACCTCAGAACCAAAACCCCTGCGGCAGGTCTGGCGCCAGGCCCGTAATGGACAGCGGCAGGTGCGCCGGTGCCCCCGGGTCGGTGATGATGCCGTCGGCCTTGCCGTCCGCGTCGAACTGCCCGCCGTCCTCGATGTGAAAGTCCAGCCGCACGCGCCCGCCTTCCAGCACCATCTTGCCGCCGTAGGGCTCGCTGGCCAGGTTCACCCAGGTGCCGTTCGCATCCTGCTTCCAGTAGCCGTTCACGCCCAACGCCGGGTCCAGGTACAGGCTGAAGTTCTCGCCCGTCTTGCCCTCGAACAGTTCCACGGTAAAGCTCACCAGGCCGATGGGCATTTGCATGCCTTCGGGCGCATCCGGGGGCGCGTCCTTCTGCGCCAGGCTCAGGATGCGGGAGTTCTCGTTGCCGCTGCCCACTTTGCCGTCCTGGCTGCTGGCCACCAGCGTGGTGTAGGTCGGCGGCGCGCTGCCGGGGTTGCTCTCGGCCGTGGGGCTGAACAGGAAGCCGATGGAGGCCACGCCCGGCTGTTCACTGTCCTTGATGCCGTCGCCGTTGCCGTCTCCCGCCACCGTGGTGCCGTCCGGGCCGGGGATGCCGGGGGCCTGGTCTTCCACCTCGGCGGGGATGCCGTCGTTGTCGGGCACGCCGGGCGTGACCGGCGGGGTGACAACGGGCGGCTCGGGGTCCGGCGGCACGGGGGCGGGCGCGTTGACCTTGACGCCCCCGGTGGGCGCGATGCCCTGCAGGGCCAGGGCCGCGTCGTTGCCCGCCGCGTCGCGCAGCGTGGCGCCATTGGCCTGCAGGGCGCTGATGGTGATGCCGCTCAGGTCCACCTGGCCGGTCGCCACGGTCATCTGGAAACTCAGGTCCGTGCCGCTGCCACCGGTGTAGGTGGCGTAGGCGGTGCCGCCGGTATCCAGGGCGATGGCCAAGCGCGGGGCGCCGCTGGTGGTGTCCACGGTGACTGCTTCGCTGAAGTGCACGGTGAAGCCCAGCGTCTGACCCAGGGTGTAGGTGGCATTGGCGGGCACGTCCACGGTGGCGACGGCGGGTGCCAGGCCATCGATCACCAGATCGCTGTGGCCCGCCAGGCTGGCGGGGCTGCCCACGGCGGGCAGGGTGGTGAAGGCGGCGCTGCCCGTGCTGGCGCTCTCGATGATCGCGCCGTTCGGGTCCAGCGCACCGCTGCCGGCATAGTCCAGGTCGGCGGCCTCGTCGCCGGGCTGCACCAGGTAGGTGAACGTGAGGGTGTTGCTGCCGCTGCCGCCCGTGTAGGTGGCTGTGCGGTCGGTGGCGCCGGTTTCCAGCAGCAGCGTGGGCACGCCGCCGCTGACATTGACGGCCTGGTCGAAGGTGACGGCGATGTTGACGGTGTCGCCGGCCTTGTAAGTGCCGTCCAGGCTGGCGCCGGCCACGCCGGTGATCGACGGGTTGGGCTGGGCGATGTCGATCAGGATGGTATCGCTGTCGCTCTGGGCGCCGCCGCTGCCGGTCAGGCCCAGGTCGTTGGTGGTGATCTGCACCGACGCCGGGCCGTAATAGCCGCCGGTGGGGCTGAACACCAGCCCGGCCAGTGCGTTGTTGAGGTCGGCGATGGTGCCCTCGACGGTCATGGTGCCATCGTTGCTGCCGCTGCCGACCACGAAGCTCAGGCCGGTGGTGCCGCTCAGCGTGAGCAAGCCGTTGCTGGCGGTGAGGGTGACGCGCACGATGCCGCCGCCGGCGTCCACGTCGGCGATCGAGATCGCATTGCCATTGCCGCTGCTGAACACCAGATTGACATCCTGCAACGCAGTCTGGCTGCCGGGCACGCTGTTCACTGGCGCGTCGTTCACCGCGCTGACAGTCAGGGTTAGCGTGGTGCTGTCGGTATGGTTGCCGCCGCTGCCGGTGTTGCCGCTGTCGTCGATGGCGATGCTCAACACCACGTTGCCGGTGGCGTTGGCGGCGGTGGTGTAGCTGACCGCGCCGCCGGTGACGAAGGCGTTGATGTCGGCGAGGCTACCGCTGAGGGTGATCTGGTTGCTGCCCGCGCCGCTGACCGCCACCCCGGCGCCGGCGATGGCGGCGAGGGTGCCGCTGCCGGAGGGCACGCTGAACGACACGCTGATCGTGCCGCTACCGGCATCGACGTCGCTGAAGCTGATGCCGCTCAGCGCGGTGGTCACGTCCTCGGTGACGGCGATGGACGGGGGCGCGCTGACGTGCGGCGCATCGTTGACCGGGGTGATGGCGATGGTGACCGTGCCGCTGCCGGTCTGCGCTGCGCCGCCGGATTGGCCGCCGTCGTTGATGCCGGCGGTGAGGGTGACGCTGGCGGTGCTGTTGGCCGCACCCAGGAACTGCACGGCGCCGCCGGTGATGAAGGCATTGATGTTGGCGATCGAGCCCGACAGCGTCAGCGCGCTGGCGGTGCCGCCGATGGTGACGCCGCCGCCACTGGTAGCTGACAGCGTGCCGCTGCCGACCGACAGGGTGACGGTGACGCTGGCGCTGCCGGCATCCGCGTCGGCAAAGCTGATGCCGGTGATGGCGGTGACGGTGTCCTCGGCTGCGGTCAGGCTGGCTGGCATCGACACGGTCGGCGCGTCGTTGGTGGCAGCGACGGTGACGGTGCGGTCGGCGCCGCTGCTGTCGCTGTTGCCGTCGTTGACCTTGAAGGTGATGGTGCGGTCGAGGCTGGACGGGGTATCCGAGCTGTTGCTGTAGGTGACGCTGCGCAGCGCGGCCTGCCATTGCGCGGCGGAAGCGCCGGCGGCCGAAGTCAGCGTCAGGATGCCGGTGCCGCTGTCGTAGCTGGCGACGATGTCGCCCATGGTGGCCGGATTGTTGGTGAAGGCCAGCACGTCCTGACTGCCGAGGAAGTTGCCGCTGATCGCCACCGTGGCGCTGGAGAGCTGCGGCGAATCGCTGTCGGACACAGTGAGGCCGCTGTCGATCACCACCGGGGTCGAAATCACGTTGTTGCCTTCCACGAAGGTGGCGCTGCCGCCGCTGGCGGTGACCACCGGCGCGTCATCGATGGCGGTGACGGTCAGGGTGGCGGTATCGCTGGCGGCCGAGAACGGATTCGCGCCGCCGGTGGCGCTTGCGTCGACCTTGGTGCCCTGCTGGCCGGCAGTGGCGCCGCTCTGGTCCCAGGCGCGGTAGGTCAGGCTGACGTTGCCGCCGTTGACACCGTCGGGCACGAAGCGTACCCGGTCGGCGCTGCGCAGCAGCAGCGCGGAGGCGTCGGAGACCGCGCCGACGTTCTGCCAGCTGGCGCCGCCGTTGGTGCTGTATTGCCAAGTGCCGGTGCCGGAGGTCAGGCCGGTGAGGGCGATGCCCTGCACCGCGCCGGTGTCTGCATCGATGACATGGCCGGTCAGGAAGCTGGACACCGCCACGCCGGGGTTGTTGGTGTCGGAGTCGGTCAGGCCGGTCAGCGTCGGGCCGGCCGGGGCCAACACCGGGGCGTCGTTGACGCTGCTGACGGTGAGCGTGGCCTGCGCTGTGCCGGTGGAATACGCGGCGCTGCCGCCGTTGGTGCTGGTGTCGGCGGTATTGCGCGTGCCGTTGGTGGACGCGGTGCCGGCGCTCTGGTCCCACGCGCGGAACGTGAGGCCGGCCGCGCTGCCGTTGGCGCCATCCGGCACAAAGCGCAACTGGGTGGTACTGGACAGCAGCAGCGCGGCGCCATTCGAGACGGTGCCGATGTCGGTCCAGGTGGAGCCGTCGGTGGAGTACTGCCAGGTACCGCCGCCGGTGCTGCCGGTGATGGCGATGCCGCTGGCCGGGCCATCGACATCGGCGTGGGTGGTGCTGGCGAGCAGGCTGGAGACGGTGACCGCGTTCGAGGCGGTGTCTTCGCTGGTGCCGGCCCAGGTGTAGGGACCGCCGGACAGCGTGGGCGCGTCGTTGACGCCGGTGAGGGCCACTTGCGCGGTGACCGCGGTGGAGGTGGCGCCGCCACTGTCGGTGACGATGAAGTTGACCTGGCGGGTAGCGTTGGTGCCGCCGGCGGTGGGGTCATCCGAGGTCGAGGAATAGGTGATCGAGCGCAGCGCGGCCTGCAACGAGGCCAGCGAGCCGCCACCGCTCAGCGTCAGCACGCCGGTGCCGCTGGCGTAGCTGACGGTGAAGCCATTGGGCGCACCGACGGACAGCACGTCGCCGGCACGGAAGTCGCTGACGGTGACGGTGGCACCCTGGAAGGTGATGCTGTCCACGTCGGCGAGCGTCAGGCTGCCGCTGAGCACGGCGGCGCTGCCGCCCTCTGTATAGCTGGTGTTGCTGTTGGCCGGACTGAGCGTCGGCGCGTCGTTCACCGCCACCACGGTGACGGTGACGGTGTTGGTGGTGGTGGTGTAGCTGTCGCCGTCGTAGACGGTGACGCTCAGGGTGCGTGCCGACGCGGTGGGGTTGTCGACGTTGCTGTTGTCGTACACCAGGTTGTGCAGCAGCGCTTCGACCGCGGCCGGCGTGGCTGAGGCCGAGTTGAAGGTGATCACCAGATCGTTGCTGCCGCTGCCGCCGGTGAAGGTGCCGATGGCGACGCCACCGTAGGTGATGGTGCTGCCGCTGACGCCGATCTGCCCGGCGCCGGTGCCCTGGTTGCGGATCGACAGCAGGTCTTCGGCGGTGACGCGGTTGGTAGTGATCGACACCCGCACGCTGCCGCCGTTGTAGTCGGCCGAATCGCCGTCCGACACCGTGGCATTGCTGCCCAGGTCGATCAGCCGGGCGCTGTCGCCCTCGGTGAAGGTGACGCTGTCGCCTTGCAGGCCGCCCAGCACGGGGGGCGCATTGGGCACGTAGCTGGTGTTGAGCGCGCCGCCGTCGTTGTAGATGCCGGTGACCGCGGCGGGGCTGGGGCCGGGCGAGCCGGTGCCCAGTTCCTGGCCGCCGGCCCCGCTGCCGGCGCCGTTGTTGGTCATGGCCGTGTTGTTGGCCGCGGTGATGTTGAAGGTGCCCTTGTTCCACACCGCGCCGACGCCGCGCCCGCCGGCACCGCCGTTCTGGTTGCCCAGCGAGCCGCCGGCGCCGCCCCCGCCGCCCCCGCCGCCGGCGCCGATGTTGTTGCTGATGATCGAGGTGCCGATGACGTTGACGGTGCCGCCGACCGCGTTGTAGATGCCGCCCGCCGCCGAGCCGCCGGCGCCGCCGGTGGCGTCGGTGCCAAGGCCGCCGCCGCCGCCGCCGATGCTGATGCTGCCATTGGTGGCGGTACCGCCCGCGCCGCCGGTGGAATAGCCCAGGTAGCTGCCGCCGGCGCCGCCGCCGCCGGTACCGCCCTGGCCGCCCATGCCGGGGAAGGAGGAATCGGCGCCGCCATGGCCGCCCTGGTTGGCGCTGCCGCTGCCGCCCAGATTGTTGGAGACGCCCGATTCGCCGCCGCGGCCGCCGATGCCGCCGCCCAGCGCGCCGCCGCCGCCGCCGCCACCACCGTCGTAGGCGAAGTTGCCGCCGCCGCCACCGCCGCCGGCCGCCGCGTTGGCGGTGACCGAGGTGTTGAGCAGGGTGAGCGTGCCGGCGTTCCAGATCCCGCCGCCGAAGGCGTTGGCGGCGGCCAGGCCGCTGCCGGCATCGCCGCCGTCGCCGGACACCAGGCCACGGGTGATCACCAGGCCGTCGAGCATCACGTTGCTGCCGGCCTGCACCTGGACCACGCGGCTGCGGTAGCCAGCATCCAGGCTCACGTCGGCGACGCCGTCGTTGTTAAGGTCGCCATCGATGGTCAGGTTCTTGTTGATGACCAGCTGGCTGGTCAGGCCCACCGTCATGGCGCCACTGAAGGTGATGGTGTCGCCGGCGGTCGCCGCGGCGATCTGGTTGCGCAGGGTGCCGGCGCCGGTGTCGGCGTTGCTGGTGACGGTGATGGTGGCGAGGTCGTACTGGTAGGCCGTCTCGGCCTGAGTCAAAAGCACGGCGGCATGTTCGATGCTGCCGGTGGAAATCTCCAGGGTCCAGTCGCCTCTCGCCCCCGTGCGGTTGTCGCTGGCCGCCACGTCGGCCTGCGTAAAGGCGGCCAGGCTAGCGACGAACTGGGCTCCCGCATCGCCACGCCCCGTGTCGCACGCGTAGATGAGCATGTCGCCATCGGCGGTGAGCCCCCTGCCGATGGCCGCGAGGGCAGCCTGGATGTCCGGACGCTCCAACGCTGCCTGGTCGAGAAATGTGCCGCCCAGCCACAGCTCGCCTTCGCTACCGTGAGCCAGTATATGCACGGCGCCGACATCAGCGCGCTCGCCCAGGGCTGCTGCCATCTGAGCCAGCCCGTCTTCGCCGGGACGCAGGTAGATGATTTCCACGCCAGGCTTCATTCCCTGTATGAGCGTTTCAGCGTCCTTGACGCGGCTGTCCACAAAAACGATTTCGCGGGCGGGTTCGGAAACGGTGCTGTCCATGAGAGTACTTTCCTGCTATCGGGGAGTCGGGCAAGGGCTCAGGGTGCCCCGGTGGTTCTTGATGGTGATGACACTGGCGCGACTGCGGCTGCCATCCTGCCAGAAGGAGAGCTTGCTGTACTGCTCGAACAGATCGGGAGGCAGGATGGTTTGTCGCGCCTGGAGTTCCACACTGCTTCGCACCTTGTGCAGTCCGTGCAGGCCGAGGGCCTCATCGAAGTCTGGGGCGTCGTAGCGCACGTCGCCAAAGTCATGCCCGACCTCTGGCTCACCCAGGAACTGGTAGATGAGCGGCATGACCTTCTCAGGTGCCTGGGCAAGCAGGTCGTAGTCCACGATCAACAGGGAAGCGGCATGCTCCCCATAGAAGGCTTCCTTGAGCGCGGCCCAGGGGTAGCCAACCATACGGTTGCGCTGGGCCAGCGTGTCCACGCGGCTGTAGACCGTATTGCGCTCGGTGTCGTCGTTGAAGAGCCGGGTGGTCTCATAGGGATTGGCGCGATAGCGGCGCTCGATGCTGTCCATGACCCAGGCGACGTTGCGCACGCAGGCAATGAGTTTGGCGCTGGGGAACAGGTCCATCAGCAGGGGCAGGTGTGCGCTCCACATGCGGTTGGTGTCGAACACCACGTCCTTGCCCGACTGGTCGGCGTAGTAGCTGTCGAACAGCCCGCGCACCAGGCGGCGGCGCTGCTCCTTGCTGACGACGGGGCCGAACTCGCTGCCCGCACCCAGCTGGTTGATCATGCCCCGAAACAGGCTGCCCACGGGGCTGGTCATGCCGGCGTGAAAGCGCGGGTTCTGCAGAAGCAGGGCCGACAGCAGCGTGGATCCAGAGCGCGGCAGACCGGTGATGAAGTGATAGCGGGCAGGCATGGGGTTCAGGGGTTTCATGCGTTCAGTAGTTGCAGCACGGCAGCGGGCACCGTGATAACGCTGGTGTCGATACGCAAGACCGGGTGTTCCGGCGGTTCGTAGGGGGCTTGCACGCCGGTCATCTGCGTCAGTTGAGCGGCGCGAGCTCGAGCGTACAACCCCTTGGGATCGCGCTGCTCGCACACAGCCAGTGGCGTGCTGACATGGATTTCCCGGCAACTCTCCATCCCAATCGTGGCGTAGGCCTGGGCCCGGGCCGCGGCGGCAGGAGAGATCAGCGCGACAACGGCGTGCACGCCGTTGTCGTTGATCAGCCGTGCCATGTGGGCTGCACGGCGCACATTCTCGACTCGGCTGGCGGCGTCAAACCCCAAGTCTAGGCACAAGCCCGCACGCAATTCATCGCCATCGATAACGCAAGCAGATTCGCCACGTGAGCGCAGGGTGTTTGCCAATGCCCGAGCCAAAACCGTCTTGCCAGCGCCCGACAGGCCCGTCAGCCACCATGTGCGCGCAATGTGCTGGTTCATGGAATTGCGCAGCAAGGGATTTTGACTCTCCACCCCGCGCTGCAACTGATCTTCTGTCTGCATGCCTTAAAACCAGAACCCATCCAGCAGCAGGTCTGGCGCCAGGCCCGTAATGGACAGCGGCAGGTGCGCCGGTGCCCCCGGGTCGGTGATGATGCCGTCGGCCTTGCCGTCCGCGTCGAACTGCCCGCCGTCCTCGATGTGAAAGTCCAGCCGCACGCGCCCGCCTTCCAGCACCATCTTGCCGCCGTAGGGCTCGCTGGCCAGGTTCACCCAGGTGCCGTTCGCATCCTGCTTCCAGTAGCCGTTCACGCCCAACGCCGGGTCCAGGTACAGGCTGAAGTTCTCGCCCGTCTTGCCCTCGAACAGTTCCACGGTAAAGCTCACCAGGCCGATGGGCATTTGCATGCCTTCGGGCGCATCCGGGGGCGCGTCCTTCTGCGCCAGGCTCAGGATGCGGGAGTTCTCGTTGCCGCTGCCCACTTTGCCGTCCTGGCTGCTGGCCACCAGCGTGGTGTAGGTCGGCGGCGCGCTGCCGGGGTTGCTCTCGGCCGTGGGGCTGAACAGGAAGCCGATGGAGGCCACGCCCGGCTGTTCACTGTCCTTGATGCCGTCGCCGTTGCCGTCTCCCGCCACCGTGGTGCCGTCCGGGCCGGGGATGCCGGGGGCCTGGTCTTCCACCTCGGCGGGGATGCCGTCGTTGTCGGGCACGCCGGGCGTCGGTGGATTCGGCGTCGGAGGCTCTGGGTCAGGTGGGGGAATCACGGGAGCTGCGGTCACCACTACGTCGAAAGTATCAGTCACCGTACCGCCGTTGCCATCATCGGCTATCACGTCGATGCCCAGCGTACCGATGTGCGCAGTCGCAGGAATACCGCTGAAAGTGCGGGTAGCGGGATCGAAACTCAGCCAGGCCGGCAGTGCGCCACCGCCAGCGAGCTGGACGCTGTAGGTCAGGGTGTCGCCCACATCCACGTCCGCGAACGTGTTGGCTGCAAGCTGGAAATGGAAGGCGGTCCCTGCGGTGGCGCTGCGATTCGGAATGGCGTTCGCCACCGTGGGGGCATCGTTGGTGTTGGCAACCACTATGTCGAAGGTATTGGTCACCGTGCCGCCATTGCCATCGCTGGCCATCACATCGATGCTGACGGTGCCGACATCGCCATTGAGGGGTATCCCGCTGAAGGTGCGAGTGACGGCATCGAAGCTCAGCCAAGTGGGCAAAGCATCGCCGCCGGCGAGCTGGGCGCTGTAAGCGAGGATGTCACCCACATCCACATCGGCAAAGGTGTTGGCCGCAAACTGGAAATTGAAGGCCGCGTCCTCCGTGGCGTTCTGGCCGGCTATCGCGTTGGCGACCGTGGGGGCATCATTGACGTTGGCCACCACGATGTCGAAGGTGTCGGTCACGGTGCCGCCGTTGCCATCGTTGGCTATCACGTCGATACTGACCGTGCCGACATCGCCGTTGGCGGGTGTCCCGCTGAAGGCGCGGGTGGCAGAGTCGAAGCTCAGCCATGCCGGCAATGCGCCGCCGCCCGCGAGCTGGGCCGTGTAGGTGAGTGTGGCGCCCGCATCCACATCCGCGAACGTATCAAGCGCAAACTGGAAATTGAATGCCGTGTCTTGCGTCGCGCTCTTGTCGGTGATCGCGTTGGCCACCGTCGGGGCATCGTTGACGGGGTTGACGGTGATGCTGATGGTGTCCGTATCCGAGAGGACTCCCCCCGCGCCGGTGTTGCCCATATCGCTGGTGGTGATGCTCAGAACCGCGCCGCCACTGAAGTCAGCCGCAGGGGTGTACGTGAGCGTTCCCAGCGCCGTATTGATGTCGGCCTGGGTTCCGGTGAATACCAGGATGCTGTCCGCCGCGCCATCTCCCACGGAAAATGACAGGCCCGCGGTTCCCGCGAGCGTGAGGGTGCCGTGGGTTACCGACAGTGTGATTTCGAGGCTGCCAGCGCCTGCATCCGGGTCGCTGATCTGGATCTGGTTGGCATTGCCTGCGCTGAATATCAACGCAACATCTTCGTTGACCACCTGGGCACCTGGCACCTGGTTGGCAGGTGCATCGTTCACTGGTGTGACTGCGATGTCGACCGTCACGGCATTGCCATCGGCGGTGCCGTCGTTCGGCTTGTAGGTGAAGCTGTCAGTGGTGCTTTCTCCACCATCGTGGTGGTAGGTGAAGGTTCCATTGGGATTCAACGTCAGGCTGCCGTGGGCGGGCCCCGCCACCAGGGTGGCCGACAGTACGTTGTCTTCCGCATCCGTGTCGTTGGCCAGCACGCTGGTCGCGCCGCCCGTCAATGTGGTGGCGATGCCCCCCTCTTCCACCGCCACGCTATCCGCATTGGCGACGGGCGCATCGTTCACCGGCGTGACGGTGATGGTGACGGTCACGGCGTTGCCGTCGGTGGTGCCGTCGTTGGGCTTGTAGGTGAAACTGTCGGTGGTGGTTTCGCTGCCGTTGTGAACGTAGCTGAATGTGCCGTTGGGGTTGAGTGTCAAGGTACCGTAGGCGGGGCCTGTCACCAGAATCGACGTCAAGGAGTCGGCGTCTGCATCCACGTCATTGGCCAGCACACTAGTGGCCCCTCCAAGCAAGACCGTGGCCGTTCCGCCTTCGGCTACCGAGAGAGCGTCTGCCACCGCTACAGGGGCATCATTGACCGGGGTCACGTCGAGCGTGATCGTTCCGTCCGCCGGCCCCGTTCCCGCTGCATCCCGGATGCGGGTGCTGATCGTGGCGCCCTGGTCCCAGTTGGCCGCAGGCGCGAAGGCCACCGCCGCAAGCGCCGCATTGACGTCGGCGAGCGTGCCGGTGACGGTCCATACACCCGTGCCTGCGTTGTAGGTCGATGTGGCGGCACCAAAGGTACCGGTGGTCAGGCCGCCCGCGGCCGGAGTGCTCAACGTGAGCGTGGCAGTCAACGTGTCGCCGCTGTCGGGGTCGGTGACGATGATGTCCTCCAGCAGTACGCTGACACCGGGGTCTTCGGTGTAGTTCACCGTCTGGGTGAGATGGGTGGCGGTAGGGGCAATGTTGGACGAGCCGGTCGTGAAGTTGAGCCTTGTTTTGTCCGCAATGCCGGCAAAGGCCATGCCATCCACATCTCGGAATGCCTGCTTGTCGACCAGCACGTAGTAGTCGGTCAGGTCCGCCAACTGCGCGTGCGCGATGGCGAGTGTGTTCGTATTCCAACCGGTAACGGAAGCGCTGTTGGCGGCAATGGTTTGAACCACCACATCGTCCGACGTGCGCACGATGCGGATGGAACCCGTGCCCGCCGTGGCGATGGTCTCGTTGAATTGCAGCACCAGAGAGGCACTGGGGACCACGTCCGTGGCGTTGTCCAGCGGGGTGGAGGCGGAGAGCTGAGGGGGCGAGCCCAATTGCTGGCCGTAGATGGCACCGGAATCGCCGATGAAATCCCAGACATCGGCGTCACCGTCATGGTCGAAGTCGGCCACATAGGTGCTGTACAGACTCCAGAATGGCTTGGCAATACCGGCAAAGGGACTGCTGGTGTACGTGAGCTTGGTGAAATGGCCGCTGCCGTCGTTCTGAAAGAATTCCGGCACGGTACCGGTCGCCGCGTCGAAACCCAGCACGTCGATATCGCCGTCGGTGTCAAAGTCACCCACGATGGAGTAGGACAGGCCGTTCGTCACCCCTACCTGGCTCAGCGGATTCGCCGCGCCCGCCAAGCGTACGTAGGTACCACCATTGTTCTGCAGGTAGACCGGCGCTCCGCCATGGCCCGAGTCACCCGTGGCGTCCCAGATGTCCAGATCGCCGTCGCCGTCGAAATCGGCCACGTGGGTATTGCGCGCTGCGTAGAACTGGTCGGCCACAGCGACACCGCTGAACGGGCTGCTGGCATAGGCGATGGCGGTGAAGCTGCCCGCGCCGTTGTTCTGGAAGTACTCCAGCGCGGTGCCGCCTTCCATCCAACTCAGCACGTCCTCATCCCCATCGCCATCGAAGTCGCCATGGATAGCGAAGTCCATGAAGGAGTCCACGTCCTTCAATGGATTGGCATTGCCCGCCAGCCGCTCAAAGATGCCGCCGTTGTTGCGCAGGTAGATGCCGGGGCCGTTGCCGTTCACCGGATCGACGTTGATGTTGTGGTCGTCGCCCGCGTAGTCCCAGATGTCCAGGTCGCCATCGTTGTCGAAGTCGGCCACATAAGTGCTTTCCGAATTCCAGAACTGGTCGGCCAATGCCACGCCGGCAAAGGGACTGTTGGCGTAAGGCACAGAGGTGAATACACCAGAGCCATTGTTTTGAAAGTACATCGGTCCGCCGACGGGATACGCCAGGACATCGACGTCCCCGTCTCCATCGAAGTCGCCCTGGATGACGACCTGCCCCGCTCGCGGCACAGAACTTAACGGATTGGATGCGGTGGAAAAGGCCATAACGTCTCCGAGGTGGTTTTAAGGGATATAGGCCTCTAGCGCCCTACTGGCAAGCGCAAACAGCTATGAATATTGAAGCAATAGAGCATCACGGCGAGAAAAGCAGGCGGCGACCCTATAGCCACGGCTCTTTCCCTTAGCAAGAGGCTTTTATCAGAACATTGTCAAAATTTGCAAATTGAATATGGCGCCATGCGTTGGTTTGCATGCAAACGGGTCACAACAGTGCTGCCCTATAAGCAGATCCGCTTACTAGGGTTTTCACTGCCCACCCCCTACAATCGCAGACCCTTACAAAGCTGACAGGCCCCCGCTGCAAGGCCTTTCGCACCCACCCGGAGACACTGAATGCCCGAGAACACCACGGCCCAGAACAACAACCCCGACAAACGCGCCCAGCTGCGCCGCGCCGCTCTCGAGTACCACGAGTTCCCCAAGCCCGGCAAGATCGCCATCGCCGCCACCAAGCAGATGCTGAACCAGCACGACCTGGCGCTGGCCTACTCGCCCGGCGTGGCCGCGCCCTGCGAGGAGATCGTGAAGGACCCGGCCGCCGCCTTTCGCTACACCGCACGCGGCAACCTGGTGGCCGTGATTTCCAACGGCACGGCGGTGCTGGGCCTGGGCGACATCGGCGCGCTGGCCTCCAAGCCGGTGATGGAGGGCAAGGGCGTGCTCTTCAAGAAGTTCGCCGGCGTGGACGTGTTCGACATCGAGATCGACGAGAAGGACCCCCAGAAGCTGGTGGAAGTGATCGCCGCACTAGAGCCGACGTTCGGCGCCATCAACCTCGAAGACATCAAGGCGCCCGACTGCTTCTACGTGGAGCGCGAGCTGCGCCAGCGCATGAAGATCCCGGTCTTCCACGACGACCAGCACGGCACGGCCATCACGGTGGCGGCCGCCATGGTCAACGCGCTCAAGGTGGCGGGCAAGAAGATCGAGGACGTGAAGCTGGTCACCAGCGGCGCGGGTGCGGCGGCGCTGGCCTGCCTGAACCTGCTGCTCAAGGTGGGCGTGCAGCGCAAGCACGTGTTCGTCACCGACCTGGCCGGCGTGGTCTACGAAGGCCGCGAGGAGCTGATGGACGACGACAAGCGCCAGTTCATGCAGAAGACCGACGCCCGCAAGCTGGCCGAGGTGATGGTGGGCGCGGACGTGTTCCTGGGCCTGTCGGCCGGCAACGTGCTCAAGCCCGAGATGGTGGCCACGATGGCCCAGCGCCCCATCATCTTCGCGCTGGCCAATCCCAACCCCGAGATCACGCCCGAGCTGGCCCACAGCGTGCGCAGCGACATCATCATGGCCACGGGCCGCACCGACTACCCGAACCAGGTGAACAACGTCCTGTGCTTTCCGTACATCTTCCGGGGCGCGCTGGACTGCGGCGCCACCACCATCACCGATGAGATGGAAATCGCTGCCGTCCACGCCATCGCCGAGCTGGCCCAGGCCGAGCAGAGCGAGGTGGTGGCCGCCGCCTACGTGGGCGAGCAGCTGGCGTTCGGCCCCGAGTACCTGATCCCCAAGCCGTTCGACCCGCGCCTCATGATGATGATCGCGCCGGCCGTGGCCAAGGCCGCCGCCGACAGTGGCGTGGCGCAGCGCCCCATCGCCGACATGGACGCCTACCGCGACCACCTGCAGACTTTCGTCTACGCGTCTGGCACCACCATGAAGCCCATCTTCACGGCCGCCAAGGCCGCCGCGAAGAAGCGCGTGGCCTATGCCGAGGGCGAGGAGGAGCGCGTGCTGCGCGCCGCGCAGATCGTGGTGGACGAGAAGATCGCCCGCCCCACGCTGATCGGCCGCCCGGCCGTCATCGCGCAGCGCATCGAAAAGTTCGGCCTGCGCCTCTCGGAGAGGCGCGACTACGATGTGGTCAACGTCGAGCAGGACCACCGCTACCGCGACTTCTGGCAGACCTACCACCGCATGACCGAGCGCAAGGGCGTGACGGTGTCCATCGCCAAGATCGAGATGCGCCGTCGCCTGGCGCTGATCGGCTCCATGCTGCTGCACAAGGGCGAGGTGGATGGCCTGATCGTGGGCACCTGGGGCCACACGGCGCACCACCTGCAGTACATCGAGCAGGTGATCGGCAAGCGCGCGGGCGTGAACACCTACGCCTGCATGAACGGCCTGCTGCTGCCCGACCGGCAGGTGTTCCTCGTCGACACGCACGTGAACTACGACCCCACGGCCGAGCAGCTCGCCGAGATCACCGTGATGGCGGCCGAGGAGATGATGCGCTTCGGCATCAAGCCCAAGGCCGCGCTGCTGTCGCACTCCAACTTCGGCTCCAGCAACCAGCCCAGCGCGGTGAAGATGCGCCAGACGCTGGATCTGCTGCGCGTGCAGGCCCCCTGGCTCGAAGTGGACGGCGAAATGCACGGCGACGTGGCCCTGGACGGCAAGGCGCGCGCGGCCATCATGCCCCACGGCGACCTCATCGGCGACGCCAACCTGCTGGTGCTGCCCAACATCGACGCGGCCAACATCTCCTACAACCTGCTCAAGACGGCGGCGGGCGGCAACATCGCCATCGGCCCCGTGCTGCTGGGCGCGGCGCAGCCCGTGCACATCCTGACAGCAAGCACCACCGTGCGCCGGATCGTGAACATGACAGCCCTCACCGTGGCGGACGCCAATGCCTCGCGGTAGGCATTTCAACAATAGCAAGCACTGACTTCATAAACCTTTTTCCCCTGGAAGCGTCTGCCCAATCTTTGTGCAGACGCTTGCTTTTTGGGGGCCATTGAGTCACACTAGCGGCTCGAAATTTCGGGTTAACCCGTAGTTTCTGAAAGGTTCGTTGATGCTGAAGGCTGTAGCCACCCGGGCGCGCAAGGCAGGGTTCGTGTGTGTTTTGGGTGTTGCGTTCGTGTTGTCCCCGGTTGCGGGGCATGCCCGGAAATCCCCGTCCACCGACGGTACCACCACCCCCATCGCACTGGCCGAGCTGCCGCCCCAAGGGCGGGCTACGTATGCGCTGATCCGTGAGGGCGGCCCCTTTCCGTACGACAAGGACGGATCGGTTTTCGGCAATCGCGAGCGGCTGTTGCCCGCCCACAAGCGGGGCTACTACCGCGAATACACCGTCAGAACGCCAGGATCGCGCGACCGGGGAGCCCGGCGCATCGTGTGCGGCGGCAAGCCCCGGGTTCCGGACGCCTGCTACTACACCGGCGACCACTACGCCAGTTTTCGCGAGATCGTCGAATGAACACCGCCGCGGTGCACGCAGGCTGGCCAAGCGCCGGCGGCACGCACCGTGCCCCCTTGTTGTGGATGAATCCCCACCCCGCAGGCCGCATTCCGCAGCCTTGCGACATGCCAGAAGTTTGTGGACTTTATAAAGAAAGAGTAGCGGAGATGCAGACGCCACTTCGTAGTAAAGACCTGGAAACGCCACTGCGTGGCGTGCGCACCAACATCGTGCAGTCGATCCGCGCCTTCCGCGTGCAGGACCTGCAGGATGCCGCCACCGCCATGGGCCACCATTTCCTGTACGCCAACCTGGCCCATGCGCAATCCAAGCAGGACGTGCTGGACCTGATCGCCGCGCAGTTCACCTTTCCGTCGCACTTCGGCAAGAACTTCGACGCGCTGTACGACTGCATGACGGACCCTTTGCACAAATCGGGCCCGCAGCCGGGCTTCATCGTGGTGCTGGAGCAGATCCCGGCCACGGGCAAGTTCGACAAGGAAGCACGCGAGCAGCTGCTGGACATCTTCCGCGACGCGGCCGACTACTGGGGCGACCGCAAGATCCCATTCCGGTGCTTCTATTCTTTTCTGTAGCCCGTTCTGCATCCACCAGCCAAGCAGAACGGGCGAACGAGGCTAGCAACGGCGTCGAAGGCATCGAGATCAGCGCCGACTCCGCCGCGGAAAAGATGCCGACCGACAAGCTCGTGGACGTGTCGCCGATGGCGCTGCGCATGAGCAGCCCCTTCAACTCGGGCTACTGGCTTTCCGCAGCTTAAGTTTCAAGCTAAATCGGGCTCCAGCGCTTGCCCAGCAAGCGCTGGCAGCTACCAAATCAAGAGCACTCCTGCGCCAGGGCCACGTACTCGGCCACGGGCACTTCCTCGGCGCGGCGCTGGGTATCGAAGGTGCCTGCGAACTGGCGCGCTTCCAGCCAGCGGCCCAGGGTGTGGCGCAGCAGCTTGCGGCGCTGGCTGAAGGCCACCTGCACCAGTTCTTCCAACACAGGCTCCGACAAGGGCGCCGGTTCTGCGTGCGGCACCATGCGCACCACGGCGCTGTCCACGCGCGGCGGCGGGTCGAAGCTCTCGGGTGGCACGAACAGCACGTTTTCCATGGCGTAGCGCCACTGCAGCATCACTGACAGACGGCCGTAGTCGCCCGTGGCGGGCGCGGCCACCATGCGGTCGATCACTTCCTTTTGCAGCATGAAGTGCTGGTCTTCGATGGCCTGCGCATGAGCCAGCAGGTGGAACAGGATGGGCGTGGAGATGTTGTAGGGCAGGTTGCCTACCACTCTGATTTTGGGAGCACCCAGCGCTTGCGCCACCTGCGTGAAATCCACTTTCAGCACGTCGGACTCGATCACATCCAGCTGCCCGTGGGAGCGCAGGCGGGCTGCCAGGTCGCGGTCCAGCTCGATGACGGTGAGGCGGCCCAGGCGTTCCACCAGCGGCTGGGTCAATGCCGCGAGGCCGGGGCCGATCTCCACCATGGGCTGGCCCGGCTGCGGGTCAATCGCCCGCACGATGGCGTCGATAATGCCGCCGTCGCTCAGGAAATGCTGGCCAAAGCGCTTGCGGGGGATGTGCTTCATTGGGGCGGGTCGCGGTACTCAACGTAGGCGCGGCCGCGCAGCTCCTGCACCCAGGTCGCATAGGCCTCGTCGAGCTTCTTCTCGCGCACGGTGTCGCGTGCCATGTCGCGCTGCTCGCGCTGGGTGAGCTTGGCCTCGCGGCGCTCCAGCAGCTGGATCAGGTGCACGCCGAAACGCGACGCCACAGGCTCGCTGATGTCGCCGGGCTTCAGGGCGTTCATGGCTTCCTCGAACTCGGGCACGTAGCGGCCGGGGTTGGCCCAGCCCAGGTCGCCGCCTTCCTTGGCGCTGCCGTCCTGCGAATGCTCGCGCGCCAGCGTGGCGAAGTCGGCCTGGCCCGCGAGCACGCGGCGGCGGTAGTCGGCCAGGCGCGCGGCGGCGGCGGACTCGGACAGCTGGGCGCTGGTGCGCAGCAGGATGTGGCGCGCATGGCTCTGGATCACGTTGGTGGGCACGCCGGCCGCCGTGCGCTCCACCACCTTGAGGATGTGGAAGCCCGCGGGCGAGCGCACCGGCCCGGCGACGCCGCCCACGGGCAGGCCCTGCGTGGAGCTCACGAACAGCTCGGGGTAGCGGTCCGCCGGGCGCAGGCCCAGCAGGCCGCCCGCGCGCTGGCCCTCGGGCGCATCGGAGTATTCGCGCGCCACGGCGGCGAAGTCTTCGCCCGCGCGCACCTTGGCGGCCGCCTGCTGCGCGCGCGCCTGGCGTTCCGCCACCTGGGCCGGCGTAGCGTTCTCCGGCACCAGCACGAGCACGTGGCCCAGGTTGATTTCCATGGACGCGGGGTCGGCGTTCTGCTGCTGCTCGCGCAGGTACTGGTCGATGTCCAGGTCGGTGACCTTCACGCGCGACTCGACCTCGCGCTCGCGCAGGCGCTGCAGCAGCAGCTGGTTGCGCAGCTCCTCGCGGAAGCGCTCGCGGCTCATGCCGTCGCGGGCGAGACGCCGGTAGAGGTCGTCCGTGCTCATGTTGTTCTGGCGGGCCACGCCCTGCTCGGCCTGCGTCACGGCGAAGTCGTCCACCTTGACGCCCGACTCGCGCGCCTGTTGCAGCTGCGCCCGCTCCACGATGAGGCGTTCCAGCACCTCGCGCGCCAGCAGCTCGCGCGGCGGCATGGCGCCGCCCTGCTGCGCCAGCTGGGCTTCGGCACGGGCCAGGCGGGCGCGCACCTCGTTGTTGGTGACGGGCTCGGAGTTGACCACGGCCACGATGAAGTCGGCCGCGCGCGGCGCCGAGCTTTCCTGCGGGGTGGGCAGCGTGACCGACGGCACCGGTGCGGGCCGCGACAAGCCCATGCCCGGCGACGAAGCGCCCGAGGGGCGCAGGCCCTGCGCGGCGGCGCCTTGCGCCAGGAAAAGGGCCAGCGTGGCCACGGCAATTGCTCGGTATTTCATAGGGGCTCTCGATTCCGCATGTGCGGCATGGAACTGGCGCGCCCCAGGCCAGCGGACGCCGTGGAACCGGCTTTGCCGGGCCACTGGCGTCGTCCCCCTTCCAGGGGGAAGGCGCGAAGCGACTCAGGGGGTTTAGTCATATTGGCTAAAACGGCTGGGCGTGGTGACCTGCTCGCGCAGGTACTGGTAGCGCGGCACATGCTGCTTGAAGGTGTCCAGGGGGCTGGAGCCCAGGCTCAAGCGCGAGAAGCCCACGAACTCGACCTGGAACAGGAGGCGGGTGTTGGAGGTGGTCACGCCGCTCTGCAGGCGTTCGAGCACCACGCGGCCGATCCAGCAGCAGCTGTCGTATTCCAGGCCCACCACGGTGTCCACGAGCTTGCGGTCCTGCAGGCTGTAGTTCAGGCGCCCCACGGCGTACCAGCGCCCGCCGCCCTGGCCTCGGCCAGGGCCCAGATCCTTGCCCTTGTCGCCCCACAGATCGTTGAGCGGCCACTGCCAGCCGATGTCGATCTGCTCGCTGTTGTCCTTCTGGAAGCGGTACGCTGCGCTCACAGTGCGGTAGTTGCCGGGGCTGTAGCGCGCGCCGACGGTGGAGCGGATGGAGCGGCCCGTCTTGGGGTTGTACTGCACGGTGGAGTCGAAGCCCCACTGCGGCGTCCAGGTGATGCCCGCGCCCAGCAGCACGTCTGACAGGCGTTCGCTCACGGGAGCGCCCCCTGGCAGGGTGACGTTCTGGTCGGAGAAGCGCACGCGCTGGGCGATGCCGAAGCGCGCGGCCTCGGCGCCTGTGTCCGGGTCGATCAGGCGCGTGCTCACGCCCAGGGTGAGCAGGTTGTTGTCCGCGATGCGGTCGTTGCCGCCGAAGGCGTTCTCGGTGTAGATGGTGGCGAAGTTGAAGTCGGTGGCCGCCGTGTCGTACACGGGCAGGCGGCTCTGGTCGCGGTAGGGCGTGTAGGTGTAGAACACGCGCGGCTCCAGCGTCTGCAGGAAGGCCCGGCCGAAGTACGAGGCATCGCGCTCGAAGACCAGCCCGCTGTCCAGGCTGAACGTGGGCAGGGCACGGTTCGCGGAGCGGTCGCCGTTGGACAGCGGCGAGTCGAACTGGTATTGGGTGGCGTGCACCTGCAGGCGCGGCGTAATGAAGCCCGCGGGCGCGAGGAACGGCCGGCTGATCTGCGCCATCGCGTAGCTGCGGTGGGCGTTGGGCTGGCCCGTGAGTTCGCGGGCCGCCTGGAAGCGCGTGGTGTCCAGCTCCACGCTGGCGTCCAGCCCGCCACCCAGGCGCGAGGGCACGTAGCGCCACTGCAGCTGCGGCATGCGGTCGTACGGCGGCACGATGGGCGCCGTCACGTCCTGCAGCGTCTGCCACTTGAGGGTGCGCACCATGGCCGTCATGTCGTTGCCGCCCCAGGACAGGATAGCGTCGCCCGGCAGCAGGCGCTGGCGCAACGGCTCGGAGGCGCGGCCGAAGTCGCGCCAGTAGTTGTCGTCGCTCACGCGGCTGACGTTGATGTTCAGGCCCAGCCCGCCGATGGGCGAGTCGATCACGCCCTGGTGCTGGCCCGCGAAGCTCCAGCGCATGCGGTCGCGCAGCCGGTCGGTGGGCATCAGGTCGGCGCTGATCTGGCCGTGGTAGCTGGGCTCCAGGTAGCGGAACTCGCCCCCCAGGTTGGCGCCGCGCTTGGTCATGAGGGCGGCGCGCAGCGTGGCGTCGCGGTTGGGCGCGATGTTCCAGTAATACGGCTGCGAATAGGCCACCCCGTCGCGGCTGTCCAGGCCGATGGTGGGCGGCAGCAGGCCGGACTTGCGTTTGTCCGACAGCGGAAAGCTGATGTGCGGGATGGGCAGGATGGGCACGCCCTTGAACTCCAGCACCGCTCCGTCGGCCGTGCCCACCTCTTCCTCGTTGTCCAGGCGGATGGTCTCGGCGCGCAGCACCCAGTCGGGCTCCCAGCTTTCCTCGTCGCCGCGCTCGCAGGTGGTGTAGGTGGCGTTGTGCACCACGGCGCGGTCCTTGTCGATGAAGTCCACGCGCGTGGCATCGCCGTGCGCCTGGGTCGCCAGGAAGCGGTAGCGCGCATCGCTGAAGAAGCCCTCGAACGCGTCCACGCGCAGCTCCAGCACCGTGCCTTCGTACACGTTGCCCGCGCGGTTGATGCGCACCTGGCCACGGGCCTTGGCCAGGTCCTCGGGCACGTCGTAGTCCAGGCGGTCGGCGCGGATCACGGTGTCGCCCCGGCGCAGCTCGGCATTGCCCTCGATGGTCGCGTTCAGGTCGGTCTGGCCGCTGATGTGGTCGCCCCGGACGAACACCGGCAGCCGGGGCCGCACGGCCTCCGGGATCTTTTCCTGCAGCAGGGGCGATGCGCGCAGCGCCGGTGGCCCGTCCCAGGTATCCCAGGCGCTGGGGGCGGCCGCGCCCTGCGCCAGCGCGGCGAGCGGCAGGCCGCAGCAAGCCAGCGCCACGGCACGGGCGACGGGAAGGGGCTGCACGGAAATGGGCTGGCGAAAGCGGGGCACGGACAAGGCGTTGGGTGGACTCTGTGCCCCGAAAAAGCCAGGGGGCGGATTTGTAGAATGGGGATTATCCATGAGCCCCCAGCCCCCCTCTTCCTCCCCTTGCCCCTCCCCCGCCGGGAATCCCGTGGCCTGGCCCGATGCCGCGCGCCGCACCGCCTTCGAGGCCTGGCTCGCGCCGCTCGCGCAAACCCATGGGCTGCTGCCCGCCAGCCTGCGCCCGGCCTCGGCCGACGCCAGCTTTCGCCGCTACCTGCGCATCGACGGCGCCGACGGCACGAGCCGCATCGTCATGGACGCGCCGCCGGACAAGGAGAACTGCCGCCCCTTCGTGCAGGTGCAGGGCCTCATGGCCGCGGCAGGGCTGAACGTGCCGCAGATCCTGGCCTTCGACGAGCCCGGCGGCTTCATGCTGCTGTCCGACCTGGGGACCGAAACCGTGATCGAACGGCTCGACCCGGCCGACCCCGGCGCCGCCCACGGCTGGTACACGCAAGCCACCGACGTGCTGCTGGACTGGCAGAAGGCCTCCCAACCCGGCGTGCTGCCCCCCTACGACGAGGCGCTGCTGCGCCGCGAGCTGGCGCTGTTCCCGGACTGGTACCTGGCCAGCCACCGCGCCGTCACGCTCGACGAAAAGCAGCAGGCCACGCTGGCCGGCGCCTTCGACGCCATCGTGGCGCACAACCTGGCCGCGCCCAGCGTGTACGTGCACCGCGACTTCATGATGCGGAATCTGATGGCCCCCACGCTCCCCGCTGCGCGTGGTTCGCTGCCCCCCGAGGGGGCGCTCGCCGCCTTGGGGCGGCCCGGCGGCGGCTCGGTGATGGCCCTGGGCGTGCTGGACTTCCAGGATGCCGTCTACGGCCCCATCACCTACGACATCGCCAGCCTGCTGCGCGACGCCTTCATCAGCTGGGACGAGGAATTCGTCATCGACATTACCGCGCGTTACTGGGAGAAAGCGCGCAAGGCCGGCCTGCTGGGCGCGGCGAGCGCCAGCGGCTGGGGCGACGACTTCGGCGAGTTCTACCGCAGCGTGGAGTGGATGGGCCTGCAGCGCCACCTCAAGGTCGCGGGCATCTTCGCACGGCTCACGCTGCGCGACGGCAAGCCCCGGTACCTGGCCGACGCGCCGCGCTTCATCGCCTACATCCGCGCCACGGCCAACCGCTACCGGCAGCTCGGACCGCTGCTCAAGATGCTCGACCAGATCGAGGGCACCGAGCCGGTCATGGGTTTCGCGTACGGGCGGATGTAGAAGACTACAAGCCAAATCGGCCTCCAGCGCTTATTCAGCAAGCGCTAGCAGCTATCAAAACCAAAGCAATGCCTCGCTTCCACTGCCCCACCCCGCTGGCCACGGGCGCCGAAATCGACCTGCCCCCCGGCGCGGCGCGGCACGTGCAGGTGCTGCGCCTGCAGCCGGGCGATGCGCTGACGCTCTTCAACGGCGAAGGCGGCGAGTTCGACGCCGCCGTGCTGCGCATGGGCCGCAGCGACGTGCGCGTGCAGGTGGGCACGCACCACGCGGTGGAGCGCGAGGCGCCGCGCGCCGTGCACCTGCTCGCAGGCATTACCGCCAACGAGCGCATGGACTGGCTCGTGGAAAAGGCCACCGAGCTGGGCGTGGCCAGCATCACGCCGGTGGCGGCCGAGCGCAGCGTGCTCAAGCTCAAGGGCGAGCGCGCCGACAAGAAGCACGCCCACTGGCAGGCCGTGGCCGTGGCCGCCTGCGAGCAGTGCGGGCGCAACCGCGTGCCCGTGGTGCACGAGGCCACGGATCTGGCAGGCTGGGTGCGCGCGCAGCAGGCCGCCGCCCCGGCGCAGCGCCTGCTGCTGTCGCTGCGCGCAGGCACGGCGCCGCTGCCACAGGCGGCCGGCGGGCAGGGGCCGGTGCTGTTCCTCTCGGGCCCCGAGGGCGGCCTTGCCGCTGCCGAAGAAGACTTGGCGCTGTCGCACGGCTTCGCGCCCGTCACGCTGGGCCCGCGCGTGCTGCGCGCCGAAACCGCGCCGCTGGCCGCGCTGGCCGCGCTGACCCTGCTATAGCGGGGCCTGTACGCGGCGTTGGCACCGCCCTAGAATGCGCGATCGGCCGCCACGGCCCCTCCTTCATGGCAGGAGACCCCATTGCCCCACGCCCCACGCTGGCAGCGCCTGAGGGATGTGATTCTCTCCACCGACCCCCGGCGGCGCACGCTGGTCAGCATGGCCCTGCTCGCGCTGACGCTCATGGTCAGCAGCGCCGGCGTGATGCTGCTGGTGGCGCAGGCCAGCGACGCGGTGGACAGCACCGCCGTGCAGTGGTGGGCCGCGATGTCGGTGGGCGGGCTGGTGGTGATGACGGCCTTCATCCGCACGGGCGGCACGGCGCACCTCAACGACCCCTCGCTCACCATTCCCCAGATGGTCTGGACCATCACCAGCGGCGCCGTGGCCTACGTGCTCGCAGGCGACGCGCGCGGGCTGGTGCCCAGCGTGCTGGCGATGATCCTGTTCTTCGGCACCTTCGGCCTCACGGTGGCGGAGGTGGCCGGCATCGGCATCTATGCGCTGCTGGCCTTCGCCTGCGCGATCGGCGCCACCACGCGCCTGAGCGCCACCCCGTTCGGCTACCTGGACACCGCGTACGCGCTCATGGTGGTCATCGTGCTGGGCGGCTGCATCGCGCTGAACCTGCGCATCCAGCGCATTCGCGCGCGGCTGCAGGAACAGCGCCAGGCGCTGGCCCAGGCGCTCGAAGTCAACCGCGAGCTGGCCACGCGCGACGAACTCACCGGCCTGCTCAACCGCCGCGCCATGCTGGAGCTGATGGAGCTGGAGCACCGCCGCAGCCTGCGCAGCGGCCGCCCGCTGGTGCTGGCCGAGCTCGACATCGACCACTTCAAGAACATCAACGACAGCCACGGCCATGCCATGGGCGACCGCGCGCTGCAGGCCTTCGCGGGCACCGTGCGCGCGAGCGTGCGCGACACCGACGTGCTGGCCCGCTGGGGCGGCGAGGAGTTCGTGCTCATGCTGTCCGACACGCAGCCGGAGGACGCGCGCGAACTCGTGGAGCGCGTGCGCCTGGCCGTGGCGGCGGTGGAGATACCGCACCCCACGGGCACGCTGCGCCTGTCGGTGTCGGCCGGCATGGCGCTGCACCTGCCGGGCGACAGCGTGGAGCACACGCTGGAGCGCGCCGACCAGGCGCTCTACACGGCCAAGGCGCTGGGGCGCAACCGCGTGGTGCTGGCGCCGGCCGGCCCGCGGCCGGCGGCCGGCATCAGCGCACGGACTTGATGGCGCCGCAATCCGCGGCCAGCCATTGGCCGGTCTGCGCCATGTCGATCTGCTCGGGCTTGCCCTGGGACACGGTATTCACCTTGAAATGGCCCGTGTAGGCCGTGGGGCCGCTGAAGGCCATGGTGCCCTCGCCCGTGGTGGGCGGCTGGCCCTTGGCGCCCGGGCAGCTGAACGTCATCGCCAGGGTGCCCGGGCCCGTGCGCCGCACGTCCTGCGTGCAGCCTTCCTGGGGCGGGATGCGGTCCAGGTCGGCCTGCTCGGGGCTGATGCAGACCTTCACCGTGTTGCCCTTGGGGCCCATGCCGATGCCGCGCTGGGCCATCATCTGTTCCATCTGCTGGCGCTGCGCGGGCGGCATGCTGGCCAGGGACTTCTGCATCTGCGCCATGGCGGCTTCCATCTGGCCGCTCTGGCTCTTCATGGTGACGCTGTGCTCCCACAGGCCGGGGCGCATCTTCTGGGTCTGGGCCTGCGCCGCCAGGGCGGGCAGCAGCAGGACGGCAGCGGCGGCGGTTGCCGCAAGGGTCATCGGGCGCATGGCGAAAACCTCCGGGGAAATGCAGGCGGGCACAGTGTAGGGCCTGTCACGCCTCAGAGCGTGTTCATGACCTCAGGTGCGGCGGCGCGGCCATCTGCTCGGGCGTGGTGAACCACGCCGCCGTGCCGCCCAGGCCCGCGCGCGCCTGGGCCAGCTCGTGCCGCGCCACGCTGCGCAGGTGCACTTCGTCGGGCCCGTCCATCAGGCGCAGCGCGCGGCCCCAGGTCCAGAACGCGGCCAGCGGCGTGTCGGGCGACAGGCCCATGGCGCCGAAGACCTGCATGGCCCGGTCCACCACGCGCTGCTGCAGGCGCGCGGCCACGAGCTTGATGGCCGCCACCTGGGCGCGTGCCGCCTGCGCGTCCTCCCCCTGGTCCAGCAGCCAGCCCGCGTGCAGCACCAGCAGGCGCGCCTGGTCGATCTCGATGCGCGACTCGGCGATCCATTCCTGCACGTTGGCCTGCTCGGCCAGCGGCTTGCCGAAGGCCGTGCGCTCCAGCGCGCGCTCGGTTGCCAGCCGCAGGGCCAGCTCGCACTGGCCGATGGTGCGCATGCAGTGGTGCACGCGCCCCGGCCCCAGCCGCGCCTGCGCCATGGCGAAGCCCGCCCCCCAGTCGCCCAGCAGGTGGTCGGCGCCCACGCGCACGTTGCGCAGCAGGATCTCGCAGTGGCCCTCGGGCGCGTGGTGGTGCAGCACGCTGATGTTGCGCACGATCTGCACACCCGGCGCGTCCAGCGGCACCAGCACCATGCTGTGGCGCTGGTGGCGTCCTGCCGCCTCGGCGTCGGCGTTGCGGCACAGCACGACGAGCAGGCGGCAGCGCGGGTGCGCCGCGCCGGTGATGAACCACTTGCGGCCGCTGATCACCAAATCATTCCCGTCACGCAGCACGGTGGTCTGCAGGTTGGTGGGGTCGGACGAGGCCACGTCGGGCTCGCTCATCGCGAAGGCCGAGCGCATGCGCCCCTCCAGCAGCGGCACCAGCCACGCGTCGCGCTGCGCGGGCGTGGCGAAGCGGTGCAGCAGCTCGACGTTGCCCGTGTCGGGCGCGTGGCAGTTGAACACCTCGGCCGCCCAGGGCAGGCGGCCCATGGTCTCGGCCAGCGGCGCGTAGTCGAGGTTGGACAGGCGCGTGCCGGGCTCGCCGTCGCGCAGCGCGGGCAGAAAGAGGTTCCACAGCCCTTCCTCGCGCGCCAGGGTTTTCAGGTCTTCGAGAAAGGGCGGCGGGTAGTCGCCCGCCTGTACCGCCGCGTGCCACGCGGCGTTGTGGGGCAGCAGGTAGCGGTCCATGAATGCCGCGAGGCGCTGGTTCAAACTGTGGGCCAGAGGGGAAGGTGCGAAGTCCATGCAGCCATTGTGAAAACGGCCCGGGAGCGCGTCACAACGCAGGCGACACCGGGCTTGACGCGCATCACGGTCCTACAGCCCCAGCGCCTCGAAGAACCGGTCCGCCCGTTCCTGCACTTGCGCATCCATGCGCATCGGCCGGCCCCACTCGCGCTGCGTCTCGCCGGGCCATTTGTTCGTGGCGTCCAGCCCCATCTTGCTGCCCAGGCCGGCCACGGGCGAGGCGAAGTCCAGGTAGTCAATGGGCGTGTGTTCCATCAGCAGCGTGTCGCGGGCCGGGTCCATGCGGGTGGTGATGGCCCAGATGACTTCCTTCCAGTCGCGCACGTCGATGTCATCGTCCACCACGATGACGAACTTGGTGTACATGAACTGGCGCAGATGGCTCCACACGCCCATCATCACGCGGCGCGCGTGGCCCGCGTAGGCCTTGCGGATGCTGACCACGGCCATGCGGTAACTGCATGCCTCGGGCGGCAGGTAGAAGTCCACGATCTCGGGGAACTGGCGTTGCAGCAGGGGGATGAACAGCTCGTTCATCGCCAGGCCCAGCACGGCGGGTTCGTCGGGGGGCTTGCCGGTGTAGGTGCTGTGGTAGAGCACATCCTTGCGCAGGGTGATGCGGTCGATGGTGAGCACGGGGAATTCGGCGCACTCGTTGTAGTAGCCGGTGTGGTCGCCGTAGGGGCCTTCGAGCGCGTGCTGCCAGCCGCTGGCGTGGTGGGCGTCGGGCTGGATGTGGCCTTCGAGCACGATCTCGGCCGTGGCGGGCACGGTGAGCGGCAGGCCCAGCGCGGGTGCTACCGCCGTGCGCGCGCCGCGCAGCAGAGCCGCGAACTGGTATTCCGACAGGCTGTCGGGCACGGGCGTGACGGCGCCCAGCAAGGTGGCCGGGTCGGCGCCGATGGCGACGGCCACGGGGAAGGGCTGGCCGGGGTGGGCCGCGCGGTGGTCGGCAAAGTCCAGCGCGCCGCCCCGGTGCGCGAGCCAGCGCAGGATGACCTGGTTGCGCGACAGCACCTGCTGGCGGTAGATGCCCAGGTTCTGCCGCGCCTTGCGCGGGCCGCGTGTGATGGTGAGGCCCCAGGTGATGAGCGGGGCCGCGTCGCCGGGCCAGCAGTGCTGCACGGGCAAGCGGGCCAGATCGACATCGGGGCCTTCCCATACCTGCTGCTGGCAGGGGGCGTTGCGGCCCACGGTGTGGGGGGCCATGTGCCACAGGGTTTTGAGCAGGGGGGCCATGCCGAGCACGTCCTTGGCGCTCCTGGGGGCTTCGGGCTCTTTCAGGCTGGCGAGCAGTTCGCCCAGGGCGCGCACGCCTTTCAGATCGGGGACGCCCATGGCGCGGGCCACGCGCTGGGGGGTGCCGAACAGGTTGGCGAGCACGGGCATGTTGTGGTCGGTGGGATGCTCGAACAGCAGCGCGGGGCCGCCTGCGCGCAGCACGCGGTCGCACAGCGCGGTCATCTCCAGGTGGGGCGAGACGGGTTCGGCAACGCGGCGCAGTTCGCCTGCGGCTTCCAACTGGGCGATGAAATCGCGCAGGTCGTGGTAAATCATTCTTCAAGCCAAATAGGCCTCTAGCGCTTATCCAGCAATCGCCAGCAGCTATTAATCAAGGAGCATCTGCCGCCAGCCCTTCCCAGCGCGGTGCCAGCGCGTGCGGCATGCCGACGAGGTCGAGCGCACGTGCCACGCTGTGGTCCACCACCTCGCCGATACTTTGCGGGCGCAGGTAGAACGCGGGCATGGGCGGGCAGACGATGCCGCCCATTTCCGTCACCGCCGCCATGTTGCGCAGGTGGACGAGGTGCAGCGGCGATTCGCGCACCAGCAGCACGAGGCGGCGGCGCTCCTTGAGCGTCACGTCCGCCGCGCGGGTCAGCAGGTTGTCGCCCAGGCCATGGGCGATGGCGGCCAGGGTGCGCATGGAGCAGGGCGCCACCACCATGGCGTGGGCGTTGAACGAGCCGCTGGCGATGGCCGCACCCACGTTGCGGGCGTCGTGGACGTGGTGGGCCAGGGCTTCGACGGCTGCTTGATCCATGTCGATCTCGTGCCGCAGGTTGCGCCAGCCCGCGTCGCTGACGACGAGGTGGGTTTCCACGCCGGGCATGTCGCGCAGCACTTGCAGCAGGCGCGCGCCGTACACCGCGCCGCTGGCGCCGGAGATGCCGACGATGATGCGGCGCGGCTCATCCATGGGCGGTCTCGCGGCTCAGGGGCTGGGCCAGCTGGTCGGCCTCGACCTGCTCCAGCACCAGCGCGGCTTGCAAGGGGTCGAAGTCCTCATGGGCGCGCTTCTTCACGCCGTACTGCTGGAGCTGGTAGTGCCGCGCGGGCGCGATGCCGTGGCGCGCCAGGGTGCTTTTCACGCAGACCAGCGGGCAGCCGTCCAGCGCGATGATGGGGCGGCCCGAGCGCGCGGTCTTCATGAGGTGCGGCACGTCGCCGCCCACGCCCGCGATACACGACATTTCGGCCACGCCGCGCCTGTCCAGTTGCAGCGCGACGTGGTTGGCGAGCTGCGCAGCGCTGGAACAGCCGGAGCAGGAATACACCAGGGGATGGTCGGGGTCGCCGTCTTTCATGGCTGGCCTTTCAGCAGGCGCTGCAGCATCTGGCGCGGGTCGAGCGGCGGCAGCTCCATGGCGTCCAGCGCGTTCTTCACCACCAGCCCCAGCTCGGTGTCGCCTTCCATGGACAGGCGGCGGCTGAAGAACAGCGTGTCCGGGTCCTGCTGGCGCTGGGCGAGCAGCAGGAAGTCGTGCGCGGTGGCGCTGAGGGTGAGATCCGTCGTGGGTTGCGGTGCGCTGGGCGCGAAGCGCCGGCCCGTCCAGGTGAAGTCGAACACCAGCCGCGCATCGCGCACGCACACGCGCATGCGCCGGTGCAGCAGCCGCTGGCCCACGTCGGCGGGCAGGTGGCGGGCCAGGGCGAAGTTCAGCGCGGCCACCAGCAGCAGGGAGCCGGGGTAGGCGGGCAGGCGCGACAGCACCGCGCCCAAAGGCGCGGGCACGGTGCGGGGGAATTCAGGCGACATAGAACAGCACGGTGATGAAGTGGCAGGCGGAGCCGCCCAGCACGAACAGATGCCACAGCCCATGGCCGTGGCGGATGCGGTGGTCGAGCGCGTAGAACGCGATGCCCAGCGTGTAGCAGGCCCCGCCCGCCAGCAGCCAGGCAAAGCCGCCGGGCGTGAGCGCGTTCCACAGCGGCACCACGGCCACGAGCGCGAGCCAGCCCATGACCACGTAGATGGCCAGCGACGACACGCGCGCGCCCTTGGCCCAGCACAGCTCCTGCACCACGCCCAGCAGCGCCAGCGCCCAGACCACGCCGAACAGCGTCCAGCCCCAGGGGCCGCGCAGCGAGACGAGCGCGAAGGGCGTGTAGCTGCCCGCGATCAGCAGGTAGATGCTGCAATGGTCGAGCTTTTGCAGCACGTTCTTGAGGGAGCGCCTGCGCACGCTGTGGTAGGCGGTGGACGCGGCGTACAGCGCCACCAGCATGGCGCCGTAGACGCTGAAGGCCACCACCTTCCACGGGTCGCCCAGGCGGGCGGCCAGCACGATGAGCACCGCCGTGCCCGCTGCGGCCAGGATGGCGCCGATGAGGTGGCTGATGCTGTTGAAGCGTTCTCCAGGGTACATGGATATCAGGCGGTGATGCGGCCCTGCTCCAGGCCGGGGCGGCCGTGCCAGTAGCCGTCGCAGGGCAGGTCGGGCATGTGGGGCTGCATGCGCTGCACGGCATCCGCCGCGCCATTGCGGGCTTCGTCGAACAGGGCGACGACCTGCTCCATGTGCTGCGCCTGCGGGCTCAGCCGCAGCAGGCCCACGCCCAGGGTGCGCATCGCGGCGATCTCGCCCGCGAGGTTGTAGACGCGGGCGGACTGCGTCTGCGTGCCGTTGAGCACCAGGAAGCCCTCGCCCTCGCGCGTGCGCAGCGGCAGGCCGTCGGGGTGCTCCAGGCAGCTGAAGCGGCAGTCGTCCTTGGGCAGGTTGCGGTGGCGCGCGGTGAAGCAGCGCGCCGAGTAGGCCAGCGGCATGCGGCCGTAGGCGAAGACTTCCGTCTCCAGCCCTTCCAACGGCTGCGCGAGCATCGCGGCCAGGGCATCGCGCGCCATCTCGATGGGCATGACCCAGCGGCGCGCGCCGAGTTGCGCCATCCACTGCAGCGAATGCGCGTTGTACAGGTTCAGGTGCGGCCCCGCCACGAACGGGTGCGTGCCCGCGAGGCGCGAGACGGCGCCCATGTCGTTGGCCTCGACCAGGAACTCGCCGTTGCCCGTGATCTTGTGCAGCGTGCCCACGTCGGTGTTGGATTCGATGAGCACCTGGGTGGACAGCACGGCCTCCTTGCCCGCTGCGCTTAGCATGCGCGCCAGGGCCAGCCAGTCGTTCAGGCGCAGCTCGTGGCGGCGCGAGCAGACCGTCTCGCCCAGGTACACCACGTCCAGCGGCGTGGCGGCCATGGCCTCGTAGAAGGCGAACACGGTGTCGCGCGGCCAGTAGTACAGCAGGGGGCCCAGTGCCAGCTTCATCGGTGTCTCCTCCTTTATTTCCAGGGCCGGTGGTAGGCGCCCAAGGTGTGCTGCTGGCCTTCGGCCACCTGGTCGAGCCGGGCCATCCAGTGGGTCTTGGGCGCGTAGCGGTGCGGCAATGCCATGCACTGGTCGATGGCCTCGCGCCAGACCTGCGTCACCTGCGCCACGTAGGCGGGGCTGCGCTGGCGGCCTTCGATCTTGATGGCGCGCACGCCCGCCTTCACCAGTTGCGGCAGCAGCTCCAGCGTGTTGAGGCTGGTCGGCTCCTCGATGGCGTAGTAGTTCTCGTCCTCGCCCACGTCGAAGCGGCCCTTGCACAGCGTGGGGTAGCCCGCGTTCTCGCCGGGGGCGTAGCGGTCGATCAGGATGCCGTTCAGGCGCGACTCCAGGCCCTGGGGCGTCTCCTGCCAGCGCACGGCCTTGGCGGGCGAGCACACGCCGTGCGTGTTGGGCGATTCGCCCGTAGCGTAGGACGACAGCGCGCAGCGCCCCTCCACCATCACGCACAGGCTGCCGAAGCCGAACACCTCGATCTCCACCGGCGTGCGGTCGATCACCTGCCGCACCTGCTCCAGCGACAGCACGCGCGGCAGCACGGCGCGCACGATGCCGAACTGCTCGCGGTAGAAGTTGATGGCCTCGTGGTTGGTGGCCGAGCCCTGCACCGACAGGTGCAGCCGCAGCTGCGGGTGGCGCTGCACGGCGTATTGCATGAGGCCGGGGTCGGCCAGGATGACGGCGTCCACGCCCAGGTCGACCGCCTGGTCCATGGCGCTGCGCCAGGGCGCGGGGTTGGCGGCCTGCGGGTAGGTGTTGAGGGCCATGAACACCTTGGCGCCCTTGGCATGCGCATGCGCGATGCCGCTGGCTATGGCCGCCTCGTCGAAGTTCAGGCCCGCGAAGTTGCGCGCGTTCGTCGCATCGCGCAGGCCCAGGTAGACGCAGTCCGCGCCGTGGTCCACCGCCGCCTTCAGCGCGGGCAGGCTGCCGGCGGGGCAGACGAGTTCGGGCGCGTCCTGCGGGGTTGACTTTGCCACCGTGGCAACGTTCATGATGGGGTTTGTTTTCCGTATTGATGCATTTGGCGTGAACCTTAAAGCGCAAGGCCGCCGCGCCCGCTGATATTTGTCAACCGCCCGGCACAATGGGTTTGATCCACCTCTCTCTTTCTTTCCGTCCATCCATGAACAGAAACCTGTGGCTGCTGGCCCTGTGCCAGGGCCTTTTCCTGACGAACAACGTGGTTTTCATCGCCATCAACGGCTTGGTGGGCCTGCAACTCGCGCCCTATGGCTGGATGGCGACGCTGCCCGTGATGGGCTATGTGGTGGGCGGGGCGCTGTCCACCGCGCTGGTGGCGCGCAGCCAGGCGCGCTGGGGGCGGCAGGTGTCGTTCCAGATCGGGCTGGCGGTGGCGCTGGTGTCGGCCCTGCTCTGCGCCTGGGCGGCGTTCGCGGGCAGCTTCTGGCTGCTGTGCGCGGCGACGGTGATCGCGGGCTACTACAGCGCCAACGGGCAGCTCTACCGCTTCGCGGCGGCGGAGCTGGCAGCCCCCGCGTTCCGCGAGAAGGCCGTGTCGCTGGTGCTGGCCGGCGGCCTGCTGGGCGCGGTGGCGGGCCCCAACCTCGCCAGCGCCACGCGCACGCTGTTCGCCGTGCCGTTCGCGGGGGCCTACGTGGCGCTGGCGGTGGTGGCGCTGCTGTCCATGGCCTGCATGGCGCTGATCCGCTTCGAGGCGCTGGCGCCCAAGGCCCCGGGCGCGGCCGCCACCGGCCGCCCGCTGGGCGCGCTGCTGCGCGAGCCAGCCTTCGCCGTGGCCGTGCTGGGCGCGGCGCTGGGCTATGGCGTGATGAACCTGCTGATGGCCGCCACGCCGCTGGCGATGCAGGTCTGCGGCTTCGGCTTCGACGATGCGGCCTTCGTGCTGGAGTGGCACGTGATCGGCATGTTCGCGCCGGGCTTCTTCACCGGCCACCTCATCAAGCGCCTGGGCGTGCTGCCCGTGATGGGCGCGGGCGTGGTGCTCAACCTCGCCTGCGTGGCGATCGCGCTGGCGGGGCTGGAACTGCACCACTTCACCGTGGCGCTGTTCCTGCTGGGCGTGGGCTGGAATTTTCTGTTCACCGGCAGCACCACGCTGGCGATGCAGGCCTACCGGCCCGAGGAGAAGGACCGCGCGCAGGCGGCCATCAACTTCTTCGTGTTCGCCACCATGGCGCTGACCTCGTTCGCCTCGGGCGCACTGGTGACCACGCAGGGCTGGACGCTGCTCAACTGGGGCTCGCTGCTGCCCATCGCGCTCACCGGCGCGGCGCTGCTGTGGCTGGCCAGTCAGCGGCGCGGCATGGCTGCTTGAACTATTGAATTGATAGCTGCCAGCGCTTGATGGAAAAGCGCTGGAGGCCGATTTGGCTTAGATTTTCTGCAGCCACTGCCGCAGCCGGTCGAACACCGGCTCAGCCAATTCGGGGCTTTCGTTGAAGATCTCGTGGTACAGCGGCTCGAAGCAGTGCGACTGCACCGCGGCCTTGGGCGCGGCGGCGGCGAAGGCCCGGCTGCCGGCGGAGTTCACCAGCCGGTCGCTGCCTGCCCACAGCAGCAGCGTGGGCACGCGCCAGTGCGCGGCGCGGGCCACGGTGGCGGGGCCGCCCTGGGCGATGAAGCGCGCCAGCCGGCCGCTGATGCGGTCGTGGCACAACGGGTCGGCCAGGTAGGCGGCGGGCACGGCGGGGTCGTGCGAGAGGTACTGCGCATCCAGCCCGTTGCCCACGCGCAGGTTGGGCGCGATGCGCGGCAGCGTGGCCAGCAACAGCTTCTGCACGGCGTTCAGGCCCGGGTCGAGCGCGGGGGACGAGAGCATCAGCGCATCCACGGGGCGCAGGTTCATGGCCACGAAGCGCGCGGCCACCAGCCCGCCCATGCTGTGGCCCAGCAGCACCAGCGGCTGGCCGGCGGGCATGCGCGCGCGGGTGGCGTCCACCATGTCGGCCAGGTCGTCGAGCAGGCGCGTGTCGTGGGTGAGCCCGCCGCGCGGCCCGCCCGATTCGCCGTGGCCGTACTGATCGTAGCCGCGCACGGCGAAGCCCCAGTCGTTCAGGCGGCGGGCCACGTGGTCGTAGCGGCCCACATGCTCGCCCAGGCCGTGCACCAGCAGCACGGTGCCGTGCTGCGGCTCGCCCTCGGGCAGGGGCCAGTCCTGCACGGCGAGGTTCTCGCCGTCGGCGGCGGTGAAGGTGGTGAGGGTGGAGGCGGCCGGTTCGCTGCGCATCGGCATCAGGCCCCGCCGGTGGCGGCTTGCTGCGCCTGTTGCCGGGCCATGGCCGCGATCACCTCTGCCACCGACGCGGTGAGCTTCTTGGCGTAGGGCACGTGCAGGAATTCGTTGGGGCCATGCGCGTTGCTCTTGGGGCCCAGCACGCCGCAGACCATCATCTGCGCGGTGGGGAAGCCCGCGCTCAGCATGTTCATGAGCGGGATGGTGCCGCCCTGGCCGATGTAGCCGCAGGGCGCGCCGAAGTGGGCCTGCGAGGCTTCGTTGAGCGCCTGCTCGAACCACGGCGTGGTGGCGGGCGCGTTCCAGCCGGTGGCGGCGCCGCCGCTCTCGAAGGTGACCTTGGCCTGGTAGGGCGCGTTGTCTTCCAGCAGGGCTTTCAGGTCCTGCACGGCCTGGGCGGCGTCCACCAGCGGGGGCAGGCGCAGGCTGAGCTTGAAGGCGGTGTAGGGGCGCAGCACGTTGCCGGCATCCTGCAGGGCGGGGAAGCCGTCCGCGCCGGTCACGGAGAGCGTGGGTTCCCAGGTGCGCTTGAGCAGGGCCTGCACGGGGTCGGTGGTGGTGGGCAGCGCGAAGGTGGTGGCGCCGCCGCAGTCGTAGTGCGCCCAGGGGAAGCGCTTGTACACCTCGTCGCCCAGGATGGCGGCGGTGGCGCGGGCCTGCGCGAAGCGGTCGGCCGGCACCTCGCAGTGGAAGCTGCCGGGCAGCAGGCGGCCCGTGGCGCTGTCCTCCAGCCGGTCGAGCACCTGCCGCATGATGCGGAAGGACGAGGGCACGAGGCCCGAGGCGTCGCCCGAGTGGATGCCCTCGGTGAGGATCTGCACCTTGAGCGTGCCGCTGGCCATGCCGCGCAGGCTGGTGGTGAGCCACAGCTGGTCGTAGTTGCCCGCGCCGGAGTCCAGGCACACGACCAGCGCCACGTTGCCCATGCGGGGCCGGAGCGCGTCGATGTAGGGCAGCAGGTCGTAGGAGCCGCTTTCCTCGCAGGTCTCGATGAGGCCCACGATGCGCGGGTGGGGCACGTTCTGGCGCTTCAATTCCTGCACGGCGGCGATGCTGGCGTACACGGCGTAGCCGTCGTCGGCGCCGCCGCGGCCGTAGAGCTTGCCGTCCTCGTACTTGGGCGTCCAGGGGCCGAGGTCGTTGCGCCAGCCGGAGAATTCGGGCTGCTTGTCGAGGTGGCCGTACATCAGCACCGTGTCGGTGGCAGCGGTCTGGGTGGCGGCGATCTCGAAGAACAGCACGGGGGTGCGGCCCGGCAGGCGGACGATCTCGAGTTGCAGCCCTTCGACCTTCTGCGCCTCGACCCAGGCAGCCGCGTTGCGCACCACGGTGTCGAGCAGGCCCTGTTCGGCCCAGTCGGCGGCGAACGAGGGCGACTTGGCGGGGATGGCGACGTAGTCGGTGAGCTGGCGCACGATGTCGCCGTCCCACGCCTGGCTCACCCGTTCGAGCGCCAGTGCGGGTTGCAGGATCTGGTGGGGGACACGGGCGTTCATGGCGGCTCTCCTGGATGCGGGTGGGTCAGCGAATGCGGCGATTCATTATCGAAAGCAACATTCCAACACAACGCCCGCCCCCGCGCCACGAATCAATAGAGAGACTCCGGCCGGGTCTCGGGATTGGACTCGGCGCCCGCCTGCGAACCCGGGCGGCGCAGGCCGTCGGCCGCTTCCACGCGGTTGCGGCCGTTTTCCTTGGCGCGGTAGAGGGCGCGGTCGGCGGCGGAGATGAGCATGTCCCAGCTGTCGCCCGGCTCCAGCCGGCCGCCGGCAACGCCGATGCTCACGGTGACGGCGATCTCGGTCCCCTCGGCGCGGCAGCGCGAGGCCCCGACCGCCTGGCACAGCTGCCGCGCGAGCTGCTGGGCGCCCGCCAGCGGGGTGTCGGGCAGCACCACCATGAACTCTTCGCCGCCATAGCGGCCCACGAGGTCCTGCGAGCGCACGCGGGCGCGCAGCACCTCCACCACGCTGCACAGCACCTGGTCGCCGGCCAGGTGGCCCAGGTCGTCGTTGACGCGCTTGAAGTGGTCGATGTCCACCATCATCACGGACATGGGCTCGCGCGTGCGCACGGCGCGCGCGATGTCGCGGTCCAGCGCGGAGATCAGCGAGCGGCGGTTGGCCACCCCGGTGAGCGGATCGACCGCCGCGAGCTGGCGGTTGGCCTCGTCGGCGCGGTCCTTGGCCATGAAGATGAAGCCCAGCGACGACACCTGCACCGTGACGAAGGAGCCCAGGAAGGTCAGGTGCTGGACCAGGCCGCCGCCACGCATCAGCCCGTCCAGCGGCATCGCGCCCACCGCCGCCACCACGGCGCGCGCCGTCAGCAGGACCACCTGCAGCCCCATGCCCACCGCCACCAGCAGCGCGCCGCGCCCCACGGGCCCATGGCCGGGCCGGTACAGCGCCCAGATCCCCAGCAGGAGCTGCAGCGGAAAGAGGATACCCGCCAGCACCAGACGCGCAAGGTAGTCGCCCACGAAGAAGCTGAACAGTACCAGCGTGGCCACCACGGGCACCACCAGCCCCGCCCAGGGCAGGCGCCGGCCCTGGAAGCGGTGGATGGCCGCGAGCACGCAGGCGTACACGCCCGACAACATGCCGTTGGCCAGCACGATGGAGACGACGTCGGGCACCTGCCCGCGCAGCGCCAGCAGCACGTAGGCGAATGCCTGCATCAGCAGCGCCGCACCCCACAACCCCATGCCCTCCTGCCGCTGGCCCGCGCTCACGGTGGCCAGGCATGCCGCCATCGTGAAGGAGGCCAGCACGATCATCACCAGGGCGGTTCCGAGGTCCAGGGAAAAAGCGGGCATAGGCGAGGGAACGCACCGGTTCCAAAGTCAGGGTCCCGCCAGAATAAACGAACTCGCCGCGCCCCCTGGCTGGGCGCGGGGGCCGGGCCTAGCCGGCGCCGTTGCGCAGTTGCGGGACGGCCGCGGGGGCGTCCAGGGCGGCCATCGGGGCGCCGCCGCCGCTGTCGGTGCCCGAGAGCTTGAACACCTGCACCGCCCCGGCCAGGCGCGTGGCCTGCTCGCGCAGGCTTTGTGCGGCCGCGGCGGATTCCTCCACCAGCGCGGCGTTCTGCTGCGTCATCTGGTCGAGCTGGTTGACCGCGGTGTTGACCTGGCCGATGCCATCGGACTGCTCGCTCGACGCCGCCGTGATCTCGCCGATGATGTCGCCCACGCGCTGCACCGAGCCCACGATCTCGTCCATGGTCGTGCCCGCGTTCTGCACCAGCCGCGCGCCCGACTCCACGCGCTCCACGCTCGCGCCGATCAGGGTCTTGATCTCGCGCGCGGCCTCGGCCGAGCGCCCGGCCAGCGAGCGCACCTCCGATGCCACCACCGCGAAGCCCCGGCCCTGCTCGCCCGCGCGGGCCGCCTCCACGGCGGCGTTGAGCGCGAGAATGTTGGTCTGGAACGCGATGGAGTCGATCACGCCGATGATGTCGGCGATCTTGCGCGAGCTCTGGTTGATCTCGCCCATGGTGGTCACGACCTCGCCCACCACCTGGCCGCCGCGCGCGGCCACCTCGGCGGCGGTGCTGGCGAGCTGGTTGGCCTGGCGCGCCGCGTCGGCCGACTGGCGCACGGTGGCCGTGAGCTGCTCCATACTCTGCGCCGTCTCGGCCAGGCTGCTGGCCGTGGCCTCGGTGCGGGCCGACAGATCCTGGTTGCCGCTGGCGATCTCGGCGCTGGCCGTGGTGATGCTGTCCACCGCCGTGCGCACCTGCTGCAGCATCTGCGTGTAGCGCTGGCGCATGCCCTCGACCTCCTGCACCAGCGCGCCGATCTCGTCGCGCCGCGTGGTGCGGAAGGCCTCGGTGAGATCGCCCTGCGCCACCAGCGTGATGGCCTTCGTCAGCCCGGTGAGCGGCTGGCTCACGCCCCGGCGCAGCATGACGAACAGGCCGATGGCCAGCAGCACCACGGCCACCGCCATCAGGCCCCACACCGCGAGCGTGACGCGGCGCTGGCTGGCCATGGCCTCGCCGTCGGGCACCTCGGCCACCACCCACCAGCCGCCGCTGGTCTTGCGCATCAGCGCCCAGGGGTCGGAGGCCCCCGAGCCCAGCACGTCCGCCGCCTCGCGCACGAAGCCGTCCGGCGCCATGGCCAGCGCCTCGAAGAAGGGCTTGGCGTCGGGGTAGGCCTCCAGCACGCGCTTGCCGCGCGCCGAGCCGTGGTACACGAACGTGGCCTTGTCCAGCGAGGCGCCGGGGTTGATCACGTAGACGCCGCCGTGCTCGAAGAACTTGGTCTGCGCCACCTGCTTTTGCAGCATGGCGTGGAACACGCTGATGTCGTTGCCGATGAACAGCAGCGCCACCACCTTGCCCGAGGAGTCCTTGGTGGGCAGGTAGTGCCCCATGTAGGGCTTGCCGCCGACCACCGTGACGCCGGTGTAGGGCTCGCCCTTGCTGACAGCGGCGTAGGCCGGGTCGGTGCGCGCCAGCGGCGTGCCCTGCTGGCGCTCGCCCTGGTCGTTCTTGACCGAGGTGGTGATGCGCACGAAGTCTTCGCCCTTCTTGGCGAACACGGTGGCGATGCCGCCGGTTTCGTTGGCGAACTTGTCCACCGAGCCGTAGTCCTCGTTCACCAGCGCGCCATAGCTGCGCAGCTCGCCCGTGGCTTCGTCCAGGTGCATGGCCGCGTCGAAGTAGCGCTGGAAACCCTTCATCGTGAGCTGCACCAGCTCGCGGTTGGTGTTGTCGGCCGCGTCCAGCGACTGGGCCACGCTCTGCGCCGTGTCGCCCACGCTGGCCACCACCTGCGCGCGCGTGCTGCGCTCGGTGAGCACCGCGATGGCCAGGCCCACGAGCACCAGCACCAGCGCCACCAGCGCGATCGCGGTCAGGGTGACCTGCCGCGCGACAGAACGGTTGTTGGCAAGGGGTGCGGCCATGGGGAATGTCTCCTGCGAATGCATGCAACGCGCCGGCTGATGCGGCCGGTCTCCGGGCACTCTACGCCGAGAAACTTGTTACATTTATTCACGCATTCCCTTACGCAGTCGCGCGTACTGGCGCGGTGCGCCGAATCGTTCTAGCGCAGGTTGCGCCACCAGCCCAAGCCCTCGGAGGTGCCGGCCGCCGGCCGGTATTCGCAGCCCACCCAGCCGCGGTAGCCCAGCGCATCGATGGTGTCGAACAGGTAGGGATAGTGCAGCTCCCCCTGGTCGGGCTCGTGCCGCGCGGGCACGCCCGCGATCTGGATGTGCGCCACGCGGCCCGTGGGCAGGTACTGGCGCAGCCGGGTGGCCACGTCGCCCTCCGCGATCTGGCAGTGGTACAGGTCCATCTGCACCTTGAGGTTGCCGGCCTGCACCGCATCGAGCAGCGCGTGGGCCTGCTCCTGCCGGTGCAGGAAGTAGCCCGGCATGTCGCGCAGGTTGATGGGCTCGATGAGGATCTCGCGCCCCGCCGGGGCGGCCTCGGCAGCGGCCCAGCGCAGGTTGTCCGCGCACAGCGCCTGCAGGGACGCGCGCTCCACGCCCGGCGGCACGACGCCCGAGAGCACGTGGATGCGCGGGCAGTCCAGCGCGTCGGCATAACGCAGGGCCTCCTGCACGCCCGCACGGAACACGGCCTCCCGCCCCGGCAGGGCGGCGGTGCCGCGCGCGCCCTGCTCCCAGGCGGCCGCCATGGCGGCGCGGTCGGCGCCGTCCGCCGGGGCGTTGAGCAGCACCAGCCGCAGCCCGTTGCCGCGCAGCCGCGCCGCGATCTCGGCGGGCGCGAAGGCATAGGGAAACTGCAGCTCCACCGCCTCGAAGCCGTCGCGCGCGGCGGCGGCGAAGCGGTCCAGGAAGGGCAGCTCGGTGTACATCAGGGTCAGGTTGGCAGCAAACTGAGGCATGGCGGGGTGCGGGGAGGCGGTGCGATGGCGCAGCTTAGCGCGGCCCCGGAATATGCGTCAAATTGGCCTCCAGCGCTTATCCAGAAAGCGCTGACAGCTATCATTTCAATAGTATCAGGCACCCTGTCCATGCGCACCGGAGAATTCACCCGCCGCAGCGCGCGCATTCATTCGCCGCCCCTTGATCTGGCGGCTTGACTCTGCCCCGGGGGTCAAGGCGACGATGGCGCATCCATCCATCCACCACCACCCGAGGGAGTTTCTTGTGGCGCAACAGCAGATCCTGGTCATCCTGGGCCACCCGGCCGCCGACAGCCTGTGCGCGGGCATGGCCCGTGCCTATGCGGAGGGCGCGCGCGAGGCCGGCGCCGACGTGCGCTTCCTGGACGTGGGGCAGCTGGCGTTCGACCCGGTGCTGCGGCTCGGCTACCGCGGCGAGCAGCCGCTGGAGCCCGACCTGCTGGCCGCGCGCGGGCACATCACCTGGGCGCACCACCTCGTGTGGGTGTACCCCATCTGGTGGGGCGCCATGCCGGCCGTGCTCAAGGGCTTCATCGACCGGGTGTTCCTGCCCGGCTACGCCTTCAAGTACCGCCCGGGCTCGTCGCTGTGGGACCGGCTGCTGGCCGGGCGCTCGGCCGAGCTGCTGGTGACCATGGATTCGCCGCCGTGGTACTTCCGCTGGGTCACGCGCATGCCGGGCCACCACCAGATGAAGAAGGCCATCCTGGAGTTCTGCGGCATCCGGCCGGTGCGCGTGCACAGCTTCGGGCCGGTGCGCACGGCCAGCGCCGCGCGGCTGGCGCAGTGGGTGGAGCAGGCGCGGCACCTGGGCGGGCGCCGCGCCGCCGCGGCCCCGGTCACTTCGCCGGCGTGAAGGCCTGCACCGCGGCGCGGCCCACGGCCGGGTCGTCGGTGAAGAAGCCATCGATGCCCGCGCGCAGGTAGGCCGTGATCTCGGCCACGCTGTCGCCGCGCAGCGTGGCGTCGCTGGCGGGCGCCTTTTTCAGGCCGGCGGGCAGGAAGGCGTTTTCGGGCCGCAGCGTCCAGATGTGCACGGCCAGGCCGGCGGCGCGCGCACGCTCCACCAGGCCCGTCGGTTGGCCGGGCAAGCCGTCCTTCACCGGCGCCACCAGGGTCTTGTACGGGCCGATGGCGTTCGCATAGCGCGCCACCTGCTGCAGGCCTTCGGGCGTGATCAGGTCGGCGTAGCCGCGCGTCTCGGCCGCGCCCTGCGCCACGAAGTCGTAGGGCCGGCCCGAGGGCGCGACCAGTTGCACCAGGCGCACGCTGCTGCGCTTGCGGATCGCCTGCAGGTTGGCGACCTCGAAGGACTGCACGAACACGGGGGCGTCCTGGTGGTTCCAGCCGTTCTTCTCCAGCACGGCCAACAGCGGCGCCTCCAGCGGCAGGCCGATGGACTGGAAGTAGGTGGGGTGCTTGGTCTCGGGGTAGATGCCGACCACGCGGCCCGCCTTGGCGCCGGCCGCCTTGGCCAGGTCGATCACCTCCTGCAGCGTGGGGACCTCGAACTGGCCGTTGTAGGCCACGTTGGCCGGGCGCTGCGCGGGGATGCGCTCGCGGGCGCGCAGGGTTTTCAGCTCGGCCAGCGTGAAGTCCTCGGTGAACCAGCCGGTGACGGCCTGGCCGTCGATGGTCTTGGTGGCCTTGCGCGCGGCGAACTCGGGGCGGTCGGCCACGTCGGTGGTGGCCTCCTTCACGGAGCCGTCGGCGTTCACGATGGCGATGGCGTTCTCGTGCCGGGCCACGAGCACGCCGTCCCTGGTGATCACGAGGTCGGGCTCGATGATGTCGGCGCCGTCGTCGATGGCCTTCTGGTACGCGGCCAGCGTGTGCTCGGGCCGCAGCGCCGAGGCGCCCCGGTGGGCGATGACGGTGGGCGTGGGCGGCCAGGCCTGCGCGGCGGCGCCCAGCGCCCAGGTGGCGAGCAGCGCGGCGGCGGCCACGGCGCGCAGTGCGGTGCGGTTCATGCGGGTCTCCTTCGAACGAGTCCGCACATTAGCCGATGCGCTTGACAGTGTTGTGTCGCTTGCTGGGCCCGGAGGCTTGGCTTCTAGGCGTGCTCGAAGTGGAAGACCGCCGTGCTGGCCCGCGCGTTGGGCAGCCAGCGCACTTCCTCGCTGCCTTCGAGGCCGAAGGACTCCAGGATGCGCAGGCTGTTCTTGGTGGCCAGCACCTCGAAGTCCTTGTAGGTGCCCACGCGGATGTTGGGCGTGTCGTACCACTGGTAGGGCAGCCGGCGCGTGACGGGCATGCGCCCGCGCAGGATGGACAGGCGGTTGGGCCAGTGCGCGAAGTTGGGGAAGGCCACCACGCCCGTGCGGCCCACGCGCGCCGTCTCGCGCAGCATCACCTCGGCGTTGCGCAGGTGCTGCAGCGTGTCGATCTGCAGCACCACGTCGAAGCTGTTGTCGCCGAACATGGCCAGCCCTTCGTCGAGGTTGAGCTGGATCACATCCACGCCGCGCTGCACGCAGGCCAGCACGTTGGCATCGGCGATCTCCACGCCGTAGCCGCTGCAGCCGCGCTCGCGCTGCAGGTAGTCCAGCAGGGCGCCGTCGCCGCAGCCCAGGTCGAGCACGCGGCTGCCCTCGGGCACCAGGCGCGCCAGCGCCTGCATGGCGGCTTTGTCGGTCATGGCCGCACCTCCTTGGCAATGCTATCGAAGTAAGAGCGCATCACGCCCATGTAGCGGGCGTCGTCGAGCAAAAAGGCATCATGCCCGTGCGGTGCGTCGATCTCGGCGTAGCTCACGCGGCGGCGGTTGTCGAGCAGGGCCTTGACGATCTCGCGGCTGCGCTGGGGCGAGAAGCGCCAGTCGGTGGTGAAGCTCACCAGCAGGAAGCGCGCCTGCGCGCCGGCCAGCGCCCGCGTGAGGTTGCCGCCGTGCGCGCGGGCCGGGTCGAAGTAGTCGAGCGCGCGGGTGATCAGCAGGTAGGTGTTGGCGTCGAAGTAGTCGCTGAACTTGTCGCCCTGGTAGCGCAGGTAGCTCTCAATCTGGAACTCGATGTCCTGCGTGCTGTACTTGAGGTCGATGCCTTCGCGGAGCTGGCGGCCGAACTTCTCGTTCATCACGTCGTCGCTCAGGTACGTGATGTGGCCGATCATGCGCGCGATGCGCAGGCCGCGCTTCGGGATGACGCCGTGGCGGTAGAAGTGGCCGCCGTGGAAGTCCGGGTCGGTCACGATGGCGCGGCGCGCCACCTCGTTGAAGGCGATGTTCTCGGCCGTGAGGTTGGGCGCGCTGGCCACCACCACGGCGTGGCGCATGCGCTCGGGGTATTGCAGCGTCCAGCTGAGCGCCTGCATGCCGCCCAGGCTGCCGCCCAGCACGGCGGCCAGCTGCGTGATGCCCAGGCGGTCGAGCAGGCGGGCCTGGGCGTTGACCCAGTCCTCCACCGTGACCACCGGGAAGTCCGCGCCGTAGACCTCGCCCGTGTCGGGGTGCGTGTGCATCGGGCCGGTGGAGCCGAAGCACGAGCCCAGGTTGTTCACGCCGATGACAAAGAAGCGGTCGGTGTCCACGGATTTGCCGGGGCCGATCATGTTGTCCCACCAGCCCTCGCTCTTGTCCTGCCCCGCATACACGCCCGCCACGTGGTGCGAGGCGTTGAGCGCATGGCACACCAGCACCGCGTTGGAGCGGTCGGCATTGAGCGTGCCGTAGGTCTCGTAGGCCAGGTGGTAATCGCGGATGGACGCGCCGCTTTGCAGCGGCAGGGCCTCCGGAAAGTGCATGGACTGGGGCGTGGCGATGAACGACATGAATGAAAAAACCCGGCATCGCTAAAAACGAGGCCGGGCATCTGTCGGACGGGTCTTTAGCAGGATTTATAAAGCGCCCGCAAGCGGTGGCAAATCGGCGCGTCGGGCCATTATGCCAAAAGCGCCACGATCCCGAGCCCCAGGAAGATCACGGCCGACACCAGGTGCACTGCGCGGATGGGCACCCGGCGCGTGATGCGCTCGCCCAGCCAGACCACCGGCGCGTTGGCCAGCATCATGCCCAGCGTGGTGCCCGCCACCACCCACAGGTAGGCGTTGTACTGCGCGGCCAGCATCACGGTGGCGATCTGCGTCTTGTCGCCCATCTCGGCCAGGAAGAACGCCACCAGCGTGGTGCCGAACACGCCCCAGCGCGGGGAGCCGTCGGCCTCGCCCTCGTCGAGCTTGTCGGGAATGAGCATCCAGACGGCCATCGCGATGAACGAGGCGCCCAGGATCCAGCGCAGCACCTGCGGCCCCACGAAGGTGGTCACCCAGGCCCCCACGGCGCCTGCCAGCCCGTGGTTGACCAGCGTGGCGACCAGGATGCCCAGCACGATGGGCCAGGGTTTTCGAAAGCGCGCGGCCAGCACGAGCGCCAGGAGCTGCGTCTTGTCGCCCATTTCGGCGAGCGCAACGATGGCGGTGGAGATGAAAAACGGTTCCATGTGGGGGTCCTATCCGGCCGGATGGTGGCAAACGCATTGACTGCACCCCGACTCCGGCCTTTGTGGATCGGCATGCAGTCAATGGTCTCGCCCAGCTCAAGAACCGCATGCGCCATAGGTTCACCGAACCCAAGTTTGTTGACGCATGCCCCCGGCGCATTGCACGCCGGGCGGGCTACTCCCCAAAGACTTGCGCATTTTACCCCGGGTTTCCCCGTAGCCGACCGCCATTTGCACCGATTTGGCGGCCTCGCTCCGAAATAAAACGCCACGGCGCCATAAAGTGATTGATAATGGGTCGGTTTTCCTGCACGCAGGAAAGCAGTTAGCTTTGCGGTGAATGGTCAGTTTCGCGTCTTTGAAGTCGTCACAGGTTTGTTGATTGCGTCGGGCTCCATCGCGTTTTCATGTTTTTTCAGGAGTCCTTCATGGGCAACAAACTCTACGTGGGCAACCTGCCCTATTCCTTCCGCGACCAAGATCTGGAGCAAACCTTCAGCCAGTTCGGCTCCGTGGGCAGCGCCAAGGTCATGATGGAGCGCGACACCGGCCGTTCCAAGGGCTTCGGCTTTGTCGAAATGGGCAGCGATGCCGAGGCCCAGGCCGCCATCCAGGGCGTGCATGGTCAGAACTTCGGCGGCCGTGACCTCGTGGTCAACGAAGCCCGTCCCATGGAGCCCCGCGCTCCCCGCAGCGGCGGCTTCGGCGGCGGCAATGGTGGCGGCGGCTACGGCGGTGGCCGCAGCGGTGGCGGCTACGGCGGCGGCGGTGGTGGTGGCTACGGTGGTGGCCGCGGCAGCTACTAAAAAGACCTCTTCGGCGGATTTTCGGATCCGTCAGCGGCAAAACAAGGAGCTTTCGGGCTCCTTTTTTCTTGCCTGCGCGGCAGACTCACCACAGCGCGCGCCGACGCTTGCTTTTTCTGCAAAAGTGTGGCGCATAATGCGCTGGCGGGTTTCGCCCGTCTCAAGTTTGCGGTGTCCGTCAGTTTCGCGCTGAGAGCGTCATTGAGATTAGCTGGCTGCGTTTTCGGGACTCCATCGCTTTATCCATGTGTTTTTGAGGAGTCCCTCGAATGGGCAACAAACTGTACGTCGGCAACCTGCCGTACTCGGTGCGCGACAACGATCTGGAGCAGGCCTTTGGCCAATTCGGCGCCGTGACCAGCGCCAAGGTCATGATGGAGCGCGACACCGGGCGCTCCAAGGGCTTCGGCTTCGTGGAAATGGGCAGCGACGCAGAAGCCCAGGCTGCCATCAACGGCATGAACGGCCAGCCCCTGGGCGGCCGCAGCATAGTGGTCAATGAAGCCCGCCCCATGGAGCCCCGTCCGCCCCGCAGCGGCGGTTTCGGCGGAGGTGGTGGTGGCTACGGCGGCGGCGGTGGCCGCAGTGGCGGCGGCGGTTACGGCGGTGGCCGTGAAGGCGGCGGTGGTGGCTATGGTGGCGGCCGCGAGGGTGGCGGCGGCTACGGCGGTGGTGGCCGTGGCGAAGGAGGCTTTCGCAGCCCCTATGGCTCCGGCTCGCGCAATGGAGGCGGCGGCCGCAACGGCGGCGGTGGAGGCTACGGCGGCGGCAATGGCGGCTACTGAATCCCGACGATATGCATGAAAGAAGCCCCTTCGGGGGCTTTTTTCATGCCTGTTCCCGCAGCGCCGCTACTGCATTTCACTCTGGCGGCGCTTGCGCGGCCGGCCTGCGAGCAGCTTGTCGAACAGCGCGTTTGGCAGCATGCGCAGCAGCTTGGCGACCACGCCCATCTGCCAGGGGATGACGCGGTAGCTCACGCCCGCCGCGATGGCGCGGAAGGCGCGGTCGGCGAAGTCGTCAGCCTGCATCAGGAAGGGCATGCCGTAGCGGTTCTGGCGTGTGAGCGGTGTGTCGATGTAGCCCGGGCAGACGGTGACCACGCGCACCCCGTGCGGGCGCATTTCGCCGCGCAGGCTTTCGCAGTAGCTGATGGCCGCCGCCTTGCTGGCGCAGTAGGCGCCGTGCCCCGGCAGGCCCCGGATGCCCGCCACGCTGCCGATGCCCACCAGCGTGCCGCTGCCGCGCTGCGCCATGGCGTCCACGAACGGGTGAAAGGTGGCGGCCATGCCGATGTTGTTGGTGGCGAAGGTGCGGGCCATCACGTCGAGGTCGTCGCGCACCGCCGTGTCCATGCCCACGCTGATGCCGGCATTGGCGATGACCACGTCGGGCACGCCCTGGCGCGCGATGCAGTCGCGGCCGACGGCCACGATGCTGTCGGTCACGGCCACGTCAGCACTATAGATTTCGTAGCTGCCAGCGCTTATCCCCTGGGCGTCAGCCCATGTTTTGACCTCTGAAGTGCGGCGCGCGGCCAGGGCCAGGCGGTAGCCCGCGCGGTGGTAACGCAGGGCCAGCGCCTGGCCGATGCCGCTGGACGCGCCGGTGATGAAGACGAGGGGAGTGGTCATTTGGCCGGGCCAGGTTGAAGAATGCCGCGCACGCGCCCGCGCAGCTGCAGCACCTGGTCGAGGTTGTCGTAGTCCATGCCGTCGGCCGTGAAGCGGTCGTTGCCGCGGGTGAGGGTGACGGGCTTGTCCGAGTGCACGCGCTCGGTATTGGTGTAGGCGTGCAGGAATTCGCTGCGGAATTCCAAGCGCGGCTGGGCGGGCGCGCCGGCCTGGGCGGCCAGGGGTTCGCGCGTGACGATGGCATTGCCGAACAGCTGCACCTCCGAGCCGTCGGCGTTGGTCAGCGCGCGGTCCGCCGTGGCCACGGTGACGCGGCCCTGCGGGGTGACGGAGCGCATGCGCGCCTGGTCGATCTCCAGCGTGTCGGTGTCCGGGTAGTGGCGCGCCACGTCGCCCTGCACTTCGCTTTGCAGCCGGCCGCCGGCATCGAAGCTCTTCACCGAGAAGCCTTTCATGAAATAGTCCGGCTGGTGCGCCAGCGGGCGCTCCACGGCGGGTAGCTGGGGCATGGGGGCATTGCGCACCAGCCACCAGGTGCCCAGCGCCAGCAGGCCCATGAGCACCACGGGCAGGTAGAGCGAGAGCTGGTCCCAGCCCCTGCGGAAGCGCTGCAGCAGCGTCATGCGGCGTAGTCCGCCAGCAGCGCCGCGTAGCGGCCCGTGGCCGTGAGCAGCAGGTCGCACAGCTCGCGCGCCGCGCCGTCGCCGCCGCGCGACTGGGTGACGTAATGGGCCGCGTGACGCACTTCGATCTGGGCGTTGGCAGGCGCGCAGGCGAAGGCGCTGCGGCGCATGACGGGCAGGTCGGGCCAGTCGTCGCCCATGGCGGCGGCCTGGGCCCAGGTGAGGTGGAGCGTGGCGAGGATCTGCTCGGCGGCGGGGCGCTTGTCCTCGGTGCCGAAGATGGCGTGCTCCACGCCCAGGGCCTTGAGGCGCACGCGCAGCGGGGCGCTGTCCCGGCCCGTGACGACGGCGGGCGTGATGCCGGCCTTTTGCAGCAGCTTGAGGCCGTGGCCGTCCAGGGTGTTGAAGCGCTTGATCGTCTCGCCCGATTCGGTGAAGTACAGGCTGCCGTCGGTGAGCACGCCGTCCACGTCGAAGAAGGCCACGCGCACGTCCTGGGCGCGCAGCAGCAGTTCGGGGTCGATTTGCAGGGCAGGGCTCATATGACTTTGGCCCGCATGAGGTCGCCGATGTGGACCACGCCCACCAGCGCACCGGCCGCGTCCACCACCAGCACGCTGGTGATGGAATGCGCTTCCATCATCTCGGCGGCGTCCACGGCCAGCGCGTCGGGGGCGATGCGGCGCGGCTGGGGGTGCATGACCTCGGCGGCCGTGGCGGCGCGCAGGTCGGCGCCGGCCTCGATGCGGCGGCGCAAATCGCCGTCGGTGAAGATGCCCAGCACCTCGCCCGCCGGGCCGACGATGGCCGAGGCGCCCAGGCCCTTGGCGCTCATCTCGCGCATGAGGTCGCTGAACGATGCTTCGGGCGCCACGCGCGGGATTTCGGTGCCGGACCGCATGACGTCGCTCACGTGGGTGAGCAGCCTGCGCCCCAGTGCGCCGCCGGGGTGGGAGCGCGCGAAGTCCTCGGGCCGGAAGCCCCGGGCGTCGAGCAGCGCCACGGCGAGCGCATCGCCCATGGCGAGCTGGGCCGTGGTGCTGGCAGTGGGTGCCAGATTCAGGGGGCAGGCCTCACGCGCCACGCTGCAGTCGAGCACCAGGTCGGCATGGCGGGCCAGCGTGGACTGCAGGCCGCCCGTCATGGCGATCAGCCGGGCGCCCAGGCGCTTGAGCACGGGCAGGATCGCGGTCAGCTCGCCGCTCTCGCCGCTGTTGGAGATGGCCAGCACCAGGTCATCGCCCGTGACCATGCCCAGGTCGCCATGGCTGGCCTCGGCCGGGTGCACGAAGAAGGCGGGCGTGCCGGTGGACGCCAGCGTGGCGGCGACCTTGCGGCCCACGTGGCCGCTCTTGCCCATGCCCATGACCACCACACGGCCGCGCGTGTGCAGCGCCATCTGCACGGCCTGGGCGAACACGCCATCGACGCGGGCGGCCAGGGCGGTGAGCGCGGCGGCTTCGATGTCGAAGGTTTCGCGGGCCAGGCGCAGGGCCTGCTCGGCGTCGAAGGGGGGCAGCGCGGCGGGGGCGGGAGTCATCCGGGGATTCTATCGACCGGGCTCCGTGAACCGCCCCTCATCGCATGCAATGGGCGCGGATTCCAGGCCGGCGGGCGCCGTGGAACGGGCTTCGCCCGGCCACTGGCGCCGTCCCCCTTCCCGCGCGCAGCGCGAGAGAAGGGGGAAGCCGCGTAGCGGCCCAGGGGGTTGTGCTTCAATTACCGCATGTCCTCGCTCGCCCTCACCCTGCTGTATTTGCTCGCTGCCGTGCTGGGGGTCGTGGTCTGCCGCAGCCTCAAGCTGCCGCCCATGCTGGGCTACCTGGCGGCGGGCGTGCTCATCGGGCCGCATGCGCTGGCGCTGGCGCAGAACTCCGAGGGCGTGCGCCACCTGGGCGAGTTCGGTGTGGTGTTCCTGATGTTCGCCATCGGCCTGGAGTTCAGCCTGCCCAAGCTGCGCGCCATGCGCCGGCAGGTGTTCGGCCTGGGGCTGATGCAGGTGGTGCTGACCATGGCGGTGGTGTCGGGCGCGGCGCTGCTGCTGTCGGCGACCCTGGGCGGCGTGTGGGACATGGGCTGGCAGACGGCGCTGGCGCTGTCGGGCGTGATCGCGATGAGCAGCACGGCCATCGTGGTCAAGCTCATGGCCGAGCGCGCCGAGTTGGAGAGCGAGCATGGCCGCCGCGTCATGGGTATTTTGCTGTTCCAGGATCTGGCCGTGGTGCCGCTGCTGGTGCTGATCCCGGCGCTGGGTTCGTCGCCCGACCAACTGCTCGCGTCGCTGGGCTGGGCGCTGCTCAAGGCGACAGTGCTGGTGGGCCTGCTGATCACGGGCGGGCAGCGGGTGATGCGCTGGTGGCTCACGCTGGTGGCGCGGCGCAAGAGCGACGAGCTGTTCATGCTGAACCTGCTGCTGATCACGCTGGGACTGGCGTGGCTCACCGAGCTGGCGGGCCTGAGCCTGGCGCTGGGCGCCTTCATCGCGGGCGTGCTGGTGTCGGAGACGGAGTACCGCCACCAGGTGGGCACGGACATCCGCCCGTTCCACGACGTGCTGCTGGGCCTGTTCTTCATCACCATCGGCATGATGCTGGACTGGCACATCCTGGTGGACCGCTGGGCACTGGTGCTGGCGCTGCTCACGGTGCCGCTGCTGCTCAAGCTGGCGATCATCCTGCTGATCGCGCGCGGCATGGGCGCCGCCACCGGCGTGGCGCTGCGCACGGGGCTGTACCTGGCGCAGGCGGGCGAGTTCGGCTTCGTGCTGCTGTCGCTGGCGCAGGACAACGGGCTGGTGCAGCCCGCGCTGATGAATCCCATCCTGGCGGCGATGGTGCTGTCGATGCTGGCGACGCCCTTCCTCATCCTGTACAGCAACCGCATCGTGATGAAGCTGGTGGCCAGCGACTGGCTGCAGCAGTCGCTGCAGATGACGTCCATCGCGCGCAAGTCCATCAACACC
>Ga0222427_100136_pt1 | contig 191849 bp, 173 predicted proteins | sample 2B20Ametagenome_FD_182890 | JGI IMG/M metagenome (GOLD analysis project Ga0222427, IMG submission 182890) | Enriched microbial communities from leaf-cutter ant dump, University of Wisconsin, Madison, United States - 2B20A (version 2) | ecosystem: Environmental > Terrestrial > Nest > Insects...
CACTCCTGGCACAGCGCGGCGTAGCGGGCCAGCGCATGGGCGTTGGATTCGATGCAGGTACCCGACGGGATGCTCTCGCCGATGTTGATCACCGCGCGCCACTTGGCGAAGCGCGCACCCAGCTTGTAGTACTCCCGCAGGCGCTCGCGCAGGCCGTCAAGGCCCTCGGTGACCAGCTCGCCCGGACAGCCGGCCAGCGGGTGCGCGCCCTTGTCCACCTTGATGCCCGGGATCATGCCGTGGTCGGCCATGTACTTGGCGAACGGCACGCCGTCGCGGGTTTTCTGGCGGATGGTCTCGTCGTACAGGATCGCGCCGGAGATGTGCTCGTTGAGCTTGGGCGTGGTCAGCAGCAGCTCGCGGTAGGCGCGGCGGTTCTCTTCGGTGTTCTCGATGCCGACGCTGGCAAAGCGCTTGGCGATGGTGCCGGTGGATTCGTCGATGGCGATGATGCCCTTGCCCGGGGCGACCATTGCCTGTGCGGTTTCAGCCAGCAGTTCGATGCTCATGAAGTTCCTGTCACGGGGTGCGGAGAAACCCGGATTATAGCCCGCACCCGTCGTGGACCTGCCGTGAGGCTGGCCTGGAAACGCTTACAGCCCGTCCGCACGGGACAGGTTTTGTCTTCTTCGCCCGGCGGCCACGTCAACCACCGGTCATGGGCAAGCCGCGGCTACCGCGGCCCGCCTCCTCACGCACCGTTACAGCTCGCCCAGGCCATTGGCATGGCCGTCGCTGCCCACTTCCAGCAGCCGCAGGGTATTGGTGGCGCCGTGGGTTTCCATGTGCTCGCCGCTGGTGAACACCACGCGGTCGCCGACCTCCAGCAGGCCGGCCTCGACCAGCAGGCGGATGCTGCCGCGCGCGGCCTCGCGCGGGGTGAAGCCACGGCTGTCGAAGTTGATCGGGAACACGTCGCGCATCAGTGCCATGCGCCGGCGCGCGCTGTCGTGGCGGGTCACCGCGAACACCGGCGCCTTGGCGCGGAAGCGCGACAGGTAGCGCGCGGTGCCGCCGGATTCGGTCATCGCCACGATCGCGCGCACGCCCACGTGCTGGGACAGGAACATCGTCGCCATCGCGATGGCCTGGTCGGCGCGCTCCAAGTTGCGCGGCGAGGCATTGAAATCGGTGTCGATCTGGAACTGGCGCTCGGCGCCGAGGCAGATGCGCGCCATCGCCTCGACCGCCTTCACCGGCCACGCGCCGGCGGCGGTTTCGGCCGACAGCATCACCGCGTCGGTGCCGTCGATGACCGAGTTGGCCACGTCCAGCACCTCGGCGCGGGTCGGGATCGGGCTTTCGACCATCGACTGCAGCATCTGCGTGGCGGTGATGACCACCTTGTTGTGCGCCAGCGCGGCCTTGATGATCTTCTTCTGCAGGCCCGGCAGTTCGGCGTCGCCGATCTCCACGCCGAGGTCGCCGCGCGCGACCATCACCACGTCGCTGGCCTCGACGATCTCTTCCAGGTTCTCGATGGCCTCGGTGCGCTCGATCTTCGACACCAGCGCCGCGTCGCAGTCGTGCTGGCGGGCGACGGCGCGGGCGTCGTGCATGTCCTGCGCGTTGCGGCAGAACGAGACGGCGATGAAGTCCACGCCGATCTTCGCCACGATGCCGATCAGTTCCTTGTCGCGCTCGGTCAGCGCACCCAGCGACAGGCCGCCGCCCTGCTTGTTCAGGCCCTTGCGGTCGGACAGCACGCCGTCGTTGAGCACGGTGTTGATGATGCGCTCGCCCTGCACTTCGACCACCTGCAGCTGCATCAGGCCGTCGTCGAGCAGCAGCACGTCGCCGGGGGCCACGTCCTGCGGCAGGCCGAGGTAGCTCACGCCGACCTGGGTGGCGTCACCCGGCGCGGCGTTGGCGTCGGCGATCAGGTCGAAGCGGTCGCCGGCCTTGAGCTGCACCTTGCCTTCGGCGAAACGCTCGATGCGGATCTTCGGCCCCGGCAGGTCGGCGAGGATGCCCACCTCCATGCCCACGCGCTGCGCGGCGGCGCGCACTTCGGCGGCGCGCTTGGCCTGGCCGGAGGGATCGCCGTGGGAGAAGTTCAGGCGCACCACGTTGACGCCGGCGCGGAACAGATCGTCCAGCACCCCGGGGGCGTCGGTCGCCGGGCCGAGGGTGGCAAGGATCTTGGTGCGGCGCTGGCGTTCGATCATGGTGTGCTGTCTCCGTATGGAACCGGCGAAAGTAGCACATTCGTTGCATGACAACGATGTCGCATACGATTTCAGGAGACACCATTCGCACTGTCCTGGAGACAGCCGGGACAGGCCATCCGGGCAGTGTCCCGACAGGACAACCTTAGGTCGGGGGCATGGCCCCGACCTGCGGCGATCAGGCCGACAGCAGTCCCTGCAGTTCCAGCGGCGTCCCGGCCAGCACGTCGGCGCCGGCCGCCTGCAGTTCCTCGCGGCCGCCGAAGCCCCACAGCACGCCGACGTTGCGCATGCCGTGGTGGCGCGCGCCTTCGATATCCATGTGCCGGTCGCCGATCATCCGGCACCGGGCCGGTGCCAGCGACAGCCGGCGCAGCGCCTCGGCGATCAGCTCCGGCTTGTGGCTGCGCGAGCCGTCGGCGGTGGCGCCGACGATGTCCTCGAAGCAGCCGCCAAACGGCAGGTGCTCGACGATGCGCCGCGCATGCGGTTCGTTCTTCGCCGTCACCACCGCCAGCCGGTGGCCGGCCGCGTGCAGGCCCTGCACCACCTCGCCGATGCCGGCGTAGACCTCGTGCTCCTGCCAGCCGAGCACGTCGAAACGCTCGCGGTACAGCTCCACCGCCTGCTCCACCCGCGCCGCATCGCCGAACACCGGGGCGAAACTGGTGCGCAGCGCCGGGCCGATCCACTTGCGCAGCTCAGCCATCGCCGGCACCGGCTGCTGCATCTTCTCCAGCGCATGGGCCACGCAACGGGTGATGCCGACGGCCGAATCGATCAGGGTGCCGTCGAGATCGAAGAACAACACGTCGCGACTCACGGGCCGCGGGCCTCCAGCGCGGCCACCGCGGGCAAGGTCTTGCCCTCCAGGAACTCCAGGAACGCGCCGCCGCCGGTGGAGATGTAGCTGACCTCGTCGGCGATGCCATACTTGTCCACCGCCGCCAGCGTGTCGCCGCCGCCGGCGATCGAGAATGCCTTGGAGCTTGCGATCGCACGCGCCAGCGCTTCGGTGCCCTTGCCGAAGGCGTCGAACTCGAACACGCCGACCGGGCCGTTCCAGACCACGGTGCCGGCTTTGGCGATCAGCCCGGCATAGTGCGCGGCGGTGGCCGGGCCGATGTCGAGGATCATGTCGTCGGCGGCTACTTCGCCCACCGGCTTGACCGTGGCCGGCGCATCGGCGGCGAACGCCGGGGCCACCACCACGTCGCTCGGCAGCGGGATTTCGGCGCCGCGCGCCTTGGCAGCGGCGTCGATCCTGCGCGCGGTGTCGAGCAGGTCGTTCTCGACCAGCGACTTGCCCACGCCGTGGCCCTCGGCGGCGATGAAGGTGTTGGCGATGCCGCCGCCGACGATCAACTGGTCGACCTTGCCGACCAGGCTGGACAGCAGCTCCAGCTTGGTCGAAACCTTGGAGCCGGCAACGATCGCCAGCAGCGGCCGCGCCGGGTTGGCCAGCGCCTTGTCCAGCGCATCCAGTTCGGCCATCAGCAGCGGGCCGCCGGCGGCGACCGGGGCGAAGCGGATCACGCCGTGGGTCGAAGCCTGGGCGCGGTGCGCGGTGCCGAAGGCATCCATCACGAACACGTCGCACAGCGCGGCGTACTGCTTCGACAGGGTTTCGTCGTCGGCCTTCTCGCCGACGTTCATGCGGCAGTTTTCCAGCAGCACGATCCTGCCCGGTGCGACATCGACGCCGTCCACCCAGTCCTTGACCAGCGGCACGTCCACGCCCAGCAGCTCGGACAGGCGCGCAGCCACCGGCGCCAGCGAATCGGCTTCGCTCCATACACCTTCCTTCGGCCGCCCCAGGTGCGAGGTCACCATCACCGCCGCGCCCTTCTCCAGCGCCAGCTTCAGCGTCGGCAACGAGGCGGTGATGCGCTGCTCGGAGGTGATGCGGCCATCGTCGATGGGGACGTTGAGGTCTTGCCGGATCAGGACACGCTTGCCGGAAAGGTCAAGGTCGGTCATGCGAACGATGGACATGGCAGCACGGCTCCGCGAAGGTAGGGGACCGCAATTCTCGCCCGCGCCGTCAGCGCGGGCAAACCGGAAGCGCCGACCATGCCGCCCCTGCCCCAACCCGAACTGCACAGCGCACGGTTGTGCCTGCGCGAAGTGCGCGACGACGACGCACCGGCGCTGTTCGCCATCCATTCCGATCCGCAGGTGATGCGCTACTGGAGCTACCCGGCATGGACGGAGCCGGCGCAGGCCGAATGCAAGGTGGCCGATATCCAACGCCAACGCCGCGAACTGGACATCCTCGTATGGGCGATTGCCGACGCCGGCACGGATCACCTGATCGGCACCAGCGCGGCATTCGCCATCGACCTGACGCAGGGCCGCGCCGAAATCGGCTACAGCCTGCATCGCGACTGGCAGGGGCGCGGGCTGGCCAGCGAGGCGCTGCGGCAAATCCTGCGCCACCTGTTCGACGAACTGGGTTTGCGCCGGATCGAGGCTGATGTCGATCCGCGCAACGAAGCATCGTGGCGATTGCTGGAAAGACTGGGTTTCGTCCGCGAGGGGCTGCTGCGCGAGCGCTGGCATGTCAACGGCGAAATCTGCGACACCGCGTTTTACGGCTTGCTGCGACAGGATTTCATCGCCGAACCGTAGGAATTCCGAGTATGAGGATGCGCCGGGGATGTAATCCCGGCCCGCGCACTTGAGCGCCCCCGTCTGTACTCGGCATGCGCCAGCCGTTGGTCGGCCACTCGACCACGGGGATTCATCGCCCCACCGCAGGAGCGCACCTTGGTGCGCGATGGGGCTTTATCAAGGAAGCTTCATCGCGCACCAAGGTGCGCTCCTACCGGTTTGGTTCAACCGTTCGTTGGGCGGTTGCTCCGCAACAAATTCATCGCAAACCCGGCCACCGCCAGAGCACCAGCCACCAGCACCGCCCACAGCACGAGGTTCTTCCAATCACGCTTCGGCGCCGCCAACTGGTAGGCAGCCTCGCCGGCACGCACGCTGCCTGCGCCGAGGCTGGCGGCAATGGGTTGCCAATGCGCGCCGTTACGCTCACGCAGCGCAGCCAGCATCGGTTCGAGCGCGACCTGCATTGGCTCGACATTGGCGCTGCCGGCCACCAGCAGGTACGGCGCGCGGCCCTGCGCGAGGAACACCACGCTGCCGGGGCGATAGCCCAGCCGCAGCACCGGGGCCGATGACGGCAGCCCGCCCGGTTCGGCCTGCAACCGCCACTGGCGGTCGGCCAGCGTGCCGGGAATCTCCAACGGCGCCGAATGCTGTTGCCCGCCAGCTTCGCTCAGGCTCCAGGTGTTCCAGCCGCGGGCCAGCACCCGCCAGGCCCGAGCATCGCCATCGGCTGCCGCGCGGTCATCGTCGCGGCTGGACACGGTCCAGCCCATCGCGCTGTTGGCCGGCAGCGCCACGTCCAGCCGCTGTACCGGGAACCGCCCCTGCAGGCGGTACAGGTAGCCGTCCTTGCCATCGTCACCGGCCTCGGCCTGCAGTTCCTGCCACTGCCAGTCGCCGGTATCGACCGCATCGTCCATTTCGCCGGCGATGCCGCGCAGGCGCGGCGCACCATTGCGTTGCAGCGGCACCAACCGCAGGTAGCGCAGCGATGTCGCCACCTCGATGCGGTTGCTGCGCAGTTCGCGCTCCCGGTTGCGCAGCTGCACCAGCCGCACCTGCGGGTCCAGCACCTGCCAACCGCGCAGGTCGTTGCTGGCTTCCAGCCGGTAGCCCAGGTCCAGCGTCGCGTCGGCATCGTCCCATTCCACGTCCAGCGCGCGCAGCCTGCCGGCGTCGTTGCCGAGGTCGAGCAGCCACGCCGGGTCCGCGGCAGCGGCCGCGCTGGTGGCCGCCACCGCGTTGCGGATCGACACCACCCTGCCACCGGCATCACGCTGCACCACCACGCTCAGGTCGTCGCCGGCGGCGACCGTTGCCGGCGGCAGCACGAACCATTGCAGCTCCTGCCTGCGCAGCGGCCCCGGCAACGGCGTCGCCGCCGCGTACACCGCGCTGGGCACCGGCTTGCCGTCGGCATCGAGCACGCGCACGTCGCGCAGGTCGCGCCAATGCGCGGCCTGATGGACCGACGCATCCAGCGACACGCGGTAGGCCCCGGCGTCGGGCCGCGACAGCTGCAGCGGCCACTGCCGCGCAAAATCATCATTGGCCTGCGCCGCCAACGGCAGCAGGGCCAGCACCAGCAGGCGCTTGATCATGCGGAAGTCTCCTCGTTGTCCGCGGCAGCCGGCACCCGCCGCGGCGGCGCTGGTGCCAGCCAGCCGACCAGCGTGCACAGCAGGCCATAGGCGATGAACGCGCCGATGCCGAGCAGGTCGCCCAGGTTGCCGCGGTCGATCAGCAGCAGCTTGGCCAGCACCACGCCCATCAGGATCGCGCCGGCCAGCCACAGCCCCCACTGCCCGCGCCGCGAGCCGGTCACCCAACCCAGCACGCCGAGCAGGCTCCACACCACGGTCAGGCTGGTCTGCGCGAGGCGGGTGTCAAGCAGGCGTTCGTTCCACGGCTCGCCGCCCCAATGGTGCACGGCGCGCAGCGTCATCACCGTCACCAGCACCAGCGCGGCCAGTGCCGCGCCCACCCACAGCCACGGCGGCGTGTGCTCGTCCCGGCCCCGCCACAGGCGCACCGCGGCCAGCACCAGCACCGCCACCTGCGCCAGTTCCAGCGGATTGAGCAGCGCGACCCACGGCAGCGGCGCCGCGGACGCGGGGTTGGCCAGCGACACCAGCCACCACACGCCCAGCAGCGTGAACACCGTCACCTGCAATGCCATGCGATAGCGGTCGAACGCAGCGCCCAGCGGTTGCGCCAGCCAATGCCAGCGGCGCATGGACAGCCATGCCAGCAGCAGCCACGGCAACGCCAGCAGCATGCCGACCCAACCGCCGGCCAGCTCGAAATGGCGGCCGACATGCCAGGCGAGCAGCGAGAACACCGTCGGCCACAGCAGCCACCATGCCAACTGCGCCAGCCCGGCGACGGCATCGCCAGCCACGCGCAGGCACAGCAGGCTGCGCACGCCCAGCACCGCGAACAGCAACCATGCCCATGCGCCGATCCCGGCGAACGGCTGGCCGTCCCGGGCCACCTGCATGAAGGCCAGCGGGAACGCCAGCAGCAAGCCGCCCAGCGTCGTCAGCGACAGCGCCAGTGCCGACCGCCGCCGGTGCACTTCCGCCGCCAGCCAGCCGCTGGCGCCCAGCAGCAGCAAGGTCCCATGCAAGACGCTGGCCGGCTCGACGAAGCGTTCGATCTCGCTGACGGCGTTGCCCAGCCACCAGGCCAGGCCCCAGGCATAGGCGACCGCCGCCACCGGCGCATTGCCGGCGTCGCGGTACAGCCATGCCGTGGCGAACCCGGCCAGGGCGATCAGCAACGCCCCCATGAACACCGCATTGGCAATCGCCACCGCGCCACCCTGCACGCCGCCGACGCCCACCACGAAGGCGAACGCCGCCGCCAACTGCAGGCCGATGCCGCTCCAGCGCGCCAGCCGGCGCTGCTGCACCAACCCCAGCCACACCAGCCCGGCGCCTTCCAGCGCGAACACCGAGGCGGTGGCCTTGGCCGACAGCGCCAGCGGCACCGCCAGCGTGGCAAAGCCCACCGCCAGGATCGCGTAGCCCTGCGCCAGCATGTGCAGGCGCTCGCGTCCGGACAGCACGCGCGCCAGTACCGCGTACAACACCGCCACGCCCAGCGCGCACAACGCCAGCGGCATGCGCTCGCCCTGCAACAGGCAGGCCTGCAGCGAAAACGCCACCAGCGGCGTGCCGAACAACAGGCAACCGTCGATGCGTGCGCTGCCCGCCGTCGCCACCTTGCGCGCGTACAGCAGCGGCAACAGCAGGTAGAAGGCGAAGAACAGCAGCAGGAACGGCTCGCTGCTGGCGAACTTGGCCGGCGAATACTGCAACACGCCCCACGCCGTGCCGATGCCCCAGGTGAAGGCGAAGCCGAGCAGGTTGAGGACGCGCCACGGCCGCACCCAGGCGATGGCGAAGATGCCGGCGTTGAGCACCGCGTAATACGAGAACAGGCCGACGTGGTTGCCGCTGCCGTCGGACAGCCAGATCGGCGCCATGAACCCGGCCAGCACGCCGAGGATGGCCAGCGTGCGCGACTCCTGCAGCACCGCCATCACGCACAGCCCGGCGACCAGCACCACGCTGATCGCGAACGCCGGCAACGCGTCGATCATTCCGTAGTTCTTGAACGCGGCGAACACCACCAGCAGCAGGATGCCGATCATGCCGCCCTGCACGGCCAGCGCGAAGCTGCGGTGACTCTCGCGCCTGCGCCAGGCGAACACCAGCCCGGCCAGTGCCGCGGCGCTGATGCCGGCCAGGCGCAATTCCATCGGCACGGTCAACCAGCCCGCGTCGCTGGCGTATTTCAGCAACGCCGCCACGCCGGCCAGCATCACCAGCATGCCGACCTTGATCGGCACGTTGCCGGAGGTGAACCACTGTTTGACGCGCTCGACGCCACGCTCGATGAAATTCGGCTCCGGCGGTTCCGGCGGCGTCCAGGTCGTCCGCTGCCGGTATTCCGGCTCGGCGCGGGCCACCGCGGGACGGGCCGGGCGCTCCGGCAACGGCGGCAATGGCGGCGGTGGCGCCACCGCCGCGGGTGCGGGTGTTGCCGGCCCCGACACCGGCTCCGGCACGGCCGGCCCGACGGCCTCCACGACCGCCACCGGCTCGGCCACGGCGGCAGCCCGTGGCGGAACCGCTGCAGTGGCTTCCGACTCCCCGGCCCGATGCGCGAACGCTTCTTCCAGCGCCGCCACCCGCCGCTTCAGTGCGGACACCGATACCAGCGCCATGACCAACAGCACCGGCACCGCCAGCAGCAGGGCCACCACCAGCAAACCCAGGACCACCCACATCTCGTCCATTCCTCGTCCTTGTCCCCGCGGGGTGCCGCACATCCTTGACGGCATGCCCCGGAAACGCAAGACGGGATGCGCCCGCCAACGCGCCGGGAAGGGCAGCAGCCATGCCCGATCGGTGCCCCGCGTGCCCGGAGCGGCCTTGAGCGTCAGGCGCGGCCGGAAGCAAGGAAACGACCAAGAGTGCAGGGCTTTCCCCGGCACGGCTGCACCCCGGATAAAACGAGAATTGCTTTCATTTGCTATCCACGCCCTCGCCAACCTTCATCCCTGCCGTGGGTCCCGTGCCGCACGTTCCCGCCATGCCAACCGGTTGCCTTCCCGCGCCAACGCCGGCGCGGCCCGCCCGGTGATGGCCGCCATGACCCCGCATCGCCCGACTCGCGGGTATCGCCTGAATCTGTGGCTGCACCGCTGGTGCAGCCTGGTGGCGACACTGCCGTTCCTGATCCTGTGCCTGACCGGCACGGTGCTGATCTTCCACGAGGAAATCGACGCGGCGATAGGCGTGGTACCGGCCAGCGTGGACGACGTGCGCCCGCAGATGCCGTTGCAGGCATCCATCGACGGGATACTGGCGGCCAACCCCGGCGAGCGCGTGGCCAGCATCGGCATCGACCCCAAGGAACACCCCGGCCTGTTGCTGCTGGTGACGGTGCCGACGCAGGCGCACAGGTTCGAGGACATGAAGCTGCGCTTCATCGAACTGGCCACCGCACGGCCGACCGAACACGCCTTCGACCCCACTTCCACCCTCACCGGCTTCCTGCTGGAACTGCACGCGCACTGGTTCCTCGGCGTGCCGGGCGAGCTGATCGGCGCGCTGATCGCCTTGCTGGTGCTGGTCTCGCTGCTGTCGGGCGTGGTGGTCTACTGGCCCTACGTGAAGAAGGTCGCGCTCGGCCTGCTGCGGCGCGGGCGCGGGCCACGCCTGCGCCAGCTCGACCTGCACAACCTGATCGGCGTGGTGGTGCTGGGCTGGGCGCTGGCGGTCAGCCTGACCGGGTTCCTGCTCGGCCTCGGCACCGTCGCCACCGGCGCCTGGTCGTACACCGCCTTCGCCGAACTGCGCGGGCAGCACGACGCCGCCGCGGTCGATGCGCCCCGGCCGCCGGTGGACGCGGATGCGGCGATGGCGGCGGCGCAGCACCAGCTTCCGCCGGACTGGCACATCGCCTCGCTGATCTTCCCCGACACCGAGTTCTCCACCCGGCACCACTACGCCATGCTGGCGGTCGGCCCTTCCGGGCTGGAAGAGCGCCTGTACCGGGTCGGGTTGGTGGACGCCGGCAGCGGCGAGGTCGTCAAGTTGACCGAAATGCCCGGCTACATGAAGGCCATCGTGCTGTCGCAGCCGCTGCACTTCGGCGACTACGGCGGCCTGTCGTTGAAGATCCTGTGGACGCTGTGCACGTGGCTGACGCTGTTCATCACCGCCAACGGCGCATGGCTTTGGTGGGACCGGCGCCGCAGGCGCAAGGCGGGTGCACGATGACCGGCGCGCGCGATGTGGCCGGTGGTGGCGCTGGCGGCGGTATCCGTCGCCGGCATCGTCGGCATGCTGTTGGCCGAAGGCGGCCAGGACTGGCTGTTCTTCGCGATGACGGCGCTGCCGCTGGCGGCCGGTCTGTGGTTCTGGCGACGGGCTGGCGGCCAGCCGGCAGGTACTACCGAGGTCACACGTAGGTGCCGGGCTTGCCCGGTACGGGGCGTGACCGGTAAAGCCTCATGCGGGGCAAGCCCCGCATCTACGCAGAACCACGCAGCCGGCCAGTGCGATAAACCCGGTGGGTGCCGACCGTTGCCCGACACTGTCGTTCCGTGTGCATGAAATCCACCGGCGCCGCGCACCGCCGCCCGACCAACAGCCGGGCGCTATCTCGGTCTCGAACTTGTGCGAACAACCAGAAGAAAGGGCGCCATCGGCGCCCTTTCTTCGTCATGCACCGGCGCGGATCAGGCCGCGACCACGCGCACCATTTCCAGGCACTTGTTGGAGTAGCCCCACTCGTTGTCGTACCAGCTGACCAGCTTGACGAAGGTGGAATCCAGCGCGATGCCGGCGTCGGCGTCGAACACCGAGGTGTGGGTCTCGCCGCGGAAATCGGTGGCCACCACCTTGTCCTCGGTGTAGGCCAGCACGCCCTTCAGTGCGCCCTCGCTCTGCGCCTTCACCTCGGCGCAGATCTCGGCGTAGGTGGCCGGCTTTTCCAGCTCGCAGGTCAGGTCGACCACCGACACGTCCGAGGTCGGCACGCGGAAGCTCATGCCGGTGAGCTTCTTGTTGAGCTCCGGGATCACCACGCCGACGGCCTTGGCCGCGCCGGTGCTGGACGGGATGATGTTCTCGAGGATGCCGCGGCCGCCGCGCCAGTCCTTGTTGGACGGGCCATCGACGGTCTTCTGGGTGGCGGTGGCGGCGTGCACGGTGGTCATCAGGCCGCGCTTGATGCCCCACTTGTCATTGATCACCTTGGCCAGCGGCGCCAGGCAGTTGGTGGTGCACGAAGCATTGGAGACGATGGCCTGGCCGGCGTAGGTGGTGTGGTTGACGCCGTACACGAACATCGGCGTGTCGTCCTTGGACGGGGCCGACAGGATCACCTTCTTCGCGCCGGCATCGAGGTGCTTCTGCGCCGCATCCTTGGTCAGGAACAGGCCGGTGGATTCGATCACCACGTCCACGCCCACCTCGTCCCACTTCAGGTTGGCCGGGTCGCGCTCCTGGGTCAGGCGGATCTTCCTGCCGTTGACCAGCAGGTGGCCGCCCTCGACCGCCACGTCGGCCTTGAAGCGGCCGTGCACGGAGTCGTACTTGAGCATGTAGGCCAAATAGTCCGGCTCCAACAGATCGTTGATGGCGACGACTTCGATGTCGTTGCCGAAGTTCAACACCGCCGAGCGCAGCACGTTGCGCCCGATGCGACCGAAACCGTTGATGCCGACCTTGATTGCCATGTTCGAGAACTCCTGCGGCCGCAGACGCTGCGGCGGGGTGGAAGGGAACTCCAATTGTAGCAGCCGGGCTTGCCCGGCTGGCCTGCCCGGCCGGCCGCGGCGCACATGACGAAAGCCGCGTGCGGCATACGCGAAATCATGAACCCGTTCTGAGCGCAAACGCCTGTTTGATCCGGATCAAGGCGAGTGCGCGATGCCGTGCGGAGACTGCCTCCACCCCACCACGCAATGGAAACACGCAATGCGCAAGACCTCCGCCCTGCTGCTCTCCGGCCTCGCCGCCGCCCTGGCCCTGGCCGCCGCTCCGGTCATGGCCCAGTCCAAGGGCGACTGGACGCTGGGCGTCGGCGTCCACGCCGTCGACCCGAAATCCGACGCGGGCAACCTCGACGGCTCGGCGCTGGGCCTGGGCGCACTGCCGACCAAGGTCGACAGCGACGTCAAGCCGACCGTCACCGCCGAGTACTTCGTCGCCGACAACCTCGGCATCGAGGTGCTGGCGGCGTTGCCGTTCAAGCACGACGTGAGCATCGACGGCGTCGGCAAGGTTGGCCAGACCAAGCAGCTGCCGCCGGTGGTGTCGCTGCAGTACCACTTCGCCAACGGCAGCAAGGTCACCCCGTTCGTCGGCCTCGGCGTGAACTACACCAAGTTCTTCAGCACCGACGCCAAGGGTGCGCTGGAAGGCACCCAGCTCAAGCTGGAAGATTCGTGGGGCCTGGCCGCCCATGCCGGCCTGGACTTCGCCGTCAGCGAGAAGGGCGCGTTGCGCGTGGACCTGCGCTGGGCCGACATCGACACCAAGGTCAAGGTGGACGGCAACACGCTCGGCACCGCCCGCATCGACCCGCTGGTGTACGGCGTGGCCTACGTCTTCAAGTTCTGATCCACCGGCACCCTCCCGCCATCGCGGGAGGGTGGCTTCCCCCCGGGCCTGCATGCGATCCGCCGCGAGCCAAGCGCGACGGGGCGCATGCGGGCCCGCCTCTTTCGGCACATGGCTGCAATGATGCCGTCGCTAGAATGCGGCGATGAATACCGCCACCCGCCTTCCCGTCTTTTTCTCCGGTCTGGTCCTGGCCGCAACCGCCCTGCTTCCCGCCCCGGCCTCGGCCTGGGGCGCGCAGGGCCACCGCCTCGTCGCGCGCATCGCCGAGACCCGGCTGGAACCGCGGGCGCAGGCTGAAATCGACCGCCTGCTGGCCACCGAGCCCGGCGCGACATTGGCCGGCATCGCGCCGTGGGCCGACCAGCTGCGCGCCGACGACCCCGACCTGGGCAAGCGCTCGGCCGGCTGGCATTACGTCAACATGGCCGAGGACGGCTGCATCTACGCCCCACCCAAGCATTGCCGCGACGGCAACTGCGTGATCGAAGCGCTGAAGGCGCAGAGCGCCCGTCTCGCCGACCGCAGCCTTTCCGACGCCGAACGCCTGCAGGCGCTCAAGTTCGTCGTGCACCTGGTCGGCGACATGCACCAGCCGATGCATGCCGGCTACGGCCATGACAAGGGCGGCAACACCTACCAGCTGCAGTTCGACGGCCGCGGCACCAACCTGCACTCGCTGTGGGACAGCGGCATGCTCAACACGCAGAAGCTGGACGACGACCACTACCTGCAACGCCTGCTGGCCCTGCCCGCTCCGGCCGGCATCGCCGTGCCGGACCTGCAACGCGCCCCGGCACGCTGGGCCGAACAGAGCTGCCGCATCGCCATGCGGCCGGGCGTCTACCCCGATGGGCACACCGTGGGAGATGCCTACACGAACAGCTGGCGCCCGGTTGCCGAAGCGCAGTTGCGGCTGGCCGGCGAACAGCTGGCGGCACTGTTGAACGAGCTGTTGGGTTCGTAGATGCGGGGCTCGCCCCGCATGTGGCCTCACCGGGAAAGCCCCGTGTGGGGCAAGCCCCACATCTACCCGGTGCGACGCCCCCATGAATGCGGGACTCGCCCCGCATGAAACCTTCCCGGTGAAATCCGGGCCGGGCAGGCCCGGCACCCGTGGCCGCACGCTCCATCAACGCGACGGTTTGCCCACCCGCACCTGCGCCTGCCCCTGCACCACCTCGAAGGTGAACGCATAGGACAGCGTCACCGGCACTTCCTCCAACTGCGCGGCGCCGGTGCAATCCTCTGCCGTCACCGGCATGGTGCCCGGAGCGAAACGGCAGATTGCCGCCGGGCGGAAGCGCCAACTGCGCACGGCATCGGCCGCCGCCTGCAACAGTGCCTCGTTGCGCGCATCGTTGCCCGCGCCGCACTGGCTGTGCGCCAACAAGGGGAAACCGCGCTGCACCTGTCCCCGCGCATCGACGACGACGTTCAGGCATACCGTCACCGGCGGCAGTGTTTGCCGCGACGCGGTGGCCGGCAATTCCGGCAACGGCGCATGCAGCGGTTCGGGCATGCGGAACACCTCCCTCCCCGACAATTCGTAGGGCTGCACATGCCCCGCCTGCCCGCCAGCGGACTCCGGCGCCAGCAGGCGCTGGCCGATGGAGGGAACCGGTTCGGCTTCCTCCAGCACCGGCGATGTTGCACAGCCAGCCAACAACAACACCGACAGCACCATCGACAGGCGCATGCTCAGCTTCCGCCGTTTGCATCGGCGTGGTCGGCATCCTCGTCGAGGTCGTACCAGATCGGCACCCGCACCTTGCCGGCCACCGGCTTGCCGTCCTGCAACGCCGGGGTGAACTTCCACTGCTTCGCGGCGGCGACCGATGCAGCATCGAACACGCCCTGCGGCTGCGCGCTTTCCACCCGTACGTCGGTGGGCGTGCCGTCGGCAGCGACCTCCACGACCAGCACCACCTTGCCAGTGATGCCGTTCTGGTAGGCCTCGCGTGGATAGGACGGTGGCGGCATGCGATCGACCGCAGGAATCTGAGCCGGGATTCCGGTGAATTCCGGCTCGACCGAAATCCGCCCCTTGCCGGGCACCGCACTCCTTGCATCCTGCGCCACGGCTTCCATCGGCCTGGCCGGCTGCGCCGCCCAGGCCGCATAGCCCACCATCGACGACAGGCCTGCCGACAACAACACCATCGCCAACCACTGCTTTTTCCCTGGAACCGGACGCTTCAACATGGCAATACGCTCCTTCAACGGGTGGTGATCCTGCCAGTGGCACCCCACCGGCAAGGGGGACAGCGCCAGCCCGGTCTTGAGCATGGCGTTGGCATAGCTGCGGCGTGCGCCGTCGCCCTGGGCGATCACGCGCTCGTCACAGGAAAGTTCCTGGTCCTCGCGGCAGCGGCGCAACGCCAGCGGCAGCAGCGGGTTGAACCAGTACAGGCACTGCAGCAGCGCCAGCAACGCATTGATGGCGATGTCGCCGCGGCGCAGGTGCACCCGTTCGTGCAGCAGCATCAATTGCCGTTCACGGTCGCTGTAGCGCTGCTCGAAACCGGCCGGCAGCACGATCCGCGGCCGCCACAGGCCGACCACTGCCGGCAGGCCCGCAGTGCTCCGCGCCTGCCACAGGCCGTCGCCGCGGCACTGCATCCGGCCAAGCCCGCGCACGAAACGACGCTGCTGGCGCAGCAGCCAGAGGGCGACCGACGACGCGCCCAGCAGCCAGAACGCTCCCAGCAGCAGCGGCCACGGCAGCATCGGCATGCCCGGTTGCAAGGCCATCGCATCGGCCTGCACCCAGCCGCCGACCGCCGCCATCGCCACCGCCTCGACACGGGGCGCCGGCAACAGCACCGCCACCAGCGCCACCGGCACCGCCAGCCACAACAGGTAGGCGGCGCTGGCGCCCAGCCAGCGCCGCACCGGTACGCGCAGCGCCAGCACCAGCGCCATCGCCGCGCTGCTGGCCAGCGTGGTTTCCAGCAGCAGGCGCAGGACGTCAACGTTCATCGTCGAGCTCCTCCAGCAGCCTGCGCAGTTCGGCCACGTCGTCACGGCTCAATTTCCGGTGCTGGCTGAAGTGCGCCACCAGCGGCGCGACGCGGCCGTCGAACAGGCGCTCGAGCAGGCTGCTGCTTTCCTCCAGCACCCAATCCTCGCGCGCGACCTGCGGCGAGTACAGGTAGCGCCGCCCGTCCTTCTCCGCGCTGATCGCGCCCTTGTTGAGCAGGCGGTTGAGCAGGGTCTTGATGGTCGGCTCGGCCCAGTCGCGCCCGGCCAGCGCGGCGACCACTTCATCGGCCGCGAGCGGATGGTTCCGCCACAACACCTCCATCACAACGGCTTCGGCAGCACTGATCTGGATCATCGTTTACGTCCGTAATTTTTATTGATTACACGAGTAAACGGAACGCCTGTCAAGCACCTGATCCCGGCTTCATGGCCGCCATGCTGCAATGCCCGCTCCCGTGCACACCACCGCGCCATGCCCCATCAATGGCCACCGCGCTCAGCGCGGCGGTGTCCGATGCGCTGGACGACGGCCGCGTGGTATCCGGCGTCGGCAGCCAGTACAACTTCGTGGCGATGGCGCACGCGCTGGCGGACGCGCGCGGCGTGCTGATGTTCCGCACGCTGCGCGAGGATGGCGCCGCCACGCAGTCCAACGTGCGCTGGAACTATGGCCACACCACCATCCCGCGCCACCTGCGCGACATCTACATCGACGAATACGGCATCGCCGACCTGCGCGGGCTGACCGACGAGGACTGCGTGATCGCCATGACCGGCATCGCCGATGCCGCATTCCAGCAGCCCTGCTGGAGCTTGCCCGCGGGCAAGCTGGCGCGCGATTTCCAGCCTCCCGTGCACTGGCAGCGCAATCGCGCCGACGACCTCGCCGCCCGGTTGGCACCGTTCCGCCGCGACGGCAGCCTGCCCGACTATCCGCTGGGCAGCGATTTCACCGCCATCGAGCAGGACCTCGTGCGCGCACTGGCCTGGCTGCAACAAAACACTCGCACCCGCGGCGGGAAACTGCGCACGCTGGTCGCCGTGCTGCGCCACCCCGCAAGCGATGGCGATGCCAGCCACCTGCTGCGCATGGGACTGGAGCCCCCGGAGACGCTTGGCGAGCGCTTGAATGCAGGACTGTTGCGACTGGCGCTGGCACGCACCGCGAAGCCCTGAATCATTGCCGCCGGAGCAAACCGGCAATATCGATCGCACCACGCAGTGGCAGGTTTCCACCCGCCTGCAGCATCAGAAGATCTCGGCCACGCAGCAGCGCAGCGACCCACCGGCCGCCTCGATGGCATCCAGCTCCACGCCCGCGGCCGTGAAACCTGCCGCCGCCAATGCCTCGCGACTCGCAGCGGAAAGCGCGTCCAGCGCCTGCCGGCTCATCCACACCCGGTCCGCGGACAAGGCGATGGCATTGCCGGCGAAGGCTGCCTGTTCGGCCGCCGAAAGCCGGATCAGGTGCGGGCCGTACAGCGCTTCCAGCACCGCCTCCACCTGCGCCGGTTCGGCGAACCCGTCCGCGCAGGACAGCGCCGCGCGCCCGGCCAGCAACGCCAACAGCACGTTGGTGTGGTACTCGCCGGCGGCCAGGTCGAACAGCCAGGTGGCGCGCAATCCCAGCGCGCGGTGCATCAAGGCCGCGCCGGCCTCGTCGCAACGTTCGGACAGGCCGCAGAAGCCCAACCCGCGCGCGCGGTCGATGACCAGCGCACCGGTCAGTTCGCACGGATGCTCCTGCGTGGACAGGTCGATTTCGCCATAGCCCAACACCTTGGCGAAGAACCCACGGATGTCCCCGCGCGTGGCCTCGCGCCGGCGCACCGGGTGGCGCATGCGCCCCACCACCAGCCGTTGCGGCGCGGTGGCGAACACGTTGTTGGGGAACACGCCGTCGGGCATGCCCGGATGGCCGGGGAAGCACACCACCGGCACGTCCGCGGACAGCGCTGCCTGCAATTGGCGGTGCTGGTGCAGCGCACGGGCGCGGTCGAAGCCGTCCGGCGCGGCCATGTAGCGGTTGTCCCCGGCCGATTCGGCGGCATGGGCGAAGCCGTCGGGGGCGACCAGGAACGCCGCCTTCGCCGTGGCCGGGCCGAAGTCCGCTCCGCACCGGCGCGCGGCTTCGAGGAACGCGGTGGCATCACGGGTGATCATCCCGACTCCTTCCCCCGGGTCATCGGACCACAGCAATCACGCGGCCTTGCTGCCGGGCGCCGCCGCGGTGGCGGTCATGTAGCCGAACAGGTTCTTGGGGTCGGCCATGTCCGGGATCAGCCCGGCGTCGCGGCCCATGCCCAGTTCGCGGGCGTAATCGCGCATCAAGCGCAGCGAGGCGTAATCCTCCAACGCGAAGCCGACCGAATCGAACAAGGTGACTTCGGCAGCATCGCGACGCCCCGCGGCTTCGCCAGCCAGCACCCGCCACAGTTCGCACACCTGGAAGCCTTCCGGCATCTGCTGCAGCTCGCCCTCGATCCGGCTCTGCGGCTCGAACTCGACGAACACGCTGGCCCGCTCCAGCACCGCCGCTTCCAGTTCGGTCTTGCCCGGACAATCGCCGCCGACGGCATTGAGGTGCATGCCCGGTTCGATCATGTCGGCGGTAAGGATGGTGGCGTTGGTCTTGTCGGCGGTGGCGGTGGTGACGATGTCCGCACCCCTGACCGCCTCGGCCGCATCGGCGCAACGCACCACGCGCAGCGCCGGCGCCGACAGCGCCAGGTTGGCGGCCAGCTTGGCGGTGGCGTCCGGGTCGACGTCGAACAGGCGCACTTCCTCGATGCCCATCAGGTGGTGGAAGGCATTGGCCTGGAACTCGCTCTGCGCGCCATTGCCGATCAGCGCCATCACCTTCGAATCGGCGCGCGCCAGCAGCTTTGCTGCCATCACCGAGGTGGCGGCGGTGCGGATCGCGGTGGTCAGGGTCAGTTCGCTGATGACCGCCGGGTAGCCGGTGGCCACGTCGGCCAGCACGCCGAAAGCGACCACGGTGGACAGGCCCCTGGCGGGGTTGCCGGGGTGGCCGTTGACGTACTTGAAGCTGTATTCGCGGTCGTCGCAGATCGGCATCAGCTCGATCACGCCCACCGGCGAGTGCGAGGCCAGCCGCGGGGTCTTCTCGAAGGCCTGCCAGCGGCGGTAGTCGGCTTCGAGATAGTCCACCATCCGCGACAGCACCGCCGGCAGGCCGTGGACGGCAACGATGCGGGCGATGTCGGTGGTGGTCAGCAGGGTGGTGGCGGTCATGGGGATGCTCCTGGCGGTGGCCGGTAGGCCTTGATGCCCCATTCTGCCGACGGCAATGGCAAGGCGATATGGCACTATTGCCGGCAGATCGCCATTCTGCTGCCATAACGCCACCCATTTCTGACATCTTGCCCAATGGATGACCTCGACCACCGCCTGATCGCCAAGCTGCGCCATGACGCGCGCACCCCGCTGGCCGAGCTGGCCAAGCAGTTGCAGGTATCGCGCGGCACCGTCGGCAACCGCCTGGCCCGGCTCGAACGCGAGGGCATCATCTCCGGCTACACCGTGCGCCTGCGCCCGGACAGCACCCCGGACGACATCCGCGCCTGGGCCTGCATCGCGGTGGAGGGCAACCAGCATGCGGTGATCCGCGCCCTGCTCGGCGAGCCGGGCGTGGCCGAGCTGCACGACACCAACGGTCGCTGGGACCTGCTCGCCGGCCTGCAGGTGGCCTCGCTGGCGGAACTGTCGAACGTGCTCGAACGCATCCGCGGCATTCCCGGCATCACCGCCACCGAGACCAGCGTGCACCTGAAGACGCTGCGCGGCTGAGACTGCCACTTACCGTAGGAGCGCACTTCAGTGCGCGATGGAACTCTACCGGGAAAGCCCTATCGCGCACTGAAGTGCGCTCCTACGACAAGATTGCGACAAGTGTGTCGCGGTTATTGAAAAGGCCGGGGAATCCCCGGCCTTTTCGCTACTCCAAAGCGGCGCCGGTCACTTGCCGACCTGCGCCTTCGCCGCGGCCACCACCGCCTCGGCGGTGATGCCGAAGTGCTGGTACAGCTTGTCGGCCGGGGCCGAGGCACCGAAGGTATCGAGGCCGATCACCGCACCATCCAGGCCGACGTAGGCGCGCCAGAAACCGGTGACGCCGGCTTCCACCGCCACGCGGGCACGAACGGCGTTCGGCAGCACCGATTCGCGGTAGGCCGCGTCCTGGCGCTCGAACACGTCGGTGCACGGCATCGACACCACGCGGGCCTTGATCCCGGCTGCATCCAGCTCGGCCTTGGCAGCCACGGCCAGCGCCACTTCCGAACCGGTGCCGATCAGGATCACGTCCGGCGTGCCGGCGGAATCGGCCAGCACGTAGCCGCCGCGCTCGACCTGCTTGAGCTGCTCGGCGCTGCGCGGCTGCGGCGGCAGGTTCTGGCGGCTGAATACCAGGCAGCTCGGGCCGTCCTTGCGCAGGATCGCCGCCTTCCAGCTCACCGCCGACTCGGCCGCATCGCAGGGGCGCCACACGTCGTTGTTGGGGATGTAGCGCAGCGAGGACACGTGCTCGACCGGCTGGTGGGTCGGGCCGTCCTCGCCCAGGCCGATCGAGTCGTGGGTGAACACGTGGATGACGTGCGCCGGGATCAGCGCGCTCATGCGCAGCGCGTTGCGCGCGTAGTCGCTGAACACCAGGAAGGTGGCGTCGAACGGCAGGAAGCCGCCGTGCAGGGCCAGGCCATTGGCGATCGCGCTCATGCCGAATTCGCGCACGCCGTAGTGCACGTAGTTGGCGTCCGGGTCGTCGCCGACCACCGTCTTGCTCGCCTTCCACATGGTCAGGTTGGAACCGGCCAGGTCGGCCGAGCCGCCGATGATTTCCGGCAGCAGCGGCGCGAAGGCGCCGATCGCGTTCTGCGAGGCCTTGCGCGAGGCGATGTTCGGCGCCTCGGCCTGCACCTGGGCGATGTAGGCGTCGGCCTGCGCGACGAAATCGGCCGGCAGCTCGCCGTGCGAGCGGCGGGTCAGTTCGGCGGCTTCGGCCGGGAACTGCGCGGCGTACTTGTCGAACAGCTGCTCCCACTCGGCCTGGCGCAGGGTGCCGGTGCCGCCGGCGCGCCAGCCGGCGTAGATGTCTTCCGGAATCTCGAACGGGCCGTATTCCCAGCCCAGCGCCTTGCGGGTGGCTTCCAGTTCGTCCTTGCCCAGCGGCGCGCCGTGGCTGGATTCCTGCCCGGCCTTGTTCGGCGAGCCAAAACCGATCGTGGTCTTGCAGCAGATCAGGGTCGGCTTGTCGAACTGCGACAGCGCCGCGTCGATCGCCGCCTTGATGCTGTCCGGATCGTGACCGTCGACGCCGCGCACCACGTTCCAGCCATAGGCCTCGAAACGCGCCGGGGTGTCGTCGGTGAACCAGCCTTCCACTTCGCCGTCGATGGAGATGTTGTTGTCGTCCCAGAAGCACACCAGCTTGCCCAGCCCCCAGGTACCGGCCAGCGAGGCGGCTTCGTGCGAGATGCCTTCCATCAGGCAGCCGTCACCCATGAACACCCAGGTGCGGTGGTCGACCACTTCGAACTCGGGGCGGTTGTAGCGCTGCGCCAGCAGCTTCTCGGCCAGTGCGAAACCGACGGCGTTGGCCAGGCCCTGGCCGAGCGGGCCGGTGGTGGTTTCCACGCCGGGGGTTTCATGGTGCTCCGGGTGGCCGGCGGTCTTGCTGCCGAGCTGGCGGAACTGCTTGAGCTGCTCGATCGGCAGGTCGTAGCCGCTCAGGTGCAGCAGCGCGTACTGCAGCATCGAACCGTGGCCGTTGGACAGCACGAAGCGGTCGCGGTTGAACCACTTCGGGTTGTTCGGATTGTGGCGGAGGTAGTCGTTCCAGAGCACTTCGGCGATGTCGGCCATGCCCATCGGCATGCCGGGGTGGCCGGAGTTGGCGGCCTGGACGGCATCGGCGGCGAGGAAACGGATGGCGTTCGCCAACTGGCGGCGGGTGGGCTGCGTCATGATTTCGTCGGGTAGGGAGGCTCCCGCGGAGCTGCGGGCCGCCCATTGTCCCACATGGGACGCGGGCGGGTCAGGCCATGACCCGCCCAGCACCGCCCGTTCACGTGGGTGCCGGGCTCACCCGGCACGTGTTGCATCGGGAAAGCCCATGCGGGGCAAGCCCCGCATCCACGACCGTGCGAGCCCGCCGCTAGTCATTCCTCGCCTTCCCCGCGCGCGACCAGCGCGGTCAGGGCCAGGTCACCGGTGACGTTGAGCGCGGTGCGGCACATGTCCAGGAAGTGGTTGACGCCGAGGATCAGGCCGATGCCGACCGGGTTGACCCCGACCATCGCGCAGATCAGTGCCACCACCGGCAGCGAGCCGGACGGCACGCCGGCGGTGCCGATGCCGCCGAGGATGCACACCACCATCACCATGAACTGCTGGCCGATGCTCAGGTCCACGCCAAAGAACTGCGCAAGGAAGATCACCGTCACCCCCTCGAACAGCGCGGTGCCGTTCTGGTTGGCGGTGGCGCCCACGGTCAGCACGAAGCGCGAGACCTTGCGCGGGAAACCCATCTGGTCGGCCACCCGCAGCGCGGTGGGCAGGGTGGCGTTGGACGAGGCGGTGGAAAACGCCATCAGCGTGGCTTCCTGGACATCGCGGAAGAAGCCCAGCGGCGAGCGCCCGGACAGCTTCACCGCAACGCCGTAGCTGACGAACATGTGCAGCGCCAGCGCCAGCACCACCACGCCGACGTAGGCGCCGAGCTTGACCAGCAGGCTGAAGCCGAAGATCGCGGCCAGGTTGAACATGAAACAGGCCACCGCGTACGGCGCCAGGCGGATGACCAGGTTGATCAGGGTCATCGATATCTCGAACAAGCCCTCGATGCCACGGCGCAGGGTTTCCACCTTGTCCGCCGGCGACAGCACCATGCCGATGCCGAACATCAGCGCGAAGAACATCAGCGACAGGATCATGCCGTTGTCCGAGGCCGCGTGCATGACGTTGGACGGCACGATCGACAGCAGCATGTCCATGCCCCTGGGCTGGTCGCCGATGCCGGCCACGATCTCCTTGCTGCGCTCGGCATTGTCGGCCAGCAGCTGCGCGGCGGTGCCCGGGTCCACGCCGGCGCCGGGCTTGAGCAGGTTGACCAGCAGCAGGCCGATCAGCACCGCCACGCCCGACAGCACCACGGTGAAGGCCAGCGACTTCCAGCCGATGCGGCCCAGCGAGCGGATGTCGCCCATTTCCGACACGCCCATCACCAGCGCCGAGAAGATCAGCGGCACGATCAGCATGAAGATCAGGTTGAGGAACAGCCCCGAGACCGGGTTGGTCAGGTAGGTGGTGACCAGGTGCACCCAGTCCGCGCCGGGGCTGGCCATGTGCACGATCAGGCCGAACAGCAGGCCGATGCCGAAGCCGATGCCGATCTTCCAGTGGAACGGCATGCCAGCCGAAGTCGTCGCTGCGTTGGTCATGCGGGTACTTCCTTTGCAGAGAAGCGGCGAAGCTTAGCAGAGGGGTTTTCCAGCCCCCCCTGCCATCGGTTCATGCCTTCCAGGCCGCCATTGGCCCGCGCCGCAGACGTTTGCCGTCCCGGTCGGGTGGCGGGCGGGCAGCCACAGGCCGCGGCCCGGTTACCGATCCCCCGGGTACAGGGGCGCCAGCACCGGTGCTTCCGGCGTGGCGACGCCGCCCCAGCGCGGCCCGCCGCGGAACGCCTCGCGCAACCGTTCGCGCACCTGCGCCAGATCGTCCCCGCCGCCCCAGCGGGCGCGCTGCATGCGTTCCAACGCCTGCCGTTGGGTCGGGTCATCGAGGCGGGCGAGCACCTCGTCCATGCTGCCGACCCCGCCCATCCCGGCGAGGATGTGGGCGACCTCGTCCAGCGCGCCGACATCCAGCGCGCGGCGCAGGTCGGCCAGTGCATGGCGCCCCCCGGGTACCGGTGCGGTTCCCCTGCTGGCCGGCGCCGCGGCCGGGCACCGTCGCGACAGGCCCCACAGCAGCGTGGCCAGCCACAGCAGGGCGAAGCCGGCGGCCAGCCCCGGCCACAGCCACGACGGCCGCGCCGGCATCGCCACCGCCACGGCATCGCCACCGGCCACCGGCGTCGCCACCGGTGGTTGCGCCAGCGGCGGCGGCGAGGCGGCCGCACTGCCCTGCGCCACCTGCAACTCCAGCGCCGGCAAGCTGGCCACGCGCTCCTGCCCGGCGGTCACATCCCACCAGCGCAGGCGGATGCCGGGCACGCGCAGCACCCCCGGCTGCCGCGGCACGATGGAATAGCGCCGGGTCAGCGTCAGCTGCGGGCTGGCGCCATCGAAGCGTTCGTCGTACTGCGCCGGCTCGGCGAACACCTGCGCCGCATCGCCCAGCGACGGCAGCGGCAAGTCCGGGAACTGCGCGCGCGTGGCGCCCACCGCGCGCGCTTCCACCTCCAGCGTCAGCGCCTCGCCGGCCCGCGCCGCCTGAGGCCGGGTCAGGTAACGCAGCTGCAGTTCCTTCAAGGGCAGCCACGGTTGCGGCGCCGCGTCCGGTAGCGGCCGGACCTGCAAGGTCTGGTCCGGCGCGCGGGCGCTGAGCCTGCCGTTGTCGCGGCCGAAGAAATCACCGAACAGGCCGCCCACGCCACGGCCACTGAAACGGGCACCGGCCAGCTGCAGCGGCCCGCTGCGCTCGGGCACCAGCAGGAAGCGACGCTCGACCACGTTGTAGCGGCGCCCACCGACCTCGCGCACGAAGTTGCGGTCGTTGCCCACGCGCTGCAGCGACGCATCGGCCGGCGTGTCCAGGTCCAGCTCGCCGGAAGCCAGCTGCGCGGCGTAATACAACCGCACCACCACGCCCACGCTCTGCTGCACGTAGGGATGGGTGTCGTCCACTTCGGTTTCGACGAAGGCCGGCGCATTGCCGTCGCGCCCGGCCACCGGTACGTCCTGCACCGTCAACCGCAGCGGCGCAGTGGCCTGCGCGCCCACGCGCAATGCCGGCACTGCCAGCACGCCGCCGCGGCGCGGGGTGAGGACGACGCCGAACAGGGCGATGTTGCTGACGCGGCCATTGGCCATGCGCACCTGCCGCCCGCTGCTGCGCTCGCCGAGGATGAAATCGGCCTGCAACGGCACATAGTCCGGCTCCGCGCCGGGCTGGTCGGTTTCGATGTTCAGGGTGACGCTGTCGCCCGCCCCGATCGCGTCGCGGTCCAGCCACGCGCGCGGCTGCGCCAGCACGCTGCCCGCGCACAGTAGCAACCATGCCAGCAGCAGGTATCGCGCGCCGATGTGCATGCCTTGCCCGTTCATCGTCCTTCCCGCCTGCGTCGTTCGTGCTCGAGCTGGAATTTCGCCTTCAGCAGCGCGCCCGGCTCGTCGGGCACGCGCTGCATCCATGCCTCCACCGCCTGCCGCCGCTCGCGCTCCTGCGGGTCCATCGCCGCCTGCGCGGCGCGGACGTCGGCCGGCTCGTCACCGCCTTCGCGCGCCTGCTGCTGGCGCATCGCTTCGGCCATGCGCTGGCGCTGGGCCTGGTCGGCCTGCTGCTGTTTGCCCGGATCTTCCGTCTGCGGTGGCTCCTTCGGTGCCGGCTGGTCGGTATCTGAGGAGGGCTGGCCATTGCCGCCCTTGTCCTGCTGCGGTTTGTCCTGCTGGCCCGATTGCGGCTGGCTTTGCGGTGGCTGTCGGTCATCCTGCCGCGATGGATCGTCCTTGCCCTGCGAATCCTTGCCCGGCTGCGGCCTGGATGGATCCTGCTGCCCGCTGCCCTGCTTGCCGTCGGGTTGCTGCCGACGCTTGCGCGCGGCATCGACCACGGCGCGGTTGGCCAGCGCGTCGGCCATGCCCGGCTGCAGCCGCAGTGCATGATCGTAGGCGGCAATCGCTTCGTCGTATTGCCCCTGCTGCGCCAGCGCATTGCCGAGGTTGTACCAGCCCTGATCGCTGTCGATGCCTTCGAAACGGCGCTGCGCAGTAGCAAAATCGCCATTGCGGTATGCCGCCACGCCCTCGTCCAGTCGCCGGTGTTCGCGCTGGTCGGCGCGCTGCCACCAGCCGCCCTTTTCCGCGGCCTGCGCCGGCAGCGCCAATGGCAGGGACAGGCACAGCAGCAGCATCGCCGCGCCACGTACGGGCCGACGGAAAGCAAGCAGGGCCAGCAGCAGCAACGGCGGCAGCAGCCAGTAGCCTGCGTCCTGCCAACTGCGGCCGGCATTTTCATCGTGACGCGGGTCGTTGCCGCTGCGCGCCTGCAATACGCCCAGCGCACGCAGATCGGCATCGTCGGCGGTGATGCGCGCATAGTCGCCGCCGCCGGCGGTCGCCAGTGCGTGCAGCGCGGTCTCGTCCAGCCGCGCCTGTTCGATGCGGCCATCGCGGCGGCGGTAGGCCGTGCCCTGCGGTGTGCCCAGACCGATCGCCGAAACCCGGTAACCGGCAGCGCGGATGCGCACCGCCTCTGTACCGGCGGCGGCATCGGCCCGGTCGCTCAGCAGCAGGATGTCGCCATCGCGCGCGCCGGCCCGTTGCAGCAGGTCGGCGGCCCATGCCAGTGCCCTGCCCGCATGCTGGCCGTCGGCCGGCATGATCTCCGGCGCCAGCGCATCCAGGAACAATGCGACGTTGCCGGCATCGTCGGTGAGCGGGGCCACGGTGAAGGGCTCGCCGGCATAGACGACCAGGGCAACCTCGCCGCCCTTGCGCTCGCGCAGCAGCGTGGCCAGCTTGGCGCGCGCCTGCAGCAGCCGCGAGGGCGGCAGGTCGGTGGCGCTGCTGCGGCTGGACAGGTCCAGCACGATCACCAGCGGCGTCCGGGTTTCCCACAACGGCTGTTCGATTTGCCGCCAGCTCGGCCCGGCCAGCGCCAGCACGGCCAGCAGCAAGCCGGCGAGCAGCGCCAGCGCGCCACCGACGTGACGGCCGCGGCCACCTTCCAGCAGGTGCGCGAGCAGGTGGGGGTCGATCGCCGCCTGCCAATCGGCGCGACGCCGCTGCCGGTACGCGCCGGCAATCACTGCCATCGGCAACAGCAGCAGCGCCCACAGCCAGTGCGGGCGCAGGAAATGCAGGGTGTCGAACAGGGTCATCGCCGCGGCCCCGGCCAGATCAGCGCAACGACGCCCAGCAGCAACGCCGCCGCCAGCGGCCACGGATAGCGTTCCAGCCACGGCCGCAGCGCGGGGCCGGCGCTCTTCAGCGGCTCCAGTCGATCCAGTTCGGCATAGATGCCGGCTAGCTCGTCGGTATTGCGCGCACGAAAAAAGCGACCGCCGGTTTCCTTGGCGATGCGCGCCAGCGTGTCCTCGTCGATCGGGTCCTCGCTGCCGGGCAGCGTCATGCCGAACAGCGACAGCCCGCCACTGCCGCCGAAGGCGATGGTATGCACACGCACGCCTTCGGCCTTTGCCAGTTCGGTGGCCTTCAACGGTTCCAGCACGCCGGCGGTGTTGACGCCATCGGTGAGCAGGATCAACACGCGCTGGCCCTCGGGCTGGTCACGCAGGCGTTTGACCGCCAGCCCGATGGCATCGCCCAGCGCGGTCTCGCGCCCGGCCAGGCCGACCACGCTGTCGCGCAGTTGCTCGCGCACGCTGGCGCGGTCGGTGGTGAGTGGCGTCAGCGCATAGGCGCGCTGGCCGAATACCAGCAGGCCGATGCGGTCGCCTTCGCGGCGTTCGAGGAAATCGGCCAGCACCGCCTTGGCGGCGGTGAGGCGATCCACCACCCGCCCACCCAGCTGCATGTCGGCCTCGCTCATGCTGCCGGACAGGTCCACGGCCAGCATCATCTGCCGCGCCTGCCGCGGCGGTTCCACCGGCTCGCCCGCCTGCTGCGGGCGCGCGGCCGCCGCGCACAGGGCGATCCACGCCAGCCACGACAACAACATGCGCAGTGAGGGCCCGCGGCGCGCCGTCGTTTCCACCTGCAGGCGCCCCGGTTCCCAAGGCACCCGCAACGCCGGCACGCGGCGTGCCGACATCGGCCACCAGCGCATCAGCAACGGCAACGGCAATGCCAGCCACATCCACGGCCAGGCGAAGGTCGGCAGCAGGCCCAACAGCAATTCGCGTACGCCCTCCATCAACGCCGCGCCTCCATCAATGCGAGGAAGCAGATTCGTGCCTGTGCGCACAACCGCGTTGCCTGCCCCGCATCCACGTCGCGACGATAACCGCCATCGAGCAGCAGGCGGCCGTCGCCCTCGCTGAAGGCACGGCCCTGCCTGCCGTCGAGGAAACGCAGCCATTGCTCGCCCTGCAGGTGCACCGCATGCGGCGCGGAACGACGCGCGGCGCGACGCAACAGCTCCGACGCGGCGGCAATCCGCGCGGCAGGCGTGTCCGCGGCGGCCAGGGCCGTATCGAACAATGCCAGCCAACGCTGGCGGCGACGTCGGCGCCTTCTCGAAAGCAATGCCAACAGCAGCAACACCGTAGCGATGGCCGCGGCCAACAGCCACCAGCCCGGTGCCGGCGGCCACCAATCCGGCGCGGCGGGCAGGTGCACGTCCCGCAGCGGCAGCGGCGCGCTCACCGGGCGCCCCGTGCCGGGCCGGCCGCCAGCCATGCATCGCTGGCATCGTCGCTGGACAGCACCTGCACCCGGATGCGCCGGCCCGGCAGGTTGCCGCACAGCGCCTCGATCGGCGCGACGAAAGCGGCATCCCAGGCTTCACGCGTCGGCGTGGCGGCAAGGTCCAGCTGAATCCGCCCATGCGGCGTGGACAGCGGCAGCAGGCAGTCCGGCGGCTCCAGCTCCAGCGGATCGACCAGCAGCAACAGGCGCACGTCCACGTGCATCGACAACGCCGACCAGACGGCCGGCGCGACGGCCAGCGCACTGGCCGGGTCGGCCAGTACCAGCGCACGCGCGCCCGGGTGCAGCACGCGCGCGGCCTGTTCCAGCGCTGCCTGCAATCCACTACCGCCGGCCGGCGGCGGTGCGCGGTACCAGCGCGCCAGCGCATCGAGCACACGCAGGACGCCGCGCGTCCCGCCCGCCGGCGGCACCAGCCCGCCCTGCCCGCCATCGCACAATGCCGCCACCCGGTCGCCATCGCGCAACGCCGACCACGCCGCCACCGCCCCGGCGCGCGCGGCCTGCACCGACTTGAAGCGCACGCGGGTACCGAAATACAGCGCCGGCGCGGTATCGGCCACGATCAGGCTGACCCGCTCACGCTCGCTCTGGAAGGTCTTGGTGTGGGTGAAACCGGTGCGGGCACTGAGTTTCCAGTCGATATGCCGGGCATCGTCGCCGGCCACGTACTCGCGCGACTCGGCGTACTCCATGCCGCGCCCGCGCTGGACCGCCGCAGCACGGCCGACCACCCCACGACGGCCACGCCGTGGATCGATGCCGCGCGACGCCAGTCGCCGCAGCGCGATCAGTTCGGGCAATGCGGGAACAAGGCCATCGGAAGCAGGGATCGACGAGCCGGGAGCGAGGAATGAAGCGTCGCCACGAACGGGCAGCCTACCGGGTACGGCCATTCCCCGCTCCCCGTTCCCCGCTCCCCGCTTCATCACGGCAACGGCACGCAATCGAGCAGCGCGGCGACCAGGCGTTCGCCATCCCAGCCTTCGGCGGCCGCTTCGTAACTGGGCAGCACGCGATGACGCAGCACGTCCGGCGCCACCGCACGCACGTCGTCCGGGGTCACGTAGTCGCGCCCCGCCAGCCAGGCCTTGGCCCGCGCGCAACGTTCCAGCGCGATGGAGCCGCGCGGGCTTGCGCCCCAGGCGATGCGCCGCGCCAGCGCCGGGTCATGCGCGCCGGCATCGCGCGAGGCCAGCACCAGTTCGACCAGGTAGCGCTCCAGTTGCGGTGCCACGTGCAGCTCCAGCACCGCGCGCCGCGCCTGTTCGACCTGTTGCAGCGACAGTTTCCGCAGCATCGCGGGCCGGGCGTCCATCGCCTGCAGCGCGCGTTCGCGGGCCAACCGCAGGATCTCGACTTCGGCACCGGCATCGGGATAGCCGATGCGCACGTGCATCAGGAAGCGGTCCAGTTGCGCCTCGGGCAGCGGGAAGGTGCCCTCCTGCTCGATCGGGTTCTGCGTCGCCATCACCAGGAATACCGGCGGCAGCGGGTAGGTGGTGCGCCCAACCGTCACCTGCCGCTCGCCCATCGCCTCCAGCAATGCCGACTGCACCTTGGCCGGGGCGCGGTTGATCTCGTCGGCCAGCAGGATCGGGTGGAATACCGGCCCCGGCTGGAACTCGAAACGGCTTTCCTGCGGCCGCCAGATGTCGGTGCCGGTAAGGTCGGCCGGCAACAGATCAGGGGTGAACTGGATGCGTGCGAAACCGGCATCGATGCGGGTGGCCAGCGCGCGGATCGCGGTGGTCTTGGCCAGGCCGGGCGCGCCTTCGACCAGCAGGTGGCCATCGGCCAGCAGCGCGATCAGCAGGCGTTCGACCAGCAGCGACTGGCCGACGATTTCAGTGGCAAGCGCATCACGCAGGGCGATGAAGTCGCCGTGCAGTCCGTTTCCGGCGGCCGGCTGTTCCGGCGAAGAGGAAGGCAGGTTCATGGCCGCAGTTTGACCGATCCACCGTGAAATGGTTCACCCTCCCGCCGGCACAACGCAAAGGGCCGCCTTGCGGCGGCCCTTTGCAGACACCCTGAGGCCCCGCTTAGTTGGGCTTGGCCACGCGCAGGATCTTCGGCGTCACGAACACCAGCAACTCGGCCTTGTCCTTGTTGCGACCGCGCTTCTTGAACAGGTTGCCGAGGAACGGGATGTCACCCAGGAACGGCACCTTCGCGACACTGCTGCGATCGCTGAATTCATAGACGCCACCGATCACCACGGTCTGACCATCGTCGACCAGCACTGCGGTATTGATCTCGCGGCGGTTGATGACCGGTACGTTGCCGTAATTGTCGACGTTCATGAACTCCTGCACCTCGTCTTTCTTCACGTTCATGTTCAGGAAGACGCGGTTGTCCTGGGTGATGGTCGGGGTGACCTTCAATTCCAGTACCACTTCCTTGAACTGCACGTTGGCCGTGGCCGCACCACCTGCGCCGCCACCACCGGAAATGGTGACGTAGCCGATTTCCTTGCCCTGCTTGATCACGCCTTCGCGCTGGTTGGCGGTGACGATGCGCGGGTTGGACACCACTTCGCCACGTCCCTCTTCCTGCATCGCCGACAACTCCACGTCCAGCGAGAAGCCACCACGCAGCAGGGTGTAGGCAATCGCACCGGGCGCACTCGTGGTGAAGGTACCAGCCGGCAGGCTCACGTTGAGCCCGCGATCAGTAACGGTGTTGCCATTGGTGCCGAGGGTGCCACCATAGGCATCGCCCCTGCCGGTGGCCGGGTTCATATTGTTGACGTTGACACCGAACCGGGCACCCAGATCGCGCGCGAAGGTATCGGTAGCGATGACGATGCGGCCCTCGATCAGCACCTGATCCACCGGACGATCGATCACCGCGATCAACTCGCGCATCTGCGCGATTTTCTTCGGGATGTCGCTGATCATCAGCGTGTTGGTACGTTCGTCGGCCACGATCATGCCGCGCGAGGACAGGAAGCCGTTCTCGCGCTGGCCGCCACTGCCACCCGAACCGCCACCGCTGTTGCCGATGCCCTTGGCTTCGGTCAGAGCTTTGAAGATCGCATCGGCATTGTGGTAGTTGATCTGGATGTAGTCGGTGACCAGGTTCTCGCGCTCCTCGAGCGCGATGCGCGCGTCTTCCTTGTCCTGCTCGAACTTGGCCAGTTCCGCCTGTGGCGCCACCCAGATCACGCCGCCCTCGCGGCGCTTGTCCAGGCCCTTGGCGCGCAACACGATGTCCAGTGCCTGGTCCCACGGCACGTTGACCAGGCGCAAGGTCACGCTGCCCTGCACGGTGTCCGAAGCCACCAGGTTCAACCCCGACTCCTCGGCGACCAGCTGCAGCACCGTGCGCACTGGCACGTCCTGGAAGTTGAACGTCACCGGTTTGCCGCTGTAGCCGCGCGCGGCCACCGCTGCGGCAGCCTGCGCCACGGTCTTGGCGGTCACCGAGCCGGTGGCTGATGCCTCCTGTCGTGGCGCGATTTCCACCACGTACTCGTTGCCGGTCTGGTAGGCCAGCGATTCGAATGCCCCCTGCGTGCTGAGCACCAGCTGCGAACCCTGCCCGGAGGGCCGGGCATCGATGCGCTGCACCGGCGTGGCGAAATCCACCACGTTGAGCGGGCGTTGCAGCTCGGCCGGCAGGATCGCGTTGCCGACGTCGACCACAACGTCGTTGCCCTGCGTGCGCAGGTCGGGGCTCGCGCCTTGACCGTCGAACTGCAGGATCAGGCGACCGGCGCCGTCGTCACCACGCTTGAAGTCGACCTTGGTGACCGCCACCGTCGCTGCCGGCTGCACTGCAGCGTCAGGGACGGTATCGGCCGCGAAGGCCATGAACGGAGAGCCGCAGGCCAGTGCCAGCGCAACTCCCAGTGCGCGAGCATGGACCATAGCTTGGCGCCGGGCGGGACGCAGGCTCAGGGCTTTGGAAAAAGTCATCGTGCTATCCCCTAATCAATCAACGATCGTCCAGTGCCAGCGAGGCCGGGCGTTCCAGCCAGCCGCCAGCACCGTCCGGCACCAGTTCAATCAGCTCAATGCCGTCTTCACGCACGGCGGTGATGCGGCCATCGCTCTGCCCCAGGTACACCCCCGGGCGGACGCGGTAGGTCACCTTGTCCGGCCCCATTACCAGCGCGACCATGCCTGCTCCCTTGCCGATGGTGCCGACCATGTCCAGGCTGTCGAGCGGGAAGGCTTCCAGCGGCTCCTTGCGCCGGTTCGGGTCCGGACGCAACCCGCTTCCCCCGTCCGGATTGACCCAGGCATCGCTGAACGGATCGCGCAGCCCCTGTGCCGAGTATTCGAACGTCTCGAACTGCTGCATCACCGGCAGCGGCTCCAGCGGCTCGGCCGGCCGTGCACGCACGTCGGCCATCCACTTTTCCAGGTTGGGCGCATCACCCGGCGTGCTGCTGATACCGCGCGTGCAGCCGGTTGCGACCAGCAGCAGCGCAAGAACGCCGCATGCATTGCGAAGGGAACGTGTCATCGCTTGCCCCCCTTCTTGCGCGCGGCCTCTTCGGCGGCGGCCTGCTTTTCCTGCTCTTCCAACTCGGTATCGTCCAGATAGCGGTAGGTTTTGACCGTGCCGGACAGCTCCAGCGCGCCACTGCGCGCGGAAATTCCGCCCTTCCCGCCCTTGGGCTTCAGGTTGATGTCGTGCATGGTCAGGATCACCACCCGCGGCAGCGAAGCCACACCGCTGACGAACGCCCCGAACTGGTGGTAGCTGCCCACCAGGCGCAAGGCGATCGGCTTCTCGGCGTAGAACTCCTTGGGTACTTCCGCACCGGGCTGGAACAGCTCGTTGTTGAGCCCGCTGGACAATGCGGTCTGCGACACGTCGATGATCAGGTCCGGCATCTCGGTCTTGCTGGGCAGCTGCCGCAGCATCTGCTGCAACACCTGTTCCATCTGCGCCAGTTGCTGCTTCAGCGGATCCAGATTGACCGCGCGCTTCTGTTCCTTCTCGAACTCCTGGCGCAGGGTGACTTCACGCTGCTCCAGCCCTTCCAGCTCATCGGTCATGCCGCGCACGACGAGCAGGTAGGAAAGCACGACGATCAGCAGCGCCAGCAGTACGCAGAACACCAGCTTCGCCTGCTTCGGCCAGTTGCCGATGTTGTTGAGGTCCAGGTCCTTGAGGTTGATTTTCTTCTGGCTCACGAGCGGGCCTCCTTCTGCGCTGCGGCGGCGGGCGCGGCCGGTTCCTGCGGCTCACCCGTGGCCGGCGTGGCAGCGGTCGGCGCCTCGGCCGCCGGATCAGCCGCCGGAGCCGTGACCGGTGCGGCGACATCGGCGGACTCCGGCTCGACCTCCGCCGCGGCGACCTGGTTTTCACCCGGCGCCGGCAGTTTCACCCGCAGCACGAACACGTAGGGCAGCGACTTGATGTCCACCGCACTGCCTGAGGCTTCCTGGGCCTTGGCCTCGATGACCGACAGCTCCGGGTTGGTCATCCAGCCCGAGCCTTCGAGGTTGCGCATGTAGGTACTGATCCGGGCGTTGGACTGGGTGCGTCCTTCCAGGGTCAGCAGGTCGCCTTCCTGCTTGAGCGAGGTCAGCACCACGCCATCCGGGATGGTCCGTACCAGCGCATCGAACAGGTGCACCATCTGCGAGCGCTTGCCCTGCAGCTCCTCGATCACCTTCTTGCGATCGAGCAGGCGCCTCTTCTGGATGTCCAGCCGGTCGATTTCCTTGTTCTGCTCCTTGACCTTGGCGATCTCGGTTTCAAGGTACTTGTTGCGGTCGTTCTGGCCGCCGATCTGCTGGTCGTAGTAGAACCACAGCAACAGCGACAGCACCACGCCGGCCACCGCGGCCAGGCCGAGCATCGAATAGAACTCGCGCTGCCGCTGTTTGCGCCGTTCGGCGCGCCACGGCAATAGATTGATCCGTGCCATCAGTCGAACCCCCGCATGGCCAGCCCGGTGGCGATCATCAGTGCCGGTGCGTCCTGGGCCAGCGCGTGGGCCTGCACCTTCTGGCCCAGTGTCATCTGCGCCAGCGGGTTGGCCACCGAGGTGGCCACGCCCAACTGCTCCTCCACCATCGCCGGCAGGCCCGGCAGCGATGCACAGCCGCCGGCCAGCACGATATGGTCGACGCGGTTGAATTCGCTGCCGGCATAGAAGAACTGCAACAGGCGGCCGATCTGCTGCACCGTGGCCTCCTTGAACGGCTCCAGCACCTCGACCTCGTAGCTCTCCGGCAACCCGCCCTGGCGCTTGGCCAGGCCGGCTTCCTCGTAGCTCAGGCCGTAGCGGCGCATGACCTCGTCGGTGAGCTGCTTGCCGCCGAACACCTGTTCGCGGCTGTACAGGCTGCGTCCGCCGCGCAGCACGCTGAGCGTGGTCATGCTCGCGCCGATGTCGACCAGCGCAACGACGCCGTCGCTGGCCACCGGCAGTTCACTGGCCACCAGCGCGAAGGCGTTCTCGATGGCGAACGCTTCCACATCCATCACCTTGGCCGTCAACCCGCCCAGCTCCAGCGCCGACTGGCGCAGCTCGACGTTCTCCGAGCGCGAGGCCGCCAGCAGCACCTGCACCATCTCCGGGTTGTTCGGGACCGGCCCGAGCACCTCGAAGTCCAGGCTCACCTCGTCGATCGGATACGGGATGTAGTTCACCGCCTCCAGCTCGACCTGGGCCTCCATGTCGTTCTCGTCCAGCTCGGACGGCATCGGGATCACCTTGGTGATCACCGCCGACCCGGCCACGGCCGCGGCGGCACTCTTGGCCTTGCTGCCCGAACGCGCCACCGCGCGCCGGATCGCCTCGCCAACCGCCTCGACCTCGACGATGTTCTTTTCCACCACCGCATTGGGCGGCAATGGTTCCACCGCGTAGTGTTCCACGCGGAAACGGTTACCGCTGCGGGAAAGCTGAAGCAGCTTCACCGCAGTCGAACTGATGTCGACACCGATGATCGGTGTCTGACTTTTTGGGATAAGCCCCACGGTTTCTCCCCTGCCGACGGGCACTTGGACGCTAGTGTTGCGTCCGCGCATTAATAATGAATTTGTGGCGGTTGGCAACTCCTCTGCGTGCAGGCCGAGAAATCCGTCACGCCAGCAGAGCCGCTTCCCACCGATTTGTCCCCTGGGAACGCCCCCAGCCGCTCCCGGACATAATCTATACTCTGCGGCCACGAAATCCGCAATCTGGACCTCGCTTGATGCCACGTTTCCGCCGCTGGCTGCGCTGGCTGCTGGCCCTCTCCGTCGCCCTTGCCCTGGTGGGCGCGATTGCCGCAGGCGCCCTTTATTACGTCGTTTCCTCGAAATTGCCGGACGTGCACGCGCTGCGCGAGGTGGAGCTGCAGGAACCGATGTACGTCCACGCCCGCGACGGCCGGCTGATGGCGGTATTCGGCGAAACCCGCCGCTACCCGGTGCAGATCAAGGACGTGCCGCTGCGCCTGAAGCAGGCCTTCCTGGCCACCGAGGACGCCGGTTTCTACGAACACGGCGGCGTGGACTACAAGGGCGTGGCCCGCGCGGTCTGGCTGATCGCCAAGACCGGCTCCAAGGACGGGGTGCCCGGCGGCTCGACCATCACCCAGCAGGTGGCCCGCCAGTTCTTTCTCAGCAACGAGGTCAGCTACACCCGCAAGCTGGCCGAGATGCTGCTGGCGCGCAAGATCGAGAGCGAACTGAGCAAGGACGAGATCTTCGAGCTGTACCTGAACAAGAGTTTTTTCGGCAACCGCGCCTACGGCATCGGTGCCGCCGCCGAGTACTACTACGGCAAGAAGCTGGCGGAGCTGGACCTGGACGAGATGGCCTCGCTGGCCGGCATTCCCAAGTTCCCGTCCAGCGGCAACCCGATCAGCAACCCCGAACGCGCGCGCCAGCGCCGCGACAACTACGTGCTGCAGCGCATGGCCGAGCTGGGCTTCGTCAGCCAGGCCGAGGCCGATGCCGCCAAGGCGGTGCCGATGCACGCCGCACCGCACGAGCCGCCGGTGGAGGTCCACGCCCCGTACGTGGCCGAGATGGTGCGCCAGGAGATGATCGCCAAGTATGGCGGCGATGTGCTCAACAAGGGCTACCACGTCACCACCACCATCGACGGGCAGATGCAGGACGCCGCCGCGGCCGCGGTGTATACCGGCCTGATCCAGTACGACCACCGCCACGGTTGGAATGGCGCCGAGCAGCATTTCGACGTCGATGCCAGCGATGATCCCGCGGCGCTGGCGCGGCGCATCGCCGGCATCCCAGCCCAGTCCGGCCTGTTGCCGGCCATTGTCTCGGCCGCCAATGCCGACGGCAGCCTCGCCGTGGTACTGGCCGACCGCACCGAACTGGTGTTGGCGGCGGCCTCCAGCCGCTGGACCTCGCGGGCGCCGGCCAAGCTGGCCGTACGCGGCGACCTGATCCGGGTGCGCGCCGGCGACAAGGAAGGCGAGTGGCTGATCGACCAGATCCCGCGCGGGCAGGCCGCGCTGGTCTCGCTCGACGCCGACAGCGGCGCGCTGCGGGCGCTGGTCGGCGGCTTCAGCTTCGCCGGCAACAAGTTCAACCGCGCCACACAGGCACGGCGCCAGCCCGGCTCCAGCTTCAAGCCGTTCCTGTACGCGGCCGCGTTCGACAAGGGCTTCAACCCGGCCTCGATCGTGCTCGATGCGCCGGTGGTGTTCCGCGACCGCCGCGGCAAGACCTGGCAGCCGCAGAACGATGGCGGCGGCTTCCGCGGCCCGATGCACCTGCGCGAGGCGCTGGTGCAGTCGCGCAACCTGGTGTCGGTGCGCCTGCTGGACAGCATCGGCGTGGATTTCGCGCGCAAGTACATCAGCGAATTCGGCTTCGAGGAGGCCGAGCTGCCGCCGAACCTGTCGATGTCGCTGGGCACCGCCTCGCTGACGCCGCTGTCGGTGGCGCGCGGCTACGCCACCTTCGCCAATGGCGGCTCCCGCGTGGACACCTGGGTGATCGACGAGGTCAGGGACCGCGACGGCATCGTGCTGTTCAAGGAAAACCCGGCAATGGCCTGCCGTGGTTGCGGCGGTGTCGCCCCGGGCGCTGCGCCGGCCAGCCAAGTAGTGGACGGCTTCAACTTCGGCAGCGCGGCGCGGCCGGCGTCAACGCGGCAGGCTTCCGCGCCGGAAGCCGAGGCGGCGACCACGCCCGCCCCCGATGCCCGCACCGCGCCGCGCGCGATCGACGAGCGCACCGCCTACCAGCTGGTGTCGATGATGCGCGACGTGGTCCGGCGCGGCACCGGCGCCGCGGCCCGGGTACTGGGGCGCGAGGACGTGGGTGGCAAGACCGGCTCGACCAACGACCACCGCGACGCCTGGTTCTCCGGCTTCGGCGGGCCGCTGGCCACCACCGTGTGGGTCGGCCGCGACGACTTCCGCTCGCTGGGCTACCGCGAATACGGCGGCCGTGCGGCATTGCCGATCTGGATCGACTACATGCGCGTGGCGCTGAAGGATGCCCCCGTCGCCCGCAACGACCCGCCATCAGGCATGGTCGAGGCCACCGTCAACGGCGCCACCGAATGGATCAAGGTCGAGGACCTGGACCGCCTGCAGGAATTCGACTTCGACCAGAACGAACAGGCCGACGACGCCGCGTTCGACATCTTCTGACGACGTTCCCACCGGGGCGGGCATCCGTGCACGCCCCGGCACCGGCCCACGGCCAGCGCATGCAATGACGGAGGCAGCCCGATGCCCCACCCCGGCCAGCAGGTACAACGCGGTGAACGCGAGCGCCAGCGGATCGCCCAGGAAGCGGCCCGGCTGGTCCGCGAAAGCGGCATCCACGACCTCGACCACGCGCGGCGCAAGGCTGCTCTGCGGCTGGGCATCCACGACGAATCGCGGTGGCCGCGGCAGGCGCAGGTGGAGGCCGCCCTGCGCGAGCAGCAGCGGCTGTTCGATAGCGGCTCGCAGCCCGATTCGCTGCGCCTGCGCCGCGAATCGGCGCTGCAGGCCATGCGCTTCCTGCATGCCTTCAAGCCGCGTCTGGTCGGCGCGGTGCTTGCCGGAACCGCCGACGCCAACAGTCCGGTGACCCTGCACCTGCACTGCGACGATGCCGACGCGGTGCAACGCTTCCTGCACGAGCAGTGCATCCCCGCCGAAGCCTGCTCCCGTAGCGTGCGGATCGGCGCGCACGCATCGCCGCAACGCGTTCCGGCGTGGGAGTTCACCGCCGACGGCATCGCCTTCGAACTGGTGGTGCTGCCGGAAGACACGCTGCGCAATCCGCCGCTGTCCGCCGAAGACGGCAAACCGCTGCCACGCGCGGGACTGGCGCAGGTACAAAGCCTGTTGCGTGCCGAACAACCGTAGGAGCGACGCAGGTCGCGACCGGGGCCTTCCCGGGGAGCCCTGGTCGCGACCTGCGTCGCTGCTACAGTGGCTATCCCTGCCCCGGAAACGACAAGGCCCCGCAATGCGGGGCCTTGTCGGAAAGCAGCCGTCGCCACGATTACTTTGCGTAATCGCGCACGTCGTGGCCGGTGTAGACCTGGCGCGGGCGGCCGATCTTCATTTCCGGATCCACCTGCTGCTCCAGCCAATGCGACACCCAGCCGGCGGTACGGCCGAGGGCGAACATGACGGTGAACATCTCGGTCGGGATCTGCAGCGCCTTGTAGATGATGCCGCTGTAGAAATCGACGTTCGGGTACAGCTTGCGGGCGACGAAGTAATCGTCTTCCAGCGCGGCCTTCTCCAGCTTCACCGCCACGTCCAGCAGCGGATCGGTGACGCCGAGCTGGCCCAGCACCTGCCGGGTCATCTCGCCGATGACCTTGGCGCGCGGGTCGAAGTTCTTGTAGACGCGGTGGCCGAAGCCCATCAGGCGGAAGCCCGAGGTCTTGTCCTTGGCCTTGAGCACGGCGGACTCGACGTTGTCGGCACTACCGATCTCTTCGAGCATCTTCAGCACCGCCTCGTTGGCGCCGCCGTGGGCCGGGCCCCACAGCGCGGTAACGCCGGCGGCGACCGAGGCATACGGGTTGGCGCCGGTGGAACCGACCAGGCGCACGGTCGAGGTCGAGGCGTTCTGCTCGTGGTCGGCATGCAGGATGAACAGCAGGTCCAGCGCCTTGACCACGTCCTTGTTCAGCTCGTACTTGCCGTCGGCCGACTCGAAGGTCTGCTTCAGGAAGCGGCTGACGTAATCCAGCGAGGTGTCCGGGGTGTTGGCCGGCAGGCCCTTGCCGTGGCGGTAGATCAGCGCCGACAGGGTCGGCACCTTGGCGATCAGGCGCACGGCGGCCTTGCGGCGCTGCTCGGCGTCGGCCAGGTCCAGCGAGGCGTGGTACGTGGCCGACAGCTGCGCGATCGAGGCAGTCAGGATCGCCATCGGATGGGCATCCTTGGCGAAGCTGCCGATCAGCGTGTTGATCGATGCGTCGACGCCGGCTTCGGCGGTCAGTTCGGCCTCGAATGCCTTCAGCTGCTCGGCCGACGGCAGTTCGCCGTTGATCAGCAGGTAGGCCACTTCGACAAAGCTGGACTTGGCGGCCAGTTGCTCGATCGGGTAACCGCGGTACAGCAGCACGCCCTTCTCGCCATCGATGTAGGTGATGGCCGACTTGCAGCTGGCGGTGGCGGTGTAGCCGGAATCGTAGGTGAAGAGACCGGTTTCCTTGGTCAGCTTCGAGATATCGATGCAGCCATTGCCCAGCACGGGTTTGACTACGGGCAGAACGACCGACTTGTCGCCGGCGTTGAGCGTGACCTGATCTAGATCGGACACAGTGCGCTCCTCAGTGGGGAAAGGCGCCCAACCCGACGAGGAATGACGGCATGGACGCGTGAACAGAGTCCGCGGCCACGCCACGGATCTGGCCATTATCGCACAGCAACATTTGTTGATCGCACAGACGAAAGTTCTATGGACCTGCGGATGCGGGACACTGCATCGCAAGCATGCGGGATACGCGTTGCGAATGGTTCAGGGGACGGCAGACGACACGGCCAGCCACCGGAGGAACCGCCGGCCTCGCTTGCCCGTGACCCACGGGGTCACCCGTTCCGGTGGAAAGCACAAAGCAACGGCCGCGCGATGCGCGGCCGTTGCCAGAGCAGGACAACCGTTCGATCAGCGCGCGTAGCGCTTCTGGAACTTGTCGATGCGGCCGCTGGTGTCGATGACCTTGTGCTTGCCCGTGTAGAACGGGTGCGAAGCCGAGGAAATTTCGACCTTGACCAGCGGGTACTCTTCGCCGTCTTCCCACTTGACCGTTTCCTTGGAGGACATGGTCGAACGGGTCAGGAACTTGAAATCGGAGGTGACGTCGTGGAACACGACGTTGTGGTAATCGGGATGAATGTCGGCCTTCATGGGCTCACACCGTGTGGGCTGGTGGTCAAGAGCGGCATTATAGGCACGGCCGCCCGCCGGGGGCAAGCCGTGCCACCGCCGGTTCAGGCCGGCAGCCCCAGCGCCCGGCGCACCTGTGCCTCGAAGCGCGCCTGCTCGTAGCCGAGCAGCAGGGTGGTGTTGTCCGGCGCGCCGGTCTGGCGGTTCCAGTCCACCACGGTGGCGCCACGGGTATGGGTGCCGGCCAGTTCGACCGACAACGGGCGCTGTTCGAGCCGGGTGGCGCCTTCCGGCTGCAGCGCCCAGGCCATCGCCAGCGCGTCGGCGGCGTACCAGCGCTCGCCGCGGCTGTCCTCGGACCACAGCCGGGTCTGCCGCGAAATCAGTTCGTAGAAGCGCGCCTTGCCGGTGTCGGCGGCCAGCCACTGCTCCACGTCCCGGTGCAGCAGGCCGTGGGCGACGGTGGCCTCCCAATCCGCCACCTCGATGTGCGGGAAGCCGGTGAACACGATGTGCGCCGCCTCCGGGTCGAAGGCGATGTTGAACTCGGCCACCGAGGTGATGTTGCCGTGGCCGGTGATCGCCCCGCCCATCACCAGCATGCGCTTGACCCGTTGCGGCAGGGTCGGGTCGAGCTTGAGCGCCAGCGCGATGTTGCTCAGCGGTGCCAGCGCCACCAGCACCAGCTCGCCGGCGTACTGGTGCGACAGGCGCAGGATCGCCAGCGCCGCATGTTCGGCTTCGGCGGCACGCGCCGCGGCCGGCAGGTCGACGTCGCCGAAGCCGTCGCGGCCGTGCACGTGGGCGGCGTCTTCGGCCGGGTGCACCAGCGGGTCGGGCGTGCCGGCGAACACCGGCACGTCCTCGCGCCCGGCCACTTCGCACAGCTTCAGCGCGTTGCGCACGGTGTGATCGAGGCCGACATTGCCCGCCGCCACGGTCAGGCCGACCACCTCGTGGCGTTCGTCGGCAAAAGCCATCAACAGCGCCAGCGCGTCATCGACGCCGGGGTCGGTGTCGATCAGCAGGGGGATCTTCTTGCTCATCATCTACGTCGTTTCTGGTTGGGAACCGAGTCTGGCACCTCCGTCATGGCAGGGGAAGCCATGCGCCCTGCGACTGCTGCAGGAGCGACGTCAGTCGCGACCAGAGCCAATCGGGAAAGCCTCGTCGCGACTGACGTCGCTCCTACGGGGGTTCTCGTGAACGTTCACGCCGATGCGTAGCGCGCGGCACCACCGACCCAACGCGCGACGACACGGTCGGCAGCGGCCGGATCATCCTGCAACAGACGCTCGGCCAACGCATGCACCGCCGGCAGCAAGGCCGCGTCGCGGGCAAGGTCGGCGATGCGGAAGGCCGCCAGGCCGGTCTGGCGGGTGCCGAGCAGTTCGCCGGGGCCGCGCAGCTCCAGGTCCTTCTCCGCGATCACGAAACCGTCGTTGGTCTGGCGCATGGTTTCCAGCCGCTGCCGGGCCATCGCCGACAACGGCGGCTGGTACATCAGCACGCAGCTCGACGCCGCCGCGCCGCGGCCGACACGACCACGCAACTGGTGCAACTGGGCAAGACCGAGGCGCTCGGCATTCTCGATGATCATCAGCGAGGCGTTGGGCACATCCACGCCAACCTCGATAACCGTGGTGGCGACCAGCAGATGGGTTTCGGCAGCCTTGAATGCGCGCATCGCGGCCTGCTTCTCGGCGGCCTTCATGCGCCCGTGCACCAGCCCGACGCGCAGCTCCGGCAACTGTGCCGACAACGTTTCGAAGGTGTTCTGCGCGGCAGTGGCCACGACCTCGTCGCTCTCGTCGATCAGCGTGCACACCCAGTACGCCTGCCGCCCCTGCGCGCAGGCCAGGCGGATACGCTCGACCAGTTCCGGGCGGCGCTCGGCGCTGAGCACGCTGGTCTGCACCGGGGTGCGCCCCGGCGGCAATTCGTCGATGGCCGACACGTCGAGATCGGAATACGCGGCCATCGCCAGCGTGCGCGGGATCGGCGTGGCGGTCATCACCAACTGGTGCGGCACCACGCCGGCAGCGGCGCCCTTGTCGCGCAGGGCCAGCCGCTGGTGCACGCCGAAGCGGTGTTGTTCATCGACGACGGCCAGCGCAAGGTCGTTGAACACCACGTTGTCCTGCATCAGCGCATGGGTGCCGACCACCACCTGCGCATGCCCGGACGCCACCTCTTCCAGCACCTTGCTGCGTGCCTTGCCGGTGACCTTGCCGGCCAGCCACGCCACGCGCAGGCCCAGCGGTTCGAGCCAGCCGCGCAGGTTCGCCAGGTGCTGCTCGGCCAGCAGTTCGGTCGGCGCGGCCAGCGCCACCTGCTTGCCGCGCTCCACCGCCAGCATTGCCGCCAGTGCCGCAACCACGGTCTTGCCGGAACCGACGTCGCCCTGCACCAGCCGCAGCATCGGATGCGCGCGCGCAAGGTCCTTGCGGATTTCACCGAACACGCGCCGCTGCGCGGCGGTGAGGCGGAACGGCAGCGCGTCGAGCAATACCTCCGCCAATCCCTCGCCCCCGCGCAACGCGGGTGCGCGCTGCCGTTGCAAGGCAATGCGCTGGCGGCGCTGGCTGAGGTGGTGTGCCAGCAATTCCTCCAGCGCCAGCCGCCGTTGCGCCGGATGGGTACCGGCGGCGAGTGCAGCCAGGTCGGCATCGGCGGGCGGGCGGTGCATGGTCAACAAGGCCTGCCGCAGCGAGGGCAGCGCCATGCCGGCCAGCAACGAAGGCGGCAACACTTCCAGCGCGGCTTCGTCCGGCAGGCGTTCCAGCGCCTGCCCGATCAGCTTGCGCAGCGTTGCCGGGCCGATGCCTTCGACGGCTGGATACACCGGATCCAGCGCTTCGCCAAGCCCCGGCTCCTCGTTCTCACCCAGCACCCGATAACTGGGATGGACGATTTCCAACCCGTGCTGGCCCGGCTTCGGCGTGCCATAGGCACGCAGCCGCGCACCGACGGCGAACTGCGCCACCTGCGCGGCACGGAAGTGGAAGAAGCGCAGCACCAGCGTGCCGCCGGAGCCGTCGCTTACCGCCACCCGCAGCATCGGCCGATAGCGGAAGCCGCGCTCGACCGCCTCCACCCTGCCCTCCACCTGTGCCGGCAGGCCGGCCTTCAGCGTGCGGATCGGCACCAGGGTGGTGCGGTCCTCGTAACGCAACGGCAGGTGCAGCCACAGATCCTGCAGGCTGCCGATGCCACGCGCCAGCAGCTTGGCGGCCACCGACGCACCCACGCCGGGCAGCGCCGTCACCGGCGTTTCGCCGCTGGCTGCCAATGCCGGGGTGGACGCCCGCGTGCGCGCCATGCGTGGCGATCAGTCGAGGATCATCACCGCATCGACTTCGAACGCCGCGCCCTTGGGCAGGCCCGATACCTCGATGGTGGAGCGGGCCGGGAACGGCGCCTGGAAGTATTCCTGCATCACCGCGTTGACCTTGGCGAACTCACCCAGGTCAGTGAGGTACAGGCCCAGGCGCACGATCCTGTCGAACGAGCCACCGGCTTCCTCGGCCACCGCCTTGAGGTTGTCGAACGCACGCCGTGCCTGCGCGGCAACGTCGCCGGCGACGATGTCTCCGGTAGCCGGGTCCAACGGGATCTGGCCGGAGAAATACACGGTGTTGCCGGCACGCACGGCCTGCGAATACGGGCCGATCGCGGCCGGTGCCTTGGCGGTGTTGATGATCTGGCGGGACATGGAGCACTCCGGTTGGGGAAAGACGCGTCATTGTAGCGTCCGCCCATGACCCGTCGGTCCCCATGTGCCTGTCGGGCGACGCCCCGCCGCCGTAGTGCTGGACAATTTTTAGCCACTCTCCGTACAGGCCGGCCAGACAACGGCTGCGGCACGTTATCCACAGCTTGTCAGACCGGCGTTGCACACCTGCTGTGGAGAACCCATCCGCGCAGCTGCCAAGCTTGCCCGGCAGACCCCCAACGCAAGCCGCCCTGCTGCCACCGGCAATCCGCATGCGGGGCAAGCCCCGCATCTACCCGCTCGCTGCGCTCACTGGCGGCGCACCGACTGCACCACCGACAGCCTTCGCAGCCGGCGCATCACTTCGGCCAGGTGGGTGCGGTCGCGCACCTGCAGGTTGAAGCACAGCACCGCGGCGTTGAAGTCGCGGTCCAGGTAATCCACCCGCTCGATGTTGGAATGGCTCTGGGCGATGGCCGCGGCCAGCTGCGCCAGCACGCCGGTGCCGTTCTCCACTTCCACGATCAGCGCGGTGTCGTAGTCGCCGACCACGCTGCTGTCCCAGCCGATCGGCACCCAGCGCTCAGGCGACTTGCGCAGCTCGGCCAGGTTCGGGCAGTCCATGCGGTGCACCACGATGCCCTTGCCGGCGGTGTGGTAGCCCATGATCTCGTCGCCGGGGATCGGCTGGCAGCAACCGGCGAAGCTGATCACGCCGCGCTCGCTGCCATTGATCAGGATCTTCTCCTGCACGCGCCGGGTACCGCCGTCGGCGCGCGGCTCGCCATGCGCCATCAACGCCTGCGCGGCCTGGGTGGGCATCCAGTTGCCCAGCGCGACGTCGGCCAGGAAGGCCTCCAGCCGCGGGTAGCGGTGCTCGGCGAGGAAGGCATCCAGCCGGCCCTTGGGCAGGCGCTCGATCGAGCTGTCCATCGCTTCCAGCGCGCGGTCGAGCATGCGGTGGCCCAGCTGCACCGCGTCCTCGTGCTCGAGCTGCTTGAGCTGGTGGCGGATGGCGGTGCGCGCCTTGGAACTGACCACGAACTCCAGCCATTGCGGCTTGGGCGCGGCCGATTTGGCGGTGATTATTTCCACTGTCTGCCCGCTGGCCAGCCGGGTGCGCAGCGGCACCAGCTTCTTGTCCACGCGCGAGGCCACCGCGCGGTTGCCGACGTCGGTATGCACGGCATAGGCGAAGTCCAGCGCGGTGGAGTTGCGCGGCAGGGCGAGGATCTTGCCCTTGGGCGTGAACAGGTAGACCTCGTCGGGGAACAGGTCGACCTTGACGTTGTCGAGGAACTCCAGCGACGAGCCGGCCGAGCGCTGCGAGTCGATCAGCTCGACGATCCACGCATGGGCTCGGCTCTGCGCGCTGTTCGGCGATTCGCCGCCGAACTTGTAGGTCCAGTGCGCGGCCACGCCGCGCTCGGCGATCAGGTCCATTTCCTCGGTGCGGATCTGCACTTCGATCGGCGAGCCGTAGGGCCCGAACAGCACCGTGTGCAGCGACTGGTAGCCGTTGGCCTTGGGGATGGCGATGTAGTCGCGGAAACGGCCGTCCAGCGGCTTGAACGCCGCATGCACCGCGCCCAGCGCGTGGTAGCAACTGGGCACCGAGCGCATCACCAGGCGGAAGCCGAACACGTCCATCACCTGGTCGAAGGTTTTGTTCTCCTCGTGCATCTTGGTGTAGATGCTCCAGGGGGTCTTGATGCGACTGACCAGGCGGTGTTCCAGCCCCTCGCGCGCCAGCCGCTGCGACAGCTGCACCTCCACCTGCGCCATCGCCTCGCGACGCACTACCGGCTGGCTGCGGATGTGTTTTTCGAGGATGGCGTGGCGCCACGGGTACAGCGCCTTGAAGCCGAGGTTCTGCAACTCCGACTTGATCAGGCTCATGCCCAGGCGCTGGGCGATGGGCGCGTAGATGTCCAGCGTTTCCAGCGCGATGCGACGCCGTGCCTCGGCACTCTGCGCGCCCAGCGTGCGCATGTTGTGCAGGCGGTCGGCGAGCTTGATCATGATCACGCGCAGGTCGCGCGACATCGCCAGCAGCATCTTGCGGAAGCTCTCGGCCGCCGCTTCCTGGCGGTCGCGGAACTTGAGCTTGTCCAGCTTGGTGACGCCATCGACCAGCTCGGCCACGGTCTCGCCGAATTCCCCGGCCAGTTCCTCGCGGGTGAGCGGTGTGTCCTCGATGGTGTCGTGCAGGATCGCCGCGACCAGCGCCTCCACGTCCAGCCCGAGCTCGGCGAGGATGCCGGCCACCGCGACCGGATGGGTGATGTAGGGCTCGCCGGACTTGCGGGTCTGCCCGGCATGCGCGGCCGCGCCGACGTCCCAGGCGCGGCGCAGCATCGGCAGCTGCTCGGCGGGCAGGTAGCTGGCTGCGCGTTCGAGTTGGAGTACGTAATCCGGCACCGTGCCACCCGCGGGCACGGCGACCTGGGCAGTGGGGCCTGGGTTCATGCCCGGAAGACTATGCCAGCGCGGAGAACACGGCAATTGCCCGCGCATTGGTCGCCACCGCCCGCAAATGCAAACAGCCCGCACGGGGCGGGCTGTTCGCTGCGAAGCCGATGACCGGGTGGATCAGTCGTCGTTCTTCGACATGTCCTCGTCGGCGACCACTTCAGCCGCGGCCCACTCCAGCGCCTCGCGCTCGATGCGCTCGCGCTCGGCCTTCTCGACTTCCTCGATCAGCTCGTTGTCGATCCTGCGGGCGGCGATCTCGCGCAGCGCCAGCACGGTCGGCTTGTCGTCGGTCTCGCTGTTGTCGAGGGTGGCCTGCACGCCATTGGCCAACTGGCGCGCACGCTTGGAGGCCATGATGACCAGTTCGAAGCGGTTGTTGACCACTTCCAGACAATCTTCGACCGTGATACGGGCCATTGAACGGACTCCCGACGGCGGTGGCCGTCATGCATTGGGGTGGGGAAAGGCGGGGGAGGATACGGCATGATGCCGGCACAAGCAAGCTTGCGCCGGTAACATCACTTTCAAATCAGCGACTTGCGCAATTTCACCGGACCTGCCGCCACTGTCACCGGCGCATGGATCCGAAAGGGCTCAGGCCAGCAGCGAGCGGATCAGGCCGTCGTGGCGCAGCTGCTGCTGCGCCCGGCGCAGGCGGCTGGCAGTGAAGATGGCGCACATTTCATCGACCGCGGTGTCGAACACCTCGTTGACGATGACGAAGTCGAACTCGTCGTAATGCAGCATTTCCTCGCGCGCGGCGGCCAGGCGCTGGGCCATCACCGCCTCGCTGTCCTGCCCGCGCTTGCGCATGCGCTCGTCCAGCGCCTGCTTGGACGGCGGCAGGATGAACACGCTGACCGCATCGGGCACCTTGGCCCGCACCTGGCGCGCGCCCTGCCAGTCGATTTCCAGCAGCACGTCCTTGCCGGCAGCCAGCTGCGGCTCCACCGACTGCCGCGCGGTGCCCTTCCAGTCGCCGTGGACCAGCGCATGCTCGAAGAAATCGCCGGCGGCGATCATCTCCTCGAACGCCGCGGCGCTGACGAAGTGGTAGTGCTTGCCGTTCACCTCGCCCGGGCGCATCGCCCGCGAGGTGAAGGAAATCGACAGCGCGACCTGCGGGTCGCGCGCCAGCGTGGCGTTGACGATGCTGCTCTTGCCGGCGCCGGAGGGGGCCGCAACGATGTAGAGGGTGCCACGCATCGCTCGGTTCTCCGGGTCGATGAAAGTCGGGCGGCGCACGATAACCAGCCACGGGCGCCGCTGCAAATGCCGCGGATGGGCGCGGTTATTCCAGGTTCTGCACCTGCTCGCGGATCTGGTCGATCAGCACCTTCAGCTCCACCGCGGCGTTGGAGGTGCGGCTGTCCACCGACTTGGAACCGAGGGTATTGGCCTCGCGGTTGAACTCCTGCAGCAGGAAATCCAGCCGGCGGCCGACCGGCTCGCGCTGGCGCAGCACGCGGCGGATCTCGCCGATGTGGCTGCCGAGCCGGTCCAGTTCCTCGTCCACGTCGAGCTTCTGCAGCCACATCACCAATTCCTGCTCGGCGCGGCCCGGATCGACCGGGTGCGGCAGGTCGGCCAGGCGCGCGGCCAGCTTGGCGCGCTGGCCCTCGCGGATGGCCGGGATCAGCATGCGCACCTCGGCGGCAATGCGTTCGACCGCATCCACCCGCTCGGCGATCGCCGCGGCCAGCTTGTCGCCCTCGCGCTCGCGCGCGGCGACGAAACCGTGGATCACCTCGTCCAGCAGCACCAGCGCCTCGGCATGCAGGGCCGCCGTATCGGCCGCCTCGCCGCGCAGCACGCCCGGGTACTGCAGCAGGTCGGTGAAATTGATGCGCATGTCGGGGAAACGCGAATGCAGCCGGCGCGCGAGGTCGCCCAACTGCTCGACCAGTGCTTCATCGACCGCCAGCGAGGACGCCGCCTCCGGCGCGCGCAGGCGCATGACCAGGTCCAGCTTGCCGCGGCTGATGCGCCCGGCCACGCGTTCGCGCAGCTGCGGCTCCAGCGCGCGCAGCTCTTCCGGCAGGCGCACCCCCACTTCGAGGAAACGGTGGTTGACCGAACGCAGCTCGCAGCCGAGGGTGCCCCAGGGCGTGGCGCGTTCGCCGCCAGCATAGGCGGTCATGCTTCGGATCATGCGGGTTTCCGGTGCGTGGCAAAGGGCGGATGGTACCCTAGGCGCCCCCGGATGCCGGTGCCGACACCCGCCCGGAAGCCTTCGCAGAAGCCCTCGCACCACGGAACCCCCATGACCTTTTCCCGCCCCAGCGGCCGCCAGGCCGACCAGCTGCGCAGCGTCACCCTCGAACGCGCCTTCACCCGCCATGCCGAAGGCTCGGTGCTGGTGAGCTTCGGCCACACCCGCGTGCTGTGCACCGCCAGCATCGAGAACCGGGTGCCGGCGTTCCTGCGCGGCAAGGGCGAAGGCTGGGTGACCGCCGAATACGGCATGCTGCCGCGCTCCACCCATACCCGCAGCGACCGCGAGGCCGCGCGCGGCAAGCAGGGCGGGCGCACGCTGGAGATCCAGCGCCTGATCGGCCGCACCCTGCGCGCCTGCATCGACCGCAACGCGCTGGGCGAGCGCACCATCACCCTCGATTGCGACGTGCTGCAGGCCGATGGCGGCACCCGTACCGCGGCCATCACCGGCGCCTACGTGGCGCTGGTCGATGCGGTGAACCTGCTGCTCAAGCGCGGCGAGATCAAGCGCAACCCGATCTTCGGCGCGGTCGCGGCGGTGTCGGTCGGCGTCTACAAGGGTGTGCCGGTGCTGGACCTGGACTATGCCGAGGACAGCGACTGCGACACCGACATGAACGTGGTGATGAACGATGGCGGCGGCTTCATCGAGCTGCAGGGCACCGCCGAGGGCCACGCCTTCCGCCGCGACGAGCTCGATGCGCTGCTGGCGCTGGCCGAAAAGGGCATCGGCGAGTTGTTCGCCGCCCAGCAGCAGGCATTGTCGGCATGAAACTGGTGCTGGCCAGCGGCAACGCCGGCAAGTTGAAGGAACTGCAGGCGATGCTGGCCGGCCTGCCGCTGCAGATCCTGCCGCAGCGCGAGCTGGGCGTGGGCGACGTGGCGGAAACCGGGCTGACCTTCGTCGAGAACGCGCTGATCAAGGCCCGCCATGCCTGCGAAGCGACCGGCCTGCCGGCGCTGGCCGACGACTCCGGCCTGATCGTCGATGCGCTCGACGGCGCACCCGGCCTGTACAGCGCACGCTATGCCGGCAGCCCCACCGACGATGCGGCCAACAACGCCAAGCTGCTCGACGCGCTGCGCGAGGTGCCCGCCGAGCGCCGCAGTGCCCGCTTCTACGCGGTGATCGTGCTGCTGCGCCACGCCAGCGACCCGCAGCCGCTGATCTGTGAAGGCAGTTGGGAAGGCCGCATCATCGACACCCTGCGCGGCCACCACGGCTTCGGCTACAACCCGGTGTTCCTGGACGAGGAACTGGGCCTGACCGCCGCCGAAATGAATCCGGAACAGAAGAACGGCCGCAGCCACCGCGCCAAGGCGCTGCAGCTGCTGTTGCAGAAGCTTTCCGGCCAATTGGTGCGCTGAACCCGGCCATGACCGCGCATTCCCACGCCCACGGCGACGCCTGCGGTTGTCCCGGTCCGGCGGACCATGCCCCCCCGCTGCAACTGGTGCCGCCCCCACTGGCGCTGTACGTGCACCTGCCGTGGTGCGTGCGCAAATGCCCGTACTGCGACTTCAACTCGCATGCGGCCAAGGGCGCGCTGCCGTTCGATGCCTATGTGGATGCACTGATCCGCGACCTCGACCAGGACCTGCCGCTGGTCTGGGGCCGGGTGGTCAACAGCGTGTTCTTCGGTGGCGGCACCCCCAGCCTGTTCCCGCCCGAAGCCATCGACCGCTTCCTGCAGGCGGCCAGCGCGCGGCTGCGTTTCGCACCTAACCTGGAAGTGACGCTGGAGACCAACCCCGGCACCGCCGAGCACGGCCGCTTCGACCGCTACCGCGCCGCCGGCGTCAATCGCATCAGCTTCGGCATCCAGAGCTTCGATGACGCGGCGTTGCAGCGGCTGGGCCGCATCCACGACAGCGCCGAGGCCGAGCGCGCGGTCAAGCTGGCGCAGGACGCCGGCTACGACAACTTCAACATCGACCTGATGTATGCGTTGCCGCAGCAGACCCTGGCCGAGGCCGAGCGCGACCTGGAACGCGCCTTCGCGCTGGCCCCCACGCACATCTCGCATTACCAGCTGACCCTGGAGCCGAACACCGTGTTCTTCGCGCGGCCGCCGCAGGGCATCCCCGACGAGGACGGCGCCTGGGACATCCAGGAACACTGCCAGGCCCTGCTTGCCGCGGCCGGCTATGGCCAATACGAGGTCAGTGCCTACGCCCGCGACGGCTGGCAATGCGCGCACAACCTCAATTACTGGCGCTTCGGCGACTACCTCGGCATCGGCGCCGGCGCGCACGGCAAGATCAGCTCTGGCGCCGGACAGCACGTGTTGCGGCGCTGGAAGCACAAGCACCCGCAGACCTTCATGGACAGCGCCGGCACCCCGGCCGCGATCGGCGGCGACGACATCATCGACGCCGCGCGCCTGCCGTTCGAATACATGCTCAACCTGCTGCGCCTGCACGAGGGCTTCGGCCTGCGCGACTTCGAATCGCGCACCGGGCTGGAGCGCGGCGTGCTGCAACCGGCGCTGGCCGCCGCCGTCGAACGCGGCTGGCTGCTGGTCGAAGGCGGGCGCGTCACCCCCACCGAGCTGGGGCGGCGCTTCACCAACGACGTGGTCGAGTTGTTCCTGCCCTGACCCATGCCCTGCCCGGCCATCGCGGGCAGCATACGGACAGGACCCGTGCAACTGGCACCACCTTCCCCGAAATGATAGAAATCGCCCCATCAGGGGACGCGGACGTACAACGGATGTCAGGCACTGCAGCAACTTCGTCCAACCAGGCGCTGGCTTGTATCGCCGCCGCGCCGGTCCCGCCCCGCGTGCGCCAACTGCTCGAAGCCATCCACGGCGTCGCCGCGCAAGTGCTGGCCCCGCACCTGCAGCTGACCACCGTCCAGCTCGAGCGCGAGCTGTTCAGCCACGCCGAGAAGGCGCGCAACAGCCAGATCCAGTCCGACATCTACGCCCAGATCCGGCAGCTGGGCGTGCACGCCACGCAGTTCCCCGTCTGGTTCCTCGACGCGCTGGCCACGGAGATCGCCGGCCTGCGCGAGCCGGTCGCCACCGCCCGGGCACCCGCCCCGGTGCGGGCGATGACGCTGGTGAACGACACCGACATCGACCGCGACATCATCCTGCACGAGATGGCGCGGCGCGAAGGCCTGCGCGCGCAATCGCACCTGCAACTGCTCGGTCAGCGCTTCGGCGTGCTGGCCGCGCAACCGGCGTTCGATGTCGAACGGCTGCCGGTGGGCCCCTACGGGCTGTGCCGGATCCTGCGCGAATGCGGCGAACGGCTGGAGCTGGACACCTTCGCGCAGTTGCAGCTGTACCACGTGTTCGAGCGGCAGGTGCTGGACCTGCTGGTCGAGCTGCTGGACCGGCTGAACATCCTGCTGGCGCGCGAGGGCGTGCTGCCGGGGCTGGTCTACATCCCCTACCTGCCGCGCCCCTCCGCACCGCGCCGCGGCGGCGTCGGCGCCGCGCCCGGTGGCGACGCGCCGGCGTCGACGCAGCGGCCGCTGACCCAGTGGCATGGCCAGGCGCCGGCCATGTCGTGGTCGGCCGCCGCGCTGGCCGCGGACGTCGTCCCCGGCGGCGACGCCCCGCCGGCGGGCGCTGCCGGGCCGGTTGCCGACACCGGCATGGCCGCCGTGCACGAACTGCTCAACAGCGCGCGGCAACTACTGGCCCGGAACCTGCAGGCCGGCGGCGCCGCGACCGGTGGCGCTACCGCCGGCGACCTCGGCGAGATGATGGCGGTGCTGGGCAACCTCGCCAGCCAGGCCGCGGCGGCTGGCGGCATGCCTACGGCCGGCCCGCGCGCCGCCGGCACGGCATCCCCCGCCGCGCCGGCGGCTCCTGCGGCCCCCACCCATCCCGTGCCCAGCGAGGCGGTGGCGAGCGTGCTCGGGCGCCTGCAATCGCAGGCCCCGGTACCCGGTACCCGGCGCAGCTTCGGCGACATCCATGCCGCGCTGCTGTCGCAGGTCCGCGCCGAACACGGCGAGGGCGCGGTGCTGTCGCCGCGCGACGGCAACACCCTGGACCTGCTCGGCCTGCTCTATACGCAGATCCAGCACGAAGTCCGCAGCACCGGCCCGGCGGCGGACCTGCTCACCCGCCTGCAGGTGCCGCTGGCGCGCGCCGCGCTCGGCGACGAGGCCTTCTTCGTCCGCGAACAGCACCCGGCGCGCGAGCTGCTCAACACCGTGGCCGAAGCCGGCGCCGTCTGGCTCGGCGAGGACGACGACGACCCGGTACTGCTGCAGAAGCTGGACGAGGTGGTCGAGCAGGTCGTCAACGACTACCAGGGCGACGAGACGGTCTTCGCCGAGGCCAACCAGAAGGTGCAGACGCACCTGCACTCGGCCGCGCGCAAGGCCGAGCTGGCCGAGCGCCGCCAGATCGAGGCCGCACGCGGCAAGGAACGGCTGGAAGCGGCCAAGCAGCTGGCCGGTCGCACCATCGACCAGCTGTGCCAGAGCGCGGAACCGCCGAAGTTCGTGCAGACATTGCTGCACGAAGCCTGGAGCGACGTGCTGACCCTGACCCTGCTGCGCCGCGGCGAGGACTCCGAGGAATGGCAGCAACAGCAGCAGGCCACCCAGCGCATCGGCGAAATCACCGCCAACCCATCCGGCGAGGCCGACGCCGCGCTGGGCGAGCAGATCGAGCAATCGCTGCTGCAGGTCGGCTACCACCAGGACGAGGCCGGTGCGATCGCCCGGCGCCTGTCCGCGCCCGGCGGCGAGGACGCCATCACCTCCAAGACCGAACTGGCCAGCAAGCTCAAGGCACGCGCCCGGCTCGGTGCCGGCGACAGCAAGGGCGGCACCGGCGAGGACAGGGAGCGGCCCGTCGCCGCGCGCACTGCGGACGAGGAAGCCCGCTACCGGCAACTGCGCATGCTGCCGTTCGGTACCTGGTTCGAGTTCGTCACCAACCAGCAGGGCGACAGCCGCCGCCTGCGCCTGTCCTGGTACAGCCTGATCACCGACCACGCCTTGTTCGTCAACGCACGCGGGCAGAAGGTGGCCGAGCACACCCTCGACGCGCTGGCGCGGCTGATGGCGCACGGCCAGCTGCGCATCGTCACCGAAGACCGCGCACGGTTGATCGACCGTGCCTGGCAGGCCACCCTGCGCGCCCTGCGCTCGCTCACCCGTGGCGCCACCCCGGAGCCGGCCGCATGATCACCGAAACCCGGCGCGCCCCGCGCCTGCAGGTCCCCGCACTGGTGCCGGTCACCGACCAGATGACCGGCACCGACATCGGCCGGCTCGGCAACATTTCCGAAACCGGCATGCTGCTGATCGCCTCCGAACCGCTGGTGGAGGATGCGCTCTACCAGCTACGCTTCCCCATCGCCGACGGCCGCGGCGGCGAACTGTCGATCGACGTCGGCGCCCACCTGCTGTGGCACGAAGCCACGCGCGCGCCCGGCCACGCGTGGGCCGGCTTCCGCTTCATCGCCCTGGAGAAGAGCCAACGCGAGCAGCTGCGGCAATGGATAGAAGCCCAGCTCCCCACAGCCTGAGTGCCGGAAACGGCACAGCGGTCGCCGCCTGATTGCGGCAAAATCGTGGCTTCGCCTTCCTTCACCCGAGCGAGCCCCACGATGAACCTGCAAGATCCCGGCGCCCTGTATCCCGACCATCTGGGCGTGTTCGCCCGCCGCGCGGACGAAGCACTGGCCCGTGGCGGCTTCGACCACCTCGTCGTCCCCAGCGGTCGCCTTCACTACCAGGCGTTCGACGACCGCGACTACCCGTATGCGGTCAACCCGCAGTTCAAGAGCTGGCTGCCGCTGACCCGCCTGCCCGACAGCTGGCTGGTGTACACGCCGGGCAAGCGCCCGCAGTTGGTCTACCACCAGCCGCACGACTACTGGCACGTGGTGCCGGCCGCGCCCGGCGGCTGGTGGGTGGAGCATTTCGACATCCACGTCATCCGCACCCCGGAAGAGGCGCTGGCGCTGCTGCCGAAGGACCCGGCACGCTGCGCCATCCTCGGCGAGCCGCAGAGCGCGCTGGGCGCGGCTCCCGGCAGGCAATTCGTGCCCAACAACCCGCAGCCGGTGCTCGATTACCTCGACTACCACCGCGCGTTCAAGACGCCCTACGAGATCGCGCTGATGCGCCAGGCGCAGGCGCACGCGGTGCGCGGCCACCGCGCCGCCGAGGCCGCGTTCCGCGCCGGTGCCAGCGAGTTCGCCATCCACATGGCCTATTGCGGCGCGGTCGGGCAGGACGCCAACGAGCTGCCTTACGGCAACATCATCGCCCTCAACGAACACGCCGCGGTGCTGCACTACACAGACCTCGGCCAGCGCACGCCGCAGCCGCTGCGCAGCTTCCTGATCGACGCCGGTGCCTCGGTCCACGGCTACGCCAGTGACATCACCCGCACCTACGCCGCGGCCGGCCACGACGAGTTCCAGGCGATGATCGACGCGGTCGATGCCGCGCAACAGAAGATGTGCGCGGCGGTGCGCGCCGGCTTCGACTACAAACAGTTGCACGTCGACGCACACTTGGCGCTGATGGGCATCCTGAAGGACTTCGGCGTCATCACCGTGTCGCCGGAAGCGGCGCTGGCCAGCGGCGTCAGCGCGGCGTTCTTCCCGCACGGCATCGGCCACCTGATCGGCGCGCAGGTGCACGACGTGGCCGGCTTCGCCGCCAGCGACCGCGGCGGCCGCATCGAGCGCCCGGCCGGCCATCCCTACCTGCGCATGACCCGCGTGCTGGAGCCGGGCATGGTGGTGACCGTCGAGCCGGGCGTGTACTTCATCGACATGCTGCTGGACGAGGTGAAGAAGGCCGGCAACGCCGCCAGCGTCGACTGGGAGCGCGTGGACTTCTTCCGCCCCTACGGCGGCATCCGCATCGAGGACGAGGTGCTGTGCACCGGTGGCGATGCCGACAACCTCACCCGCCCGGTGTTCGCGGCACAGGCGTGAGCGCAGCGCTCGACGAACGCCGGCAACTGCGCCAGGCGGTGCAACGGCAACCGGCCGATTTCATCGCCTGGGTGATACTGGCCGACGCCGAGCTGGGCGCCGGCGACGTGGCCGCCGGCGAAGCGGCCGCGCAACGTGCACTGCAACTGCGCGCCAACCATCCCGAGGCGCTGGCACGGCTCGGGCGCGCGCGCTGGATGCAGGGTCGCCACGACGAGGCCGCCGGCCTGTTGCAGCATGCGGCCGCGCAGGTACCACAGCATCCGGGCATCGCGCTGTGGCTGGGCCACGTGCTGGAGGACGCCGGGCAGGCCGAAGCCGCCGCCGACGCCTACCGCCGTGCCCACGCGTTACTGCCGGACGAGGCCTACATCGCCGCGCAACGCCTGAACTGGCAGCGGCGGCTGTGCGACTGGCGCGGGCTGGACGCGCTGTCGCGGCAGGTGCGCGATGCCGTCGCGCAGGGCAACCCCGCAGTGGAACCGTTCGCCTTCCTCAGCGAGGACGCCGGCGCCGCCGAGCAGTTGGCCTGCGCCCGCCAGCGCGCGCAGGTGATCGCCGGCTCGTTGCCGCCACTGCCGCCGGCACCGGCGCGCCTGCCCGGGCCGCTGCGCGCCGGCTTCCTGTCCAACGGTTTCGGCGCGCATCCCACCGGCCTGCTGACGGTGGCGCTGTTCGAGCAGCTGCGCATGCAGCCGGCACTGCAGGTGCACCTGTTCGCCCTGAACCGCGACGACGGCAGCGCCATCCGCCAACGCCTGCAGGCCGCCGCGCACAGGCTGCACGACGTGGCCGGGCAGCCCCATGCCGCCGTCGCCGGGCGCATCCGCGAGGCCGGCATCGACATCCTGTTCGACCTGCGCGGCTGGGGCGGCGGCGGCGCACCCGAAGTGCTGGCGCTGCGCCCGGCGCCGGTGCAGGTCAACTGGCTGGCCTATCCCGGCACCTCCGGCGCGCCGTGGATCGACTACGTGCTGGCCGACGGTTTCGTGCTGCCGCCGGTGCTGGAACCGGCCTTCAGCGAAAAGGTGCTGCGGCTGCCGCGCGCGTTCCAGCCTTCGGACAACACCCGCATCGTCGAGGAGCCGCCGACGCGCGGCGACTGCGGCCTGCCCGAGCGCGGCGAGGACGGCAGCGGCACCGTGTTCTGCTGCTTCAACAACAGCTACAAGCTCAACCCGCGCAGCGTCGATCGCCTGCTGCGGGTGCTGCATGGCGTGCCCGGCAGCGTGCTGTGGCTGCTGTCCGGCCCCGGGCACGCCGACGAGCGGCTATGCGAGGCCGCCCGCCAGCAAGGCGTGGAGCCGTCACGACTGGTGTTCATGCCGAAGCTGCCGCATCCGCACTACCTGTCGCGCTACCGCCACGCCGACCTGTTCCTCGACACCCATCCCTACAACGCCCACACCACCGCCTCCGATGCGCTGTGGGCCGGCTGCCCGGTGCTGACCGCGCCCGGCGCGACCTTCGCCTCGCGCGTGGCCGGCAGCCTCAACCACCATCTGGGGCTGGACGAAATGAACGTGGCCGACGACGACGCATTCGTCGCCACCGCCATCGCGCTGGGCAACGACCCGGCCGCGCTGCGCGGCCTGCGCCAGCGGCTGGCCGCGGCGCGCCGCGACAGCGGCCTGTTCGACATGGCCGGCTTTGCCGCCGACTTCGCCATGCTGGCGAAACGGATCGCCCCGCCTCGTGATCCCGCACCACTGTAGGAGCGACGTGAGTCGCGACCGGGGCTTGCCTGTAAAACCCCGGTAGCGACTCACGTCGCTCCTACCCACAAGCTCCGCTCCCGCGACAACCGTTCAGCGCACCCGCTTCACCCGCTGCCGGTGCGCGCCCACGTTGTCGCCGTCGATGCGCCGCCGCTGGGTGCCCTTCACCTCGCCGACCTTGGTGTCCGCGCCGGTCACCGGCCTGGCCTCGATGTCGGTCTCGCGCTCGAAGGCATGCGATTTGTCGGTATTGCGGTAATACCGGTACAGCGCCCAGTACAGCGCCGTCGCGCCGGCCGGGCCTGCGGCCAGCAACCAGAGTCCACTGTCGTCGCTCATGTCGTGGCTACCAGGAATGCGATGGCGAGGGCTTCGATGAAGGTGCCGGCGGTGAGCGCGGCCAGCAGCAGCTTCCACTGCTGCACCGGCACGCTGCCCATCGTCTCGCCGGTGCGGCCGTTCACCGCGATGTAGTGCAGCAGGCCGCCGTTGCGGCCCGGCTGGTGGTAGGAATACAGCCACACCGGCAGGTACATCGACACCCAGCGGGTGCCGTGCACTTCCAGCCGCTCCTGTTCCCAGCGCACGCCGCGGCCGTAGCGGCGCACCGAGCCTTCGACCTGCGAGCGGGCGATGGACAGCAGCTGGTCTTCCAGGCGCGGGCGCAGGTGCTCGACGTCGCGGTCGCGCTTTTCCGACGTGAAGCCGACCAGGTACGAGGCATTCCACTTCACCGCGTTCTTGGTGTCGAACGGCAGGATGGTGTTGATGATGTTGTTGGTGTTGGCGTTCACGTCGAGGTTGCCGCGTTCGCCGGAGGATTCCAGCGGCAGGTCGTCGACGGTGAAGTCCACGTGCCGCTCCACGCGGTAGACGTCGGCGTCGTAATAGGTCCGCTTCTTGTCGCCCGTGCCCACGGTGTAGCTGCGCGTCTGGATCTCGCCCTGCCCGGCGACGTCGGCGCTGGCGTTGCCATCGACGATCATGTACGGCAGGTACACGCCGACCACGTTCTCCGGCGTGAACTGCTCCTTGAACGCCTTGAGCGCGAACATGCGGCGCTTGTCCACGAACTGGCGGATGCGCGCGACCGCATCGTCCTTCTTGATATGGAACGGCAGCACCGCGTCGGGCACGGCGCCATTGGCGATCTGCTCGTTGACGCCGAACACGTGGCGGCACCAGTGGCAGCGCGCGGTCATCGCGTTCTCGGTGTTGACCGCCACTTCCGCGCCGCAGCCACCGCATTTGAAGGTCATCAGGCTGGCGGCGTCGGCGGCGATGTCCTGCGCGCCGGAAGCGACCACCGTGCCCTTGAGCTGGTCGATGCCTTCGCCGAAACCGAACGCTTCCTCGACCCGCTCGCCATGCCATTCGTGGCGGCAATACAGGCAGACCAGCACGTCGCTGCCGGGCTTCTGGCGAATCTCGGTGGCGCCGCATTTCGGGCAGCGGTTGAGGCCGTCCTTCAGCTCGGTGGCGGAGGTGTCGATGGCGACCGGATCGGGCGCCTCGACCTCGTCGCGGATCGCCTTCGGCAGCTTCGCGGTATCCAGCGGGAAGCTGCCGGGCAGCGGCGGCACGTCCTGCGGCGCCCCCGGTCCGGCCGGCGCTGCCGCCGGCAAGGGCGGCGGCGCGGCGGAGGACGGCAGCGGCGGCGGGGTGGTTCCGGGATCTGGCATGTTCGCGGCGCGTCCTGCGTGTTACAGGCCCAGCGCCTTGGCCTTGAGCGCGTCGTAGTCGCCCTGCGTGATCAGGCCGAGGTCGAGCATCTCCTTGGCTTTCTGCAGTTTGGCGACCGGGTCGTCCGCCGCCGGCGCGGCCGGCGCCACCGGCTGCTGCAGGCCGCCGATGCCGCCCATCATGCCCGAGGCCATGCCGATGCCCATCAGGCCCGCCGCGCCGCCGTTCTCACCGGCCGACTGGATGCCCTGGGCGACGCTGGCCTGCAGGTTGGAATTACCGCGCGCGCCGGACAGCGCATCGGCGCGCTGCACGGTCTTGAGCAGTTCGCGGGTGTTGGCGTCGTACTCGATGGAGACGATGGCGGTCTTGACGATGGCCAGGCCGCGCTCTGTCTTCCACTGGTAGGCGTTTTCCACCGCCGCGGACAGGCTCTGCGCGAAGCCCACCGAATCCTGCTGCAGGCGGGCGATGCGGTTGCCCTTGGCCGGGTCGTTCGAGTACAGGCTGAACGCCGGCGCCAGCGAGCCGACCACTTCGTTGAACAACTGGCTGGCCGCGGCGTTGTCCAGGTCGGTGAAGTCGAACACCTTGCCCGGCTGCAGGTAGGCCGCCGGCACGAAGTTCTTCACGAACAGGATCGGGTCGACGATCTTCAGCGTGTATGAGCCACGCGTCACCGCGCCGACCTGGGTGTTGAGGAAGGCGTCGTCCCAGTAGATTTCCGACTGCGTGCCGAAGCGGTTGTCGGGCAGTTCCTTCAGCGAGACGAAGAACGCGGCCTGCTGCGCGCCGGGCTGGCCGCCGAACTTGAAGCGCTCCCAGCTCTGCTTGATCAGCGACGAAACGAGGCCGTCACCGGCGAAGATCGAGGCCGAGTTGAGGTCGTCCGAACGCCATTCGTAGGCGCCCGGCTCGGCGGCGAAGCCGGTGACCGCGCCGTCCTGGAACAGCAGCAGCCCGTAACCTTCGGGCACGACGATCCGCGAGCCATTGCTGATGATGTTCGACGAGCCGAGCGTGTTGGAACCGCGCCCGGCATTGCTGCCGCGCGGCACCGCGGCGAACAGCGCCGCCGTGGCCGGCAGGCCATCCGGCACGGTGAGGAAGTCCTTCCACTGGTCGGCAAGCGCTCCGCTGATCGCACCCTTTGCTGCCTGAACAAGCCCCATGACACCGCTCCTTGTTTCGTTGCCGGGCACCACGCCCGGCGCGTCCGCAAAACTACATGAAAACCGCTGGCCGAGACATCGCCCCGCTCAGCCCGCTTCGCCGCCGGCCTCGGCGATGGCCTGCTCGACCTGCCGCGCATCGACCGGGCCGACGAACTGCCGGGCCACCTTGCCGTCCGGCGCGATCAGCCAGGTCATCGGCAACCCGCGCGGGGTGGCGAAATCCTGCGGCGGGTCGTAGGGGTCGAGGATGGCGATCGGGTAGGCGACCGGGTGCTTGTCGAGGAAGGCCTGCATGTCCGCCGGCTCGATGTCCTCGTAGGCCAGGCCGACCACGTCGATGTTGCCGCGCATGGCGTGCAGCGCCGACAGCTCCGGCATCTCCTGCAGGCACGGGCCGCACCAGGTGGCCCAGAAGTTGACCAGCACCCATTGCCCGCGGTGGTCGGCCAGGTCGTAGGATTTGCCGTCCATTGTCTGCACCTGCAGGCGCGGCATTTCCGCGGTGTGCTCCACCGCCCCGGTGCTGGCCGGCTGGGTGGCCGGCGGCGGCGCATCGACCTCGGGCGCGGCGGTTTCGGGCTGCGGCTTGCAGGCCGCCAATGCCAGCGCCAGCAGCGCCAGGCAGGGGAATCGGGGGGTCATCGGCTTTCTCCGGCATGGATGTAGATATCGTCCACGTTCCGCTTGAGCTGCGCGCGCAACGGCACGCGCAGTTCGTCCAGCGCTGCGCAGGCGGCCTGGCCCAGTGCATCCTCGCGGAACGGCAGGTACTCCTCCGCCACCGGAATGCGCAGCTGCGCGCTTTCGTACAGCTCGTGCAGGGTGACGCCGCCCAGGTCGCGCGCCAGCAGCCATTGCCCGCGCTCGTCGCGGCGCAGCAGGCCGATGCCTTCCATCTGCTCCAGCATCTGCTGCAGCAGCGAGTCGGTGAGCATCGGTTCCAGCGTCAGCAGTTCTTCCTCGTCCAGCCCCTGCCCGCTCCGGCGCGCCTCGCGGAAGCGGCCGAGCAGGCGCAGCAGCGCATACAGCTCGCAGCCCTGCGGCAGGCGCAACGCCAGCGGCTGGTAGCGGAACGCGGCGACGGAGGAGGCCAACGAAGCGCCGAGCAGCACCGACACCCAGCCCAGGTAGATCCACAGCAGCAGGATCGGCACGAACGCCACCGTGCCGTAGAGCTTCTGGTAGGCCTGGAAACTGCCTAGGTACAGGCCCATGCCCCACTTCACCAGCTCCAGCATCACCACCGCCAGCAGTGCGCCGGGCACGGCGTGGCGCCACTTCACCGTGTGGTGCGGCACCACCCGGTAGACCAGCATCACGCAGGCGAACTCGATCAGCACCGGCGCCAGCCGCAGCGACAGGTCGGCCAGCCAGCGGCCCTCGGCGGTGCCGAACAGCGGCAGCGCGAACACCTTGGCCGACACCGCCAGCGACGCGGCGGCGAGCATCGCGCCCAGCGTCAGCACGGTCCAGTAGACCAGGAAGCGGGTCAGCCGTGGCCGTGCCGAGGCCACCCGCCAGATCCGGTTGAAGATCTGCTCGACGCTGTTGAGGGTGATCAGCAGCGAGGCCACCAGCGCGATGAAGCCGGCCGCGGTGAGCTGGCCGACGCTGGCCGAGAACTGGCGCAGGTAGCCTTCGGCCGCGCGCGCCGCCGACGGCACGAAGTTGGAGAACACGTAGTCGCTGAGCGCCTCGCTCCAGCGGTCGAACATCGGGAACGCCGACAGCACGCCGAACACCACGATGGCCAGCGGCACCAGCGCGAACACGGTGGTATAGGCCAGCGCGCCGGCCGCCTCGAACAGGCGGTCGTCGAGGAAACGGCACCACAGGAACCGGGCGAAACTGGCCCGGCGGCCCCGGTCACGGATGCGTTCCATCCACAGATTGAGCGAATCCAGGGGCTCCATGCGGCAAGGTTACCCGATGCAAAGCGCGGCCCGCATCGCCGATACTGCCGCCTCCCGTGTGACGTGTGGATGGTGCGATGGCGGAAATCCTGGTGCTGTACTACAGCCGTGGCGGCTCGGTGGCGCGGCTGGCGCGGCAGATCGCCCGCGGCATCGGCGAGGTGCCGGGCATGAGCGCGCGGCTGCGCACGGTGCCGCCGGTGGCCGCCGTCACCCAGACCAGCGTGCCACCGGTGCCGGAAGACGGTGCACCCTACGTCGAGACGGCCGACCTGGCCGAGTGCGACGGCATCGTGCTCGGCAGCCCGACCCGTTTCGGCAACATGGCCGCGCCGGTCAAGCATTTCCTCGATGGGCTCGGCGCCGAGTGGGTCAACGGCACCCTGGCCGGCAAGCCGGCGGCGGTGTTCACTTCCACCGCGTCGATGCATGGCGGGCAGGAGTCCACGCTGTTGTCGATGCACCTGCCGCTGCTGCACCACGGCTGCCTGATCGTCGGCATCCCCTTCACCGAACCGGCGCTCAGCCACACCAGCGGCGGCGGCACGCCCTACGGCGCCAGCCACGTCGCCGGCGCGCAGGACGACCCGCAACCCAGCGACGACGAGGCCCATCTGGCGCGCGTGCTGGGCCGGCGCGTGGCCGACGTCGCACGGAGGCTGGCACGATGAACGCACGACGCACGACCCTGCTGCTGGCCTTGATCGCGCTGGCCGCGCTGTACACGTACTGGTTCCTGCACGACAAGCACTGGCTGGCCACGCAGCTGGTGTTCACCGCGCCGCCGCTGCTGCTGGCCATCGGCCTGCGGCTGGGCTGGCGGCGCGCGCCGTTCTGGTCGGGGGTACTGGCGCTGTTCTGGTTCAGCCACGGCGTGATGAGCGCCTGGACCCACCGCGAGACCGCGTTGCTGGCGTGGGTGGAGATCGTGCTGGCGCTGCTGGTCATCGCGCTCGCCAGCCTGCCCGGCCTGCGCGCGCGGTTCGGCAAGCGCAGATCCTGACCACCCCGACCTACGGGCTTTCCGGCGTGGATGCGAGGCTTTCAGCGCATGAAACTTCACAGGGAAAGCCCCCGTGCGTGACATGCGCCACGCCTTATCATTCGCACCATTACCGTCTGGATTCACTGCAATGATGGAAGACCTCCTGATCGTCACCACCGGTGGCACGATCGACAAGATCTATTTCGACGACAAGTCCGACTACCAGATCGGCGACCCGCAGATCGGCATGATCCTGCGCGAACTGGGCGTGACCTTCCGCTTCAACGTGATCCCGATCCTGCGCAAGGACTCGCTGCACATCACCGACGAGGACCGCGAGCTGATCCGCGCCACCATCGCCGCCCAGCCCACCCGCCACGTGCTGGTGACCCACGGCACCGACTCGATGGTCGCCACCGGCAAGGTGCTCAAGACCATTCCCGGCAAGACCATCGTGATGACCGGCGCGCTCAGCCCGGCGCGCTTCCGCGGCTCGGACGCCGAGTTCAACATCGGCTGCGCGATCGGCGCGGTGCAGTCGCTGCCCGAGGGCGTGTACATCGCCATGAACGGCCGCGTCTGGAACCCGGACAAGGTGCGCAAGAACGTCGAGGCCAACCGCTTCGAGTCGCTCTGACGTGGCCAGGGGCACCCGCGCCACCGCTGCGCTGGACCAGGCCGGCATCGCCCACGGTCTGCACGCCTACGACTACAGCGCCGAGGTCGAGAGCAAGGGCGTGGCCGCGGCGCAGGCGCTGGGGGTCGAACCGGCGCGGGTGTTCAAGACGCTGATGGCGTGGGTGGACAAGCAGCCGGTGGTGGCGGTGATCCCGTCCGACCAGCGGCTGTCGCTGAAGAAGCTCGCCGCGGCCTGCGGCGGCAAGCATGCGCAGATGATGGACGTCGCCGAAGCCGAGCGCCGCAGCGGCTACAGGGTCGGCGGCATCAGCCCGTTCGCGCAGCAGCGCCCGGCCGACGTGCTGTTCGCCGACAGCGCGCCGCAACACCCCACGCTCTACATCAACGCCGGCCAGCGCGGCCTGCTGCTGGACATCGCCCCGGCCGATGCACTGCGCTTCCTGAAAGCCCGCCGCGCAGACCTCTGCGAGTAGGCCGGGGCTACCCGGTCGAACCCGCTTTCTGCAGGAGCGACGTGAGTCGCGACCGAAGCTTTCCCGTGAAAGCCCATCGCGACTCACGTCGCTCCTATGGAAAGGAGTACAGAAAGCAGAAAGCCCCGCGTTTGCAGGGCTTTCCTTCTGCAATCCGCGGCGCGAACTCAGCCGTCCAGCCGCACCAGCCAGCCGTGGCGGTCCGGCAGGCGGCCGTACTGGATGTCGGTCAGCTCCTTGCGCAGCGACATCGTCACCTCGCCGGCCGGGGCATCCAGATCGCCGACCGAGAAACCCTCGCCCTTGAGCTGGCCGATCGGGGTGATGACCGCGGCGGTGCCGCAGGCGAACACCTCGGTGATCTCGCCCGAGGCCATGCCCTGCTTCCATTCGTCGATCGACACCTTGCGCTCTTCCACGTCCATGCCGCGGTCGCGCGCCAGCTGCAGGATGGATTCGCGGGTGATGCCTTCGAGGATGCTGCCCGACAGCGCCGGGGTGACCAGCTTGTTCTGCTTGCCGTAGACCAGGAACACGTTCATGCCGCCCAGCTCTTCGATGTACTTGCCCTCGACCGGGTCGAGGAACAGCACCTGCGAGCAGCCCTGCGCCTGCGCCTGCTGCTGCGGCAGCAGCGAGGCGGCGTAGTTGCCGCCGCACTTGGCCGCGCCGGTGCCGCCCTTGGCCGCACGCGCGTAATCGGTGGACAGCCAGATCGCCACCGGCGCCACGCCCTTGGCGAAGTACGGGCCGGCCGGGCTGGCGATGACGTAGTAGCTGGCCTTGTGTGCCCCACGCACGCCGAGGAAGGCCTCGTCGCCGATCATGAACGGGCGGAAGTACAGGCTGGCCTCGTCGGCGTCGGACACCCAGTCCTTGTCCAGCGCAACCAGCTGCTTCAGCGATTCGACGAAGATCTCCACCGGCAATTCCGGCAGCGCCAGGCGCGCGGCCGAGCGCTGCAGGCGGCGGCCATTGGCGTCCGGGCGGAAGGTCCACACCGAGCCGTCGGCATGGCGGTAGGCCTTGATGCCCTCGAAGATTTCCTGTCCGTAGTGCAGCACCGCCGCGGCCGGGTCCAGCGCGATCGGGCCGTAGGGCATCACTTCGGCGTCATGCCAGCCGGTGTCCTTGTCCCAGCGCACGGCCACCATGTGGTCGGTGAAATGCAGGCCGAAGCCCGGCTTTTCCAAGACCTTGGCGCGCTCTTCCGCGCTGCGCGGGTGGTCCGAACGGGTGACGTGGAAACTCAGGGACTGGGACACCGGTAATTCCTTCCAGATTGCGGGTTTGGAGCCGGCCTGCACGCAAACCGACCAGTTGGGACCTTACAGCATGCCGGTTTCGAGCCGCGCCGCCTCGGACATCATGTGCTTGCCCCACGGCGGGTCGAACACCAGATCGACGTCGGCCTGGGCCACGGTCGGGATCATCTCCAGCTTGCTGCGCACGTCGTCGACCAGGATCTCGCCCATGCCGCAGCCGGCCGCGGTCAGCGTCATCTTGACGTCCACCTCGCGCTGGCCGTCGTCCAGATGCTTGATGTCGACTTCGTAGATCAATCCAAGATCGACGATGTTGAACGGGATCTCCGGGTCGAAGCAGGTCCGCAGCTGCTGCCAGACCAGCTTTTCCACATCTTCGTCGCCGGCGTCCTCGGGCAGGTCGAGCCCCCCCGTCACTTCCTTGCCGATGGCGTCGCCGTCCTTGCCGGCGATACGGAACAGGTTGCCCTCGACGAACACCGTATAGCTGCCGCCCAGCGCCTGGGTGATGTAGCCGTAGCTGCCGGCGGGCAGGGTCACGCTGTCGCCCTGCGGCACCATCACGGCCGGGCAATCGCGTTCGAAATGGACGGGTTCGCTGCTGCGGGAGTACATGGCGTGCGGTATGGGGGCGCCGGAACGGCCGGCAAGGACCCCATTTTATCCGACTGGGCGCCCCCGGCGCCGAAACGCTATGCTGCACGCCCTTTCGCGGAACGCTCATGGCCCCTCTTTCCCCGCCGCCGGCCGGTCGCACCCAGCACTGGCTCTGGCCGCCGCTGTTGCTGCTGGGAAGCCTCACCGTCGCCATCGCCTGGCTGCTGGCCGCCCTGGCCACCGGCACCCAGGCGGGCTGGATGGCACTCGTCGCCGCGCTGGAAGCGGCGTGGATGCTGCGCCTGGGCACGCTGCGCGGTGGCAGGCTGCGCGTGGCCGTCGCGCTGCTGGCGACCGTGCTGATCGCGCTGGCCGCCAACTGGGGGATCGCGGCGGCCTGGATCGGCGGGCCGATGGGGCTGGCGCCGTGGGAATCGGCGCTGCGCCTGGGCCCGCACCTGGCCTGGACCCTGATCGGGCTGGGCAACGGCGTTGCCGACATCATCTGGCTGCTGGCCGGCCTGCTGCTCGCATGGTGGCTGGCGCGCTGAACACGCTGGATCGGCGTGTCCCCGTGCCCCCATCGGTAACGCCGGCCACTGGCCGGCAACCCCGCATGAAGCCTTCCCGGTCAAGCCCCGCGCCGGGCATGCCCGGCACCTGCGCAAACATCGTGCAATGCCGGCCCGCTGGCCGGCACTCCCTCAATGCCCGCCGTCCAGCGCCTTCAGTTCGCTGACCAGCGCGCTGGCCATTTCCGCGCCATCGCCGTACAGCATGCGGGTGTTGTCCGCATAGAACAGTGCGTTCTCGATGCCCGCAAAGCCGGTGCCCTTGCCGCGCTTGATGACGATGGTGTTCTTCGAGTCCACCACGTCCAGGATCGGCATGCCGTAGATCGGGCTGGACGGATCGGTCTTGGCCACCGGGTTGACCACGTCGTTGGCGCCGATCACCAGCGACACGTCGGTGGTGGCGAACTCGGGGTTGATGTCGTCCATGTCGGCGATCAGGTCGTAGGGCACGCCGGCCTCGGCCAGCAGCACGTTCATGTGCCCCGGCATGCGCCCGGCGACCGGGTGGATCGCGAACTTCACCTTGACCCCACGCTCGATCAACCGCTGCGCCAGTTCCCAGATCTTGTGCTGGGCCTGCGCCACCGCCAGGCCATAGCCCGGCACGATCACCACGCGCTCGGCGAAGGCCATCATCGCCGCCACGTCGGCGGCCTCGATCGGCTTCTGGCTGCCACTGATTTCCGCCGCGCCCTGCCCGCCACCGCCGAAGTTTGAGAACAGCACGCCGCTGATCGGCCGGTTCATCGCCTTGGCCATCAAGCGCGTCAGCAGGATGCCGGCCGCGCCGACCATCATGCCGGCGATGATCAGCGCCTCGTTGCCGAGCACATAACCCTCGAACGACACCGCCAGACCGGTGAAGGCGTTGTACAGCGAGATCACCACCGGCATGTCGGCGCCACCGATCGGCAGCGTCATCAGCACGCCCAGCGCCAGCGCGACGGCGAAGAAGCCGATGATCGCCAGCGGCTGCAGCGTGATCGCCGCCCACACGCCCAGCGCCACCATCGCCACCGCCACCAGCAGGTTGAACACCTGCTGGCCGGGGAAGGTGACGCGCTTGTCCAGCCGCCCGTCGAGCTTGGCCCAGGCGATGATCGAACCGGACAGCGACACCGCGCCGATCGCCGAACCAATGATCGCCAATGCCAGCACCGTCGCCGACGGCTGCCGCGCGGCGAGGTCGGCGATGGCCTGCGCGCTCCAGTGGCTGGTGTCGCGGTTGGCCAGCGCGGAAAAGCGCAGCAGTTCCACCGCGCCGATCGCCGCGGCCGAACCGCCGCCCATGCCGTTGTACAGGGCCACCATCTGCGGCATGTCGGTGATGGCGACCTTCTTCGCCGACACCCACGCCAGCCCGGTGCCCAGCACCAGCGCCACCAGGATCAGCGCGATGTTGTGCAGCCCCGGCAGGAAGAACGTGGCGGCGGTGGCGATCAGCATGCCCAGCCCGGCCCAGCGGATGCCGCTGCGCGCTGCCGTCGGCGAGGCCATGCGCTGCAGGCCCAGCAGGAACAGCGTGGCGGCGACCAGGTAACTGGCGCCCACCAGCCACGAAAGCAGTTGCGCGGTGGTCACGTTCAAGCCTTGTCCTCCGCCTTGGCCGGCTTCCTGCTGGACTTGAACATCTCCAGCATGCGCTCGGTGACCACGTAGCCGCCGGCCGCGTTGCCCGCGCCGAGTGCCACGGCGACGAAGCCGATCGCCTTCTCCAGCGTGGTGTCGGCATGGCCCAGCACCACCATCGCGCCGATCAGCACGATGCCGTGGATGAAGTTGGAACCGGACATCAGCGGGGTATGCAGGATCACCGGCACCCGCGAAATGATCACGTGGCCGGCAATCGCCGCCAGCATGAAGATGTACAACGCCACGAACCCGTCGCTCATTGCCGCTTTCTCCAAGGCGTGAAACCGTCTGTCCGGCATGATAACCACGGCAGCGAAGCCGGCGCGACGGTTGCGATGTCAACCGTTTCCGCGCCCGTGCGTTGTTACTGGCAGCCCCCCTGCGAGCAGCTACCCTGTGCTGGTGACCAGCCCACCCCTGCCGACCACCGCACCCGCCTCGCTCGATGCCTTCCTGGCCGGCATCGGCCCGCGCGCGTTCCGCTTCGCCGAAGCCGGCCTGCGCCAGCGCGACGATGCGCTGGACGCGGTGCAGGACGCGATGGAACGCATGCTCGGCTACCGCGACCAGCCGGCCGAAGAATGGACGCCGCTGTTCTGGAGCATCCTGCGCCGACGCATCATCGACATCCAGCGCCGCCGCAGTTTCCGCCTGAAGTTCTGGGCGCCGGCCCAGGACGAGGACGGCCCGATCGACTGGGCCGACGAAACGCCCGGCCCGGCGCAAACGCACGAGCAGCACGAGGACTACGCGCGGCTGGTGCAGGCGCTGCGGCAATTGCCGGACCGGCAACGCGAGGCCTTCAGCCTGCGCGTGTTGCAGGAGCTGGACGTGGCCACCACCGCCAAGGCGATGGGCTGCTCGGAAGGCTCGGTAAAAACCCACCTGTCGCGTGCGCGCGACGCATTGCAGAAACAACTGGAGGCCACGCGGTGAACCGCCTGCCCGAATCCCCGGAAAATTTCGACCGTTCATTGCGGCAATTGCAGCAACATGCCGAAGCTGCACTGTCGCCGGCCACGCTGTCGCGGCTGCGCCAGGCACGCCGGCAAGCCACAACCCCCTCGCCGTGGCGCAAGCGCGGCTGGTGGCTGGCCACGGCCTGCTCGGCGATGCTGGCGGTCACCGTCGCAGTGCAATTCCAGCACCTGCCAGCACCGGCGGCACCGGCCAACGCCGCTGCCATCGCCGCCGATGACGCGGATGCCGATGACACCCTGCTGTTCGACGAAAGCCCCGAGCTGTACCTGTGGCTGGGCTCGGACGCCCTGGCAATGGAGTGAAAATGATGACTACCCGCCTGTCCTTCCTGCTGTTGCCGCTGTTGCTGGCCTGCGCCGCACCGGTTGCCGCGCAACAGGCACTGCCGGATTGGGAACAACTGACTCCGGCGCAGCGCGAAACCCTGCTCGCGCCGATCCGCGAACGCTGGAACAACGCCCCGCCCGAGCGCCGCCGGCACATGTACGAACGCGCCCACCGCTGGCAGCAGATGACGCCCGAGCAGCACGAACAGGCACAGCGTGGCATGCGCCGCTTCGAAAACATGTCACCGCAGCAACGGCGCGAGGCCCGCGCCCTGTTCGGGAAGATGCGCGGCATGGACAAGGCACAACGCGAACAACTGCGCGAACAGTGGCGGAAGATGACGCCCGAGCAGCGCCGGCAGTGGGTGGAAGCCAACCCGCCGCCGGCGCAGGAACGCAGGTGAACCGCAGGCCGGGGCCATGCCACCGGCCTGCCCGCCGCGTCACACCGGCGGAATTTCCCCGGCGGCCGGCCGCTCCGGCCACACCGTCTTCGCCAACAGTTCGTCGTTCCAGTCGAAGGCCAGCGCGCCGTCCTTCAGGAACAGCGCGACGAAGTTGAGCACGTTGCGCGCGTACATCTCGCTGGCGTGCACCGCGCCCATGCTGGCCAGGTCGAGCGGGCCGGCGACGGTGACGCCGCCGACCTCGATGGTTTCGCCCGGCTGGGTCGCCTCGCAGTTGCCGCCGGTTTCGGCGGCCAGGTCGACGATGACGCTGCCCGGCTTCATGCCCGCCACCATCGCCGCAGTCACGATCTTCGGCGCGGGCCGCCCGGGCACCGCGGCGGTGCAGATCACCACGTCGATGCCCTTGAGGTGCTCGGCCAGTCGTCGCTGTTGTTCTGCGCGCTCTTCGTCCGTCAGCTGGCGCGCGTAGCCGCCCTCGCCGGCGGCGCTGACGCCGAGGTCGAGGAACTTGCCACCCAGCGATTCGATCTGCTCGCGGGTTTCCGGGCGCACGTCGAAGCCTTCCACCTGCGCGCCCAGGCGCCTGGCGGTGGCGATGGCCTGCAGCCCGGCCACGCCGGCGCCGACCACCAGCACTTTCGACGGGCGGATGGTGCCGGCGGCGGTGGTCAGCATCGGGAAGAAGCGCGGCGCCAGCTGCGCGGCGATCAGCGTGGCCTTGTAGCCGGCCATGCCGGCCTGCGAGCTGAGTACGTCCATCGCCTGCGCGCGGGTAGTGCGCGGCAGCCGTTCCAGCGGGAAGGCGGTCAGTTGCCGCGCCTGCAACGCGGCCGCGCGCGCCGCGTCGGCCTGCGGGTGCAGCATGCCGACCAGCACCGCGCCGGGCTTGAAGCTTTCGATCCGTGCTGGCGCCGGTGCTTGTACGCACAGTACCAGTGCGGCGTCGCCGATGGCGTCATCGATCCGGGCGCCGGCTTCGGCATAGGCCGCGTCGGTGAAGCCGGCGGCGCTGCCGGCACCGGCCTGCACCCGCACCTCGGCGCCGGCCGCCCGCAGCTTCTTCACCGTTTCCGGCGTGGCCGACACGCGCCGCTCGCCGCTCGCGGTTTCCTTCAACACCAGTACATCCACGGCCATTGCCCGTCCTCGATGCGCAGTTGAATACGCGTCGGATCGTAGCAAAGCCGGGCCTTGCGGCGGCACATGCGTGCGGATGAAAACATCCGGCGGTCGGTTTCCACGGATACCAACGCGGCGGGGCCAGCCCCGCCGCCACAACGGGTGGAAAACCGCGTCAGTGCAGCGTGGGCTGCTGCGGGTCGAGGCGGTCGATCACGCCCTGCATCGCGGTGTCGAATGCGCCATCGTCCAGGTGCGGGCGCAACCGGCCCAGCCGTTCCATCACCACCAGTTCTTCCGGCGAGGCGACGCAGAAACGCACGCCGCGACGGTTGACGAACAGCAGCCGCGAGGAAATCGGGCTCACCCACGACAGCTTGCCGGCCTGCACCTTGCCGTCCTTGTCGATGAAGTCCAGCCAGGTGCCCACGGCCATGCCGCGGTAACGCTCGGCGTCGGCGACGTCCACGCTTTCGGTCTTCTCGGCACCGAGGTCGAGCGCCGGCGACTCCTGCACCGGCGCCGTCGGCAGCGCCACCTGCGGCAGCTCCGGCAGCGCGCGCTCCAGCTCCGGGCGCGCTTCGGCGATGGCCTGCAGCGTGTCGTGCAGCGCGTCGATCGCCGCCACGCTGCCCTCGCCGTGCAGGCCGACGCTGGCGAACACCTTGCGCAGCGCCGGCTGGCAGGACTGCAGCCACGGCTTGCCGACGATGTGGCGGTGCGCCTCGGCCACTTCCTCCAGCAGCGTGTCGGCCAGCTGCAGCGCCTCGCCGACCGAGGCGCCGTCCTCGCCTTCGCGCAGCAGGCCGAGGGTCAGGTGGTGGTTCCACGGCTGGCGCAGGAAGTCGCCGATCGCCGCCGGCAACGGCGTGCCGGCCTGCAGGCGCTTGTCCAGTTCGGCGGCGGCGCGGCTACGCGCCATTTCCAGTTTTTCCTGGCCGCGCTGGGTTTCGGCCGCGCGGCGCTCGGCGATCTCGATGCGGCGGCGGTGCTGGGCGAGGAAGTCCCGGAACTCTTCCTCCAGGGTCAGGAAGATCGCAAGGTTCTCGTTGAACTCGGCGATCAGCCGGTCGATGATTTCCTCGACCTTGCCCATCAGCGCGCGCTCGGCCTGGCTTTCGCCGGCATTGCCTTCGCAGGCCTCGGCCAGCGAGTTGAGCAGCTTGCGCGCCGGGTGGGTCTTCTGCACGAACATGCGCCGGTCGAGCATGGCGACCTTGACGAACGGCACCACCAGGCGGCCGATCAGCTCGCGCGAGCGGCCTTCCAGTTCGCGCTCGTCGAGCATCACGTCGAACAGCATGCCGACCAGGTCGATGGCGTCCTCGTCCTGCGGATCCAGCCGCGCCTGCGACGGATCCACGCCCAGCCGGGTGGCGCCGGAAATCACTTCGTTCTTCAGCCGTTGCGCCAGCGATTCGGTTTCGTCGCCGACCGCCGCGCGCAGCGTCGCCGTCGGCGTGGCCTGCAGCAGCGACAGCACCGACATCATCTCGTGCTGGCTCAACGGCCGCTGCTGGCCCACCGCGACCTGCGCGGCGGCAGTGGCGTCCTCGCGCACGTGGCGGGTCTGCGCCAGCAGTTCGTGCAGCGCTTCGAGCACCATGTTCTGCCCGTTCGGCGCCGGCTCGTCGCCGAAGGCACCATGCACACCGGCCTGCAGTTCGCTGCGGTGCTGGGCCCAGCGCTCGGTGAAGCGCCGCGCCCATGCCGGCGCGCCCTGCGGGTCCTCCGGTTCGGCCTCGCGGGCCGGTTCCGGCTCGTGCCGCGCCTTGGCCGCGGCCCGCGGCGCGGTGGGACGGCCCGGCTGGGAGATGCCCGGCATCACCCCGGCCTCGGCCAGGCCTTCGTCCACGTCGCGGTAGATGCGGCCGACCTGCGCGGCGAATTCGCGCTCGCACAGCTTGATCAGCACCAGCCGCACCTCGGCCACCAGGTCGCAGGTGGAGAACGCCTCGTGCAGGGCGACGCCGATGTGCTCGGGGCCGACCGGGTTGCTGCTGGCGTCCATCTCGTCCACGCCGGCCACCCACGCCAGGCGGCGGTCCAGCCGCGCCAGCACCGGCTTCCAGTCGCGCAGCACCACGCTGGCGAAATTGCGCACCGCCAGCCGCGATTCGAGGTCGTGCTCGGACAGCAGGCTCAGCCCGCCGTCGCCCTGCGCGGCCTGGGTCAGCACCAGCTCGGCGGACAGCGGCGCGCCACCTTCCAGCGATTCCCATGCCTGCTTCAGGTGCGCGCCGAAGCGCATGGCGATGTCCTCGCGGCGGCGGCGCAGCTCGCGCATGCCGTCGAGGAACACCAGTTGCGAGGCGCCGGCGGTCTCGGCGCGATTGAACAGTTCGTCGTCGAATCCGGCCAGGGCCTTGTCGAAGGCGCCGGACAGCGCCGGCAGCGCGGCGTCGCGGGCAAGCGCCAGCAGACCCGGGTTGTGCCCGGGGTGGCCTGATGGATGCGGACTGGACTTCATGCGCAACTGCTCCACACCCGGCGGAAGGCCGGAATGCCGGAAAACGGAAAGTGGGATACGGTGGCTCCCCCAAGCACCGTCCGTGCATGGTAAGGAGACTCGCTGAACAGGGTCAGTGATGCAGTCCGCACTTTGTACCTCGCTGCCGGCAACCCGGCATCCAGCGCCATGCTAAGCACCCGCCGTCGAATTGGCGAGAAAACCGCCGCTGCCGTGGCAGAACGCAGATTTCCCGCCGCCTGAAGCAGGGCATCGGCCGATGTCTATAATCCTTGATTCCCCGTCGTCTGCGATGAACCATGCCCGACCCCGGTTTCCTGCACGCCCTGGAACAGCGCCGCTCGGTCCCGTCCCTGCAGTTGGGGGAGCCCGGCCCGGACCCGGCCACCCTGCTGAAGATGCTGGCCGCGGCGGTGCGGGTGCCCGACCACGGCAAGCTGGTGCCGTTCCGCTTCCTGCGCCTGCAGGGCGATGCCCGGCACGCACTGGGCGAGTTCGTGGCCCGTCGCAGCCGTGAACGCGACCCGCAGGCGGCCGCGGCGGTGATCGAAAAAGACCGCAAGCGCTTCTCGCATGCGCCGCTGGTCATCGCGGTGGTCGCCCGGTTGCAGGATCACCCCAAGGTGCCCGAGCAGGAACAGCTGCTGAGCGCTGGCTGCGCCTGCTTCGCCCTGCTGCAGGCCGCACAGGGCTTCGGCTTCGGCGCACAGTGGCTGACCGCATGGATGGCCTACGACGCCGAGGTCGCCCGCCACCTCGGCTTGGCCGGCAACGAGCGCATCGTCGGCTTCGTCCACATCGGCACGCCGAAGCTGCAGGTGCCCGAGCGCGAGCGGCCTGAGCCGGCCGCGCTGCTGGAAGACTGGCGGCCGTGAACGCGCTGGCGCCGCGCCGGCCGCTGTACCTGGTCGACGCCAGCCTGTATGTGTTCCGTGCCTGGCACTCGATGCCCGACGAGTTCCAGGATGCGCAGGGCTGGCCGACCAATGCGGTGCACGGCTTCGCCCGTTTCCTGCTGGAACTGCTCGAACGCGAGCGCCCGGCGCATATCGCCATCGCCTTCGACGAGGCGCTGGACAGCTGCTTCCGCCACCAGCTGTACCCGGCCTACAAGGCCAACCGCGAACCGGCGCCGGAAGCGCTGCGCCGCCAGTTCGCGCACTGCAAGGCACTGTGCGCGGCGCTGGGCCTGGGCGTGCTGGCCGACCGCGACTACGAGGCCGACGACCTGATCGGCAGCGCGCTGCACGCCAGCCGCGGCGACGCGCTGCGCGGGGTGATCGTGTCGGCCGACAAGGACCTGTCGCAGCTGCTGGGCGAACACGACGAGCAGTGGGACTACGCGCGCAACCAGCGCTGGGGCGCGACCGGGGTCAAGGCCCGGCATGGCGTGCACGCGCACCAGATCGCCGACTACCTGGCGCTGTGCGGCGACGCGGTGGACAACATCCCCGGCGTGACCGGCATCGGCGCCAAATCGGCGGCGGTGCTGCTGGCGCATTTCGGTAGTCTCGACGCGATGCTGCAGCGGATCGACGAAATCCCGTTCCTGCGCCTGCGCGGCGCCGCGCAGATGGCCACGCGATTGCGCGAACAGCGCGAGCAGGCACTGCTGTTCCGGCAACTGACCACCATCAAGCTCGACGCGCCGCTGGCCGCGGCCACGCCCGGCTTCGCGCGCGGCGCGGCCGATGCCGACATGCTCGCCGGGCTGTGCCAGGCGCTGCGCTTCGGCCCGCTGACCCGGCGCCGGCTGCTGGCCGCGGCCGGGCTGGACCTCCCTTCCCCTCCCGCCAGCGAGTTCGCATGAGCCACGACAACACCTCCGAACCCCGCGTCGTCTACGAAGGCAAGTACCAGCGCATGCTGGTGCGCGACAGTTGGGAATACAGCGAGCGCACCCATGCCGGCGGGCTGGCGGCGATCATCATCGCGGTCACCCCCGAGGACGAGGTGCTGTTCGTCGAGCAGTTCCGGGTGCCGCTGCAGGCACGCACCATCGAGATGCCGGCCGGGCTGGTCGGCGACATCGACGCCGGCGAATCCATCGGGGACTCGGCCGTCCGCGAGCTGGAGGAGGAAACCGGCTGGACCGCCGACCACGCCGAAGTGCTGATGATCGGCCCCACCTCCTCCGGCGCCAGCAGCGAGAAGATCGCCTTCGTCCGCGCCACCGGCCTGCGCAAGGTCGGCGCCGGCGGCGGCGACGCCAGCGAGGACATCACCGTGCACGCCATCCCGCGCGCCCGCGCCGCGGCCTGGCTGGTCGAAAAGATGGCCGAAGGCTACGAGCTGGACGCCAAGCTGTGGGCCGGGTTGTGGATGATCGAGCACCACCTGGACGGCCGCCCGCGATGAACCTGCTGGCCGCAGCCGCCACCACCCTGCCCCTGCTTGGACCCGACGACCCGCCGCCGTTCACCGTGCACAACCCGCACGGCGCCTCGCCGTTCATGCTGCTGGCCGACCACGCCGGGCAGCGCGTGCCCGCGGCGCTGGGCAACCTCGGCCTGCCGCAGGCGGAGCTGGACCGGCACATCGGCTGGGACATCGGTATCGCCGGCACCACCGTCGAACTGGCGCGGCGGCTGGATGCGTTCGCCATCGAACAGACCTGGTCACGGCTGGTGATCGACTGCAACCGGCCGCTGGCCTCGCCCACGCTGATACCCGAAACCAGCGACGGCACCGCGGTGCCGGGCAATGCCGGGCTGGATTCCGCGCAACGGCAGCAACGCATCGACGCCATCCATGCGCCCTACCACGCGCGCATCGCCGCCGAACTGGAGCGCCGCCGCGCGACCGGCCAGCCCACCCTGCTGGTGATGATGCACAGCTTCACCCCGGTGATGAACGGCCATGCGCGGCCGTGGCATTGCGGCGTGCTGTACCACCGCGATACGCGCTTCGCCCACGCCTTGCGCGATGCGCTGCACGCCGAGGGCGACCTCAACGTCGGCGACAACCAGCCATATGCGGTCAGCGACAGCAGCGACTACGCGGTGCCGGTGCACGGCGAGGGCCGCGGGCTGCTGCACGTGGAGCTGGAAATCCGCCAGGACCTGATTGCCGACGCCGCCGGCCAGCAGGCGTGGGCGGCGCGGCTTGAGCGGATATTCACCACCCTGCAACCGGCGTTGCTGGCGTAAGAGCAGCAAGCAACAGCTTGGCACCTGCGGCTTGGCGGATCGTGATGGATTTGCGAGGGACGGCAAAATTCGCTCCTGCGGGGACCGACCCAGCCGCTGGCGGCTGGGTGTTCGGGCGCATACGCAGGAGCGCAGCTCGCTGCGCGATGAAGCTTTCCCGGCGAGGCCAATCGCGCACCAAGGTGCGCTCCTACCAGAACGCACGCCGGAGGACCGCGGTGCCGAGCAACACTCGGCACCTACCGGAGCAGCCAATCGGGCGGCGGCGGAACGCCGCGGTCAAGCGAAGCTGTCGGTGGCGCGCACCAGCGCATCCACGTTCTCGGCCTCGAACGCGGAGTGGCCCGAGGCCGGGGTGATCTGCAACTGCGCCTTCGGCCAGGCCTTGTGCAGGTCCCAGGCATTGGCCAGCGGGCACACCACGTCGTAGCGGCCGTGCACGATCACGCCGGGGATGTCGGCGATGCGGTGGGCGTCGCGCAGCAGCTGGTCCTCGACCTCGAAGAAGCCGCCGTTGACGAAGTAGTGGTTCTCGATGCGGGCGAAGGCCAGCGCGAAACGCGGGTCGGCATGGCTGTCGGCGAAGTCGGCGTCCACGTGCAAGAAGCTGGTGGCGCCCTCCCACACGCTCCACGCCTTCGCAGCGGCCAACCGGGTGGCCTCGTCGTCGCTGGTCAGGCGGCGGTGGAAGGCCGAGATCAGGTCATGGCGCTCGACCGCCGGGATCGCATTGACGTAGTGCTCCCACGCGTCCGGGAACAGGCGGTTGGCGCCTTCCTGGTAGAACCATTCCAGCTCCCAGCGGCGCAGCATGAAGATGCCGCGCAGCACCAGCTCCGTGACGCGCTGCGGGTGGGTTTCGGCATAGGCCAGCGCCAGCGTCGAACCCCAGCTGCCGCCGAACACCTGCCACCTCTCGATGCCGAGGTGCCCACGCAGCTTTTCGATGTCGGCCACCAGGTCCCAGGTGGTGTTGTCCACCAGGTCCGCATGCGGGGTGGAACGGCCGGAGCCGCGCTGGTCGAACAGCACGATGCGGTACTTCGCCGGATCGTGGAACTGGCGCATCTTGTCGGTGCAGCCGCCGCCGGGCCCCCCGTGCAGCATCACCACCGGCTTGCCGTCGGGGTTGCCGCATTGTTCGTAGTACAGCACGTGGCGTTCGTCGACCTTGAGCGTGCCGGTGTCGTAGGGGGTGATTTCGGGATAAAGCGTGCGCATGCGCGGCCTCGCGATTGAACGAGCGCTGATTGTAGGCGCCGTGGGCGCGTGGTGGGCTCAGCCCACCACGCGGTTGCGGCCTTCGCGCTTGGCACGGTACAGCTGGCGGTCGGCGGCGACCAGCAGGCTGCGCGCGTCGTCGCAGCCGGGTTGCAAGTGGGCCGCGCCGATGCTGATGGTCACCGGCACCGGGCTGCCGTCGGGCGCGCCAACCTGCATTTCGGCGACGCGGGCGTGCAGTTCCCGCAGCCGGCGCAGCGCATCGTGGCGACCCATGCCTTCCAGCACCAGCAGGAACTCCTCGCCGCCGTGGCGCGCGGCGAACACCATGCCGGCGCTGTCGTCATCGCCGCGCAGCACCGTGGCGATCCGCTGCAGCACGTGGTCGCCGACCTCGTGGCCGTGGTTGTCGTTGATGTGCTTGAAGTGGTCGACGTCGGCCAGCGCCACGCACAGCGGCGTCACCGCGCTGCGGGCGCGGGCCACGGCCTGCTGCAGGCGGCGGTCGGCGGCGCGGCGGTTGGGCAGGCCGGTGAGCTCGTCGTGCGTGGCCTGGTGCTCCAGCCGCTGCATCAGGCTGCCGCGTTCGCGGTCGGCCGCCTCCAGCGCACGGTTCTTTTCGCTCAGTTCCTCGGTGCGGGCATTGATCTCACGGTGGAGCCGGCGCTGGTTGCGGCGGTAGCTGGCAGTGTGCAGCCAGAAGCCCACCGCCACCGCGCCGGCCAGCAGCAGCAGGCCGAGCAGCCGCGAGGACGGGCGTTTCCACAGCGGCGGCACCACTTCCAGCGCCATCACCGCCGCGCCGACGGCCTCCTGCCGCGCCCAGTCCAGCGGCAGGGTCATGGCCTGCACTTCCAGCCGGTAGCGGCCCGGCGGCAGGTTGGTGTAGACCGCCTCGGTGCCGGTGCCGGCCTCTACCCAGCCGGCGTCGAAGCCGTGCAGGCGGTAGCGGTAGCGCAGTTTGTTCGGCGCGCGGAAGTTCAGCGCGGCGTAGCCGACGGCGAGGCGGCGGGTACCGGGGCCGACCCGCAGACTGGCCTGCGGCGGCTGCTCGACACCATCCACCGTCAGGCTCTCGAACATCACCGGCGGCACCTTGCCGTCGTCGTAGCCGGCGATCCGCGGATCGATCAGGCCCAGCCCGGCCGAGGTCGGGAACAGCAGCGCGCCGTTGTCGGCACGCCAGCCGGACGGCATCGAGGCGCCGTTGCCCTGGTCGCCGGGCATGCCGTCGTTGCGGTCGACCACGTGCACCGCCAGCAGCCGCCGGGTGCCGGCATCGATCTGGTCGAAATCCCCGCGCGCCACCCGGAAGATGCCGTGGTTGCTGGACAGCCAGAAGTTGCCGCGCTGGTCGTCGAGGATGCGGAACACCTTGTCGCGCGGCAGGCCGTGGCGGTGGTCGTAGACGTGGAATGTATCGCCGCGCATGCGCAGCAGGCCGCGGTCGCTGGCGATCCACAGGTCGCCGGCCGCGTCGCGCAGGAAATCGAACACGTACTGGGCCGGCATGTCGCGGCCGCCGGCCCAGCGGCGGATGGCGCCGGTGCCGTCCAGCGACGCCATGCCGCCGGTGGTGCCTATCCACAAGGTGCCGTCGACATCGCGGTACAGCGCCTGCACCACCGATTGCGGCTGGCCCTGGCTGTCCAGCACTGATTCCAGGCGGCCATCGCGGTAATGGGCCAGACCGTGGGTACCGCCGATCCACACGCCGCCGCCGGCGTCGGCCAGCACCGCCCGCACCATCGGTTCGGTGTGCTCGCCCAGGCGGATCCGCTCGCGCACCCGGCCCTGCATGTCGAGCCGCAGCACGCCCCGGTCGTAGGTACCGGCCCACAGCATGCCGTCGCGGTAGTCCAGCGACAGCACCGATGGATCGCGGCCGCCGCCCGGCATCAGTCCGATCGTCTGCATCCTGCCCCGGTACCAGCGGTTCAGGCCGCCGGCATGGCCGATCCACAACGCGCCGTCGTCGCTCTGCAGCACCGAGCGGACGTAATCGCTGCCCAGCCCGTCCTCCTGGGTGAAGCCAACCGCGGCCACCTCGGCCACCCGGTACAGGCCATCGGTGCTGCCCACCCACACCAGCCCCTCGCGATCCTCGAGAAGCGCCTGGCCGACAGTGCCCGGCACCTGCAGCCGTTCGTCGCCGCCGTTGCTGCGCCGTACCATCTGGCCGCTGGAGAAATTCATCCAGATCGCGCCGAGGCGGTCGCGCAGTACCGCATCGACCCGCTGCCCGGGCCGGAAGTGCTCGACCCGGCCATCGGCATGGCGCCAGCGCACGCCATCGTCGCCGCCGGCGAGCCAGCCGCCCTCGCCGTCATGGGCGAGCGCGCGCACCAGTTCCGTACCCAGCCAGTCCACGCCCCAGGCACTGGCCTGCCCGTCGCGCAGGCGGGTCACGCCGCCCGCTTCGGTGGCGACCAGCAGGCCACCTTCGCCATCGGCCACCAGCACGACGACGCGCGCGGCCGGCAGCCCGGCCGCGGCGCCGGCATCGTGCAGGTAGCCATCGCCATCCATCCGCAGCAGGCGCTTGGCCGAGGCGATCCACAGCGCGCCATCGCGGTCGCGCAGCATCCGGGATACCGGCAGGTGGTGCGCCTCCTCCTCCGCACCCAGCGGCTGCCAGCGCCCCCCGTGGTAGCGGAACACGCCATCGGCGGCGGTGCCGAACAGCACGCCGCCATCGTCCTCGGGCAGGATGCTGAACACGCCCGACAGTTCCGCCCCCGGCGTGTTCTGGCGGTCGAACGTGGTGAAATGGCGGCCGTTGAAGCGGACCACGCCCTCCCAGGTGCCGGCCCAGATGAAACCGTCGCGGTCCTGGGCGATGACGTGCACCATGTTATGCGGCAGGCCGTCGTCCATCGTCCAGCCGCTGACCATGTAATGGCGGCCGTCGTTGGCCCATGCGCCCGGGAACAGCAGGCACAGGCACAGCAGCGCCAGCCGGCGGCACGAGCGCATGGCCCTTCCCGTCATGTGACCGCGACCGCTCGACAAAGCCAACCCTCCGGCGACCGCGGCCGGTGCCCCCTGCACCGGCCGTCGCGCCAATCTACCATCCGCGGCCCCCGCACGGCGCCGTGGCGGCGGGGTCAGGCGTCGGCTTCGTCCGGGTGCACCCGGAACCAGGCCGCATACAGCGCCGGCAGGAACACCAGGGTCAGCACCGTGCCGACGATCAGCCCGCCCATGATCGAGATCGCCATCGAGCCGTAGAACGCGCTGCGCGACAGCGGGATCATCGCCAGCACCGCGGCCAGCGCGGTCAGCACGATCGGGCGGAAGCGGCGCACGGTGGCGTCGATGATGGCGTGCCAGCGGTCGTGGCCGGCGTCGATGTCCTGCTGGATCTGGTCCACCAGGATCACCGAGTTGCGCATGATCATGCCGGCCAGGGCAATGGTGCCGAGCAGTGCGACAAAGCCGAACGGCACCCGGAAGATCAGCAGGAACAGGGTGGCACCGATGATGCCCAGCGGCGCGGTGACCAGCACCATCGCCGCGCGCGAGAAGCTGCGCAGCTGCAGCATCAGCAGGGTGACCACCACGATCAGGAACAGCGGCATGCCGGCCTTGATCGAGTTCTGCCCGCGCGCCGAATCCTCCACGGTGCCGCCCACTTCCAGCAGGTAGCCGGCCGGCAGCGCGGCGCGGATGTCGTCCAGCGTCGGCAGGATCTGCGCGGTCACCTCTGGCGGCAGCAGGCCGTCGCCGATGTCGGCGCGCACGGTCACGGTGGGCAGGCGGTTGCGGTGCCAGATGATGCCGTCCTCGAACACGTATTCCAGCCGGGCCACCTGCGACAGCGGCACCGCGGTGCCGCCGGCGGTGGGGATGGCCAGGCTGCCCAGCAGCTCCAACTGCGCGCGCTCGCCGTCCGCGCCGCGCAGCAGCACGCCGATCTGGCGGTTGCCCTCGCGGTAGGTGCTCACTTCCAGCCCGGTCAGCGCACTGCCCAGGAACTGCGCGATCTGCGCGCTGCTCACGCCCAGCACGCGGGCGCGGTCCTGGTCGACCACCAGCCGCACCACCTTGCTCGGCTCGCTCCAGTTGAGGTTGACGTTGGTGGTGTGCGGGTTCTGCCGCACCTTGTCGGCCACCTGTCGCGCCAGTGCCTGCACTCGCTCGGGGTGTTCGCCGGAAATGCGGAACTGCACCGGGTAGCCCACCGGCGGGCCATTCTCCAGCCGGGTCACGCGCAGCTGCACGTCGGCGAACTGCGGCACCACCTCCTGCAGCAGCCAGTCGCGCACGGCCTCGCGCGCATGGATGTCCTGCGCCAGCACCACGAACTGGGCGAAGTTGGTCGCCGGCAACTGCTGGTCCAGCGGCAGGTAGAAGCGCGGCGAGCCGGTGCCGACATAGCCGACGTAGTTGGCGATGCCCTCGCGCTTCTCCAGCAGTGCCTCCAGCTTGCGCGCCTGCGCCTGCGTGGCGGTCAGCGAGGCACCTTCGGCCAGCTCGATGTCCACCATCAGCTCAGGCCGGGTGGAGTCGGGGAAGAACTGTTGCGGCACGAAGCGGAACATCGCCAGCGAGAACACGAACAGGCCGGCGGTGGCCAGGATCACCAGCCAGCGCCGCCGCAGGCAGGCGTCGAGGAAGCGGCGGAAGCGCTGGTAGAACGCGCTCTTGTACGGGTCGTGGTCGTGCGCCAGCTGCCTGGGCGCGATCAGGTTGGCCAGCGCCGGATTGCGGTCGGCCCAGCGCAAGCGCAGCGCGTGCCAGCGCCCGGCGAGGCTGCCCGGCTTCGGCGGCTGCGGGTTGTGCAGGTCCGGCAGCATCTTGTCGCCGAGGTACGGAATGAACAGCACCGCGGCGATCCACGACACCACCAGCGCGATGGTCACCACCTGGAACAGCGAGCGGGTGTATTCGCCGGTGCTGGACGCGGCCGTGGCAATCGGCAGGAAGCCGGCGGCGGTGATCAACGTGCCGGTCAACATCGGGAACGCGGTCGATTCCCACGCGAAGCTGGCCGCGCGCATCCGGTCGTAGCCCTGCTCCATCTTGGTCGCCATCATCTCCACCGCAATGATCGCGTCATCGACCAGCAAGCCCAGCGCCAGCACCAGCGCGCCAAGCGAAATCTTGTGCAGGCCGATGTCAAACTGGTGCATGACGAAGAAGGTCATCGCCAGCACCAGCGGGATGGTCACGCCCACCACCAGCCCGGTGCGCAGGCCCAGCGAGAAGAAGCTGACCAGCAGCACGATCACCACCGCCTCGGTCAGCACCTGCACGAACTCGCCGACCGAATCCTCCACCGCGTGCGGCTGGTCGGACACCTTGCGCAGCTGCATGCCGGCCGGCAGCGTCTGCTGCAGGCGCTCGAACTCGGCATCGAGGGTGGCGCCGAGCTTGAGGATGTCGCCGCCATCCTTCATCGCCACGGCAATGCCGATCGCATCCTCGCCCATGAAGCGCATCTTCGGTGCGGCCGGGTCGGCGAAGCCGCGCCGGACCTGCGCGATGTCGCCCAGCCGCACGGTGCGGTCGCCGGCATGGATGGGGAAGGCGCGGATGTCGTCGACCGACTGGAACTGGCCGGTGACGCGCAGCTGCACGCGGTCGCTCGGCGTCTCGAACCAGCTGGTGGGGACGATGGCATTCTGCTCGGACAGCGCCTGCCGCACCTGCTGCATCGACACGCCCAGCGTGGCCAGCTTGGTGTTGGACAACTCGACCCACACCTTCTCGTCCTGCAGGCCGACCAGGTCGACCTTGCCGACGTCGGCCACCCGCTGCAGCTCCAGCTGGATGCGGTCGGCGTAGTCGCGCATCAGCGCATAGTCGAAACCCTTGCCGGTAAGCGCGTAGATGTTGCCGAAGGTATCGCCGAACTCGTCGTTGAAGAACGGCCCGACCACCTCGGCCGGCAACTGCGCACGGATGTCACCGACCTTCTTGCGCACCTGGTAGAACAGCTCGGGCACGTCCTTGGAGCGCATCGAGTCGCGCGCCATGAAGATCACCTGCGATTGCCCCGGCCGCGAGTACGACTGGATCGACTCGTACTGCCCGGTGTTCATCAGCGCCTTCTCGATCGGCTCGGTGACCTGCCGCGACACCTGCTCGGCAGTGGCGCCCGGCCAGGCGGTCTGCACCACCATCGCCTTGAACGTGAACGGTGGATCCTCGGACTGGCCGAGGTGCTTGTACGACCAGGCGCCGATGACCGCCATCGCCAGCATCGCGAACAGCACCAGCGGGCGGTTGTTGAGCGCCCATTCGGAGAGATTGAAGCGGCGCACGCGCTTACTCCTTGTCCGTGGCAGACGTGGCCGGCTTCAGCACGGGCCGATTCTGGCGATCCACCGCCGTCACCGGCTGGCCTTCGCGCAGCAGGTGGCCGCCGGCGGCGACCACCCAGTCGTCGGCCTGCAACCCCGACAACACCGGCACGCTGTCCGCGCCATAGGCGCCCAGCGCCACCTCGCGCAGGTGCACCGCACCCTTGGCCGGGTCCACCACCCACACACCGGCCTGCCGTTGCGACTTGCCCGGCTGCACCGCTGCCAGTGGCACGTTCAACGCGCCGCCCTCGGCACGGGCGGCGAACACGCGCGCGCTCTGCCCCAGTTCCACCGCATCCAGCGCTTCGGCCGCCAGGCTCACCCGGGTGGCGTAGGTGCGCGCCTGCGCGTCGGCGGCCGGAGCGATCTCGCGGATCGTGCCTGGCCAGCGCTTGCCCGGCTGGTTCCACAACTCCACTTCCACCGCCTGCCCCACCGCGAAGTCGCGGATGCCGCTCTCCGGCAGCGCGATGGCGACCTCGCGGGCGCCGTCGGCGGCCAGCGTGTAGACCGGCTGGCCGGCGGCAACCACCTGCCCGGCCTCGGCCTGGCGGCTGGCGATCACCCCGTCGGCCGGCGCGCGCAGTTGCGCGTAGCCGGCTTGGTTGCGGGCGACGTCGAGGTTCGAGCGGGCCGCGTCGGCCTGCCCCTGCGCCGCCTTCAGCGCGGCGTTCTGCGCATCCAGCACCGAACGGCTGACCAGTTGCTGCGCGGCCAGCGCGGCGTAGCGTTTCTGGTCGTCGCGGGCCCGCACCAGGTCGGCCTCGGCGGCGGCGTACTGCGCCTGTGCCGCACGCGCCTGCAAGGCGTAGTCGACCACGTCCAGTTCGGCCAGCAACTGGCCCTTCTTCACCCGCTGCCCGGCATCGACGTGGCGCCGCAGCAGGTTGCCGCCGACGCGGAACGACAATGCCACCTCCTCGCGCGCCCGCACTTCGCCGGGATAGGCGGTGGCGGCGACGTCACCACCACCGGGGTGGACGACCAATACCGGGACGGCAGCGGCGGGAGGGGTGTCCGGCTTGCCGCAGGCGGCCAGCAGCGTCGTCAGCAGGGCGGTGCCAATCCATCGAGCAGTGTTCATGGGCGGGGGTCGCTTGGAGGGAGGGGGATGGCGTCAGCCATCATTATTGAACGCACCGGTATGGTATAAATATCGAACTGATTGGTCTAGTATTGCCGCCATGTCTTCGCCACACTCCACCTCCCCTGCCGCAAAGGCCACCGCGCGTGGCGCCGGTCCCGGCCGCCCCAAGGACCTGGGCAAGCGTGCCGCGATCCTGGACGCGGCCAAGGAGATGTTCATCGAACTGGGCTTCAACGGCGTGAGCATGGACGGCATCGCCGCCCGCGCCGGCGTCTCCAAGCTCACCGTGTACAGCCACTTCGGCGACAAGGAAACGCTGTTCACCGAGGCCATCCAGGCCAAGTGCGTGGAAATGATGCCCGACGAGCTGTTCGTCACCGACAGCGAAGGCCCGCTGCGCGACCAGCTGCTGGGCATCGGCCATGCCTTCTTCGCCCTGATCGGCAGCGACGCGGCCATCGCCACCCAGCGCATGATGCTGACCCCGGACACCGACGACCGCATCCGCCAGATGTTCTGGCAGGCCGGCCCGCAGCGCACGACGTCCGCGCTGGCCGAGTTCCTCGGCGCCCGCGTGGCCCGCGGCGAGCTGGCCATCGGCGACCTGCAACTGGCCGCGCGCCAGTTCTTCTGCCTGATCAAGGGCGAACTGCATACCCACATGATGTGCGGGCTGTGCCGGACGCCGGAACAGCACGACACCGACGCCCACATCGCCGCCAGCGTCGATTTCTTCATCCGTGCCTATGCTCCCCGCCCGTAACCTGAACGAACCGGAGGTCCCGATGACTTCCGGCACTGCGGGGCCGGCGGGGCCACGGCGATGCTTGCCCCGCAGCACCTGCGCCAGCGGCTAAAATGGCCGGCCCACCGCGCCCGAACGACGAGAACCCATGACGATCGATTACTCCCACGCCCGCGAAATGATGGTCGAGCAGCAGGTACGTCCCTGGGACGTGCTGGACCTGCGCGTGCTGGACGTGCTGGCGCGACTGCCGCGCGAGGCCTTCGTCGCCGAGTCGCACAAGGCGCTGGCCTATGCCGACATCGAGCTGCCGCTGGGCCACGGCCAGAAGATGATGAAGCCGGTGGTCGAAGGCCGCATGCTGCAGGCGCTGGACCTGCAGCCGGGCGACGAAGTGCTGGAAATCGGCAGCGGCAGCGGCTTCGTCAGCGCCTGCCTCGGCGAACTGGCCCGTGAAGTGCTGAGCCTGGAAATCCAGCCGGAGCTGGCCGAAGGCGCCCGCCGCAACCTCGACGCCGCCCGGCTCGGCACCAATGTGCGCATCGAGGTGGCCGACGCCCTGCAGTGGCAGAACCCGCGCCAGTTCGACGCCATCTGCGTCACCGCCGCGGTGGACACGCTGCCGGCGCAGTGGCTGCAGTGGCTGCGCCCCGGCGGCCGCCTGTTCGTGGTACGCGGCCATTCGCCGGTGATGGAAGCGGTGCTGGCCAAGGCCGATGGCAGCATCGAATCCCTGTTCGAAACCGACATCGACTATCTGCGCGGCGCCGCCCCGGCCCCGCAGTTCCACCTCTGAAGCACACCCAAGGAAGCCGCAATGATCCGCCGATCCCTCGCCCTTGCGCTGGCTGTCGCCCTTGCCCCCCAGACCGCCAACGCCGCCGACCTGATGCAGGTCTACGAAATGGCCCGCAACGGCGACCCGCAGCTGTCCGCGGCCGAATCCAACCGGCTGTACACCAAGGAAGGCCAGGTGCAGGCGCGCGCCGCGCTGCTGCCCTCGCTCAACGGCGAAGCCTCGCTGACCCGTTCCCGCGCCGAGGCCGACCACACCCAGAACACCGGTTCGGTCGAATCGCGCCGCCGCAACTACAGCATTCAGGGCAGCCAGACGTTGTTCAACTGGAGCCAGTTCGCCAACCTGCGCGCGCAGCGTGACGTCAGCAAGGCCGCGGACTTCGCCCTCGACTCGGCCAACGACGAGCTGATCGTGCGCACCGCCACCACCTACTTCAACGTGCTGGTGGCGATCGAATCGCTCAGCGCCGCGCAGACCAACGAGGCGGCCGCCAAGAAGCAGTTCGACTACGCCGACAAGCGCCTGGAAGTGGGCCTGGCCCCGATCACCGACGTGCACGAAGCCCGCGCCCAGTACGACCAGGCCCGCGCCGACACCATCCTGGCCCGCAACGCGCTGGAAGACGCCTACCAGGCCCTGACCGAACTGACCGGCCAGCCGGTGCGCGACATGCGCGGCCTGCCGGAGGACTTCCGCCCGGAACTGCCGGCCAACCGCACCAACGTCGACCAGCTGGTCGCCGACGCCATCACCCGCAACCCGGCGCTGAAGGCGCAGGAACTGCAGGTCAGTGCCGCCGAGGCCAGCGTCTCGGCCGCGCGCGGCGGCCACTACCCGACCCTGTCGCTGGGCGGTAGCTGGGGCAAGAGCGCGACCTGGGGCGACAGCGTCGGCAGTGGCTCGCTGAGCCCGGATGCGCGCAGCAACAGCATCGGCCTGACCCTGAACGTGCCGATCTTCGCCGGCGGCGCCACCCAGTCGCAGGTGCGGCAGGCGCTGGCCCAGCGCGACATCACCCGGGACACCTACGAGCAGCAGAAGCGCGCGCTGGACCGCAACACCCGCAACGCCTACCAGACACTGGTGGCCGGCGTCAGCGAAGTGGAAGCGCGCCGCCTGGCAGTGGTTTCGGCACAGAGCGCCTACGATGCCTCGCAGGTGGGCCTGGAAGTTGGCACCCGCACCGTGCTGGACGTGGTGCAGAACCAGCGCACCCTGTTCCAGGCGCAGCTGTACTACGCGCAGTCGCGCTACAACTACCTGCTCAGCCGCCTGCAGCTGAGCCAGGCGGTGGGCGATCTGGAAATCGACGAAGTGCAGGACATCAACCGCCTGCTCACCCAGAATGCCGAGGCGCGGCTGGAACCGGACAGCAGCGCCCAGTAAGCAGCGGCGGGCGCGGCGTCGAACGAAAGGCGGGCAGCAATGCCCGCCTTTCGTTTATTTGTTCACTCACATCGCAGGCCGCACCCATCGCCTCGGGTACGTGGCCAAGGCCCTCGCCATACCTTCATGGATGCAGGGCACGCCCCACCTGAAGCCATCCCGGTGAAGCCTGCGCCGGGCAAGCCCGGCACCTACGGCAGGCGCGGCTCGATCAGCGCCAGCGTCCGCGCCAGCGCACCGCGGCCATTGGTGACCAGTTGCTGCCCGGCCTCGACCATGCGCTCGCGCGTGGCCGCGTCATCCAGCAACTGCAGTACCTCGCCTGCCACGCCATCGGCGTCGGGCAGGACGCGCAATGCGCCCGCCTCGTTCATGCGCCGCGAAATCTCGGAGAAGTTGTGCAGGTGGGGGCCGGTGACCACCGCCGTGCCCATCGCCGCCGGTTCCAGCAGGTTGTGCCCGCCGATGGCCTGCAGGCTGCCGCCGACGAAGGCCACCCGCGCGCAGGCGTAGAACGGCATCAGCTCGCCCAGCGTGTCGATCACGAATACCCGGGTATCGGCGGCTGGCCACTGCTGCACGCCGCGCGTGGCCACGCGCCAGCCCTGTTCGCGCGCCAGCGCCTCCGCCCTGGCGAAACGCTCCGGGTGCCGCGGCGCCCACAGCAGCAGCGCGTCCGGGTGCTGGGCCAATACCCGCGCATGGATGTCGACCACCGCCTGCTCCTCGCCTTCGTGGGTGCTGGCGGCGATCCACACCTTGCGCGAAGACGGCACGTGCGCACGGAACGCCTGCAGCACCGCCGTCGGGTCCGGCGGATGGATCTCGAACTTCAGGTTGCCCAGCGCACGCACCTGTTCCGCCCGCGCACCCAGCGCGATGAAGCGCCGCGCATCTTCCCGCGACTGGGCCGCCACACAAGTTACGCATTGCAAAGCACGCGCCACCAATGGCCGCAGGAGGCGATACCCCTTCAACGAACGTGCCGACAGCCGCGCATTGAGGATGTAGAGCGGGATGCCGCGGTCGCGGCAGCCGAACAGCAGGTTCGGCCATAGCTCGGTTTCCAGGATCAGCGCCAGGCTTGGCTGGAAGTGCCCGAGGAAACGGTTGACGCTGTCGGGCACGTCGTAAGGCAGGTAGACATGCTCCACCGCCTCGCCCCATAGCGCCCGCACCCGCTGCGAACCGGTCGGGGTGATGGTGGTGATGATCCAGCGGATTTCCGGATGGCGCTCGCGCAAGGCATTGACCAGCGGCGCGGCGGCATTGACCTCGCCCACCGACACCGCATGCAGCCACACCCGTGGCTCACCCGCGCTCTGCGGATAGGAGGCATAGCGTTCGTCCCAGCGCCTGAAATACTCGCGCACGCGAAAACCGCGCCAGATCAGGTGGTACACCGTGATCGGCAGCAGCAGGTAAAGCACGGCCGAATACAGGCCGCGCAGCAGGGTTTCGGTGAGGTTCTTGCGCATGATGCGAAGGATACGGGCAGGAGCGGGTAGAAAGGAGTGAGGGGTGAGGAAAGCCCGGACGCAGACTCCTGCCATTCCCCCACGCGCACGCCCCCTCGCTCACTCCTCTAAACTTCCTCCATGTCCGATTCCCCTACCACCGCCACCCGGCCCTCGCCCTGGCAGCCACGTCATTGGCCAACCTTCGCCGGGCTCGGCGTCGCGATGCTGGCCGCCCACCTGCCGTGGACACTGCAGCGTGCGCTTGGCCGCGGCATCGGTTGGCTTGCCCTGCACCTGGCACGCACCCGGCGGCGGGCGGCGGAAGTGAACCTGAAGCTGTGCTTCCCCGAACAGGATGAAGCCTGGCGGCAACGGCTGCTGCGCGACAGCTTCGATGCGCTGGGCGTGGGCATCTTCGAGTTCGCCCGCGCCTGGTGGGGCAACATCGACACGATCCGCCCGCGGGTGCAACTGGAAGGACTGGAGCACCTGCATGCCCTGCAGGCCGAGGGACGCGGGGTGCTGCTGGTCTCCGGCCACTTCATGACGCTGGAGATGTGCGGGCGCCTGCTGTGCGACCACGTGCCGCTGGCCGGAATGTACCGCCGCTACCGCAACCCGGTGACCGAGTGGGCGGTCAAACGCGGACGCCTGCGCTATGCCTGCGCGATGTTCGCCAACGAGGATATCCGCGCCAGCGTGCGCCATCTCAAGAAAGGCGGCTTCCTCTGGTATGCGCCCGACCAGGACATGCGCGGCAAGGAATCGGTGTTCGTGCCGTTCTTCGGCATGCCCGCCTCCACCATCACCGCCACCCACCAGCTCGCGCGCCTGACCGGCTGCGCGGTGGTGCCGTATTTCCATCGCCGCGAAGGCGACCGCTACGTGCTGAGGATCGCGCCGCCGCTGGCGGACTTCCCCGGCGACGATGCCGTGGCCGATACCGCCCGGGTCAACGCCGCCATCGAGGACATGGTGCGCGAGGCCCCCGCGCAATACCTGTGGATCCATCGGCGCTTCAAGCGCCAACCGGAGGGGCCCGGCACGTTCTATGCGAAGGAAGAGAACGCAAACCGGTAAGCATCGCCCTCCGGTTTCAGCACCCGTTCTTCACTCCTCCCGCGCCGTCAGCGCACCCGCATACAACGCCGCCAGCAACAGCAGCACGCTGCCCCAGAACGCCGAATGGAAGGCCAGGTGGGTGTTGAACGGGAACACCGTGACCAGCAGTGCCAATGCCGCCGGACGCGCGCGCTCGCGCGCCGTGGCGTCGGCATAGCGCCAGGCGCGCCAGGCCATCGCGGCGCCCATCAGCCACAGCAACAGACCGAGCACGCCGGTTTCGCTGAGGATTTCCAGTACCAGCTGATGCGCATGCAGCGCCGGGCCATCACCCCACTCGGTTCCCTGGCCGTGGGTCGGGTCGCACTCCGGCCAGGCATCGCGGAAGCCGCGCACGCCCACGCCATTGATCGGATGTTCGCGCACCATGCACAGCGCACCGCTCCAGATACGGCCGCGCCCGGCCAGGGCAGTGTTGATGTCGGCAGCCTTGCCACTCAGCGCCGGCAGGGTCGCGGCGATGCGGTCGCGCACCTGCGTCGAACCCATTCCCAATGCCGCCACGCCCAGCACGGCAGCCAGCACCGCCAGCGCCATCCAACGCGCCCCCAGCAGGCGCCAGCCGGTGAACAGCAACACCAGCGCATAGGTGATCCACGAGGCACGCGAACCAGCCAGCAGTATCGCCACGCCGGCAAACATGGAGGCCACCGCCCAGCCGATCCGCCCCCAGCGCTGGCCCGCCAGCAGCAACAGGAACGGCGACAGACTCGCCAGCACCTGCCCCAGCTTGGGATTGCAAGCGCCGAACACGCCATTGATGCGACCGGAGCCGATCATGTCCTGCGGCAGGCACAGCGCATGGCCGGATATCAGGTGCTTGAGCTGGTCCAGCGACCAGAACAGCGGGCTGGTTGCGGACAGCATCTGCAACAGCGCATCCAGCGACCAGATGCCGGCGATCACCGCCAGGCCGGCAAAGGTCACGCGCCGTCGCGCATCGTTGGCCACCGCCATCGCCACCAGCCACATGAACGGCAGGTAGCGCAGCCCGCCGGCCACCTTGCCCAGCGCCCGCCCCGGATCCTGCGCATCCAGCGCGGACAGCAACTGCGGCAACCAGTAGGCAAGGAACAGTACGCTGGTCAGCGCCCAGGCCGGCACGCCCAGCGTCGCGCCGACGGCGCCACGCATGCGCAACTGCAGCAACCGCGCCACGGCGAACAACGCCGCCAGCACCAGCACCGCCTCGGCGATGCCCGGCAGCGGCCACAGCGCGACGAAGGCCAGCACCCATGCCGGCGCCCAACGCCCGGGGAGCGACACGGGAATGCGGGAAGTCGGGTCAGCCGGCAAGTTCGCCATAGACATCCAGAGTGGCGCGTTGCATCGCCTGCAGGGTAAAGGGAATCCGGCCGGGTAGCGCGGGGGGCGATTGCAGCAGTTCCTTCGCCCGTTGCGCCAGGGCAGCCATGTCGCCATGCGCCACCGCGCCGGAAGGCTGCAGTTGCGCCAGCAGCTCGCCGACGCCGCCGTGGTTCCAGCCCAGCACCGGGCGACCGACGCACAGCGCCTCCAGCACGGTGCGGCCGAAAGCCTCGGGCTTGTCGGACAGTTGCAGCACCAAGTCGCTGGCCGCATAGGCCTGGGCGATGCGCGCGGTGGGCGCGGTGATCGCCAGCGCCTCGCCGATGCCCAGCGTCGCGGCCTCCCGTTCGAGTTCGCGCACGTAGGCCTCGCGCCCCGGCTCGCGGGCACCGGGCATCCACAGCCGCGCCTGCAGGCCATCGGCATGCAGCCGCGCCAGCAACTGCAGCGCATGGACGTGGCCTTTCAGGCGCGTGCCGCGGCCCGGCAGCAGCAGCAGCGGCCCGTCGCCGGCCAGTTGCGGATGCCGTTCGGCCACCGCCAGCCGCGGCCGGCGATCGCTGCGGGCCACGTGCGGGAACTGCACCGCATCCACCCCTCGCGGGATCACCCGCAAGCATTCCGGCGCGGTATCCGGGTAATGGCTAAGCAGGTAATCGCGCACCGTCCGCGACACGCAGATCACCCGCTCGCCGCTGGCCATGATGGCGCTGTAGCGGCCCGGCGAGTTCAAGCCATGCATGGTCGTCACCCAATGCGGCCGCCCGGCCTGCGGCAACCCGCGCAGCGCATGCCAGCCCAGCCACGCCGGCAGCCGCGAGCGCGCGTGCACGATGTCGGCGCCGGTTTCGGCGAACAGCCGCCGCAGCGACGCCACGTGCCGCAAGGTCAGCAGGGATTTGCGGCCGATGTCCAGCGCCAGATGCTCGGCGCCGCTGTCCAGCAACGGCTGGACCAGGCGGCCGCCGGCGGAAACGACGATGGCGCGATGCCCGGCCGCCACCAGCGCCCGGGCGATTTCAAGCGTGGAGCGCTCGACGCCGCCGGAGTGCAGTGCCGGCAGCAACTGCACCACGGTCAGGCGGCGCATCGTCGCGCTCAGTCGACCAGTACGTACACCGCGCCGCAGTACGGGCAGGCGGCTTCGCCATTGGGCTCGTCTTCGATCGGCAGGTAGACGCGCGGGTGCGAGTTCCACAGGGCCATTTCCGGCGTCGGGCAGCTCAACGGCAGGTCGGCGCGGTGCACGTCGTAACGCTTCTCGGCATTGGCGGGCGCGGTGGCGATATGGCTCATGGCGTCATTCACACGGAAAATCGGGACCGGGCAATTCTAGCAGCGCCGGCGCCGGCAATACGCCGCCGCTACGTGCAGCCGCGGTTGCTCCGCGTCACAGCGGAACAGCCCGTCGCCGGGCGGTTGGGCACCCGGCCGGAAACGACAAGGCCGGCATCGGCCGGCCCTGTCATGGCTATCGCCCCCACCCGCTCAGCTGCCGCGTTCGGCTTCCATCTGCTTGCGGATCTGCGCATCGACCGCGGCGATGGCGGTCATGTTGAGGATGCGGCGGGCGCTGGCGCTGTTGGTCAGGATGTGCACCGGCTTGGAGGTGCCCATCAGGATCGGGCCGATCGCCACACCATCGGTGAACACGCGCACCAGGTTGTAGGCGATGTTGGCCGCTTCCAGGTTCGGCAGCACGAACAGGTTGGCGCGGCCCTTGAGGCTGCTGTCGGGCAGCAGCTTCTCGCGCAGCGCCTCGTCCCAGGCGGTGTCGCCCTGCATTTCACCGTCCACGTTCAGCCGCGGGTTGCGCTTGAGCAGCTGCTCGCGCACCTGCCGCATCTTCAACGCATCCCTGGAATCATGGCTGCCGAAGTTGGAATGCGACAGCAGCGCCACCTTCGGCTCGATGCCGAACAGCTTCATGCGGTAGGCCGCCTGCAGCGTGGACTCGACGATCTGCTCGACGCTGGGGTCTTCCTGCACGTGGGTATCGACGAAGAAGAACACGCCCTGCGAGTTGATCACGCCGGTCATCGCCGAGGTCGAGCTCACCCGCGGTTCCAGCGGGATCACGCTGCGCACGTAGCCCAGCTTCTTGTGGAAGCGGCCGACCACGCCGCTGAGCATGGCGTCGGCCTCGCCGCGGGCGACCATCACCGCGGCGATCAGGGTCGGCCGCGAGCGCAGCAGGTTCTTGGCCGCGGCCACGGTGACGCCCTTGCGGCCGGTCAGGCCGTGGTAGTACTGCCAGTAGTCGTTGAAGCGCGGGTCGTCATTGATGTTGGTGATCTCGAAATCGACGCCCGGCTTCATGCGCAGGCCCATGCGCTCGATGCGCGCCTCGATCACGTCCGGGCGGCCGATCAGGATCGGGAAGGCCACGCCTTCGTCGATCACGTTCTGCACCGCGCGCAGCACCACCTCTTCCTCGCCCTCGGCATAGGCCACGCGCTGCTTGTCCGCGCGCGCCTGGTCGTGCACCGGCTTCATCAGCAGGCTGGTGCGGTAGACGAACTGCGCCAGCTTCTGCCGGTAGGCGCGCATGTCGTCGATCGGCCGGGTGGCCACGCCCGAGTCCATCGCCGCCTGCGCCACCGCCGAGGACAGCTCCACCAGCAGGCGGCGGTCGAACGGGCGCGGGATCAGGTAGTCACGGCCGAAGCTCGGCGTCTCGCCGCCGTAGGCCGCGCCGAGGTCGGACGCCTCCTTGCGCGCCAGCGCGGCGATCGCGCGCACGCAGGCGATCTTCATTTCCTCGTTGATGATGGTCGCGCCCACGTCCAGCGCGCCACGGAACAGGTACGGGAAGCACAGCGCGTTGTTGACCTGGTTCGGGTAGTCCGAGCGGCCGGTGCCGATGATCGCGTCGGCGCGCGCGGCGCGTGCCTCCTCCGGCATGATTTCCGGGGTCGGGTTGGCCAGCGCGAAGATCACCGGGTCGCGGGCCATGCTCCGCACCATGTCGGCGCTGAGGATGCCCGGCGCCGACAGGCCGAGGAAGATGTCCGCGCCCTCGACGACTTCGGCCAGGGTGCGCTTGTCGGTGTCGCGCGCGTAGCGCGCCTTCTCCGGGTCCAGCCCCGGGCGGCCGGTATGGATCACGCCGTCGCGGTCGAAGGCCAGCACGTTCTCCGGCTTCACCCCCAGCGACACCAGCATGTTCACGCAGGAAATGCCGGCCGCGCCCATGCCGGTGGTGGCGACCTTGACCTCTTCGATCTTCTTGCCGGTGATGTCCAGCGCGTTGAGGATGGCGGCGCCGACGATGATCGCGGTGCCGTGCTGGTCGTCGTGGAACACCGGGATGTTCATGCGCTCGCGCAGCTTGCGCTCGACCACGAAGCATTCCGGCGCCTTGATGTCCTCCAGGTTGATGCCGCCGAAGGTCGGCTCCAGCGAGGCGATGATGTCGATCAGCTTGTCCGGGTCGTTCTCGTCGATCTCGATGTCGAACACGTCGATGCCGGCGAATTTCTGGAACAGCACGCCCTTGCCTTCCATGACGGGTTTCCCGGCCAGCGGGCCGATGTTGCCCAGGCCCAGCACCGCGGTGCCGTTGGAGATCACCGCGACGAGGTTGCCGCGCGCGGTCAGCGCGCTGGCCTGCTGCGGGTCGTCCTGGATCGCCTGACAGGCATAGGCCACGCCCGGCGAGTACGCCAGCGACAGGTCGCGCTGGGTCAGCATCGGCTTGGTCGCGGCAACCCGGATCTTGCCCGGCGGCGACATGCGGTGGTAATCGAGGGCGGCCTGTTTGAAATCTTCTATGGACATCGACGTCAGGGGGCTGAATGGGCAAGAGCGGGACGCAGGATGATACCCCCGTTGGCTGAGCGGGACCTGTTGCGGTCATGTTGCGAACGCACAATCCGGAGGCACATGTCATCGCCGTGACCGCGGGGTGTCCCGTGGGCGCGGCGACGCGTCATTGCATCGCTGATCGACGGCAGCGGGATGCATGCGATGCAGTACGGGAAGCCACCCGCGCGGCCGCAGGCATGCGCATCGGCAACGCGGACAGCGCCTGTCTCCACGGCAACCGGGAAGAACTTGATTCCCTTGACGACCACCTGATTATCAAGAAAATAATTTTCATACATTCCCGTATCGTGCTAAATAGTGCTCTTCCGAGAAAGGCAGCGCCCGGGAACACACAGGTAAATTCCACGATGGAAAATTACTTTCAAACGGATCGACCGCTGTCCGGCAAGGGGTTGCCGGCCGGTGGCCCGTGGACGCCATCGTCCATCGCCGCGGCGGGCGGGTCCATCCTGGCCGAGGACGTCAGCCTGCCGGTCGCGGTGCTGGAGGAACCAGCGCTGCGCCACAACCTGGAATGGATGCGCCGCTTCACCGCCACCTACGGCGTGCAGCTGGCGCCGCACGGCAAGACCACGATGAGCCCGGCGCTGTTCCGCATGCAGCTCGATGCCGGCGCGTGGGGCATCACCCTCGCCACCGCGCCGCAGGCAGTGGCGGCCTTCGAGCACGGCGTGCGCCGCGTGCTGCTCGCCAACCAGCTGGTCGGCAAGGGCAATTTCGAGCTGATCGCCGATCTGCAGGCGCGCGATGCCGGGTTCTGGTTCGCCTGCGTTGTCGACTCGGCCGACAACGTGGCCGCGCTGGGGCGGTATTTCGCCGCGCGCGGGCAATGCATCAAGGTGCTGCTGGAAATCGGCGTCGAAGGCGGCCGCACCGGCGTGCGCGACGATGCGCAGGCGCAGGCGGTGCTGGCGGAAACCGCGCGATGGCCGGGTGCGGTCGCGCTGGTCGGCGTCGAAGTCTATGAAGGCGTGGCCAGGGACGAGGCCGGCGTGCGCGCGGTGTTGCAACGCACGCTGGCGCAGTGGCGCGCGATCCGCGATGCCGGCGGTTTCGCACGGTTGCCGGCGATCCTGTCCGGCGCCGGCTCGGCGTGGTTCGACGTGGTCGCCGAGGAATTCGCCGCGCTGGCTGGCGATGCCGATGCGCAGGTGGTGCTGCGCCCCGGCTGCTACCTCACCCACGACGTCGGCATCTATCGCCAGGCCGCCGCGCGCATCCACGCCGGCAACCCGGTCGCGCGCGGGATGGGCGAAAGCCTGCGCCCGGCGCTGCGGCTGTGGGCCTGCGTGCAGTCGCGGCCGGAACCGGGCAAGGCGATCATCGCGCTGGGCAAGCGCGATGCCGCATTCGACGCCGGTCTCCCGGTGCCGGCATTGCATTACCGGCCCGATGCGGCGGCGCCCTCCGAAGCACCGGCGCACTGGCAGGTCACCGCGATGATGGACCAGCACGCCTTCCTCGAAGTGCACGCCGACGACGACCTGCGCGTGGGCGACCTGCTGTGCTTCGACATCTCCCACCCATGCCTGACCTTCGACAAGTGGCGCCACCTGCTGGTGGTCGATGCCGCGCACCGCGTCGTCGGCGCGGTGGACACCTGCTTCTGAGCCGCGCACGGAGCCTGCCTACTACATGAGCAACGGGAACCTGCTGCTGGTCTACGCGGTGTTGTCGATCCTGGCGCTGATCGTGCTGATCGCGCGCTTCCGGCTCAACCCGTTCATCAGCGTCACCGTGGTGTCGGTGGGGCTGGCGCTGCTGGCCGGCATGCCGGCGCCGGAGATCCTGCCGGCCTACGAGCAGGGCGTGGGCAAGACGCTGGGGCACATCGCGCTGATCGTGGCGCTGGGCACCATGCTCGGCAAGATGATGGCCGAGTCCGGCGGCGCCGAGCGCATCGCGCGCACGCTGATCGCCCGCTTCGGCACGAAGAACGTGCACTGGGCGATGATGCTGGTCGCCTTCTGCATCGGCCTGCCGATCTTCTTCGAGGTCGGCTTCGTGCTGCTGATCCCGATCGTGCTCAACGTCGCCCGCCGTACCGGCGTGCCGCTGCTGCTGGTGGGCCTGCCGATGGTGGCTGGGCTGTCGGTGGTGCACGGGCTGGTGCCGCCGCACCCGGCGGCGATGCTCGCGGTAACCGCCTATCAGGCCGACGTCGGCCGCACCGTGTTCTACGCCTTGCTGGTGGGCCTGCCCACCGCGGCGCTGGCCGGGCCGCTGTTCGCCAGGATCGTCGCGCCGCGGGTGAAGCTGCCGGCGCACAACCCGATGGAGGCGGCGCTGCTGAACGAAGGCCACAGCCGTATTCCCGACGAACAGCTGCCGGGCTTCGGCATCACCATCGCCACCTTGATGCTGCCGGTGGCGCTGATGCTGCTGGGCGGCTGGGCCGACCAGATCGCCACGCCCGGCTCGCCGCTCAACCACGGCCTGCGCTTCCTCGGCCACTCGGTGGTGGCGCTGCTGCTGGCCACCCTGCTGAGCTTCGTCACCCTGGGCCTGATGCGCGGTTTCGACCGCGAGCAGATACTGAAGTTCTCGCAGGAATGCCTGGCGCCGACCGCCGCCATCACCCTGCTGGTCGGCGCCGGCGGCGGCCTCAACGGCATCCTCGTGCACACCGGCGTGGCCGCGGAGATCATCAACCTGTCGCAGCGCTTCGAACTGTCACCGCTGCTGATGGGCTGGACGATGGCCGCGCTGATGCGCGTGGCCACCGGCTCGGCGACGGTGGCGATGACCACCGCCTCGGGCATCGTCGCGCCCATCGCCGCCGCCACCGGCTACCCGCACCCCGAACTGCTGGTGCTGGCCACCGGCGCCGGCTCGGTGGTGCTGTCCCACGTCAACGACGGCGGCTTCTGGCTGGTGAAGGAGTACTTCAACATGTCCGTGGCCCAGACCTTCAAGACCTGGACCGTGCTGGAAACCCTGATCTCCGTCACCGCGCTGCTGCTGGTGATGGCCCTGGCCACCGTGCTCTGAAACCGAAGAATCCCACCATGTTCGACATCGTCTACGAACTGCGCCAACGGCAGCACGAATTCAGCCCGGTCGAGGCGCGCATCGCCAGCACCATCCTCGCCGACGTCGACGCCGCCGCCCAATACGGCGTGACCGAGCTGGCCGAGCGCGCCGGGGTCAGCGCCGCGGCGATCTCGCGCTTCGCCAAGGCGCTGGGCTGCGAGCACGTGCGCGAACTGCGCGCGCGGCTGGCCTCGGCCAGCGCGGTCGGCAAGCGCTTCCTGGAACAGCAGAACGCACCGCCGGTGTCGGCGCTGTTCGCGCAGATCTGCGACGACATCCAGACCTGCCTGCAGCACAACCTGGCCGGCCTCGACGAAGAGGTGGTGCAGCAACTGGCCGACGCCATCTGCCAGGCGCGGCGCATCCACGTGTTCGGCATCGGCGGCTGCTCGACGGTGTTCGCGCAGGAAATGCAGAACCGGCTGATGCGCTTCGGCCTGCCCATCGTCGCCTGCAACGACGCGGTAGTGATGAAGATGACCGCGGCCATCACCGGCCCGCAGGATCTTGTATTGGCGCTGTCGGTCAGCGGCATCACCCCGGAAATGGTGTCGGCGGTGGAGATCGCCCGCAGCTACGGCGCCCGCGTCGGCGCCATCACCCGCGCCGGCACGCCGCTGGCGGCGTTGAGCGACTGGTTGCTGCCGATCAGCATCGAGGAGACCGATTTCGTGTTCAAACCTTCCGCGTCGCGCTACGCGATGATGCTGGCCATCGACGTGCTGGCCACCACCACCGCGCTCAACGGCGCCGGCGACAACCACGAGCACCTGCGCCGCATCAAGCTGGCGCTGGACCGCTACCGCGGCGGCGACTCGCGCCTGCCGCTGGGCGACTGAACGGATGTACGACGTACTGATCCGCAACGCGCTGGTCCTCGACGGCAGCGACCGGCCCGGCACGCACGGCGACGTCGGCATGCTCGATGGCCGCATCGTCGCGGTCGGCGCGCTCGATGGACAGGCCGTGCAGGTCATCGACGCCGCCGGCCGTGCACTCGCGCCGGGCTTCATCGACGTGCATACCCACGACGACATCGAAGTCATCCGGCAACCGGCGATGACCAGCAAGCTGTCGCAGGGAGTGACCACCGTGGTGGTCGGCAACTGCGGCATCAGCGCCAGCCCGGTGCGCATCCGCGGCGAGGTGCCCGACCCGATGAACCTGCTCGGCGATGCCGGCGACTTCCGCTACCCGGACTTCGCCAGCTACCGCCACGCAGTGGAAGCCGCGCGACCGGCGGTGAACGTGGCCGCGCTGGTCGGCCACACCGCGCTGCGCCAGAACCACATGGACCGGCTCGACCGCGCCGCCACCGCCGACGAGATCGGCGCGATGCGCGCGCAGCTGCGCGAAAGCCTGCAACAGGGCGCGCTCGGCCTGAGCAGCGGCCTGGCCTATGGCTCGGCCTTCCGCGCACCGTCTGCGGAAGTGGCCGAACTGGCGCGCGAACTGCCGGCCGGCGGACTGTACGCCACCCACCTGCGCGACGAGTTCGCCGGCATCCTCAAGGCGATGGAGGAAGCCTTCGGCGCCGCGCGCGCGCCACGCGCCGCGGTGCGCGTCTCGCACATCAAATGCGCCGGCATCGACAACTGGGGCCGCAGCCGCGAAGTGCTGCGCCATCTGGACGACGCCGCGCATACGCAGGACGTGGCCTGCGATTGCTACCCGTATGCGGCCAGCGCCTCGACCCTGGACCTCAAGCAGGTCACCGACGCCTACGACATCCTCATCACCTGGTCCGAACCGGAACCGGCGCAGGGCGGACGCCTGCTGGCCGACATCGCCGCCGACTGGGGCGTGCCGCTGCTGGATGCGGCGATGCGCCTGCAGCCAGCCGGCGCGGTCTACCACTGCATGGACGAAGCCGACGTGCGCCGCTTCCTGCTGCACCCGCTGACGATGATCGGCTCGGACGGCCTGCCGCGCGACCCGCGCCCGCACCCGCGGCTGTGGGGCACCTTCCCGCGCGTGCTGGGCCATTACGCGCGCGACGAGGAACTGTTCCCGCTGCACACCGCCGTGCACAAGATGACCGGCCTGCCGGCCACCCGCTTCGCGCTGGGCGCGCGCGGCTTCATCCGTGCCGGCGGCTGTGCCGACCTGGTGCTGTTCGACCCGGCGCGGGTACGCGACATGGCCAGCTTCCACGACCCGGTACGCGCCGCCGAGGGCATCGATGCGGTGTGGGTCAACGGAACGCTGGCGTATGACGGCAGCGAAGTGGTGGCGCGTGCCGGACGGTTCATCGCGCCGCCCCACTGAAGCCACTCCCCCATCAACACACGAAGGAACCGCATGACCGGGATCAAACGTTACGGCGCCGAAGGCGGCGTCGGCCAGGGCAAGCAGCACATGCCGTTCTCGCGCGCGGTCGAGGCCGATGGCTGGCTGCACGTGTCCGGGCAGGTACCGATGCGTGACGGCGAGCTGGTCGGCGGCACCGTCACCGAGCAGGCGCACGTGGCCATCGGCAACCTGCTGGCCATCCTCGCCGAGGCCGGCTACGGCCCCGAGCACGTCGTGCGCTGCGGCGTATGGCTGGACGATGCCCGCGACTTCTACGCCTTCAACACCGTGTTCAAGCACTACTTCGGCGAGCATCCGCCGGCCCGCGCCTGCGTGGAGAACCGCATGGTGGTGGACTGCAAGGTCGAGGTGGACTGCATCGCCTGGAAGCGCCCGCAGCGCTGACCCGGGCAAAACTCACGTCGCTCCTACGGACTCCCGGAGGCGAGCGGCAAAGTCCGATCTCCCACCCTGTCCATCCGTATCCGGTTGGCGAACAGCGAGAACGCCAGCGCGCCGGCCAGGCCGTTGGCGCGCTGCAGCCACGGCGGCAACCAGCGCGGCGGCGCCAGCACCCCGGCCTCGAACAGCGGCGCCAGCGCCTGCGCGTCGTCCAGCGTCATCTTGCCGGCGAACAGCCAGTGGCAGGTTTTCAATTTCTCGTCGCGCAGCATCTGCCGGAAGAAGGTATGCACCGACACCAGCCCGCGCAGGTACACCGTGTCCTTGTTGAACGCGCCGCCGCCGGACGTGGGCACGCCGCGGAACACGCGCTGCGCCGAGGCGAAACTTTCCTCCGGCGTCTGCCCGGCGTCGCGGAAATAGCGGAACACCGCGATGAAGTCGGCGCCGTCGCGCGCCATCGCGATCGCCTCGATGCGCAGGCTGACGCGCTTCAGGCGCTGGATGTCGATGCTGCCGGTGATCTGCTCGGCGAAGGTCGCCAGGCCTTCCTGGGTCGCGGTGGTGCGCGGCGAGGACAGCGCCAGGCTTGGCAGCACCTGCTGCGCACGACCGTTGAGCGCGGTCAGCGAATGCACCAGCGCCTCGTGGTGGAACAGCTGCGCGCGGTCATAGGCACTGAACCCGGCACCGCTGCGCAGGCGGATGCGGGTAGCGCCGGCGGCGGCCTTGGCCACCAGCGCCGGGTCCAGCTCCACGCTGATGACGCGCGCGTCGAAGAAGTCGTCGAGGTCGTTCTGCAACTGCAGCTGCAGGGCCACCGCCGACACCGGCACCTGTTCCTCCGGCGCCAGCAGTTCGTGGTCCAGCTCCTGCGCGATGTCGATGAAGTGCCGCGCCGCCTCGCGCGTGGTCGGGCCGTTGCCGGGCATGGGTTGCTCCGGCGTGCCGAACAACTGCGCCGACAATGCATCGACCTCGCGCGTCCCCAACGCTTCCAGCAGGCGCGCGGCCAGCTCCCAGCTCTGCACCGAATCGCGCAGGTAGCGACCCAATGGATGCGAGGCATCGGCGGCATCGGCGATTGCGGCCAGCTCGCGCCGCGCATCGGCGAAATCATGCTTCGGGTAGTCCACCCGCGGCAGCACCGGGTTGCCGCGCGCCACGCTGTCGAGGAACGGCGCCTGCGTCGACGCCGGCCAACTGGCCAGCGTCAACAGCCTGATGCCACGTACCGCCTTGACCAGCCGCGCATCGAGCGCGGCGTGGTGGGCAATGGCCGGATCGGAGGCAACGGCATTCATGTCCGCACCATACCGCAGGTCGGGGCCACGCCCCCGACGAGGCATGTCCGGGGCAAGCGATGTGTCGGGGCGTAGCCCCGACCTACCCACTGCGCCTCGACGATTCGCGACCACCCGCAGCCGCTGCTACCTGCTCAACGCCGCTTCGGCTTCCCCGCCGGCCGCCACTGCGCGCCGCGCCCGGCGCTCCGGCGCTCGCTGGCCTGCTCGGCCTGCCGCTGCGCCAGCTTGGCCGCGGCCGCGGCCACTTCCTCGCGCAGCTTGAGGTAGTTCAGCAGGCGGCTTTCGTCGATCTCGCCGCGCTCGATCGCCGCGCGCACCGCGCAGCCGGGTTCGTGCTGGTGCGAGCAATCGCGGAACCTGCACTGCTCGGTCAGCGCCTCGATGTCGGCGAAGCCGCCCTCGGCTAGGGTTTCCTCGCCGGTGGGCTTGAGCTCGCGCATGCCCGGCGTGTCGATCAGGCAGGCCCCGGCCGGCAACGGCAACAGCGCGCGATGGGTGGTGGTGTGGCGGCCACGCGAATCGCTTTCGCGCACTTCGCCGGTCTTCATCCGCTCGCGCCCCAGCAAGGTGTTGGTGAGGGTGGATTTGCCGGCGCCGGAAGAGCCCACCAGCACCACGGTACGGCCCGGCCCCAGCCACGGGGCCAGCGCGGCCACGCTGGCCGGATCCTTGCCGTTGATCGCCAGCAGCGGGATGTCCTGCGCCGCCAGGTCCTCCAGCACCGCCAGCGCATCGGCTCCGTATTCGGTCTGGTCGGCCTTGGTCAGCACCACCACCGGCGCGGCGCCGCCGCTGCCGGCCAGCATCAGGTAGCGTTCGATGCGGCGCGGGTTGAAGTCCGCATCCAGCCCGCAGACGATGAACACCGTGTCGATGTTGGCCGCGATCACCTGCTGGTGGTAATGCTCGCCGGCCGCGCCACGCTTGATCGAGCTGCGCCGCGGCAGCAGCGCGACGATGCGCGATTCCTCCAGCAGCACCCAGTCGCCCACCGCCGCGCGCTCGTGGCTGGGAAAGCGGGGGCGCTGCCACTCCGGCAGCGACTCGGCCTTGCGCGCGGCATCGACGGCATCGGCCACCACGTAGCCGGAGCGGTGCTGTTCGACCACCCGCGCCGGCCGTGCCGCCGGATGCGCGGTGAAGGCTGCCTGCCACGCCGCATCTTCCGGCGGGCCTGGCCAGGGCCAGCCGATGGGGCGCAATGCGGAAAAGTCGGTGGACGTTTCTGTCATCCGCGGATTCTAGGCGAATCGCCTTCCTCACTCGCCTGTGCATGACACCTGGCAGGAGGCCGGACCGGAAAGGTTGCCCCTGCAAGCGTTTGCCGCTGCCGCACTGCCGCAATTCCGCTACCATGCGGCATATCCCCGCCTCCGCCGCGCCACGCAAATGTCAAGCCCCAAACCGCTGCCCACCCGCGAACGCCTGTCCGAAGTGCGCTACGAGATCCGTGGCGAGCTGGCCCGGCGAGCCCGCGAGCTGGAGGCGCAGGGGCGCAAGCTGATCAAGCTCAACATCGGCAACCCCGGCAATTTCGGCTTCCGCGCGCCGGAGCACCTGCAGCATGCGATCGCCGACGACATGGGCCGCACCGACCCCTACACCCACCAGCAGGGCCTGCCGGTGGCGCGCGACGCCATCGCCGCGGCCTATGCCCGGCGCGGCATGCCCGATGCGCAGGCCGAGCGCGTGTTCGTCGGCAACGGCGTGTCCGAGCTGATCGACCTGTCGCTGCGCGCCCTGCTCAACCCCGGCGACGAGGTGCTGGTGCCCTCGCCCGACTACCCGCTGTGGTCGGCCGCCACCATCCTCAACGACGGCCGCCCGGTCTATTACCGCTGCCGCCCCGAGAACGGCTTCCAGCCCGACCCGGTGGAGATCGAGACGCTGGTGTCCTCGCGCACCCGCGCCATCGTGCTGATCAACCCCAACAACCCCAGCGGCGCCAGCTACCCGCGCGAGCTGCTGGAAAAGATCGTCGCCGTCGCCCGCCGCCACAACCTGCTGCTGCTGGTCGACGAGATCTACGACCAGATCCTCTACGACGGCGCCACCTTCCAGCCGCTGGCGCCGCTGGCCGGCGACCACCCGTGCCTGACCTTCAGCGGCCTGAGCAAGGTGCACCGCGCCTGCGGCTGGCGCGTGGGCTGGATGCTGCTGTCCGGCAACGCCGCGCAGCTGGGCGAGTTCCGCGCCGCGCTGGACCTGCTCAGCGCGCTGCGGCTGTGCGCCAACGTGCCCGGCCAGTACGCCATCGACGCGGCGGTCAACGGCCCGGACACCATCACCGCGCTGTGCTCGCCCGGCGGCCGCCTGTACGAAACCCGCCGCGCGGTGATCGACGCCTGCGCCGCCAGCGAACACCTGGAGCTGGTCGCCCCGGCCGGTGCGCTGTACGCCTTCCCGGCCGTGACCGGGCCGGCCGCGCAGGGCTTCGACGACCACGGGTTCGCGCTGGAACTGATGGACGACGAGGGCGTGCTGGTGGTGCCCGGCTCCAGCTTCAACGTGCCCTACCGCAACCACTTCCGGGTGACCCTGCTGCCCGACGCCGACACCATGCGCGACGTGTTCGGCCGCATCGACCGCGTGCTCGCACGCCGTGCCGAGCGGGTGACCAAGGTGGTGCCGCTGAAACCTCGCAGCGCGGTCGGCTGAGGCGCTCCGATGGCCGGCACCGGGCAAGCGGGCGCGGCGTTCCCCGGTCCCGGTTTCGCGGTCCTGTACCGCTGGCGGCTTCATCCCGGCACCGAGGACGACTTCGTCCGGGCGTGGTCGCGGGTATCGGAACTGCTGCGCTCGCAGCGCGGCTCGCTCGGTTCGCGCCTGCACCGCGGGCCGGACGGGATCTGGTACAGCTACGCCCAGTGGCCGAGCGCGCAGGCACGCGATGCCGCCTTCGCCGCGGATTCCGTCGATCCGCAGGCCATCGCCGAACGCCTGCCGGAGCTCGTCCTCGAATCCGTTGCCAACATCATGCTGCCGATCGCCGACAATGGGGGCTGATCCAAACCGGCGCCACACGGCGTGACTCGATCGATGATGACCACGACCGACACCCTCCCGGCCACCACCACCCGCTATCTGGCCCTGGGCGATTCCTACACCATCGGCGAAGGCGTGCCGGCCGCGGGCACCTGGCCGTTCCTGCTGGCCGCGGCGCTGCGCGGGTGCGGCATCGCGCTGGACGACCCGCAGGTGATCGCCACCACCGGCTGGACCACCGACGAACTGGCCGCCGCCATCGACGCCGATCCACCGCAGGGAACGTTCGCGCTGGTGAGCCTGCTGGTCGGGGTCAACAACCAGTACCGCGGGCGGCCGCTGGCCGAGTACCGCCAGCAGTTCGAGCAGCTGCTGCAACGGGCCATCGCGCTGGCCGGCGAAAACGCGCGGCGGGTGCTGGTGCTGTCGATCCCCGACTGGGGCGTGACCCCGTTCGCGCAGGCGCAGGCGCGCGACGCCGCTACCGTCGCGCGCGAGATCGATGACTTCAACGCCGCCGCCCGCGCCTGCTGCGGCGACTACAACGTCACCTTCGTCGACATCGCCCCGGCCAGCCGCGAACACGGCGCCGAAGCGGCGATGCTGGTCGATGACGGCCTGCATCCTTCCGCGGCGATGTACCACCTGTGGATGGAACAGGTGCTGCCGGTCGCGGCGGACATGCTGCTGGCTGCCGCCCACACTTGAGCCGACAATGGCCCCCTTCCTGCCGTCCCACCCGAGCCGGCGCCATGACGAGAATTCCGTGAGAAAAACCTACCGCCTCGATATCGAAGGCAGGCATCCCGAGCGCCTGCTGGAAGCCGGCAAGCACGACATCCGCAGATACATCAAGCGCGAGCGCGGCAAGGCGCTGCCGGCGGGCGCCGATTTCTGGGACTTCGACAGCAAGGCCGGCATCGACGAAGCCAGCGCGCAGCCGGTGCCATTGGCCGAACTGATCCGTGCGGTGGATGCGCTGGTCGCCGCCGGCAACACGCAGTTCTACGTGGAAGTGCTGCGCAGGCCCGGCAAGCGCACCCCGCGCCCGATGGTCGAAACGGTCGTGCCAGCGGAAAGCGATTTCGAGGATTGACGGCAATGCCCGGCGGCAGCGTTACCGCTGTGGAACCATCGCCGAGCGGGTCCTGCCCTACCGAATGCGGATGCCTGGACAAACCACGCTGCGAAGCGGCGTTGGCTTGAATGCATCGTCAGGTCCCGCTCGCGGCTGCCCCGACCGATGGCCCTTTGAGCTCGATCACGTTGCCATCCGGGTCCAGGAAGTACAGCGATAAACCGTCACCCTCCGCGCCAAAATTGATCCCGGCGCTGCCCAGCGGCGCAATACCGTGGCGCTCGAGATGAGCAACCAGATCAGATTCATCGAATGGCTCGATGCGCAGGCACAGGTGATCCACGTTCCTTGCTTCCTTCCCGGGCGCAGCACCACCACGGGAGCCAAGCGTCCCGTCCACGCTCACGAGATCGATCATCGAAGCGCCTGCCCGCAGATGGACAAGACCGAGGTGCTCGCGTTGCCTGACGACATCACAGCCGAGCACGGATCGATAGAAGTCAACGCTTCTGCCCAGGTCACCGACCCGCAGGACCACATGGTCGATGCGCTGCACGGAGAATGGTTTCGTCATTGGCGACTCCATGAACTTTCGTGGGGCCAGGAACACCCGAACAAGCCGCATTGCGAAGCAACGCCGGCTTCTATGGACTCCGGAGCTTACCCGACAACGCCGACTCCCCGGCGCTTGCGGGTCCTGGCTGAACCCATCAATCTGCCGCCGCAGCCGCGGCGCGCAGCCGGTCTTTCCTGCTGGGCCGGCGACCCTTGATGCCGCCGCTGCCATCGGCCACCCGTGGCGCCGGCGTGGCCATGTCCTTCGGCTCGAAACCGGACCACGCGGAAGGCTCCAACTGCAGGCCATTGCGCTTGCAGATCAGCCGCCAGTGCGCCAGCCCGGCGGCATCGACGAAACTCACCGCCAGCCCTTTCCCACCGGCCCGGCCGGTACGGCCGATGCGGTGCAGGTAATCGACCGGCGAGCGCGGCAGTTCGTAATTCACCACCACCGGCAAGCCGGCGATGTCGATGCCACGCGCGGCCACGTCGGTCGCCACCAATACCTGCGACTCACCGTCCTTGAACGCCTGCAGCGCGCGCACGCGGCGGCCCTGCGACAGTTCGCCATGCAGCGCCTGCACGCCGATGCCGCGCCTGCGCAGCACGCCTGCCAGGCGGTCTCCCTCGCGGATGCTGCCGACGAACACCAGCACCTGCCGCCATTGCCGGTCGCCCAGCAGCGACAGCAGCAGTTCGTCGCGACGGCCGGCATCCACGCGGATGGCGCGTTGCTCGATGTCCGGCTGCACCTGCACGCCGGCCTGCAGCCGCCGCGGCGCACGCAGGCCAGCGGCGGCCAGCGCCTCGACCTGCCCGGGGAAGGTGGCCGAGAACAAGGCCGTCTGCCGCCGCGTGGGCAATTCGGCGAGGATCTGCCGCAGTTCCTCGCCAAACCCCAGTTCCAGCAGGCGGTCGGCTTCGTCCAGTACCAGCAGCTGCACGTGCCGCAACGACAACGCGTTGTGCGCCAGCAGGTCGAGCAGGCGCCCCGGGGTGGCCACCGCCACGTCGGCACCACCGCGCAACGCCATCATCTGCGGGTTGATCGACACCCCGCCCACCGCGCACACCACCCGCGGCTGCCGTGGCAGCTCGCGGCCCAGCGTGGCGAACACGTCGGCCACCTGCAATGCCAGTTCGCGCGTCGGCACCAGCACCAGTTGCCGCAGCACCCGCGGCTTGCGCGGCGGCGCGTCGAAGAAGCGTTGCAGCGCCGGCAGCACATAGGCCGCGGTCTTGCCCGAACCGGTCGGCGCCAGCGCCACCACGTCCTGCCCCTCCAGCAGCACCGGCACCACCTGCTGCTGGATCGGGGTGGGCGCCCCATAACCGGCCTGCCGCAATGCCCGCTGCAATGCCGGCGACACACCGGGGGACAAACCAAGCGTGGAAAAAGGCATCGTGCGGTTCCGGGAGCAGCGGCGGGGCGGGGGCGAGTCTATGCCGTTTCCAGCGGCAGGCGCGCCTGCAGGCCACGCGCCTGCAGTTGCCGCAGCACCGATTCGACGATGACCACATTGTGGCCATGCCCGGCACCTTCATGCAGCAGCACGATCGCGCCGGGTGCGAGCCTGCCGGCAATGCGCGCCACCACGGTTTCCGGCGTGCAGCCGACGCCGTCGAATCCGCGCGCACTCCAGCCCACCCGCGCCAGACCGTGCCGGTGCAGCGCGGCGGCGACGAACGGGTTGGTCATGCCGACCACCGAGCGGTACCAGCGCGGCGGCGCACCGGCAATGGCCGCCAGCACCTGCTGGCAGTCGCCGATTTCCCGCGCCAACGCCCGTGGCCCCAGCGCCCAGAACCGCGCCTGCGGGTGCGACTGGCTGTGGTTGCCCAGCCCGTGCCCGCGCCGCAGCACCTCGCGCACCAGTTCCGGCCGTGCCGCCGCGCGCGCGCCGACCATGAAGAACGTCGCGCGGGCATCGTGCCGGTCGAGCGCATCGAGAATGGCGAGGGTGTCGTCCGACGGGCCGTCGTCGATGGTCAGCCACACCGCCGGGCCGGGCAGCCGCGCCAGCACCGGCGCGTAGAACCGGCTGTTGGGCAGGAACACCGGCAGCAGGAACAGCGCGTGGCTGGCCAGCAGCAGCGGCAACCCGGCCTTCCAGCCCAGTTGCCACCAGGCCAGCGCCACCAGCGCCTGCGACGCCAGCAACCACGGCACCCAGCGCCAGGGATGGGCCGGAATGCGATGCAGGGTTCCCGTGGCGGTCATGCCCCATGATGCCATGCGGCGTAGAATCGCCTTCTGTCTCCGACTACTTCCACGAGTTCACGATGTCCCTGGATCCTGCCCTGCGCGCACGCATCGAATCCCTCCTCGGCGCCAACCGCGCCGTCCTGTTCATGAAGGGCCAGCCGTCCATGCCGCAGTGCGGCTTCTCGGCCAAGGCCGTTGGCGCGCTGCAGGACCTGGGCGTGGATTTCGCCCACGTCAACGTGCTGGCCGACGGTGAGATCCGCGAAGGCATCAAGCTCTACGGCGACTGGCCGACCATCCCGCAGCTGTACGTGGATGGCGAGCTGGTGGGCGGCAGCGACATCATCCTGCAGATGGCCGGCAGCGGCGAGCTGAGCAACCTGCTCGGGCTGGCGCCGCCGGATCGCACCCCGCCCAGCATCACCATCACCCCGGCCGCCGTGGAAATGCTCAAGGGCGCGCTGGCCGACGCCCCCGGCGCCGCGCTGCAGCTGGGCATCGACGCCCGCTTCCAGCCGAACTTCCAGCTGGCCCCGTTCGACGCCAACGCCATCGCCGCCGAATCCAATGGCCTGCGCGTGCAGTTCGACACCGCCAGCGCGCGCCGCGCCGAAGGCATCACCATCGACTGGGTGGACGACATCCGCGGCAAGGGGCTGGCCATCGACAACCCCAACGCGCCCAAACCGGTGCAGGAACTGGACGTGCGCAGCGTCGACGACCAGCTGCGCGCCGGCAGCCTGACCGTGGTGGACGTGCGCCCGGCCGACGAGCGCGCCATCGCCGCCATCGGCGCGCCGTTCGAGACCTTCGACGGCGACAACCGCGCCCGGCTGGAAGCCCTGCCCAAGGACACCCCGCTGGCCTTCCTGTGCCACAAGGGCGGGCGCAGCGCGCAGGCCGCCGAAGAATTCCGTGCACTGGGCTTCACCCGCGTTTCCAACGTCACCGGCGGCATCGATGCATGGGCGCAGGAAGTGGACAACGGCGTGCCGCGCTACTGATCGCGGACCCGCACATGCACCACTGGAAGCGCCGGCGAAAGCCGGCGTTTTCGTTCCGGTAGTGCCGGCGTCCGCAGCAAGTAGGCCGGGCCTACCCGGCGAACCCGCCCTCGGCCAGGTAGTGCAGTTCCTCCGGCGTCGGGATCCGCCCCAGCACCGCGTTGCGGTGCGGGAAGCGCCCGAAGCGGCTGATGATGTCGTGGTGCAGCTCGGCGAAACGCAGGTACTCCAGGTCACCGAGCACCTCGAACATCGCCACCGAACGCTCCTGGTCCTGCAGGTTCTCCGAGTGCTCGAACGGCAGGTAGATGAAGGCGCGCAGCTGCGGCGTCAGCTCGCGGTCCAGCCCCTCCTCGATGGTGCGCATGGCGTAGTGCCGCGCCAGCCCGTCGGTGGCGTAGGCGTGGGCGGTGCCGCGGAAGCAGTTGCGCGGGAACTGGTCCAGCAGGATCTGCAGCGCCAGCGCGCCCTCGCCGCTGTGCAGCCAGTCCTCGCAGCCGCGCTCGGCGGCGGTGAAATGGGCATCGAGGAAGCGCAGGCGGAATTCGTCGTCGAACGCGTCGTCGCGGGCAAACCACCGCCGTGGCCCCGCCGCACGCCAGAATTCCACTACCGCCTGTACTGCTTCCATCACACCGCCTCTCGTCGCAGGGTTCCGCCCATCCGGAGCGCCGGCGCAGCTTAACCCGCGCCGGGCGCCGGGCGGCGTGGTCCGCGGGCCCGGCACGGCCCCGCATGGGCGCGCCGCCGGCCCCGTTTTCGGTTAGGGTTGCCGGTGGATACGAACCATCGGGGAGAACCGGCCATGCGCATCGGGATCGTCGTGGATTCGGCCTGCGACCTGCCGGCCGACTTCATCAGGGAACACAACATCGTGCTGCTGCCGATCACCGTGCGCATCGGCGAAGCGGTGCTGGCCGACCACCGCGAGGAAGACGCCACCCTCAACTTCCTGCACACCCACGTGGCCGAGCGCGGCGCCGAGGCCGAAACCATCCCCTACAGCGTCAACCAGATCCGCGACCTGTTCCTGGACCACTTGGTCATCGACTACGACCACGTGTTCTGCATGACCATCACCAAGACCCGCAGCCCGATCCATGACAACGCGCTGCAGGCCAGCTTCGCCATCCTCAATGAATACCGGCCGATCCGCCAGGCCGCCGGTCACAATTCGCCGTTCGCGCTGCGCGTGATCGACACCCAGAACCTGTTCGCCGCGCAGGCGGTGACCGCGGTCGAGGCGGTGCGGCTGCGCAACGAAGGCGCCGGCGTGGCGCAGATGCGCGAGCAGCTGGAGAAGCTCGCCGGCAACGTCCACGGCTACATGATCACCCGCGACCTGTACTACATCCGCGCCCGCGGCCGGCACAAGGGCGACCGCAGCGTCAGCCTGTTCAGCGCCGCGCTGGGCAGCGCGCTGGACATCAAGCCGGTGCTGCACGGCTACCGCGGCGAAACCGCGCCGGTGGCCAAGATCAAGGGCTTCGACAATGCCGTGCAGCGATTGTTCGACTTCACCAGCCGGCGCGTGATCCACGGGCTGCTGACGCCGGTGGTGTGCATCAGCTACGGCGGCCCGCTGGACGAACTGCGCGCCCTGCCCGGCTACACCGGCCTGCGTGACACCTGCGGCGCCAAGGGCGTGCAGCTGCTGGAAAGCGTGATGAGCCTGACCGGCATGGTCAACGTCGGCAAGGGCGCGGTGACGATAGGGTTTGCCGACGAACCGCACGAATTCGACGCCTGAACCACGCAACGCGGCGCCGCCACGACGCTTTCCAGGAGAACACCAGATGCCCGTGCACTACTCGATCTCGCTCCCCGACCCAGCGGCCGCACGCGGCGCCGACCCGCGCCTGTCGTTCACCGCCAACGGCGCCGACACCTTCGCCGAACAACTGCAGGACGCGCTGCGCACGCCGGCGTTGTTCGAGCGCTGGAAGGCCACCCAGGAGGAGCCCGACGACGTCGACCCCGCGCTGGGAATCACCGACCCGGAGGCCACGGTGATCGGCCGGCAGTCGGACCTGCGCATCGACCTGGTCGCCATCACCCGCATCCCCGGCGACGTGCTCAAGCAGCGCCTGCGCCTGCTGGCCGGGCGCCACTGGGAACTGCGCGACGTGCGCTGAGCCGTGCTTCCGGTCCTGTTGTGCTGGAGCGGCGGCAAGGACGCGGCATGGGCATTGCACACGCTGCACCAGCGCGACGACATCCGCGTCGTCGCCTTGCTGAGCACGCTGACCGAAGGCCACGGCCGTGCCTCGATGCAGGGCGTGCGCGAGGAAGTGCTGCAGGCCCAGGCCGATGCCGCCGGGCTGCCATTGCTGTGCGCCTGGATACCGCAAGCCTGCGACAACGCCGTCTACCTGCAGCGCATGGCGCAGGTACTGGCGGCGGCGCGGCAACGCTGGCCGGCATTGCGCACGCTGGCATTCGGCGACCTGCTGCTGGAGGACATCCGCCAATGGCGCGAACGGCAGTTCGCCGGGCTGGGCTGGGACTGCCGGTTCCCGTTGTTCGGCGATGACACCGGCGCGCTGGCGCGGCGCATGATCGACGGCGGCCTGCGCGCGCACCTGTGCTGCGTGGACACCCAGGTGCTGGATGCCGGCTTCGCCGGCCACGCCTTCGACCATGCCCTGCTCGGCGCCCTGCCCCCTGGCATCGACCCCTGCGGCGAGAATGGCGAATTCCACACCTGCGTCGGCGCCGGGCCGATGTTCCGCGCGCCGTTGCAACTGCGCACAGGCGCCACGGTGCTGCGCGAGGCGCGCTACGCATATACCGATTTCATGCCCGCCTGAAGCGGCCTTGTCCAATGCCCCGGGACCTGGATGCAGGCGATGCATGCCCATCCACGATGGTGCCGAGCGTCCCCGGGATTCGCTGGATCATGGAACCCGCAGGCCGCCATCGGCCGATGCATCCGGCGCTTGCTCCACCCACATCTCGACACGGTCACGGCCGCCATGCTTGGCCGCATACAATGCGCGGTCGGCGCCGGCCAGCAGGGCTTCCAGGGGGCACGGCCATGCGGGCCGCATGCAGGCCACGCCCACGCTGATGGTCACGGCCTGCGGCAAGTCGCCTTCGGGAATCCCCGCCACCGCCGCGCGCAGGCGCTCTCCCATCCCGCAAGCGCTTTCGGGGGGCACCCGGCAGCACTATCCCGAACTCCTCGCCACCATAGCGGGCCACCAACTCCGTACCACGTGCCGCCGTGGCACGAAGCACCTCGGCCACCTTGCACAGGCAGCGATCCCCCATCGGGTGACCGTGGGTATCGTTGAACCTCTTGAAATGGTCGATGTCGACCAACAGCAGCGAGAGCGCACTCCCCTGCCTGCAGGCACGGCTCCATTCGGCAAGCAGCACGGCATCGAACTGGCGGCGCTTGGCCACGCCGGTCAGCCCGTCCAGCCGCGACAGTGCGTCCAGCGCCGTATGCCGCTCCAGTAGTTCGATCTGCAGCAACACGCTGCGCAGGCCGAAACCCAACGTCGCCACCATGAAACCGGCCAGTGCCCAATGCCGCGAATGGTCGACCACCTGCATGGCCACCAGCAGCAGCAGCAGCAGCAGCAGCAAAGGCAGGATCATCGGCCCGCCGGCCTGCACGACATACCGCAGCCGCGGGTACTCCACGACATGCGCGGGTTCGCGCGCGTTCAAGGGCAGAACCGCCAGCAGCAGGAAAGGCAGGTCGGCATGCAGGCCGAAGGGCGCGTCCCCGGCATAGTGGTTGATGAAGCCGGCCACCAGCAGGTACGCCAGGGCATACATCGCCATTATCCGGAAGAAGGCATGCCGGTCCGGCGGGTCGGTACTGGCCCAGCGCAACAACGCGAACGCGGCGATGCACACGTTCTGGATGTCGAACATCATGCGCAGGCCGTCCAGGCCTGCATCGCCGGCACTGGCACGATGGCGGGTATGCAGGAAAAACAGCATGCCCAGCAGGGCCGCCATCAGCGCGTCGATCAGGCTGATCGGCCAGCGCTCGCGCCGGGCGCGCGCCAGCACGAACACCAGCGGCACCCCATACATGACATAAAACAGCAAGCTGGCCTGCGGAGTGTCGTTGGCCTCGCCGGCGTTCAGGACATCGGCCATGTTCAACGCCATGCCGGTGGCCCACAACAGCATGGCCAGCACCGTGGCATGCCAGCCCAGCGCCGCATGGTGCCGCCACCCTCGCCCCAGGCATGCCGCCGCTGCCAGCAACGGGGCGGCGATGAGGAAGCCGAACGACAACAGGGGTGCCCATGCCGGCGACAAGGCCAGCGCCAGGCCGTGGCAAAGCACGAACAGAACCACCAGCACCAACGGCATGGCATCCCTCCTGGACCAAGGCCGATAGCGGGACAATGGCAAAAGAAGCCGGGGAAGCAGCCGTGTCCGCCGGTGCCTCACGGCACCTGTCAGGTCATGGCGCGCGCATGGTGGGCCAGATGCTCGCCGATGAAGCTGGCGATGAAGTAGTAGCTGTGGTCGTAGCCCGGCCGCAGATGCAGTTGCAGCGGATGGCCGGCGGCTTCGCAGGCAGCCTGCAGCAGCTGCGGGCGCAGCTGCGTGTCGAGGAATTCGTCGGCCCCGCCCTGCTCGACCAGCAGCGGCAGGCGTTCGGTCGCACCGGCGATCAGGGCGCAGGCGTCGTACTGCTTCCATGCCTCGCGGTCCTCGCCCAGATAGGCGGCGAACGCCTTCTCGCCCCACGGCACCTGCGACGGTGCCACGATCGGCGAGAAGGCCGACACGCTGCGGTAGCGGCCGGGATTGCGCAGTGCGATGGTCAACGCGCCATGCCCGCCCATCGAATGCCCGCTGATCGCACGCGCGTCGCTGGCCGGGAAGTTGGCCTCGACCAGCGCTGGCAACTCCGCGGCGACGTAGTCGTGCATCCGGTAGTGCCGCGCCCACGGCTGCTGCGTGGCGTTGACGTAGAAGCCGGCGCCCTTGCCCAGGTCGTAGCCCCCCGCATCGGCCACCTCGTCGCCACGCGGACTGGTGTCCGGAGCGACCAGGATGATGCCGTGCTCGGCCGCATGGCGCTGCGCGCCGGCCTTGGTGATGAAGTTCTGCTCGCTGCAGGTCAGGCCGGAAAGCCAGTACAGCACCGGCAGCCGGGCGCCGGTTTCCGCCTGTGGCGGCAGGTAGACGGCGAAGTCCATCTCGCAGTCCAGTACCTCGGAGCGGTGGCGATACACGTCCTGCCAGCCGCCGAAGCAGGCGCGGTGTTCGATGCGTTTCATGGGGATTCCTCTGCTGGTCCCCTTCCCCCGCCTGCGGGGGGAAGGAGGGTGTGGCGTCAGAAGTGGACGACGCTGCGGATCGACTTGCCTTCATGCATCAGCTCGAAGGCTTCGTTGATCTTCTCCAGTTCCATCGTGTGGGTAACGAACGGGGCCAGCTCGATGTCGCCCTTCATCGCCTCCTCGACCATGCCCGGCAGCTGGCTGCGGCCCTTGACCCCGCCGAAGGCGGTGCCCATCCACTTGCGCCCGGTGACCAGCTGGAACGGGCGGGTGGAGATTTCCTGGCCGGCACCGGCTACGCCGATGATCACGCTCTGGCCCCAGCCGCGGTGCGCGCATTCCAGCGCGGCGCGCATCACGTTGACGTTGCCGATGCACTCGAACGAATGGTCCACGCCCCAGCCGGTCATCTCCACGATCACCTGCTGGATCGGCTTGTCATGGTCCTTCGGGTTCACGCAGTCGGTGGCGCCGAACTGCTTCGCCAACTCGAACTTGGACGGATTGGTATCCACCGCGATGATGCGCCCGGCCTTCGCCTGCCGCGCGCCCTGGATCACCGCCAGGCCGATGCCGCCGAGACCGAACACGGCCACCGAATCGCCTTCGGCCACCTTGGCGGTGTTGTGCACCGCGCCGATGCCGGTGGTCACGCCGCAACCGAGCAGGCACACGTGCTCCGGGTTGGCTTCCGGGTTGACCTTGGCCAGCGAGACTTCGGCAACCACGGTGTATTCGGAGAAAGTCGAGCAGCCCATGTAGTGGTAGATCGGCTGGCCGTTGTAGCTGAAGCGGGTGGTGCCGTCGGGCATCACGCCCTTGCCCTGGGTGGCGCGCACCGCGGTGCACAGGTTGGTCTTGCCGCTCTTGCAGAACAGGCACTGCCCGCATTCGGCGGTGTACAGCGGGATCACGTGGTCACCCGGCTTCACCGAGGTCACGCCCTCGCCCACCTCGACCACGATGCCGGCGCCTTCATGGCCGAGCACGCACGGGAACAGGCCCTCCGGGTCATCGCCGGACAGGGTGAAGGCATCGGTATGGCAGACGCCGGTGTGGGTGATCTTCACCAGCACCTCGCCGGCCCTGGGCGGGGCGACGTCGATCTCGACGATCTGCAGCGGTTCGCCAGCGGCGAAGGCGACGGCGGCACGGGATTTCATGGGGTTCTCCTGTAGCGGTTGTTCGTATGTGTGCATGTAGGAGCGACGTGAGTCGCGATGGGCTTTCCCGGGAAAGCCCCCTGTGCGCCGGTGGGGCTTGCAATGGAAGCCCCATCGCGACCCACGTCGCTCCTACTTGAGGTAGGACCGGATCAGGCCGGCCATCTCGGCCACGCGCGCGCTGCGCTGCGCCTCGGACTGCGCCGGCTGGCCGAATTCCTCGCGCAGGTGCGCTTCCATCACCTCGGACATCAGCCCGTTGACCGCGCCACGGATGGCGGCGATCTGCTGCAGCACCGGGCCGCAGTCGGCACCGGTCTCCAGCGCGCGCTCAAGCGCATCGCACTGGCCGCGGATGCGCCGCACCCGCGCCAGCACCTTCTTCTTTTCCCCGGGGGAATGCGGCATGCGCGCCTGATCCTTGGTGTACTGGGGGGTAGTATATGGCAAACCCTGCTGCCCGCAAGCGGGCGGGTGCCCGGCCACGCTGCGCCCGTTGCTGCCCATGCCCTAAAGTAAGCTCCCCTTTCCGCGGAACATCCCATGCCCTACATCGCCGATACCGCCCGCTACGACGGGCGCATGCCGCAACGCCGCGTCGGTCGCAGCGGCCTGACCCTGCCGGCCATTTCGCTCGGGCTGTGGCAGAACTTCGGCGGCGTGGACGTGTTCGAGACCGGTCGCGCCATGCTGCGCCGCGCCTTCGACCGCGGCGTCACCCATTTCGACCTGGCCAACAACTACGGCCCGCCGTTCGGTTCGGCCGAAGAGAACTTCGGCCGCTGGTACGCCGCCGATTTCGCCCCGCACCGCGATGAACTGGTGGTTTCCACCAAGGCCGGCTGGGACATGTGGCCCGGCCCCTACGGCGGCCCCAGCGGCTCGCGCAAGCACGTCATCGCCAGTTGCGAACAGAGCCTGCGGCGCATGGGCCTGGACCACGTGGACATCTTCTACTCGCACCGGGTCGATGCCGACACGCCGCTGGAGGAGACGATGGGCGCGCTGGCGCACCTGCACCGCCAGGGCAAGGCGCTGTACGTGGGCATCTCCTCGTATTCGCCGGAACTGACCCGGCAAGCCGCCGCGATCCTGCGCGCCGAGGGCGTGCCGCTGCTGATCCACCAGCCCAACTATTCCATGCTCAACCGCGACATCGAGGCCGGCCTGCTGCCGGCGCTGGGCGAGCTGGGCGTGGGCTGCATCGCCTTCTCGCCGCTGGCGCAGGGCATGCTCACCGACAAGTACCTGCACGGGGTGCCGGCCGATGCCCGCGCCAGCCGCAACGGCTCGCTCAAGCAGAGCATGCTCGGCGAGGCCAACCTGGCGCGCATCCGCGCGCTCAACGACATCGCCGCCGCACGCGGGCAGTCGCTGGCGCAGATGGCCATCGCCTGGGTGCTGCGCGATGCGCGGGTGAGCTCGGCGCTGATCGGCGCGCGCAACGTGGCGCAGCTGGACGATTCGCTGGATGCGGCGGCACGGCTGGACTTCAGTGCCGAGGAACTGGCGCGGATCGAGCAGCACACCGGCGACGGCAACGTCGATATCTGGCGGGTGTCCTCGTCCATCGGCCGCAGCTGAGCTGAGCGCATGGGGAAAAAATCAGGTCGATCCGCGCACCTGCACCGGCACTCCAACGATCACTGAAATCCACAACCCGAAGGGCAAGTCATGCGCGCCCTCGATGCCTAGCGCAAATTCAGACAACCATGAAATCCAACCGCACCGCCCCTCAGCAATTTTTTACCAGTCTCCAGATATTGCGGGGAATCGCGGCATTGCTGGTCGTGATCTATCACCTCATTGATGCCGAGCGGATATACGGCAATGGCCCCCGTTTTCTCGGTGGCATCAGCAGCGAGGGCAACGCTGGCGTGGACCTGTTCTTCGTCATCTCCGGATTCGTCGTCACTTCCATCGCCACCACGCTTGAAAGCTCTCCACGCAATGCTCTCCTTTTCCTCTACAGACGTGCCGCCCGAATACTTCCGATGTATTGGGTATTCACCACTGCAATCGTGGCCATGATCGTGCTCGTGCCGCAGACGATGGATGCATCCTTCCATGCCAAAAGCAAGCTGGCTTCATATCTCCTCTGGCCCCAGCAACAGAAGCCGCTGCTGCAGGTCGGGTGGACACTCATATATGAAGCGTACTTCTACATTGTCATGGCATCCGCGATCGCAATCCTGCACACGGCCAAATGGCTTCCGCGCTATCTAGCAACATGGGCGCTTGTCGTTTTCATCTGCCAATTTCTGCAACCCCAGAACCCACAGCAGCAAATATTGGTGAGCCCGCTGGCACTGGAATTCATCATCGGCGGCTATGTCGGGTTGTTCTGGAGGAAGCTCCCGGGCAACCTAGCACGGCCAATCGCCATGCTTGGCGCTATCGGCTTCATTGGCGGAATGTATGTCTTCTCGCGAGAGGCAAGCGGCTCACTACTCCGCGTCGCCACATATGGGCTCGCTTCAGGCATGATCGTGCTGGGCTTGGTTGCCGCAGAAAACCGCGGCACACCGACCGACCGCAATCCAGTGGTTTCGATACTGATCGCGATAGGCAATTCATCCTATTCGCTGTACCTGTCGCACCTGTTCGTCATCACGATCATGGCCAGGTGCTGGGGGCACTCCGGCTTGAACAACACCATGTTCCAGCACCTTTCATTCATCGCCGCCAACATTGCTACCAGTTGCCTGCTCGCTTGGGCATGCTACCGGCTGCTGGAACGCAGGATGACCCTCTGGCTGGAAGGCTTGCTGGATCGTCCCAAGCTGGCACCTTGACTCGAATTCCCGGCCATGCTGCAGCAGCAATGTCGTCGGTCACCAATGCCACCGTGCGATAGCAAGGCAGCACAATACGCCCCTCAGTAAGCGAATTCGCAGAACAGCGGATCGACGCTGCCGTACCACTCGCCGTGGAACAGCTCCAGCTTGCGCTCGGCGGCGGTCTTGCCGGAATCGACGATCTCCTGCAGCACGTCGAGGAAGCGGGTTTCGTCCTGGCCGTCGGCATTGAGCGCGGCACGGCGGCGCAGACCCTCACGCGAAATTTCCAGCGTGCGCCGCGCGAGGTCGCGCACGGTGCCATCGCGGAACGGCAGCTTCATCGCCAGCTTCGGCACGCCATCGCGCAGGGCATGGCGCTCGGCCATGCTGAAGTCCTTGACCAGGTCCCACGCCGCGTCCAGCGCCGTGTCGTCGTACAGCAGGCCGACCCAGAACGCCGGCAGCGCGCAGATGCGGCTCCACGGACCGCTGTCGGCGCCGCGCATTTCCAGGTACTTCTTCAGGCGCACTTCCGGGAACGCGGTGGTCATGTGGTCGGACCAGTCGCGCAGCGTCGGCAGCGCACCGGGCAGCACGTCCAGCTCTCCGCGCATGAACCTGCGGAACGATTTGCCGCTGGCGTCGATGTAGCGGCCATCGCGATAGGAGAAGTACATCGGCACGTCGAGCAGGTAATCGACGTAGCGCTCGTAGCCGAAGCCGTCGGCGAACACGAAGTCGAGCATGCCGGTGCGGTCGGCGTCGGTGTCGGTCCAGATATGCGAGCGGTAGCTCAGGTAGCCGTTGGGCTGCCCTTCCGTGAACGGCGAATCGGCGAACAGCGCCGTCGCGATCGGCTGCAAGGCCAGCGATACGCGGAACTTCTTCACCATGTCCGCTTCGCTGGCGTAGTCGAGGTTGACCTGTACCGTGCAGGTGCGGCTCATCATGTCCAGGCCGAGCGAACCGACCTTGGGCATGTACGACTTCATGATCTGGTAGCGGCCCTTGGGCATCCACGGCATGTCCGCGCGCGCCCACTTCGGCTGGAAGCCCATGCCGAGGAAGCCCAGCTGCAGCTCGCCGGCCACCTGCGCCACTTCGTTGAGGTGGGTGCCGGTTTCCACGCAGGTCTGGTGGATGCTTTCCAGCGCCGCACCGGACAGTTCCAGCTGCCCGGCCGGCTCCAGCGTCACCGAAGCGCCGGCGCGCAGCAGGGCGATGGTGTTGCCGTCCTCCTGCACCGGTTCCCAGCCGAAACGGGTCAGGCCGTCGAGCAGCGCGTTGATGCCGCGCGCGCCCTCGAACGTCGGCGGGCGCAGGTCGTCCAGCCTGAAACCGAACTTCTCGTGCTCGGTGCCGATGCGCCATTGCGCCTTGGGCTTCTCGCCTGCGGCGATGCTCTGGACCAGCTGGTCGCGGTCGGTGATGGGGGTATCGGCGACGTGGCTGGGGCTGGACAAGGGCGATCTCGCGTGGATTCGGGTGGGGCCGGATGTGGGGTTGCAACCCCTTCACCGCAAGCCGGAACTATATCGCGCGGCCCCGTGCGCCACGTTGCCGGCCACGGGTTTCAGCATCCTACCGGCGCAGGCTTGACCCGCATTCGCAGGCGCGGCTGCATGTCATTCCGCCACGACCCCGCGCCCGTTGCCTAAACTGCCCGGCATGCAACGACACCGCCACAAGGAAGTCCACCGCTCCGAACGCGTCGGCTGGCTGCGCGCGGCCGTGCTCGGTGCCAACGACGGCATCGTCTCGGTGGCCGGGCTGGTGGTGGGCATCGCCGCCAGCGGCGCCTCGGCGGCCACCGTGCTGGCCACCGGCGTCGCCGGCATCGTGGCCGGGGCCATGTCGATGGCCGCCGGCGAATATGTCTCGGTGCAGTCGCAGGCCGACACCGAGCATGCGGACCTGGCGATCGAGCGCCGCGAGCTGCACGAGGACCCGCACGACGAGCTGGAGGAGCTGGCCGGCATCTACCGCCGCCGCGGGCTGTCGCCGGAACTGGCGCACGAGGTGGCGGTGCAGCTCACCGCGCACGATGCGCTGGCCGCGCATGCGCGCGACGAGCTGGGCATCACCGACGAACTGCGCGCGCACCCGCTACAGGCCGCCGCCGCTTCGGCCAGCGCCTTCGTCGCCGGTGCGGCGCTGCCGGTACTGACCGCCCTGCTGACCCCGGCCCCGCTGGTCACGGCCGCCACCATCGGCTCCACCTTGGTCGGCCTGAGCATCACCGGCGCATTGGCCGCCCATGCCGGCGGTGCCGCACCGGTACGCGGTGCGGTGCGCGTGGTGTTCTGGGGCGCCTTGGCGATGGCCGCGACCACCGCCATCGGCCGGTTGTTCCATGTCGCGCCCTGAGCCGGCGGACACCGGCGCATGGCGCGCGCCTGCGGCAACCAACGGTGGTGCCGGCCGCTGGACCACGACGTGGGCGAGGGATTGCCAGCCGGCTGGCGCTACAGCCCCAGCCAGCCGCCGATCACCGCGCGCGCTTCCTCCACGCCCTGCTTCGACTCGCCGGAGAAGGCCTGCACGCTCACCGTGTCGCCAAACGCGGCGGACAGCTCCTTGCGCACCTTCTGCAGGGTCTGCATCTGCTGGCCGCGACCGAGCTTGTCGGCCTTGGTCAGCAGCGCGTGCGCCGGCAGGCCGCGCTGCACCGCGTAGGCCAGCATCTGCCGGTCGTAGTCCTTCAGCGGGTGGCGGATGTCCATCACCACCACCAGCCCCTTGAGCGCCTCGCGGCTGCGGAAGTAGCTGTCGATGAAGGCCTGCCAGTGCGCCTGCAGGTCCTGCGGCACCTTGGCGTAGCCATAGCCGGGCAGGTCTACGAGGTGGGCCTCGGGGGTGACCTGGAAGAACACCAGTTGCTGGGTGCGGCCGGGGGTCTTGGAAACCCGGGCCAGCGCGTTCTGTCGCGTCAGCGCGTTGAGCGCGCTGGACTTGCCGGCGTTGGAGCGGCCGGCGAAGGCCACTTCGGCGCCCGCGTCCGGCGGCAACTGCCGGGCGTTGTGGGCGGAAAGCTGGTAGCGGGCGCGTTCGAGGAGTTGTGACATGCGCATAGGATCGCATGCCGCGCCGGTGCGCGCCCGGCCCGCAGGCACCCGCCGCCGGCCGTTTCCGCCGGTTTTTCGCCACCCCGGCGGGGTTTTGTTGCAGCGCTGCGTTGACCCTGCCCTGAATCGGCGCCGATAATTCACGCGATGCCGGCCGAAACCCGCCCGGCCCGGTCCACACGGAGCTTTCCGCATGCGCCACGTTCGCGCTCTTGCCATCACCGCAATAGCAGCCCCCCTCATCGCCATCGTTGCGTATGCGCAGAGCTCGGTCACCCCGATGCCCGAGGAAGCGCAGGTACAGGTCGCGCCGCTGGAGATCGACCTGAGCAAGACCCTGCCCGGTGATGCCGCGGCCGGCGAGCAGAAGGCGCAGGTCTGCGCCGCCTGCCACGGTGCCGACGGCAACTCGGCCATCGAGATGTACCCGCGCCTGGCCGGCCAGAGCGAGCGTTACATCGCCCAGCAGCTGGCGCTGATCGCCAGCGGCCAGCGCACCGAGGGCATGGTCGCTGTCATGCTGCCGTTCGTCGAAGGCATGACCCCGCAGGACATGCGTGACCTCGGCGCCTTTTTCGCCACGCAGAAGTCCGGCGCCGGCGTCGCCGACGATGCCGAGGTCACCGACGGCGCGTATGCCGGCATGAAGTTCTACGAAATCGGGCAGGCGCTCTACCGCGGCGGCGATGCCAAGCGCGGCATCCCGGCCTGCATGGCCTGCCACGGCCCCAACGGCGCCGGCAACCCCGGCCCGGCCTACCCGCACATCGGCGGCCAGCACGCGGCCTACACCACCCAGCGCCTGCAGCATTACCAGGCCGGGCAGACGCAGGAAACCGACCCGACCCACTTCCGCATCATGGAACAGGTCACCCATTCGCTGACCGAGCAGGAAATCCAGGCATTGTCCAGCTACGTGCAGGGCCTGCACGCCCGCGCCGACGATGTCGACGCTGCGCCCGCGCAGCCCTGAGCCACCCGTCGTCGCCGCGACCGGTGCGCATGCCGTCCCGGAAACGCCGGCCCCACGGGCCGGCGTTTCCATTTCCGCTGGAGCTTTCCCGATGAAATTCGCCTCGCGCCTGATGACCCTGCTGCTGGTGCTGCTGCCGCTGGCCGCCTGCGCCGCCGCCCCGGCCGAACCGATGGAAGGGCGGGACTACGACGTGATCGCCAGCCCCGGCCCGTTCGCGCCGCTGGCCGGCAGGATCGAGGTGGTGGAGATGTTCGGCTACACCTGTCCGCACTGCGCCCATTTCGAGCCGATGCTGGAGGCATGGACCGCCAAGCTGCCGCGCGACGTGCGTTTCACCGCGGTACCGGCCGCCTTCGGCGGCTACTGGGACGCCTATGCCCGCGCCTACTACGCCGCCGAGCAGACCGGCGTACTCGCGCGCAGCCATGCCGACGTGTTCAAGGCGCTGCACGAACAACACAGCCTGCCGATGCAGAACGTCTCGCCGCAGGAGCTGGCCACGTTCTATGCCGCCTATGGCGTGGAGCCGCAGGCCTACATCGACGCGCTGCGCGGCGAGCAGGTCGAGGCCAGGGTCAAGGCCGCGCGCGAGTTCGCCATGCGTACCCGGGTACCGGGCACGCCGGCGCTGATCGTCAACGGCAAGTACCTGGTCAAGGGCAACAACTTCCAGGAGCTGCTGCGCAACGCCGACGCGCTGGTCGCCCGCGAGCGCGCCGCCGCCCGTCCCTGAGCCGCCCGTCGCGCGCCACCGGTTCAGCCGGGCCGGTGCAAAGTGGCATCATGCGCACCGGCCGCCGCCCGGTGGCCGCCGTACCGACGAATCCGCTGGAGATCCCCCGATGAAGATCCGCCTCGCCCTGGTCCTGACGGCCCTGTTGCCGCTGATGGTCGCCTGCACGCCGCAGGACGGCTCGGCCGACGCCACCGCACCGGCCACGCCGGCCGCCGCCGCCCCAGAGGCCGCACCGGCCAATGCTGCCGCCACCCCGGCCGATGAAAGCGCGGCCCCGGCCGCAGAACCGGCCGGCGAAACCGCCGCCGCACCCGCCGAGGACAAGGTCCCGGTACCGGCGCAGGCGCGCCTGGTCGGCCCCGAACCGGTGGCCGGCACCGACTACGTGGCCATCGAAGGCGGCCAGCCGATACAGCCGGCCACCGGCAAGATCGAGGTGGCCGAGGTCTTCAACTACGTCTGCCCGGCCTGCGCCCGCTTCCAGCCAATGGTCGCCTCGTGGAAGGCCGGCCTGCCCTCGGACGTGAACTTCGTCTACGTCCCGGCCATGTTCGGCAGCTACTGGGACGACTACTCCCGCGCCTACTACGCCGCCGAGGCGCTGGGCGTGCAGGAAAAGACCCACGACGCGCTGTATGCGGCCATCCACATCGAGCACTCGCTCAACGGCGAGCTGGGCAGCCACGATTCGCCGCAGGACATCGCCAACTTCTACGGCAAGCACGGCGTCGACGCCAAGACCTTCCTCGACACGATGGGCAGCTTCTCGGTGGTCGCCAAGGCCAACCGCGCCAAGCAGTTCATCCAGCGCAGCAAGATCACCGGCACCCCGTCGCTGATCGTCAACGGCAAGTACCTGGTCAAGGGCAAGAGCTACGAGGACATGCTGCGCATCGCCGACCACCTGATCGCCCGCGAGCGCGCCGCCAACGCCCGCTGACGAGAACGAACCCGGGCCTCGCCCCGCGCGAGGCCCGGCTGCACGCCGTGAACGCCCCCACCCGCACCCTGCAACTGCTGACGGCCAACATCCAGGCCGGCTCCAGCACGCGCCGCTACAGCGACTACGTGACCCGCAGCTGGTCGCACGCGCTACCGGCCGGCAGCAAACGCTCCAGCCTGGACGCCATCGCCAAACTGGCCAGCGGCCGCGACATCGTCGGCCTGCAGGAGGCCGACCCCGGCAGCCTGCGCTCGGGCTTCACCAACCAGACCCACTACCTGGCCGAACGCGCCGGCTTCAACTACTGGAGCCACCAGCCCAACCGGCGCATGGGCGGCGTGGCCTCCAGCGCCAACGGCCTGCTCAGCCGGCTGGAACCGGTGGAAGTGCAGGACCACGCCCTGCCCGGCCGCATCGGCGGGCGCGGCGTGCTGCTGGCGCGCTTCGGCGACGACCGCGAGGGCCTGACCGTGGCGGTGGCGCACCTGTCGCTGGGCGTCGGCTCGCGAATGTCGCAGCTGGATTTCATCGCCGACCTGCTGACCGACCACCCCAACGCGGTGCTGATGGGCGACTTCAACTGCAAGGCCGAGCGCCCGGAAATGCAGGTGCTGTACCGCAAGACCCGGCTGCAGCCGCCGGGCTGCCTGGTGCCGACCTTCCCCAGTTGGCGCCCGGACCGGGCCATCGACCACATCCTGGTCAGCAGCAGCCTGCAGCAACGCTCGGTGGAAGCAGTGCCGGCCGCCTTTTCCGACCATCTGGCGGTAGCAATGTCGATCGACGTGCCGGCCGGCAGCTTGAGGCAAGGGTAGGAGCGCAGTTTGCTGCGCGATGGGGCTTTCCCATCGAAACCTGATGCGTGGGCCGTGTCGCAGCAGGATCCGCGCGCAAACCCCATCGCGCAGCAAGCTGCGCTCCTACGATGCCGACCGCCTTCCGCGCGCGGTAAGCGTGCTACCTGCCGAAGCCAGCACCGTGCAGCCGATCGCCAGCGATTGCAGGCCGCCGAGCCGCTCGTGCAGCAGCAGCAACGCCCACAGCGCCGTCACCGCCGGCTCCATGCTGATCAGGATGCCGAAGGTTTCCCTGGGCAGGCGCTTGAGCGCCATCATCTCCAGCGATATCGGGATCGCGCTGGACACCACCGCCACCACCGCCCCGGCCAGCAGCACCCGTGGTTCCAGCAGCGCCATGCCGGCATGGGCCACGCCCACCGGCACCACCACCAGCGATGCTGCCAGCAGCCCCAGCGACACGCTGTGCCCGGCGTGCAGGTGCCCGGCGCGCTTGCCGAACACGATGTACAGCGCCCAGCATGCCGCCGCGCCCAGCGCATACAGCACGCCCGCCGTATCCAGCGCCGGCCCGCCGGCGACCGGCAGCAGCAGCAACAACCCGGCCACCGCGCAGCCGACCCAGACGAAGTCGATCGGCCGCCGCGATGACAGCATCGCCACCGCCAGCGGCCCGGTGAATTCGATGGCCACCGCGATGCCGAACGGAATCGTGTCGATGGCCATGTAGAACAGCAGGTTCATCACCCCCAGCGCCAGGCCATAGCGCAGGATCGCGATGCCGTCCGCGCGGCTGGCATGCCAGCGCCACGGCCGCCACAGCGCCAGCAGGAACAGCGCCGAGAAGCCCACGCGCAGCGCGCTGGTGCCCTGCGCGCCGATCAGCGGGAACAGGTGCTTGGCATAGGACGTGCCGATGGCCAGCGACGTCACCGACCCCAGCACCGCCAACACCGGCAGCAGCGGTGCGAATCGGGAGGTTTGCATGTGGAAGCGAGGAACGAGTGGAGAGAAACGATGGACGAGTGAAGAGGGAGAGCATCAGCCCTCTCCCGGCGGAAGAGCGGCCGGGGCGAGAGGGCGATGGCGTCCCGATGGTTCGACCATCACGGACTTCGCTCGCCCCTCGTCCGGCGCGGTGCGCCCCGGCCCGGCGTAGCACGCCGGGCGTTCGGACGTGTGCGAGCCGGTGGCTCGCAAGCAACATGTCCTCACCCCGCAGGGAGAAGGAAACCCGGGAGTCCCCTTCCCACCAGCCGCGACCGGATTATCGCCTGTCTCACCCTTCCCCGTTCATCCGCGAGCCGGTATTGCCACGACGACGCTGACAAGGCCCCGGCTATGCTTTGCCGATGAAACGACGCACCCCACTGCTGCCGCTTGCGGCATCGCTGCTGCTGGCCGCCACCGGCGCCTGCGCACAGGACCTGGACGCCCGCCGCCCGCTGGTGCGCATGGCCATCGACAACGCCGAACGCGGCCAGTTCGACGCCGGCGCCGCGGCCACGCTGCGCGACCACCCGCTGTACGGCTGGCTCGAATACAGCGCCCTGCGCCGCGGCGTCGACAGCCTCGACGGCACGCGGGCAAACGATTTCCTGCGCCGCTACCAGGGCCAGCCGGTGGCCGAAACCTTCCGCGCCATGTGGCTGGCGGAACTGGCGCGGCGCCGGGACTGGCCGGCCCTGCTCGGCAACTGGCAGCCCAGCCGCGACCCGGCGCTGCAATGCGCCGAACTCAACGCACGGCTGGCCACCGGCAAGGCCGATGCGCAGTGGACCGGCGACGTGCAGGCGCTGTGGCGCGGCAGCGGCAAATCGCTGCCCGATGCCTGCGATCCGGTGTTCGCCGCGCTCGCCGAACGCGGTGGGCTGACACCCGCGCTGCGCTGGGAGCGCATCGACGCGGCCGCCGACGCGCGCCAGCCGGCGGTGATGCGCGCCGCCGCGCGCGGGCTGCCTGCCGCCGAACAGGCGCAGGCCAACGACTACGCCGTTTTCGTCGGCAAGCCCGACGCGCGCGCGCTGAACTGGCCGAAGAACGAACGCAGCCGCCGCATCGCCACCGATGGCCTGGAGCAGCTCGCCAAGGCCGACCCGGACGCGGCCGAGCAGCAGTTGCCGCAATACGCGCAGGCGCTGGGCCTGGACGCCGCGCAGCAGGCCCGCGTGCGCTACCAGATCGCGCTGTGGACCGTGGCCTCGTACGGGCCGGACTCGGCACGGCGGCTGGCCGCGGTGCCCGAGACGGCCTACGACGAGCGCCTGCACGAATGGCGCACGCGCGAGGCGATGGCGCGCGGCGACTGGCCGGCGGCACTGGCTGCAATCCGCAGGATGCCGGCGTCGCAACGCAACGACTCGCGCTGGCGCTGGTTCGAGGCGCGGCTGCTGGACAAGACCGGCAAGCCTGCCGACGCGCTGCCGCTGTACCGCACCGCCGCCAGCGAGGCCACCTTCCACGGCTTCCTCGCCGCCGACAAGCTGCAGCAGCCCTATGCGCTGTGCCCGTGGACACCAAGCGATGACGCGCAGGCGCGCGCCGCCGTGGCCCGCGACCCGGCGCTGGTGCGCGCGCTGGAGCTGTTCAAGATCGATCGCCCGGCCTGGGCCGCGCGCGAATGGGCCGACGCCCTGTCGCGCTTCGACGACACCCAGCGCCGGCTGGCGGTGGAGGTGGCCGCCGCGAACGGCTGGTTCGACCGCGCCGTGTTCGCCCTGAAAGGCGCGCAGGAAATGCGCCTGTACGCGCTGCGCTTCCCCTTGCACCACGGCGACAGCATCCGCCGCGAGGCCGCGCGCAATGCGCTGGACCCGGCATGGGTGGCGGCCGAAATCCGCGCCGAAAGCATCTTCAACCCGAACGCGCGCTCGTCGGCCAACGCGATGGGGCTGATGCAGGTGCTGCCAGCCACCGGCGCCAGCGTCGCAAAATCCATTGGCCTGAGCGGCTACGGCGGCGCCGCCAGCCTGTACGACGCCGATACCAACATCGCCATCGGCAGCGCCTACCTGCGCCAGTTGCTGGACAAGTACGGCGGCCTGCCCTACGTCACCATCGCCGCCTACAACGCCGGGCCCACCCCGACCGCGCGCTGGCAGACGCAGCGCCCCGGCTTCGATGCGGATTTCTGGATCGAGACCATCAGCTACAAGGAAACCCGCGAATACGTCGCCCGCGTGCTGGCCTTCAGCGTGATCTACGACTGGCGCCTCAACGGCAAGGCGGTGCCGCTGGTCGAGCGCATGCAGGGCCGGCTGGAAACGCCGGCCAAGGCGTTTGCCTGCCCCGGCTGAGGCAGACATGCTGCCGGCTCTCCGCCCCGGGACCGACAGCATGCCCAAGCTCCGTGCCGTAGTGATCGCATTCACCGCCAGTGCCGTGCTGCCCCTCGCCACACTGGCCGCGCCACCGGCGCGCAGCGAGGCGCAGCGGGCCCACGACGCCGGCGAAGCGGATCGACACCGACAACACCACCTGGCTCAAGCAGGTGGTCGCCAGCCGTGGCTGGCCCGGCTACAAGCTGGTCCACGAGGACGGTGCACAGGCCGCATGGCTGCTGGCGCAGCACGCCGACCGTGACCCGGCCTTCCAGCAGCAGGTGTTGGGGCTGTTGGAAAAGGCCGTGCTCGACAAGGACGCCAAACCCTCGCACCTGGCCTATCTGACCGACCGCGTGCACACCGGCCGTGACGAAAAGCAGCTGTACGGCACGCAGTTCATCAAGGCCGGCGACGACTGGGTGCCCGCGCCGATCGAGGACGAGGCGCACGTGGACGAGCGCCGCCAGCGCATCGGGCTCGGCACGCTGGCCGAATACGCCGAGCAGATCCGCACCGCCTATTCGCAGTGATGCTCGGGGATGCGGGGTAGGCCCCGCAGCTACAGTGAAGCCGGGTGGCGCGGTGTTTCGTAGGTGCCGGGCTTGCCCGGCACGGGCGTTGCCGGGAAAGCCCCATACGGGGCAAGCCCCGTATCTACGAGGAATGCGGCTGTCGTAGGTGCCGGGCTTCACCGGCAAAGTCCCATCGCGCACGGAAGTGCGCTCCTGCGGACGGCTCGCCAAACTGGCAGCACTGGAACTTGCCAGCGCCGTCTTTGTCCGCATCATGTCGCGCATGAAGACCTATCTCGTCGGCGGCGCGGTCCGCGATTCCCTGCTTGGCCTCGAAGCGGGCGACCGCGACTGGGTAGTGGTCGGCGCCACCCAGCAGCAGATGGAGGCGCAGGGTTTCAAGGCCGTGGGCCGCGACTTCCCGGTGTTCCTGCACCCGCATACCGGCGAGGAATACGCACTGGCGCGCACCGAGCGCAAGAGCGGGCGCGGCTACCGCGGCTTCGTGGTCGATGCCGATCCGTCGGTGACACTGGAGGAAGACCTGCAGCGCCGCGACTTCACCCTCAACGCCATCGCCCGCGACGAGGCAAGCGGCGCGCTGGTCGATCCGTGGGGCGGCGTGCGCGATATCGAACGACGCGTGCTGCGCCACGTCGGCCCGGCCTTCGTCGAGGATCCCCTGCGGGTGCTGCGCGCGGCGCGCTTCATGGCGCGCTTTGCGCCGCTGGGCTTCACCCTCGCCCCGGAAACCGCCGCGCTGATGCGGCAGGTCGCCGCCAGCGGCGAACTGGACGCGCTGGTGCCCGAGCGCATCTGGCAGGAGCTGCGCAAGGCATTGCGCGCGGCGCGGCCGTCGGCGTTCCTGCGCACGTTGCACGACACCGGCGCGCTGGGCGCAGTCCTGCCGGAAGTGGAGGCGCTGTACGGCGTGCCGCAGCGCGCCGAGTTCCACCCGGAGGTGGATACCGGCGTGCACCAGGAAATGGTCAGCGACATGGCCGCGATGCTGGCGCCGGGCGATGACCTGGTCGGCTTCGCCGCGCTCACCCACGACCTCGGCAAGGCGCTGACCCCGGCGGGCGAACTGCCGCGCCACGTCATGCACGAACAGCGCGGGCTCAAGCCACTGGCCGCGTTGTGCGGACGCCTGAAGGTGCCGGCCGACCATCGCCTGCTCGCCGAGGCGGCATGCCGCGAACACCTCAACGTGCACCGCATCGACGAACTGCGCGATGCCACCGTGCTGGAACTGATCGCGCGCTGCGACGGCCTGCGCCGCCCCGAGCGCATCGCGCAGATGGCGCTGGTGTGCGAATGCGACAAGCGCGGCCGGCTCGGCTTCGAGGACAGCAGTTACCCGCAGCGCACCACCCTGCTGCGGCTGCACGCCGCAGCGCTATCCATCAACGCGCGCGACATCGCCACCGCCGGCCTGCAGGGCCCCGCCATCGGCGAGGCCCTGCGCAAGGCGCGGGTCAAGGCGATCGCCGACGCGCGCACCAGGACCCCGTAGATGCGGGGCTTGCCCCGCATGAAACCTTCCCGGCAAAGCCCCGTGCCGGGCAAGCCCGGCACCTGCGAGGCGAGGAGTCGGGCGTGGATGCGGGGTAAACCCCGCACTTACGGCTGCACGGTCTCGACGATTTCCAGCCCGTAGCCGGCCAGCCCGACCTGCCGGCGCGGGGTGCCGAGCACGCGCAGCTTGCCCAGCCCGAGGTCGGACAGGATCTGCGCGCCGGCGCCGTTGCGGCGCCACTGGCCCACGTCCTTGTCCTTGCCGGCCGGGCGCACTTCCGGCTCGCGCCGCAGCCGCGCCAGCAGCGCGTCGGTATCGCGCGGCGCCGACAGCACCACCATCACCCCCTGCCCTTCGGCGGCGATGGCGCGCAGCGCGTCGGTGGCGGCCACGCCGAAATCGTCGCGGCGCCAGTGCAGCAGGTCGGCCAGCGGGTTCTCCACCTGCACCCGCACCAGCGTCGGCACTTCGCGCTGCGGCGTGCCGCGGACCAGCGCGAAGTGCAGGTCGTGGGCGATGCGGTCGCGGTAGGTGAGCAGCCGGAACGTACCGAACTCGGTGTCGATCTCGCGCTCGTCCACCCGCTCGACGGTGTGCTCGGTGGCCAGCCGGTAGGCGATCAGGTCGGCGATGGAACCCATCTTCAGCCCGTGCTCGCGCGCGAACACCTCCAACTGCGGGCGGCGCGCCATGCTGCCGTCGGGGTTGAGGATCTCCACCAGCACGCCGGCGGGCTCCAACCCGGCCAGCATGGCCAGGTCCACGCCCGCCTCGGTGTGGCCGGCGCGGGTCAGCACGCCGCCCGGCTGGGCGATCAGCGGGAAGATGTGGCCCGGCTGGTGCAGGTCCGATGCTCTGGCGTTGGGCTTGACCGCGGTGCGGATGGTGTGGGCACGGTCATGCGCGGAAATGCCCGTGGTCACGCCCTCGGCGGCCTCGATGCTGACCGTGAAGTTGGTCTGGAACTGCGCGGTATTGGCCTGCACCATCGGCGCCAGGCCCAGGTCGGCGGCGCGGGCGCGGGTCAGCGGCAGGCACACCAGGCCACGGCCGTGGGTGACCATGAAATTGATGTCGCTCGGCTTGACCAGTTCGGCGGCCATGATCAGGTCGCCTTCGTTCTCGCGGTCCTCGTCGTCGACGATCACCACCATGCGGCCGGCGCGGATTTCTTCCAGCAGTTCGGGGACGGGGGCGAAGTTCATGCGTTGGCTCCGTGACCCAGCAGGCGCTCGACGTAGCGCGCCACCAGGTCGATTTCGAGATTGACGGCGTCGCCGACGCCGGTATGGGCGAAGCGGGTATGGGCGACGGTGTGCGGGATCAGCGCCACCTCGAAGCCCTCGCCATCGGCTTCGTTGACGGTCAGGCTGACGCCATCAACGCAGACCGAGCCCTTCTTCGCGATGTATTTCAGCAATGCTTCCGGCGCGGCGAAGCGCCAGCGCTGCGCGCGGGCGTCATCAACGACCGACAGCACCTTGCCGATGCCATCGACGTGGCCGCTGACCAGATGCCCGCCGAGGCGATCGCTCGGGCGCATCGCGCGTTCGAGGTTGATCGCCGCGCCGACGGGCAGTTCGCCCAGCGTGGTCAGGCCCAGCGTTTCGGTGGAGGCGTCGGCCTTGAAACTGTCACCGTCGAAAGCGATGACGGTCAGGCACGTGCCGTTGACCGCGATGCTCTCGCCAAGCTGCACGCTATCGAACGGCAGGTTGCCAACGTGGAAGGTGAAGCGGACATCGCCGCCGAGGGGTTCGCGCGCGGCCAGACGGCCGACGCCTTCTATGATTCCGGTAAACAAGTACGTTCTCCGCAGTGGTGAGCGAAAAACGCCGCAAGGCATGCAGCCACGCGCACGGCGTGAGCCGCGCGCGGGCCGTCTTCTTTCATCCGGACTATACCGTCGGCTCCGGCATCGGACCGGATCTGCTGACCCCCGGCCGTGCGGGCTCTTGCGAGGGACTCGCATGCCGGCCGGGGCGCTCGCGGGCTCGTGCGGCCATGCCATCGGAATGGCCGCACCTACCGCCGGTGGGGAATCGCACCCCGCCCTGAAGACGTTCGTGGTTGCCGGCGAACCGGCCCGGGCATTGTACCAGCCCGTTCCGGGCGGGCCTGTCCGATGGGTGGATGGCAGTGTTCCGTGGAGTGCTGCAGCGCCCTGCCGGCAGATCGCCGGGAAGCTGACCGCGAGACAGGCCGGGGCCATGCCCCCGGCGGCACCTGCGCGAAACGTCGGGGGTGTAACCCCGACCTACGCCCGGCCGGGGCGCAGCAGCAGGCGCAGGTCCCTGCCGACACTGCGCAGGTCGGCCACCTCCAGCGGCCACGCCTGCGCCATCGTGTCGATGCCCAGCCCGGCCAGCAGCGGCCGCGCGCCATCGCCCATCAGCAGCGGCGCGAGATACAGCAGCACTTCATCGGCCAGCCCGGCCGCGAGCAGGGCGCCGCACAGGGTCGGCCCGGCCTCGACGTGGGCCTCGTTGATGCCGCGTGCGGCCAGCAGCGCCATCACCGCATGCAGGTCGAAACGGCCGTCTGCCAGCAATGGCGCGGCGGCGAATTGCGCGTCCTCCAGCGCCGGCGGCGCCAGCGCCGGATCGTGCAGGTACAAGGTGGGCGCGCCACCTTCGCGCACCCGTGCGTGGCCCAGCGTGCGCAGGCGTGCGTCCAGCACCACCCGCAGCGGCGGCAGGAACTCACCGGCTTCGGGGCGCGCGGTCAATGCCGGGTCGTCGGCCAGCACCGTCGCCGCGCCGGTCAGGATCGCCCCGGCGCGGGCGCGCCAGCGCTGCACGTCGGCGCGCGCGGCCGGCCCGGTGATCCATTTCGATTCGCCGCTGGCCATCGCCGTGCGCCCGTCCATGCTGGCGGCCAGCTTGACCCGCACGAACGGCCGCCCGCGCTCGATCCGCGACAGGAAGCCGCGGTTGAGTTCGCGCGCCCGTTCTTCCATCAACCCCACCGCCACTTCGATGCCGGCCTGCCGCAGCAGCGCGAAGCCGCCGCCATCGACGTCGGGAAACGGGTCGCCCATCGCCGCGACCACCCGCGCCACGCCGGCCTCGACCAGCGCCAGCGCGCACGGCGGCGTGCGGCCGTAATGCGCGCAGGGTTCGAGGGTGACGTAGGCGGTGGCGCCGCGCGCGCGCTCACCGGCCGCGCGCAGCGCGAATACCTCGGCATGCGGGCCGCCGGCGCGCTGGTGGAAACCCTCGCCGACGACCTCCCCGCCCTGCGCGATCACGCAGCCGACCATCGGGTTGGGCCGTGTCGTCCATGCGCCACGCTCGGCCAGGCGCAGCGCGCGGGCCATCAATCGGTGGTCGGTGGCGGTGAAATCGGGCATGGGAAACCTCGCGGGAGCGGCATTGCATGCCACCGGCCGCGGCATGCGTCATCGCCCTGCAGTATAGATACCGGCTGCGCGGCCATTGCCCGCGCCAACGGCGTCAGCGGGCGGTCTTCCCGCGCTGCCGCCCGCCGCCCGCATCCAGCAGCGACAACTGCCCTTCGTCGGCGGCATGGTCGCGTTCGAGCTTCTCGATCTCGTCGCGGAAATCGGCCACGTCCTCGAAGCTGCGGTAGACCGAGGCGAAACGCACGTAGCCGACGTGGTCGAGCTTGCGCAACTCGTCCATCACGAACTCGCCGACGCGGATCGACGGCACCTCGCGCTCGCCGCTCATCCGCAGCTGGTGCACCACCGCGCGCACCGCCGCCTCGATCCGCTCTTCCGACACCGGCCGCTTCTGCAGCGCGCGGTCGAAGCCGACCCGCAGCTTGCGCGCATCGAACGCCTCGCGCCCGCCATCGCTCTTGATGATGACCGGCAGCTTGAGCTCGATGGTTTCCAGCGTGGAAAAACGCTCGCCGCAGGCCTCGCAGCCGCGCCGGCGACGGATGGTGGCGCCGTCGTCGGAAACGCGCGAATCGATGACGCGGGTATCGGTGTGCTGGCAGAAGGGGCAGTGCATCAGAGAGGCTGGGAATGGGGAACAGGGAACGGGGAATGTGACATCCCGGTGTCTTGTGCGTCTTTGCGTTGCAGCGACTTTCTCATTGTCTGCAATTGGATGGAGACGGATCGATGTTGTGCCAGCAACGCATCAGCAGCACTTTGACCGATGAATCCCAGGCGCAGCGCCAGCAGCGTCTGCGTTTGCACTTCGGCCAGCGAGCCGGATGCCATCGAGAGGAAGCGCAGATAGTCACGGGTTGAATGCCGTGCATTGCCTTCGGCGATGCAGGAGGGAACCGAGACGGCGGCACGCTTGATCTGACTGCTCAAACCGAATCGCTCGTCGGCCGGAAACCCGGCTGCAAGCTCATAAGTTTTCTCGACAAGAACCATCGCCTCTTCCCATACCCGCAGATCGCGGAAATCCGTCGCCATGACAACTCCCTGTCATACGGACAGGCTGCAGCAACCTGTCATTCCCTGTTCCCACGTTCCCCATTCCCGGCGTGTCAACCGTAGACCGGGTACTTCCTGCACTGCGCGCTCACCGCCTCACGCACACGGGCGATGACCGCCTCGTCGCTCGGCGCGTCGAGCACGTCGGCGATCCAGTTGGCCAGCTCCACGCAGTCGGCTTCCTTGTAGCCGCGGGTGGTCACCGCCGGGGTGCCCAGGCGCAGGCCCGAGGTCACGAACGGCGAACGCGGGTCGTTCGGCACCGAGTTCTTGTTGACGGTGATGTGCGCCTTGCCCAGCGCGGCCTCCGCGTCCTTGCCGGACACGTCCTTGCCGATCATGTCCACCAGCATCAGGTGGTTCTGCGTGCCGCCGGAGACGATCTTGTAGCCGCGCGCGATCAGCGTGTTGGCCATCGCCTGCGCGTTCTTCACCACTTGCTGCTGGTAGGCCTTGAACGCCGGCTCCAGCGCTTCCTTGAAGGCCACCGCCTTGGCCGCGATGACGTGCATCAGCGGGCCGCCCTGGATGCCGGGGAACACGATCGACTGCAGTTTCTTCTCGATCTCCTCGCCGGCGCCCTTGGCGATGATGATGCCGCCGCGTGGGCCGCGCAGGGTCTTGTGGGTGGTGGAGGTGACCACGTGCGCGTGCGGCACCGGGCTCGGGTAGACGCCGGCGGCGACCAGGCCGGCCACGTGTGCCATGTCCACGAACAGGTAGGCGCCGACCTGGTCGGCGATGGCGCGGAAGCGCGCCCAGTCGATCACCTGCGAATACGCCGAGAAACCGGCCACGACCATCTTCGGCTTGTGCTCCAGCGCCAGCCGCTCGACTTCGTCGTAGTCGATCAGGCCCTGCTCGTTCACGCCGTACTGCACGGCGTTGAAGATCTTGCCCGAGGCATTGACCTTGGCGCCGTGGGTGAGGTGGCCGCCGTGCGCCAGCGACATGCCGAGGATGGTGTCGCCCGGCTGCAACAGGGCGAAGTACACCGCCTGGTTGGCTTGCGAGCCGGAGTGCGGCTGCACGTTGGCGTAATCGACGCCGAACAACTGCTTGAGGCGGTCGATGGCGAGCTTTTCGGCCACATCCACGTATTCGCAGCCACCGTAGTAGCGCTTGCCCGGGTAGCCTTCGGCGTACTTGTTGGTCAGCTGGCTGCCCTGCGCTTCCATCACCAACGGGCTGGCGTAGTTCTCGCTGGCGATCAGCTCGACATGGTCTTCCTGGCGCTGGCACTCGGCGGCAATGGCCTTGGCCAGTTCGGGATCGTAGGACTCGATACGGGCATCGCGCGGGAACATCAACGGCTCCTGGAGGTGTGGGCGGGGGAATGGCCGATTGTAGCGCTTCCGCCCTGCCCCGGCCGCAGGCGCCCAGGCCTGCCCGGAAACGGCGAAGGCGCCCGTCGGGGCGCCTTCGTGGCGGGCATCGCGGCCGGCTCAGTGGTGCAGCACGATGTCGGCGATGATGCCGGTGGCGATGGCCACCATCAGCAGGTTGCCGCGGTCGTCGCGGATCCAGCGGTGGCCGTAGGGCGGGCGGCGCACGTGGTAGCGGCCATAGTCGTTGACCACGTAGACCGGGCCACCATAGTAGTGGGTGTAGCGGTAGCCGCGCTGGAACCCGTAGGGGCGATAGACCACGCGCGGCGGAGGGGCGTAGCGGCGGGCATCGTGGCGACCGTCCCGGTAACCGGCGTTGTAATGGCGGCGGTCGTCGCGACGGTCGTTGTGGCCGTGGCCACGGCCACGGTCGTTCCAGCCGTGATGGCCGCGATCATGGCCGCGGTCGCCGGCGGCGAATGCCGGGGCGGTGGCGCCGAGGGCAAGCAGGGTGGTCATCGCGGCGACAACAAGTCGGTGCATCTTCATGGTGGCCCTCGCGGTGTGGTTGGCGGTTTCCATCATGCTCACGCGATCTGAACGGATTCCGGCTGGAAACGGTTACGCCCGGCGCCATTCACCTGCCAGCAAGCCAGTGGCGGCAGCCCGGCCGCGATGGGCTTGCGGCTATAATTGCCCATTCCCTTTTGCCCTGGGCCTGTCCGCCATGCGGACCGGGCACGGGCGTGCGCTACGGAGACGTCATGTCCTCGCAATACATCTACACCATGAACCGCGTCAGCAAGGTGGTCCCGCCCAAGCGGCAGATCATCAAGGACATCTCGCTGTCGTTCTTCCCCGGTGCCAAGATCGGCCTGCTGGGCCTGAACGGCGCCGGCAAGTCCACCGTCCTGAAGATCATGGCCGGTGTGGACCAGGACTTCGAGGGCGAGGCCCGCCCGCAGCCCGGCATCAAGGTCGGCTACCTGGCCCAGGAGCCGGAGCTGAACCCGGAGCACACCGTGCGCCAGGCCGTGGAAGAAGGCGTGGGCGACGTGCTGCAGGCGCAGGCCGCGCTGGAAGCGGTCTACGCCGCCTATGCCGAGGAAGGCGCCGATTTCGACGCGCTGGCCAAGGAACAGGAGCGGCTGGAGGCGATCCTCGCCGCCGGCGACGCGCATACCGTGGAACAGCAGCTGGACGTGGCCGCCGACGCGCTGCGCCTGCCGCCGTGGGATGCGGTGATCGGCAAGCTGTCCGGTGGTGAAAAGCGCCGCGTGGCGCTGTGCCGCCTGCTGCTGCAGAAGCCGGACATGCTGCTGCTCGACGAACCGACCAACCACCTGGACGCCGAGTCGGTGGAATGGCTGGAGCAGTTCCTGCACCGCTACACCGGCACCGTGGTGGCGGTGACCCACGATCGCTACTTCCTCGACAACGCCGCCGAGTGGATCCTGGAACTGGACCGCGGCCGCGGCATTCCGTGGAAGGGCAACTACACCCAGTGGCTGGAGCAGAAGGAAGAGCGGCTCAAGCAGGAAGAGAACCAGGAAAAGGCCCGCCAGAAGGCGATCCAGAAGGAACTGGAATGGTCGCGGCAGAACGCCAAGGGCGGCCGCTCCAAGGGCAAGGCGCGCCTGGCACGACTGGAAGAACTGCAGTCGGTGGATTACCAGAAGCGCAACGAGACCAATGAAATCTTCATCCCGCCGGGCGAGCGCCTGGGCAACTCGGTGATGGAGTTCAAGAACGTCTCCAAGAAGTTCGGCGACCGCCTGCTGATCGACAACCTGTCGATGATCATCCCGCCCGGTGCCATCGTCGGCATCATCGGCCCGAACGGTGCCGGTAAATCGACCCTGTTCAAGATGATCACCGGCCAGGAAAAGCCGGACTCGGGCGAGATCGTGATCGGGCCGACGGTCAACCTGTCCTACGTCGACCAGAGCCGCGAGGCGCTGGAAGGCAACCACAACGTGTTCCAGGAAATCGCTGGCGGGTTGGACATCCTCAACATCAACGGCATCGAGATCCAGTCGCGCGCCTACATCGGTCGCTTCAACTTCAAGGGCCAGGACCAGCAGAAGCTGGTGGGTACCCTGTCCGGCGGTGAACGCGGCCGCCTGCACATGGCCAAGACCCTGCTGCAGGGTGGCAACGTGCTGCTGCTCGACGAACCGTCCAACGACCTGGACATCGAAACCCTGCGTGCGCTGGAAGATGCGTTGCTGGAATTCCCCGGCAACACCTTCGTCATCTCGCATGACCGCTGGTTCCTGGACCGCATCGCCACCCACATCATCGCCTTCGAGGGCGACTCGCACGTGGAGTTCTTCCAGGGCAACTACCGCGAGTACGAGGAAGACAAGAAGCGCCGCCTCGGCGACGACGCTGGCCCCAAGCGCCTGCGTTTCAAGGCGTTGAAGTAAGCAAACAGGAAAGGCCGCGCTCGCGCGGCCTTTCTTCTTTGTGCTGGTCACCGCCACGGGTGGTGACACTTTTTGTAGCGAGATTCCCCATGCCCTTGCTCGACCGCCTGTTCAAACTCCGCCAGCACGGCAGCAGCGTGCGCACCGAATTGCTGGCCGGGCTGACCACCTTCCTGACGATGTCCTACATCGTCTTCGTCAACCCGGAAATCCTCGGCACCACCGGCATGGATCCGGGCGCGGTGTTCGTGGCCACCTGCCTGGCCGCGGCATTGGGCTCGGCGGTAATGGCGCTGGCAGCCAACTTCCCGGTCGGCATGGCCCCGGGCATGGGCTTGAATGCGTTCTTCGCCTTCACCGTGGTCGGTGCCGCCGGGCTGCCGTGGCAACAGGCGCTGGCCGCGGTATTCATTTCCGGCATCGTGTTCCTGCTGCTGTCACTGAGCGGCATCCGCGCGTGGCTGGTGGCCGGCATCCCGGCTTCGCTGCGCTCGGCGATCGTCGCCGGCATCGGCCTGTTCCTGGCGATCATCGCGCTGCAGAAATCCGGGGTGATCATCGCCAACCCGGACACCATGCTCACCCTGGGCCCGTTGAATACCGCACCGCCGTTGCTGGCGCTGGCCGGCTTCCTGCTGATCGCGATACTGGAAGCACGCAAGGTGCGCGGCGCGATCCTGTTCGGCATCCTCGCCGTCACCGCCGCCGGCTGGCTGTGCGGCGACGTGCAATACCAGGGGCTGGTGTCGCTGCCGCCAAGCCTGGCCCCGACCCTGCTGCAACTGGACCTGCCCGGCCTGCTGCACCACGACGGCGGCGCGCCGCTGGCGGTGTTGCTGCAGGTGGCGCTGGTGTTCGTGCTGGTGGAAGTGTTCGATGCCACCGGCACCTTGTACGGCGTGGTCGGTCGCACCGGCCTGCTGGAACTGGCCGATGGCCGCAAGCGTTTCAGCCGCGCCCTGCTGGCCGACAGCACGGCAATCGTGGCCGGTTCGCTGCTGGGCACCAGCTCCACCACCGCCTTCGCCGAAAGCGCCTCGGGCGTGCAGGTCGGCGGCCGCACCGGACTGACCGCGCTGGTGGTGGCCGGCCTGTTCCTGGCCGCACTGTTGTTCTCGCCGCTGGCGGCAATGGTGCCCGGTTATGCCACCGCGCCGGCGCTGCTGTTCGTGGCCGGGCTGATGCTGCGCGAGCTGGTCAACGTGGAGTGGGCCGACCTGACCGAATCTGTGCCGGCCGCGCTGTGCGCGCTGGCGATGCCGTTCACCTACTCCATCGCCAACGGCCTGGCATTCGGCTTCATCGCCTACGCCGCGCTGAAGGCCGGCACCGGCCGCTGGCGCGAGGCGCGCCCGGCGCTGTGGCTGGTGGCCGGGTTGTTCGTATTGCGCTTCGCATTGGAGTAAGACGCAAGCATCATGGCCGGCACGGCTCCCTCCTTCCCATTTCCGTCCGGGAACAGCAAACATGCCACCGAACCGCGATGATCCAGGCGTGAGGTCACGACAACGGCGCCAGTTGCTGCGTGCGGCCTTGCTGCTGCCTGCGGCAGCGGCAATGGCCACCCTGCCCGGCTGCTCGCCCTCGGAGCGGGTGGATGGCAGCTTCCTGCAGCCGTGGCGCGAGCACCTGCAATGGGAAATGGCCGACTGGCAGCGCTCGGTGTCGCTGATGCGCCGGCTTGGCTGCCGGCAGGTGGTGCTGCAGTGGACCGGCATCCGCGGCGGTGACGACGGCGACTGGGAATTGCCCGACACCAGCCTGCGCATGCTGTTCACCGCCGCCGGCGAAGCGGGCATGACCGTGCGCGTGGGGCTGCCGTTCGAGCAGCGCTGGTGGCAGGCCATCGGCGCCGACGACGCGGCGTTGCAATCGTTCTTCGACGACAGCCTGGGATACGCGCGGCAATGGCTTGCCCGGGCTCCGTGGCCGCGCCTGCAGGCATTCGGTGGCTGGTATCTGCCCCATGAGCTGGAGCAGTACCACTGGGCCACCCCGGCGCGGCAACAGCAATTGGCGCAATGGCTGCATGGCCTGCAGCAGGCGGCGGCCGGGCGTGGCGGCGACTGCGCCGTCTCCACGTATTTCAGCCAGTTGCCTACCCAGGGCAGCCTGGTCGCACTGTGGGAATCGTTGTTGGCGCAGGCAAGCCTGCGGCCGATGGTGCAGGACGGCGTCGGCATCGCCGGCATGGACAACCTGCAACCGCTGCAGCCCTTGCTGGAGCTGTTCGCCGCCACGGGCACGCCATTCGACGTCATCGTCGAGCTGTTCAGCCAAGCCCCCGACCCGGCACGCGACGGCGGTCTCCATTTCCAGGGGGAAAGCGCCGACTTCGAGCGCATCCGCCAACAGCTGCAATGGGCACGCGGCAGCGGCGCGGACCATGTGCTGGTCTATGCGGCGGACCCGTGGCTGTCGCAGGACACGCCACAGGCACGAATGCTGCGGCGGCACTGGGGCATCTAGCCCGGCGATGCCATCGGCCGCTACAGCGCGCGGCCGATGATCTCGCGCAGGATCTCGCTGCTGCCGCCGAAGATGCGCAACGCACGGGCATCGGCCCACGCACGGCCGATGCCGTATTCGCTGCTGTAGCCATAGCCGCCATGCAGCTGCAGCAGCGCATCCAGCACCTGCCCCTGGATCTCGGTGGCGTTGAGCTTGGCCATCGCCGCCGTGGTCGCGTCCAGTTGCCCCTGCATCTGCCGGCCCAGGCACTGGTCGAGGAAACTGCGCAGCATTGCCAGCCGGGCCGCGGCATCGGCCAGTACGAAGCGCGTGTTCTGGTGGTCGATGAGGTTGCGGCCGAAGGCCTTGCGCTGGCGCACATAGGCCGTCGTCTCCTCGAGCATGCCCTCGGCCGAGGCCGCCGCGCGCAGGGCAATGGCCAGTCGTTCGCCCGCCAGTTGCTCGGCCATGTACTCGAAACCGCGCATTTCCTCGCCGACCAGCGATGCGGCAGGCAGCCGCACGTTGTCGAAGAACAGCTCGGAAGTGTCCTGCGCATGCTGCCCGATCTTGGCCATCGGCCCGCCGCGACCGACGCCGGGCAGACGCATGTCCACGCAGAACAGCGACAGGCCGCGCGCGCCCAGTTCCGGGGCGACGGTGGCCGCGACGATCACCACGTCGGCATTGCAGCCATTGGTGATGAACGTCTTCTGGCCATTGAGCAGGTAATGGTCGTCCTGGCGCTCGGCGCGTGTCCGGATCGCCTTGAGGTCGCTGCCGGCACCCGGTTCGGTCATGGCAATGGCGCCGATCGCCTCGCCCCTCGCCATCGCCGGCAACCATGCCTCCCGCAGCCCCTGGCCGCCGTATTGCATCAGGTACGGCGCGACCATGTCCGAATGGATCGAGAAACCGATGCCCAGGTAATTGGCACGCGCCAGTTCCTCGATCACGCAGGCGGCATGGCCATAGTCCCCCCCCAGGCCATAGGGCTCGGGCAGCTGGCAGTTGAGCAGGCCCGCCTCGCCAGCGGCCCGCCACAGGCTGCGCGGGGTGATGCCCTCGCGCTCCCATTGCGCGTAGTGCGGCGCGATGCTCTCGCCGATGAAGCGGCGCACCTGCTCGCGGAAAAGCATGTGGTCCTCGCGGAAGACGGCGCGCCCGGCCATGTGCTCAACGCCCCGCCGCGTCGGTGCCGCTGAGCTGGCCCTGCAATACCGGCGCACCGGCGCTGCCGGTCAGGAACAGGCTGTAGTGGTCGCCGGGTTGCAGCGCGGGCAATTCGAACGCCGCGCTGTCCTTGCCGCCGCAGCCGGCCACCAGCCGCGCCTTGACCGGGTTGATCGCACGCGCGCCGCTCTTGCCCGCGGCCACCGAGGCGAACACCACCGGGCCGTCGGCCGCCATCGCCAACCGCCCCTGCGGGCAGTTGGCGGCCAGGTTGTAGAAACGGATCTCGGCCTTGAGCGCATCGCTGCTGCCGCCGCCATCGTCCAGCGCGACCGGCGGCCGTTGCGGCGAGGAGGGATCCAGCACCAGCGTGGTGAAGCTGCCTGCCGCCACCGGCGGCTGCGCATGCACGCTGCCGGCCACGCGCATGTTGAATGGCTTGCCGCCCTCGACGATGGCATAGCGGGTGGCGCGCACGGCGGGGCCGATGTGCTGTTCGGCGCCATTGGCGACACCGGCCGCGAGCGCGCTGCCACCCGGGTTGACCACCCGCACGAATGCCGAACCCGCCGGTGGGCGCGGCGCGTACAACTGTGCCAGGCGTCCTTCCCCGGCTTGCGGGGCGCCGGCGGCCAGCAGGGGCAGCGCCGCGGCCAGCACGGCAATGGCCATCGTGGTCATCTTCATTGCGTTTTCTCCTTGCTGCGGAGTGTGCGCGCCAACTGCTGGTAGCGCTGCTCCAGTTGCTTGCGGTCGACCTTGTTGCTGATGGTGGTGGGCAGGGCATCCACCGCGAACAATTCGGACGGGATCATGTAGGGCGGCATGTAGCGCTCGAGCTGTTGTTTCCAATCGTGCAGCGATGCAGGTAGCGATTGCAGCGCGCCCGGGCCCGGCCGCGTCGTCTCGACGAAGCCGACCATGCGCACCAGGCTGCCGTCGGGACGGCGCAGCACCACCGTCGCGCCGGCGACCACGTCCTGCAGCCGGGACAGGCCCACGTCCACCTCGGCCAGCTCGATACGGTAGCCATTGAGCTTGATCTGGTCGTCCTTGCGGCCGCGGAAGTAGAAGCGCCCCTGCGCGTCCACCTCGCCGAGGTCGCCGCTGCGATAGGCGCGCTTGCCGCCGTGTTCGAACAGGGCGCCCACGTCCAGGTCCGGGCGTTCCAGGTAGCCGCGCATGACGTGGTCGCCGGCCATGCATATCTCGCCATCGTCCAGGAACACCTCGGCATAGGGTTTGGCCACGCCGATCGGGAACGGGTTGGGCGCGGCCGCGCGCAGGGCCGGGTCGATCTCCACCCAGGTGGTGGAACAGGTAGCCTCGGTGGGGCCGTAGGAATTGACGATGCGCGCCTGCGGGAAGCGTGCCCACAGTTCCTCGGCCACGCGCGGAGTCAACGACTCCGCCCCGAACACGAACACCCGCAGCGCCGGCAGGTACCCGGCGTGGAAACGCGGGTTGAGCATCTGCTGGCGCACGAACGAAGGCGTGGATGCCCAGACCGCCACGTCCGATTCGCGCAGGTGGTCGATGAAGCGTTCGCTGTCGGCGATCACCTCGCGCGGGCACAGCACGCAGCAGCCCCCCAATCCCAGTGCGCCACACAGGTCGAACAACGAGAAATCGAAGCTGAAGAGCATCTGGTTCATGAATGCCGGTGCTTCGCCCAGCGCCAGGCAGTCGCGGATCCAGCCGGTGAACAGCGCCACGCTGTCGCGGCCGATCTGCACGCCCTTGGGATCGCCGGTGCTGCCGGAGGTGAACATGATGTAGGCCAGGTCCGGCACGGCCAGCGGCCGCGGCGCCTCGGCGCCCGGCAGGAACGCGTCCTGCGCCGCATCGTACACGGCGATGGCATGCACCAGTTCGGTGATGCGGCGCAACCGCGCCGGCGGGTTGATGGTGTCCACCGGCACGTAGGCCACGCCCATCCGCAGGCAGCCGAGCATGGCCACCACGAAGGCAGCCTGCTTGTGCCCGGAGATCGCCAACGCATGGCCGGGCCGCGCGCCGGCGGCCGTGGCACGCGCCATCCACGCATCCGTGGCGCTGCGCAGGCCGGCCCAGTCCAGCGTGCCTTCGGCGGTATGCAGCGCCGGCGCCCGCGGCGCGGTTTCCACGTCGGCGAACCGGCAATTGTCGAAATCGAAACGCATGGCACGGCTCCGTGCGGGATGGGGACGGTCAGTGCTTGCGGTGCGCGGCCACGTAGTCGGCCAGTACCTGCACCGACTCGACCAGCGCGTCGATCTCGTCCACCGGCAGGGTCACGCCCAGGCGGTCCTTCACCTCGACCATCAACTGCACCTTGGACATCGAGTCGAACAGCGACTCCATGTATTCGTCGGCCTGCACGCGGGCGCCGATCACGGCCTCGACGATTTCGATCAACTGGTTCTGGAGAGCTTGAATGTCCATGGGTCGGTCCACCTTTGTCAGAACTGGAAATAGAGGAAGCGGGTTTCTTTGTGCAGGTTCAGCAGGCACAGCGCCAGCAGGGCCAGCATCGCCAGCAGCCACGCGACGTTGGGCTGCCAACGCATCCACGGCCGTGGCGCCGGGTCCGGCTTGGCCAGCGAAGCCCCGTACACACCCATGATCTGGTGCGCGTTGGGAGCCAGCCAGACGATGGCCAGCATCGCCGCGATGTACGCCGCCTGCAGGTGGTGGCCCACCAGCAGCCGCCAGCCATCGGCCAACCCCAGGCCACCCAGGTGGCCGAGGTTCTCCAGGCTTTCCCAACCGCGCACGCCGGCCATGCCCTGCACCAGCTGCCACGCATCGGCCACGCCATCGGCGCGGAAGAAGGCCTGCGCCACCAGCACCGCGCCGAAGGTCAACAGCAGGCAGGCCACGTGCTGCAGGCGCCCGCCGCGCGGCGCCCCCGGCTTCCGGCCGCTGCCGAAGATGCGCCAGGCGTGGTTGACGACGAGGTAACCGGCATGCAGCAGGCCGAAGATCAGGAATTGCAGGCCGGCGCCATGCCAGATGCCGGCCAGTCCCATCGCCCATGCCGTGGGCAACACGATCATCGACGCGAAGCCGCTGGCGGTGGCCACCGCGCCGGGGCCGTTGGGCCGGCCGCGGCGGCTGCGCCAGCGCGCCACCGCCATCGCCACCGGGTAGTACAGGTAGGCGGTGATGTAGCGGGTCAGGGTGATGTGCCAGCGTGCCCAGAAGTCGATGATGCTGGTCGCCTTGTACGGCGAGTTGAAGTTGAGCGGGAAGCGGATGCCGAACATCCGCGCCAGCCCCAGCGCCATGTCCGAATAGCCGGAGAAGTCGAAATACAGCTGCAGCGCATAGCTGGTGGCGGCGGCCCATGCCCCCCAGAACTGCACCTGGCCAGTGGCGGCGAAGCCTGCGTCGGCATAGGGCGCGATGCTGTCGGCCAGCAACACCTTCTTGGCCAGGCCGATGGCGAACAGCATGCCGCCCACCGACAGGTTGTCGGGGCGGAAGCGGTAGCTTTCGCGCTTGCTGAACTGCGGCATCATCTCCTTGTGGTGCAGGATCGGGCCGGCGATCAGGTGCGGGAAGAAGGTCACGAACAACACGTAGCTGAGCGGGCTGCGGTCGTTGACGGTGCCGGCGCGGCAGTCGAGCAGGTAGCCGATCTGGGTGAAGGTGAAAAAGGAGATGCCCAGCGGCAGGATCAGCGTGTCCATCGGGCCGACGGCCAGGCCCAGGTCGTGGACGAAGTTCACCATCGCCGCGAAGTACTTGTAGTGCACCAGCAGCAGCAGGTCGGCGGCCACGCCCAGCGCGGTGGCCAGCAGTTGCAGCCGCGGCCACCCGGCCAGCGCCAGGATCGCCAGGCTGACCAGGTAATTGAAGGCGATCGAACCGCCCAGCAGCACCACGAACTGCGGGTTCCACCAGCCGTAGAACACGATCGAGGCCACGCACAGCCACAACGCCGCCAGCCGCGGCCGCAGCGCGCCCAGCAGGTAGTGCACGCCGAGCGTGACCGGCAGGAAGATCAGCAGGAACAGGAAGGAGTTGAACAACATCGTCGGTCGGCGCTCAGTCGATCTCGGCCAGCGTCGCCTGCTCGCCGTCGGTCAACGGCAAGGACAGGGCCATTTCGGAAAATTCCCAGACCACCAGCTTCAGCGAAGGCGGCCATTGCGCGCGCTGCGGCCATGCCGCCAGCAGCGCACCGGAAAACTGGCCGCCGTCCATGCTCTGGTTCCAGACCTCGCGGCCGAGGGCGTTGCCCAGGCGCTCGGCGAACAGGCTGCGGCGACCATTGGAACTACCCAGCAACAGCACTTCCACCGGCGGCGTGTCATCGAGCAGCCCGCCGCCGCGGACCGGCGCGATCGCCTGCTCCGGCTCCCGGTCCAGCGCCGGCCGCCATGCCGGCGGGGCATGCTCCAGCCCGGCCAGCACGATCAGGTCGCCCATGCGCGGCTCGGGGACACCGATGCCGCCGACGTCGAAGGCCTGCCCGCCCTTGCCGCCCAGCAGCGGCAGGGCCGCGGCCGCCACCGCATCGGCCGCACGCTGTGCGCCGACGCGGTTCATGTGCACGTCGGTGCGGAAGAACACCGGCCGCGGCGCACCTTCCAGCGCCGGGCGCAGGTCCACCGAGGGCACCCCGGCCTCGGCCAGTGCGTGCTGCCAGACGTCCAGACGCGCGCGCATCAGCGCCGAATGGCGCAGGCCGCAGGTATGCGCCTGCTCGATGCGCGACTTGTCCGGCACCGCCACCACCAGCAACTGCACGCCTTGCCCGCGCAATTGCGCGGCCCAGTGCCGCATCAGCCGCAGCCGCTGCGCGAACGCGTCGCCACGCGCCGCGGGCGCGGGCCGCAGGCCGTCGCGGTAGAACAGCCAGCCCGGGCAACCGAGCGCGACCTGCTCGCCAAGATCGCCCAGCAGCCGGTAGCGCAGCGCGGCGCCGGCCAGGTCGGCCTGTGCCTGCACCGGCAGCTTCAGCGCCTCGTTGATGGCCTTGCCCGCCTGGCCGTCAGCCCATTGCGCCGGCGCCAGCCGCGAGGCCGGCAACTGCGCGCGGGACAGCATCCACGCGCCCGAACACAGGCCCACGGCCAGCAGCACGACCACCGCCACCGCGGCAATGCGGTGGGCCGCGGACGGCGCCTGCGGTGGCAGGGGTGCCGGGGTACCGGGACGTGCGTTCATCGGCTCACTGCCCCAGCGCCTTGCGCAGGCGTGCCAGCCACTGCTCCGGGGTCATGATCGAGGCGTTGTCCCACTGCCCGCGGGCATCGGGGCCCTGCGCGTAGGACGGCTCGAACATCTGCCACACCAGCACCTGCGGCCTGTGCCGGCGGAACTCATCCGACTCGAGGTACTCGAGCAGGACGATCCAGTGGCCGACGTTGCCCGGCTTCCAGTTCACCGATACCGGCCGATCGATCAGGTTGGACAGCTTCTGCGGGAAACCGAAGTACGGTTGCACCATGCTGTGGCCGGTGACGTGCACCGGCGCCGGCGCGTCGTCCAGCAGGGATTGCTGCTCGGCCTGGCGGCGCACGGTGAAGGTGTCGCGGCCGATGGCCTTGCGCTGCTCCTCGGTAAGGAACAGTTCGGCCAGATCGCCGAAGCGGCGCTCCTTGATCTCGCTGCCCAGCGGCATGCCGCTGCCGTCCTGGCCGTCAAGGCGCGGCACCTGCTGGCGCACCTGCGCGGCGACCTCGCCGGCCACGGCATCGGCCGCGGCCTGGGTCCAGTGCTGGTCGCTACGGTAGAACACCTCCTGCCCGCCCTGCTTGACCCGGCGCAGCACCTGCAGCGCATCGACCGCCGGTATCCCGGCCCCGGCCAGCCCGTCATGGATCAGCGCATAGCGACCATGCACCGCGTCGCCCAGTTGCCTGCCCTCCGGCAACCGGTCTTCGTAGAACAACGCCTTGTCCGGCAGCACCAGCACTTCCAGCCGTACCCCGGCGGCGGCCAGCGCCTGCCGTGCCTGCGCCACCAGCCGGGTGTTGCGGTCGATCGCCGCGGCATCGACCTCGGTCAGGCTTCCCCATGCCGGGAACAGCCAGCCGTCCTTGCCGACCAGCACGATCGACGAATCCCGGGCGGCGGCCGGCACGGGGGCCGCCTGGGCAAGCGCAGGCGCGGGAACATGGCAGGCGAGAGCACACAGCCCGGCCAGCAGCAACGGCCGGGGCCACGCGGAACGGCGCTCGGTACGGGCGTCGATCATCGGCAATTCCTCATTCGTGGGTCAGTAGTACAGGGTGGCGGTGGCGAACAGGCCCTTGGCACGCTGGTCGTCGCCGCCCCCGAGGGCGAAGCGGTATTGCAGGTTGAAGTCCAGGTAGGAACGCGCGGCGTTGTAGTGGTCCTCGCGGAACCAGTAGCGCACGCCGACGCCCGGGCCGGCACCCAGCGACCAACTGCGGCGGGTATCGGACAGGGCGAAGGACTGCCGCGGCATCGACGGGTACCCGATGCCGCGCACGCGCGAACGCTGGTCGATCCAGTCGGCGCCGACCGCCAGCGAGGTGGTCAGGACCCAGCGGGTCTGGTCGCCGCCGGGGCGGAAGCTGCGGCCGGCGCGCAGCTCGGCGGCGGCGAACAGCTGCTCGCGGCGCAGGCGGCCTTCCGACTCGAGCAGGCGTTCGGCCGGCGCGCCGTTGCCGTCGAGCCGGTCGACGCTGAAGTGCGCACGGTTGTCGTCCCAGCTGTAGCCAGCCTGGGCATAGCCGCTGACCGTCCACCACTGACGCACGTCGGTACGCACGCCGGTGCCGCGGTAGAAGCCGTAGGTCAGGTAGGACATCCAGCCGCCGGCATCGCTGCCCAGGCGATAGCGCGCCAGCAGCGGTTGGCTGGACTGGTCCTGTATCCGGCACTGGATCGCCGCCGAGTCGGGGTAGATCCCGCCCTGCCGGGTGGCGCTGCCGAGGAACTGGCGGCGCTCGATGCCGGCGCTGATGCCGGTGCGGCCGAAGGCGTAGCGCACGCCGAGCGACCCGACCGTGGATGGCCATCCGGCGATCGAGCGCGAATGGCCCAGGCGTTCGGCGCGGTCACGTGCATCGGGCGTGGCCTCGCCGGTGCACGGGTCCACCGCCAGCAGCGATTCGTACAGCCCGCCCTCGTCGTACAGGGTGCCGGCCAGCCGCGCGTAAGCCTCCAGCGTGCCGTGGCGGTTGTTCAGCGCCGGCGGCCGCCAGAACGCCTCCAAGGTGCCGAACACCGAATCGCCCGGCGTGCTGATGGCCGCCCCGCCCAGGCTGGTGGCGGCCTGGCGTGCGCCGCGGAAACCGGCCGAGGTGATCACGCCCCACTCGCGCGAGAGGTTGGCGATGGAACTGCGCGTGTTGTAGCGCTGCGCCTTGTCCAGCGGCAGCGTGCCCAGGTCGGCGCTGTCGATGGCGCCGCGCAGCAGGGTCACTGCCTGGCGGTTGTCGCCGGTGGCCGCGTGGGCGTAGGCCTGGTCGAGCGCCACCGTGGGCGGGGCCTTGCCGGTGGCCTCGGCGGCACGGAAGTCGGCCAGCGCCCGCTCGGGTTCGCCGGCTCGCTGGTGCAGGTAGCCGCGCTGCATCAGCAGGGCGGCATCGTCCGGCCGCGCCGCCAGTGCCGCGTCCAGGCGCTGCCGTGCCTGTGCCTGCTGCCCGCGGTCGCCGGCCGCCAGAACGGTGGTCAGCAGGCCCTCCAGCGTTGCATTGCCGGGGGTTTCCTCCACCGCCTGACGCGCCTGCCGGATCGCCTCCTGGTAGTCCTGACGCCCATATGCGGCATAGGCGCGCTGGGCGGGGCCACCATCGCCCTGCAGGTCGGCCGGCATCAATTCGCACTGGGTGCCATAGGGCGTGTCGCGGCACTGCTGGAACGGCGCCGGGTATGACGCCAGGGTCAACGGCTCATCGTTCCGCACCGCGCGCAGCGCCTTCTCGCGGCGGGCCACTGCCTCGCCAAGGAGCTTGCGCGCTTCCTCGTCCTCGTCCGCCGCCAACGTAGCGTCCTGCAAGGGCGCAAGCAGCCACGCGGCGCGCGTGCGGTCGCCCGCGGCGAGCGCGGCATCCACCGCCAGCAGGCGCACGTTGCGCTGTTGCTGGGCATCCAGCCAGTCATGCAACAAGGCGGCGTCGAAGTCGGCATTGGCCTCCGTGGTGCGGGACTGCCGCTGCCGCAGGTAGCCGCGCATGGCCAGGGCCACGGTGTCCTCGTCGTCGTTCTCCAGCGCCTGGGTGGCGGCGGCCTCGGCCTCGGCCAGACGGCCATCGAACATCAGTGCGGTAATCAGCAGCAGGCGGTGCGAAGCGACGTCGGGGGCACGTTCCACCGCCTGCCGCGCGAACTCGGCCGATGCCTTGAAATCCTGCGCGATCAGCGCCTGGTAGCCGTCCTGCGCCGGCTTCACCGCACGCTGCCGGCCCAGCGCCACGCGCTTGGCCTGCAGGTCGGCCACGTTCGGCGCCCCCAACTGCAACGCAGTCGCCGCCGCGGCGTCGGCCTCCTCCAGTTGTTGCCCTGTCTCCAGCGCGGCGATCCACAACATCGCCCAGGCGCCCTGCTGTGGCTGCTGCCGGAACGCCTGCTCGGCCTTGGCCGCGGCCTCGGCCATGCGATCGTTGTTGTAGGCGTCGTAGGCTTCGGTCGCCACCGCGAAAGCCCGCTGGTATGCCTGCCCGGCCGCATCCGGGCGGACATCGCCGGCCGCGGCGGCCGGCGCCGCAGCCAGGGCAGGCAGCGCCGGGTCGTCCAGGCCGTCCCGCAGCGCGCGGCGCGCCTGCTCGCGCGCCTCGTCGGCCCGCCCCAGCTTCTGCAGGGCATATACCTGCAGCAGCCGCAGCCGCACCACGTCCGGGCGCAATCGCGCCGCTTCCACCGCCTGCCGGTAGGCGGTGGCGTGGTCGCCGCGGTCGTAGGCGGCAAAGGCCTGCTCCGCCATGCGATAGGCCGCGCCGGACAGCGGCAGCGGCTCCTGTGCCTGCGCCGGCAACGCGGTGCCGGCCAGGGCGAGGGCCATGACGCTGGAAAGCAACGTGGTCTTCATGCCTGTTCCGTTCCTGCCTGGGACGACTGCAGGCGCGCCGAACGCAGCCGCTGTTCCTCCATTGCCCGTGCCACCGCCTGTTCGGTGGCCACGCCCTTGCGCACCAGGTAGTCGCCGATGCGGCCGTCGCGCTGCGGGCGGTAGTCGCTCAGCACCATCTCGAAGCGGTCGTGGTCGATCAGGTTCATCTCCACCAGCAGGTCGCCGAGCAGCGGCACGCTGTCGATGCGCCAGTTATCGCCGTTGATCAGGCGCAGCCCGGCATTGATTTCGCTTTCGCGGGCCACTTCCTGCTCGACCCGGGTGACGCCGGCCAGTTGCCGCAGCTGCTCCAGCGTGGCCTCGGCCAGCGGATTGGCCACGGCCACGCGCAATACGTCCGTGGTTCCGGTCGGCAGCGGCAACAGGCGCCAGTGCACGCAGTTCTCGACCGGCAGCGGGAATTGCCCTTGCCGCAGGTAGTCCACGTCGATGCTGGCGCGGTGCAGGTCGCCCTGGAAGGCGATGGCCTCGGCCAGGGTCTCGTCGTCCAGCCAGCCCTGCGACACGAGGATCCGCCCCAGCGGCTGCTGGCGCCCGCCTTCCTGTTGCTGCAGGGCCTGCTCCACGCGCTCGGGGGCGATGGCCTGCCAGGTGGTGAGCAGTTCGCCCAGGCGCTTGCGCGTATGCACCAGCTGCGACGCCGACGGGAAGTCGTGCATGGTCTTGTCCCACACCATGCGCTTGCCGAACAGCAGGTACAGCAGGAACACGCGCCAGGCGCGGGCGGCGGCCATGAAGTTGACCACGTTGCCGACCACCATCCGCGGGATCGACATCAACGCGTGTTCCCAGCCGTACAGCCGGTTGACGAAGTAGAAGCGCTGCACCACCCGCATCGCCAGCGCGGCGGTGGTGAACAGGGCGATGTTCATCTGCCAGGTGCCGGCCTGGAAGATGGTCGGGAACTGCAGGCTCCACAGCCCGGCCGCGCGCAGCGCCCAGAACAGCAGCAGCTGCAGGAAGATCACGTAGGCGACGATGCTGACGAACGAGGTGACGATGCCCTTGCGGTCGCGCGCCAGCAGGTACTTGGTCGCCAGCGAGCCGCGCCAGCCCAGCGTCTCCCAGCTCTGCAGGCCGATGCCCAGCACCCAGCGCGCCTTCTGCCGGTAGGAGGCGCGGAAGTTGTCGGGAAAATACTCGCGCACGCACAGCGCCATGCTCACCGTGCGCTCGCGCACCGGGCCCCAGCCGAACCACGACGGGCGGCGCACGCGGAACTGCACCGGGAAGCGGGCGAAGATCGACTGCATGCCCATCGCCGCCAGGCGCGCGCCGACGTCGTAGTCCTCGGTCAGGCTCTCGGTGTTGAACGGCTGGTTGCCGGTCTGCTCGCTCAGCGCCAGCAGCGCGCGCCGCGAGAAGCAGGTGCCCACGCCGGCCGACGGCACCATGCCGGACACGCTCTCGCGCACCACCAGGTCCTTGGCGTGCCATTCAGCGAACTCGTCCATGTAGACGCCGGCCACCAGCTCGTACCACTCGCGGTCCAGCGAGGTCACCGGCAACTGGATCATGTCCTTGCGCGGCAGCAGGTAGTTGAAGAACTTCAGCTCCATCGGGTGCAGCACGTCCTCGCTGTCGTGCAGGATCACGCCGGCGAACTCGACGCCGTTGCGCCGCTCGTACTCGAAGATCGCCAGTACCAGCCAGTTCAGGCAGTCGGCCTTGCTGGTCGGGCCGGCGTGCGGCACCTGCACCCGTTGCAGGCGGCGGTAGCGCCGCTGCATGCGCTCCACCTCGGCGATGGTCTGCGCGTCGTTGGGGTAGGTACCGACGAAGACCACGTACTCGTGGTAGTCGAGCACGTCGATCATGTTCTCGACCATCTGCGCGATGACGTCGTACTCCATCCACGCCGGCACCATGATCGCCAGCGGCTGCTCCGGCCGCTGCAGCAGGTCCTGCTGGGTCAGCGGCCGGTAGCCCGCGCGCTTCTTCAGCGTCAGCGTGCGCCAGCTTTCGCGGACCCAGTACCAGGCGTCGATGAACAGGTCATCGAGGCTGGAGATCAGGATCAGCACGGCAACCACCACCGCCACCGATTCGAGGGCGGCGTAGTAGTTGCCCAGCCAGACGTTCCAGAACAGGTTGCTCACCGCCGGTCAATGCCCCTGGCTGGCAGTAGCGCGGCGACGGCGCACCTGGGCCACGCGCGCGGCCAGCAGCATGAACACGACCACGCCGACCAGCAGCAGCAACCACACCATGTGCTGGCGCCACCACGGCTGCGGGTCGCCTTCGGCGGCCATGCGCGCACCATAGGGGTCCTGGCTGTCGAAGTCGCTGACCCGGCCGCTGCCGTCCAGCACCGCCAGGTCGCCGCGCAGCAGCCGGAACGGTTCGTCCAGCGACGGCGCGTTGCTGCCCAGGGTGTTGTAGAGCACGCCGGTGTGGCCACCGGCCGACACCACCTGCACCACGGCGGCATGCTCCAGCCCGGCCAGGTCCAGCAACGGCTGCGGCTTGCCGGCCACCACCAGGCGGCCGCCGTCCAGCGCCGCCGGGGTGACGCCCGACGGCGCCAGCGCGAATGCCACGTACGGGTTTTCCGGCTTGATCGCCGCCCCGGCCTCGGCCACCTGCATGCGCGCCGCCTGCGGCGAGACGCCCGTGGCGCTGGCAATGGCGATCACCGTGGCCAGCGACGCCGGCGCCTGCTGCAACCAACCCTTGGGCACGAACACGTCGTTCGTGTGTGCCAACCGGCTGGCGGCGGCAACGAAACTGTTCCCCAGGTCGCGCTTGGCCAGCTTGAGGTGGCTGCTGGGCAGGATCGACACCGGGAAGGCCGTGGCCGGGTCATGGCAATACGGGCGCGCGGGCTGGCGCAGGAAACTCACCCGCACTTCGTTGCGGGCCGCCAGCACGTAGGTGGGCACCCGCGCGACCAGCCGCTGCGGCTTGCCGTCGGTGTTCAGGACGCGCGCGCCGAGCAGGAAATCGTTGAAGTAGATCGTCGCCACCGCGCCCTGCCCGGCCGCGTTCGGCGCCGCCGACACGTCGATCACCACCTGCTCGGGCAGGCGCCCGTCGGCCGACAGCGCGCCCAGCTCGAAGGTGGCGGTGCGGTCGCCGCGCGCGGTGATTTCCAGCGTGCCGGCCATGCTGCCGCCCAGGCGGCTGAGCAGGACGCTGTCCTCGTTCACCGGCGGCGTGTTGGCCTGCTCGACCTGCAGCGAGCGGCCCAGGGCATAACTGCGCCACTGCTCGCCCAGCAGGCCGGCCACTTCGGCGCCGGCAGCGGGATTGACCAGCAGGGTCGGCCGGCCGGCGACCGGGGCAACGCCCACCGAACTCTCGCCCGTGCCTTTCTCCAGCGGCGACATGGATACCGCACGCCAGGCGGCGAAGGCGGCAGCGGTGTCGCCACCGGCAGCGGTGACCTGGGCGGCCAGCGCATCCAGCGCCGCGCGGACGGCCGCGCGCAGCGGCTCGCTGTCGATCACCACGTCCGCGGCCAGCGGGCCGTCGCCATGCAGCGACAGCAGCGCGCCCACTTCGGCCAGGTCGGCGATGCGATGGTCGCGGCCGCCGCCGGCCAGTGCCGCATAGGCGGGAATGCCGCGCAGGCTGGCCGGGACCGCCACGCCATCCAGGTCGACGCTGCCGCCGACCGCCGGCATCGCCACCACGTCCACGCGCTTGCCGCCATTGCGCAGCGCGGTACCGATGCGCCAGGCGGCGTCGTAGACCGGCGCCTGCAGTGCCTTGCCGTCCACCAGCAGGCGCACGCGCGGCGGCAGCGCGCCCCACGCCTTGGCCACGGTGTCCACCGCACGGCTGTCGAAGCGGTAGCTGAAACGCGAATCCGGCGACAGCCGCAGCACGTTGGCCGGCGCGCTCTGGTCGGCGCAACGGTAGTCGGACACCACCGACCACCAGCCCACGCCGACACGCACGAAGCCGTTGTCGCGCGGCAGGCCGTCGATGCCCAGCAACTGGCTGGCGTCGCCCTGCGCATCGGTGATCGAGCGCGCGGCGACCGGGTCGCCATCCACCGACCACAGCCCCGAGGTGCGCCCGGTGTGGCCGCGCACGTAGCGGCCATCCAGCTGCAGCTGCGCCTCGCGGGTCGGCACCCCGACCGGCACCGGCAGGTAGATCTCGCGCTTGTCCTCCTGCCCGCTGAGCGTCAGCGGCTGGCGGAAACCGAGGTCGCGCAGCGTCATCTGCCGGGTCACGACGTTGTCGCCGGCCCATTCGCCGAACTGCGCCGCGGCAGTGTCGGCGGCGCGTGCCGGCGAAGCGGCAACCAGCACCGAGGCGGTGGCAAGGGAGAGGAGGAAATGTCGGCCGGTCTGGGTCATGGCGTCACTTCATGCAGGGAAAGGGATGGCGGCAACGCGGGATGCGGGCCGGAACTCGGTGAACGGCTGGTCAAGCAGGGCGGCGACGATGCGGTCGCTGGCGTGGCCGTCGCCATAGGGGCTGGCGCCGGGATCGAAGCCGGTGGCGGGTGGCGGCGCGGATATCGCGCCGGTCACCGCGGCGACGATGCGCGCGGCTTCGGTGCCGACCAGCCGCACCACGCCTGCCTCCACGGCCTCCGGGCGCTCGGTGACGTCGCGCATCACCAGCACCGGCTTGCCCAGTGCCGGCGCTTCTTCCTGCACGCCGCCGGAGTCGGTGAGGATCACGTCGGCGCGCTGCATCAGGCGCACGAAACTCAGGTAGTCCTGCGGTGGTACCAGGTGCACGTTGCGCAGGCCGCCCAGGTGCGCATTGACCGGCCCCTGCACGTTGGGATTGAGGTGCACCGGGTAGACGACCTGCAGGTCGTCCCGCGCGGCCAGCTCGGCCAGCGCGCGGCAGATGTTCTCGAAGCCGCTGCCGAAGCTCTCGCGGCGGTGGCCGGTCACCAGCAGCAGGCGGCGCCGCGGGTCGAGCATGCCGAACGGCGCATCCACCGCATCGCGCAACGCGCCGTCGCCATCCAGCCGCGCCACGGTCTGCCGCAGGGCGTCGATGACGGTGTTGCCGGTGACGACGATGCGGCCGCCGAGGTGCTCGCGCTCCAGGTTCGCGCGCGAACTGGCGGTGGGCGCGAACAACCAGTCGGAAACCACGTCGATCACCCGGCGGTTCATTTCCTCCGGCCAGGGACGCTGCAGGTCGCCGGTACGCAGGCCGGCCTCGACGTGGCCGACCGGGATGCGGCGGTGGAAGGCCGCCACCGCCGCGGTCATCGCGGTGGTGGTGTCGCCGTGCACCAGCACACGGTCCGGCTTCACCTGTTCGTAGAGCGCGTCCAGCCGTTCGAACAGGCGCGAGCACAGCCCGTTGAGGGTCTGGTTGGCGACCATGACGTCGAGGTCATGCGCCGGGACGATGCCGAACAGCGACATCACCTGGTCCAGCATCGCCCGGTGCTGGCCCGTGGTGCAGGTGATCGATTCGATGCGTTGCGCTTCCCCGAGCGCACGGACCAGCGGCCCCATCTTGATTGCTTCCGGACGGGTGCCAAAAACGGAAAGAACCTTCACCAATGATGCTCCGTGCAGAATAATTGTGATGTCCGTCACGCAAATTCTAGGGCAAGTGTTTCGTCCGCGCCAGTAGGCCATACGGTCAGCCCGTTTCTGGTGAAGTGACGCGATCCGTCACCTGCCTTCATTCCGCAATCGCATGCGGACGCAACCGCCGCGCTGGAGGGCGGCAATGCGCGAATGACTGCGCAGCCACATGCATGAACATCCCCTCCCCGGGAAGGGAGCGGCGATGCTAGGGCGTCACCGTAAGAGACCGCCGGCGCGCGCGGGGATCGATGTTTCCCGCCCGCTTCACCCCGCTCCATCCAGGCCGAACACCTGCCGCAGGTAGGCCAGGTAGCCAAGGTCGTCGCACATGCTCTTGCCCGGCGAGTCGGACAACTTCGCCACCGGCTGGCCATTGCAGCGGACCATCTTGATGACGATGTTCAGCGGCGTGGGGCCCAGATCGTTGGTCAGGTGGGTGCCGACGCCGAAGGCGACCTGACAACGGCCGCGGAAATAGTCGTACAGCCGCATCACCTTCTCGATGTCCAGCCCGTCGCTGAACACCAGGATCTTGCTGGCCGGGTCGGCGCGGTTGGCCTTGAAGTGCGCCAGCATGCGGTCGCCCCACGCGAACGGGTCGCCGGAGTCATGGCGCACGCCGTCGAACAGCTTGCAGAAATACATGTCGAAGTCGCGCAGGAAGGCGTCCAGCCCGACCACGTCGGACAGCGCGATGCCGAGGTCGCCACGGTATTCGCGCGCCCATGTCTCCAACGCCGCCACCTGCGAATCGCGCAGGCGCGGGCCGAGCGCCTGGAAGGCCTGCAGGTATTCGTGCGCCATCGTGCCGTGCGGGGTCATGTCGTACAGGCGCGCGAAGTGCACGTTGCTGGTGCCGACGAACTGCGGCCCCAGCGCCTCGCGCAGCAGCGGAAGCATGTGCCCATGCCAGTGGCGCGAATAGCGGCGGCGGCTGCCGTAGTCGGCAATGCGGCAATCGGCGAAGCCGGGCGTGTCGCGCAGCAGTGCGGCCTTGGCCCGCAGGCGGCGCTCGCCCTCGGCGAAATCCGGCTCGCTGGTGTTGCGGAACCAGACCTCGTTGATGATCGCCAGCAGCGGCACCTCGAACGGGATGGTGTGCAGCCACGGCCCGCTGATATCCAATTCGATCTCGCCGGGCACGCTGGCCGACGGGCGCAGGTCGATGTACTTGCGGTCCAGGTGGAACAGGCCGAGGAAATCGACGAAGTCCGGCTTCAGGTAGCGCAGGCCACGCATGTAATCCAGCTCCTCGACGGTGAAGCGCAGGCTGCACAGGTGGTCGATCTCGGCGCTGATCTGGTCGATCCAGCGGGCCAGGTCGATGCCCGGCGTGCGGCACTTGAACCGGTACTGGACGATGGCGCCGGGATGCTGGTGCAGCACCGCCTGCATCATCGTGAACTTGTAGAGGTCGGTGTCGAGCAGGGACTGGATGATCATGGAGGCATTATGCGCCGCCCTCCCTGCGCCCGTAGGAGCGACGTGAGTCGCGACGGGGCCTTTCCCGGTAGAGCCCGTCGCGACTCACGTCGCTCCTGCGGAATATTCGGCGCTTAGTCCTGCTGGCCGCGCAACACCCTCAGCGTGCAATGCCCGGAAGCACCGGGACTGGCTCCGACCTAGGCCCGCAGCAGCAGCCGCGGCAGCTGTGCCGCCGCGTGCGCCCAGATCGCGCACCACACGCCCAGACGCACCGGCAGGCCGCGCCGCGGCGCCTCGAACTTGCCGAAGTAACGCCACAGCCCGCGGTGCTTGTGCCATTCGACGAAGAACGGCCGCGCGCGACTGGACACGCCGCGCACGTGCAGCACCTTCAGTTCATTGGCGATGGCGACCGTGGCCCCGGCCTCGCGTGCGCGCCGGCACAGGTCCAGATCCTCGGCATGCAGCCGGTAGCCGGCATCCCAACCGCCGAGGCGGTCGAACAACGTGCGCGGCATCAGCAGCAGCGCACCGGACAGGGCCGGCACCACCTGCAATGGCTGCGCCGGATCGGCCGCCAGCGCCAGCCGCGAACCGGCGGCCGGGTTGCGCAGCATCGCCGCGAAATCCGGGTCGCGACGGCGCACCGCGGCATCGGCCCTGCCCTGTTCGTCCACCTGCTCGACGCCAAGCAGGCAATCGCCCAGCGGCCGGCCGAGGTCGCGCAGCCGCGCCAGCGTGTCCGGCTCGACCATCAGGTCCGGGTTGACGAAGACCAGCCACGGCGCGTCGCAGTCGTGCGCGCCCTGGTTGCAGGCGGTGGCGAAACCGGGGTTGTCGGGATTGGCGATGAAACGCACACGCGCGTCGGCCAGCGCATGGCGCTGGGCGATGGCCAGCGAACCATCGCGCGAGGCGTTGTCCACCACCCGGATCTGCGCCACGCCATCCGCGGCGCGCAACCGTTGCAGGCATTCGTCCAGCGTGCCTTCGCTCTGGTAGCTGACGACAACGGCGGCGATCGGAGCGCTCACGGCTGCCCCTGCCCCGGCATGGTGCCGGCATCGAACAGGTCGCGCTGCGGCTCCGGCATCGGCGCCTGCGCGTACGCCTGCTGCAGTTGCAGGCGATGCGCGTGCAGCGGGTCGTCCATCAGGAATTCCGCCAGCCGTGCCGTCCACGTCGGCCAGCGGTTGGCCAGCAACTCCATGTCGCCATCGGCGGGCCGGCCCTCGTCGCGGCGGCCGACGAAGGCGTCGTCGCACAACACGTTGCGCCAGCCCAACCCGCTCATGCGCAGGCTCAGGTCCACCAGTGCCGCGTACCAGGAGCCATAGCTGTGCGTGTCCAGGCCACCGGCACGGGCACGGGCGCTGCCGCGGATCAACACCGCATGGGTGATGGCCGAGGGCAGTTCCGGATGCAGCAGCGGCATCGCCGCGCAGGCGCGCGCCAACCGCTCGACGTCGGCCGGCAACGGATTCAGTTCGCCGGCGCGCGGCCACGCCACGGTTTCGCCGGCGTTGCTCCACGGCGTGGCGGTGGCGATGGAAGCATCCCGCGCCAGGCAGTCGGCCAGTTGCTGCAACCAGCCGGGCAGCGGCAGCGCGTCGGGCGCCAGCACCGCCACGTCGGCGTCGCCGCAGGCCCGCAGCATCTCCTCCAGATGCGCCGATTCGCCGATGGCGCGCGGGCGCCGGGTGTACTCGGCCTGCAGGCGGGTGTGCGCCAGCCAGTGCTCGATCACCGCCTGCACGCGCGGGCCGCCCTGCGCATCATCGGCCAGCCAGATCGGCGTACCGGCCGGAGTGGTGGTTTCCAACGCGGCGAGGCAGGCATCGAGCGCGGCGTCATCGACGCCCACCGGCAGCAGGATCACCGGCAGGGTCATGCGCGCGTCCTGCGTGGAACGGGAGATGCGGGAGTGGTCACGGCCGGCGTTGCCCTTGTACTGACACGACGAACTCTAGCAGCGGGCAGCGTCCCTGTAGGAGCGACGTGAGTCGCGACCAGGCTTCACCGGGAAGTCCTTGTCGCGACTCACGTCGCTCCTGCAGGTGTTGTTCCCGCGTCGTTGGTGGTGCGGATCAGCCGCACCACACCCGCGCGTTGCGGAACATGCGCAACCACGGCGAGTCCTCGCCCCAGCCCTTCGGCGCCCAGCTCAGGTTGATGCTGCGCGGGGTGCGCTCCGGGTGCGGCATCAGGATGGTGACGCGACCGTCGCTGGTGGTCAGGCCGGTGATGCCGTCCGGCGAACCGTTCGGGTTCAGCGGGTACTGCGTGGCCACCTTGCCATCGCCATCGACGTAGCGCAGCGCGATATTGGCGGCGGCCTGGTCGACCGCACCGTCGAATTCGGCACGGCCCTCGCCGTGCGCCACCGCCACCGGCAGGCGCGAGCCGGCCATGCCGCGCAGCAGGATCGACGGCGACTCCACCACCTCCAGCAGCGCGGTGCGGGCCTCGAACTGCTCGCTGCGGTTGCGCAGGAATTTCGGCCAGTGCTCGGCGCCGGGAATGATGTCCTTGAGTTGGCTCATCATCTGGCAGCCGTTGCACACGCCCAGCGCGAAGGTATCCGGGCGCGCGAAGAACGCGGCGAACTGCCCGCGCAGCGCCGGGCGTTCGAGGATCGAGGTGGCCCAGCCACGCCCCGCGCCCAGCACGTCGCCGTAGCTGAAGCCGCCGCAGGCGGCCACGCCGCGGAAATCAGCCAGTTGCACGCGGCCTTCGATCAGGTCGCTCATATGCACGTCATAGGCGTCGAAGCCGGCGCGCTCGAAGATGTTGGCCATCTCGATCTGGCCGTTGACGCCTTGCTCGCGCAGGATCGCCACCTTCGGCCGGCTGCCGGTGGCAATGAACGGCGGTCGCTCCTGCGCCCGCGACACTTGTACATCCATGTACGGCGCCGCCACGTCTTCGGATGGATCGAACGTCAGCTTCGGCTTCAAGCCCGGTGCGTTGAAGTCACGCGCGATGGCGCGCTCCTGCTCGGCCGCCTCCGGGTTGTCGCGCAGCTTCTGCATGGCATGGGTCACCGACCACCATGCGTCGAACAGCTCCTCCCAGCGCCACTCGACCAGGCTCTCGCCCGCCAGTTGCACGCGCACCACCGGCGCAGTGGTCGGCCGCGCGATGCGCTGCGCGCACTCGGTCAGCGCGTGGCGTTCGACCAGATCGGCGAAGGCCGCGCGGTCTTCATTGGCGACCTGCACGATCGCGCCCAGCTCCTCGTTGAACAGGCTGCGGAACGGATCGTCGCCCCACGCATCAAGCACGATGTCCAGGCCGCGGCGCGAGGCGAACGCCATCTCGCACAGCGCGGCGAACGCACCGCCGTCGCTGCGGTCGTGATAGGCCAGCAACAGGCCGGCCTCGCGCGCATCGCGGATCAGTTCGAAGAACGCACGCAGGCGTTCGGGGCCATCCAGATCCGGTACTTCGCCGCCGAACGCCGGCAGTGCCGAATGGTCGGCCTGGGTCTGCGCGAGGATCGAACCGCCCAGGCGCTGCTTGCCGCCACCGAGGCCGATCAGCCACAGCTCGCTGTCGGCGTCGCGGTCGAGCAGCGGCGTGAGCTGCTGGCGCGCATCGACGACCGGCGCGAACGCGGAGATCACCAGCGACACGGGCGAAACGCTTTTGTGCGTTTCGCCGGGAACGGGGAACGGGGAACGGGGAATGCCGGTTTCCCGGGAACCTTCATTCCCTGTTCCCTGTTCCCTGTTCCCTGCCGTCCAAACCGCCTGCATCGACAGGGAGTCCTTGCCGACCGGGATGCTGATGTCCAGCGCCGGGCACAATTCCATGCCCACCGCCTTGACCGCATCGAACAGCAGCGCGTCTTCGCCGGGGTGGCCGCAGGCGGCCATCCAGTTGGCCGACAGCTTCACCGTGTCCAGCGACGCCACCGGTGCGGCGCACAGGTTGGTGATCGCCTCGCCGACCGCCATGCGCGCCGAGGCGGCGGCATCGAGCAGCGCCAGCGGGGTGCGCTCGCCGATGGCCATCGCCTCGCCGGCATAGGTGTCGAAGCCAGCCAGGGTGATGGCGACGTCGGCCATCGGCAGCTGCCACGGGCCGATCATCTGCTCGCGCGCGGTCAGGCCGCCGACGCTGCGGTCGCCGATGGTGACGAGGAAGTTCTTGGCCGCCACGGTCGGGTGCGCCAGCACGCGCAGGCCGGCCTCGCGCAGGTCGATGCCGGTGGTCTTCAGCTGCGGCCAGCGCGGCGCGGCCGGGTGCGCGGTGTCGCGGTGCATCTTCGGCGCCTTGCCGAACAGCACGTCCATCGGCAGGTCGATGGGATGCGGGGAACGGGGAACGGGGAACGGGGAATGACCCTCCACCGCCGCCGAACCATCATTCCCTGTTCCCTGTTCCCTGTTCCCGGCGTCGAAGACGCCATACCCCACCACCAGCCGCTCCTCGGCGGTGGCGACGCCGACCGCGGCGAACGGGCAGCGCTCGCGCGCGCAGAGCGCGGCGAACTCGTCCAGCCGCTCGGCCGGGATGCCGAGCACGTAGCGCTCCTGCGATTCGTTGCACCACAGTTCCAGCGGCGACAGCGAGGGGTCGTCGGTCGGCACCTTGCCCAGGTCGATCACGCCACCCACGCCCGAGTCGTGCAGCAGTTCCGGGATCGCGTTGGACAGGCCGCCGGCACCGACGTCGTGGAAGAACTTGATCGGGTTGCCTTCGCCCATCGCCACGCAGCGGTCGATGACTTCCTGGCAGCGGCGCTCCATCTCCGGGTTGTCGCGCTGCACGCTGGCGAAATCCAGGTCCTCGGCGCTCTCGCCCGAGGCCACCGACGAAGCGGCGCCGCCGCCCAGGCCGATCAGCATCGCCGGGCCGCCGAGCACGATGACGATGTCGCCGTCCTGCAGTTTCAGCTTGTCCACCTGCACGCGGTCGATCGCGCCGAGGCCACCGGCGAGCATGATCGGCTTGTCATAGGCGCGGGTAACGCCCCCTTCAGAAGCCGCGCCCTCGGGCAGCTCGAAGCTGCGGAAGTAGCCCAGCAGGTTCGGGCGGCCGAACTCGTTGTTGAATGCGGCACCGCCGAGCGGGCCGTCGAGCATGATGTCCAGCGCCGGGGCCATGCGCGGGTTCAGCGCGCGCGGCGCTTCCCACGGCTGCGGCAGCGTGGGGATGCGCAGGTGCGACACCGAGAAGCCGGTCAAGCCGGCCTTGGGCTTGCCGCCGCGGCCGGTGGCACCTTCGTCGCGGATCTCGCCGCCGGCGCCGGTCGAGGCGCCGGGGAACGGCGCGATCGCGGTCGGGTGGTTGTGGGTTTCCACCTTGATCTGGAACGCGCTGGGTACCACCGCCTCGCTGCGGTAGCGGCCGCTGGCCGGGTCCGGGCGGTAGCGTGCGGCCGGCTCGCCCTCGATCACCGCGGCGTTGTCGCTGTAGGCGCTCAACGTGTGCTGCGGGGTCTGCTGGTGGGTGTGCTTGATCATGCGGAACAGCGAGCGGTCCTGCGCCTGCCCGTCGATGCTCCAGCTGGCGTTGAAGATCTTGTGCCGGCAATGCTCGGAGTTGGCCTGCGCGAACATCATCAGTTCGACGTCGGACGGGTCGCGGCCCAGCTCGCCGTAGCGCGTGCGCAGGTAGTCGATCTCGTCCTCGGCCAGCGCCAGCCCGAGGCGCTTGTTGGCGCTTTCCAGGTCGGCCAGCGCGATGCGCTCCAGCGGCTTGCGCGGCGGGCTGTCGAACAGCGCCTGCGCCTGGGCGATGTCGTCCAGCAGCGACTGCGTCATCGGATCGTGCAGCAGTTTGGCGACGGCGGCCTGCTGCACCGGGTCGGACGGCCAGCCCGTCAGGTCGATGCGGGTGCCGCGCTCGACGCGCTGGATCGGCAGGCCGGCGCCGCGCACCAGCTCGGTGGCCTTGCTCGACCACGGCGACAGCGTGCCCAGCCGCGGCACCACGTAGCGCGACACCGCGCCGGCGGCGCGTTCGGCCGGCTGCGGCTGGCCCTGCAGGATGCGGCCGAGCGTGGCCTGGTCGACGGCCGCCACGTCGGCGGCCCGGGTGAAATAGACGTGCCAGGCCCCGGTGATGCGCAGATCGGCGGCGATGGACTGCAGGCGGGATTCAAGACGTTCGCGGCGGAACGGCGAAAGGGCGGCTGCGCCCTCGAGGACGATCATGTCCGGGAGACCAATGGTGGGAGTTGGCTCGCCATTGTAACCGGAGCCGGCGCCGCAGGCGGGAACCGGCCGGCGCCGGTGCTCCGTGATCCCACCGGGAACGGAAAAGCCGCCAGAGGCGGCTTTGGGCATTACCCGTCGATGGTCCGCGGGACGGCGGCCGTGGCCGCCGTTTCCCGGTTCAGGGGCTGCCGGCCGCGCCGGGCAGCTTTTCCAGCGCCGCCTTGAGCTGCGCCGGCGGCAGGTAGCCGCCCAGTTGCGAGCCGTCGGCGGCGAAGATCGCGGGGGTACCGCTGATGCCCAGCTGCTGGCCGACGTTGTACTGCATCGCCACCGGGTTGGTGCAGGACCTGGCCGCCACCGGCCGGTCGGACTTGGCGGCGGTCAGCGCCGCCTTGCGGTCGTCGGCGCACCAGACCGAGATCATGTCGGTGTAGTCCTTGCTGCCCAGGCCCATGCGCGGGAAGGCGAGGTACTCGACCGCGATGCCCTGCCGGTTCAGCTCGGCGACGTCCTGGTGCAGCTTGCGGCAATAGCCGCACTCGATGTCGGTGAACACGCTGATGGTGTACTTGGCGTTCGGCGGCGCGAACACGATGCGGTCGGCGTGCGGCAGCGAGGCCAGCAGCGTGCGGCGGTGGGCCAGCAGGCCGGTGCTGGTCGCCATCGCCCGCTTCTCGATGTCGTAGGGCTGGGACTGCATCAGGTAGCGGCCGTCGTCGGTGACGTACAGCACCTGCCCGGACACCACCACCTCGCGGAAGCCGGGGAACGGCGCGGCGCCGATGTAGTCCGGCGCGAAATTCGGGTCAAGCTGCTTGAGGGCATCGCGCACGCGCTTGTCGGCGGCGCTGTCGGCGGCCGGCGCGGTGGCCCCGGCCACGGGGGATGCGGGCTGCTGTGCGCAGGCGGAAAGGCTGATCGCGCCCAGCAGCGCGGCAATGGCAAGACGGAACATCGGCAACCCACGGTGGAGGAACCGACGGATTCTCGCATACCGCGGGTGACGGGACGGTTCGCCGTTCATCGCCGGCACACGAAAGCCGTATCCTCGCGCGATGACCGACGCCACCATCCCCGCCCCCCGCCCCTCGCCATTGCTGATCCGTCGCCTGCTGTCGCTGTTCTACGATTTCTGGCCGTCACTGGCCCTGTGGATGCTCGTCGCGGTGCCGTTCGTGCTGCTGGACGTGGCCCTGAACGGCGGCGACACCCATCACAACATCGCCCCCTACAGCCCGATGGGCTGGCTGCTGTGGCTGTGCTGCTGGGCAGCGAGCGGGCTGTACGCCACCTTCAGCTGGAGGCTCGGCGGCCAGACCCTGGGCATGCGCCCGTGGCGCCTGCAATTGCGCATGGCAGGCGGGCAGGCACCGACGCGGGCCATGCTGTGGAAGCGCTACGCGATGGGCACGCTGTCGCTGCTGTGCGGCGGGCTGGGGTTCTGGTGGGCGCTGTTCGACCATGACAAGCTGACGTGGCATGACCGGTTCAGCGGCACCCGGCTGGTGCGCATCCCCAAGGAAGGTTGACCTCGCGGGTTTTCGCAGGAGCGACGTGAGTCGCGACCGGAAGCTTTCCCGGGAAAGCCCATAGCGACTCACGTCGCTCCTGCATATGCGGGTTCGTCAGCTCGAGCGCCGCCGGAACAGCCACCCGGACACGGCCAGCATCACGATCGGCGGCAACGCGTAGGCGATGCGGTAATCGAACTTCAACGCGCCGGCCATGCGCCCGAAGAACATCTGCAGCAGCAGGAAGCCCAGCGCGAACAGCATGCCCAGGAACAGGCGCTTGCCCATGCCGCCGCTGCGCAGCGAGCCGAACGCGAACGGTACCGCCGCCAGGCACAGCGCCAGCACATTGACCGGGTAGAACCAGCGGCTCCAGTAGGTGTCCTCGTAGTCGCGGGCGTCCAGGCCGTTGCGCTTGCGGTATTCGATGTTGCTGCGCAGTTCGATCGCACTCAGGCTGCGCGGCTTGACCAGCCCGGAAGCCAGCGCGGCGGCATCCAGCTGCGAATCCCAGCGCTCGCTGGCCACCGTCTGCCGCGTCGCCGAACGCTCGCCGAAACGGTCGTGGCGCACCTGCTCCAGCGTCCAGCCATTGGCGTCGTGCCGGGCGGTGGCGGCATGGGTCAGGCTCGCCAGGCGGCCGTCCGCGTCCAGCCGGTACAGGCGCACGTCGTGCAGCAGCAGGCGGCTCCTGCCGCCTTCGTCCAGCTGTTCCTCGCCGGTCTGCGCATTGAGGAAGGTGTTGCCCTCGCGCGCCCACAGGCCCGAATAGCGGGCCACCGCCATGTCGGTCTGGTACTTGGCGCTGCCCTTGAGCAGGTCGGCCTTTTCCTGCGCCCACGGCGCCAGGGTCTCGCCGTTGACCACCATCATCGCGGTCAGCAGCGACAGCGCGATGGCCACCGAAAGCGCGATGCGCCGCCGCGACAGGCCGACCGCACGCAGCGCGGTCAGTTCCGAGGTCGCCGCCAGCTGCCCCAGCCCCATCAGCGCGCCGATCACCGCCGCCATCGGGAACAGCGTGTAGGCCCGGCGCGGGACGGTATAGGCGGTCCACGCCACGGCATGGCCGAAGGTGTAGCTACCGGTACCGATGTTCTTGGCCTCCCCGGACAGCGCCAGGGTCGCGTCCAGCCCCAGCAGCACCAGCCAGGCCACCAGCACGGTGAGCAGCACGTTGCGGCCGACGTAGAGGTCGTGGATGCGCGGAGCGAGGGCCGGCCTCATGCGCCGGCCCCCGCACGGCGGCGGCGCAGGTGGCCGTCACGGAAGTACAGCCAGGTCGCCAACGCCAGCAACGGCAGCGTCAGCCACCACATACCGGCCTCCGGCGGCAACTTGCCGGTCGCCAGCCATTGCCGGCCGCTGATCATCATGCTGATGCCCACCACGTAGGCCAGGAACGCCAGCATGATGCTGCCGTAACGCTGCTGCCGCGGCGCGCTGCGCGCCAGCGGCAAGGTCAGCAAGGCAAAGCCCAGCGCCAGCAGCGGCGGGGTGATGCGCCAGTGCAGCTGCGCCTGCGCCGCCGGGCGGTCGTCACCAAACAGGCGCGTGGTCGGCAGCATCTCCGGGTCGTCCTGGTTGCGCGGCTCGTCACGGTCGGGCAGGGCTACCTCGTTGCTGGCATAGCGCATCAGCCGGTAGTCCAGCTCGCCATCGGCCGGGCCTTCCAGCCGGTAGCCGTCCTCCAGCCGCAGGAAGCGCTGGCGCTCGCCCTCGAAGAACATGGAGCCGCGGTTGGCGGTGACCACGTCGATGCGCCCGTCCTTCTGCTTCTGCATGAAAATCTTGCCCAGTGCCATGCCGTCCTCGCCCAGCGAGGACAGGTAGACGATGCCGCCGCCGGACAGCTGGGTGAACTTGCCCGGCTCCAGCCCGGCCACCACCACGCTGCGGCTGGCGTTCTCGATCATCGCCTCGGCGCTGCGGTCGGCCCACGGCCCCAGCCACAGCGAGCAGGCGCCGACCACCGCCACCACCGGGACCACCAGCATCAGGATCGGCCGCAGCAGCCGCTTCGGGCCGACGCCCACCGCGGTCAGCACCGCCATCTCCGAGTCGCGGTACAGCCGGGCGATGGCCAGCGCCAGCCCCAGCAGCAGCGCCAACGGCAGGATGATCGGCAGGTAGACGATGAACTGCAGGCCCAGCTGCGACAACAGCAGGCCGGCCGGCAGGCGGCCGTCGGCGATGCGGCCGAGGATGTCCACCAGCACCCCGCCCACGCTCACCACCAGCAGCACGGTCAAAGTGGCCAGAAAGCTCTGGACGAAGTCGCTCAGCAGGTAGCGGTCAAGCTTGGACATGGGGGCGGTGGTTTAAACTCCCGGTTTCGTTCGCGGCGCGCCCGGCCGGCCCGGCTGGGTGGAAACAGTCCGCGATTGTACGGATTTGGCAATGGAATCTGATCAATGTCTCTGCAATTCACCCTGAACCACGCCGCCCCGGCCAGCGCCGGCTTCGATTGCATCGTCGTCGGCGCCTTCTCCGACAAGTCGCTGTCGCCGGCCGCGCAGGCGCTGGACGCCGCTTGCGGCGGCCGCATCGCGGCGCTGGTGGAGCGCGGCGACGTCGGCGGCAAGACCGGCAACACCGCGCTGCTGCACGACCTGCCGGGCGTCACCGCCCCGCGCGTGTTGGTGCTCGGCCTGGGCGAAGTGGCCAAGTTCGGCGTGGCGCAGTACCTCAAGGCGGTGGGCGACGCCGCCCGTACGCTCAGGACCGGGGTGACCCGCAACGCGCTGTTCACCCTGTCCGAGCTGGCGGTCGCCGGCCGCGACGCAGCCTGGAACATCCGCCAGGCGGTGATCGCCGCCAACCACGCCAGCTACCGCTACACCGCCACGCTGGGCAAGAAGAAGCCCGAGGCCCCGGGGCTGGAATCGCTGGCGATCCACGGCAGCGACGAAACCGCGCTGGCGCAGGGCCAAGCCATCGCCGCCGGCGTCGAATACGCCCGCGAGCTGGGCAACCTGCCGCCGAACCTGTGCACCCCGGCCTACCTGGCCACCTCCTCGGTCAAGTTCGCCGCCGAGCATGAGGGCGCCGAGGCCGAAATCCTCGACGAGCAGCAGATGGAGGCGCTCGGCATGGGTTCGCTGCTGGCCGTCGCCCGCGGCTCGGCCAACCGCCCGAAGCTCGTCGTGCTGAAGTGGACCGGCTTGCCACAAGCAAGCGGCGGCGACGCCCGGCCCTACGTGCTGGTCGGCAAGGGCATCACCTTCGACACCGGCGGCGTCAACCTGAAGACGCAGGGCGGCATCGAGGAAATGAAGTACGACATGTGCGGCGGCGCCAACGTCATCGGCACCTTCGTCGCCGCGGTCAAGGCGAAGCTGCCGCTGAACCTCGTCGTCGTCGTGCCGGCGGTGGAGAACGCCATCGACGGCAACGCCTACCGCCCGTCCGACGTCATCACCTCGATGTCCGGCAAGACCATCGAGGTCGGCAACACCGACGCCGAGGGCCGCCTGATCCTGTGCGACGCGCTGACCTACGCGCAGCGCTTCGAGCCGCAGGCCCTGATCGACGTGGCGACCCTGACCGGCGCGTGCATGGTCGCGCTTGGCCACCAGACCGCCGGCCTGATGAGCAAGCACGACGACCTGGCCAACGAGCTGCTGGCCGCCGGCGAGCACGTGTTCGACCGCGCCTGGCGCCTGCCGCTGTGGGACGAATACCAGCCGATGCTGGATTCGAGCTTCGCCGACGTCTACAACATCGGCGGCCGCTGGGCCGGCGCGATCACCGCCGGCTGCTTCCTGTCGCGTTTCACCGAAGGCCAGCGCTGGGCGCACCTGGACATCGCCGGCGTCGCCAGCGACGAAGGCAAGCGCGGCATGGCCACCGGCCGCCCGGTGGGCCTGCTGGCGCAGTGGCTGCTCGATCGGGCGGCTTGAAGCGGGGAATGGGGAACAGGGAACGGGGAATGAAAGTTCTCCGCGCCGGTTCCCCGCCCCTGGCCTCGCACCGTCATTCCCCGTTCCCCGCTCCCGGTTCCCCGCCTTGACCATCCGCGCCGACTTCTACCTGATCGCCAAGCCCCGCTTCCTGACCGAGCCGTTGAAGCTGGTCTGCGAGCTGGCGCGCAAGGCCAGCGACAGCAACCAGTACACGCTGGTGCTGGCGCGCGACGCGGCGCAGGCCGAGGAGCTGGACGAACTGTTGTGGTCGTTCGACCCGGACGCTTACATCCCGCACCAGATCGTCGGCGAGGACGTGGACGAGGAAGAGGCCATCGTGCTGATCGCCGCGCCCGGCGCCGACGCGCCGCAGCGGCCGCTGGTGATCAACCTGCGCGACGAGCCCTACCTCGGTGCCTGCGAGCGGGTGCTGGAAGTGGTGCCGGCCGACCCGTCCGCGCGCGAACCGCTGCGCGAGCGCTGGCGCCAGTACAAGGCCGCCGGCCACGCGCTCAACAAACACGACATGTAAAGGACGACGCCCATGCGCCTGCTGATTGCCCTGCTGCTGCCGTGGCTGGCCTTCTTCACCATCGGCCGGCCGATCTCCGGCATCGTCTGCCTGATCCTGCAGATCACCCTGATCGGCTGGGTGCCGGCCGCGATCTGGGCCGCCTACGCCGTCAGCCAGTACCACACCGACCAGAAGATCAAGCGCGCACTCGGCCGCTGATCCCTCCCCCAGCATTCCACCCGGTTTCCCCGCATGACCCAACTCGCCTCCAGCTACGACCCGAAATCCTTCGAAACCGCGCTCTACGAGGCGTGGGAAAAGGCCGGCCACTTCAAGCCGTCCGGCAAGGGCGAGCCGTACACCATCCTGCTGCCGCCGCCGAACGTCACCGGCACCCTGCACATGGGCCATGCGTTCCAGCAGACGCTGATGGACGCGCTGATCCGCTACCACCGCATGCGCGGCTACGACACCCTGTGGCAGGTAGGTACCGACCACGCCGGCATCGCCACCGAGATGGTGGTCAGCCGCAACCTGGCGCTGGAAGGCAAGGGCGAAACCCGCGACTCGCTGGGCCGCGACGGCTTCATCGACAAGGTATGGGAGTGGAAGGCGCACTCGGGCAACGTGATCGAGGGCCAGATGCGCCGCCTCGGCACCTCGGCCGACTGGTCGCGCAGCACCTTCACGATGGACGAAGGCCCGAGCGAGGCGGTGATCGAAGCGTTCGTGCGCTGGCACGAACAGGGCCTGATCTACCGCGGCCAGCGCCTGGTCAACTGGGACCCGGTGCTGAAGACCGCCATTTCCGACCTTGAAGTGGAGAGCGTGGAGGAAGACGGCTTCCTGTGGTCGATCGCCTACGCGCTGGAAGACGGCGCCAGCTACGAGCACGTCGAGGTCGATGCCGACGGCAACGAGACCCTGCGCGAAACCCGCAATTACCTCGTGGTCGCCACCACCCGCCCGGAAACCCTGCTCGGCGACACCGCGGTGATGGTGCACCCGGAAGACGAACGCTACGCCCACCTGATCGGCAAGCGCGTGACCCTGCCGATCACCGGCCGCAGCGTGCCGGTGATCGGCGACGACTACGTGGACAAGGCGTTCGGCACCGGCGTGGTCAAGGTCACGCCTGCGCATGACTTCAACGACTACCAGGTCGGCGTGCGCCACGGCCTGCCGATGATCAACCTGTTCACCGAGGTCGCCGCGCTCAACGACAACGCCCCGGAGAAATACCGCGGGCTGGACCGCTACGAAGCACGCAAGGTCATCCTCGCCGAACTGGAAGCACTCGGCATCCTCGTCGAAACCAAGGCGCACAAGCTGCAGGTGCCGCGCGGCGACCGCACCGGGCAGGTGATCGAGCCGTACCTGACCGACCAGTGGTTCGTGAAGATGGATGCACTGGCAAAGCGCGGCCTCGAGTTGGTCGAGAACGGCAGCATCACGTTCGTCCCCGGCAACTGGATCAACACCTACCGCCACTGGATGGAGAACATCCAGGACTGGTGCATCAGCCGCCAGCTGTGGTGGGGTCATCGCATCCCGGCGTGGTTCGACGCCGAGGGCAAGTGTTACGTGGGCCGCAACGAAGCCGAAGTGCGCGCAAAGCACGGGCTGGGCGATGACGTCGCGTTGAACCGGGACAGCGACGTGCTGGAAACCTGGTTCTCCTCGCAGCTGTGGCCGTTCTCCACGCTGGGCTGGCCGAACCAGGCTGCGATGGTCGAGCGCGGCTTCGATCGCTACCTGCCGTCGAACGTGCTGGTCACCGGCTTCGACATCATCTTCTTCTGGGTGGCGCGCATGATCATGGCCACCGACAGCTTCACCGGGCAGATCCCGTTCAAGGACGTCTACATCACCGGCCTGATCCGCGATGCGCAGGGCCAGAAGATGTCCAAGTCCAAGGGCAACGTGCTCGACCCGCTGGACATCATCGACGGCATCAGCATCGACGACCTCGTCGCCAAGCGCACCCACGGGCTGATGCAGCCGAAGATGGCCGAGAAGATCGAGAAGGCCACGCGCAGGGAATTCCCGGACGGCATCATCGCCCACGGTGCCGACGCGCTGCGCTTCACCATCGCCGCGCTGGCCACCCACGGCCGCGACATCAAGTTCGACATGGGCCGCGCCGAGGGCTACAAGAACTTCTGCAACAAGCTGTGGAACGCCAGCCGCTTCACCCTGATGAACACGGAAGGCCCGGAACGGGGAACCGGGAACGGGGAATGGGCGAAGCCCGCACCCGTCACCGATGCGGAGAAGTGGATCCTTTCACGGCTGGCGAAGGTGTCGGCCGAAGCGCAGCAGCATTTCGCCGACTACCGCTTCGACCTGCTGGCGCAGGCGCTGTACGAATTCGTCTGGAACGAGTTCTGCGACTGGTTCCTTGAACTGACCAAGCCGGCGCTCAATGGCAGCGATGCCGCTGCTGCCGCCAGCACCCGCCACACCCTGCTGTACGTGCTCGAAGCCGTGCTGCGCCTGCTGCACCCGCTGATCCCGTTCGTCACCGAGCAGCTGTGGCAGCAGGTCGCCCCGCGCCTGGGCATCGCCGCCGATACGCTGTCGCTGCGCGCCTATCCGACCGCCGACGAATTCGCCGGCGACTACGCGCAGGCCGAGGCCGACGTCGAATGGTTCAAGACGATGGTCAGCGCCCTGCGTCGCGTGCGCAGCGAACTGAACGTACCGCCGTCCAAACAGGTGCGCCTGCTGCTGCAAGGTGGGCAGGATGCCGAGCGCAGCCGCGTGGAACGCTTCGCCTCGCAGCTGCGCTTCCTGCTGAAACTGGAAAGCATCGACTGGCTGGCCGGCGACGCGCAGACCCCGCCGGCCGCGGCCGCCATCGTCGGCGAGCTGAAGCTGCTGGTGCCGCTGGAAGGGCTGGTCGATCTGGACGCCGAACGCGCGCGGCTGGACAAGGAAATCGCCCGCGTATCGGCGGAGAAGGAAAAGAGCGAGACCAAGCTGTCCAGATTCACCGACAAGGTGCCGGCGGCGGTGGTCGAGCAGGAGCGCGTGCGACTTGCCGATTGGAACAGCCAGCTGGCCGGCCTGCAGGAGCAGCGCGGCAAGCTGTGACCGCGTGCCCTATGGGTGCCGGCGATGGCCGGCACCCGCAGGTCGGGGCTACGCCCCCGACGTTTCGTACACGTCGCCGTCGGGGGTGTAGCCCGACCTACAGCGGCGGCATCGTGGCGATGTCCGCGTCCACCAGCTCCATCGCCATCACCAGCGCATCTTCGCGGCCGTTTTCGGCCGGGTAGTAGCGCGGGCGGCGGCCGATCTCGTTGAAGCCCTCGCTGTGGTACAGCGCGATGGCCGGGCGATTGGACGGGCGCACTTCGAGGAAGACCCGCACCGCCTCGCGCTGCCGTGCCAGCCGCACCAGTTCGCGCAGCAGGCGCCGGCCCAGCCCGTGCGATTGGCGGTGCGGATCGACGCAGACGTTGAGCACGTGCGCCTCGTCGGCGGCGATGCTCAGCATCGCGTAGCCGACAAGACGGCCCTCCAGCTCCAGCACGCGGCCGGAGTAGCCGGCGCGCAGGCAATCCTGGAAGATGCCGCGCGTCCACGGGAACGGGTAGGCGCGGCGCTCGACCTCCATCACCGCGTCCAGGTCGCCCTCGTGCATCGGGCGCAGCAGCGGCGCCGGCGCCACCGCCAGCGCGCTCATTGCCGCTGCTTCCGCCGCAGCGCGCGCAGCTGCGGCCACAGCGCGCGCTTGGCGGCCGGGTTGGCGCGCAGTTCGGCCAGCGGCCAGCCTTCCATCAGCACGCGGGTCTGCGGGTCGTTGGGATTGCAGCCGGAAGCCCGCAGCAGGGCAATCTGCAGGCGGTCGGGCAGGCGCGGGCCGCCGCCCCTGCGCGGCGGCGCGGCGCGCGTTTCCGGCGCGGTGGCCGGCGTATCCGGCGAAATCCGCGGGGCCGGTTCGCGGCGCGCAGGCGCGCGCGCGCGCTCGGGCGCGGCTTCGGGCGCCGTCACCGTGGGCACCCCGGCCTGCACCGGCGGCAGCGCGTCCAGCGCGCCCCCCTCCAGGTACACCGCATACCCCATCGCCTGCAGCCACGCCTGCTGCGATGCCGACCACGCGGACACGGGCGATGCGCCGTTCATTCCACCGCGGCCGGCTGGCGCCAGCGCTGCCACAGCCACATCGCCGGCCCGGACAAGGCGTAGATCACGCCGACGACGAACAGCACCCGCGGCGGATCGGTCACCATGATGGCGATGACGATCGGCACCAGCGCCAGCACCACGAACGGCACCCGCTCCGAACGCGCGCCCTTGCCGCTGCCGCCCTTGAAACTCCAGAAACGAATGCGGCTGACCATCAGCAGCGCGGCGAGGATGGTCACGCCCAGCGCCACGTAGCGCAGTTCCTCGCCGTTCCAGCCGAGGCCGCCATCGGCGAACGCCCAGACGAAGGACATCATCAGCCCCGCCGCCGCCGGGCTGGCCAGGCCGACGAACCAGCACTTGTCCACCACGCCCACCTGGGTATTGAAGCGCGCCAGCCGCAGCGCCGCGCAGGCCGCGTACAGGAAGGCAGCCGCCCAGCCCACCCGGCCCATCACGTCGCCATCGAACTTCAGCGAGGACAGCGCCCAGTGGTACATCACCAGCGCCGGCGCCATGCCGAAGCTGACCAGGTCGGCCAGCGAGTCGTACTGCACGCCGAACTCGCTGCTGGTGCCGGTCAGCCGCGCCACGCGGCCGTCCAGGCCATCCATCACCGCGGCCACGAACACGGCGATGCTGGCGTTGACGAACTGGCCGTTGGCCGCGGCGATGATCGCGTAGAAGCCGGCGAACAGGCCGGCGGTGGTGAACAGGTTGGGCAGCAGGTAGATGCTGCGCGAACGTGGCGGTGGGCGGTTCTGGTCCATGCCCGGAAGTTTAATCGACTTGCATGACGAGTCACCGGATGCTGCAATCGGCCGATCCCAAGCATCCGGAGCCGCCATGCGCGCCCTGCCCAGCCTCTGCTGCCTGCTGCTGTTGACCAGCGCCACCGCCGTGGCCGGTCCCCTGTACAAGTGGAAGGACGCCAACGGCGTCACCCAGTACTCCGAGCGTCCGCCTGAAGGGCAGAGGTACGAAACCCGCCGCATCACCGACAATGGCGACCCGGTGGCCGAGGCCGAGCCGGCCAAGGCCGAGGAGTCCCCGCAGTGCACCTCGGCGCGCGACAACCTGAAGCTGCTGGCCGGCAGCGGCCCGGTGATGCAGGACACCGATGGCGACGGCAAGCCCGACGCGGAACTGGATGAAGCCCAGCGCGCGGCGCAGAAGCAACTGGCCGAAGCCGCCGCCGCGGTCTACTGCAAGTAACGGCGGGGCGTGCCCCGCCGCGGCAGAGCGCAAAGCCCGCCGCGCGGGCCCGGTGGCCACCGGTTGGGTTCCCATGCCCTGCCGGGGCTTCTGGCAAAATGGCCGGCCCGTCGTTTCGCGAACCCCCGCCCATGCGCCTTTCCCGGTTCCACCTGCACACCACCAAGGAAACCCCCGCCGACGCCGAGCTGGTCAGCCACAAGCTGATGCTGCGCGCGGGCATGATCCGCAAGCTGGCCTCGGGCCTCTATACCTGGTCGCCATTGGGCCTGCGCGTGCTGCGCAAGGTGGAGGCCATCGTCCGCGAGGAAATGAACCGCGCCGGCGCGGTGGAACTGCAGCTGCCGACCATCCAGCCGAAGGAGCTGTGGGAGGAAACCGGGCGCTGGGAGAAATTCGGCAACCAGTTGCTGAAGATCCGCGACCGCAAGGAGCAGGAATACTGCTACAGCCCCACCGCCGAGGAAGCCATTACCGACTTCGCGCGGCAGGAACTGTCCAGCTACAAGCAGCTGCCGGTCAATTTCTACCAGGTCCAGACCAAGTTCCGCGATGAAATCCGCCCGCGCTTCGGGGTGATGCGCGCGCGCGAATTCCTGATGAAGGACGCATATTCCTTCCACCTGGACGACGCCAGCCTGGTCGCCGAATACGAGAACATGAAGGCGGCCTATACCCGCATCTTCACCCGGCTGGGGCTGGAGTTCCGCGCGGTACAGGCCGATTCGGGCGCGATCGGCGGCGATGCCTCGCAGGAATTCCACGTGATCGCCGATTCCGGCGAGGACGCGCTGGTGTTTTCCACCGGTTCGGATTACGCGGCCAACGTCGAGGCCGCCGTCGCCGCCGACCCGGCCCCGCGCGCGGCCGCCGGCGAGGAGTTGCACAAGGTCGAAACCCCGACCCAGAAAACCTGCGAGGACGTGGCCGCGCTGATGGGCATCGCGTTGCTGCGCACGGTCAAGTCGGTGGCGGTGATGACCACCGAAAATGATTTCGTGCTGGCGCTGGTGCGCGGCGACCACGACGTCAACGAAATCAAACTGGCCAAGGTCGCCGGGCTGGCCGATTACCGCATGGCCAGCGAGGCCGAGATTGCCGAATACCTCGGCAGCGAGCCGGGTTTCCTCGGCCCGCTGAATCCGCGCCGGGCGATCCGCGTGGTGGCCGACCGCGACGTGGCGGTGATGGCCGATTTCGTCGTCGGCGCCAACGAAAAAGGCTTCCACATCGCCGGCGTCAACTGGGGCCGTGACCTGCCCGAGCCGGAAGTGGCCGATATCCGCAACGTGGTGGCCGGCGACCGCGCCCGCGACGGCGGCGAACTGAAAATCGCGCGCGGCATCGAGGTCGGCCATGTATTCCAGCTCGGCCGCAAATACGCCGAGGCGCTCAAGGCCACGGTGCTGGACGAGAACGGCAAGGCCGCGGTGATGGCGATGGGCTGCTACGGCATCGGCGTGTCGCGCATCGTCGCCGCGGCGATCGAGCAGAACCACGACGCGGCCGGCATCGTCTGGCCGGCGGCGATGGCGCCGTGGCAGGCGGTGGTGTGCATGATCAACCCGAAGCAGGACGCGGCTGTCACCGCCGCCGCCGAGGCGCTGCTGGCCGAACTGCAGGCCGCCGGCATCGACGCGGCGCTGGACGACCGCGGCCTGCGCCCCGGCGCGATGTTCGCCGACATGGAGCTGATCGGCATCCCGCACCGCATCGTCGTATCCGAGCGCGGGCTGGCCGCCGGCACCTTTGAATACCGTGCCCGCAGCGCCAGCGAGGCGGAGAATCTGGACAAGGCGGCGATACTGCGGAAAATCGCCGGTTAATCCACGAGGCCGGGGCAATACCCCGGCCTTTTCACGTCCACCCCTGCCTTTCCGGAATACGAAGGGGGTTTGTCAAGCGCGCCCCGATGCCGTTATGCTCGCGGCGCCGCCATGGAATGGCGATACCCCCTGCCCCATTATCCGGAGTAACCGATGAGTATTGACCTGAGCGGCCTGTCGGCCAGAGAACTGGCCTCCCTGATCCGTGACGCGCAGAAGCGCAAGAACGTGGTGGCCAAGCGCCAGCCCATCACCAAGGTCCGCGCGCAGCTGGTGAAGGCCGCGCAGAAGGCCGGCTACAGCATCGACGAACTGTTCGGTACCGGCGCCCCCCGGGCCGCCACCCGCGCACCGCGCGCCGCCAAGGCCGCCAGGAACCCCAACAAGGGCACCAAGATCGCCCCGAAGTACCGTGACCCGGCCAATGCCGCCAATACCTGGACCGGCCGTGGCAAGCAGCCGCGCTGGCTGGCCGAATACACCGGCAACGGCCGCAAGGTCGAGGATTTCCTGATCCAGAAGTGATCCGGTGAATAGCTCGCCGAAAAAACGCCGGCAAATGCCGGCGTTTTTTTCGGTATTGGGTTCGGCGAGACAGCCTGTAGGAGCGACGTCAGTCGCGATGAAGCTTTCCCGGTAAAACCCGGTCGCGACTGACGTCGCTTCTACGAATGCGTTGCCGGCCTTCAGAGATTCTTCCGCGCCGGAATCAGCAGGTTGCCGAACAACAATCCGGCCACCAGCGCCATCACCACGTTCATCACCGTCAGCAATGCCGATTCGCCGGCATTCACGTTCTGCTGCTGGACCAGGCTCAATACCCCGCGCAGGCTGATGCTGCCGGGCACCAGCATGATGATGCCGGGCAGCCGCACGATGGCGCCGGGGCGCTGCACCACGCGGCCGAACAGGTTGCCGGCCGCGGCCAGCGCCATCGCCGCCAGGAAGATGCCGACCGGGCCGCCCCATTGCTGGCCGCCGTACCGGGAAATGGCATAACCGGCCAGCGAGGCGGCCATCACCCACGGATAATCGCGCCACGCGGCGCGGAACAGCATCGCGAAGGCGAACGATGCCAGCACCACCGAGCCCCATTCCACCCATTCCGGCTGTGGCCGCAGCGCGCGTATCTGCGGCTCCAGCCCCAGCAGCCGGGTAATGGTCACCGCGATCATCGCGCCGACGGTGAGTTTCATGATCGTGGTCAGCGCGCCGGCGAAGCGCGCCGTGCCCGACACCCAGTGCTGGCTGGTCAGCTCGTTGACCGCGTTGGTCAGCGTCATGCCCGGCACCAGCACCACCAGCGCGGCGATGATCACCGAGTTCTGGTTCAGCGGGCCGATGAAGCTGGCCACCAGCACCACGACGAAACCGGCCAGCATCGCGGCCAGCGCCTCGCCGGCTTCGCGGGTGGCGACGCGGCGGTCGGCATAGAACAGCAGCACGCCGATCAGCAGCCCGGTGACGCCAGCGGTGACCACGTCCAGCCACGGCAGCCGCCACATGCCGGCCACGCCGGCCGAGCCAAGGCCGAAGGACAGCAGCATCTGCGTGTTGTCGCGCCAGGTCGGGTCGCGGTCGAGCTGGCGCAGCGCGGTGTGGCCCTGGGCGATGCTCATCTGCCCGCTGGCCACCGCATCGGCGATCTGGTCGGCCATCGCCAGCTTGTGCAGGTTGTTGTCGCCCGGCCCGAGCCGGATCACGCGGGTGATGTCGCTGGAACCGATGGCCTGGGTCGGGTCGCTGAAACTCAGGATCAGGCCGGTCGGGTTCGACCACGGTTCGCAGTCCAGGTCCAGTTGCTGCGACAGCGCCACCACCGCCGCTTCCAGCCGCTGCGCGGTGGTGCCGTAGCTGTGCAGGCGGCCTGCGATCTCCGAGACGAATGCCACGCGCTGGGCGTAGGTGGCGCGGTTGGGAAGAATGGCGGTCGGGTCGGCGGACATGCGCGCTAGTATCACCCGGAAGCGGCCGCCATACTCGCCTACCGACGACGGAATGACAGGTTATGCTCGGCCACGGATGCCCGCGATGAAACAGCCCCGACCGCCCCATTGCGCGATGGACCCCGATGCCGACGGCCAGCTCAGGTTGTCCGGCAACTGGACGCTGTCCACCGCATTGCAGTCGGCGCAGTTGCTGCGCGCGCTGGACACGTCGCCGCAGACGCTGGATGCCCGCGGCATCGACCAGCTGGATTCGGCCGGCGTGCTGCAGTTGCTGCGTTTCGCGCACCGCGCCGGGCTGCCCGACGAGGCGCTGCTGTTCCGCGACGACCACCGCGCGCTGGTCTGCACCATCGAGGAAGTGGCCGACGAGCGCCCCAAGCCGCAGCGCGACTACGGCGTGGCCGCGGCGCTGGAGCGGCTGGGCCGCTCGATGCACGCCATCGGCGGCAACGTCGTGGTGCTGCTGGGCTTCTTCGGCGAGAACCTGACCAAGCTGGCGCGGCTGCTGCGCCAGCCGCGGCGCCTGCGGCTGACCGCCACCGTGCACCAGATGGAGGAAGTCGGGCTCGACGCGGTGCCGCTGATCGCATTGCTGTCGTATCTGGTCGGCGCGGTGATCGCCTTCCTCGGCTCCACCATCCTGCGTGACTTCGGCGCGGAAATTTACGTGGTGGAGTTGGTCAACATCGCCTTCCTGCGCGAGTTCGGCGTGCTGCTCACCGCCATCGTGCTGGCCGGGCGCACCGCCAGCGCCTTCACCGCGCAGATCGGCGCGATGAAGGCGCGCGAGGAGATCGACGCCATCCGCACCCTCGGCCTGGACCCCGTCGACCTGCTGGTGCTGCCGCGGGTGCTGGCGCTGCTGGTGATGCTGCCGCTGCTGACCTTCATCGCGATGATCGCCGGCCTGGCCGGCGGCGTCACCGTCGGCGCGTTCGACCTCGGCATCCCGCCGCAGATGTACATCGCGCGCATGCACGAGACGATGGAGGCGCGGCACTTCCTCGTCGGCCTGTCCAAGGCGCCGGTGTTCGCGGTCATCATCGCCCTGATCGGCTGCCTGGAAGGGCTGAAGGTGGAAGGCACCGCGCAATCGGTGGGCGAGCGCACCACCTCCAGCGTGGTGCAGACGATCTCGCTGGTCATCATCCTCGACGCGCTGGCGGCGTTGTGGTTCATGCACATGGATTGGTGATGATGAAGCCGGGAACGGGGAACGGGGAACAGGGAATGGAAGACGTCGCGGCTCCGGCGAAGACCGGGGCTGCCGCCGTTCCCGATGGCGACGACGCCGTCATCAAGGTGCGCGGGCTGGTCAACCGCTTCGGCAGCCAGACCGTGCACGACGGGCTGGACCTGGACGTGCGCCGCGGCGAGATCCTCGGCGTGGTCGGCGGCTCGGGCACCGGCAAGTCGGTGCTGATGCGTTCCATCCTCGGCCTGCGCCGGCCCGATGCCGGCCGGATCGAGGTGCTGGGCGAGGACGCGCGCTCGGACGAGCCCGCCGCGCGCCTGCACATCGAGCGCAATACCGGCGTGCTGTTCCAGGACGGCGCGCTGTTCTCCTCGCTCACCGTCGGCGAGAACGTGCAGGTGCCGCTGAAGGAGCATTACCCGGAACTGCCCGAGGCCTGGCACTACGAGCTGGCGCTGCTGAAGGTGAAGCTGGCCGGGCTGCCGGCCGACGCCATCAACAAGCTGCCCTCGCAGCTGTCCGGCGGCATGCGCAAGCGCGCCGGGCTGTCGCGGGCGCTGGCGCTGGACCCGCCGCTGCTGTTCCTCGACGAACCCACCGCCGGCCTCGACCCGATCGGCGCGGCCGCCTTCGACCGGCTGATCAAGGCCCTGCAGGAAGCGCTGGGCCTGACCGTGTTCCTGATCACCCACGACCTGGATACGCTCTACGCCATCTGCGACCGGGTCGCGGTGCTGGCCGACCACAAGGTGATCACCAACGCCCCGCTGTCCGAGATCGAACGCCTCGACCACCCGTGGATACGCGAATATTTCCACGGCCCGCGCGCGCGCGCGGCGCGCGAAAGCGGGGAACGGGGAACGGGGAAACGGGAATGAACCGCTGCCGTTGCCTCGCCTTCATCGCCCTGCTGCGATCTTCACTCTTCGACAGATCCAACGCCGCCACCCACCGTCATTCCCTGTTCCCCATTCCCCGTTCCCGGCCGTGACCCCATGGAAACCAAAGCCAATTACGTCCTGATCGGAGCCTTCACCCTCATCGTCGGGCTGGCGCTGCTCGGCTTCGGCCTGTGGGCGGCCAAGTATTCCTCCGACCGCACCTGGCAGGAGTACCGCGTGGTATTCGACGAGGCCGTCACCGGCCTGTCGGTGGGCAGCCCGGTGCAATACAACGGCATCGCCGTCGGCTCCATCACCGAGCTGACGCTGGCGCCGGACGACCCGCGCAAGGTCATCGCCAAGGTGAGGCTGAATTCCACCACCCCGGTCAAGACCGACACCCGCGCCAAGCTGGCCATCACCAGCCTCACCGGCCCGTCGATCATCCAGCTCAGCGGCGGCAGCCCGCAGGCACCGGCGCTCACCACCACCAGCCACGAACCGGTGCCGACCATCCTGACCACGCCTTCGGCGCTGCAGAACATCACCGACGTGGCCAACCGCGTGGTCGAGCGCATGGACGAGCTGCTCAGCGACGACAACGTGGACCGCATCTCCAACACCCTGGCCCACCTGGAAACCATCAGCGGCGGGCTGGCCGACCGCGACCAGGGCACCCAGGCGCTGCTGGTCGAGGCGCGCGACGCCGCGCGCAACCTCAACACCACCCTGGCCACCGCCAACGGCACCCTCCAGCACCTGGACCAGAACATCGTGCGGCAACTGCCGGCCACGCTGGAAAAGCTCGACGCCAGCCTGGGCAAACTCGACTCGGCCGCCGGCAACGCCAACGCCATCCTTGGCGAGAACCGCGCCGCCATCAACAGCTTCGCCAACGACGGCCTGGCCCAGCTCGGCCCCACCCTGACCGAGCTGCGCGGGCTGATCCGCGACCTGCGCCGGGTCAGCGACCGCCTCGAAAACAACCCCGCGCGCTACCTGCTCGGCCGCGATGCCCCCAAGGAGTTCGAACCGAAATGAAGCGCTCCCTGCCGACACGCCTGCTCGCCCCGTTCTGCCTGCTGGCACTGGCCGGCTGCTCGCTGCTGAGCAGCAACGACCGCCACCCCGTCACGATCTACGCGCCGCAGGCGCGCATCAGCGCCGACCCGGCCTGGCCGCAGGTGGAATGGCAGCTGGCCATCACCAAGCCGGCCGCGGCGCGGATGGTGGACAGCCCGCGCATCAACGTGCGCCCCACCCCGTCGGAACTCGAGGTCTACCGCGGCGCCACCTGGTCGCAGCCGGCCACCGACATGCTGGAGGACGCGCTGCTGCGCGGCTTCGAGGATTCCGGCCGCATCGCCGCGGTGGCGCGCATCGCCAGCGGCATCCGCGCCGACTACAAGCTGACCATCGACCTGCGCCGCTTCGAGTCGGACTATGCGGGCAACGAGCGTCCGGCGGCGACCATCGAACTGAACGCCAAGCTGATCCACAGCCTCAACCAGCGCGTGGTGGCCTCGCGCACCTTCCTGTTGGCCGAACCGGCCAATGGCACCGAGGTGGCCAGCGTGGCGGCGGCATTCGAAACCGCGCTGGGCAGGACCACCACCGAACTGGTCGGCTGGACGCTGGCCGCCGGGCAGGCCGACTGGCAGGCCAGCGCCGACGCGCACTGAATCGACGGCCCGGCCCGCGTTTATTCCGCCGCCGTCCACTGCGCATGCCACGCCGCATACGGCGTGTTCTTCACCAGGTGGCGGTTGTAGTCCGGCGCGCCATCGTCCCACCAGACCGGGCCACGCTCGCCGAGCGCATGCTTGGCGGCATCGACCACCGCACCGGCACGTGCCAGCGCCTCGCGGTCGCCATGCCGGCGTGCAAGGCCTGCCTCCCGCCGCGCCGCCATCAGCTGCCGCACCCACAACTGGCGCTGCGCTTCCGGCAGATGCGGGTTGGCGGCACGCCACAACCGGCCGCGCACCACCAGATAGAGGCCATCGGGCGTGCGCGACGGGGACAAGGCCATGCGCTGGCTCACGTTCGGAAGGGAACCGCGACGATCACCGCCGACGCGTGCATGCCATGCATCAAGTCAATGCCGACGTGGATTCATAGGGCAGCGGCCGCAGGCCAAGCCCGGCGATGGCCGGGCCGGCAACCTCCAGCACCTCCGGTTCGCCATCGACCACGACCAGGATGTTGCCCGCCTCGATCTCGTCATCGAACGCCTGTCGCACCGGGTCGGGCACGGTCGCGCCCAGCAGCGCCGACGCCAGGCTGCCGATCATTGCCCCGGCCACGCCGACGGCCGCCGCGCCAGCCAGGGTGATGCCCAGCGGCGGCACCGCCACGGCGACCAGCCCTGCCAGCAAGCCGGTGGCCGCGCCATAGCCGGCACCGCGGCCGGCGGCGGTGATCAGGTCGGTATCGGCCATCTTGCGCTTGTCGGGGATCACGTATTTCTCGATGTCCGAGCGCGCCACCAGCAGGATGTCGTCGTTGTCCACGCCGGCCCGGCGCGCGGCCACCACCGCCGCCTCGGCCATCGGCAGGCTGGATGCACTGAATACATGCCGCTTCTTCATGGCGATACCTCCCTCAGTCGGATACGCCGCCAGCGGGCGGCTGTCGCAGGCCGCGTGGACGCCTCAGTCCCGCGGCGCCTCCGGTTCCTGCTCCCTGTCCAGCATCCGCTGGTCGTGCACGTCCTTCTGATGGCTCGGCTCGGTGCGCGAAGCCTGCCGCGCCGGGTTGGTCCTGCGCTGGTCCTCCACGCCCGGACGCGGCTGTTGCTGCACCTGGTCGGTCTTGTGATGGTGGGTCATCTGCGCTCTCCACGACGCGGCACGTGCCGCATGTCCAGCCTCCACCGGCAACGGTTAGGACGGCGTGGCCTTGCGTGGCGGAATGGATACAAAGATGACCGCGTGCCCACTGCCGGCCTCCTTTTCATGAAGCGCGGCAGGAACCGGCGCAAACCCACGCGCTGCCGCTACCCTAGCTTCATCACTGACATCACCCTGTGCCCTGCGCGTCCCTCAATGAACACCGACCACCGCGTCCAAGGCCTCAACAACGACGAGGTGCCCGCCGACTGGCCCGCGATCAGCGAACGCGAGGTTGCATGGCTGCGCGGGCGGTTCCCGCAGCTTGCAGGCGCCGGCGCCGCGCTGTGGCACAGCCCGCGCCCGATGTCGGCGGCCGCCATCGTCGAAGGCGCGTCGGGGCCGGTCTTCATCAAGCGCCATCATTACGACGTGCGCAACGCGGCGAGCCTGGGCGAGGAGCACCGCTTCATCGCCCACCTTGCCGGCGCGGGCGTGCCGGTGGTCGAGGTGCTGCGGGATCGCGACGGCGCCACCGCCGTCGAGCATGGCGACTGGACCTACGAACTGCATGCCGTGGCCGACGGGCTGGACCTGTACCGCGACGTACCCTCGTGGACGCCGCTTGCCGAGCACGACCGGGCACGGGAGGCCGGCAGGATGCTGGCCACGCTGCACCGGGCATCGGCGAGCTACAGCGCCCCGCAGCGCAGTACCCACGTGCTGGTCGCGCGCGACGACCTGATCCGTGCCGCCGACCCGATCGCACTGCTCGAACGCGACTTCGGCGAACGCCCGGCGCTGGCCGACTACCTTTCGCGCAAGCCGTGGCGGGACGACCTCCGGCAAACCGTGCTGCCGTGGCACGCGGGCCTGCACCAGCGCCTGCAGGCCGAGCCGCGGCTGTGGGCGCACAACGACTGGCACGTCTCCAACCTGCTCTGGCGCCGCGAAGGCGATGCCATGCGCGTGGCGGCCGTGCTCGATTTCGGCCTGGCCTCGCCCACCAGCGCCCTGTTCGACCTGGCCACCGCGATCGAGCGCAATGCGGTGGCGTGGCTGGAGCTGGAGCACGGCATGCAGGCCGTGCATGTCGATACAGCGCTCGCCCTGCTCGACGGCTACCGGCAGGTACGACCGCTGTCCGCCGCGCAGGTACACCTGCTGGCCGACCTGCTGCCGGTGGTGCATCTCGATTTCGCGCTGTCGGAGGTCGAATATTTCCACGGCGCCACCGGCTCGACCGCGAATGCCGACGTGGCATGGCACGATTTCCTGCTGGGCCACGCCGGATGGTTCCGCACCCGCGAAGGACAGGCCTTGCTGGCCGCGCTGCACGCCGCCGCCTGAACGCGCACGCGGGGGAAAATCCGTACCGTTTATGGTCAAATACGCCCCTGAAGCGGGGGTGCCTGACCAGTCAGGCTGAGAGAGTCCCTTGGAACCTGATCCGGTTTGCACCGGCGTAGGGAGCTTTGAGCAGCAGGCACACCGCCTTCGTGGCCGGTCGCGCATGCGCGCCTTCGCTTCGTCTCCCCCACCGGCCGATGACGAACCGAATGAACCGCTGCTACCGAATCCCGCTGCTGACCGCGGCCCTGAGCGCGGCGCTGCCGCTGCACGCCAACACCCCCGAAACCGACGCCAACGACATGCAGGCCCGCTCCACCACCGAGCTGGCCGCCGTGCGCGTGCAGGCCAGGCAAACCGCTGCAAAGGACGTTCAATCCGGCAGCTTCGGCAGCGGCGACTGGAAGAACACCCCGGCCTCGGTCAGCGTGCTGGACCGCGGCCTGCTCGACAGCCGCCACGTGCGCACGCTGTCCGAGCTGGCCAGCAACGATGCCTCGCTGGGCGACAGCTACGCGCCGGTGGGCTACTACCAGAACATCGCCATCCGCGGCTTCGCGCTGGACACCGCCACCGGCTACCGCTTCAACGGCCTGACCCTCGCCGGCGAGCAGCGGCTGGCGCTGGAGAACGTGCAGCAGGTGGAAATCCTCAAGGGCGAAGCCGGCCTCGCCGCCGGCGTGATCGCCCCCGGCGGCGTCATCAACTTCGTCGGCAAGCGCCCGGCCGAAGTGCGCAGCATCACCCTCGGCACCGATGCGGAAGGCTCGCGCCTCGCCGCCGTGGACGTGGGCCACTGGCTGACCCCGCGCATCGGCCTGCGCTTCAATGCCGCATGGGAAGACAGCAACTCGTATGTCGACCATGCCGACGGCCGCCGCAACTTCTATTCGCTGGCCACCGACTGGCTGCTGGGCGAACGCAGCAAGCTGGAAGTGGATGCCAACTACCAGACCAGCGCGCAGCGCTCGGTTTCGGGTTACCAGTTGCTGGGGGCCACCGCGCTGCCGCGCAACGTGGACCGCAAACAGATGCTCGGTTACCAACGCTGGCAGCAGCCGGTGGGCATCGACAGCACCAACATCACCGCCCTGCACACCCATGACTTCAGCAATACATGGCAGTCGCGCGTGTCGGCCAGCCACAGCCGCTCGGTGATCGACGACAACGTCGCCTTCGCCTATGGCTGCTATTACGCCGAGTCCTGCTGGGACGGCAGCGTGCCGGGCAACTACTTCGCGCCCAACGGCGACTACGACATCTACGACTACCGCAGCCCGGACGACACCCGCCGCAACCAGCAGCTGCGTGCGGAACTGCGCGGTCGCTTCGCCACCGGCAGCGTCGGCCACCAGCTCGTGATCGGCGCGGACTACTTCCGCCGCAGCGTGGACAAGCGCCACAACGTCAACGAATACGTCGGCACCGCCAACATCCACGACAGGGAAGTGCCGCAGTTCGATCCCTCGCCGCTGCAGCCCGGCCCTTCCGTGCGTCGCCTCGACAGCCGGCAGAAGGCGCTGTTCGTGCTCGACCGCATGGACTTCGCCGAAAACTGGCAGTGGCTGGCCGGCGGCCGCTTCGTGCGGCTGGACGAACGCGCATGGGACAAGCGCGGTAACCCCGAGCGCGAAAGCCGCGTGTCGCGCTTCCTGCCGCAGACCGCGCTGATCTGGAGCGCGACCGGCCAGCTCAACGTGTATGCCAGCTATGTGCGCGGCATCGCGCTCGGGCAGGAAGCGCCGTTCTGGACCAGCAATGACGGCAATTTCCTGCCCTCGGTGCTGTCGCGCCAGATCGAAGTGGGCGCCAAGTACGCAGCATCGGACTCGTTGACGCTGGGCGCCGCGCTGTTCCGCATCAGCCGCCCGTTCCAGTACGCCAAGCCCGACGACAGCGATTATGGCTACACCTTCGTGCAGGAAGGCCGGCAGAGCCACACCGGACTGGAACTGAGCGCGCAGGGGCACGTCACCGAGCGCCTGCAACTCACCGCCAGCGCCAGCGTGCTGCAGGCACGCGCGCATGACACCGGCACGCCGGCCTATGAAGGCCACCCGCTGGTCAACGTACCGACCACGCGCGCAAGCCTGCATGCCGATTACCAGCTGCCGTTCGCTCCCGGCCTCGGCATCACCGGCGGCTGGCGTTACGCGTCCTCGAACGTCGCCACCGTCGATGGCCGCGTGCGCGCGCCCGGCTACAGCGTGGTGGATGCCGGCCTGCGCTTCCGGCACCAGTTGCAGGGGCATGCGCTGGACTGGAACCTGTCGGTGGACAACGTCTTCAACCGCTTCTACTGGCGCGACACCGGCAGCAGCGCCGGCGACTACTACCTGTTCCCCGGCGCCCCGCGGCAGGCGCGCCTGTCGGTGACCATCGCGCTATGAACCCCGCGATCCTGGAATGGGCCGCCGTCGCCTTCAGCATCCTCGGCGTATGGCTGATGGCGCAGCGGCGGATGCTGGCCTGGCCGGTCGGGCTGGTTTCCGTCGGCCTGTACGCGCTGGTGTTCTTCGAGGCCCGGCTGTATTCGGACACCCTGCTGCAAGGCGCCTTCGCCGCGTTCCTGCTCTACGGCTGGATCCACTGGCACCGGCAGGACAAGCCCGACGGCCGCGTCGTCATCGCACCACTGCCGTTCGGCGAATGCGCACGCGACCTCGGCCTCGGCATGGCCTTCGGCCTCGCCCTCGGCGCGACCATGCACACCTGGACTGACGCCGCGCTGCCGTGGCTGGACGCGATGCTCGCCGCGCTCAGCCTGGTCGCGCAGTGGTGGCAGGCCCGCCGCCACACCGCCGCATGGTGTCTGTGGATCGTGGTGGATGTGGTCTACGTGGGCATGTATGTGGTGAAGTCGCTGCATGTCACCGCGGGCTTGTACCTGCTCTTCATCGGGCTGGCGGTGATGGGGTTGCGGGCATGGAGCAAGGTCAGCAAAGGCCTGAGACCAGCAATCGACTGAATCCTCGCAAGCGTGGCGCAAGCAGCGGGTATTTGAGAAAGTGGCCCGCAGAGGGAAGCCCTGCCCTTCCCTCTGCCCCACCATTCCAGCGGAGAACCAAGGCGAAATGCGCTACCGACTTTCGGGCGGGGTGATCCTGCTACTGCATTTCTTCGTGATGACTCCAATCAGTGTCGCCTATGGCCGCATCGACGGCGGGGCATGGCTGCCGCCCGCGTTATATGCCATAGGGGCCTTGTCCATGTGGATGTTTTCGCTCCCCGGTGCCAAGCGCGGGCTGATCTCCTCCGTGTGGCGCCATTCCCACCAACTCAAGATGTTCCGCCAGCACGGCTTCAGGGATATGGGGCATGCAAGGCGCGAGGACTGGGACCGATATGGAAGGTCCTCCCGCGTTGTAGTTCACGTCATAGGCCTATTTGTCACCCTGTCGTTCATGGCAATGAGCACAGCAGGAGGCGATTTTTTCTGGCAATCCATTCTTCTTGGTGCATCGTTTGCCCTCGGCGTCGAAGCCGGCTTCCTGTTCTTCAAGTCGGGAGATGTGCATAGGGGCCAGGGCTAGTTTGAGACCCATGAGCCAGACTCCGGCCAGTCCGGGAAAGGCTGGAAATGATGAAAATCGCCAGTCGCATTCATGCGATGCGGAAAGCGGTAGATGATTGCAAGCTGAGAGCCAATCGGCTCCGCTTTTTCACCCTGCCGGGGCCATCTCGAGTTCTGCAAACTCTGCCAGAAGGGGGCATTCGACCGGCGACACTGCCAATCCCTTGCCGTCCTCACGCATGTGCTCGACCTGCTCGGGCGTCAGTTCCTTGCGCGACACCACGCCAACTACCTCGGCATGATCGCTGCTTTTCTTGGGGATCAGAAGCGCATGGTCCTTGAACATCACCCGGTTTGAATCGCAGCGAATGATACGAAAGCGGACATAATTCCCCGATCATCGTTAGGAAGTACGCTCATGCAAGAAGCAATCAATGCACCTCCCAGCAAGGGCAACTGGAGCAGCGAGCAACTCAAACTCGCCTTCCACTTCTACTGCCAAACACCCTTCGGCAAGTTGCACAGTCGTAACCCACAGATCATCGAACTGGCGGGACTGATTGGCCGCACGCCCAGCGCATTGGTGACCTGCCCCCACTGGCCGTACCAGTGATTACTGATAAAGCCCGGGGTTGAAGGGTACTGGGTTGTCGGTGGTTT